>Ga0207899_1000003_pt1 | contig 530729 bp, 500 predicted proteins | sample MalvirmetaMSP134_FD_184235 | JGI IMG/M metagenome (GOLD analysis project Ga0207899, IMG submission 184235) | Marine viral communities from the Deep Pacific Ocean - MSP-134 (SPAdes) | ecosystem: Environmental > Aquatic > Marine > Oceanic | place: Pacific Ocean | collected 2011-06-28
ACCCGCCGTGATGCTGGTCGACCTGCCGGGCTACGGCTATGCGCGGGAAACGAAATCGCGGGTGAACCAGTGGACAGAGCTGGTCATGTCCTATCTCAGGGGCCGCGCGCCGCTTCGCCGCGTCTTCGTGCTGATCGACGCGCGGCACGGCCTCAAGGACAACGACGAAGAGGTGATGGCGATGCTCGACGAAGCCGCCGTTTCCTATCAGATCGTTCTCACCAAGGCCGACAAGCTGAAAGCCGGCGAGGTCGACACGCGCCTCGGCGAAGTCCGCGAACGCCTGCGCACCCACGTCGCGGCCCATCCCCGCATTGTCGTGACGTCGAGCGAGAAGGGAACGGGCATTGCCGAACTCCGCGCCGAGATCGCCTCGCTGGCCGATCCGGCAGCACTGGGGTATAAATCGCGGACGAACTGAGCAGCGGCCCCTGGCGGAGGGAGAGCGGAAGCGAATGCCGGACACGACGAACAGGGACGAGACGAAACTCGAGCGGGCGCGCATTCTTTCGGAAGCCCTGCCCTTCATGCAGCGCTACGACAAGCGGACCGTGGTCGTGAAGTATGGCGGTCATGCGATGGGCGACGAGACGCTCGGCGCCGAATTCGCGCGCGACATCGTGATGCTGAAACAGGCTGGCCTCAATCCCATCGTCGTGCATGGCGGCGGCCCGCAGATCGGCGCCATGCTGACGCGGCTCGGCATCAAGAGCGAATTCTCGGGTGGTTTGCGCATCACCGACAGGGCAACCGTCGAGATCGTCGAAATGGTGCTTGCCGGCTCGATCAACAAACAGATCGTCGCCCAGCTCAACCAGGCGGGAGGCCGCGCCGTCGGCCTTTGCGGCAAGGACGGCAACCTGATCGTCGCCCGCAAGGTACAGCACAAGGTTCACGACCCGGAATCCAACATCGAAAAGCTTCTCGATCTCGGCTTCGTCGGCGAGCCGGACAGGATCAATCCGGAAATCCTTCAGGTGATCCAGAAGTCCGACATCATTCCTGTCATCGCTCCGATCGGCGTTTCGGAGAACGGCGAAACCTACAACATCAATGCCGACACGGTCGCAGGCGCCATCGCGGCCGCGATGGGTGCGACGCGCCTCCTTCTCCTTACCGATGTAAGCGGAGTGCTCGACAAGCAGGGCAAGCTGATGGAAGTCCTGACCGTCGGTCAGGCGAAGGCCCTCATGAAGGACGGCACGATTTCGGGCGGCATGATCCCCAAGCTCGAAACCTGCATCGAATCCGTCGAAGGCGGCGTCGAGGCCGTCGTCATCCTTGACGGACGCGTGCGTCACGCTGTTCTGCTCGAACTTTTCACCGAGCATGGCGCGGGCACACTGATCCAGAACTGAGCCTTCGGTCTTTTCGCGACGCGCTCCCGGATGCTAAGGTTTCGAGATCGGGGGGACGTCCGGATTCATGAAATACAGCCTGCAGATTACCGCTGCCGCTCTTCTTTTCTGGCTTGTCCTGCCGGCAGAAGCGCATGCCGAATATCGTTTCTGCAACAAGACGAGCTACGTGCTCGACGGCGCCATCGCATTCGAAGCCGATGGCGGCTGGATGAGCCGAGGCTGGACACGGATACCGCCGGGCGATTGCATGGACGTGCTCGAAGGGCCGGTCGAAGAGCGTGACTATTTCGTCTTCGCGCGATCCATCGACGCGCATGAAGGCAGTATCAAGTATTTTTCCGGCAATACGGGTTTCTGCATCGTCGACGACGCTTTCGAGATCGAGGGACGCGAACAATGCGCGATGCGGGGATACGATTCAGCCGATTTCCTGCGGGTGCAGACAACGGCTGGAGAAAACTGGACGACGACCTTCGCGGAGGCAGGTGAATACACCGAGGACGAGGCGCGGATCGCCGGCGTCCAGCGGTTGCTCAAGGATATCGGTTTCGCGCTCAAACAGATCGACGGCATCGCGGCGCGCAATACGCTTCGCGCAGTCGAAGCGTTCCAGCGTTCCGAAAAGGAGCTTGCCACAGGGCGGATCGACGAGGCGCTTATCGGCCAGTTGATCGCGCGCGCGATCGAGGAACGCGACCGCGTCGGCCTGAACTTCTGCAATCGTACGGGAGAACTTGTCTGGGCGGCGGTCGGATATCGCAACGGCGAAGAAGACATGTCGAGCGGATGGATTCGTATCGAACCCGGCGGCTGCCGCAAGGCGATCAAGGGCGAACTCGTGGAAGATGCCTACTACGTCTATGCCGAAGCTGTGGACGACACAGGGGCGATAGTACGGCGTCAGGGATCGGCCATGATCTGGGGCGGCAACGACAGCTTCTGCACGAAGGCAACCCGCTTCCAGATAAAGGGGCGCGAACGCTGCGTCGCGCGCGGCTTCGACGAGCGGGGTTTCATGCGCGTGGAAACGAGTGGTGAGACGTTTCGCAGGATCGACTTCGACTAGATCCCGCGTTGCGCGCCGCCCGCCTCTATCCCGAAATATTGCAGATGCCAGCGAATCTCGTTTTCCTTGAGCGGATAGTCGATGCCCTCCCGTGGCAGAACCAGGTTGCCCGTAGGCACATGGGCGATGTGGGTCTGAACCGCGAGCGCGGTACGCATCGACAGCCCGGCCTTCCAGCAAAGTGCGGAAATGCCGCGGCCGCTCCGGGAGTCGATGACGGTTTCAACCATATGTGCGGGCACACCAGCGAGGAGCGACAAAGCCGTGACGACGGGTTGCCGATGCGCGAGCGTTGCCGCGCCCGTCACCATCTCATCGCCGAGACGGCCTTCCTTGTGGGCGTCCCTCATTGCCTCGACGGTCAGCGGCTTTTCGCTTCCCGCATCATCGGCTTCTATTGACGCCTGGGCACGGGCCTTGAGCCACAGAGCGGTGTCGTCGTCGAGGTCGTGTCGGCGGCCGAGTTCGTCTATGAGCGAGCGCGATACAAACGTTGCTATACGACGCATCGCACGGACAGAAAGATCGGCGCGCATGACGAGCGGCCGATGCCAGACCTCGATACCCGCAGCCTGCGCAATCACCTTGTTCAGGGTCTCTTCCCTGATCTCCGCTTTTTCGTTCGCGAGAAGCTGCGCGACCGCCGACACATCGAGCGTCGCCGCGACGGCCGCAGTCAGGTCACCGCCCAGACCATCGCGTTTGGCAATAGCCTCGACCGCACCGTGCACGCGGGTCGTTGCCACGATTTCTATCAGGTCCTCGTCGGAGAGGAGTGGCGAGTACTGCAGCATCGGGCCACATACCGCGATCTCCACGTCGCGCGCCAGCCGAAGTGCGAGGCTGCGAGGAATGGTGGGGCAATGCGCGACTTCGCGGGCAACGATCGCACGGACGCGCGACAACTCGTCCTCCGCCAGCCGTTCGAGGAGTTCGACGGCACGCCTTTGAAGCGTGGTGAGCTCGCCTGAGGGCAGATCCGGCATCAGACGGCCGATCTTGCGCGCGAGTTCTTCTCGCACTTCTCCGTCCACGTCCGTACGCAGCAATTCGTTCGCCTGCATCGGTGCCGCGGGATTTCCCGCCACGAGACTGCGAACTTCGAGATCGTCGTCGCAGGCAAGGTAGTAGAGCGCTTCCGGCGGCGCATCGTCGCGGCCGGCAAGCTCGCGTTTCACGGCAAGATGGTGGCTCTCCAGGACGCGGCGCGCGTCCTCGTAGCGAAGCTCCGCAGGAAGCTTCCGCCGGGCGAACAGACGGGACAGCAGGCCGAACGCCATTCTTTCTCCGAAATGCAGCGCATGTTGCCCTCCCAGTTTCGAGCTTTCGCGCTTAACGCCCGATTAATCTCCCCTCTGCGGGTGCTTGCCAGCGGTGCCCTAAAGCGGCACATATGGCGCATGACGCTACCGGATATGCCCCTTTCCCCGCCTTCCCGCGGTTTCGCCCATGTCGAAACCTGGGTTTTCGATCTCGACAACACGCTTTATCCGCCCGCCTGCGATCTCTTTGCGCAGGTCGACCAGCGGATGACCGCCTTTATCGGCGACTATCTGAAAGTCGAAGCTGCCGAGGCGCGGCGCATCCAGAAGGATTTCTACGTCGAGCACGGCACGACCCTGTCGGGCCTCATGGCGGTTTACGGGCTGGAGCCGGCCGCCTTTCTCGATTTCGTCCACGATATCGACGTGTCGGCAGTGATGGCGGACACAGCGCTCGGTGAGGCGATCGCGAAGCTGCCGGGCCGCAAGCTCATTTTCACCAATGGCTCGCACATGCATGCGGAGAATGTCGTCCGGCAGCTCGGGATCGACCATGTCTTCGACGGGATATTCGATATCGTGGCCACGGCCTACGAACCGAAGCCGCGACGGCGCGCTTATGAACGCTTTGTCGAGGCGAGCGGGATTGAGCCTGCCCGCGCGGCCATGTTCGAGGATATTGCGCGCAATCTCGAAGTGCCGCACGCGCTCGGCATGACCACCGTCTGGGTGAGGCCAGATCTTCCCGGGTCCGAACGGCACCATCAGATCTCGCATGAAGGCGCGGATGGCGGCCACGTCCACCACATAACAGAAAATCTCGGAGACTTTCTGCGCCGGGATTGCCTCGCGCCGTCAGCGCCTGCCGAATAGCCGCTCGATATCGGAGAGTTTCAGTTCGACGTAAGTCGGGCGGCCGTGATTGCACTGGCCGGAATGCGGCGTCGCCTCCATCTCTCGAAGCAGCGCATTCATTTCCTCGGCGGTGAGCCGCCTGCCCGCGCGCACCGAGCCGTGACAGGCGATCGTGCCGCACACCTCTTCCAGCCGTTCCTTCAGCGACAGTGCTTCGTCGAGTTCGGCGAGATCGTCCGCGAGGTCGCGCACAAGGCCCGCCACGTCGAGCTTGCCGAACAGAGCCGGTACTTCGCGCACGACGATTGCGCCGGGCCCGAAAGATTCGAGCACGAAGCCGAGTTCGGCGAGTTCGGCCGCGCGCGCCACGATGCGCTCGGCCTCCGCCTCGTCGAGATCGACCACTTCGGGAATGAGGAGCATCTGCCGCGCCACGCCTTTCGCGGCCATTGCCTTTTTCATGCGTTCATAGACGAGACGCTCATGCGCTGCGTGCTGATCGACGATCACGATGCCGTCAGCCGTTTGCGCGATCACATAGGTTTCGTGAAGCTGCCCGCGCGCGACGCCGAGGGGCATCTCCGGGGCATCCACGACTTCCAGCGGTGCATCCTCCACGCGCGCGGCATGCCCACCGAGACCGGTGAAGGCGCCCTGCCAGTCCGCCACGTCTTCCGCAAAACCCGGCCGCGAGGGCGGCGGCGAAGGCCAGCGCGGCGCATATGACGGCGCCCCGCCCGCTGCCGCCATCTCGGGCCGGATCGCGCCGAGCGCCGCTCCTGCAACGGTGGTCGAGGCGCGGTGGCCGGCCTCTGCCAATGCCCGTTTCAGCGCACCGACAATGAGACCGCGCACGAGACCTGCATCGCGGAAACGCACTTCCGCCTTCGCCGGATGCACGTTCACATCGACCTCGCGCGGGTCGATTGCAATGAAGAGTGCGACCGCGGGGTGCCGGTCGCGGGCAAGGAAGTCGGCATAGGCGCCGCGCACCGCGCCGACGATGAGCTTGTCGCGCACGGGCCGCCCGTTCACGAAGAGATACTGCATCTGCGCCGTGCCGCGATTATAGGTCGGCAGTCCGGCGAAACCGGTAAGCCCGATCTCCTCGCGCATAGCATCGATGGCGAGAGCGTTCTGTTCGAAGTCCCGGCCCATGATCGCGCCGAGACGGGTGAGGCGTCCGGCTTCGCCCGGCAATTCCGGCTCGAGGCGCAGCAGGTTCCGCCCACCGCTTGTCAGCGTGAAGCCCGTTTCCGGATGCGCCATCGCGAGTCGCTTCACGACATCGGACACGGCCTGCGTTTCCGCGCGCTCGCTTTTCATGAATTTGAGGCGGGCAGGCGTCGCGTAGAAAAGATCGCGCACCTCGATCTGTGTGCCCGCGCGCCCGGGCGCCGGTTCGACGGCGCCGGTGCGTCCGCCTTCGACGGAAATTCGGTGTGCCGTATCGCCGTCCCTCGTGCGGCTGACAATACCGAGCCGCGCGACCGCGCCGATCGACGGCAAGGCCTCGCCGCGAAAGCCGAGCGTCGCAATGTCGTGCAGGTCTTCCTGGCCGCTGCCATCGACATGGAGCTTCGAAGTCGCATGGCGTTCCACCGCGAGCGCCATTTCCTCCGCGTCCATGCCGCTGCCGTCATCGGTCACCCGGATAAGGTCGCGCCCACCGCCTTCGACCACGATATCGATATGGCGCGCGCCTGCATCGAGCGCGTTCTCGACCAGTTCCTTCACTGCGCTCGCGGGGCGCTCCACCACTTCGCCCGCGGCGATGCGGTTGATCGTTCCCTCGCTGAGGCGGCGAATGCGGCTCATGCGTCAGGCTTTCCCTTCGGCGAGATACTGCTTCGCGAGGATCTTGCCCTCTTCCACCGCCGGCTGGTCGAAGGGATCGACGCCGAGCATCCGGCCCGCAATGATCGTCTCCAGCATGAAGTGCATGAAGAGCGCGCCGAGCGTCCGTTCGTCGAGCGCGGGCAAGGTGAAGGTGCGGACGGGCCGCCCGTTCTTCACCAGCGTGTCGGCGGTCGCGCGCTGTTCTGCGTCGACGAGGTCGCCGATCCGGTGGCCGCCGAGGAAATCGAATTTCGTCTTTGCCGCAATCTCCGCCAGCGCCTCCGGTCCCTTGCCCTTCGTCTCCGTCAGGAAGAGCGTGAAGAGCTTGTCCTTCGGGCCCGCCAGCCAGAGCTGCAACTGGCTGTGCTGATCGACGGGACCGAGCGCCTTGACGGGCGTCGTTCCCTTGCCGTCCTTGCCGAGGCTTTCGGCCCAGAGCTGGCAATACCAGGCAAGGAAGCGCTCGAGCCGGTCCGCATAGGCTACGACGACAGACATCGAAGCGCCTTTCTCCAGCGCCATCGCCACCGAGAGCGCCGCGCCGGCGGCCGGGGCCACATCCTTCGCGGGACGCCCATCGAGCACCTGTGCGAGCACCGATGCCGCGCCGGCGCGCACCGCCGCGATGTCGAGCCCCATCAGGTGGGCCGGCAGCAAGCCGACATTGGTCAGCACCGCATAGCGCCCGCCGACACCCGGATCATGCTCCAGCGTCGGAAAATCGTTCGCTTCGGCAAGCGCGCGCATCGGGTTCGGTTTGCCGTCCTTGGCGGGCTCCGTCAGCACCGCGAAATGGTGTTTCATGTACTTGCCGCCGCCCGCCGTTTCGAGCGCGCTCATGGCGGCGAGCGTCTGGATCGCGGGTTCGACGGTGCCACCCGATTTCGAGACGACGAGAAAGCGCGTGGTGCGCAGATCGGCATTCGTCAGAACCGCGTCCATCGTCGTGGCATCGAGATTATCGGGAATATGGAGGCGCACGCCTTTCTGGATGTGCGCCTGCGTACCCCAGCCAGTGAGCTGCGCCAGCGCCTGCGCGCCGAGCGCAGAGCCGCCAATGCCGAAGACGAAGATGTCGGTGGTGTTGTCGAGGAGCTTTTCGGCGACTTCCTCTATCCGCGGGAGGTCGTCCGTGCGAGCGGGCACGCGAAGCAGCGGCAGTTCGCCGCTTTCATGGGCGCCGCGCAGCCAGTCGAGCGCCGCCTCCGCTTCGCCAAGCGCCGCCTCGTAGCTCGCTTCCGGCAACCCTCCCTCGCCTATCTTGTCCGCGAAGCAATTGTCGAGAGACTGGCGATAGGGCAGCTCTGTACCGGCCATTTACATGTTCCATCGAAAGGGAATGGCGGGCTTGCGGAATCGCGCCGCCCGCAACAAGCGTAACAAGAACGCCAACGCCCTGCCAGCAGGCCGGTTCCGCGGGTGTCAGTTCGGCATTTCGCCGGGATGCGCGGGGCTGGCGGGAGCCATGTCGTCCTTCTCGGGCAGGCCCGAATCGGGCGAAAGGTCGGGTTTTCCGACAATCGCGACCAGCATGTTTTCCGGTTTCAGCAGGCGCTTCGCGACCCGCGCAATGTCTTCCTGCGTCACGGCCTCGATCATGGCATTGCGGCGCTCGACGTAATCGATGCCGAGGTCTTCGAGCTGGATGCCGAGAAGCTGGTTCGCAATCGACTTGTTCGAGGTGAAGCGGAGCGGATAGGAGCCGGTCAGGAAGGTCTTGGCGTCCGCCAGCTCTTCCTCGCCGATGCCCTCTTCCGCCATGCGCGCCATTTCCTTGCGCACAATCGCGAGCGTCTCGCCGACGCGTTCGTTCTTGGTGCCGACCTGGCCGAACAGCATCGCCGCGTGATCGAGCGGATGCAGATAGGTGCCGATGGAGTAGGCGAGGCCGCGTTTCTCGCGCACTTCCTCCATCAGCCGCGACGAGAAGCTGCCGCCGCCCAGCACATAATTCATGACGAAGGCCGGAATGAAATCCGGGTCGTCGCGGGCAAGCCCCTGCAGCCCGAAGATCACGACGCTTTGCGGAAAGTCGCGAACGACCACCATGACCTGTCCGTCGGGCGCGATCTCGACATCGGGAATCGAGGGGATGTCCGCCGCCTCCGGCAGCGCGCCGAAGGTCCGGTCGAGCAGGGTTCCGAGTTCGGCGGCGGAGATCGGTCCGACGACGGCGATCTTCATGTTGTCGCGCGCGAATACACGCGCAGCGAAATCCTGAAGGTCCGCGCGCGTAATGCGGGGGATCGATTCCGGCGTGCCTTCGTTTGCCAGAGCGTAGGGATGGTCGCCCAGCGCCGTCTTGTACCAGGTATTCGCCGCGATCCAGTCGGGGGAATCCCGGTTGCGCGAGACGATGGTCCCGATCTGCGCGCGAATGCGCTCGACCGCCTCCTCGTCGAAGCGCGGCGCCGTGACCGCCAGCGAGAAGAGATCGAAGGCCTCGTCCCTGCGGTCGGCGAGCGTCGTCAGGCTGCCGGTGAAATAATCGCTCTCGGCGGAAAACGACATCTTCGCCGCGACATCGTCGAGACGTTCCTGGAATTCGGCCGAGGCAAGGTCGCCGGCGCCCTCGTCGAGAAGACCGGAGACCATGTTGGCAAGGCCCGCCTTGTCGGCCGGGTCGGTTGCCGTGCCGCCCTTCCACGCCACTTCCATGACGACGACGGGGATCGAAGGCTCCTCGACCAGCCACGCCTCGATGCCGCCCGGGCTCACCACCCGTTCGATATCCATGGCGCTGGCCGTCGCGAAGGGGCTCAGCAGAACGGCCAGGGCGAAAGCAGTGAGACGGATCAACTGTCTCCTCCCGGCAGAAGCTCGCCTGTCACGAAATGCGTGTCCTCGAATACCTTCCGCGCGGCGGCAAGAACGTCGTCCTTCGTGACGCCCGCGACGCGTTCGGGCCATTCGTGGATCTCGTCCACGCCGAGACCCGTCATCAGACCCTCGCCATAGGCGTAGGCCATGCTGCGCTGGCTGTCGCGCGCATAGACGGCGCTGGCGACGATCACCGTTTTCGCGCGCTCGAGTTCCTCGTCGGTCACGCCCGTTTCGAGCAGGCGCGCCACTTCGTCGTCGACGGCCTTTTCCAGCGCGTCGAGGGCGCCGCCTGCGCGCGGAAGGGCATAGATGCCGACCTTGCCCTCATCGAGGCGGCTGCCCTCGTACCAGCTCTGCACGCCGGCCGCGACGCCCTGCTCCACCACCAGCGAGCGGTAGAGACGGCTCGTTGTGCCGCCGCCCAGAATTTCGGCCAGCACGTCGAACACCGGCGCTTCCTCTGCGCTCGCCGTCGCATAGCTCGGCGCCGGATAGTAGCGCATCCATGTGGCTTCGGTGACGCGCGGGTCGCGGCGGACGACGCGCTTGTCCTCGTCCGGCCATTCGACCGCGGGCCGCTCGCGCACGAAGTCCGGCGCGCGCTCTGCAATGCCGCCATAATACTTCTCTGCGAGCGGCTTCAGTTCCTCGATCGTGACGTCGCCGGCGACGATCAGCGTCGCGTTGTTCGGGGTGTAGAAGCGCCTGTAGAAATCGAGCGCATCCTCCGTGCCGAGCTGCGCGACTTCGGATTTGTGCCCGATGATGTCCCTGCCATAGGGATGGCCGCCGTAAAGCGCGGCATTCATGTCCGACTGCAGCAGGGCGGAGGGGCTGTTCTCGATCCGCATCCGCAGCTCTTCCAGCACCACATCGCGCTCGGGCAGCACTTCCGCGTCGGTCAGCTCGAGATTCGTCATGCGGTCCGCCTCCATCTCCATCACGAGAGGCAGGCGGTCCTTCGCGATGACCTGGAAATAGGCGGTGAAATCGTAATGCGTGAAGGCGTTGTCCTGTCCGCCATTGCGCGCGACGATGCGCGAGAACTGGCCGGGCGCGATCTTCTCCGTGCCCTTGAACATCAGATGTTCGAAGAAATGCGCAAGGCCGGTCTTGCCCGGCGTCTCGTCCGCCGCGCCGACTTCGTACCAGACCATATGCGTCACGACAGGCGCGCGGTGATCGGGGATCACGAGCACGTTCATGCCGTTCTCAAGCGTGAAGGATTGGGGGGCGGCTCCTGTCGCCAGCGTATCGCCGCGCCCGAAGACGAGGCCGAGAGCGACGAAGAGGGCAAGCGCCACGAACGGCAAGACGGCAGGATATCGGAGACGGAGCAACTCTTCCCTCCGGGAAATACGCGCTCGTTGGTTCTGGCAGGAAGCGGCGGGCGGCAAGGCGGAGCTTGGCGATGCCCGCGCGCGCCGCGAAGCCGCGCCTAGAAGATGCCTTCGAGCAGGCCTTCCTTCTTCTGCTCCACGGTGGGGGTTTCGCCCTCGGTAACGGGCTTGCCTTCGGCTTCGTTCTGCTGGATGCGCTGCGATTCCTCTGCCGGGTTCACGAGCTTCTCGTCCGGCGCCGGGCCCGGCTCCTTCCAGAAGATCACGCTGTCGACGAAAGTCTTGTCGCGCTCGACCAGCGAGCGCGTCTCCGCATTCACGACCTGGCGGATGCGCGGGTCGGCTTCGGTGGCGCCGGTCTGCTCGAGCAGCACCTGTTCGCCCTGCGAGCTGCCGTCACCGCCCTCGGCCAGAGCATTGTCGCCGATCAGGGCGCGCTGGGCGCCCAGCGCGGGCTGGATTTCCATTTCCTGCGGCCGCGGCGCGCCCGGCTGCGGCGGGCGCAGCGAATAGTCGGGCGGAATGACCAGCGGCGCCTTCGTCACGATGGCGAATTCGTCCGGCGCGGATTTGCCATAACCAAGCGTGTCCTGAAGGCTGTCGCCGCCGCACCCGGCAAGGCTCATGGAGAAAACGGCAAGCATGCCTGCTTTCGCGCTCCACCCGGCGGACCGGGAGATTTTCGCTTCTTTGCTCACGTCGCAGTCTCCTTAACGATGCTTTGCCGTTTGCCGCCGTTCGGGGCTGTTGGTGCTGTTCAAGCCGGCCGGTCGCCCGCTTTCCCGTCCGGGCCGTCTTTTTCGCGGCTGCCGAAAAGGCCCGGCCAGACCGATTCGAGGATAATCAAGGCGACGCCAAGCGCGATCCACACATCGGCAATGTTGAAGATATACCAGTAAAAGCCGAAGGCATGAAAACTAAAAAAGTCCGCCACCGCGCCGTAGGAAATGCGGTCGTAGACGTTTCCGAGCGCCCCGCCGAGGATGAGCCCGATGGCGATGGCGGTCCACTTCATGTCCACCCGCGCCAGCCACAGCGCGAGGCCGAGGCTCACCGCAAGCGCAAAGATCGCGAGGATCGCGACGCCAACCGCCGTCTCGGCCTCGAAGAGGCCGTAGCTCACGCCCTTGTTCCACGCCATGACGAGATCGAAGAACGACGTCACCTCGACCCGGCCCCGCGACGTGATGTCGTAGACATTGAGCATCCACCATTTGTGGAAGCGATCCACGCCGAACCCGGCAAGCGCGATCAGGAAGCCGTAGAGCGAAAACGGGCCCCAGAAGGTTTCGCGGCTCAGCCGGTTCATGTCCCGTTCCCCTCAGGCGTTCGCCGCTTGGGCGTCATACTCCCGGACCGCCGCCGCGTCGCGGAGCGAGAGGTCGGGATAGTCCGGATCGCTTCCCACTTCCGGCAGGATGCGCCAGGAGCGCGCGCATTTGCGGCCTTCCGCGAGCTTCGGCACCACCGCGACGCCCGGCACCTCGTCGAGCCGCCACGCATCCGCAGGCCCCTCGCCTTCGGCAAGCGTCGCCTGGCTCGTGATTGCGAGTTCGGCGAGGTCCACGCCCTTCATCGCTTCGAGAAGGTCGGGCCGGGAGACGAAGACGTCCGGTGCGGCTTCGAGGCTCGCGCCGATCCGCTTTTCGCGGCGTTCGACCTCGAGCGCGCCCGTCACCACGCGGCGGAGTTCGCGCACCTTCTTCCATTTTTCGGAAAGCGCCTCGTTGCGCCAGTCGCCCGGAATCTCCGGGAAGGTGCGCAGGTGAACGGAGTCCACGTCCGAGGGAAAGCGCGACAGCCAGACCTCTTCCATCGTGAAGCAGAGCACCGGCGCAAGCCAGGCCGTGAGGCAGGAGAAGAGGTGATCGAGCACCGTGCGGCAGGCGCGGCGGCGTGAGGAGGACGGCGCGTCGCAGTAAAGCGTGTCCTTGCGGATGTCGAAGTAGAACGCCGAGAGATCGACATTCATGAAGTTCGACAGCGTATGCGTCACGCGCTTGAAGTCGTAATCCGTGTAAGCCTTGCGCACCAGCTCGTCGAGTTCGGCAAGGCGGTGCAGGATCGAACGTTCCAGTTCCGGCATGTCGGAAACCGCGACCCGCTCGTCCTCCGCGAAGCCGTCGAGATTGCCGAGCAGGTAGCGGAAAGTGTTGCGCAACTTCCGGTAGCCCTCGACATTCGACTTGATGATGTCGTTGCCGATATTGTGGTCTTCCCAGTAATCGGTCGAGCCGACCCAGAGGCGCAGGATGTCCGCGCCGTTCTGCTTGATGATCGCTTCGGGCTCGATCGCGTTGCCGAGCGACTTCGACATCTTGAGGCCCTTGTCGGTCAGCGTCATGCCATGCGTCAGCACCTGCCTGTAAGGTGCGCGGCCCCGGGTGCCACAGCTTTCGAGCAGGGACGACTGGAACCAGCCGCGATGCTGGTCGGAGCCTTCGAGATAGAGGTCGGCCGGCACCGGCAGCCCGTGCGCCTCGAGCACGAAGGCATGGGTCGAACCTGAATCGAACCAGACGTCGAGAATGTCGGTGACCTTCTCGTAGTCCACCGCATCGTAGTCATTGCCGAGGAAATCTTTTGCCGGATGTTCGAACCAGGCATCCGCACCTTCCTTCGCGACCGCCTCGACGATGCGCGCATTCACCGCCTCGTCGCGCAGCAGTTCTCCCGTCTTCTTGTTCACGAAGAGCGTCAGCGGCACGCCCCAGGCGCGCTGGCGCGACAGCACCCAGTCGGGGCGGCCCTCGACCATCGAATAGATGCGGTTGCGGTTGCGCGCGGGCACCCAGCGCACCTTCTCGATCTCTTCCAGCGCGACGTCGCGGAATGGCTTGCCGCCCGCCGCCTCGATCTTCGCATCCATCGCCACGAACCATTGCGGCGTGTTGCGGAAGATGAGCGGGGCCTTGGAGCGCCATGAATGCGGATAGGAGTGGGTCACCTTGCCCTTGGCAAGCAGCGCGCCCGCCTTCTCCAGCTCCTCGATCACGGCGGCGTTGGCGTTCCCCTCCTTGCCCTGCCGCGTCAGCACGAACTTGCCCGCGAAGAGCGGCACGTGGTCGTAGTATCCGCCTTCCTCGTTCACGGTTTCGGGGATGTCCTTTTGCCCAAAGTTCTCGACCCAGATCATGTAGTCGTCCTGACCGTGGCCGGGCGCGGTATGCACGAAGCCGGTACCGGCCTCTTCCGTGACGTGGTCGCCGGCGAGAAGGGGAACGCCGAAATCGTAATAGTCATCTGCTCCTTCAACGCCGTTGAAGGGGTGCTTGCAAACAGTCAGAGCGAGAGAACTCGCAGGCACGTCTTCGAGCCGGGTCCACTCCTCGATCCTGGCGTCCTTCTTCACTTGCTCAGCCAGCGCATCGGCAAGAACGAGTTTCTCGCCCGAGGCGGTGACTTCATAAAGTCCGTAGGCGATTTTCGGCGAATAAGAGATCGCGCGGTTCGCTGGAATGGTCCACGGCGTTGTCGTCCAGATGACAACGTTTGCGTTGAGCAAGCTCGTGAAAGGAACGTCGCCACCGCTGCTTTGCACAGGAAACTTCACCCAGATCGTGTGGCTGGTGTGATCCTGATATTCGACTTCCGCTTCCGCCAGCGCGGTCTTTTCCACGACCGACCACATGACGGGCTTCGAGCCGCGATAGAGCGAGCCGTTCATCAGGAACTTCTGGAATTCCTCGACGATCTTCGCTTCGGCGTCGAACGACATGGTGAGGTAGGGATTGTCCCACTCGCCGGAAACGCCGAGGCGCTTGAACTCCTCGCGCTGCACGTCGACCCAATGTTGAGCGAATTCGCGGCATTCGCGGCGGAACTCCAGCGGCGGCACCTCGTCCTTGTTCCTGCCCTTCTTGCGGTACTTCTCCTCGATCTTCCATTCGATCGGCAGGCCGTGGCAGTCCCAGCCCGGAATATAGGCGGCGTCCTTGCCCATCATCTGCTGCGAGCGGACGACGATGTCCTTCAGGATCTTGTTCAGCGCATGGCCGATATGGATGTTGCCGTTCGCGTAAGGCGGCCCGTCATGCAGGACGAAGGTCTCGCGGCCCTTCGCGCTCTCGCGGAGCCTGCCGTAGAGATCGAGCTTCTCCCAGCGCGCCAGCCATTCGGGCTCGCGCACGGGCAGGCCCGCCTTCATCGGAAAATCGGTTTTCGGGAGGAACAGCGTGCCGCGATAGTCACGGGGCTCGGCTTCGGTCGTGTCGGTGGACGTCGTATCGGTCGACATGGAAGGTCCTGGAAATCGGGGTTGCGCGAACGTGAAAGAACCCGGCTCCTGCCCCGGACCATCTGGTCCTCAGCGGCAGGCCGGGCCTGTAATTCGCGCGATTATGGCGGGATGGGTCCCGCTCGCTCCCAGCTTCGTCATGGGGCGAGTTTCTAGCAGCCGGTCCCTTAACAGTCCAGTAAAGGCGCGGCCTTCCGGGAGCCCCCCTCTCCGACTATTATCCGGCCATGCGCCGCCTTCTGCCTGCCCTTTTCCTCGCCTTTCTGCTCCCCCTCGCTGCCTCTCTGGCCGCCTGCGGCGAGGAGAGCCCCGTGCTCGAGCGGATCGAGACCACGGGGGAGGTCCGCATCGGCCTCACCGGCGACTACAAGCCCTTTTCCTGGGAGGAGCCGGAAGGCCATTTCGAGGGGCTCGACGCCGAGATGGCCGCAGCGCTCGCCGAAGAACTCGGCGTCCGCCTCGTCATCGTGCGGACGAGCTGGCCAACGCTGATGGAAGACCTTGCCGCGGACAAATACGACATCGGCATGGGCGGCATTTCGGTGACTGACGAGCGGAAGGAACGCGCCCTCTTCTCGGCGCCGCTCCTCACCGACGGCAAGGCGCCCGTCGCGCGCTGCGAAGACGCCGCGCGCTTCGCGACCCTCGACGGGATCGACCGCGAAGGCGTCACCGTCATCGTCAATCCCGGCGGCACCAACGAAAAATTCGCCCGCGCGAACATCTCCAACGCGACGCTCGTCCTCCACACCGATAATGCGACGATCTTCGAGGAAATCGCGGCAGGCCGCGCCGACGTCATGATCACCGACGCCATCGAAACGCGCATCGTCGCGCGCGACTACCCCACGCTCTGCGCGACAAACCCCGACAATCCCTTCACGCAGTCGCAGAAGGCGTACCTGCTGCCAAAGGACGTGGCCTGGAAAGCCCGCGTCGATGAGTGGCTTGCAGAGATGGGGGCGAGCGGAGAGAAGGAAGCGCTCTTCGCGAAGTGGGTGGAGTGACGTCGCTGTCGCTCTCCAAATAGAAAATGTCACCCCGGCGGAAGCCGGGGTCCATCTGACTCACGAACGAGGGGGGCGGCCCATGGATTCCGGCTTTCGCCGGAATGACACCCTTATTTGAAGTGCGAAAGAACTACGCCGGAATGATGCGTTCCACCGCGCGCGCCTTCAGCGCCAGCTTGCCTTCCGCGTTCGTGAACACCGCTTCCACGTAAGCCTGCGTCTTCGAGACGTTCAGTACATGGCCCTCGCACGAGAGAATGCCCTCCGTCACCGGACGGAAGAAATGCGTCTGCAGGTCGACGGTCGTGAAGTTCTGGTCGTCCTTCAGCAGGGTCATTAGTGCGAAGGAGCAGGTCTGGTCGGCAAGTGTCGCGAGATAGCCGCCGAACACCGCCACCGGGTTCATGTAGGCCGGATCGACCGGCCAGTCGTAACGGATGCGCCCCGGCTCCAGCACGGTGAGCTTCCCCGCATAGAGATTGAGCGCCGAAACATGCGGCGGCGCCTTCTCCGTCTCGCCCGCCTCGATCCGTTTCAGGATGTTCCCCCAGCTCGGCATCAGTCTCCCTCTTTCGCGATCTCTTTTGTGATCTGGGCCGCCTCGGCCATCATCTCGCCCAAGCCGATCAGTTCATTGTAGCGCTGGAAGGTGACGCGCGCCTCGCCATCGGGCAAGCCCTCCCCCTTCACCAGCGTCTCGTAGACGCCCTGCAGCCGCGCGGTGACGGCAAGAAGCGCCGAAACGGGAAAGAGCGCGATCCTGAAGCCGAGTTCTTCCAGCGCCTTCGCGCCGAGATAAGGCGTCTTGCCGTCCTCGACGATGTTCGCGACCAGCGGCACACCCTTGAATGTGTCGGCAACCTTCCGCAGTTCCGCCTCGTCGCGCGGCGCCTCGATGAAGAGAATGTCCGCGCCCGCCTTCAGGAAAGCCTCGCCGCGCCGCAACGCCTCGTCCAGGTCATGCGTCGCGCGCGCATCGGTGCGCGCCATCACCTTGAAGTCGCGGCTCTCGCGCGCCTCCGCCGCCGCGCGGATCTTCGCCGCCGCTTCCTCCATCGCGACGACTTCCTTGCCTTCCATATGGCCGCAGCGCTTCGGGAACACCTGGTCCTCGATCTGGATGCAGGCTGCCCCCGCCGCTTCATAGGCGCGCGCCAGCCGCGCCGCATTCAAAGGCCCGCCATGGCCGTTGTCGCCATCGGCGATCAGCGGCACGGGCGCGCAGGACGCCGCGATCGCGCGCACGCGCTCACTCATTTCGGCGGCACTGACGAGCCCGATATCCGGCAGGCCGAAGCTCGCGCCCGAAACGCCGAAGCCCGTCATGTAGACCGCGTTCGCGCCCGCCTTCGCGGCGAGCTTCGCCGACAGCGCGTCATAGGCGCCGGGTGCGACGATGATGCCGGACCCGGCGAGAAGATCGGCGAAGTTCGTCATGCTCTCTTCTTTCGCTTGCGCTGCGGCGCTTCCAGCACCGGCGCCTCTCCCCAGTCCGCGCACACGATCCGCGCAAGATCGCCGACCGCCTTCGCTCCCAGCCGCTCCTCGAGTTCGGCTTCGAGCGCGAGCACGATTTCGAGCGCCTCGGCCCGCATCGCCGCCCCTTCCGGCGCAAAGCGGACCTGCTTGCAGCGCGCATCTTCCGGGTCGGGCTCGAGAAAGATAAGCCCCTTTTCCTCCAGTTCGCGCAAGGCCGTGTTCACGGATTGCCGCGTTACGCCGAGAAGCCGCGCAAGCTCGGTCGGTCGGCGCACGCCCGCGTGAACATAGACCATGCACATGGATTCAAGCCGCCGCACGCCGCCATGGCCCCGCGCGTCGAGGCTCTTCTGCAGCGCGCCGTCGAACCAGATGAAGCGGTTGAGCAACTGCGCCATCAGAAGCCCGGGTTTCCTGTCCATTGTTTCCTCACCCATTCCCGGCTTGAGTCATTCGTCAGTTTATCTTACATTTTATCCGGTCATGCAACGGGAGGACAGGCATGCCGAGACTGAGACAGGTCGCGAAAGCGGACGCAGATCCCTTCGCGCAGCAACTCTACAAGATGCTTTTCGGCGAGCGCGACCCGGTGAAGGAGCCGGGCACCGCAACCGGCACGCCGGGCAACTGGTGGACGGTTTTCGCGCTGGTGCCGGACGCCTTCAAGCACACGACCGAAGGCTTCCAGTTCTACCGCAGCCCCAACCGCAAACTCGATCCGAAGCTCCGCGAACTCGGTCAGATCAGGGCCGGTTTCGCACGCGGATCGCAATTCGTCTTCTCGCAGCACTGCAAGGCCTGCCGCGATCTCGGCTTTACCGAGGAGCAGATCGAGGCGATTCCGCACTGGCAGATCGCGGACTGCTTCGGGCCGCTCGAACGCGCGCTGCTGGCCTACACCGATTGCCTCGTGCTGCAGGGCGGCCGCGTGCCGGAGGCGATCTTCGACGCGATGAAGAAGCATCTTTCCGACGAAGAGATCCTCGAATTCACCTATGTCACCACGACCTACGACATGCACGCCACGATGTCGCGCGCGCTCCGGCTCGAATATGACGATGTCGACGAACGCGTCGTCGAGATCGCGGCGCCCGAGGGCAGCTCCAACGACGTCATGAGCATGGTCGACAAGCAGAAGGATTGATCAGATGGGCTATCACCACCTTGCGCTCGCCGCGCGCGACATGAAGGCGATCCACAGTTTCTACGAAGGCGTGATGGGATTCGAACTCGTGAAGGTCGAAATCGGCCCCTCGCCCGAAGGCGGCTGGGCGAAGCACTTCTTCTACCGGATGGAAGACGACTCGAAATTCATCGCCTTCTGGGAAATGCACGACATGCCCGGCACCGAGAATTTCGAGACCAATCTCTCGAAGGCGGCGGGCGTGCCCGACCACATCAACCACATCTCCTTCGACGTGAAGGATCGGGCGGAACTCGAACAGCGCCGCCAGCGCTGGCTCGATGCCGGGCTCGAGGTGCTGGAGATCGACCATAACTGGTGTCACTCGGTCTACACCAAGGACCCGAACGGCAATTTCGTGGAATTCTGCCTGACGACGGGCGCCTTCACGAAGGAAGATCGGGACCATGCGCTAGCGGCGCTCAAATCCGACGACCTGCCGCATTCGAAGCCGCCCGCAAAGGTCGACTTCCACAAGCCGCAGGCCGCCTGAGACGCGTCAGCCGGGGAGGCCGTGAACGATGATGGAGCTGCTCGCGCCCTGGTATGCGCAGATCAGGTTCCTGCACGTGATCTTCGTCGGCATCTGGGCTTTCTCGACCGCCGTCGCCTACCAGAACTACGTCATTCCCGCCTTCCGCCGCGCCCTGGCGGCCCCGGGAGACGCGGAAGCGATCGCGCATCGCAACCGCGTGATCGAAGCCTTCGACAAGGGCGTGGTGCTTGAGCATGTCGCCTTTCCCGGCATCCTCGTCACCGGACTTCTCATGCTCTGGCTCGGCGGCTGGTCCCTCACGGAATCCTGGTGGCTGACCGCGAAGCTCGTTCTCGTTGTCCTCGTCTTCATTCCGATGGAAATCATCGACTACCGCATCTCGCATTTCTCGAAACCGAAGCGGCAGATGCGGCTCGACGGCGAGACGGACCGCCTCGAAGCCGCCATCGCCTTTCACTGGAAATTCCTGCGCGTCAGCGCCTTCTTCGTGGTGACGACGATCCCAGCCGCGATCTACCTCGCCGTGGTGAAGCCCGGGTGAGGACAAGCATCGCTCGATATCTACCCTCCCCCTGTGGGAGGGTCGAAAAATTGAGCGGAGCGAAAATTTTTCGGGGAGGGGTAAAGGCAGCAGAACAAATGTCGAGCAAGCCGATTGCCGAGAGCGGAGTCCCCCTCCCCGAACGAGCTAGCGCTCGTTCGACCCTCCCACGGGGGGAGGGTAATCGACGCCGCAAGGGCGCTGCCGTTGTGCTCGCCCTACCGCTCCTCAAAATGACAGGCTGATCTTCCCCGAGACCATGTAGTTCGTGTCTCCGGCCACTCCGAGATCGGCGATGCCGGTCGCCATCTTCATGTCGAGAAGGTCGTCCAGCGCCTTGAGGAACACGCCGGTTTCGATATCGCCGGTCACGTCGTCGTCGAGTTTCTCCACCGCCCCCGGCACGCCGCGCAGGGCGCGGTCGAAGGTCCAGTGCGTTTCGACATTCGCGTAAGGCCGCACCGTCGAGAAAAATCCCTCCTCGGCCACTTCGTAGGTGAAGCCGTTGCGCCAGGTCGCCCGGCCGCGCGAGCGGGTCTCGCCATAGGCCGAGGCGGAATGAAGATCGATGCGGCTGAGGCTCACCTCGCCCGCGGGCTTGAACTTCAACCCACCGAAGACCCATGCGCCTTCGAGGCTCGCGCCGGAATGAAGGCTCGAGCCGCTATAGCGCGCGCTGTATGCACTTGTATCGATGCGGTCCGTGCGCGTGCCCGCGCCCGCGAAAACGCGCAGGCTCAGATTCTCGCTCAGACCATGCGTCACGAAGGGCGAGACGTAGAACGATTCCGCGCTCCATACCGAGGCCGTATCGCGCCAGGAGCGGCCCCAGCTTATCGCGGTGCCGATCTTCGTCGTCTCGTCGAGTGGCCAGGCGGTGCCGCCCGATACGACCAGCCGGTGCTTCGCGCCGTCAAGCGTCCATGCGCCGCTCGTCTCGCTCCATATCTGCATGTCGGCAGGAAGGAGCGGCGCTGCTTCGCCGAGGAGCATCTTCTCGGCGTAGCCCGTCGCGATCCGCGCGAAGGGAATGATGCTGTCGCTCCCTTCGACGGCGGTCTCGTCCTTCTCCGCCTTTTGCGTCGGCTGCCTGAAGAGCGCCTCGATACGCGCCGCGTCGCCGTCGGCGAGCCTTGTCGTCGCCTGGCGCGGGGCCCTGCGGCGGTCGAGCCTGTCCATCTCCTCGTCGGACACCCAGCCCGTGCGGATGCGCTGCGGCGCATGGGGTGCCGCACCCGGCGGCGGCAATGTTGCGTTCAGCACGGCGAGATAGCGCGCCGACTGCTCCGCCGTGATCTTCTTCTGTGAGTTCAGGGTGCGGACGGCAGCAACCTGCCACCCATGGACGATGCGGCGGATATAGCGCAGCGCATAGGCGCGGCGCGCAGCCGGGCTCCCGACGCCGGGCGGCACCGCGCGCGGCACGGCGGGGCGCATCACGTCGTAGCCTGCGCGCCAGCCTTCCTTGAGCGCCACGCGGCGCGCTTCCTCGAAGAGACCGACCGGAAGCCCGAGGCTCGCCGCCGCGGGTCCCGGCTGGCAGCGCGGGCAGCCGGCCCGCGTTGCGAGAGCGGCGACAGTCAGGCCGTCGATTTCATGAAGGTCGGGGAGCGACGGCAGCGATGTCCGGCGCAGCGTCGAAAAGAAAGAGGAGGCGGGCGGCGGCTTCGGGCGGCTCGTCGGCGCGCCGTTCAGGAGCTTTTCGTGGGCTTCCAGCACTGCGAAATGATCGGCGAAGATCGCGCCGTCGGGCGCGCCCTCATAGGCCGCCTGCGCGCTCCCTCCGGCCAGGCCCATCAGGGCGCCGGAAATGAGCGCGAGACAGATGGCAGCGCATGTGCGCCCGCCGCTTCTCGCCATGACGCGACCTTTCGCATCCCGAATTGTCAGTTGACCGGCAGGCGCGCCCAAGCCGTCTTCCACGCGCAAACCGATGACATCAGTCTATGAGTAAGCAGGGTTGACGGAAAATTGATTTCACCGCGGAAATCGCATGCAGAAGCGATTTCCCACTCATTTCCGCGTCATGGCGCGGTTACGTTCCATAAGTTTCAATCGTTCCCTGTACGGATTTTTCTTCCGTTCAGCGCAAATGCATCAACCACGTTGATGTTATTATGGAACGAAGAAGAGAGGGCTTCAGAAGCTCGGCGGCGTGCAGGCCGAGACGACGACGCAATCGACGGTGCCGGGGTTCTGGAAACGGTGCGGGAGGCGCGAGTTGAAGTAGTAGGCGTCGCCCGGCACGAGACGGCGGCTCTCGCCGCCCACGGTCAGTTCCAGCACGCCGGAGATGACGATGCCGCATTCCTCGCCGGCATGGGAGAGCATCTCCTCGCCGGTATCGGCGCCGGGCACATAGCGTTCATGCATCATCTGGATCGCGCGGTCGCGCGTGTCGCGTCCGACGAGGCGGAAAGAGACGTCGCCGCCCGCGATCTCGCGCAGGTCCTTGGCCTGGTAGAAGACCCTGGAGCGCGGGCTCATGTCGAGCGTCAGGAAGTCCGCGATCGAGATCGGGAAGCCGCCCAGCACCTTCTTCAGCGAACCGATGGAGGGGCTGATCCGGCTCTGCTCGATCAGCGAGATCGTGCCGTTGGTCACGCCCGCGCGCTTCGCGAGTTCGCGCTGCGAGAGCCCGTACATCTTGCGCAATTCGCGAAGGCGGACGCCGAGATCCTGCCCGTCGGTGTCGTCCCCGCCTGCCCCGGCGTCCTGCGCGGAGCTATGCGCACGCCTGAAATCCCCTGCCATTTGTCTAGAATACTAAACGGCTTTCGCAGAGTCACGCAGGAGAATGCTTGCTTTCCGCGGGTTCCGGATTTTCAATCGCAGAAAGTCTTAAACGGAGAATTCCATGAGCGCGGAAACGACGCCGAACGACCTCGAATCCTTCTGGCTGCCCTTCACGCCGAACCGTCAGTTCAAGCGCGAGCCCAGGCTGATTTCGCGGGCGAAGGACATGTATTACTACAAGCCCGACGGGACGGCGGTGCTCGACGCGACGGCGGGGCTCTGGTGTTCGAATGCCGGGCATTGCCGCGAGCCGATCGTCAGGGCGATCCAGGAGCAGGCGGGCGAGCTCGATTTCGCGCCGTCGTTCCAGTTCGCGCATCCCAAGGTCTTCGAGCTCGCGAGCCGGATCGCGGCGCTCGCGCCCAACGATCTCGACCATGTGTTCTTCTGCAATTCGGGATCGGAAGCGGCGGACACGGCGCTCAAGATGGCGATTGCGTATCATCGCAACAATGGCGAGGGCACGCGCACGCGCCTGATCGGCCGCGAGCGCGGCTATCACGGCGTCGGCTTCGGCGGCATCTCGGTCGGCGGCATGGTCGCGAACCGGAAGTTCTACGGACCGCTGCTGGCGGGCACCGACCACCTGCCCCACACCTACAACCGCGCCGAGCAGGCGTTCACCGTGGGCGAGCCCGACTGGGGCGCGCATCTCGCCGACGAGCTGCAGCGCATGGTGGAGCTTCACGACGCGTCGACCATCGCGGCCGTCATCGTCGAGCCCATGGCGGGGTCGACCGGCGTACTGCCGCCGCCGAAGGGTTATCTCAAGCGGCTGCGCGACCTGTGCGATAAGCACGGCATCCTCCTGATTTTCGACGAGGTCATCACGGGCTTCGGACGGCTCGGGCATGCGACGGCGGCGGAACGCTTCGGCGTGACGCCGGACATCATGACCTTCGCCAAGGGCGTGACGTCGGGCACCGTGCCGATGGGCGGCTGCATCGTCAGGAACCATATCTATGAGGCGTTCCAGACGGGCCCCGATCATGTGATCGACCTCTTCCACGGCTACACCTATTCGGGCCACCCGCTCGCCGCGGCCGCGGCGCTCGCGACGCTCGACCTCTATCGCGACGAGGGCCTGTTCGAGCGCTCGAAAGAGATGGAACCGAAGATGGCCGCCGCCGCGATGGGCCTCAAGGGGCACAGCCTCGTGCAGGACATCCGCACCATCGGTTTCGTGGCCGCCTTCGACCTCGCCCCCGTCGAGGGGCTGCCCGGCAAGCGCGGCTTCGACGCCATGCGCGTCGCCTTCCACGAAGAGAACATGATGGTCCGCGTCTCGGGCGACACCATTGCCTTCTCGCCGCCGCTGATCGCGGAGGAGAAACATCTGGAAGAAGCCTTCGACAAGTTCCGCCGGACGCTCGACAAGGTCGCGTGACATAAATCCGTAGACGGATCAATAAGACAAGGGACGGGGTCACGCTCGTCCCTTTTTCATGTCCGCGAATGCCTACTTATCCCCGGAAACGGGGATAAATACGCCCGACTGTCACACGAATGTCACCGAACCGTCACAAGGACCTTCGGACTGACTTATCCCGCAGAAATTTAGGGTGCGCATTTCCCGACCCGATTTCCCGACCGAGGCCCCTTCGCACGGAGACAGCGGCAGCGTTATCCCCGCTTTCGGCAGTCGAGAAAAGACGCCGCTTATCCCCGCTTCGTCTCGCCGGCGATCATGCACCTGTCTCGCGCAAGCGAGGACAAGTCGCGGCGACCGTCACACGAACGTCATCGAACCGTTACATGGAGCGCGGTTATCCCCGGGTGTTTAATATCCTGTGAAATCCCCGGACGGGGACAACCGGGAAGGGGCGCACCATCCCGGCGCGCCCCGGAGTTCTATTTCGCGGCGACGTGCTTTCCTTCCGCCTGCTCCAGAAGTTCGGCCATCACGGTCTTCGCCTTGCCCGGGTGGGAGACCTTCGCGGCTTCGGCCAGGTTCGCGCCGGCGTCGCCGACAACGACCACGCCGACCATGCCCATCGCGTAATGCGGCAGGCATTTGTAGCCGTAGACGCCTTCCGTCTCGAAGGTGACGGTGACGGGCGCATTCATCTTGCCCTTGAAGGGTTCGGCCCCCTCCGGCGTCATGTCCTTGAGGCTTTCGGCATTGTGGCTGCGGTCGGTGGGCACGAAGGTGACGGTGTCGCCCTTCCCGACCTGCAGGAAGGCCGGCTCGAAGACCATGGCGCCCGCCTCGCCGCGATTGAGCATCTTCACCTCGAACTCGGCCGCTTCCGCCGGCAAGGCCCCGAACACCGCAAGCAGGGCGGCTGCGGCGAGGATCTTGTTCTGTATACGAACTTTCATTTCATATCACTCCTGTATTCCTGAAACCGGAGACCTCGCGGGCGGGACGAACCCCGCCCGCGAGCCCCCTGCGACGCCCCACCGCCATGCCGGAGCTCAGTGCCCGGCCATGCTCAGATCGGCGCCATACGTGTCGAAGATCGTGCTGTCGGCGGGCCCATCCACCGCGATCTGGGCGACGAGGCCGCGCTCCATGCGGGAGAGGGCGTGGTCGACGACGATGTAGCGGCCCGGCACCTCGAAAGTGAGGTCGACGACGGTCGCTCCGCCCGGTGCCACCGTGACGGTCTGCACGTCCTCGGAAGCGGGGCTCGTCAGGGAGCCATGCGTGTAGACCTTGTCGAAGATCTCGCCGATGACGTGGAAGCTCGAGGTCTTGTTCGGACCGCCGACGCCGAAATAGATGCGCATGGTTTCGCCGACATGGGCCTTGATCGCCTTGTCGCCCGTGATGGCGCCGACCGTGCCATTGAAGACGTAGTATTCCGGCTTCTCGTCGAGGAGCTTGTCGTAGTCGGTGAAGGCCTCGCCCTTCTGGCCGTAGGCAAGTTCCGTATAGACCTCGCCCTGCATGACATAGATCTCGCGGTCGACCGCGGGCAGCCCGCCTTCCGGCTCGACCAGGATCAGGCCATACATGCCTGCCTGAATATGGTCCGCCACCATCGGCGTCGCGCAGTGATAGACATAGATGCCCGGCTTCATCGCCTTGAAGCTGAAGCGGGTTTCATGACCGGGCTCCGTCTGCGTGGCGACCGCGCCGCCTCCCGGCCCCGTAACGGAATGGAAGTCGACGGAGTGGAACATCATGCTGTCTTCGGCATTCTTCAGCGTCACCTCCACCGTGTCGCCGGCGCGCGCGCGAACAAAGGGACCGGGCACCGTGCCGTTGAAGGTCCAGAAGCGGAAACTCGTGCCGTCGGCGAGCAATGCTTCGCGCTCGACCGTCTCGAGTTCGACCTTCACGACCGCAGCGTGATCGCGCACGATGGGCGCGGGGACGGCGGCGGGATCGAGGGCGATCGACGCGAGGGCGTCGGCATCCTGCGCCTCTTCGGCAGCAGCGGTACCGGCGCCAAGAGAGAGACCGGCGATCAGCGCCATCGCGCTTGCCGTTCCGATGAGAGCTTGCCTGAACCTGCTCATTTGCGTTCTCCTTGACGCTCTTGTTGGGGACGCTTTCTGTTTCGTCCATGACGGAAAGATAGGCACGCCGCAGAAACGCGATTTGCGCTGCAACAACTCGGCAGCGAATGAACCAGGACCACTCACACGGAAAGCAGGGGAAGATGGACAGGCAGCGGCGCGTGGAACTCGTCAGACCGGTCGGCCTGTTTTCGGGTCTCGACGACGAAGGGCTCGGCGCCGTCGCGGATGCGGCGCTGGAACTGCCTGTTTCCAAAGGGGAAAAGCTCTTCGAGCAGGGAGACGACGCCACCCATGGTTATGTCGTCGGATGGGGGCAGATCCGTCTCGACCAGGTGACGCCGGACGGGCAGAACGTGGTGCTGCGACATATGGGCCCAGGCGAGATGATCGGCATCGTCGCGGTGTTCCGGCGCATTCCCTTTCCGGCGACGCCGGTGGTGCTGGAGGACGGACTGGTGTTCCGGTGGAGCGCGGCACGGCTCTCCGACCTCATGGCGCGCTTTCCGCTGATCGCGCAGAACGCGCTCAACGTCGTCGGCGGCCGGATCGAGGAATTGCAGCGGCGGCTGCAGGAAGTGGCGACGCAGCGCGTGGAGCAGCGGATCGCCTCGGCGCTGCTCCGCCTCGCCAATCAGGCGGGCCGGCGCGTGGAGGAGGGCATCGAGATTCCCTTCCCGCTCTCGCGGCAGGACCTCGCCGAGATGACGGCGACGACGCTGCACACGGTGAGCCGCACACTTTCCGCCTGGGATCAGGAAGGAGTCGTGGAGTCGCGCCGCTCCAGCCATCTCGTCATCCGGCGGCCGCACCGGCTGGTGGAAATCGCCGGCCAGGCGTGAGCGGCTCGCCGCGGGCGATGCCTCTTCATCTCATGCTGGAAAAGCAAAAGGGCAGGCCGTAGCCCACCCTTTGATTTTGTGCCCTAAAGGCTTGTTAACGGCTGCTCGGCCCGGAGGCCTTCGCTGACGGTCCACGATTTCCTATCGGCTAAATATTCAATCGGTTGACTGTGAGAGCTTAGCCAACATTGATTCCCATAACAACATAGTTTTGACTGATGGCGTTGGAGGGCTCACCGATGCGTTACAGACTCGGCCTCGATCTCGGCACCAATTCCATCGGCTGGTGGATGGTGGAACTCGACGGCGAGGGGCGCGCTTGCGGCTCGTTGGGCGGGGGGGTTCGCATTTTCGGGGACGGGCGGAACCCAAAGGACGGGACATCGCTCGCCGTCCAGCGACGTGTGCCGCGCGGCATGAGACGGCGGCGAGACCGCTATCTCGACCGGCGCTCGGACCTGATGAACCATCTGATCGCCTTCGGGCTGATGCCTGGCGATGAGGCAGGCCGGAAGATGCTGGAGGCGCTCGACCCTTACGCGCTGCGCGCGGCGGCGCTCGACCGCCCTCTCCTTCCGCACGAACTGGGGCGGGCGCTCTTTCATCTAAATCAACGACGCGGCTTCAAGTCGAACCGGAAGACGGACAGCGGCGACGACGACAAGGAAACGGGCGTCGTGAAGGAGCGGATCGGCGAACTGCGCCGCCTGATCGACAAGTCCGGCGCGCGGACACTGGGCGAATTCCTGCACAAGCGCCACCGGAAGGGCCGCATGGTGCGGGCGCGGCCGGAAGCCGGCTTCTATCCCGAGCGAGCCATGTATGAGGACGAGTTCCGCCTGATCCGCGAACAGCAGCAGACACACCAGACGCTGACGGACGAACAATGGGAGGCGCTGCAAGACATCGTCTTCTTCCAACGGCCGCTGAAACCCGTCGATCCCGGCTGGTGCCTGTTCGAGACAGGCGAGAAGCGCGCCCACCGGGCGCTGCCGCTCACCCAGGAATTCCGCATGGTGCAGGAAGCAAACAATCTGCGCGTGACCTCACCCGGCGAGACCGCCCGGCGGCTGATGATGGAGGAGCGCGACAGGGTCCTCGGACACCTGCGCAAGAAGAAGGAACTGAAACTCGACTCCATGCTGAAGCTGCTGAAGCTCCCTTCCGGATCGAGCGTCAACCTGTTCGACGACCACCGCACCACGATCAAGGGCGAGGAGACGGCGGCGCGGCTGTCGCACAAGGATATCTTCGGCGAGTCCTGGTTTTCGTTTTCCTTCGAGAAGCGCACGGAGATCGTCCGCACCCTGCTCGATATCGAGAAGCCCGAAGAGATCGAGCGGATCGCGCAGGCGGAATGGAGGCTTTCCGAGGCGGCAGCGAAGAAGCTCGCCGGCAAGTCGCTGCCCGAGGGCTATTCGCGGCTGAGCGAGAAAGCGATCGCGAAGCTGCTGCCGATCATGGAAGATCAGGGCCTCAACTATGCCGAGGCCGTGGAGCAGGTGCCGGAGTATGCGCACCATTCCGACTTCCGGCCCGACGAGGCGCGCGATGCGCTGCCCTATTACGGCGAAGTGCTGGCGTGGCATTGCGTGGGCGCGGACCCGTCGAAGCCGAAGGAAGACGAGGTGGCGCATTGGGGCCGGCTCGCCAATCCGACGGTGCATATCGGCCTCAACCAGATCCGCCGCGTGGTGAACCGCCTTATAGAGATGCACGGGAAGCCGGAAGAGATCGTGATCGAGCTTGCGCGCGAACTGAAGATGAACAAGGAGGAGAAAGACAAGGCGCGCAAGGCGAACAGCGAGAACGAAGCGGCGAACCGGCGCCGGGAAGAACAGCTTCGTTCGGCAGGGACGGCGCCCTCGCCCCACCTGCTGCGCAAGCTCAGGCTGTGGGAAGAGCAGAAAGTCGGAACGGCCCATCTCTGCCCCTTCACCGGCGATCCCATTTCCTTCGAGATGGCGATTTCGGAGGCGACCGAGATCGAACACATCCTGCCTTTTTCGAAGACTCTGGACGATTCCATGGCGAACAAGGTGGTGTGCCTTCGGGAAGCCAACCGCGCAAAGCGCGACCGTGCGCCTCACGACGCCTTTCACACGGACCCGACCATCGGCAGACGGAAATATGTCTACAGCGACATTCTCTTCCGCGCGGACAGCCTGCCCGCCAACAAGCGCTGGCGCTTCCACCCGGACGCGATGGACCGCTTCGAGAACGAGGAGCGGGACTTCCTCGACCGGCAGCTCAACGAGACGAAATATCTCTCGCGGATCGCGCGGAGCTATCTCGCCAATCTCTATAACGAGAAAGCGGAGGCACGAATGCGCGTGCGCGCCATTCCAGGCAAGCTGACCGCCATGCTGCGCGGGAAGTGGGGCCTGTCGGCGCTTCTGCCGGGGCACAACATGGCCGGTGGCGAGGACGCACCGCGAAAGAACCGGAACGACCACCGGCATCACGCGCTCGACGCATTCGTGATCGCGAATACGACGCAGGGGCTGCTCAAACGCGTGGCCGAACTGAACGCAGATGCGGACAGGAAGCGTCTCGTCGACGCGGTCCCCGACCCGTGGGAGGGTTTCGACCGCGAGGAACTGCGAACGCAGCTTGCGCGCCTCACCGTGGCGCACAAGGCCGACCACGGCACGCCGGGGCACAAGGGAAAAACCACCGGCGCGCTGCACAACGACACAGCCTATGGCATCGTGGGTCCGGGCAAGAATAGCAACACCATCGTCGTGTCGCGCACGCCGCTTTCGCGCTTCGCAAGCCCGAAGGACATGGACAAGGGACTGACCGCTATCCGCGACAAGGCGCTGCGCGAGGCGCTGACCGCTGCCTGGGAAGCCTTCAAGGCGGCTCCGCCGGAGCTTTCGAATTCGGACGACGAGGACAGCCGGCGTAAGCCGAAAAACCCGGCCATGGCTTTTGCCGAGATGGCCGCGACCCAGGGCATCGAACTTGGCGGGCGAAGAGTGAAAGTGCGCCGAGCGCGCATGTGCGAGGAACTCGGCGTCGTTCCCATCAAGGACCGGAAGACCGGCAAGGCCTACAAGGCTTACAAGCCGGACGGCAACGCCTTCAATGAAGTTTATGAACTTCCGAATGGAAACTGGGTCTCTGTGGTCATTCGCAGATTCGACGCGAACCAAGCGGGCTTTAATTCCGGCGATTTCCGGCCGCATCCCGCAGCGAGAAAGGTCATGAGGCTTCACATTGACGACATGGTGGCCGTGGATGACGGCGGGCAAAGGCGCGTGCTGCGCGTGGTGAAGCTGAGCGGTCAGAAAATCACGCTGGCCGATCACTTCGAAGGCGGAGCGCTCAAGACCCGCGACGCCGACAAGGAAGACCCGTTCAAGTACCTCGAAAAATCGGCAAACGTCCTGAAAGGCATGGGACTGAGGAAAGTGGGCGTCAACGAGATCGGCCGGCTGACCGACTCCGGACCAAGGGACTCGGCGTCCGGCGGAAGAGCCGGATGATCGGCCGGGTGGTCGAGGTTGCGGCTGACGACCGGCATCTCGCCGTCTCCCGCGGCTTTCTGACCGTCTCCACCAAGGGCGAGGAAGTGGGGCGCGTGCCGCTGGACGATATCGGCGTGCTGCTAGCGCATGCGCACGGGCTGACCTATTCCAACAATCTGATGGTGGAACTCGCGCAGCGCGGCGCGGCGGTGGTGCTGTGCGGGGCGAACCACATGCCTGTGGCCTGGCTCTGGCCGATGGACGGGCATCATGTGCAGAGCCTCAGGATGCGCCAGCAACTGGAGGCGGGGGCGCCACTGCGCAAGCGCCTGTGGCAAGGGCTGGTGAAGGCGAAGATCGAACAGCAGCGCGCCGTGCTGGAACGGCTGGGCAAGCCGGAGGGCGCCTTCGACCTGCTCGCACGCAAGGTGAAATCGGGCGACCCCGAAAACATCGAGGCACAGGCGGCCAGGCGCTACTGGCCGCTTCTCATGGGCGAGGATTTTCGCCGCGACCGAAGCGCGGGCGGCGCGAACGCGATGCTGAACTATGGCTACACCGTCCTGCGCGCGGGCGTGGCCCGGGCGGTGACCTCAGCGGGGCTGCATCCCTCCGTCGGCCTGCACCACAGCAACCGCAACAACGCGATGTGTCTCGTGGACGACCTGATGGAACCCTTCCGCCCCATCGTCGACTACATGGTGACGCGGCTGACGGCTTCCGGCGAGAAAGATGTGAACCCGGAGACGAAAGCCGTTCTCGCGCAGATACTCGCCTTCGACATGGCAACGGATCAGGGGACGACGCCCGTTTCGACCTGTATCGAGCGGCTCGCCTTTTCGCTCGCGCAATCCTTCGAGACGGGCAAACCCGCGCTCGCGCTCCCCCGGACGCTGCTGCCGCTCGAAATGCCCGGCTTCGAACCTCGCAAGGACAGCGGATAGGACCCATGCTGACGGGGTACAGGCTGATGTGGATGATGGTGATTTTCGATCTGCCCGTGGGCACGAAAAAGGAACGGCGGGCGGCGACCCGATTCCGCAACGATCTACTCGATCAAGGATTCGAGATGTGCCAGTTCTCCGTCTATATGCGCTTTTCCGGCGGCAAAGAGCAGGTGGAGACCTATACGAAGCGGATCGAGAGGGCGCTGCCGAAGACAGGGCTCGTCCAGATTCTCTGTTTCACGGACCGGCAATATGAGACCATCGTCTCCTTCGACGGGCGGGCGCGCGAAAAGGCCAAGGAGAATCCGAAGCAATATGTGCTGTTTTGAAGGATGTTTCAGACGGATTCCGGCCGGATGTGGCGCCAAATCCCTTTATGAATCAGGGACTTGGCACAACACCGAGTTTAGCCGATAGGAAATCGCGGACCAGCCGCAACGAGATCATCCATCCGGAGCTCATATTGAACAAGTTTAGCCGATAGGAAATCGCGGACCAGCCGCAACATGAAAGGGTTACGCCTGCATCCACGAGGGAGTTTAGCCGATAGGAAATCGCGGACCAGCCGCAACGTGTCGAGTTCCGGGATAATACACCACTGGAGTTTAGCCGATAGGAAATCGCGGACCAGCCGCAACGAAAGGACGGGAGATTATCCAGATCGGAGGAGTTTAGCCGATAGGAAATCGCGGACCAGCCGCAACCAGCCCTCGCTCATGGCTCCGTCGGCGGGCAGTTTAGCCGATAGGAAATCGCGGACCAGCCGCAACATAGACGATCCACTGCTTCTCTTCGTCCGAAGTTTAGCCGATAGGAAATCGCGGACCAGCCGCAACGAATAAGGCGCACCGTTCAGATCACCGACGAGTTTAGCCGATAGGAAATCGCGGACCAGCCGCAACGGGGCAACGCTTCAAGTTCATTTAGTCCGTAGTTTAGCCGATAGGAAATCGCGGACCAGCCGCAACGGAAACGGAAGAAGAGTTAGACGCACGGTTAGTTTAGCCGATAGGAAATCGCGGACCAGCCGCAACAAGCAACGGATACGTTCGTCGGCGTCAATGAGTTTAGCCGATAGGAAATCGCGGACCAGCCGCAACTTTGCGGAACTCGTCAAGGTTCTTGTGACCAGTTTAGCCGATAGGAAATCGCGGACCAGCCGCAACAGCGTCGGAGCGTCGGCAAGCCACCCCCTAAGTTTAGCCGATAGGAAATCGCGGACCAGCCGCAACCTTCTCCGAAACCGACGAAGCCCTTGGCGGAGTTTAGCCGATAGGAAATCGCGGACCAGCCGCAACTGGCTTATATCCCGGCCCTTCTGTCGCACAAGTTTAGCCGATAGGAAATCGCGGACCAGCCGCAACTATGCGGTTCACGGGAGCGGATCGAGGCGGAGTTTAGCCGATAGGAAATCGCGGACCAGCCGCAACGAGAGGGCGGCGCGGGAAACCCAAACATGAAGTTTAGCCGATAGGAAATCGCGGACCAGCCGCAACGGCATCCGCAACATCAACGACAAGATCGGCAGTTTAGCCGATAGGAAATCGCGGACCAGCCGCAACATTGCGATACAGGCGACCGGCCAAGATCAGAGTTTAGCCGATAGGAAATCGCGGACCAGCCGCAACTTCCCGGCTCGAGCGAAAGCGGCGGGCGCTAGTTTAGCCGATAGGAAATCGCGGACCAGCCGCAACTGAGGCCCAGCGTGCCCGCACGGGTTCGGGAGTTTAGCCGATAGGAAATCGCGGACCAGCCGCAACGCTGCGTCTCCGGATGGTGTCTTCGGTTATAGTTTAGCCGATAGGAAATCGCGGACCAGCCGCAACACCCCTCTTCCATCTTCTCCGCGAAGGCCAAGTTTAGCCGATAGGAAATCGCGGACCAGCCGCAACACCAGGAGTAAGGCAAAGGCTCATAAGGGCAGTTTAGCCGATAGGAAATCGCGGACCAGCCGCAACCGCTCCCGCCGCCGCCCGCCACCATGCCGCAGTTTAGCCGATAGGAAATCGCGGACCAGCCGCAACGTGCCGCTGGTAAGCGCCACGACCTGATTTAGTTTAGCCGATAGGAAATCGCGGACCAGCCGCAACCTGCTGAAGCACGGGCCGGTCGGTCGTAGTAGTTTAGCCGATAGGAAATCGCGGACCAGCCGCAACAGAAAAATGCGTGAAACCCGAGGCCGAGCTAGTTTAGCCGATAGGAAATCGCGGACCAGCCGCAACGTCACCTGGCAGGTCCACCCGTCCCGGTCGAGTTTAGCCGATAGGAAATCGCGGACCAGCCGCAACGAAGAAGATGGAACGGATGGGCGACGGGTCAGTTTAGCCGATAGGAAATCGCGGACCAGCCGCAACAGGCCGCCATCATCCGCGCGGGCTGCAAGGAGTTTAGCCGATAGGAAATCGCGGACCAGCCGCAACTAGGTGAGCCTGAGCAAGAATGCGGCGGCGAGTTTAGCCGATAGGAAATCGCGGACCAGCCGCAACACATCTATTGGGCGTCCAGCGCGGCTGCAGAGTTTAGCCGATAGGAAATCGCGGACCAGCCGCAACGAAGATCTGCAGCGAGATCTCGCGCGGCTCAGTTTAGCCGATAGGAAATCGCGGACCAGCCGCAACGAGTCCGCCGACATTCCGATCACGCCGACGAGTTTAGCCGATAGGAAATCGCGGACCAGCCGCAACTACGCGGATCGACGGACGCTCTGTGCGTCAAGTTTAGCCGATAGGAAATCGCGGACCAGCCGCAACGGATGGGGCCGATGGCGTCGGGGATGGCGAAGTTTAGCCGATAGGAAATCGCGGACCAGCCGCAACTCAATGTCTGGAGCCTTGAATATTTCGGTTAGTTTAGCCGATAGGAAATCGCGGACCAGCCGCAACGTTTGCGGCCTCGATCAAGACATCCATCGCAGTTTAGCCGATAGGAAATCGCGGACCAGCCGCAACATCTTCACAACGCCATCGACCGGCGCGGCGAGTTTAGCCGATAGGAAATCGCGGACCAGCCGCAACCCTCCAACTCCGCTACCCGTGCGCGGAGGGAGTTTAGCCGATAGGAAATCGCGGACCAGCCGCAACCTGCCGAGCAAGGAGCCACCCAATGAGCGAAGTTTAGCCGATAGGAAATCGCGGACCAGCCGCAACGCTACCACGAGATAGTGGAGGAGGCTCAACAGTTTAGCCGATAGGAAATCGCGGACCAGCCGCAACTGCAGCCAGTGCTGCCTGAAAATCGGCGACAGTTTAGCCGATAGGAAATCGCGGACCAGCCGCAACGTGATGCATCCGGTGCATGTCCGTATTCAAGTTTAGCCGATAGGAAATCGCGGACCAGCCGCAACCCGGTCGGTTATGTTCAGCAGCCGTCCTTGAGTTTAGCCGATAGGAAATCGCGGACCAGCCGCAACATCTTCGAACTGAAGAAGATAAGGGGATAGAGTTTAGCCGATAGGAAATCGCGGACCAGCCGCAACTCGCCACGATCATGACGGGCACCGTTGCTGAGTTTAGCCGATAGGAAATCGCGGACCAGCCGCAACACCGGGGGCGCGGCCATGATGATGGTGCAGAGTTTAGCCGATAGGAAATCGCGGACCAGCCGCAACCAGCTCGCATTGATCGCGAAGGGCTGCGCGAGTTTAGCCGATAGGAAATCGCGGACCAGCCGCAACAAAGCCCGGGGCCGGGCGGCCGGGGCGCGTAGTTTAGCCGATAGGAAATCGCGGACCAGCCGCAACGACCATACGAGCGGATGGGTCTGAAATCTGAGTTTAGCCGATAGGAAATCGCGGACCAGCCGCAACGCCAGCGGGAAGGTGACGGAGGCGGAGGTAAGTTTAGCCGATAGGAAATCGCGGACCAGCCGCAACACCCCTCAGTAAGCGCAAGGTGGAAGCGAGAGTTTAGCCGATAGGAAATCGCGGACCAGCCGCAACGGCATGAGCGCGGCATTTGCGCCCGCGCAAATCCGCCGCAGGCAAAGCAGCTAGGCTGCCTCCGGAACGACACCGGAGGGACGAGATGACAAAGGTATTTACGGAGGATCTTTCTGATCTGACGGTCGGCGAGCTGCTGCGGCGCTGGCCCGCCGCCGTAAGAATTTTCCTCGACTACAAGATGAATTGTCCGGCCTGTCCCATCGCCCCTTTCATGACGGTGGACGAGGCCGCGGGCGAGTATCATGTCGATGCGCAGGCGCTGAAGCGGGACATCGAGCAGGCGATCGGCTCTGCCGCGCCTTCGCACACAACGGGAGAACGGCCATGAAAGCGGCCTCCGGCGGCATACCGCGCTATCGCAAATGGAAAGGCCCGGCGATCCTCGAACAGGGGTTCCGGCCCTTCTTTCTGCTCGCCGGGCTTCACGCCGCGCTGGCGCTTGCGCTCTGGATTCATGTGCTGGCCGGCGGCTGGACGCCACCCATGCATTTCCCCCTGCTCGGCTGGCATGCTCATGAAATGATCCACGGCTTCGCCATGGCGGCAGTGGCCGGTTTCATGCTCACCGCGATCCCGAACTGGACGGGCCGCATGCCGCTGCAAGGACTGCCGCTGCTTGTCCTGGTCCTTCTGTGGGGAGCGGGCCGCATCGTGATGCCCTTTTCGGCGCTGTCGGGCGCGGGCGTGGCGGCGGCCGTCGACCTCGCCTTCCCGCTCGTCTTTCTTGCGGTGGTGGCGCGCGAGATCGTTGCGGGGCGGAACTGGCGGAACCTGCCGATGACGGGGGCGCTGACGCTGCTCCTTGCGAGCAATGCGCTGATGCATGCGGAAGCGGCCGGGGCGGCGATTCCGCCCGGAACCGGCGCGCGACTCGGGCTCGGCCTGCTGGTGCTTCTCATATCGCTGGTCGGCGGGCGGATCGTGCCGAGCTTCACGCGGAACTGGCTGGCGAAGCGCGGGGAGACGAAGCTGCCAGCAAGTTTCGGCTGGACGGACCGCATTGCGCTCGGCGCGACGGCGGCGGCGATTGCCGTGTTCGTCGTTGCGCCGGAGAGCGCCCTGCTCGCCTGGATTGCGCTTGCCGCCGCTCTCGCGCAGGCCGCGCGGCTCGTCCGCTGGCGCGGGGCCGCCACCGCCGCGGAGCCGCTGGTGGCGATCCTCCATCTCGGCTATGCGTTCATCCCGCTCGGCCTCGCACTGCTCGGCTTCTCCATTCTCACAAGCGCGGTGCCGCAGACGGCGGCGCTGCACGCTTTCGGCGCCGGGGCGATCGGCACCATGATCCTGGCGGTGATGACGCGGGCGACGCTCGGCCATACCGGCCGGGCGCTCCGCGCGGACCGCGCGACGGTGGCGCTTTACGCCGCCATCATCCTTGCCGCGCTGACGCGCATTGCCGCTGCCTTCCTGCCCGGAATGACGATGACGCTGCTCGTGCTCTCGGGCGCGCTGTGGTTTGCCGGCTTTCTCGGCTTCGCGCTCGTTTATGGGCGCTATCTCGCGCGTCCGCGCGCGAAGGCATGAAGGTTCCAGCCACCGCCCGTGCGTTCGTTAGTGCATATACAACTCGATCACGGCATCGTGACACGCTGTTGAATTCAAACCCGCCCCCCTGCTCCACACCTGTGAGCGGGCGCCGACGCCCGCACAACAAAACGGAGCAGAAAAATGACGCAGAAAAAGCGTAACCTGACGGTGGCAACTCTTGTCGCGGCGCTGGCCGCACTGACGGGTACCGGCGTCTTCGCCAAGGATGGCAGCCCGACGCTCGGCAGCGCGAAGAACGCCACCGCATCGGTGAACGTCTTCTCCGGCAGCGAAGCCGCTGCCCGCGACTTCACGCCGTCGACCAACCGCTACGGCAAGCGCTGAAAACGGGCGGCTGCGGGGCTTTCACGCTTCCCGCGGCCGCTTATTCCGCCGCCTGGCGGCGAAGCCCGCGAAAATGCTTCGGCGCCGAGCGCCTCGTCACCCGCTTGCGGTCCTTAGAACGGCGGCGCTTCAACTCTTCTCCCACTTCCGCAATCGCCTCGATGGCCGGTATGAGTCGCGCACCGAGATCGGTCAGCGCATATTCGACCGAAGGCGGCGATGTGGGCATGACGTGACGTTCGATCACGCCATCCTCTTCCATTTCCCGCAACCGAGTCGTCAGCACCTTGGGCGAGACGAGCGGAATGTCGATGCGCAGCTCGCTGAAACGGCGCGGACCGCCTGCAAGATGCCAGACGATGTTCGGCGCCCATGCGCCGCCGATGATCGACATGCATTCGAGCAGCGGGCACGACTCCGGAGCGGCCGGGCTCCTGTTCTTGCGTATTTTCAACGACATGACGACTTACTCCACGGTGCGGTGGTTACCCGAGGGAAACCCCAATGTTCGGTATCCTTTGGAAATCTGGTTTACAAGAGAAAGCACCATTCGTAAATCTCCCTCCGAAGCCGGCTTCGAGACATCACTCCAGGGAAACAGAACCATGAAGCTCTATTACACACCGGGCGTATGCTCGCAGGCCGTTCACATTGCGCTCAGCGAAATCGGCGCCGACTTCACGCTGGAAAAGGTCGACCTCGCCACGAAGACGACCGAAAGCGGCGAGGATTTCAGCAAGATCAACCCGCTCGGCTATGTGCCCGCGCTCGAGCTCGACGGTGGCGACGTGCTGCTCGAAGCCCCGGCGATCCTGCAATATCTGGCGGATATGAAGCCGGAATCGAAACTCGCCCCCGCCGCCGGCACGATGGAACGGGTGAAGCTGCAGCAGCACCTGAACTTCACGGCTTCGGAACTGCACAAGTCGTTCGGGCCGTTCTTTGCGGCAGTGAAGCCGGAAGGTGCCGCGCGCGACCAGGCGATGACGAAGCTGCAGCGTCGCTTCGACGCGCTGGAGGCGCTGCTTGCCGACGGACGCGACTACGCGATGGGCGAGACCTTCACCGTGGCGGACACCTACATGTTCGTCGTCGCCTCCTGGTCCGGGATCATCGGTCTCGACCTTGCCCCCTGGCCCAATGTGCAGAAGTTCGTCGCCCGCGTCGCGGCCCGCCCGCGTGTGCAGGATGTGCTGAAGCGCGAGGGCCTTCTGAACTGAGACTGCGGGGCGCGGGAGCTCCGGCTCCCGCGCCGCCATCCGGAGTACAAGCCATGAAACAGGAATTCGACGCCATCGCGGCGCAATTGCAGGTCTATTTCGACGGCCTCCACCACAGCGACACGCTGCAACTTCGCCGCGTACTCCACCCGCAAGCACGCTATGTCTGCGCGACGGACGAGACGCTCGTGAATATCGGCATGGAAGAGTATTTCCCGATCGTCGAGCGGCGCGCCTCACCCGCGAGCCGGGGAGAGAAGCGGCGCGACGAGATCGTCTCGATCGAGTTCGCCGGCCCCAAGACCGCCTTCGCGCGCGTGCGCTGCGCGGTGGGAGAGCGTCACTTCACGGATTTTCTCACCTTCATCAAGACCAATGCGGAATGGCAGATCATTTCCAAGGTCTTCCATTACGACCTGCGGGACGCCCAGGCGGCGCAGGCGAACTGAAGCAAGGAGACAGGCAATGCCCTATGTCAATATCAGGATCACGCGGGAAGGCACGACGCGGGCGCAGAAGGCGGCGCTCATCAAGGGCGTGACCGGCCTGCTGAAGGATGTGCTCGACAAGGATCCGGCGACGACCTTCGTCGTGCTGGACGAGGTCGAGCTGGAAGACTGGGGCGTCGGCGGACTCCCCGTCGATGCCTATCGCCGGACGCTGGAGCTGAAGGCGGACAAATAGCGGGCGCCAAGGAACAGCGCCGCCGGGGAGAAACCGATGAAGATCAACGACGATTTTTCCGTTCGCGCCAGCGTTCCCGCGGACGCCATCGACTGGGTGCCCTCGCCCATGCCGGGCGTCGAGCGGAAGATGCTGGACCGGGTCGGCGGCGAGGTGGCGCGCGCGACGTCCATCGTGCGCTATGCGCCGGCGAGCCGTTTTTCGCCGCATGTGCATGGCGGCGGAGAGGAGTTCATCGTGCTCGACGGCGTGTTCCAGGACGAGCATGGCGACTACCCGGCGGGGAGCTATGTCCGCAACCCGCCGCAATCGCGCCACACGCCCGGCTCGGCAGCAGGCTGCACGATCTTCGTGAAGCTCTGGCAGTTCGACGCGGCCGATCGCCGCTGCGTGAACCGCGACCTGCTCGACACGGAACGAAAGCCCGTTCCGGGGCGGGAGGGGGTAACGGCTGCCGACATCTTCCATAGCGACCGCGAAGAGGTACGCGTCGAACACTGGCAGGCCGACATGCCCGTCAAGCTCCCGCCAAACGGCGGGCTCGAGATTTTCTGCCTCGATGGCCGTTTCGTGGAAAACGGAGAGACTTTCCGGAGACATTCATGGCTCCGGTTGCCGCAGAACGCCGCGCTCGACGCCAGGGCCGGTGCCGGTGGCTGTCTCGTCTGGGTCAAGGAAGGCCATCTTCGCTTCGTCGATGCGGATCTCGCGGCCATCGCGTCCACCTGACCGGCGGTGCCGACGGCCCACCTTCCGCACGGGGACCCGGGCGGCTAGCATGGGTACTCCCAGACAAGAGGGCGGGGACCGTGGCGGAGCGACAATCGAACATCCAGCGGCTGCGGATTGCGCCGGAGACGCTGGACCTGCAACGCGCGCAGCTTCTGAAGGAGCGCGCGCCGAGTTCGGCGCTGTCCGTGCTGATGCTGCTTTCGCTCTATGCGGTCATCCTGACCTTCACGGCACCCCTACTCCATATCGCGATCTGGGCGGCGGCGGCGGCGGCGATGATCGGCGCTACGCTGTTGCAGCCGGCGCTGTACGAAAAGCGCGGGCTCACGACCGGCAATGCGCGCAAGTATCTTTTCTGGCACACGGCAACCGCATCGGCGACCGGACTCGTCTGGGGGGCCGGCGCAATCTGGCTGACGGACACGGCCTCCGACATCAGCATCTATTCGACCGGCATCATGCTGCTCAGCCTGACGCTTGGCGGGATTTCACCGCAATCGGCCTATCGCCGCTCCTATGTGGGGCTCGCAAGCTGCGCGCTGCTGCCTTATGCGGGTTTCATCTTCTTCTCCGCGGAGTGGCCGCTCAACGCGGTCGGTGTCGGCGCGCTGTTCGCCTATGCCTTCTTCATGTCGTCGAGTGCGCGCGTCGAGATCGCGACACGGGACGCGCTCGCGGTGAAGCAGAACCAGGCGCTGATGGAGGAACTGCGCAAGCAGCGCGACGCACTGCAGAAGGCGAGCGAGGAGAAGACGCGCTTTCTCGCCGCCACGAGCCACGACCTGGCGCAGCCGCTGCATGCGCAGGGCTTTTTCCTCGCGGCGCTGCGCGAGAAGACCAGGGACCCGCAGCAGCTCGACCTGATCGCGAAGATCGAGGCGAGCTGGCGCGGGCTCGGCAATCTGCTCGACGGACTTCTCGACGTATCGCGGCTCGATGCAGGCGCGATCGTGGCGGACAGGCGGCGTACCGATATCGCCGCCCTTGCCGCGCGAATCGCCGACGAGTTCTCGGCGGCCGCGGCGGAAAAGAAGATCGCCCTCTCCGTGCAAGCAGACCCTGCGGCAGCGTGGACGGACCCGATCCTGCTGGGGCGCATCCTGCGGAACCTGATCTCGAACGCCATCAAGTTCACGAGTGAAGGCGGGCATGTCTCGCTTTCGGTCCTGCCCGCCGAAGACGGCTTCGAGATCGCGGTAGAGGATACGGGTATCGGGATTCCGGCGGCGCAGCAGCGGGCGGTGTTCGACGAGTATGTACAGCTCGGCAACCGCGAGCGGAACCGGGAGAAAGGCCTCGGGCTCGGGCTCTCCATCGTCAGGCGGCTTGCGGAACTGCTCGGCATCCGTCTCACGCTCTCTTCGGAGCCGGGCAAGGGCACGCGCTTCTCGCTGATGGTGCCCGGCGCCACGGCCGGCGGCGGCACGGGCGACGACGCGGCATCGACCGCCGAACCGCATTCGAAAGTGAGCGCGCTCTGCGTGCTCGTGATCGACGACGAGGACGCTATCCGCAGCGGCATGTCGACCGTGCTGTCGAGCTGGGGCTGCGAAGTGCTGTCGGCGGCCTCCGGCGACGACGCCATCGGGCTTCTCGACCGAATGGACCTCGTGCCCGACGTTCTCATCGTCGATCAGCGGCTCGGCGGCGACGAAACGGGGCCTGACGTGGTCGAGCGGCTGCGGGACGAACTCAACGAGGATGTACGCGCGATCATGATGACGGGCGACATTTCGGTGGAGACAGAGCGGGAGGACGGAGCGCTGCGCGTCCTGCACAAGCCGGTGGAACCGGAACTGCTGCACCGGCTGCTCGGCGAGATCGCGAGGGAAAAGGCCGAGAGGGAGCCTGCCTAGTCCAGCAGACCCACCGCGCGGGCCTTGCTGACGCAGGCCGTGCGCCGCGCCACATTGAGCCGGCGGAAGATCTGCTTGATATGCGTCTTGACCGTGTTCTCGCTGATGCCGAGCACTTCGGAGATGCGCTTGTTGGAATAGCCTTCCGCCATGAGACGCAGAACCTCGATCTGACGCGGCCCGAGGAGCTCTTCGTCAAGACCCGTTTCGGGCCCGCCGGCCACCTTGCGCGGCGATTTCGGATTGTCCTCGACGACGGTCCACAAATCAGGCGGCAGGAAGATTTCCCCCTGAAGGGCAGCGCGGATCGCCTCGCCGAGCATGCCGGCGGGTGCGGATTTCGGCACGAAGCCGAGCGCGCCGAGACGGAGCACCTTCTCGACCGGCGGCAGGGTATCGATTCCCGAGACGATGAGCACCGGCGCCGTGCAGCGGCGCGCCTGAAGCGCGAGGATGAAGGCGACGCCGTTCATCTCCTCCATGACGAGGTCGGAGACGATGAGATCGTATTCGCGGCCCTGCTCGATGGTCGCGATGGCCTCGCGCGGCGAGGCAAAGGCCGTGCAGAGATAGGCCGGATCGAGCGAATTGATCACCTCGGTCAGACCGTCGAGAAACATGCGATGGTCGTCGACAAGGGCAATTTCGATCCGGCGCCTGCTCAACGGACGGGCTCCAGCGTGTCGTAGGTCGTCGCCTTGCCGGTCGCCATGTCGACGCAGGGCGCGGGCTCATCGAGCACGGCGCGGCAGAGGAAAAGGCCTTCCGCCGTCCGGATCCAGATACCGCCTTGCGGGTTCGGCATGTAGACGGCAGGCGGGCGAAAGCTCGATGCGACAAGGATCGCCGCCGCGACGAGAAGGCCCGAAACAAGGATCGCATGGGCGGGCGAGATCGCCTTCAGGCGGCCGATCGCGTCCTGTGTGAGTGTCGCCAATATCCCCTCCCCTTGCCCGTCAGCACGACGCCGAACGCGCGGCCAAATGCGCGACAAAACGAAAATCCGTCATCGGATTATCTGCGCGCGAAAAATCATCGCGTAGAAAAGCATTGCCAGAGTGCGACGCATTTTGTCTAGTCCCCCCACCCAAACAAAGCAGGCGAAGATGCCGGAAGCGCAAGAAAAACCGAAAGCAAGCACGCAAATTTCCTGTTCGCGGGACTTCTCGACATGGCTCGCGCAGAACAATGTGAGCTTCGGGCTGACGTCGTACCAGTCGGGCAGGCTCTACCTCGTCGGCCACCAGGCGAACGGTGTGTTGAGCTTCCACGAACGTCATTTCGTGCGCGCCATGGGCGTTTCCGCGACGCCGCAGCGGATTTTTCTCGCCAATCACTACCAGATATGGCGGCTTGAGAACGTACTGGCACACGGGCAAACGGTGGGCGAGTTCGACCGCAACTACGTGCCGCGCAATGCGCAGACGACGGGCGATCTCGACATTCACGATGTCGGCGTCGAGAAATCGGGCCGCGTCATCTTCGTCAACACGAAGTATTCCTGCCTTGCGACCCCGAGCACGACGCACAGTTTCAAACCGATCTGGAAGCCGCCTTTCATTTCACGCCTCGCGCCGGAAGACCGCTGTCATCTCAATGGCTTGGCGATGCAGGACGGGGAAGCGCGCTATGTCACGGCGGTGTGCCGGAGCGACGTGGTGACGGGCTGGCGCGACCGGCGCGCGGAGGGCGGTTCGATCATCGACGTGAAAACGAACGAGTTCGTGACACAGAAGCTGTCGATGCCGCATTCGCCGCGGCTGCATGACGGCAAGCTGTGGGTACTCGATTCGGGGCGCGGACGGCTCTGCACGGTCGACGAGAAGACCGGCGAGACGGAAACAATCGCCTTCCTGCCCGGTTTTCTGCGCGGTCTCGCGTTTCACGGGCCGTTCGCGTTTGTGGGGCTGTCGCTGCCGCGCGACGGCAGTTTTTCGGGTCTCGAACTCGACGGCGAGCTGGAGAAGCGGGACGCGGAACCCTGGTGCGGCGTGCAGGTGATCGATACGCGCAACGGCAACGTGGTGCAGTGGATCCGGTTTACCGGCGAAATTCGCGAGCTGTTCGACGTGTTCACGCTGCCCGGCGTGAAAAACCCGATGGCAACGGGGCTTCTCGATCCAACCATCCAGTCGCTCATCACCATCGAGGACTGGGACGAAGCGGACAAACCCGCTTCCGCGTGAACGGATTTCGCGATTTAACCAAGTTTCACATTTTCCTCACAGCGGAATCCGACGGAATCCCCTGCGACTCCCGCGGCGCTCACCATTTAGGGTGATTGGCGGCGTTTACCGGATTCCCTAAGCCGATGTTGCAAGCGGTTGCAGCGCGCGATGAACGGCGCGCCGCACGGCAGGGTAGCAGGCACAAAGTGGGGAATGCGATGACGTCCGGAGCCAGGCTGACAGATGCGGCGGGGGCCGCAGGCATCGCCGAGAAAATCAACAACGGCGCCTATAACTACTACAGCGCGACCGTCGCGGAAACGTCCGGCGACGGCGGCGCGGCGAAAGGGCTGAAGCGGCTGTTCGCGGCGGCGCTGCTCTCGTCGACTTCCGTCATGGCGTTCGGAGTTCCCGCGGGCGCAACTCCGGCGGCGTGCGTGCAGGACGGGTCGCCCTCGACCTATACCTGCAGCGGCGACAATGGCGACACCAGCGTGCTCATCATGGGCGACGGGCTGACGGTGACGGCGGACGAGACCTTCAGCATCGAAACCACGGGCGAAGCCTTCGGTGTGGGCGTGAATGCGGGCATCCGCGTGACCGGCGACGCGTCGACGCTCACCAATTACGGTTCCGTCACCACCAGCGTCACGCCGAGCCACTACACCTATTCGCGGCACGACGCGCTTTCCGTCAGCGGCATGTCGGGCACCTCGCGCGTCGAGAACAAGGACGGCGGCTACGCCTCGACCACGAGCGATACGAGCTTCGCGCTCTACGCCTTTTCCGGCGAGACCGCCGAAACCAGCAACGCCGGCACCGTGGTCACAACCGGGGACCACAGCGACGCCCTTGTCAGCCGCGGCGGAAGTTCGGCGCTGGCGGAAAACTCGGGCAGCGTCACCGCCTCCGGGATAAGCGCCAACGGCCTGGTCGCCGTAGCGAACAACGGTACGGCGACGGCGAACAACCTCGAAGGCGGTACCGTCACGGTCAACGGCGAGAGCGCCGCAGGAATCTATGCCCAGGGCAGCGTCGCCAACGTGACAAACGACGGCACGATCTACGTCACCGACAGTAGTTCGACCGGCATCGCGCTCACCGGCGACACGGTGACGGGCACGAACAACGGGACGATCGAGGTGAGCGGCGACTATTCGGCCGCCATCAGCGGCAACTCCTACGGCCTCGCGACGACGAACCTCGTCAACAACGGCACGATCACGGTCACGTCGGAATATTCGACCGGCGTTGTCGGCGTCGGGCCGACGGTCAACATCACCAATGCGGAAGGTGCGACGATTTCTTCCGGCGCGTCGGGCATCGCCGTTATCGCCGGCGGCGCGAGATCGGGCACGATCAGCAATGCCGGTACCATCACGGGCGATGTAAACGGCGGCGGCGACAGGCGGGTCGCGGTCAAGGCCCGGGCCACCAGCGGCATGACGGTGGAGAACACCGGCACGATCGACGGCACCATCAACTTTGCCTATGCCACGGATACGACGGTCAACAATATCGGGGGCGCGGTCGGCGACGGCGAGGTCGCCATTTCCCTCGGCTATGGCGAAAACACCGTCACCATCAGCGGCGACGGAAACGTGATCGACGGCAGCATCGTTTCCCGGGTTACGCGGGTCGAAATGAACGTCGTACCGTTCGACATCGATGTGGAGCCCGAGCCGGAGCCCGCATCGACGCTCAATTTCCAGCAGACCGACACGCTGGTTCTGAATTCGGGATATTCCGGACGCGCCATCGAGAACTTCCAGACGGTGAACTTCTTCGACGGTGTGACGGAGTTCTACGGCGTCGACATCGTCAACTCCGGGGCGGTCCCCGACGGCCTGATGGACGGCGATGGCGGTATCCAGCCGCTGTCGATGGAGGCGTCCGGCACCCAGGTGAATGTCTACAATGGTGCGACAGCGCGCGTCTCCGGCGGGTATGTGACATTCGATGCCCACACGGTGAACGTGACCGGAAACAGCGATGCCCCTGCCGCCGAGCGGGTTGCGACGCTCTCCGTTGCCGCCGATTCCGAGATCCATGTCAGCGGCGACGTGACCTTCGGTGCGCTTGGCCGGTTCACGGTCGGCGTCGACGAGCCCTATGCCGTGGAAGACAGGAGCGTGCAGCTCAAGAGAAGAGCGCGCACGAACGGCTTTCTCGATGCCAGCACGATCACCTTCGAGGACGACTCGCAGATCTATGCGGACGTGACGCGCGGCATCGAGCTGACGGATGGCGGCGAGATCCAGATCGCCGATGCCAATAACGGCATTCTCGACTACGGCGTTTCGGTTTACGACAACACGACGCTTTTCGACTTCACGCATGAAATCCGCAGTGGCGATCTCGGCGATCAGCTCTACCTGATCGTGGAGCGCGTGCTGACGGCCTCGCAGGCGACCGACAACAACAACGGCCGCACGAATGCGAAGAGCATCGCGGACGCCATCGACCGCTTCATCGACAGCGCGCCGGCGGACAACCCGATCGTGATCTATCTGGCGCAGTTCCCCCTCGAGGAGCAGGAAGAACAGCTCTACAAGCTGGTGCAGGACTCGCTTCCTTCCGAGTCGAATGCGGACGGCAGCAACACCGTCGTCTCGTCCGACATGGTGCTCGACCTTGTAATGGACCGGCTGTCGGGCGGCGGCGGGGGCGTCGCCGATGCGGGCACCGGCCGGACCGGCGTCTCCGCCGGCGACCAGGCGCTTGGCGGGCCGCACGATATCGCGCTCTGGGGCCGCATCGGCGGCAGCGTGGCGGAATACACGCCGGACAATATCAACGGCTTCGACTCCGACACGTTTGCCGCTTCGCTCGGTGCCGATGGAGAGTTCGCCGAAAACCTGCGCCTCGGCATCGCGCTGTTCTATTCGGATACGAGTGCCGACGAAAACGGCGCAGGAGCGAACAGCAGCCAGAAGATCGAGGGCTACGGCGTGCTCGTCTACGGCACGTACCGGCCGGACGATTACTACATCAACGCAACCTTCGGCTATGGCCTGAACAATTACGACAGCACGCGGCTGGCGCTTGGCGGCGCGAACGTCGCCGACTACGACGGCACGCAGATCATGACGCGCATGGAAGCGGGCAAGGTGCTGAACTACGGAAAATGGGAAGTGACGCCGCATCTGGGCTTGCGCGCCAACTTCGTCTCGATCGACGGCTATACCGAGACGGGTCCGCTGCCCACGACCGTCGCCTCGCAGGACATCACCTCGGTCCGTGGCGTGCTGGGCGTGGGGGCGCGGTACACGCACGAGATGGAGAACGGGGCGAAGCTCGTGCCGGAATTCCATCTGCGCGGGATCGAGGAACTTGCCGACCCGAACGAGGCGATCACCGGCTCCATCGTGGGCGGCGGCAGCTTCGTCAGCCAGTCCGAGGGCCGGGACCGCTTCAGCCTCGCGGCTGGCGCAGGGCTCACCTACGAGATCGACGACAAGGTTTCGGTGCGCCTGCTCTATGACGGCGAGTTCCAGAGCGACTACCAGGAACACGGGCTGACGGCGGCGATCCGCTTCGCGTTCTGATTTTCCGGAACCCCGCGACATCCGACCGCAGGGGGGCGGCCCTGGAAAGGGGGAACGGGCTCCCCATCTTAGGGTTGTTCCCTCAGATGGCGCGGGCCCATCCTCCCTCCCTCCCCCGAGCGGGCCCGACATCTCTCTGACCCTCCCGGCGAAAGCCGGGGGGGTTTTTTCATGCGCCGCACGGACGCTGTCCGCGATATTCTTTCCCCATGACAGACGACAGGATGGAAATGCTCGGGAACCGCTTCGCACAGCGCTGCCGAGCGCATCTGGAGGAACTGCGCCGGTTCAGAACGGGAGAGCAGCCGCTCGACGGGGAAGGAGGGGCGTTTCACCTTCTCGTGCATTCGCTTGCGGGAACGGCCGGCATGTTCGGGTTCGAAGACGCCGGCAACAGGGCGGCGGATACCGAGGCGGCCTTCCTCGCGACGCCGTCAGACCCCGACGAGGTCATGCGGTGCCTCGATGCGCTGATCGCCGAGATCGGGAAGATCGCCGCCGACGCGGAAAGCTGAAGCTCAGCCGGGGGTGGAGCGGAAGCCCGTCCGCGTCATCTCGCCCCATGAATTGTCCGAGCGCAGGTACTGCCAGTAGCCCTTCACGCGCCAGAGATTGTTGAGCTGGCGGTAGCCGAAATTCTCCAGAACCGCGGCCGCGAACAGGACGAGGAGATCGCGGGCCCGGGGAAACCGCTTCAGTTCGGCCTCCGCAAGCACCAGAGAGCCGACGCTGACGAAAATCCCATAGGTGAAGACCAGCGCGGTGAAGGCCAGGAGAAAGTCCAGATCGAGAACGCCGAGCGCCCAGAAGAGCGGCATGAGGATGTAGCCCAGTACTTCCATGATCGGCCCCATGACATCGACGATGAACATGTGGCCATAACCGAAGATGCCGACGCGGCCGTAGCGCGGGTTGAGGAACATGTGGCCGTAGCGGAAGAAGACCTCGAGCGCGCCGCGCTGCCAGCGCGAACGCTGGCGGCCGAGGACGGCGAGCGTCGACGGCGCTTCCGTCCAGCAGACAGGTTCCGGGATGAACTGGATGCGGTAGGGCTGGCGTACCGTTATCAGATGGCGGTGGAGCTTGATGATGAGATCGAGGTCCTCGCCCATCGACCCCTTGGTGAAACCGCCGACGGCAATAACCTCGCGGCGGCGGAAGACGCCGAAGGCCCCGGAAACAAGCATGAGCGTGTTGATGCGGCTCCAGGCGAGACGCGCCATGAGGAAGGCACGGAGATATTCGACGACCTGGAAGAGCGGCAGAATCTGCGTAGGAAGCCGCACTTCCTCGATGCGGCCGCCGCTGACGACTGAATTGTTGGCGATGCGGATGGTGCCACCGACGGCGACGGTGCGCTCCGGATCGTCGATGAAGGGCTGTGCAGCGCGGATCAGCGCATCGGGCTCCAGAATGGAGTCGCCGTCGATGACGCAGAAGATCGGTGCGCGCGAAACATTGATGCCGAGATTCTGCGCGTCGGCCTTGCCGCCGTTTTCCTTGTCGACAACGAGCAGACGGTCGGTGCTGGGCGAGGCATAGAGCCCGCGAAGCGGCGCGTGCGGGAGGCTGTCTTCCCAGGGCCGGTTGACGGGAACGAGTTCGAAAGCCTCGATGAGACGCCGGAGCGTCTCGTCCTTCGAGCCGTCATTGACGATGATGACCTCGAAGTTCGGGTATTCGAGCGAGAGCATGGAATGAACGCTTTCCACGATGTTCAACTGCTCGTTATAGGCGGGCACGATGAGGGCGATGGGCGGCGCGACTTCGCCGTAACGGTGCCAGAGGAGCGCCGAGCGCGCGACGGGCGGGCGCCGGGAGAGCGCGTATCCTGCGACGACAAGCTGGAAGAGATAGACGAGCGTCTGCGCGAGGCCCGAGCCGACCACGACCCAGGCGACAACAAACGCCGCATCGGAGAGGAGAGGCTGAAATTCCTGAAGCGTCATGCCGCCTGATCCTCCGCGAGGATCATCGAGGCGGTGCGCTGGCCGCGCGAGGAGGTGCCGGCAGCGGCGTGCTCAAGCAACCGGCGGCCCTCGACGCCGAAATCCTGCAGCGCCTTGCCGGCGGCGTAGCGCACGACCCACTCGTCGTCGCCGAGAAGCATGGCGAGTTCGTCCATCGCCTCCGACAGGCCGAGACGGCCGACAGCTTCCGCCGCCTCCGAGCGCACTTCCCAGTCCGCCCGGCGAAGCCCCTGAACGACGGCACCCGCCGATTCGGGGCGTCCGTGCCGGCCGAGTGCGCGGATGCTTGCCGCAGCCACCTCGGAGGACGGATCGCCCGCGAGTTCCTCGAAGAGTGCGATGAGACCGTAGTCAGATACAGCGGCAAGGGCCTCGATCGCCGCGGCGCGGAGGAAAGGTGCTCCGGCGCGGTTCGATATGAAGGTTCGAAGTTCATCGGTTCCAGTTTCGCCAAGCGCCCGGAAGAGCTCGACCAGACGCCGCGAACGCTGGCCCCGCATGCCGATCCTGTCGAGAAGAGTGCCAATCGGCGGCGCGGCTCCCAGGCGGACAAGCGCAAGCGCCGCGGCAATACGCACCTCGCGCGAAGGATCGTCGAGAGTGGCTGTGAGGCTCCTGACGGTCTGCCTCCCCGGAAAGGCCGTCAACATCTCGGCACAGTAGATGCGTTCCGCCTCGTCTCCCTTGCGCAGCCGCCGGCGCACATAGACGCCGAGATCCGCATCGCCAAAGGCCCGCTCGACGCGCGCTTCGTCCTCGCCGCGCAGCAGACCGGTGAACTCGAAACCCGCATTCGCGATGACGCGGGGCGGCGTTTCGGCGAGAACGCGTTGCAGGGCGGCCTTGTCATCATCTTCGGTGAACCGAACCAGCGCGGTAAAGAGCCGCTTGCGGGCGAATGCATCACCGCTCTCACTCCTGTCGCCGACATAGCGAAGGGCGGCGAGCACAAACGTCACCGCAAAAGCGATGCCGCAGAGCAGAAGCGAGGCGACCCAGATGAATTGGAGCATGATCAGAAGCGCGTGGTGAACCCTATTCCGACGGTGTTGCGGTCGAATGCCACGCGTTCCTCGCGCGCAAGATTGAAACGCAGCGTCAGACTCTCGTCCACCCGCCACGTAAGGCCGCCGAAAAGCGTCTTCGTATCGGTGAGGACGCCTTGCGAAATTTCCGGCGCATCCGCATAGCCGACGAAACCGCCGAGCCGCTCCTCCGGCGCAATGTCGAGGCGCCCAATATATCCATCGGCAACCGCGCTGCCGTCGTCCTCGGCATGAACCCACCGCGCGGAGACACCGAAAAGCCCCTGAGCGAGGCGGTATTCGACACCCGGAAAGGCGGTCCATATCCGCGCGCCGGGATAGATTTCATAGCGGACGTCGAGAAGCAGGTTGAGCGGCCCCCATCCTGCCCGTTCGCTCAGCGCGCGCCAGGAGCCACCCGCCGAGAAAGCCGTACGCGCGAGGAAATCCGTGTCCGGCGTTACGGCGATCGCGCCATAGATCGAAAGACCCTCAGCCACCCGCCTGTCGAGACGCGCTTCGATCTGAACGTCCGTCAGACCACGGCGCTCAGCGACGCGAAGTCTGGCTGCCGCAGTCGTCGCACGATCGATCCGGTAGGAGAGATTGACGGCACTGTCCGTCCAATGGCGCCGGCCGCCGGAAAGTTCGCTTCGTTCGCTTGCCGCATCGAAGCGCCAGCGGTCCAACCCGGGCTCTGTCTCCGCTGCGTCAATGCGGCGGGAAAGAGCGCGCGCCTCGGCATTCTCCGGTTGCACACGCAACGTTTCCGCGACGAGACGCCGGGCGCTGCCGCTGTCGCCACGCCGGAAGGCCACGTGGGCAAGACCGAGTCTTGCATCCGCGTAGCCTGGCGCGATTTCGAGCGTGCGGGAAAAGGATTCCTCCGCTGCGGCAAGGTCACCTTTCGCGAGACGTGCGTAACCGAGCTGGAGATGGATATCGGCATTGTCCGGCTGGAGCCGCAGAGCTTCCTCGAGCAGGTCAATCGCAGCGGCGAAACGGCCCTCCTGCCGCGCGGCCACGCCCTCGCGATAGAATTCGTCCGCCGTGCGACTCCACGCGGGCGGCGCAAGCAAAACAGCCCCGAGGAGAGCCGCGAGCGCGAAGCCGCCGCGCGCGGTCATATGTACCTCGCTGCCGGTTTCGACAGAATCTTCGAGAGCCGGGCGATCAGTTCGTCCGGAATGAAGGGTTTGACGAGGTAGTCTTCCGCGCCGCGCTCGAGCGCCGAAACGATGTCGCGTTCGCCCTTGCGCGCCGTCAGCATGATGACGGGGATGTGCGACAGGTCATCGTCGCTCTTGATGCGCGTCAAGACCTCGAATCCGCCCATTCGCGGCATCATCGCATCGAGAACGACGAGAGAAGGACGCTCGCTCGCAACGAGTGACATGGCTTCGGTGCCGTCCTTCGCAACGACGACATCGTAGCCGCGCGCACGGAGGCGGAAATCGATGAGCTCGAGGAGCAGGGGGTCATCGTCACATACGAGTATCTTTTTCTTCGCCGTCATGAACTTCTCCGATCGCACCATCAGCCGGCGGTAGCGCCGCCGGCTCTTTTTCCGGACATCTGTTCGGCGTCCGTCCCGAGGTATTTCCTTGCCTCCCCGGCAAGTTCCATCGGATCGAACGGCTTGGCGATGACCCCGCGCGCGCCGAGACCGAGGAAGCGCTGCACCTCCGCCGCCTGTGTGCGCGCGGTAATGAAAACGACGGGGATTCCGTCCGTTTCCTCACTCTCGCGCAGACGGCGCAGCGTTTCCGGTCCATCCATTTCGGGCATCATCACATCGAGCAGGATGAGATCCGGCTTCCACACCGCAGCCTCCCCAAGCGCCTCCCTTCCGGAACTGCAACTGCGGGCCTCGATTTCCGGATCGAGTTCCAGCGCCATCATTGCGATATCGCGAATATCGGGCTCGTCATCGACATAGAGGATGCGGGCCTCCGTCATTGCACTTCTCCTGTTTCCGTCTTTCGCTCTTCCACCGCCGGAAGATGCCATTCGGCGGTGATATTCCTCACAATGTCGGCAATCGCGATTTCCGACATACGCGTCTTCGTGAGCGCTGCCTCGACCTTCTCGGCGAGGGCTCCTTCGATCTCCGAAGCGGAGAAGACGATCACCGCCGTTGTGGACGGGACGAAAGCCAGCAAGTCCGTTCCCCACCCATCAGGCAGGTCGAGATCAAGGATGACGACGTCGAAGGTACGATCGAAGAGTTGCTCGCGCGCCTCGCCGAAAGTGCGGGCGAAGGCCACTTCCACGTCGCTGCCCAGTGCCATGGCCATGACCTGAAGCACGTCTTCATCGTCTTCGATATGAAGAATCGACGGCTTTACCGCATGCCGGAGAGACCGGACTTTCTCGACTGCGGCACGCAGGCGCGCGACGTCAACCGGCTTGTCGAGCCAGTCCACGATGCCGACGGCAGAACCGTTCAGGGAAAGTCTGGTCTCGTCCACGTAACCGGAGATCACAATGACGGGCGGTCTCTGTCGACCGGAATTCCGCAGATCCTGAAGCAGCGACAGGCCGGAATCCACTCCAAGCCTGATGTCGAGGGTGATCGCCATGTAGCGGTTTCGGGCGAGGAGGGCCTTCGCCGAAGCCATATCGAGGGCGATGTCACACTCTATTCCTTCTTGACCGAGCAGATTGCAGAGGATGTTGGCTGTATCCTCGTCGTCCTCGACAACGAGGACACGCTCCCCGCACTGGCGCGGCGCAGGGGTGCTGCCGGTCAGCAGGCTCAAGTCGATCCCGCGGGGGGCGGCGACCTCGGGCAGATCAACATGGAAGACCGTTCCGATGCCGGGCTCGCTGTCGAAGGAGATCCTGCCGTCGAACCGCTCGACGATCGCTTTCGTGATGTTGAGGCCGAGGCCCGTGCCGGCCTGCGCCCTGGTGTCCGATCCGTCCGCCTGTTCGAAACGGCCGAAAACACGAGACCGGAACTCCTCCGGGATGCCGGGACCGCGATCACGTACGGAGATGCGCAGAATGCCGTTCGGTGTGCGTCTGGTGCGGACGGACACCTCGCCGCCCGGAGGAGAAAACTTCACCGCGTTCGACAGCAGGTTCGTCATCACCTGATGCATGCGGTCCGCGTCGACACTCACAATCGCGCCAGGAGCACCGTCTTCCAAGGAGAAAGTGACGTTGCGATCGGAGAGATAGCCGCGACCTGATTCGACCGCGCCCTCGACCAGGGGATAAAGCGGCTGCTCCGTCATATCGAAGTTCATGCGCCCGGACTCGATCTTCTCGATGTCCAGAATGTCGTTGATGAGGCGGACCAGACGCTCGCAGTTCGACAGCGCGATCCTGATGAGACCGTTCGCCTTCTCAGGAAGCTCGCCTGCCGCGCCGCCGACGACAAGGCCGAGCGAACCGCGGATCGAGGTGAGCGGCGTGCGAAGCTCGTGACTGACGGTCGAAACGAACTCCGTCTTCAGACTTTCGGTCTGTTTCTGCTCCGTTATGTCGACGAGCGATCCGTCCCAGACAATGCGGCCCTTGATACCTATGCGGGGCGCGGCGGTACCACGCATCCACACCACCCGTCCGTCCGGTACCGTGAATTCCATATCGAGGGTCCAGGGCGTCATGTGCCGGGCGCTTTCGCGCACACGCTCCCTGAACAGCGTGAGACCGGAGGACGGCAGCATCCGGCCTATGGTGCCCGGCTTCTCGATGATTTCCTCCGGAGAGATCCCCAGCATGCGCCTGGCGCCTTCCGAGACGTAGACGAACTGGGCGATGCCGTCTTCGCGAAGGTAGAACTGAAACAGGATGCTGGGTGCGTTGGCCGCGATTGCCTGAAGCTGGGCGCGGCCTTCGGCATGGGCAGCAAGGGCCCAGCGGCGCTGCATGTCGCCGACCACCAACACGCCGAGAATGACAACCCCGAAGAAGGTCGTCGGCACAACCGCCTGCGCGATGTGAATGGAGAGGGCAGCATCACGCTCCCATGTGTAGATATAGATGCTGACAAGCGGCATGACCGACGCCGTGACCGCAAGAATCACGATGTGCCGGTACTGAACCGGGCGGCGTTCGCGATAACGGAGCCAACCCCAGATCAGAACGGCGGGAATCGCGGCCAGCCACAGGCTGACAATACCACCCACCACACCTTCGCCGCCGAAACTGTAGCGCATGACAGAAAGAGCGGCGCCCGTGACGAGCGCGCTGACGGGACCGGCGATGACGCCCGACAAGGCCATGACGACACTGCGCGCATCGACATAGAAACCCGGTTGCAGTTCGGCGGGCGAAGCCATGCTGATGATGCCCGCACCGGCGAAGATGGTCCCGCACACGATGCCCCCAATCCAGAAGCTCCGGCGAAGACGATCTCCGACCAGCGCGAGAAAGAGCAACGCGAGCATGATGACTGCGGTGCTCTCGATCATGGCGATGGCGGTGGACATGAGCAATCCTTTCCCGGCACGTCACCTCAATCATACAGATGGGGCCATGCTTGCCGAATGGCGATTGCCCGCTCGCACAAATTTCAGCGCGAGACGACAATGTCGTGTGTCAATTCAGAACATTCAAATGAGTCACACACACGCAAAGTATTCCGCAATACATCACGGGACAGAGGACGACGAAAGCCCGCGGAATACGGCTCTGCGGGCCTTCGGGTGGAACTTTCATTTTATCCGTAAACGGAGTATCTAGCCGGACAGACTCCTGAACCAGCACTCCGCCATTTCTTCCCGTAAACCGTTCACGCGTCGTTCCTGCCGGCCTTCTGCGCACTTTCGCGTTCGGCCCAGCCGAAGATGCCTTTCGACATGAGCGAGAGTTCGGCCTGGCGGCGCGTGCCATAGACGCTCGCACGGGCCATGTGGGCGTCGCGGTTTTCCGGTTCGGCGAGGGCGGCGGCTTCGACCAGATGGCAGGCGAGGCGCATGTCTTCTTCCTTGCCGGTGGCGGCAAGTTCCTCAGCGCGCTCGCAGAGTTTCGCGACGCCGCCTGCGAGGCGCGCGATTTCGGCGGCGACGACAGCGTCGGGCGCGGGCTTGAGGCGCGCGGGATTGCCGTCGTACCAGCCACCGTAAAGCCGCCAGATGTTGTGGATGATGAATTCGGGCTCGTCATAGACGGGCTTCAGGTACGGCTTGTCCATGTAGTGCGCGGGGAGCTTCACGCCGTGGATCAGGTCGTCGAGGCGCGCGCCGCCGTTCATCATCTCGAGCGAGCGGGAAACGAGGAATTCGAGTGCGCTCGCGATCGTGTCGAGGACGCCGGCGATGCGGTCCTTGCCGGCGATCGGGAGACCATGCGCGGGGAGCAGAAGCTCCGGCTCCTTCGCCGCCATTTCGCGCAGCGCCTTCGCCCATTCGAGCGGGAAGCGCTGCACCTTCTGCGGATTGCCCGCGTTCGGGAATACCCAGGTGACGAAATCGCCGGAGCAGATCGCCTTGTGCTCGGGCACCCAGGCCCAGAGATGGTCGTCCGTTTCGCCGATGGCGTGGCGCAATTCGAAGCGGAGATCGCCGGAGCGGAACTCCATCGCGTCGCGGAAGGTGACATCGGGATCGACCCACGGGTCGGGACCGAAGCGGCGGACCGGCGGCTTGCCATCCTTGTTGCCTTCGCCGCCCATGCGCAGTTCGGTCGCGGGCGCGAACTGGCGCGCATTGATGGTGAAGTTGTAGCCGTTGGTCAGTTCGTAGCGGCGGAAGCGCGGGCTGACATTCTCGTGGCCGGTGATGCGCGGGCGCGGATGGCCCTTCTCGCAGGCTTCGCAGAGAATGGCGCCGGTGCCGCCGACATGGTCGGCATGGCCATGCGTGTAGCAGACATGGGCGACCGGCTCGTCCGACCATTTGCGCAGCGACTTCATGACGCCGCCGGCGAAAGCCTCGAGGCTGGTGTCGAAGAGGACGAGACCGTCGCCGGTGCGGAAGGCGACGACATGGGAGAAGGCTTCGATGAGGGCGACGCCGTCGGCGACTTCGGACAGCTCCGTCGTCGGCCGGTTGACCAGCCCTGCGCCTTCATAGATGTCGTTGTCGATGAAGCGCGCGGAGGTCGCGAGAAGGTCGGCCATCTTGTTTCTCCCGTGAGTGTTCGCGCGGGAGAGTATCGGCGCCGGTCCGGGTGTCCACAAAGCGTGGAGAGAATTTCGCCAGGCGGAATTACCCTATCTGGGCATCAGGCCGAGCGCCTTGGCGACGACCTTGTCGAGCGTGCGTTTGGGGGCGAGCGCCATCATGGTCTTTTCGACGAGGCTGGCGGGGTTTGCCGAATAGCGGACCTTCGGGTTCGAGACGGTCAGTGCCTTGTGGATCAGGCGGCCGAGTTTCTCGGGCGGGAAGCCCTTGCGGCCCTGCGCGATGAAGGTGTTCTGGAAGTTCTGCAGGATTTGCAAGTAAGGCGAGTTGCCGTAGCGCGAGATGTCGATCTCTTCCGCCTTGTCCCAGATCGCGGTCTTCACGGCGCCGGGGCCAATGATGATGACGTCGATGCCGAAGAGCATGAGCTCGCGGCGCAGGCTTTCGGAAAAACCCTCGATGGCGAATTTCGAGGCGGCATAGGGCCCGATGAAGGGAAAGGCGCGCTTGCCGCCAACCGACGAGATATTGACGATGCGGCCGGGATTGCCCTTCAGCGACTTGTCGACGCCGAGGAGCGGCGCGAAAGCCTGGGTGACGAGAAGCGGGCCTGTGACATTGACTTCGAGCTGCTTGCGGAAGTCGTCCGGGTCCACCTCGATCAGCGGACCTGAAACGGCGATGCCGGCATTGTTGACGAGGCCGAAGAGCTTTTCGCCCTTGAGGGCGGTGCGCACCGTTTCCGCACCGCGCTTCACCGCGGCTTCGTCGGTCACGTCGAAGAGGAGCGGCGTGAACCTGTCGCCGAACTCCTTTTTCAGGCGCTCGCCGTCTTCCGGCTTGCGGACCGAACCGAAGACATGGAAGCCTTTTTGCGTCAGCACCTTCGTGGCGCCATGCCCGATGCCGGTGGATACGCCTGTGATGACGATGGATTTCATGTCAGCCCCTCCCGAATGACCCAAAGCGATGAGATGGTCATTTTCATTCAAAGATCAAGGTCGTAACGCAGCCAGTCCGTCCGCTGAGCGATCTTGTCGTAGAGGTGCTGCGCGGTGTTGTTGTCTTTCGCGGTCTGCCAGTAGAGCCGGAGCCAGCCTTCGGCGCGGCCCTTTTCGGCGAGCGCCCCGATCAGCGCGCGGCCGGCGCCCTGCCCGCGTACCGCTTCATTTACATAGAGGTCTTCGAGGTAGCAGACGGGCTTCGGGCTCCAGGTGCCGGGATGGACGATGGCATGGGCGAAGCCGAGCGGGCCGCCCTCCCCTTCGGCGATGAGGCCGACATGGCCCGGTGCCGGCGCGAGGAAGCGGGACCATGTATCTTCGCTCACTTCCGGCGGGAGCACGGTTTTGTAGAAGCGGAGATAGGCGCTCCACATCTCGTCCCAGGCCGCGCGGTCGGCGGGGGCAAAGGGACGGATGGTGATTTCATTGCCTGTCATTGCAACCGCCCAAATAAAGATGTCATCCCGGCGAAAGCCGGGATCCATGTGAGTCACAATGGCTTCGCAAGTCAGATGGACCCCGGCTTTCGCCGGGGTGACACCGAATGTTTAATTCGCGATATCGCTCATCCGGCGAGCGCACCACTTACGACGCTGTCGCACCGCCGTCGATGACCATTGTCTGGCCGGTCATGAAGGCGCCGGCGGGGCTCGCGAGGAAGACGGCCGCGCCCGCAATCTCGTCCGGCATGCCGATGCGCTTCAGCGGCGCGCCGGCGGTGGAGCGTTCGAGGATCTCGGGATTGTCCCAGAGCGCCTTTGCGAAATAGGTCTTGATGAGACCAGGCGCGATGCAGTTCACGCGGATGTTCGAGGCCCCGTATTCGACCGCGAGATTGCGGGCGAGCTGCATGTCGGCCGCCTTGGAGACGCAATAGGCGCCGAGGATGGGCGAGCCGCGCAGACCGCCGATGGAGGAGACGATGGTGATCGAGCCGTCCTTGCGCTCGACCATCTGCGGCAGGACCATATGGGCGAGCCAGTGGTTCGACTTGATGTTCGCCGACATGATCTTGTCGAAAGCATCGTCCGGCAAATCCTTCGAGGGACCGAAATAGGGGTTCACCGCCGCATTGCAGACGAGGCTGTCGACGCGGCCCCATTTCTCGATCGTGGTATCGACGAGGCGCTGAAGATCGCCCTTGTCGGAAATGTTGCAGGGGACCGCGATGGCACTGTCCGGGTGCTTCGCATTGATCTCGCCAGCGACCTTGTCGCAGGCATCGCCCTTGCGGCTCGAGACGACGACCTTCGCGCCATGCTCGGCCATCCGATGGACGATCGCCTCGCCGATGCCCTTGGTCGAGCCGGTGACGACGGCCACTTTTCCACTCAAATCGAACAATGTCATGACGCTTCTCCCTCGGTTTTGCCGAATTGCCGGTTTTTCGGCCTTCAAATCTGTTCTCGCGGGTCCCGGCCTTTGCTAGGCTCTGCGGGACCAGCGGGGTATGGGGTCTTCATATACCATCAAGTTTGGAATCCACAGACGGGAACTCTCTCGGCCTTTCCTGCGTTTCCACTCTTGGGCAACATCAATCGGAGCGAAAAATGCTGATGAAGAAATTTGCGGTGCTGGCGATTTGCGCGAGCTTCGGGCTTGCCGCGTGCCAGACGCAGGATCCCTATACCGGCGAGCAGAAGACCAGCAAGGCGACCTATGGCGCCCTTGGCGGCGCCGTGCTCGGTGCGCTGGGCGGCGCGCTGATCGGCGGCGGCGATTCGACCGACCGCCGTCAACGCGCGATGATCGGCGCGGGCATCGGCGCGCTCGCGGGCGGCGGCGTCGGCTATTACATGGACAAGCAGGAAGCCGAACTCACGAAGCGGCTGCGCTCCTCGGGCGTCAGCGTGACGCGCGTCGGCAACGACATCATCCTGAACATGCCGGGCAACGTCACCTTCGCGACGGATTCTTCCGACATCAACGCGCAGTTCTACGACGTGCTGAATTCGGTCTCGATCGTGCTGAAGGAATACAACCAGACGCTGATCGACGTGACCGGCCACACGGATTCGACGGGGTCGGACCAGTACAACCTCGAACTGTCGCAGAAGCGCGCGCAGAGCGTTGCGGCCTATCTGATCGGCCAGGGTCTCGAATCTGTCCGCTTCCACATCCGCGGCGCGGGCGAGAGCCAGCCGATCGCGACGAACGACACGGCGGCGGGCCGCGAACAGAACCGCCGCGTGGAAATTCGCCTGCGGCCGCTGACGACGAGCTGACCCCCACCCGGATTGCTTTCGCAATCCGACCTCCCCGCAAGGGGGAGGTGAAGAAGAAAAGGAAAAGGTCCGGTGGAAACGCCGGGCCTTTTTGCTATTTCACGGTGCGGGGAAACCCGTCAGCGGATTGTAGGGCATGTCGGTATTGCCGTAGTCGACGCCCATATGGGTGAGTTCCGACGTCACCTGCGAGCGGTGATGCGTGCCGTGGTTGAAGAGCTGCGACCACCAGAAGCTGCGCGGCAGGCGGCGGCCGGAGGGCATCACGATTTCCTCGTCGAACCAGTCCGTCTCCGCCGTTTCGCAGGAAAGGCGGAGGCGCGCGTCAAGGCCCACGCGGGCGGCGCGGAGGTTTTCGAATTCCGTCTCGATGCGGGCTTTGGCGTCGAAAGGCGGCGGCGCGATGCCGTTGATCCAGCCGAAAATATAGGAGTCGACCATGAGGATGTGGTCGAGCGTCGCGAGCATGTCGCCGAAGAACATGCCGCGGTCCCGCGTGAGTTCTTCCGGCGGCAGCGCGGCCAGTACGCCGAAGAGCTTTTCGTTCTGCCACTGGTTGTAGCGCGAAAGCTCCGCGGCGATGGGCCCGTAGCCGCTCATCCCAGCAGTCTTTCGATCTCGCCGACAAGCGCCTTGTCGAGCGGGCTCACCTTGCTCGGATAGATGTTCACGAGTTCGCCCGACGGGCCAATCAGATATTTGTGGAAATTCCAGCGGGGGCGCGCATCCTCGCCCGCGACTTCCGTGACCCAGAGATAGAAGGGATGGGCCTCGGCGCCCACGACCTGCTGCTTTGCGGTGAGCGGGAAGGTGACGGAATAGTTGACCTCGCAGAAGGTGGCGATCTCCTCTTCCGTGCCCGGCTCCTGCGCGCCGAAATCGTTCGAGGGCACGCCGATCACGGCAAGACCGCGCGAGCGGTAGCGCTCCCAGAGGCCTTCAAGCTCGCGATATTGCGGGGTGAAGCCGCAGCGGCTCGCCGTGTTGACGATGAGGACAGGCTTTCCCTCGAAGCGCGAGAGCGGCAGCGCCTCGCCCGTGAGGGTGCGGAATTCGAATTCAAAGGCCGACACGGCTTCCGGCATTCTGGCCTCCTCGCCTATGCTGCGGCACGCAGTATAGCATGGACACAGAGGACGGCGAGGGACGAGGGCGATGTGCGATACGCTGGTGGCGAAGGGCGGGACGACGGCGAGCGGCGCGATGCTTTTCGCCAAGAATTCCGACCGGGAGGCGAACGAGGCGCAATATCCGCTGTTCGTCCCGGCGGCGACACATGGGGCGGGAGCGCGGCTGCGCTGCACCTATATCGAGATCCCGCAGGCAGCCCGCACCCATGCCGTGCTGCTGTCGCGGCCGTTCTGGATGTGGGGCGCGGAGATGGGCGCGAACGAGCATGGCGTCGCGATCGGCAACGAGGCGGTGCATGCGAAGATCGCGCCCGGGGCGGCGCCCGCGCTGATCGGCATGGACCTGTTGCGGCTCGGGCTGGAGCGCGGCGCCAGCGCGGAAGAGGCTCTCGACGTCATCACTTCACTACTCGGCGAACACGGCCAGGGCGGCAACTGCGCCCATAAGGGCCGGTTCGAATATCACAACTCCTTCATCGTGGCGGACGCGGCCGACGCCTTCGTGCTCGAAACGGTGGGGCGCGAATGGGCGGTGGAGCGCGTGGCGGCGAAGCGCAGCATCTCGAACAGCTACACGATCGGGCGCGATTTCGAGCGGACGAGCCAGGGGGCGGAAGGGCTCGCCATCGAACACGGACTGATGCGCGAGGGCGAGGCGCTCGACTTCGCAGGAGCGTTCGCGAACCGGAAGCGCTCGGCACTCGCGAGCGGGCATCAGCGCTGGTGCCGGACGAGCGCGCTTCTCACGGGCCGCGGCAGCGGGCTCAGGGCGGCGGAGATGATGGGCTTCCTCCGGGATCATGGCGCGCAGGCCGCGCGGGCGCGGGACTGGCGGCCGGACGGCATTCTCGGCGGCGCGGTCTCGGCGCATGCCACCTACGGCCCTGTGCGCCGCTTCGGCCAGACGACGGGCTCATGGGTGGCGGAAGTAGGCAATGGCAGGGCTGTCCACTGGCTGACGGCCACGGCGGCGCCCGATACCGGCATTTTCAAGCCCGTGTTCTTCGGGCCGGGGTTTGAGGGCGCGGCGCTGCCCGATTTCGGGCCGGCCCCCACCGACATCTATGACGCCCGCACGCGCTGGTGGCGGCACGAGCGGCTGCATCGGGCGGTGCTCAGGAACTATCCCGAACGCATGGCCGCCTATGCGCCCGAGCGGGACCGGCTGGAGGCCGCATTCGTAGAGCGGGTGGACGCCCTGCTGGCGCGGGGCGGCGGCGCGGAAGAGGCGGGCGCGCTTTCCCGCGCGATCTGGCGCGAGGCCGATGCGGCAGCGGAGCGCTGGTATGAGCAGGTCCGGAAAATCCCCGAAAACCCGGCTTTCCGGCCCTCCACGCCGATGGCCGCGCATTGGGGGAGTTTGGCGCGGCAGGCGCGGATGCCGGGGTAGAGCCCCCCACCCGAAAATCCGCGTTCCGCGAATTTTCGACCTCCCCGCGAGGGGGAGGTGAAGGTTTGCCGCCTGCATAGTTAACCGTTTCGCAAGGGCTGCGGCTTAGGGTGAAGAAGGAATAAACGCCATCCGTGTGGGGCCTTGGGGGGCTGCCGCGCAAAGAGGGACAAGCGGGCCATGCCGTCGCCGATCAAGCAAATCGCCGCAACGCTGCTCTATATCGTGCCGTCCATCGGGCTCGCCTATGGAGCGATCCTGTTCTTCGATTTCGACCCGAAACTCGGCGCGCTGACGGGGCTCATCGCCGCCATGCTGGGCGCGGAGGCGCATGCCGCCCTTTCGCGCACTGTGGAGCGGAAAGCCACGCGCAAGGAACTTCAGGAACTGACGAGCCTCGCGGCGGGTCTCTCGCGCGACCTCGATGACGCAGCCGACAAGATCGACGAACTGGAAGAACGCTTCGAGCGCGAGACGAACGAGCGCATGGAGCGGATCTTCTCCGAAATCCGCGTGGTGGAGAGCCTTGTGACGCGGCTTGCCGGGACGCGTGACTTCACGGCACCAGCGCCCGAGATCGAAGCCTCGGCGCCCGCCGAGGAAGCCGATGCGCCCGAGGAAATTTCCGATTCAGACGTGCCGCCGCCCAAGCCCGAAAAGCGTCTCGAGGACCTGGACGATGCGGAGCTGCTCGACACGATCCGCCATTCGCTGGAGACGAACCGCGTCGACCTCTACCTGCAGCCGGTGGTCAGCCTGCCGCAGCGCAAGATCATGTATTACGAGGGCCTGTCGCGGCTTCGCACCGACAAGGGCGAACTGATCATGCCGCGCGACTACATGCGCGTGGCCGAACCGGCCGGCATGATGCCGACGGTCGACAACATTCTCCTCTTCCGCTGCATCCAGGTGGTGCGCAAGCTCGCCCAGCGCAAAAGCAAGGCGGGCGTGTTCTGCAACATTTCCGCCTTCTCGCTGCTGGACGAGGAGTTCTTCCCGCAATTCGTCGAATACATGCAGCACAATACCGATCTCGCCCAGCATCTCATTTTCGAGTTCAGCCAGGCGACGGTGAACGGCGCGGGCCATGTCGAACGCGCGAGCCTCGAGGCGCTGGCCGCGCTCGGCTTCCGCTTCTCCATGGACCAGGTGACGGACCTGCGTTTCGACGCGGGCTCGCTCCACGACCGCAATTTCCGCTTCGTCAAGGTCTCGGCCGCGACGATGCTCGAAGGCACGCACACGGCCGGCGACATCCATGCGGCGGACCTCAAGGAACTGCTCAAGCGGAACGGCATCCAGCTCATCGTCGACAAGGTCGAGCATGAGCGCGAAGTGGTGGACGTGCTCGACTACGACGTCGAAATCGCCCAGGGCTTCCTGTTCGGCGAGCCCCGCCCGGTGCGCGAAAGCGTACTGAAGGATGAGCCCGCAAAGGCGCCGGAAATCCCGCTCGCGGCGGACTGAGCTTCTCGATCAAATTCGCTATGCTCCCTCCTATTGCCTCCCCCTCGCGGGGAGGCCCGATCGCGCCTCGCGATCGGGGTGGGAGGCGCCGCCCTCGAAATCCCGTCAGCATCGGGGAATGGTTCACCCCCACCCGAAAATCCGCTTCGCGAATTTTCGACCTCCCCACAAGGGGGAGGTAAGGGATGCAGGTGCCTTCTTCGGGCTTGGTTGACAGGGGGGCGGCGGGGGCTATCTTGCCCCGGCCCTGACCAACCGAGAGAGCCGATCCCATGAGCCTTGCCGACCTGAAGCCCGTCATCGAACAGGCCTTCGAGAACCGCGCGGAGATCAACGCCCAGACCAAGGGCGAAGTCCGCGACGCCGTGAACGAGGCGCTGAACGCGCTCGACAGCGGGCGCGCGCGGGTGGCGGAGAAATTCAAGGGGACATGGGAAGTCAACCAGTGGCTGAAGATGGCCGTGCTGCTTTCCTTCCGGCTGAACGACATGTCGGTGATCGCGGGCGGGCCCGGCGACGACACGAACTGGTGGGACAAGGTGCCCTCGAAGTTCGAGGGCTGGGGCGCGAGCGAATTCCACACGCATGGCTTCCGCGCCGTGCCTGGCTCTATCGTCCGCCGTTCGGCCTATATCGCGAAGGACGTCGTGCTGATGCCGTCCTTCGTCAATCTCGGCGCCTATGTGGACGAGGGGACGATGGTGGACACCTGGGTCACCGTCGGCTCCTGCGCGCAGATCGGGAAGAACTGCCACCTCTCGGGCGGCGTCGGCATCGGCGGCGTGCTGGAACCCCTGCAGGCGAACCCCGTCATCATCGAGGACAACTGCTTCATCGGCGCGCGCTCGGAAGTCGTGGAAGGCGTGATCGTCGGCGAAGGTGCCGTGCTCTCGATGGGCGTCTTCATTTCGGCCTCGACCAAGATCATCGACCGGCAGACGGGCGAGGTTCATATCGGCAGGGTGCCGCCCTATTCGGTGGTCGTGCCGGGGTCGCTGCCGGGCAAGCCGAACCCGGACGGGTCGCCCTCGCCGTCGCTCTATTGCTGCGTGATCGTGAAGACCGTGGACGCGCAGACCCGGGCGAAAACGGCGATCAACGAGCTTCTGCGGACCTGAACCGTCCATTTGACGCCATGGGGGGCGCGGGGTACCAAGTTGCCCATGACCGCGCCCGCAAAGCCCTATGACCCGCTCGACATTGCCGTCGACCTGATCCGCTGTCCGAGCGTGACACCGGAGGACGGGGGCGCGCTTGGCGTGCTCGAAAAGTGGCTCGAGCCGCTCGGCTTCACCTGCGAGCGGATGCGCTTTTCCGACGAGGGCACGCCGGATGTCGACAATCTCTATGCGCGGTACGGCAGCGGCAGCCCTCATTTCTGTTTCGCCGGGCACACGGATGTGGTGCCGGTGGGCGATGCCGATGCATGGACGTCCGACCCCTTCGCGGCGGATATAAAGGACGGACGGCTCTACGGCCGCGGCGCCGCCGACATGAAGAGTGCGGTGGCGAGCTTTGCGGCGGCGGCGGAGCGGCTGGTCAGCGACGGCTTCCAGGGGTCGATCAGCCTTCTCATCACGGGCGACGAGGAAGGCCCCGGCATCAACGGCACGAAGAAGATGCTCGAGGCGCTGGCGGCGCGCGGCGAGACGATCGACCATTGCCTCGTCGGCGAACCCACCTGCGTCGACAAGCTCGGCGACATGGTGAAGGTCGGGCGGCGCGGCAGCATCAATGGCTGGCTGACCGTCACGGGCACGCAGGGACACGTCGCCTATCCGCATCTCGCGGACAACCCGGTACCGCGGCTTCTCGAAATGCTGCGGCGGCTCGACGCCCATGTGCTCGACGAGGGAACGGATCATTTTCAGCCCTCGAACCTCGAAGTCACGACCGTCGATGTCGGCAACACCGCGACGAACGTCATTCCCGGAACGGCGCACGCGACCGTCAACATCCGCTTCAACGACCGGCACACGGGAGCATCGCTCGACACCTGGATGCGGAGCGTGCTCGACGAGGTGACGGCAGAGATGGGCGGCAGCTACAGCTTCAAGACGAGCATTTCGGGCGAGGCCTTCATCACCGAACCCGGGCCCTTTTCGGCCCTGATCGCGGAAGCGGTCGAACAGGTGACGGGGACGCGGCCTGAACTTTCGACCACCGGCGGCACGTCGGATGCGCGCTTCATCCGCGCCTATGCGCCCGTGATCGAATTCGGCCTGCCGAACGCGACCATGCACAAGGTGGACGAGAATGCGGGCGTGAGCGAGATCGGCCAGCTCGCCGATGTCTACGAAGCAATATTGCGCGGCTATTTCGCCGGACGGGCATCTTGAACGGCGCGGAACTCAGCAATGCGATGGTCGGCGCGTGGCGCATCCTCACCGGGGACGAGCGCGCGCGGGGATGTTTCGATATTTCGACGGCGGGCGCCGCAAGGAGTTTCTCGGCGCTGCTGTTGTCGCTTCCCGTTCTCTTCTTCTCCTCGACGGCGGCATGGCGGATTGCGCGCAATACGGAAGGGTTTCCCGTCGACCTGCCGTTCGGGCCCTTCGTTACGGCGGAGATGCTCGGCACCGTGATCTACTGGGCGACTTTCCTGCTGGCAATGATGCGGGTTGCGCAGGCGCTCAAGCTTGGCCATGCCTATAGCGCCTATCTCATCACCTTCAACTGGGGAACGCTTTTCACCAGCGCCATCTTCGCGCTGCCGCTCATTCCCTATTCGCTCGGGCTCTATCCGGAGACGCCTGCGCTCCTCCTGACGCTGCCGGCCCTCGTCATTCTCTTTGTCTATCACTGGCGGATCGCGCGAACCGTTCTGGGCGCGGAACAGGGTGCGGCGATTGCCATCGTTCTCTTCGCGGCGGCGCTCAGCTTCTCCATCGACCAGGTGCTCGGCTATCTCTTCCTGCCGAGCGGGAGCTTCAGCGGATGAGCGACGCGAGACCCATCGGCGTTTTCGACAGCGGCATCGGCGGCATTACGGTGCTGAAGGCACTGCGCGCCGCGCTCCCTCATGAAGATCTCGTCTATCTCGGCGACACGGCGAGACTCCCCTACGGCACAAAGAGCCCCGAAACGGTCACCGCCTATGCGACGCAGGCGACGAAACACCTGCTCAATCACGACGTGAAGATGGTGGTGATCGCCTGCAATACGGCGTCTTCGGTCGCACTCGACCCGCTGACGCGCGCGCTCGCGCCCATCCCGGTCATCGGCGTGATCGAACCCGGCGCGCGCGCGGGCGCGGGCGCGACGAAGACCGGCCGCATCGGTGTCATCGCGACGGAAGCGACGGTGAAGGGCGGGGCTTACGAGCGCGCGATTCACAAGGCAATGCCGGAAGCCGAAGTGACGCAAGCGCCTTGCGGGCTCTTCGTTACGCTGGCCGAGGAAGGCTGGGTGAAAGGCGAGGTCGCGGAAGCGGCGGCAAAACGCTATCTCGCGCCCCTCTTCAAGGGACGCAACGCGCCGGACACGCTGGTGCTCGGCTGCACGCATTTCCCGGTGCTCGCGCGCACCATCGGCAAGGTGGTGGGCAAGAGCGTGAAGCTCGTCGACTCGGCGGCGACGACGGCGAAGGCCGTGACGGAGGCGCTGGCGGCGCAAGGGCTACAGGCGACGCGGAAGCGCAAAGGAAAGACGCGTTTCCTCGCGACCGACAGCACGGAACGCTTCGCGCGCGTCGGCGGGATATTTTTCGGCGAGGACATCCGCGCGAAGGATGTCGAGCTGGTGGATATCAAGCCGGGTTGAGGCTTCCAGAACAAGGAATGTCATTGCCGGGCTTGACCCGGCAATCCAGGGCAGCGGGCGTCGAGTTGGCGGCCTATGGATGCCCGGATCAAGTCCGGGCATGACACTATTTTTGGTTGCGGAGACGGACGGTCGAGGCCGTCACTCGTAATCCACCTGCAACAAATAGAGCCCGTCGGGCGGCGCGACCGGGCCGCAGGCGGCACGATCCTTCGCGGCGAGCGCCTTTTCGACGTCGCGCTTCGTCCACTTGCCCTCGCCCACCTGCCTCAGCGTGCCGACGAAGGAGCGCACCTGATTGTGGAGGAAACTCCGCGCACGGCAGACGATCTCGATTTCATCGGCATAGCGCGCGACGGAGATTTCATCGACGGTTTTCACCGGCGATTTCGCCTGGCACTGGACGGAGCGGAAGGTGGTGAAGTCGTGGCGGCCGACAAGGGCCTGCGCGGCGGCGTGCATGGCGTCCGCATCGAGCGGCTTGTGCACGAGCCAGGCCTGGCCACGATCGAGCGTCAGCGGTGCGCGGCGGTTGACGATGCGGTACATGTAGTGCCGCTTCACGGCGGAGAAACGCGCCTCGAAGGCGTCGGGCACCTGCTCCGCTTCGACAATGGCGACGGGATGGGGGCGCAGATGCGCGTTCACCGCATCGCGCAGCGTGTCGCAGGCAACTTCGGTTTCGAGGTCGATATGGGCGACCTGCCCCAGCGCATGAACGCCTGCGTCGGTGCGGCCCGCGCCGTTCACCTTCACATCCTGCCCGCAGAAGCCCTTGATGCCGTCCTGCAGTACCTGCTGGACGGACAGACCGTTCGTCTGCGCCTGCCAGCCGACGAAGGGCGAGCCGTCATACTCGATGGTGAGCTTGTAGCGCGGCATCAGCCGAGGACCTCGCCCGCCGCAAGCGGGAAACCGCGCAGGAAATCGCGTGCGAACATGGGCGACTTGCCGGCGCGCTGCAGCTCGGAAATTTCGAGAGCGCCCTCGCCGCAGGCGACGACAATGGTGTCGAGCGCGGAAAGCACTTCGCCGGGCTTGCCCGATTTCGGCACAGGCTTGGCGCGCAGCACCTTGATGCGCGTTGCGTTCCTGCCCTCTCCGGCTTCGAAGAAGGCGCCGGGAAAGGGCGTGAGGCCGCGGATGTGGCAATCCACTTCCTTCGCGGGGCGCGACCAGTCGATGCGGGCTTCCGCCTTCTCGATCTTCTTCGCGTAGGTGACGCCTTCTTCGGGCTGCGGCGTCGGCTGGAGACCGCCACGCGAAAGCGCGGCGAGCGCGCGGACCATGAGAGACGCACCGATATGGGAGAGGCGGTCATGCAATGCGCCCGCCGTGTCGTCCGGCGCGATGGCGACACGCTCGGCGAGAAGAACAGGGCCCGTATCGAGCCCCTCTTCCATCTGCATCACCATGACGCCGGTTTCCCTGTCGCCCGCCATAATGGCGCGCTGGATGGGCGCGGCGCCGCGCCAGCGCGGCAGGAGCGACGCATGGAGATTGAGGCAGCCGAGACGCGGCGCCTCCAGCACCGGTTTCGGCAGAAGAAGCCCATAGGCGACGACGATGGCGGCGTCGAGATCGAGGCTCGCGAAGGCTTCCTGCTCGGCCTCGCCCTTGAGCGAGACGGGCGTGAAGACAGGGATGCCGTGTTCCTCGGCGAAGCGGTGGACGGGAGAGGGCTGTTCTTCCATGCCGCGGCCTGCCTTGCGGGGCGGCTGGGAATAGACGGCGACGACATCATGGCCGGCGGCGAGAATTTCGGCGAGGACGGGAACGGAGAAGTCCGGCGTTCCCATGAAGGCGAGCTTCAAGGTGCTCAAGCCGGTTCCTTCTGGAGTTTCTTCTGCTTCATGAGCTTCTTCAGCATCATGTCGCGCTTCACGCGCGAGAGATGGTCGATGAAGAGGATGCCCTTCAGATGGTCCATCTCGTGCTGGAGACAGGTGGCGAGCATCTCGTCGCATTCCTCCTCACGGATCTCGCCCTGGTAGTCGAGATAGCGCACACGGCAACGGGCGGGGCGCTCGACCTCTTCGTAGAAGTCGGGGACGGAGAGGCAACCCTCCTCATAGACGGCGACATCGTCCGAGGTCGAGAGAATCTCCGGATTGATGAAATAGCGCGGCTCGGGCTCTTCGCCCTCGCGGGCGAGGTCCATGACGATGACCTGCTTCGGGACGCCGACCTGAACGGCCGCGAGGCCGATGCCCGGCGCGTCGTACATGGTCTCCAACATGTCGTCCATCAGCGCGCGCAGCTCATCGTCCACCCGTTCGACGGGTGTCGAGACCTGCTTCAGCCGGGGGTCCGGCGCGGTGATGATTTCGCGTATGGCCATGTGCCTTGAGATAAGCCCGGGGCCGCGCCCGGTCAAGCCGCAGCCAGCCGGGAGGCCGAAAGAGCCGGGAATCGGCTATAGTCCTGTTTCAACGGGAGAAAAAGATGAGTGAAACTCTCATAATCATCATCGTGGCGCTTGCGGCGGCGGCCATCGGCGCGCTCCTGGTCTTCCTGCTGCGCGGGCGGCAAGGCGGCGCAGAAGAGCAGGTGGCGGCACTTGCCCGGCAGCAGACGGAGCTGATGGGCCGGATCGCCGCCATGGCCGAGACACAGACGCAGACCCGGGTCGAGCTGACGCAGACGCTGAACGAGCGGCTGGAGAATGTCAGCCAGAGAATGGGGCAGAGCCTCGAAGCCAATGCACAGAAGACCGCCGAAACGCTGGGGACGCTGACGACGCGACTCAGCGTCATCGACGAAGCGCAGAAGAACATCACGCAGCTTTCCGGGCAGGTGGTCGGGCTGCAGGACATTCTCGCGAACCGGCAAGCGCGCGGCGCCTTCGGCGAGGTGCAGCTTCAGGACATCGTGACCAATGCGCTGCCACCCTCGGCCTATGCCTTTCAGGCGACGCTCGGCAACGGCAAGCGCGCAGACTGCCTGATCCACCTGCCGAACCCGCCGGGCTCCATCGTGATCGACGCCAAGTTCGCGCTCGACGCCTATCACGCGCTCCGGAACGCGAAGGACGAAACCGAGAGGACCGTCGCCGCGCGGCAATTCAGGACGGATATTTCCAAGCATGTCGCCGACATCGCCGAGCGATATATCGTACCGGGCGAGACGGCGGAATCGGCGCTGATGTTCATGCCTTCGGAAGCGGTCTATGCCGAACTCCACGCGAATTTCGGCGATGTCGTCACGAAATCCTATCAGGCGCGCGTCTGGATCGTTTCGCCGACCACGCTGATGGCGACGCTCAACACCGTGCGCGCGGTGCTGAAGGATGTCGAGATGCGCAAGCAGGCGGGCGTCATACAGAAATATGTCGGCCTGCTGATGGAAGATGTCGGCCGGCTCAACGGGCGCGTCGGCAATCTCCAGCGGCACTTCGAGCAGGCAGAGAAAGACATCGTGGAGATCACGAAATCCACCGACGCGATTTCGCGGCGCGGCGAGAAAATCCGTGAAGTGGAAGTCGGGGACGATGGCGCCGCAGACGCGCTCGACCCGCCCGCGCCCAAGCGCGATCTCCTGACCGGCTGATTTCACTCTCTGGCCAAGGACAATTCGCCAAAAAAGCGGTCGCCGTGCGCGTTTTCTTTGCTAGGCTCGGCCCCGGCTTATGGGGATAGCGGCGCCGCGGGGAGCGGCACCGGCAAAACGGGGCAGCAGCATGCAGGCGATTCACGATTTCGTGGCGACAGCCGACGAGTACCTCTGGGGACCGTGGATGCTGGCGGCGCTCGCGCTGACCGGCGCATTTCTCACAGTGGGCCTGCGCTTCATTCCCTGGCGGAAGCTGCCCGAAGCTTTCAAGCTCGCCGTGCAGCCCTCCAGGGGCGCGGGCGATATCTCTCCCTTCCAGGCGCTGATGACCGCGCTTTCCGCCACCGTCGGCACCGGCAACATCGCGGGCGTCGCGACCGCCATCTATTTCGGCGGGCCGGGCGCACTCTTCTACATGTGGGTGATCGCCCTTGTCGGCATGGCGACGAAATATTCGGAAGCCGTCTGCGCCATCGCCTATCGCGAGGTGGACGAACTCGGCAATCACGTCGGCGGGCCGATGTACTACATCAAGAACGGCGTCGGCGCGAAATTCCCGAAAGTCGCGCTGGTGCTCGCGCCCGCCTTTGCCATCTTCACCGCGCTGGCGGGCTTCGGCATCGGCAACGGCGTGCAGGCAAACTCCGTAGCGCACGCACTGAACGAGAATTTCGCCATTCCCGTCGAGATCACCGGGCTGCTGCTGATGGTCGTGGTCGGCCTCGTGCTGATCGGCGGCATCAAGCGCATCGCCGACGTGGCGAGCATGCTCGTGCCTTCGATGATCGTGCTCTACATGGGTGCCGGCCTCATCGTCCTTGCAATCAACTTCGCGGCGATCCCCGATGCGCTCGCGCTCATCTTCACCTCGGCCTTCACACCGACAGCCGCTGAGGGCGGCTTCCTCGGGGCAACGGTGATGATGGCGGTGCGCTGGGGTTTTGCGCGCGGCATCTTCTCCAACGAGGCTGGCCTCGGCAGTGCGGCCATTGCCCATGCGGCGGCGAAAACGGACGACCCGATCCAGCAAGGCCTTGTCGGCATGCTCGGCACCTTCATCGACACGCTTGTCGTCTGCACCGTGACCGGCCTCGTCATCATCACATCGGGGCTCTGGACCAGCGGCGCGAACGGCGTCGCGCTGACGAGCGCGGCCTTCGACAGCACCCTTCCCTATGGCGGCGTGATCGTCGCCATATCGCTCGCGCTGTTCGCCTTCACCACGCTGCTCGGCTGGAGCTACTACGGCGAGCGGGCGGTGGAGTTCCTGTTCGGCATCAAGGCGATCGTGCCCTATCGCATCGTCTGGGTTCTGGCGATCCCGATCGGTGCGATCACGAGCCTCGATTTCGTCTGGCTGCTGGCGGATGCGCTCAACGCCATGATGGCGATACCGAACCTGATCGCGCTTCTGATCCTCTCGCCAGCCGTCTTCGCGATGACGCGGAACTACTGGCCGAAGAAGGAATAGGGGCAGGTCTTGTTTGTCGCGTTTGCGGACAGCGAACCGCCCCCGTTTGTTCAAAGGAGGCACTTCACCTGAAAACGCTCAGAACGGGCGGCGAGACTTCATGGCGGCGGCCAGCGTGCCGTCGTCCAGATAGTCGAGTTCGCCACCGACCGGCACACCATGCGCGAGCCGGGAGACGGCGATGCCGAGGCCGGAGATGCGATCGGTGATGTAATGCGCGGTCGTCTGGCCGTCGACGGTGGCGTTCATCGCGAGCACAATTTCGGAGATTTCGCCGCCGGACAGCCGTTCGACCAGCCTGCCGATGTTGAGATCGTCGGGGCCGACGCCGTCGAGCGCCGAGAGCACGCCGCCGAGCACGTGATAGCGACCCTTGTGTGCACCGGCGCGTTCCAGCGCCCAGAGATCGCCCACCTCCTCCACGATGCAGAGGACATTGGGATCCCGAACGGTATCCGTGCAGATCGCGCATGGGTCCTGCGTGTCGACATTGCCACAGGTGGAGCAGATGCGCGCCTTCTCCGCCGCATCGGCCATGGCGGCGGCGAGCGGCGCGAGCAGCGTTTCCTTCTTCTTGATGAGCTGGAGGACGGCGCGGCGCGCGGAGCGGGGGCCGAGGCCGGGCAGCTTCGCAAGGAGCGCGATCAGGCGCTCGATCTCCGGACCGGTGACGGCCATGCGTGTCAGAGCCCGAGGCCGGGCGGAAGGGTCATGCCGCCGGTGATGGACTTCATCTTCTCCGCCGCAAGGGCCTCGGCTTTCGTCTTCGCGTCCGCGGAGGCTGCGACGATCAGGTCCTCAAGGATTTCGCGCTCGTCTTCCTTCATCAGGGAGGGGTCGATCGACACCTTCTTCACCTCGCCCTTGCCCGACATGACGACGGAGACAAGCCCGCCGCCCGCGCGGCCTTCGACTTCGGCACCATCGAGTTCCGTTTGCAGATCGGCCATGCGGGACTGAAGCTGCTGCGCCTGCTTCATGATGTCTGTGAGGTTCTTCACGCGTCGGGCTCCCTGTTGTCGAAATCAGCGGCGAAGGCGTCGGGATCGATGCCCGGATCGTCGGGATCCGCCGGCATCAACTCCTCGCCTTCCGGCAGAACGAGCCCGGGCTCGCGCACATCGACGATTTCGGCGCCGGGGAAAACGGCGAGCGCGGCCTTTACAAGCGGGTCGTTGCGGGCGCGCTCCTTCGCCTGTTCTTCCCGCGTCTTCGCCTGTTCGCGCAATGTCGGCGCTGGCGCGGCGCCCCCTCGCGCAATGGACACGAACCATCGCGCGCCGGTCGCCTTCGACAGCGCCTCGGAAAGCTCGCTCGCGACCGCGTTTGGCGTTCCCTCCAGCGGGCTGATCTCGATGCGACCAGGTTCGAAGCTCACGACGCGGACGCCCGCTTCCAGGACGCCCTTCAGTTTCACTTCTCGGCGCTCCGCGAGAAGGGACAGAACATCCTCGATGCTCGACAGAACGATGGCGGGCGCGGCGCGTGCAGGCGCCGGACGTGGCTCGGAACGCACCGACGAAACGGAACGGAGCTGAGCCCGCGGGCCATCCGGCGGAGGCGTGGTGGCGCGCGATGGCGCCGGGCCGGCGCTGCCGCCGCTCTTCAGTTGTTCAACAAGCTCTTCGGGAGCCGGGCCATCCGCAACATAAGCGATGCGCACCAGCACCATTTCCGCCGCCGCGATGGGCCGCGCGGCGCCCTGCACTTCGGCAAGCCCCTTCAGCAGCATCGACCATGTCCGCGAAAGCACGCGGATCGGCAGGTTCTTCGCCATATCGCTGCCGCGCTGGCGCTCGGTTTCGGACATGGCGACATCGTCGCTTGCGCTATCGACAAGTTTCAGCCGCGTCAGCCAGTGCGTGAGCTCGGCAAGATCGGAGAGCACGACCGCCGGATCCGCGCCGACATCGTATTGCGCGCGCAGCTCGCTCAGCGCGCCGCCGATGTCGCCCTTCATCAGCAAGTCGAAGAGGTCGAAGATGCGGGCACGGTCGGCGAGGCCCAGCATGTCGCGGACATCGGCTTCCACGACGCCGTCCGTGCCATGCGCGATGGCGCGGTCGAGCAGCGAGAGCCCATCGCGGGCGGAGCCGTCCGCCGCGCGGGCAATGAGCTTGAGCGCGGGCTCTTCCGCCTCGACATTTTCCTTTCTCGACACGCTGCCGAGCAAGCCCGTCAGCTCCTCGACCGAAAGACGGCGCAGATCGAAGCGCTGGCAGCGCGACAGTACCGTCACCGGGACCTTCCGGATTTCCGTCGTCGCGAAGATGAACTTCACATGCGCGGGCGGCTCTTCCAGCGTTTTCAGCAGGCCATTGAAGGCCTGCTTGGAGAGCATGTGCACTTCGTCGATGATGTAGACCTTGTAGCGTGCGGAAACCGGCAGGTAGCGCACGCTGTCGATGATCTCCCGGATATCGTCGATACCGGTGCGCGAGGCCGCGTCCATCTCCATCACGTCGACATGGCGCGATTCCATGATCGCTTCGCAATGAACGCCGGGTTCATCCATGTGGATGGTCGGCCGGTCGACGCCCGGCTTTTCGTAGTTCAAGGCACGGGCGAGGATGCGGGCCGTCGTCGTCTTGCCGACGCCGCGGACGCCGGTCAGCATGAAGGCATGGGCCACGCGATCGGTGTCGAAGGCATTGCGGAGCGTGCGGACCATCGCTTCCTGGCCGACCAGGTCCTCGAAGACGGTCGGGCGATACTTGCGGGCCAGAACCTGATAGCCGGACGAGGCCGGACGAGCCGGAGCAGGTTCATCGCCGAGATCGAAGCCGGGTTCCGTTGCCGGGTCCGGCTTATGCTCATCGTCAGCGCCTTCCTCGGCAGCGAGATTTTCCACGCCGTCATTCATGGAAATCGCGCGCTCCTTCAGGGTTGCCGGCAAGGCCTGGATGGCTGGAAACGGGTGGGAGACTGGACAGCGACCCGAGCGAAACTCGTTACGGCTGCTTCCTTCCGGATCTGACCGGGTTGGCGAGGGACTCGTCCGCGCCAGCCTCCCGAGAGAACTATATCAGGGGAATGGGCGGGCGATGCAAGGCTTGGAGACCGATTCATCCCTCTGCCAAGAGAGATTGAGCGGTTCGGCGGGCTGTGCCAGTCTGCGCCACCCCGCCATTCAACAAAACAATCCGGAAACACCGATGGCCCTGCCCGAAAATCCCAATATTTTCGCCAACAATCCGCTCGACCGCGCGAGCTACCGCCGGACCGACAAGGGCTGGATCGAGGAGCAAATTCAGGCCCCGACAAGCCTCTTCGTGCCGATGTGGAAGCTGCAGCCCTTCGTGCTGCCGGAAGCAGGGCCCGGCGAGGGGAAGGATATCGGCTGGATGCGCACGGCGCTGATCCCTGAGCTGGCGGGAGACGGCGCGGTCGTCTTTCTCGGCATCAACAAACGCGGCAAGGCGCTTTTCGCGGCCGATGTGAGCGGGCTGAAAGACCCGGAGAATCATCCCTCCCTGAAGGGGCTAGGCTCGTTCGAGGATTTGCGCGCGGTGGCAATGGCGGGCGAGATCACCCCGACGGAACTTGCGATCATGGCGCAGGCGAAATCCATGATCGACTGGCACAACCGGCACGGATTCTGCTCGGTCTGCGGTCAGCGGAGCGAAATGGCAGAGGCGGGCTACAAGCGCCAGTGCCCTTCCTGCAAGGCGGAGCATTTCCCGCGAACAGACCCGGTCGTCATCATGCTGGCAATCCATGACGGCAAGTGCTTCCTCGGACGCCAGAAGATCTGGCCGAAGGGCATGCACTCTGCGCTGGCTGGCTTCGTGGAACCAGGCGAATCGATCGAGGAAGCGGTCGCGCGCGAGTTGAACGAGGAGGCAGGCCTCAGCGTCGGCTCCGTCAGCTATCATTCGACGCAGCCCTGGCCGTACCCTTCATCGCTGATGATCGGCTGTCACGCGATCGCGGATTCGGAAGACTTCACGGTCGATGGCATCGAGCTTTCCGAGGGGCGCTGGTTTACGCGCGAGGAGACGCAGGCCGTGCTGGCGGGGAAGGGAGACGGAACCGTGTGGTTCCCGCCGCCTTTCGCGATCGCCCATCAGCTCATCAAGGCGTTTGCCGAGCAGTAGCAGGCGAGAAGGCCGCGCGGCGGCGCAACGTGGCATGCGCGCAAACGAAGAGGCAAAGCGTGCCCAGCAACTCGAAGCTCTCTTCGAAGATGCGGTTGAAGGCGTCGTCATCCGACAGAAGGCCTTTCTCTCCGACATCGCCGAGCAGATAGAAGACCGTTCCCAAGATCAGCAGGCGGCCGGCTCCCTTCCACATCCAGGCGATCGTCGCGACGGCCATGGCGCGGACATATCCCAGCGAAAGCAGGAAAAGGGCGATCATGACAATGCCGAGAACCGCATAGTCGAGATCCATATCCATCGCGCTGTCGAGCCATGGCTCGAAGCGGGTACCGTCGAACTCGATCTCGCGCACCAGCAGGGTGAGGCTGAAAAGGGACAGCCACAGCAACGTCAAGACCGACAGCCGGTCCGGCGCCCGCATCGCCGCTACCATGAAGAGGACCCCCGCAGTCCAAGCGAGCGCACACTGAGTGAGCTCGATCAGGGCGTTCTCCTCGAAATAGCGGACGTCGCCGAGACAAAGTATGGGCGCCGCCAGCACAGCCATAATGGTTACGCCGACGCCCCAGTCACCGGCATGGCGCAAGTCCGGCACGCGGGCGAATGCCGCGGAATCAAATCCAGGAGAGCCGGGAACTGTATCCGATTCCCAAAGACCTTTTTCGATACTCAACCGCTATCCCTCGACAAGTCCCTATTGCCCACTGGAGCCGTTTGGCAAAGCCGAACGGGCAAGTACATGCCGATAATACCGTTTTTCGACGGATAAGTGACAATTTTGTGACCAGAAAGGGGGCGCGGCCGTTAACTGTTTCCAGCGGCGAGCGCGGCCCGGTAGGGATGCGCCTTGTACACGCCGAGAATGCGCAACTCGCTCGTGAAGAACTCCAGCTCCTCCAGCGCGAGGCGCACATTGCGGGACGCCGGGTGGCCTTCGATATCGGCGTAGAACTGGCTCGCGTTGAAGGTGCCTTCGAGCTGATAGCTTTCAAGCTTGGTCATGTTGACGCCGTTTGTCGCGAAACCGCCAAGCGCCTTGTAGAGAGCGGCCGGAACGTTCCTTACACGGAAAATGAAACTCGTGACGACCGGCTCTTCCTCCGGCTCGGCGTCATTCGGTTCCTTTGCCATGACGAGGAAGCGGGTCGTATTGTGCGTCTCGTCCTCGATGTCGGCGCGCAGGACATCGAGACCGTAAATATCGGCGGCGAGGTTCGATGCGATGGCGGCGCGGGTCTTGTCAGCCGCCTCAACAACCTGACGAGCGGCGCCAGCCGTATCGGCGGCCACGACCGCTTTCAGCCCCAGCTCGCGAATCGCCCGCCGGCACTGGCCGAGCGCATGCACATGGCTGTGCACCGTCCTGATATCCTCGATCCTGGAGCCCTTGAGACCCAGAAGCTGATGGCGCACGGGCAGGAAATGTTCGCCCACGATATAGAGCCCGGCGCCGGGGATCAGGTGGTGCACATCCGCCACGCGGCCGGCAAGGGAATTCTCGATCGCGATCATGGCAAGGCGCGCTCGCCCTTCGTTTACCGCCGCAAACACGTCTTCGAACGTGTCACAGGGCAGATCCGTCATGTCCGGAAAGGCTTCGCGGCATGCGATATGCGAATTAGCTCCCGGTTCGCCCTGGAAAGCGATCGTCTTGTCAGGACTCGCGGCGTCCTTCGTCATTACACGGATCTCCGGGAAAGCGCCGCTCGGGCCTTTTCAAGGTCGGCGGGAGTATCGACACCGAGGGGAACAGTGTCAACGAGTGCAACCTCTATCGCCATCCCCGCCTCCAGCGCGCGCAGCTGCTCAAGCTTTTCGCGCTTTTCGAGCGGCGAAGGCGGCAGCGAAACGAAACGCGCGAGAGCCTCGCGGCGATAACCATAGAGACCGATATGGTGATAGAGCGGGCCCTCACCCCAGGGCGCGGTGGCGCGGGTGAAATAAAGCGCGCGAGCGAGAGGGGCGCCGTCGAATGCGCAGACAGCCTTCACGACGTTCGGACTGGTGCGTTCTTCTTCCACGGAGATTGCGGCGGCGAGCGTCGAGATATCGGCGCCCGGTCGAATGAGGGCTTCGTAAGCGGTGCGGATGAGAGCCGGGTCGAGCGTGGGCAAGTCGCCCTGAACATTGAGGACGATCGAATGATGCCCGTCCGGATCCACCTCGCAAACGGCCTGCCAGACGCGATCGGACCCGGAAGGAAGGTCCGGATCGGTGAGGACGGCCTCGCCCCCGGCCGCCTGCACGGCTTCGGCTATTTCAGCCTCTGCCGCGGCAACGACAACCCGGCCGATCTCCGCCTCCATGGCGCGGCGCCAGACCTGAACAATCATCGGCGCCCCACAAATGTCGGCAAGCGGTTTGCCGGGGAGGCGCGTGGACGCCATGCGGGCGGGAATCACCACGATCGGATGCCCGGCAGGATCCCTTGCCGAATTTCTGGCCGGATCGGTCATCTGTTCTCACCCCTCTGGACCGTCCCGGCGTCACCAGACCACGGTGCGGCGGATCGCCGCAACCGGAACATGCGTTTTCTCTGGCTTAGGTAAAGTGAGCGCAACGCTTCGTCCACACTGGACATTTTTCCTTGATACACGCGGATTTGGCGCTCTTATACGGCTTGCGGCACGGCGGCGGAAGCGGCTAATCTCCGCGCCAATTCCGCGGGGGCCTTGCTTAAGGGCGGAACGCACGTTTTTGTGCGGTCTCGTTTACATAGAGGCCGCGCCCCGCCGATCTCTTAACGAACCGGCCGGAGCAGGAGCCAATGGACTCATTCGAATTCAACAAGTTTGCAGGCGCGGTGCTCGGTTCCGTCCTCTTTGTGCTGTCTGTGTCGATCCTGGCCGACACGTTCTATCACCCCGAAAAAGCCGATCCGCAGGCCTATCCCGTCGCGGAGATGGAAGCGGGTGAAGGCGGCGCAGCGGCGGAACCCGAAAAGGAAGTGCCGCTGGCGACGCTGCTCGCGCAGGCCGACCCGGCGCGCGGCGAAAAGGCGGCAAAGAAGTGCACCGCCTGCCACACCTTCGAACAGGGCGGTGCCGCGCGCATCGGCCCGAATCTCTACGGGATCGTGGGTGCGTCTCACGCGCACATGGAGGGTTTCAGCTATTCCTCCGCCATGCAGGAAAAGAGCGGCGAACCCTGGAACTTCGAGGAGCTCTTCCACTTCATCGAGGATCCGCGCGGCTACCTGCCGGGAACGGCGATGAGTTTTGCCGGCATCAAGAAGCCGCAGGAGCGCGCCGACCTGCTCGTCTACCTGAATACGCTCGGCTCCAACAAGCCGCTGCCCGAGCCGCCAGCCGAGGAAGCCTCCGAGAGCGGTGACGAAGGCGCATCCGCCGGAGGGGAAGAAGCCCCCGCGGCTGAAGAAGGCGAAGCCGCGACGAGCGAATAGACACGCCGAAAAACGAAACTGGAACGCGTCCGGAGAAATCCGGGCGCGTTTTGCTTTTGCGGGGACAAGTGCGGCCAGCTCATTCCGATGACTTTGTTTTAACGCGCATAAACGGATAAAACAGGGCACAATAAGGGGCGAATTGAGGGGACGCGGCACGGCGGCCCGACATGTCCGGTGTCGTCTCGTCGGCCGGACAAGAGGGAGAGAGAGTGTGCGTGGGTTCATGACCAAGCCTGTGCTTGGCACAGTGGCCGTCCTGATCGCGGCAGCAGCGGCAATCCTCTATTTCACGGCAGATTCCGATCCCGAGACGTCAGCCGTGACGGCTCGTCAGAGCGAAGCCGCTGGCCCGCAAGCAGCCCTGCCGCCCGAAACCGCGGACAGGGCGGAGCGGCCGACGGAGGTCATTGCGGCGGCGGACGCGGCGGACGATTTCGACCCCGAGATTCCCCGCCACGGATCGTCGCTTTTCGGCGAGCTGAAATACGGCCCCGACTTTCGCCATTTCGACTATGTGAACCCCGACGCACCGAAGGGCGGCGAAGTCCGATATGGCGCCTTTGGCAGCTTCGACAGCCTGAATGGCTTCATCGTAAAGGGTCAGGCCGCCGCAGGTATCAGCCTGATCTACGATACGCTGATGACGTCTAGCCTCGACGAACCGGCAAGCGAATACGGCCTCGTCGCCGAAAGCGTTCGTCATCCGAAAGATTATTCATCCGTCACCTACACGCTCCGTCCGCAGGCGCGCTGGCACGACGGTGAGAAGATCACCCCCGACGATGTCATCTGGACGTTCGAAACGCTGAAAAAGAATCACCCCTTCTACAATGCCTACTACGCGAATGTGGTGAAGGCGGAGAAGACAGCCGAACATGAAGTGACGTTCACCTTCAACCAGACCGGCAACCGCGAGCTGCCGATGATCGTCGGCCAATTGCCCGTGCTGCCGGAACATTACTGGACGGGCGAGACCGCGAAGGGCGAGCAGCGTGTTTTCTCCGAGACGACGCTCGAGCCGCCGCTTGGCAGCGGGCCCTACCGTATTGCCGATGTCTCTCCGGGCCGCTCCGTCACCTATGAACGCGTGGCGGACTACTGGGCGAAGGATCTGCCGGTAAATGTGGGCACGAACAATTTCGGGAAGGTGCGCTTCGAGTATTACCGGGACACCACCGTGGCGCTGCAGGCGCTGAAAGGCGACCGCGTCGACTTCCGCATGGAGAACAGCGCGAAAGACTGGGCGACGGAATACGATGTCGCCTCCGTTCGGAAGGGCAATCTCATAAAAGCGGAGATCCCGGATAAGAATGCGGCAGGAATGCAGAGCTTCGCCTTGAATATCCGGCGCGGGAAGTTTCAGGACCCGCGTGTGCGCGAAGCCTTCAACTGGGCGTTCGATTTCGAATGGCTGAACAAGAACCTGTTCTACGGCCAGTATCAGCGTACCGATAGCTACTTTGCCAATTCGGAACTCGCCTCGAGCGGCCTGCCGGAAGGGCGCGAACTCACCATCCTCAAGGAGCATGAAGAAAGTCTGCCGCCGGAAATCTTCACCGAACCATACGACGTTCCCAAAACGGATGGCAGCGGGAACAACCGTGCGAACCTGCGCCAGGCCATCCGTCTCCTCGAGGAAGCGGGCTGGACCGTGAAGGACGGCAAACTGACCAACAGCGAGGGCGAGGTCATGACCGTCGAGTTCCTGATCGGTCAGCCAACCTTCGAGCGCGTGGTGGCGCCCTACATTCAATCGCTGAAAAAGCTCGGCATCGAAGCGACGATCCGGCCCGTGGATACCGCGCAATACCAGAACCGCGTCGACAACCGCGACTTCGACATCATCGTCCAGACCTTCCCGCAATCGCTGTCGCCGGGCAATGAACAAAGGGACTTCTGGGGCTGCGATGCGGCTGAAGCTCCCGGCAGCCGCAATGTGATCGGTATTTGCGATCCCGTCGTCGAGAAGCTGATCGACCGCGTGATTTATGCAGCAAGCCGGGAGGAACTCGTCGCGGCGACGCGCGCGCTCGACCGCGTTCTCCTGGCCGGACACTACGTCGTGCCGCAATGGCACCTGTCCTATCACCGGCTCGCCTACTGGTCGCGGCTAAGGCATCCCGAAAACATGCCGCCCTACTCGACCGGCTTTCCCACGATCTGGTGGATGGACAAGGACGCGCCCGCACCGGCGCCCAAGCCGGACGAGGCGGAATGACGCCGTTCTCCCGTTTCTCGCGGCGAGAGGTGCTCGCGCTTGGCGGTGGCGCGCTGGTCGCCAGCTTCGGTTCGCTGCGCAATGCGCGCGCAAACCCCGGGGAGCGCCGACATGGCATGTCCATCTTTGGCGAACTGAAATACGGGCCGGATTTCGCGCATTTCGACTATGTGAATCCGCAAGCGCCGAAAGGCGGCACCTTTTCACAGATTGGTCCTCAGGCGGCTTTCAATGCTTCGTTCTATACGTTCGACACGCTGAACGGATACATATTGAAAGGCACCGCACCGCAGGGCCTCGATCTTGTTTTCGACACGCTGATGGCGCGCGCCTTCGACGAGCCCGACGCGGTTTACGGGCTGGTCGCGGAAAGCGTCGAGGCAAGCGACGACGGCAATACACTTACCTTCCACCTCCGCAGCCGCGCGCGCTTCCATGACGGCTCGCCGCTGACCGCCGAGGACGTCGCCTTTTCCTTCGCTCTTCTGAAGGAAAAGGGGCACCCCCTCATTTCCCGGAACCTTCGTGAAATGGAAGCCGTCGAGGCGCGCGATGCGGCAACACTCGATATCCGTTTCACCGGCAAGCAGACACGGGATCTGCCCCTCTTCATTGCGCAAGTACTGCCGATCTTCTCGAAAGCCTTCTACACCGCGAACGACTTCGACGCCTCGCTGACCCCGCCGCTCGGCAGCGGCCCTTACCGGATCGGCGCCTTTCGCGCCGCGCGTTCCATCACCTATGAGCGCGTAACGGACTATTGGGCGAAGGACCTGCCGGTCAATGTCGGTCACTGGAACTTCGATCGCGTCCGGTTTGAGTACTTCCGCGACCGTACGGCGCAATTCGAATCGTTCAAGGCGGGCGGCTATCTCTTCCGCGAGGAGTTCACCTCGAAGGTCTGGGCAACCGAATACAATTTCCCGGCGGTGAACGATGGACGCGTGAAGCTGCAGACGCTGCCCGACGACACCCCCTCAGGCGCGCAGGGCTGGTTCCTCAATACGCGGCGCGAGAAGTTCAAGGACAGGCGCGTGCGCGAATCGCTTGGTCTCGCCTTCGACTTCAAGTGGACGAACAAGAATATCTTCTATGGCATCTACAAACGGACGGAGAGCTATTTCGAGAACTCACCGATGAAGGCGCAAGGTCTTCCCAGCGAAGCCGAACTCGAACTGCTGGAGCCGTGGCGAAGCGAACTGCCCGAGGAGGTCTTCGGCCCTGCCGTGACGCCACCCGAAAGCGATGGTTCCGGACAGGATCGCCGGCTGCTCCGGAGAGCCGCGACACTTCTCGAGGAAGCAGGCTGGACGATCCAGAACGGGGCGCGGCGCAACGGGAACGGCGAAGTTCTCTCCGTCGAGTTTCTCGACAACGACCCGATGATCGAAAGGCTCACAGCCCCCCTCGTGAAGAACCTCGAGCTGCTCGGCATAGAAGCAACGATGCGACAGATCGATTCCGCACAATATCAACAGCGTCGCGACAGTTACGATTTCGATGTGGTGATGCAACGCTATTCGCTGGGGCTGACACCCGGGATCGAGATGCGGAGCTACTGGACAAGCGAGTTCGCCGCTCTTCCGGGCAGCCGCAACCTTTCGGGCATTGCGAACCCTGCCATTGACGATCTCGTCGAGAAGGTGATCGCCGCACCCACACGGGAATACCAGGAAGTGGCCGCACGGGCACTCGACAGGGTGCTGCGCGCGGGACATTACTGGATTCCGCAGTGGCACAAGAATGTGCATCATCTCGCGTTCTGGGACCGGTTCGCCTGGCCGGAGACCAAGCCCAAGTATCACCGCGGCGTCGTCACGACATGGTGGGCCGACGCGGAGAAGACAAAGACCACCGGCCCGAAGGACTGACGAGCCCATGTCCGCCTATATCCTGCGCCGTCTGCTGCTGATGATCCCGACGATTCTCGGGATCATGATCGTCAGCTTCGTTCTCATCCAGTTTGCGCCGGGTGGTCCGGTCGAGAGGATCATCGCGCAGTTGCAGGGCACGGAGGTGTCGGCTACGGCCCGGATCGGCGGCTCGGGGAGCGGCGATTTCGCGACGCAGGCGCAGATGTCTGGCGCGGACAGTTCGATCAACAGCAAGTATCGTGGCGCGCAAGGTCTCGACCCCGAATTCATCAAATCGCTCGAAAAGCAGTTCGGCTTCGACAAGCCCGCGCATGAGCGTCTGGCGAAGATGATATGGGACTATGCGCGCTTCGATTTCGGAGAGAGCTATTTCCGGGATGTGAGCGTTCTCAGTCTCATCGCGGAGAAGCTCCCGGTTTCCATCTCGCTGGGCCTCTGGACCACGCTCATCACCTATCTCATCTCGATCCCGCTCGGTATCAAGAAAGCCATCCGCGACGGAACACCATTCGACACATGGACGAGCGGCGCGATCATTATCGGCTATGCGGTGCCGGGGTTCCTGTTCGCCGTGTTCCTGATCGTTCTTTTTGCGGGCGGGTCGTACTGGTCGATCTTCCCGCTGCGTGGTCTGACTTCCGACGGCTGGGAAACCTACAGCGTTGCACACAAGGTAGTGGACTACCTCTGGCACATCATCCTGCCGGTAACGGCGATGGTGATCGGTGCGTTCGCGACGACGAGCCTTCTCACGAAGAATTCCTTTCTGGACGAGATCAAGAAACAATATGTGATGACCGCCCGCGCGAAGGGCCTGTCCGAGAATCAGGTGCTCTACGGACACGTCTTTCGCAACGCCATGCTGATCATCATCGCGGGATTCCCCGGCGCCTTCATCGGTGCCTTCTTCACCGGTTCGCTTCTCATAGAGCAGATATTCTCGCTGGACGGGCTCGGGCTTCTCTCGTTCGAGTCGATCGTCAACCGCGACTATCCCGTTGTCTTCGCGACGCTCTACATCTTCGGTCTTCTCGGCCTCGTGATGACGCTCATCTCCGACCTCACCTATACCTGGGTCGATCCGCGAATCGACTTCGAGACGAGGGAGGTCTGAAATGAGGATGTCGTTCCTCTCCCTGCCCTTCCCCGGCTTCCGCTCCAGGCCCATGAGCCCGATCAATCAGCGGCGCTGGCGCAATTTCAAGGCAAACAAGCGCGGCTACTGGAGCCTTTGGGTTTTCGGCGTGCTGTTTTTTCTTTCGCTCTTCGCGGAGTTCATTGCGAACGACAAGCCACTGATGCTCACCTATGAAGGCGGCCTCTACTTCCCCGTGCTCGTTTCCTATCCGGAAACGGCCTTCGGTGGCGACTTCGAAACGGAAGCGGATTACCGGGACCCCTTCGTGAAGGACCTCATCCACGACGCCGGCGGCTTCATGGTCTGGCCGCTCATCGAATATTCCTACCGGACGATCAATCTCGATCTTCCCGTGCCCGCCCCTGCGCCGCCCTCTGCCGAGAACTGGCTCGGCACAGACGACCAGGGCCGCGATGTGACGGCACGCCTCATCTACGGGTTCCGGATTTCCGTTCTCTTCGGCCTCACATTGACGGTCCTTTCCTCCGTGATCGGTGTCGCGGCGGGAGCTGTACAAGGGTATTTCGGCGGCTGGACGGATCTTCTCTTCCAGCGATTCATCGAAATATGGACCAGCGTGCCGCAACTCTATCTCCTCATCATCATCGCCTCGATCATCGAGCCCAGTTTCTGGATATTGCTCGGCATCATGCTGCTCTTCTCATGGGTAGCGCTTGTCGGCGTGGTGAGAGCGGAGTTCCTGCGCGCGCGCAATTTCGAGTATGTGAACGCCGCCCGCGCGATGGGCCTGTCCAACTCGAAAATCATGTTCCGGCATCTATTGCCAAACGCGATGGTCGCAACGCTTACCTTCATGCCATTCATTCTCAATGCTTCCATCACCACTCTCACCTCGCTCGATTTTCTGGGCTTCGGGCTACCGCCCGGCTCGCCCTCGCTTGGTGAATTGCTGCAGCAAGGCAAGGCCAACCTGCAGGCGCCGTGGCTGGGACTCACCGGCTTCTTCGCCATCGCCGTCATGCTGAGCCTCCTCATTTTCGTCGGCGAAGCCGTGCGCGATGCCTTCGACCCGCGAAAGGTGCTGAGATGAGTGCGCCCCTCGTCGACGTAAAGGACCTTTCGGTCGGTTTCCGTATGGACGGGCAGGAGACGATTGCGGTCGACCGTATCTCCTTCGATATAAAGCCTGGAGAGACCGTTGCGCTGGTCGGGGAATCTGGATCCGGAAAATCCGTCTCTGCGCTGTCGATCATGCAGCTTCTTTCCTATCCGCAAGCCTTCCATCCCTCGGGTGAAGTCCTCTTCGAAGGACAAAACCTCATCGGCGCGGACGAGAAGACGATGCGCCGGATCCGCGGCAACAAGATCACGATGGTCTTTCAGGAGCCCCTGACGTCGCTCAATCCTCTGCACACGATCGAGCAGCAAGTGGGCGAGGTTCTGGTCGAGCACAAGGGACTTCGCGGGCCGGCGGTGAAGGCCCGCGTTCTCGATCTCCTCAATCGGGTCGGCATCCCGAATGCCGAGGAAAGACTTGGCGCCTATCCGCATCAGCTGTCCGGCGGGCAGCGCCAGCGCGTCATCATCGCCATGGCGCTGGCAAACGAACCGGATCTGCTCATTGCCGACGAACCGACGACGGCGCTCGATGTGACCGTTCAGGCGCAGATCCTGCACCTTCTGGCGGATCTCAAGCGTGAAATGGGGATGGCTCTTCTTCTCATCACCCACGACCTCGGTGTGGTGCGAAAGATGGCCGACCGCGTCTATGTGATGACCAAGGGCAAGGTCGTGGAACACGGGCCGACCGAAGAAATCTTTTCCGCACCGAAGCATGCCTATACGCAACACCTTCTCGCCTCCGAGCCCCGTGGACGTTCGCTCGGAGCACCGAAGGACGGGCCGATCGTCATGGAAGCCGACGACCTCAAGGTCTGGTTCCCCATCAAGCGGGGTCTTCTCCGCCGGACAGTCGGTCATGTAAAGGCTGTCGACGGCATTTCGCTCAAGCTTCGGCGGGGACGAACGCTCGGCGTCGTCGGCGAATCAGGATCAGGCAAGACCACCCTCGGTCTTGCGATGATGCGGCTCCTGTCGAGCGATGGCGACATACGGTTCGACGGACGGGAAATACAGGGCCTTCAGTCGAAGGAAATGCGTCCGCTTCGCCGCGACATGCAGATTGTCTTCCAGGATCCGTTCGGCTCTCTTTCTCCCCGCATGTCCGTTTCGCAGATCGTGGGTGAAGGGCTGCAGATCCAGCAGCCGGAAATGAGCGCAGAGGAACGGCGGCAGCACGTTTCCGAAGCGCTCAAGGAAGTCGGGCTCGATCCCGAGATGCAGGACCGCTATCCGCACGAATTTTCCGGCGGCCAGCGCCAGCGCATCGCCATAGCGCGTGCGATGGCCCTGAAACCGCGCTTCGTGATGCTGGACGAGCCGACAAGCGCGCTCGACATGTCCGTGCAGGCTCAGATCGTCGATCTGCTCCGCGAGTTGCAGCGGCGGCACTCCCTCGCCTACCTCTTCATCAGCCATGACCTGAAGGTGGTCAGGGCGCTCGCCGACGACATTATCGTGATGAAAAACGGAAAAGTCGTGGAAGCGGGGACGGCCGAGGAAATCTTCGACCGGCCGAGGACGGATTACACGAAGGCGTTGATGGCGGCGGCGTTCGATCTCGAAGCGGCCCCCGAAGGCGTCGTCTCGGAATAGGTCATCGGCGCGGCAGGCGCTTGATGCTGGTGACGTGACCGGCGTCCGAACGAGCGATGCGCGACATGGCGATGTCAAGCCGTTCCACGGCGACAGACATATGGAATCCGTTTGCGTGGATCATCCGTTCGGCATCGACCATGATACCGACATGCCCCTTCCAGAAGACGAGATCGCCACGCCGGAGAGACGTAAAGTCGATCGGCTCCGGCAGCGGTTCTCCCAGGGCCGTTTCCTGCATATCGGTGTCGCGCAGCGACGATATCCCGGCGCGTTCCAGCGCCATCTGGACAAGGCCCGAGCAGTCGAGACCCAGACTGTCGCGACCGCCCCACAGATAGGGCACACCCGCGAATTCCTCGGCGACCGAGACGAAGTCCCGCACATATGACCCGACCGACGCCAGATGAGCGGTGAAGACCCAGCCGCCGCCTTCGATCTCGCTGAAATTGCCGCGTGCGCCGACAACCTTCAGCTTGGCGTTCATGGACAGGGGGACGGCGGGGCGCGTCTTCAGGTCGGGTTTGGGATAAATGAACGTGCGCAGCGCCGCCACGATGTGGGTCGGCTTTGCCGGGCGCGAGACAAGTTCCTTCGCCTCGACATAGCCGACATAGTCGTCGAGAACGGCCTGCCCCCAGGCCCATCCGTTCTTTTCCTCGTAGACGCGAAAGGTTTCGCCGTAGAGGAGCTGCGTATCCATCGGTGCGCCGCTCTCGGGCCGCCGCAGCAGCGGCAGGACAGGCGCAACCACACGCCGGTCCACACCTTCCGCGAAGCGCTCCGCGCGCACCTCGCCGCGCAGATGAGCTGCCGCAAGATCTTCGCGATAGGCATTCAGACGATGATCAGGTCCGCGCTCGCGGCTCATGCCACGAGGCCTCGCGACGATCGGACGATGATGTCTGCGAAGTCGTGCATGAATGCCGCACCCTTGACGGTTCGCTGCACCAGCACGTTGCGCCGATCAGCCTCATCACGCGTCCGCTTCAGCAGGTCGAGACCTCCGAGCGTGTCGAGCGCGCGCGTGATCGCCGGCTTCGATACGCCGAGCATCGCGGCAAGGCCACGAACGGTATGCGGCGGCGGATCGAGATAGACGGTGAACATGATCGCGAGCTGCCTCGACGAAAGATCCGGCCCGTCACGGCGGACCGATTGGAGCACAACATCGTGCCAAAGAGACAAAGCCTGGACCGGCTTCAACTCGGCGGCATCAGACAAAGACAATTCCGGCATGACGTCCCCCCAACGCTGCCATGATCCCCCGCCCGGCACCTCCGTTCCGGGACCGTATCAGTCTAGCGGCCGAATTCTTGCGAGCAAGTGTCAGGCACCATATCGACGCTGGAGAAGGTGATAGAGAGCGCGAATGCCCTGTGCCTCGCCGCCCACCGGGCGGCCCGGCTTCGCCTTCGGCGCCCAGCCGTAAATGTCGAAATGCACGTGGGACCGCGCCTTTTCGACAAAACGGCGCAGAAAAAGTGCCGCCGTAATCGAGCCCGCGAACGGGCCGTCCGAAATGTGGTTCACATCCGCGATCTTGCTCTCAAGCCAGCCATCATAGGGCTTCCAGAGGGGCATGCGCCAAAGCGGATCGGACATCGCTTCCGAAGAAACGGCAATCTCCGAAGCCAGCTCCTCGTCATCGGTGTAGAAGGGCGGAAGGTCGGGGCCGAGCGCGGTGCGCGCCGCACCGGTCAGCGTCGCCATGTCGATGATCAGGTCCGGCTTCTCCTCGTCGGCCTCCACCAGTGCGTCGGCAAGGACGAGCCGGCCTTCGGCGTCGGTGTTGCCGATTTCGACCGTAATACCCTTGCGGCTCGGCAGAACGTCCCCCGGCCGGAATGCGTTTCCGGAGACGCTGTTCTCGACCGCCGGAATCAGCAGCCGAAGACGAATATCGAGCTTCGCTTCCATGAGCATCTGGGCCAGCGCGAGAACGCAGGCGGCCCCGCCCATATCCTTCTTCATGAGCAGCATGGCGCTCGACGGCTTCAGGTCCAGCCCGCCGGTATCGAAACAGACCCCCTTGCCGACCAGCGTCACTTTCGGCGCGTCCGCTCGGCCCCAGCGCATATCGATGAGGCGCGGCGCAACGCCGGCCGCTCGGCCGACGGCATGGATCATCGGATAGTTTTCGGCAAGAAGCGCATCACCTTCGACAACGCGGAAGCTTGCTTCATGCGCTGCCGCTACCTTCTCGGCCGCTGCGGCGAGATCGGCCGGGCTCATGTCGCCTGCGGGCGTGTTGATGAGGTCGCGCGCCAGAAAGACGGCACGCGCAAGCCGGCTTACTTCCTCGCCGTCGACGCTTTCCGGCAGGACCAGCCGCGGCCACTCCCGCGGCGTGCCCGAATAGCGCGTGAAACGGTAGGTTCCCAGCGCGTAGCCGAGGGCGGCCTTCGCCACATCGCCGTGTTTCTCGCCTGCGAGCCGGAAGTCTCCCATCGGCAGCACGGTGGGCAGCGCGCCAGCTACAAAGGGATCGCTTCCATCGCCAACACCGAGCAAAACGCCCGCCAGGCCGCCAGACCCATCCGGCAGCAGCAGCACCTTGCCGGCCTCGCCCTTGAAACCCGAGGTGGTAACCCATGCGGCCCCGGGACCAGCATGGGTTTCGCACCAGTTCTCCGTCTCGCCGGAGCGGACGAGCCAGACAGGCGTCGCCGCCGCGTCCTTCCGGGTGATAAATATGTCGAGCAAGGTGAGGTCCCGTCCGCGTCGAAGAAACAGGTGATTTCGCTGGCTCGAAACCTTATAGAGAGGCCCTCAAGCCCGCAACGGCGAGACGATCAGGGGGATTCATGCCGGTACCGGAGTTCGAACTCGTTATTGGCGACAAGAACTGGTCGAGCTGGAGCCTGCGGCCATGGCTGCTGATGCGGCAAGCAGGCATTCCCTTCACCGAGACCCGTATCCGGTTGCGCCGGGAGGATACCAAGGCGCAAATCCTTCCCCACTCGCCGACAGGTTTCGTACCCGCCCTGAAATGGCGCGGCGTCGTGATCGGGGATTCCCTTGCGATCTGCGAGACGATCGCCGATCTGTTTCCGGCCAAGAACCTCTGGCCGACGGACAGCATTCCGCGCGCTCTTGCCAGAAGTGCGGCAGCCGAAATGCATTCGGGCTTCCAGGACCTTCGCCGCGACATGCCGATGGCCGTGCTCGAACGCCATCCGGGGGCGGGTCATACCGAAGAGGCGCTCGCGAATGCGCGGCGCATCGTAGCGCTCTGGCGCGGGCTCAGGCACCGCTTCGGACGGCAGGCGATAGAGGACCAGGGGTTCCTGTTCGGCCGTTTCTCCGTCACGGATGCCATGTACGCGCCAGTGGTCTCGCGTTTCGAAACCTATGGGGTTGATCTCGCCTCTCTCGGCGACGACGGCACCGTGCGCGCCTATATGGACGCCGTGTTCACGCTGCCATCCATGCAGGACTGGATCGCAGGCGCGAAAGCCGAGGAAAAGGCGAAAGCCGACGGCTAAGGTCTTTCAGGCGCGGGGCCGGGGGGCAAGGGTTCGGGTTCGACGAGCCCGAGTTCGCCATAGTAGCGCGCGGCACCTTCGTGCAACGGCACGGGAAGCGAGGCGGTAGCGAACCGTTCCGCTTCGCCAGGTTCGCCCGGAAGAAGCCCCGGTAATGTCGGCCCGGACAACAGGACGCGATTGCTGGGCAGAAAAAGAGCCTTCGTGATCTTGTAGACGATTTCGGCGTCGGCATTTTCGTTGACGATCCAGATCATCGACACTCCGAGCGTCTGCGTGTCGGGAATGAAACGATAGAGATCTCCCGGTATTTCGAGCGATTGGAAATTGGCACCGGGCCTGGTCAGCTGTTGTACCTCTTCATCGTCGATCGGCACGATATTGATCGAGCCGCGATCAGCCAGGCTTGCGATCTCGGACGACGGCAATGCATCGACGAGAAAGAATGCGTCGAGCTGGCCTCGCAGCATGAGTTCAATCGCCGTCTCCGTGTCGTATTCGAAGAGTTGCACCGTCCGGCGGCCGAAGCCATGAACGGCGAGAACGGGAAGCGCCGCCTCGCGCGTACCCGACCCCGACGGCCCCACCGAGACGCGCATGCCCTTGAGTTCGGCAAGCGTGGAGATGTTGGCATTGCGGCTCGCAACCAGATAGAGAGCCTCGCGATAGACCCCGGCAATCGCGCGGAGATTGCGGATCGGCCTTTCGCCTTTGAAGGGAACCTCCGCCCTCGTGGCGAGATCGAGGATCGGAGCGGCGACGAGGGCAGAATCGAAATGACCCGCGCTCACCGCGCGGACATTGGCGACCGGTCCGGCCGAGGACTTCGCCACCGCCAGAAGACCGGCAACGCCGCACGGAAGATCACCTTCACAGCGTGGCGTGCCGGGCGGGCGGCTGATCGCGGCGGCCAGGCGCTCGCCCACCGCGAAATATTCATCGCCCGCGCTCCCCGTGCCGATCTGAAAGAAGGTCACTGCCTCAGGCGGTTCCTCGAGGCTCACGGGAGGGCGCAGATAGATCAGAAGCGCGAAGACGGCCACGGAGAGCCCGCCAAGCGCGATGAGAATCGTCCGCGCAGACAGCCTCGAGAGCTCGGCCATTGCCATCTCCGCCCAGCGCTTCCCGCGTTCGACAACCCTTTTTAGTTCCATAATCCATCCAGAATATCGCCGGCCCGCTGATCACTGGCCGGCCTTCAAATCCGCATATCTCCGGCTTCCTTATAATTAATCCTTTCTTGACCGGTCTGTCCCAAGATCGGGAGTGAATATGGCTCGTGCACCACACGGGCCCACCCCGCTTTATGCACCGGGACCGATCTCATGTCCTCATTTGCCGAAATGACTCCGCAATCCGTTCCTCGCACGAGGCGCGGGCGTTGGCTTGCTGCGGCAACCCTGTGTTCCGTGATCGCTCTTTCAGGCTGCGCGACAACCGGCGCCGAAACGACCGCACAGCAGACGCCGAAAGAGGCCGCAGAAGCCCAGATCGACGAGCCGGCGCTCAGGAAAGCCGCTGTCGAAAGCACAAAAACGCAGGATTATGTCGCGGCAGCCGCCTATTGGGGCGCCCTCTACGAACGCAACCCGGATGCGACGGATGTGGCGGTCAGCTATTCCAAGGCACTGCGCCAGATCGGTTCGCTCGAACAATCGCTCATCGTCATGCAGCGTAGCCAGCTCAAGCATCCGGACGATGCTGCCATCATGGCCGAATACGGCAAGGCGCTCACGGCAAGCGGCCGTCCCGACCAGGCAGCGGCGATGCTCTCGACGGCGCTCAAGAAGTCTCCGCGCGACTGGACCATCCAGTCAGCACTCGGCGTCGCTCTCGACCAGATGGGCCGGTACGACGAAGCCAAGCGGCACTACAACGAGGCCCTCGCCCTTTCGCCGGACAACCCCTCGGTCCTCACCAATCTAGGCCTTTCCCATGCCCTGACCGGCGACCTCGACATGGCGGAGCGCACGCTGCGCATGGCTGTCGCCAATGCCAAATCCGACGCTTATGCGAGGCAGAACCTTGCCATCGTGCTAGGCCTGAAGGGCAATTTCGATGAAGCCGAACGGCTTGCCCGCGCCGACCTGCCGCAGAGCGTCGCCGACGAGAACATGGACTATCTCCGTTCCATGCTGGCGCAGCCCGCCCTCTGGAAACAGATGGAAGAACTCGATCGCAAGCCGGAAGCGGAAGCACCGGTTTCTCCGGCACCCGTCAGCAAGACCGAAGCGGCTCAGGACGAGGACCGCGTGTCGTCGCTCCCACCCGAGACCCGGGTTTCCATCCAGTAATCGCCCCCCCTCCTTCGTCAGACAGAAAAGGCGCTTGCTGTTTCGGCAGGCGCCTTTTTCTTGTTCCCGTCCGGCTTCGCGGAGTATCAGATCTCGGCCATCACCTTGATGATGGCCGGGCCGAGAATGACTCCGAAGAGAACGGGCAGAAAGAACACGATCATCGGCACGGTGAGCTTCGGCGGCAGGCCGGCGGCCTTCTTTTCCGCTTCCGACATGCGGATGTCGCGATTTTCCTGCGCCATGACACGAAGGGCCTGACCGAGCGGCGTACCGTAGCGTTCCGCCTGAATAAGACTGGTCGATACCGCCTTGACGCCCGGCAGCCCGGTGCGCTTCGAGAGGTTTTCATAAGCCTGACGGCGCTCCTGCAGATAGGAGAGCTCGGCCGTGGTAAGTCCGAGTTCCTCGGCGAGTTCGACGGATTGAGTGCCGATCTCGGTCGCAACCTTCTGGAAGGCCGCCTCAATCGACATGCCGGATTCGACACAGATCAGCAAGAGGTCGAGCGCATCCGGGAAGGCCTTGCGGATCGAATCCTGACGGCGGGCGATCACGTTCTGAACGAAGACATTCGGCAGGTAGAAGCCAACGAATGCGGCTGCGCAGGAGGCCGCGAAGCGCGCCATCGGAGGCAGGCCGAAATCATTGAGGAAAACCAGGTAAAGCAACGTCAGCACGAACAGGATTGGCGGCATCACGAAGCGGAAGAAGACAAATGTGTACATCGGCCCGGGGCCGCGGAAACCCGCCTGGCGGAGCTTGTCGCGCACGTCGGCATTCTCGAGTGCGCGACCGCTCGTGAACTTCTCGACCACTTCCTTCATGAAGCCTTTGGGCGTATGACGCAGGCGTGTCTTTTCCTGCGCCAGAGATTCGCGGGCGCGGGCGCGCATCGCTTCGCGCTCGGTCGAAACGTATTTCATCCGGGTGGACAGCTTGTCGGTCGACAAAAGAGGTCCCGTCAAAGTGAGAATCGTCGCGAAGGCTGCCACTGCTGTCAGCAGCATCACGATGTTCTCCAGATTGAACATGCCCTCGGCAAGCTCGAAGACGGCTACCATTTTCCGGTCCTAGAATTTGAAGTCGATCATCTTCTTCATGATGAGAACGCCGATACCCATCCACATCAGACCACCGACGATGATCATGTTGCCGGCTGTCGTTGTGAAGAGGACATTCATGTAGTCAGGCGAGGTAAAATAAATCATCGCCATGACGGCAGGCGGCAACGAACCAATGATGCCTGCCGATGCCTTGGCTTCCTGGGACATTGCCTGAATCTTGCCGCGCATCTTCTTGCGTTCGCGTAGAACCCTGGAAAGATTGCTGAGCGCTTCCGAGAGATTACCGCCCGTCTTCTGCTGGATCGAGAGAACGATCTGGAAGAAGTTCACTTCCGGCAACGGCATTCGCTCGTAGATCTTCGCAAGGCCCTGCTCGAGCGTGACACCAACGCGTTGTCCTTCCACGATACCCTGAAACTCCGTGCGAACGGGTTCCGGTGCTTCCGTGGCAATGAGCTTGAGGCAATCGTTGACGGGAAGTCCCGACTTGACGCCACGCACGATGACGTCGATCGAATTTGCGAACTCCTCGACAAATGCCTTCTGTCGCCGCTTCACCAGATAGGAGAGAACCCAGCGAGGAAGACCGAAAGCCGTCACGAAACCGCCAAGTCCCGCGACCAGCATGGAGAGGCCGGCGACTTTCAGAAAAAGAGCAGCAACAAGACCCGCGACGACACTCGCGATGTAGAATGTGCGAGGTTCCATCTCGATTCCAGCCCGCTCGATTCTCGTGCGGAGAGAAATTTTCTTCTTCTGTTCTTTCTGCTTTTCCTCGAGATCGCGCAACGTCTCCTGAACTTGCTTTCGCCTCTTCTCGTTGTTGTCTACCTCGCCCTCAACAGGTGTCAGTCGCGCCGCGCCGCTCCGCGCGACGCGCGCCATGCGTTTCTGTGACTTCGATTCTCCGCCGACGAATAGAAGACCAATCCCGCCGATGCAAAGGGCGGCAAGCAGAGCAATGCCGAAGATGATCAGCGTTGTCGTGTCCATACTCGACTGCTTCCTCAGCCCTGCGCGCGGTCGAGAGCGGCCGCAAGGGCATGGTGCTGGTTGTAGTAACGGGCGCGGTCCCAGAAAGATGGTCGCGCAATACCGGTTGACTTGTGCTTGCCGATGATCTTGCCTGCTTCGTCTTCCCCTTCCATGTCGTAGACGAACAGGTCCTGAGTGATGATCACATCACCTTCCGTGCCGAGAACCTCGGTGATGTGGGTGATGCGACGAGAGCCATCGCGCAGACGCGCGGCCTGAATCACCACGTCAATGGATCCACAGATCATTTCACGGATCGTCTTGGACGGAAGCTGATAGCCTCCCATCGTGATCATGCTTTCCAGACGCGAAAGTGCTTCGCGGGGGCTGTTCGCGTGGAGCGTACCCATCGAACCGTCGTGACCCGTGTTCATGGCCTGGAGGAGATCGAAGGCCTCCGGGCCACGCACTTCGCCGACGATGATGCGTTCGGGACGCATACGCAGACAGTTGCGCACCAGTTCGGTCATCGTTACCTGACCCTGCCCTTCGAGGTTCGGCGGGCGTGTTTCAAGACGGACCACATGGGGCTGCTGGAGCTGAAGTTCGGCGGCGTCTTCGCATGTGATGACGCGCTCGTCCGCATCGATGAAGCCGGTGAGACAGTTCAGGAGCGTCGTCTTGCCCGAGCCCGTACCGCCCGAGATCAGGACGTTGCAACGCACCTTGCCGATGATACCGAGAACCTCCGCGCCTTCCTGAGAGATCGACGCGTACTGAACGAGGTCGGCCATCGTCAGCTTGTCGCGGCGGAACTTACGGATGGTGAGTGCAGGACCATCGATCGAGAGCGGCGGCACGATCACGTTTACACGGCTGCCGTCGGGCAGGCGCGCGTCGCAGATCGGGCTCGACTCATCGACGCGACGGCCGACCTGGCTCACGATCCGCTGACAGATGTTCATCAGCTGACTGTTGTCACGGAAACGGATGCCTGTGAGTTCGACCTTGCCGTTCACTTCGATGAAGGTGCGTTCGCAGCCATTCACCATGATGTCGGCGATATCGTCCCGAGCGAGGAGTGGCTCCAGCGGACCATATCCAAGGACGTCGTTGCAGATGTCCTGCAGGAGAGCTTCCTGCTCGGAGATCGACATAACGACATTCTTGATCGACAGAATTTCATTGACGATGTCGCGAATTTCTTCGCGCGCGCTCTCCGCGTCCAGCTGAGCCAACTGGGTCAGGTCGATCGTGTCGATCAGTGCATTGAAGATCGTCGTTTTGATCTGGTAGTAGTTTTCAGATCGGTGATCGCCCGTACGTGCCGCGGCGGCAGGTTTTGGCGCTGCCACCGGCTTGACCTGCGGGCTCTTTGCCGCCGCGGCGGGATCTGCCGGGGCCGGCGGCGCCTTGGCGCGCGAGTCGGCAGGCGCTGGCGCCGCTGCGGGCTTGCGCGGGACTGGCTGGCCTTCGGTCCGCCTTCCAAACACGACTACCTCCGATTATCCCTTGCGGGACAGAAAGCTGAACATCGACGATTTCGCCGGCTTCGACGCGCGCATCTCGCGGCCGCAAAGTTGACGAGCGAGGAAGCGAAGCCCCTCGGTGGTCTTGCCCTTGGGATCGAGTTCTTCGATCATCTGGCCGTTGTTCGCTGCGGTGCCGAAGAGGCCCGGATTGAACGGCAGAACGAGCGTTGCCTCGGCACCAACAGCTTCGGCAAAATCTTTCACCGGGATTTCAGGGCGTTTCGGCATGCCGACCTGATTGATGACGATATGTGCGGAGTTATCGTTCGGCCGCGCCTGGCGTGTCATGTCGAGAATATTCTTGGCATTGCGAAGGCTCGCAAGATCCGGCGTTGCGGTGATAACAATCTCATCCGCAGACAGGAGAACCTTCTTTGTCCAGGGCGCCCAGACATGCGGCAGGTCGACGACCACGCAGGGAACACCCTCGCGGACGATATCCAGAACGCTCTCGCAACTATCTCCATCCATCTCGAAGTCGCGATCGAGAACGGCAGGCGCAGCAAAGAGGCTGAGACGGTCGGTGCACTTCACAAGCAAGCGGTCGAGGAGCACGTCGTCGAGGCGTTCCGGCGCAGTGAGCGCGTCGGCGATACCCTGTGCAGGGTCCTGATTGAAGTCGAGCCCGGCCGTTCCGAATGGCAGATCGAGGTCCGTAATGATGACGTCCTCGTCCATACCGGTCGAGATGCACCACCCGATATTGTGAGCGATGGTGCTCGATCCCGTACCGCCCTTGGCGCCGATAAATGCAATCGTTCGGCCGATCGGTGGCGCATCTGGATCGACATATAGACGCGAGATCGCCTCGATGACGCCCATCGGATGAAGTGGTGCGACCAGGTACTCGTTGACACCCTGCCGGATCATCTCGCGGTAGAGCGAAACGTCGTTCATCTGGCCTATGACGACAACCTTGGTGCCGGCATCGCACACCTCAGCGAGAGCGCCAAGCTGCGAAAAGAGTTCCTGGCCGGTAGTACGCGTTTCGACCATGATGAGATTGGGGGTCGCGGCCTGCTGGTACTGTTCGATTGCGGACGGGATGCCACCCATGTGTACCGTCAGATGGGCCTTCGCCAGGCGGCGGTCTTCGCCCGCGCGCTGTATCGCGCTGCCGGTTCCCGGCTGCTCACAGAAAGCGTGGATCGTGATCCGCGGCACCGGCTTCATGACGGCGAGTGTTTCACTATCCACGACGGGTTCCTGCGCGGCAGCGGCGCCCGGCATCGGCGGTGCCTCAACGAGGGGTTCCTCCACAGGGGGTTCCTTGTGTGCCAGGTTGCTCATTATTCCACCTCACTCACGGCGCCAGAGTCCTGATCGCTACGGACCGTCGCCGTCGCCTCACCCTCGCGGTATTTCTCGAGCACTGTGTTCCTGCGGTCGGCATCTGCCGGCGTCATGTCACGGGGGCCAATGAGATCCGCCGGATCTGCGACCATCGCTGCCAGATTGTTCTGTGTCGCACAGCCGTGATTGGGCATCAGGCCGTTTGCGGGATCGAGTGCGTAGTCCTGCGACCAGTCTCCGCACGCCGTCGCCTTGGCCACATAGCGCTTGAAGGACAGGATAACCGGAGCGTTCGCATCGGCGCCGGAGGCGCGATAAGGCGTGTAGGCAAGACTACCGGTCCCGATGCCGTTCTCGGAGAGGATGTCGCGGACATCGCTGAGCGCGACGGTCGCCGCGCCTGCGTTCGGCGAACCTGAGGGCGTCGAGATGGTGAGCGGCCCGTGGCCCCGCTGGCGGTAGGCCGCAGCAAAGCCTTCGATGGCCGCGCGGTCGGAGGGTGCAACACCGGGCTGACCCGCCACCACACCGACATTGAGCGTCGCGACATCCGTCTCCACCGAGATCGGGTGCGAGTACGTCACGCCATACTGCGCTTCCTCGACGCCGTTGAACCCGCTGCAACCCGCAAGGCCAACAGCTGCCCCGAGAGCAACGGCCCGAACCGCGTTCAACCCAATCAGCTTTGCCATCTCATTCATCCTTCGCACTCTCAATCCACGACGAAGCCAACGGGGCCCTGAAGAGACTTGTCACCGGGCTCTGCGCCGCGCGCACCGTATGTAGCGTTCAAACGGCCCATGAGAATCGTGTCCATGTCGCTTGCCGGCGCAAACCCGTCGGTCGGCAGAGCAAGGTTCTTTCGCGACGTCGGATCGACAAGGTAGGGCGTCACGATCACGACGAGTTCGGTTTCGTTCTTCTGATAATCGCGGCTGCGAAAGAGCTGACCGAGGACGGGCACATCCTTCACACCGGGGACACCGTCGATGTTCTGGCGCATGGTGTCCGAGAGGAGGCCCGCCATGACCAGTGATCCGCCGCTCGGCAATTCGAGTGTCGTTTCAGCGCGCCGTACCTTGAGGCCGGGAACTGTCACACCGTCCCCGCCCACACCCTGAAGCACGAAAGCGCCGTCAGAGGAGAGCTCGCTGACTTCGGTCGAGATCTTGAGGCTGATGCGACCTTCGCTCAGCACCACCGGCGTGAAGTTGAGACCCACACCGAAGGGCTTGAATTCAAGCTGAACGTTGCCGTCGCGATCGCGCGAGGTCGGCACGGGAAATTCGCCGCCGGCCAGGAACTTCGCCGATTCGCCGGAGATCGCGGTCAGGTTCGGCTCTGCAAGAGTCCGCAGGATGCCGTCGCGCTCAAGCGCGCGGATCGTGCTGTCGATCGAAACGTCGTTACCAGCATAACCAGTCTGACCTGCGCCTACGCCGGTTACCGGAGCGGTGGTGAGACCGCCGAGCGCGTTTCCCTGCACACTGAATGGATTGCTCGTGGCGAGCCGAAGCGCGAACTCACCAAAATCAGCGGCGCTGGAAAGGTTCACGCCAAGCTGCTTGATGACATTGCGCTGCATTTCGGCAACGGTCACCTTCAGCATGACCTGTTCCTTGCCCTCGATGCCGAGCATGTTGAGGACGTTCTCCTTGTCGACGCCAATATAGCGAGCGGCGAGGTCCTGAGCCTTGCTGGCCTGTGTCGCGCTCGCGACCATGCCCGACAGAACCACATGCTCGTTGATCGCCTCGACGTCGATGCGGGCGTCGGGGAAATACTGGCGGAGAGAATCCCGCAGTCCCGTCAGATCCCGTGCGACCCGGATTTCGAGATTGAGGATCTGTTGTCCGCTTTCGTTGAAGAAGAAGGCATTGGTCTGTCCAACCGCAAGCCCGATGAGATAGGTCCGACGGTTTGTACGCACGACCGCGTCGACGATCTCCGGGTTCGAGACCAGAACGTCGCGCGCCGCCACCGGTAGCTCGACGATCGCAGCCTTGTTGAGGCCGAGTACGATGCTGCGCGAAGACTGACCAACGCCGCCCTGATCGATCTTGACGAGACGCGCATCGCCCGCCACTGCCACTTCGACCGGGGTCAGCGCCAGCGCCGCGGCGCAGAAGATCGCAGCTGCATTTTGTGTGAAACGGGGCGCCGCGTGAGCGATGCCGGATTTCAGCTTGTTCCACATAGCGTTCATGCCCAACCCCATCGCCTACTTCACACGCACGGATTGTGCGACGCCGTAACGCACGATCTTCACAACCGACCCGCCATTGCGATCGGGAGTGTCCAGTTCCGTTCCCGCCAGATCCTGCTCACCCATGCTGCGCAGGGACAGGGCGAGACGGCTTTCCGTCTCGGCGACGGATATGAGTTCTACCTGGGCGGGTGTCAGTTCAAGCGTTGCGGTTCGGCCGACCGCAACCTGATCGCCCTCTTCGTTGAAGCGCTGATCGATCGCCAGTACGCGAACATTGCGGAGAACGGTCTGCCCCTTGTTCACGTCCACGATATCAACGCGGTCGTTGGGGAGAATGAATCCGCCGGCGCTCGTTTGCGGCGTAATCTCGACCGCGATGGCGCGCATGCCGGGCTCGATCAAGGCCGACATGAAGCCGGCGTTCGACAGGTTGACGAGTTTCTCGGCGGTCACCGGTTCACCGCTCAGCACAGACATGCGCGCAACACTGTCGGTATATTCCTCGATCGCGGTCGGCTTTGCCGCGCGGGTAATGTAGGCCGCGTTCATTGAGGCCTCAGGCCAGCGTTGCCAGCGCAGATCGCCAGAGGTGAGCCGCTGGCCAAGCTGCAGGTTGCTGACCGCGACGAGGACTTCGGTCGTCGGCTCCTCGACGACCTTCTCGGCCACGGCTTCTTCCTTGCCGGCAGAAACGAGCCCGCGCGCGAGAAACGCCGCGAGGCCCGCGGCGATGATCGCCAGAACCAGAACTCCTATGCGTGCGGCGTTCACTTACCCGATCCTTTCGTTGCGCGATCCGGGCTCCACGCCCGGCCGCGATTTGTCTTCATGCGGCTTGCGCCGCAGCCTCGAACCAGACGCTGTGCTGGAACATGAAAAGCCCCGCGGCGCCGAGTGCGACTCCATAGGGAATGCCACCCCTTCTTTCGTGAAGACGGGCGATCCATTCGCGCTTCAGCATGAAGAGCGGAAGCGGCAGGGTGCGAAACCAGAGCAGCAGCAACGTCAGCGCACCGCCAAGAACGGAGGCGACGATCAGATAGGCAGGCAGGTCGGACCAGCCGAGCCAGAGCGCGATTGCCGCGACAAACTTCGCATCGCCGCCACCGATCCAGCCGAAACCGAAAAGCGCCATGCCCACGATAAGCATGAGCAAACCGGCACCAGCATGAAGTGCAACTGCTTCCCATCCGAGACCGGCGAACGGCACAAGCACGAAGAACATCGCGGCAAGCGCGACGGTCAGCACGTTCGGGATGGTCATCGTCGCCAAGTCCCACACCGCGCCGAAGATCATGGCGAGGGGAAAGACAGCGAGGAGAAGCATGTTCATCACGGAAGACGCCCGTTTCCTCGTGGGCGCAATCGCCCCGCGCGAAAGGGCACCATGCCTTCCCGCACAAGGGGATAGTGGGCGTCGGACCGTAAATTTGAGGTAAATGGAGGCTCAAAATGAACCGAAACGCCCGTTTTCGGCTGGAACCGCAAATCGATCGGCGTTGGCCCGGCTTGCCTAGGATTTGTTCGGGAGCTGCCCAAACAAAAGAGCCGCCAATGCCCACTGAGCATTGACGGCTTTTTCTTGATCAGCATCCGGAGCGCGAGCCCCTGCATACTGCGATGCTTTGCGGCCTTAGCCGACTTCGGCACCGAGCGACGTGGCGATACCTTCGAAGGTCGCCTGGACGCGGCCACCGATGAGGCCAACGGCCGTGATGATCACGACCGAGATGCCCGCGGCGATCAGGCCGTATTCGATGGCGGTCGCGCCGGATTCATTCTTCGCAAACGACTTGAGAAACTGGCTCATGATAAGCCTCCTTGAGCAATTGACTGTCGACAGCACCAACCCATACGTGCCCATGAAGCCGCAGGGCGCCCTTTCGGACTGGAGACAAGCCTAGCGGACCACCCTTACCCAATCGCTAACGATTACTATCAATTTCACTCACACTGTACGCATTTTTTGAGCGTAAAACCTGTATTGATTCGTCGAATACTGTTCATGAATGGAATATCAAATATAGTATTGGTTTATCAGGTTCTCTCTACGCGTCATCACGGTCAGAGTAGCGTTAATTTTTGGTTAAATGGTCTTCTGGTCTACCGGAGAAGCGCCCACCCGCGACCGGGCGAACGGGCTCTCTACTCGCGAATACCGTTGGTGACGCTGTCTCGAAACAGAATTCTTCAGGAGGACTCACACAAGGAGAGCAGCGCGGTGCGATCTCCGACGATCAGGCCGGGATAATCGCGAACGGCAATGCCCTCGCGGACGAGATCCGCAATGGCGCGGGCGACGACCTCTTCCGTTGTGTCGACACGTGCCGCGAGTTCGCGATGGCGAGGCAGCCTTGCGATACGGAGACCTTCCCGCCCATCATCACTCTTGTGAGGTTCGGCCAGCGCCAAGAGTTCCCCGTAGACACGCTGCGCTCCGGTCCCTTCGATCGCAGGTGCACTTTCCCGCAAACCGGAGACCTCCCTGTCCCTAAGCAGCCGGGCGTATTGGCACAAAAGAGAGCGGGAGACGGATTCCTCGCGCGACAGCAGATCCAGAAAGCGCGCTTCGGAAAGGCTCGCGACGAGCCCCTCCTCCCTGGCCACAACTGTCAAATCTGTTTCGGCGACGCCGAAGGTGCTCATCTCGCCAAATTGGCCACCAGCATTCACATCCGTATAGACGACCCGCCCGCCATTGCCGACGCTCCGCGCAAGTCGCACTCCGCCACTCACGACAAAGGTCACACCGTCCAGCGTGTCTCCGTGCATCAGGTTCAGCAGAATTTCGTTGGGCACTACAGCTCGCCAGATACATTCGACGGCGAGCAAGGACAGTTCGCGCTGCGGCAGCCCGGCCAGAATGCCGATACCGGCGAGCGTTCGCGCATGACCACCAGCCGTGGCGTTTCGGCCGCTTCCCGCACCATGCGCCATTCATGTCTCCCTGAACCGTCGGAAAGACGTTAAACGCCCTGCTTTAATCACCCGTTAAAGCCCACAAGCGGGAGAAGCAAGTACGGTCAACATATCCTTTACTTCTTGAGCGGTAGTGTCGGACCAAAGGCGCCCCATGGGCGCAATCCGCAACCGGCGCCTCGCCAGCGCCGAGACAGACGAAAGTGGCTCGGACATGCGCACACATCGCACAAGGCAGATTTCCTCCCGTCGCGTCTTCGCCGCGGTAGTGGGGGCGGGTTGCGCCGCATTGCTCGCCGGCGCCGCGCAGGCTGCGGACTTCAAGGTCGCGATGAACGAAACCAGGGCGCTTCATCTGGCCAAGCCTGCCGCGACGATCATTGTGGGAAATCCGACGATCGCCGACGTGACCGTAGAGGGCTCGAAGCTCCTTTACGTCGTCGGGCGGAGCTACGGCACGACCAACTTCATCGCGCTGGACAGTGAAGGCAAGGCAATCATGGATCTGGACGTCAGCGTCGTCGCACAGAGTGCGTCCGCGGTGACATTGACGCGCGGCACGGGACAGCTTTCCTACAATTGTACGCCGCGCTGCGAGCGCGTTCCGGCAATCGGCGACAACCCCGAATCCTACAATGCGATCATGCAGCAGACTGCTGGAGCAGCCGGTGTTGGAGCTGCTGCGAACTCCGGCGGCGCAGCTTCTTCAGAAGGCGTCGAGTAAACCGGCGCGATCGCTCCTGTAACAAGAAAAAGGCCGCCTTCGGGCGGCCTTTTTTCGTAGTGTTCTTCTTGCAGAGGCACCTGCACACTACTGACTGATGCGAAGATTCGACAAGGATTGCGCGATCGAGGCGAAAACCGAGGTAAGATCACTGGCCGAGCTGACACTGTAGTACATGCTCGTCTGCGTCGCGCAGTTGCGGATGAGCGTTGCGTTCCCGTCGATCACGCGAACCGAATATACGAGAACACCCGCCGCTTTGATATTGGCGCAGACCAGGCTTGTTCGCGCATCCATCGTCGACTGGGAACTACCCCAACGGCTCCGCGTATTGTCCCCGTCAGTGAGAAATACGATTACCTTGTCGAGATTGCTGGATGGAGAAGCGGCGGTCGAAAGCGGCGCACCGGGCGTCAGCATGTTCCAACCCCAGGCAAGACCGATCGTCGTGTTCGTGTGACCGGCGGGCACCATGTTGTCGATATGCGTCTTGAGCGCAGACCAGTTATAGGACAACGGCATGATCGTCTGCATGTCGCAGTCGTTGTTGTAATTCGTGTTCTCGTGCGCCGGATAGCGCGTCGCATCGCTGCCACCGCTGGTCGCAGGCGGCAGAGTGTTCATCGCGTCGTAGTCCTGATCCCGATCCATGATGCAGCCGTTCCAGCCGGCATGCGAACCGGAGCCACCGCCTGGGGTACACAGACCGAGGATGATCAGAATGATGTGGCAGTTGTTGCTGTTTCCGGGCCCGTTGTGGCCACCGCCACCGCCGCCAGAGGGGACGAACTCACTCCACTTGATCCAGTCGGCGCTCTCGTAAGACGTGCCGACCTTGACGTCGACATTGAACGGCACGATCGACACCTTGACGTCGCCCGGCGTCAACGCGGCCGTAGACACCGTATCGATGAGGTCCTTCGCGGCCGCCTTAAGCACCGTCATGCGGCCACCGCTTCCCATGGAGCCAGTGTTATCCAGCACCAGCGCCACTTCGAGCTTCTTGCCCATGCGCGTGACTTCGGAACTCGCAACAATATCCATCGTATCGATGCCGGCAATTCCCATGAGGGTAGTCGGCAGATCTGCCGCAACGGTGAGGGAAACGACGTTCCCGTTCTGCGTCACGCTGACCGTCCCGGGAACGCCCATCTTCTCGGCCGGATAATTCGCGTTGAAATAATTCTGCGCAATGACCTGAAGCTGCGCATTGGTCTGGCCGGTTGTACCGCCAACCGCGAGGGCAGCTGCGTCGAGCGCCGCCTTCAGCCGCGTCTCGACCACATAGGCGCGTGATATATCGACGGCGGCGCCGGCTGCCACGATGATCGGGATCGAGGCGAGGGCAAACATGATTGCGAAGTTGCCGCGCTGATCGCCTAGAAAACGGCGGAACAAATCCTTGAAGCGCCACATAAGCCGGAACCCACCTCGTCGGTCTCCACGGCCACAAGGATTGCGGCAGGAGACGGGATTGCGCACCCAGCCGTTGTAGGTTCCGCGCCGTTAAGAAGATGTGAACGGCACACGGAAAATTGGAGGTACTTACCTTTTGGTAACCGCCGGAGCGCTATCTAGAGAGACCGCCGCGAAAACCTTGCGGGCGCGAGGACAGCACATGGGTGAGTCGAGAGTAAGAGAACGCCGGACATTGCGCGGTTTTCGCCGCTCGCAAAGTGGCGCAACGGCAATCGAATTCGGCCTGCTCGCGCTGCCCTTCTTTGCGCTCCTGTTCGCGCTCATCGAAACCTCTGTCATCTATTTCAGCAACGCCAACCTCGATAGCGTCGTCGCCGATGCCGGGCGCCTTATCCGGACCGGCCAGGTCCAGAGCGGCGGCATGACCGAAGCCCAGTTCAAGAGCTATGTCTGCGACCGGCTTGCTCTGGTCAGCGATTGTTCGGGCGAAGTCTATGTCGACGTCCGCAAGTTCAGCAGTTTCGGCAGCGCGACCCCGCCCCCGCTTGTCGACGGAGACGGCAATGTCATCGAAACCACCGTGTTTCAGCCCGGCAGCGCCGGCGACATCGTTCTTGTTCGCGTCTACTACTCCTGGGGCATCATAAGCCCCTCCTTCGTCGGACTTTCGAACCTCGAAGGGGGCGGACATCTTGTTGCCGCCAGCGCCGCATTCCGTAACGAACCCTTTGGCAGCTTCCTGCCGGCAAGCTGACGGAGAAGGAAGATGGGCACGATGGGAAGAACGAACAAGCAAACGAAACCCCGCTGCGGAACGTGCAGGCTCAGCCGCTTCCTTCGCAATGCGGGCGGCCTGGCGGCGGTGGAATTCGCGCTGATCTTCCCGCTGATGCTCGTATTCTATTTTGGCGCGTTCGAAGCCACGCAGATGCTGACGGCGGGACGGCGCGTCAGCGCCGTTGCCTATACAGCCGCCGATCTCGTGGCGCAGGCCGCGTCGGTGAACAACGCCGACATGGCCGACGTCTTCGCCGCAAGCTCCGCCCTTCTCTACCCTCTCAGCACGACGCCGCTCACAATCCGTGTCACGAGCGTGGTCGCCAATTCCGGCGGCGTGAACAAGGTTGCGTGGAGCGACGGCCACAACATCACGCCGCGCACGGTCAACTCGAACGTCACGCTGCCCACCGGCCTCACCAGCGCGGGCACGAGTGTGATCTTCGTCGAAGTGACCTATGCCTACAGCTCGCCAGTCAGCGAAACGATCACGGACTCGATCGACTTCGAGGAAGTGGCCTATCTGAAACCGCGCCGCGCAGTCTCGGTCACACGCACAAACTGATTCATCGGACAATCCCCAGACCTTCAGGATCCGCATTAACCATGTTTCGCGGACCCCTGTAGCAATTCTGCCTCAGGATATTTCCCGTAATGGCAATTTTCGGCGGCGGAGGAACGGCGCCGATGGCCGAAACCCTCAGGGATTACGCGAATCCGGCGCCGGCGGCGATCCGCATGGACATCTAACTGATTGATTCGGATAAGAAATCCGGTTGGCGGAGGGAGAGGGATTCGAACCCTCGATACGGTTTCCCGTATACACGCTTTCCAAGCGTGCGCCTTCAGCCACTCGGCCACCCCTCCGGGTCGCCCGACGCGGCGGGCGATAGCGGCGGCACTATACGCGACAAAAGACCTGAATCAACCGGGATCACGGGGTTTAGCTCCTTGATCTGCCAAACTTCTTCGCAGAAGTGTGCTTGTTTGGCACACTCGATCCGGATACCGTTCGGAACATTGTTTCTATAATCACTGCGTAGGGCTGGGGGGCTCGTGTCATGGTCGTTTTCAGGCTGCTAGGACTTCTTTTCATTATCGCTGCCCTGATGGCGCTGGGTTCGGATGCGTTGCTTTCGCTGGAAGCCGGCGAAGTCACCATGCGGTCGTTCAGCGAATTCTGGGCGTTGGTGCATGAGGGAAGCCGGGACGCTTTCGTTTCCTGGACCGACTCCGGCGCTCCGGAAGGCCTCAAGGGCCCGATCGGCGAGGTCATGTCGTTCCCCGCTTGGGGCGTTCTCGGCATTATCGGTATCGTGCTTGCGGGCCTCATCGCCCTGCTCCGCCGCGCCGACTGAGCTACCGGCAATTCATGCAAAAGGCCGTCCCCAAAGGACGGCCTTTTTCGTTTTTGGATTGAGCAGCGAACGCCTCAGTTCGCATCCATCTTCAGCGCGGAGATGAAGGCGTCCTGCGGAATCTCGACGCGGCCGAACTGCCGCATCTTCTTCTTGCCTTCCTTCTGCTTCTCCAGAAGCTTGCGCTTGCGGGTAATGTCGCCGCCATAGCACTTCGCCGTGACGTCCTTGCGCATGGCCGAGATCGTCTCTCGCGCGATGACGCGGCCACCGATCGCCGCCTGGATCGGAATCTTGAAGAGATGCTTGGGGATCAGTTCCTTCAGCTTTTCGCACATCATGCGGCCGCGCTGTTCGGCCCGTGAGCGGTGGACGATGGTCGCGAGCGCATCCACAGGCTCCTCGTTGACCAGGATCGACATCTTGACGAGGTCGTCTTCCTGATAACCCTCGATCTGGTAGTCGAAGCTCGCATAGCCGCGGCTAACGGACTTCAGCCGGTCGTAGAAATCGAGCACCACTTCGTTCAGCGGCAGGCGATAGACGAGCATGGCGCGCGAACCCGCATAGGTGAGATCCACCTGGTGGCCGCGGCGATCCTCGCAGAGCTTCAGCACCGCACCCAGATATTCATCGGGCACCAGAATCGTCGCCTTGATCCAAGGTTCCTCGATGTGGTCGATGCGCGTGAGGTCCGGCATGTCGGCGGGATTGTGCATCTCGACGATCGAGCCATCGATCATGTGAAGCTGGTAGATAACGGACGGCGCCGTCGTGATCAGATCGATGTCGAACTCGCGCTCGAGACGCTCGCGCACGATCTCGAGATGAAGCAGGCCCAGAAAGCCGCACCGGAAACCGAAGCCGAGCGCGGCCGAGGTTTCCATCTCGTATTCGAAGCTCGCATCGTTGAGGCGCAGGCGGCCCATCGCATCGCGCAGATCCTCGAACTCGGCGGCGTCCACAGGAAAGAGACCGCAGAAGACGACGGGTTGCGCAGGCTGGAAGCCGGGCAGCGCTGCGGCCGTCGGGCGCTTTTCTTCCGTCACCGTGTCGCCGACGCGCGTATCGGCAACTTCCTTGATCGACGCCGTGAAATAGCCGATCTCGCCGGGCGTGAGGCTCGCGACCGCTTCCTTCTTCGGCTTGAAGATGCCGACCTGGTCGATCGTGTAGGTGCCGCCCGTCTTCATCATCTTGACGCGCTGGCCCTTCTTGAGTTCGCCGTCGATGATGCGGACCAGCACGACGACACCGAGATAGGCGTCGTACCAGCTGTCGACCAGCATCGCCTTCAACGGAGCCGCCTGGTCGCCCTTGGGCGCGGGCAAGCGGTTCACGATTGCTTCCAGCACGTCAGGAATGCCGATGCCGCTCTTCGCGGAAATCTCCACCGCGTCCGACGCGTCGAGACCGATCACATCCTCGATCTGCTCGCGCGTGCGCTGCGGGTCCGCGGCTGGCAGGTCGATCTTGTTCAGGACGGGTATGATTTCGTGATTCACGTCAAGCGCGTGATAGACGTTCGCCAGCGTCTGCGCCTCGACACCCTGGCTCGCATCGACGACGAGGAGCGAACCCTCGCAGGCTGCGAGCGAGCGGTTCACCTCATAGGCGAAGTCCACATGGCCGGGCGTGTCGATGAGGTTCAGCTCATAGGTCTCGCCATTATTCGCCTTGTATTCGAGACGGACCGTCTGCGCCTTGATGGTGATGCCGCGCTCGCGCTCGATATCCATCGAATCGAGCACCTGCTCCTTCATCTCGCGCACGGTCAGACCGCCGCAAAGCTGAATCAGCCGGTCGGCAAGGGTCGACTTGCCGTGGTCGATATGGGCGATGATCGAGAAATTGCGGATATGGGAGAGGTCGGTCATGGGGCCTACTGGTTCGCGGACGGGCCCATATAGCACTGGCCGGGTCGCAAGCCAATTGCGGCCTTTTCTGCCTCTCAGCCCTGCCAGTCAGCCCGGCGCTTCTCCATCCAGGCCTTGACCCCTTCCTTGTAGTCAGGGTGCTTGATCATTTCCTCGAGCAGGCGCTCCGCGGCCACGACCGAAGCGGCGGCATCCCCGTGGAGGTCCGTGTAAACCTGCCGTTTCGTCTCCCGGAGCGAACCCGGCGAGACGCCGTCCGCCATCTTCCTCGCATAGCCCATGACATGCGGCATGAGTTCCGCTTCCGGCAGCAGCTTGTTCAGGAACCCCATCTCCAGCGCCTCTTCCGAGGTGAAGACCCGGCTCGACAACAGGATGTCGTTTGCGTGGCTGAGCCCCACGATCCGCGGCAGCACCCAGGAAAGGCCGAACTCGGCCGGAAAGTTGAAGCGGCCATGGGCGGCGGTGAATTTCGCGCCGGGCACCGAGAAGCGCAGATCGGCATAGGCCGCGAGCACGAGGCCGACGCCCGCCGCCGCGCCGTTGATGGCCGCGATGACGGGTTTCGTCAGCCCGAAGTGATAGGCGAAGGTCGCATCGAACTCCGGCATGACGCCATAGCCGGGCTTCGCGATGTCGTCCGTGGTGCCGCTGTCGTAGCGGCCTTTCTCCGAATGGCCTTCGAGGGCCGCCATGTCGGCGCCCGCGCAAAAGGCCTTTCCTTCGGGGTCGCCCGTCACGACAATGACACGTACCGCTGGGTCCCTGTCCGCTTCCGCCAGCACCCAGCGGTATTCGGTGTGCATGCGGCCGGTCCAGGCGTTGCGGCGCTTCGGGCGTGAAAGCGTCACCATTGCGATGCCGTCAGCGAGTTCGTAGCGGATCGCTTTCAGTTCCATCTCACTTCTCCGCATCCTCGATATAGCTCCGGATCGCCGAAACGATCCGTTCCGGCTGCTCCGGCAACATGGCGTGCCCGGCATTCGGCAGCTCGACCAGCGTCGCACGGTCACCGAGGCGTTTCTTCAGGTCATGCGCGTTCGCCGGCAGCGCAATCGCATCCTCCAGCGCCTGCACCACGAGGATCGGCTGGCCGCCTGCTTCCCACCAGTCCTCGACCGGCGTTGCGCGCACGGCGGAGGACTGCATCAACATGACCTGTCTGTCCCAACCGCCGCGCCAGACTTCCGGATCGTTACCCTTCGCGAAAAAGCCATAGCGCACGCATTCGATGTGCTCTTCAGGAGAGAGGCTTTCATCGAAGCAGCCGATGAGCGCTTGCCGCGCCTTTTCCGGCATTTCGATGAGGCCGCCGCAGGCAAGCAAGACGACGCGGGCGACGAGTTCGGGGCGGTCCGCGGCGGCCGTCCGCGCGAGACGGTTGCCGAAGGCGTGGCCGAGCAGCGTCACCGGCGCTGCCGTCCGCGTTTCGATCACCGCCGCGACGTCTTCGGCGAGATCGTGAAGCGAAAGACTTTCCATCGGGCCCTGGCTGCCGCCAATGCCGCGTGGGTTCGGCAGCGTTACGCGGTAGCCTTCTCCGGCGAGCGCCGCCGCCACTTCATCGAAATCGCTTCCCGGACGGCCAAGAGAGGCGAGCATGACGATCTCGCGTCCGTCCGCCGGCCCGATGCTCCGGCCCGTCAGCACAATGGGGCGGCCTGCGCGATCCATTCGCGAGATGCTGTAGTTATCGAAAGCCATTCACCCCTCTCCGAGCGAAGAGCGGACAGTCTAGCCCCGCAGCGTGCCACCTGTCGCCTTTTCGACGGCCGCGACGATCCGTTTCGACACCGCCTCGATCTCCTCATCGGTCAGCGTCTTGTCGACGGGCTGCAGCGTCACTTCTATGGCGAGAGACTTCTGCCCTTCACCAAGCGACCCGCCCTCGAAGACGTCGAAGAGCGATACATCCGCGATCAGCTTCTTGTCCGCACCACGCGCGGCCCGGATCGCCTGATCCGCCGTCACGCTTTCCCCAACGACGAAAGCGAAGTCGCGGCGCAGCGGCTGCAGGTCCGACATGTCGAGAGGCGGTTTCGCGCGCGTTGCCTTGCGCTTCGGCTCGGGAATCGCATCCGGGAATATCTCGAAGGCGACGATCGGGCCTGCGACATCCATATCGTCCAGCACGCGCGGATGAAGCTCGCCGAAATAACCGATGAAGTTTTTCGGGCCGAGACGGAAAACGCCCGAGCGCCCCGGGTGATACCAGGAAGGGGCGTCCGCGGCGATCTGGAAACTCGCGACCGGTGCGCCGAGCGCGGTGAGCAGCGCCACCGCGTCTTCCTTCGCATCCATCGCCTCGACGGGACCGGCCTTGCCCTGCCAGTGGCGTCCCGTGCCTTGCGGGCGCGCCGTGCCGCGGCGAAGCCCCGTCGCGGCTAGCACCTGTCCCGAGGGTTCGTCATTCTCGAACTGCTGGCCCACTTCGAACATCGCGATGTCCGCATTACCCCGCGCCATGTTGCGTCCCGCTGCTGCGATGAGGCCGGCGAGAAGGCTCGGACGCATATGGCTCATTTCAGCGGAGATCGGGTTCGCGAGCATGAGGCCCGGCGCCGCGTTGCCGCCGCCGAAAAGGTTCGCTTCCGCTTCCGAGATGAAGGACCAGTTGACCGCTTCCACCAGCCCGCGCGCAGCAAGTGCGCGGCGCGCCATGCGCTCGCGGCGCTGGCGGACGGAGAGGACAGGTTTCGCAACCGCATGGAGGCGGGGCAGCGCCGCCGACTTCACTTCCGAGAGCCCGTGCACGCGCACGACTTCTTCCACGAGATCAGCCTCTCCCTCCACATCCGGCCGCCAGGACGGCACGGAAACGGAAAGCTTCGCCCCCGCTTCAGAAACGCCGAAGCCGAGCGCGGAGAGTATCGAGACCGCTTCCGATTTCGGCAGTGCGAGACCGGTGAGTTTTTCGATACGCGCCGGGTCGAACTCGATCACTTTCTTCGTGTTTGGCACCTTGCCTGCGACGACCACGTTCGACGCCTCGCCGCCACAGATGTTCAGAATCATCTTCGTCGCAAGTTCGAGACCCGGAAGCACGAATTCCGGATCGACACCACGCTCGAAGCGGTAACGCGCATCGGAGACGATGCCGGTGTCGCGGCCCGTGCGCGCCGTGCGATAGGGATCGAACCAGGCGCTCTCGACGAAGACATCGACGGTCTCTCCCGTCGAACCGCTCTCCTCTCCTCCCATCACGCCGCCAAGACCGAGCACCTTCTCGTCATCCGCGATGACGGTGAAGTGCTCTTCCATCTCGTAGGTCTTTCCATCGAGCGCAATCAGCTCCTCGCCCTTGCGGCCGAGGCGCGCCCGGATGTTGCCCTTGAGCTTCGCCGCGTCATAGACATGGAGCGGGCGGGCACGGTCGAGCGAGATGAAGTTGGTTATGTCGACCAGCGCATTGATCGGACGCAGGCCGACCGCTTTCAGGTAAGTCTGCAACCACTCGGGCGAGGGCCCGTTCTTCACGCCGCGAATGAGACGTCCCGCGAAGACGGGACAGGCAGTCTCCACACCAGCCGGGAAGTCGAGTTCGATGCCGACCGGGCTTTCGAACGCGCCGGGCACGGGCGAGAGGTCACCTTCGAGCAATCGGCCAAGGCCCGCCGCCGCGAGATCACGCGCGACGCCGTAGACGCCGAGGCAGTCCGGCCGGTTCGGCGTGATCGCGATCTCGATTACCGGATCGTCGCGGCCGAGCACTTCCGCCGCGGGCGTGCCAACCTTCCAGTCACCCTTCAGGTCGATGATGCCTTCATGTTCGTCGGAGAGTTCGAGCTCACGCTCGGAACACATCATCCCGTTCGACTCGACGCCGCGAATTTTCGTCGGCTTCAGCACCATGCCGTTCACAGGGATCGTGGCGCCGGGCGGCGCAAAGATGCCCGTCATGCCGGCGCGCGCATTCGGTGCACCGCAGACGACCTGCAACTGCTTCACTTCACCTTCGACAAGCGCCTCGACCTTCAGCACCTGCAGCTTGTCGGCATCGGGATGCGGGCCAGCTTCCAGAACCTTTGCGACGGAAAAGATGCCGAGCTTCTTCGCCGGGTCTTCCACGCCCTCGACCTCGAGGCCGAGCATGGTGAGCTTCGCGACGATCTCGTCGAGCGATGCCGTCGTTTCGAGCGGGTTCTTCAACCAGGAGAGTGTGAACTTCACGACGAGAGCCCTCCCGCAAGTGTCGGCACGTCGAGCGCAGCGAAGCCGTAATGCCGGAGCCAGCGCAGGTCGCTTTCGAAGAAGGCGCGCAGATCCGGGATGCCGTATTTCAGCATGGCGAGCCGGTCGAGCCCGACGCCGAAGGCGAAGCCCTGATATTTCTCCGGATCGATGCCCGCGGACTTAAGCACGTTCGGATGAACCATGCCGCAGCCGAGAATCTCCAGCCAGTCGTCGCCCTCGCCGATGCGGATTTCATTGCCGAGACGCGCGCAGCGCACATCGACTTCCATCGACGGTTCCGTGAACGGGAAGAAGGACGGGCGCATGCGAAGCTCTACGCCCTCCACTTCGAAGAAGGCGCGCAGGAATTCCTCGAGCGTCCATTTGAGGTGTCCCAGATGCGTCGTCTCATCGATGACGAGGCCTTCGATCTGGTGGAACTGCGGCGTATGTGTCTGGTCGCTGTCGCAGCGATAGGTGCGGCCGGGACAGATGAAGCGGAACGGCGGTTCGCCCGCTTCCATCGTGCGCACCTGCACCGGGCTCGTATGCGTGCGGAGCAGCATGCGTGAGCCGTCCGCCTTCGGTTCGAAGTAGAAAGTGTCGTGCATCTCGCGCGCGGGATGGCCTTCGGGGAAGTTCAGCGCGCCGAAATTATAGTGGTCCGTCTCGATGTCCGGGCCCTGCTCCACCGCGAAGCCCATATCGGCGAAGATCGCGACGAGTTCGTCCCAGACCTGGGAAAGAGGATGGATGCGGCCCGTTTCGAGCGCGCTCGCGCGCACGGGCAATGTCACGTCGATCTTCTCGCCCGCGAGGCGCGCTTCGAGCGCGGCCTGATGCAGCGCGTCCTTGCGCGCGGCGATCGCATCCGTCAGGCGGTCCTTGAGGCCGTTCAGCTTCGGCCCCATCTCCTTGCGCTCTTCGGGCGACATGCCGCCCAGGCCCTTCATCAGGTCGGAGACGCGGCCCTTCTTGCCGAGCGCGGCCACGCGCACGGCTTCGAGCGTGTCGATATCCACCGCGTCGGCAATCGCCGCGGCGAATTCCGCTTCGAGTTTTTCGAGATCGGCGCTGTCGGTCATCTTCTCACCGGCTTCTGATCGTTTCGCGAAACACGTCCACTCAAATCGCCCGTGGCCTGTGTCTTACAGGCTCTCGGGCGACTGAGGGAAACGGCGTGCGAACGATGCTATCGACCGGCGATCCGCCTCACCCCCGAGAGCGGCACGCATGAAACCTCATGCGGGCCCCGGACGGGTGACCGGCTCTGGTGTCGTGACAGGGCAGCCTTACTTCAGGGCCGACTGTGCCTGGGCGACCAGAGCCTTGAAGGCCTCGGGCTCATGGATGGCGAGATCGGAGAGCACCTTGCGGTCCACTTCGATGCCAGCCTTGGCGAGGCCGTCGATAAATCGCGAATAGGTCAGGCCGTGCTCGCGGACGCCGGCGTTGATGCGCTGGATCCAGAGCGCGCGGAAGTTGCGCTTGCGCGTGCGGCGGTCGCGATAGGCATACTGGCCGGCCTTCTCGACGGCCTGGTTGGCCGTGCGGAAGGTATTCTTGCGGCGGCCGTAATAGCCCTTCGCCTTCTTGATGACTTTGCGGTGCCGGGCATGGGCGGTAACGCCCCGTTTGACGCGCGACATGAGAATTCTCCTCGAAAGAAAATGGGACCTAAGCGGTTATTTCAGGCCGTAGGGCGCGAAAATCTTCACAATCCGCTTGGCATCGGGCTCGGCGACGAGCGTCGTGCCGCGCAGGTTGCGGATCTGCTTGTTGGTCCGTTTGATCATGCCGTGCTGCTTGCCGGTCTGGCCGCGCTTCACTTTTCCGGTGGCGGTGAAGCTGAAACGCTTCTTGACGCCACTCTTGGTCTTCAGCTTGGGCATTTTGCTCTCCGTGTTTTGTAGAACCTGCCCTTGAAGACCTTGAATTCATTGAAGAACTCGGAAGGTGGCGGGTCCGGGTCTTGGCATTACGGGCGGTCACGGCATGCCCTACAGGCCGGGCCACCCCGAAGGCGCGGATTTATAAGGGAAAAGGGCCGCGCGTCAAGCATCCGCCGCCCCTTCCGGCTGATGCGCATACTTGATGCGCATGATATATGCGCATATATTATGCGCATGGCAAAGAAAGCGGTCAATCTGTCGGTGGATGCGGAGCTCCTCGCGAAGGCGAAGGAGATGGAAATCAACCTGTCCGCAACGCTGGAAGAAGTCCTTCGGGAAAGGTCCCGTGAGGAGGAGCGCCGCCGCTGGCAAGAAGAGAACAAGGAAGCCATTGAGGCTTTCAATCGCCGGATTGAGCGGGACGGTATATGGAGCGACGGGCTGCGCCGTTTCTGAGGATACTTGAATGGCGCAATTCGACGTCTACCGGAACAAACATGCGGCCAGCCGTGAGGCCATCCCCTACTTCCTGCTTCTCCAGCACGACCAGATCGCAACCCGCACACTGCGCGTCGTCGCCCCGCTTGTCCCTCTGTCGCGCGTAGAGCTGCCGATTTCGCGGCTCAATCCGGTTTTCGATATCGAGGGACTGAAGCTCGTCCTGTCCACGCTTGAAATCGCCGGCATCTCTTCGTCCTTTCTCGGCGGCGACATCGTAATGTCCCTTGCAAGCCGGCGCGACGACATCATTGCTGCGGTCGACTTCCTCGTGACCGGCATCTGACGGAGACAAGAAACATGAGCCGCTTTTTCGGGAAGGTCTGCCAGAACGGCTATGTCGTGCGCGACATCGAGGCGGCGCTGAAGCACTGGACGGAAGTCCTCGGCGTCGGCCCGTTCTATTACATCGACCGCGTGACATGCGACTGGTTCACCTACAAGGGCAAACCCTCGCCGGTCGAGATGAGCATCGCCCTCGGCAACACGGGCGACCTTCAGATCGAACTCATCCAGCAGCGCAACGACGCACCGTCGATGTATTTGGATTTCCTGAATGCGGGGCGCGAAGGGCTGCAGCACATGTCTTACTGGACGACCGACTACCAGGCCGCCTACGACCGCGCGATTGCGGCAGGCTACAAGGTCGGCCATGAAGGGCAGATCGGCGGCGCCCAGGGCCGCTTCGTCTATTTCGACACCGAGACGCATCCCGGAACCGTGATCGAAATGTCGGATATCAGCGGCTCGAAGGGGCCGTTCTTCGAACACATCCGCAAGGCCGCCATCGGCTGGGACGGCAGCAATCCAGTGAGGCCCGTCCGCTAGAGCGAACGGACCTCACCCGCTCAGGTCAGCCGCAATAGATACGGGTAATGTTGTCGTCCGCGTCCAGCTCGACATTCAACCGGTCGGTGCGGAAATCCTGCGTGACCGCTTCGTCCGGGCGGATCACGCGAATGGTTTCGACGTCCTCATTCTCCGAAATTTCAGTCTCGGCGTCCGCATAGGGCTTGCCGGTCCATGAGCTGTCGAGCGCATCGGCCGCTGCCTGGCAGTCCGCCGCGGCTTCGCCGCCCTCCGTACCGGCAATGGTCTCGGCATCGGTGTTTTCGGCGGCCGCTTCCTCGCCCATGGACATGTCGTTTTCGTCCATGTCGCTTGCCGGCATTTCGCTTTCCGGCATGTCGCCCGCGGGCATGGTGCTGTCGGCTGTCTCGTCCATCGCGCCTGGCGTCGCATCGCCCGGCTCGCTCGTCAGCGGCACCGCCGTTTCCGAGGATTCCATCTCGCCGACCGCGTCACCCGTCTGCTCTTCTTCGTTCTGATCGCATGCCGCGACCACCAGCAGCGCCGCCACGGCAGCGGTTCCGAGCAGATATTTTGGGGAATGTTTCATGTCTCTCTCCCGTTGATCGTGGGCCTTGTCGGCGCAGCCGCGCCCGTTTCGCGGCATGACGCTGCCGGACCATTCCCTCTTAAATGCGTTCGGGCGGAAACGGTTCCATGAAGAGCCGCCGCTGCAGCGTCTCCATAACCGTTTCCGCCCGATTGTCCGGACCCGGCCCTGTTAGTCAGCTGCCGTCTTGTCCTCGTACATTTCGTCGTAGCCGCGCTGCCAGATCAGCTTCGAGCCGTCCTGCCTGCCAAGCATCGAAATCGGGTCCTCGTTGTCGACATGGCCGTAGAGACCCCGATAGACGGAGTAACCGCAGAGCTCCTGCAGCCGCCGCGGAAATTTTCGTGCCTCATCGAGCGGAATGCCGAGCTGCTGGTTCTCCTGCTGGCGCATGAAGCCCGCGCAATAATAGTTCGCGACGCAGAAGCGGCGATCCTGCGAGCGGTTGGTGCCGCCTGCATGCCAGAGGCTGCCATGCCAGAAGAGCACCGAACCCGCCGGCATCTCGCCCGCCACGGTATCGCAATCGATATCGTAGTCCGGCATGCCGCTCGCCTTGTGACTGCCGGGCACGAGCCGCGTCGCGCCGTTCTCTTCCGTGAAATCGGAAATCGCCCAGACGCAATTCAGGGTGAAGGGCTGGTGCGGCTTCGGTACCGGGATCAGCTGATCGTCCGCATGAAGTGGCTGCGCGCCCTGCCCCGGACACAGCGTGATCGAGCTCACCGACGAAACCTGTAGTTCCTCGTCGAGCACCTTCTCGGCGAAGGGCAGCGTCGCCTCGTGGATCGGTATCTTCCAGAAGGTCGGCCCGTGAGCCAGCAGGTTGTAGATGCGCACCGTGCGCTTGCCTTCGAAGTCCGTGTCGCGAAAGCCCATATCGTTGTCGCGCTCGACGCGCAGCAACGCGTCCTTGATCTCGGCGACGAGGTCCGGCTCGATCACATTTTCGAAGATCACATAGCCGTCGCGTTCGAAATCCGCGTATTTCGCGTCCAGGTCGATCTTTCCCTTCGGCATTTCTCCCCCTTTGGTTCAGACGCCGGTTTGCCCGGTTTCTCTTCGGCGGCCCGGCTCCCCCCGGGTCGCCCTCGTCCGAGCCTAACGCTTCGGGGGCCCGATTTCCAGTTTACGTATCTCAAGTACGCATAATTTTTCCGGACAAGGTTCTTGCCGGAACCGGCGGCCCTTCTTATAGTGTATATACACTATCCAACAATACGGAGATGGACGCCATGGCCCATGATCTCGCCGGGGGAGAGCATCCCGATGTCGCGCGCTGGCGCGCGAATGGCGCCGCAGAAGCGGAAGCGATCACATCCGAAAGCCTGCGGGAACTCATGCTCGAATGCGGCGCGGACGATTGCGGCTTCGTCGCCGTTTCCGATCCCGCGGTTGCCGACCAGCAGGCCTGGATCTCGGCGCTGCTGCCGAACGCCAGGACGCTTGTCAGTTTCGTCGTCCGCATGAACCGCGACACGGTCAGGACTTCCGTCCGCTCGGTCGCGAACGAGGAGTTCCACCAGACCTACGACGATGTGAACCATGTCGCGCGCAAAGCCGTCAGGAAACTCGAGGCGATGGGCTTCGGCGCGGTCAATCCCGCCGCCGCCTTCCCGATGGAGGCGCAGGCCTATCCGGCCGGCATGCGCGTCATCTCGCACAAGCCGATCGCGGAAGCCGCCGGCCTCGGCAGGATGGGCCTCCACCGCAACGTGATCCATCCGCGCTTCGGCAGCTTCATTCTGCTCGGCACCATCGTCATCGACCGCGAAATCGATGTGCCCTCCGTGCCGCTCGACTATGCGCCCTGCCTCGACTGCAAGCTCTGTGTCGCCGCCTGCCCGGTCGAAGCCATCGGCATGGACGGGTCGTTCAACTTCTCCGCCTGCTACACGCACAACTACCGCGAGTTCATGGGCGGCTTCGTCGACTGGGTTCACGAGGTCGTGGAGGCGAAGGACGCCGACGACTACGACGCCCGCGTGCCGCCCGGCGAAAGCGTCTCCATGTGGCAGAGCCTTTCGTTCAAGCCGGGCTACAAGGCGGCCTATTGCCTGAGCGTCTGCCCGGCGGGCTCCGACGTGCTCGGCCCCTACATCGAAGACAAGGTCGAATACCGCAAGCGCATTCTCGATCCGCTGCTGGCGAAGCCCGAGACCGTCTATGTGCTGAAGAATTCCGACGCCGAAGAGAGCGTCCCGAAGCGCCTCAAGACGAAGGAAGTGAAGCTCGTCGACTACAACATCCCCTCCGACAACCCGTTCTCCTTCCTGTTCGGCCTCACGCTCACTTTCCAGCGGCGAAAGGCGCGCGGGCTCGACGCAACGCTCGCGCTCTCCGTTTCCGATCACGGGCCGCTTCACGCGACGGTGCGTATCCGCAATTCGAAACTCGAGGTGGACTTCAAGGCGCCGGAGACGAGCGACGCCTCGCTCACGCTCGACTGGAAGACGCTCCATGCGATCTTCCGCGACGGGCTTCCGCTTGGCGACGCAGTGGCGCATCGCGGCGCGGTCTTCGGCGGCGACAGGGAGAAGGCGGAAGCGATCCGGAACTGCTTCCCCGTCTACCGGGTCGAAGCCTGACGGTCAGGTCTTCTGGATCAGCTGGTGGAGCGACTTCTTCACCGCTGGCCAGTTCTGGCCGAGCGCATCCTCCACATGGGTCTGCGCCTCGCGCCAGAGCGGCAGCGCCTGGGTGAGTTTCTTCCGGCCTGCTTTCGTGAGCTTCAGTCCGAGCGAGCGGCCCTCGCCGCTCGGCGCCGCCTCGATCAGCCCTTCGTCCTCCAGTAGCTTCACATTGCGCACGAGGCTCGAGCGCTCCAGCGCCAGCATGTCGGCAAGCGCGGTCAGCGATTTCGCGCTGCCCTCTTCCACCGCGATCAGCAGCGTGAACTGCGTGATCTTGAGGCCGGCGGGCTTCAGCGCCTTGTCATAACTCCGCGTCAGTTTCCGCGCCGCCATCCGCGCGCGCAGAGCGGCACAGTTCTCGCGCACATCCTGTTCGGTGACTGTCTGGCTCATGCCTCACCCGTTTTATGTGTAGATACACGATAGAAATTCGGCTGCAGACAATCAAGTTCTGCGCAGGGTGCGAAATCAATGCGAACTGGCTCGTTTCGTCCGCTTTTACAAAGAGCTACAGACAAATCAGCTTTTGACACGGTACGATTCTGTGGATAACTTGTGTTCCTGTTTTGTTCTACCGAGGGGATATGGCGCTGAAATCTGCGATCGAATGGACGAACGCAACGTGGAACCCAGTAACGGGCTGCACCAAAATCAGCGCCGGCTGCGACAATTGCTATGCGGAGAGATTCGCTGAGCGATTTAGGGGCGTGCCTGGACACCCGTTCGAGAACGGCTTCGATTTGACCTTAAGGCCGGAGCGCATCGAACAACCACTCAAATGGCGAAGTTCAAAAATGATCTTCGTCAACTCGATGAGCGATCTGTTTCACAAGCACGTACCGTTTGCCTTTGTTGACCGTGTCTTCGACACAATGGAAAAGGCTGACTGGCATATCTTCCAGATGCTGACAAAACGCAGTTCCCGGATGCGCGACTACGTCAATCGGCGTTATCCGGACGGGCGCGGGCCGAGGCACATCTGGCTTGGGGCCTCTGTTGAAGATGGCACGAAGAAATCCCGCATCGAACATGTCCGGCAGATGAGCGCAGGCGTTCGCTTTCTCTCTGTCGAGCCACTCATCGGCCCGATGGGGAAAATGAATCTCGAAGGCATAGACTGGGTGATTGTCGGCGGCGAAAGCGGTCCCCGCGCGCGTCCGATGCTCGAAGAATGGGCGCTCGAAGTCAGGGACCAGTGCGTTGGCGCAGGAGTACCATTCTTCTTCAAGCAATGGGGTGGGTTCAGGCCGAAGTCTGGAGGTCGATTACTCGGAGAGAGAGCGTGGAGCGAGTTTCCCAAGACCGGGGAAGGCTTACCCAGTCCCGCCAACTTATATGGGGTTGCCGCCGATTGACGAGCTATAAAACCGACGGGACCGTCGGCCCCTGGGCACGAGAAAAGCTCACCTGCCTAGACAAATATCTTTCTGCCTACACCACCATTCTCCGCAAGCAATCGTGGTGTGAACGATATTTTTATTTTGATGCTTTTGCTGGCGCTGGCACAGCTCCGTTGCGGCCGCCAAAGGCGGCGCAAAACCAATCCGAAGAACAGAATCTTTTGGCTGATTTGGTCGAAGAGGTTCACTTGGATGAAGACGTGATCGAATACGTCAAGGGCTCTCCTCACGTCTCACTTAGCATAGAACATCCGTTTACAGAATACTATTTCTGTGGAACAAAACCCTGTCAAAGCAACCAAATTGCGAGAGGATCTGGCAACAGAGTACCAGCACAATAAAATTGAGATAATCGACGGAGATGCCAATGATGCGATCTATCGGACGCTCATAAACGGCAACTTCGACTGGCGGCGTTCTCGCGGAGTCGTTTTCCTTGACCCTTTTGGGCTGCAAGTTCCGTGGAAAACTTTGGAGGATTTGTCAAAGCCAGGGACGATCGAAGTGATAATCAACCTTCCTATTGGAACGGCAATCCAGCGTCTTCTTCCTTCGAATGGAGATTTTTCTACCTCGGACGCTGAACGACTGAATCGCTATTTTGGCACGCCCGAATGGTTCGACGTTGCTTATGAACGAAGGGCCGACATGTTTGGCAATACCGTAGCCAAGCACGCGGATGCTGGACAGCGTTTGGCGGCTTGGTACAGGGATCGATTGAAAGGTGTCTTCGGGCAAGCTTCGAGAGCCCGCCTGATTCGTAACCACAAAGGCGGGCATCTCTACTATCTGATATGGGCGGGACGAAACGAGACCGGACGCAAGATCGCTACCGATATCCTCAAACAAGGGGAAGTTGTCTAGCAGACTTCCCCAATTACTCCGCCGCGCTTGTGCTCTGGTTCACCTGCGCCTGCTTGACGGAGGCCTGCACCACGGGGATCTCGTGATCTTCCAGCGGCTTCATCCAGTCCTTGCGCTTCAGCGCTGCCTCGATGTAGGGCGCGAGTTCCTTCTGCTTCTTCGCCTCGCGGGCGGCGGCTTCCTGCTTGAATTCCGGCATGACGTCGGACGCGAAGAGTTCGAGCGACTCGCAGATGTCGGCATGCTTGTTGCGGCCGGCCTGCTGCATGAAGATCACCTGGTCGACGCCCGCATTCTGGAAGGCTCTGAGATGGGCGCGCATGTCGTCCGGCGTGCCGATGCCGGTTGCAATCGCGTCGGCGCGCTTCGCCGCGTCGATCACTTCCTGCGTGCGGTTGCCGCGCGCCTTGATGTAGTCGCCCCACATGTCGGTGCGGCCGGGCACCGTGTCGTGCGCGACGAGCGCGTTCAGCGCATAGCCGAAGAACTCGAAGCCCTCATGGCCGCGCCGGATCGCTTCCTCGCGGTCCTCATGCAGCGAGAAGTTCGAGACCATCGCGATGTTCGCGTTCACCGTGTGGCCGATGGGCTTGCACTCATCCGACTTGATGATGCCGTAATAGATGTCGGACCAGTTCTTCGCCTCTTCCGGATCGACGAAGGAGAAGGCAAGCGCACCGACGCCCAGCGACGCCGCCACGCGGATCGTGTCGCGGTTGGTGCAGGCCATCCACATCGGCGGGTGCGGTTTCTGCACCGGCTTCGGCAACACGTTGCGGCAGGGCATCGAGAAATATTTTCCCTCGAAGCCGGGATAAGGGTCGAGCGCCATCATGTTCGCGATCTGCTCGCCCGCTTCGATGGCCATGGCGCGCTTTTCCTTCGCGGGAATGTGGAAGCCGCCAAGCTCCAATCGCGTCGCGCCCTCGCCGATGCCGAATTCGACGCGCCCGTTCGACATGATGTCGAGCGTCGCGAGGCCTTCCGCCGTTCGCGCCGGATGGTTGTAATTCGGTATCACCTGGCGGATGCCGTGGCCGAGGCGGATGTTCTTCGTGACGGACGCCGCCGCCGCGAGAAACACTTCCGGCGAGGAGGAATGCGAATATTCGTCGAGGAAGTGATGTTCCACTTCCCAGGCATGGTCGAAGCCGAGCTTGTCGGCCAGCACGATCTGTTCCAGCGCCTCGTGGAACAGCCGCTGTTCGTCGCCCTCGTTCCAGGGCTTCGGCAATTGCAGTTCGTAGAACACTCCGAATTTCATGGATGCTTCTCCCCGGGGTTTTGTTTTTCTGGTTCCATTTGGTCCAAGTATGACGCTTGCCGTTCGGCCTGAACAGCGGATTTTTACCGAGCATCAATTTTATATACTGACGGGTATCCGCACAGCGGCTATGTTCGGCGGAACGAGAATGGGGAGGAAACATGTCCGCCGGCGCGACCTATTCGCAGACGGCCACGGAGCGCGTCTTTGTCGGGCGGCCCGCGGCGGAGGCCATTGCCGAGGAAGCGGAAACGCAGGGCGCGGCCCACGTCTTCGTGATGGCGAGCCGCACCCTCAACCGCGAGACCGACGAGATCGCGAAGATCGCAAAGGCGCTCGGCCGGCGTCATGCCGGCATCTATGACGGCATGCCCGCGCATGCGCCGCGCGCCGCCGTGCTCGAGGCGGCCGCGCAGGCGCGCGCCGCGAAGGCGGACCTCATCGTCTCCATCGGCGGCGGCTCGATCACCGACGCCGCGAAGATCGTCACGCTCTGCCTCAAGCACGATCTCGAGACCCATGACGACATGGAGCCCTACCACATGTATGTGGGCGGCGACGGTGCCGTGGTGCTCCCCGCCTTCGAGGGACCGGATGTCCGTGCCGTCTGCGTGCCGACGACGCTGTCGGGCGGTGAGTTCAATGCGCTGAGTGGCGCGACGGACGAGAAGGCGAAACTGAAGCAGGGCTACCAGCACCGGCTGATGGCGCCCGTCGCCGTGGTGCTCGACCCCGCGATGACGGTCTACACGCCCGAATGGCTGTGGCTCTCGACCGGCGTCCGCGCCTTCGACCACGCGATGGAGACGCTCGGCTCGTTCCACTCCAACGAGTTCTGCGACGGCGTCGCCGAGAATGCGCTTCGCAACCTCGCGGAGGGCTTGCCGCGCGCGAAAGCCGATGCGAAGGATCTCGACGGCCGCCTCAAATGCCAGATCGGCGCCTGGCAATCCATGATCCCGGTCGTCGCCGGCGTGCCGATGGGGATCAGCCATGCGACGGGTCATGCGCTCGGCGGCACCTTCGACGTGCCGCATGGGCATACGAGCTGCGTCATGGCGCCCTACGCGCTTGCCTGGAATGAAAGCGTCAATGGCGAGCGGCAGAAGCGGATCGCCACAGCGCTCGGCGCGACGGGAAGCGCCAGCGCTGCCGCGGACAAGCTCATTCGCGGGCTCGGCATGCCGCGCAGTCTCGGCGAGGTCGGCGTCAAGGAGAGCGATCTTCCGCACCTCGCGGAAGCGATCATGCACGACATCTGGACCCGCACGAACCCGCGCCCCATCGAGACCGCGGACGACGTGGTTTCGTTTCTGAAGACGGCGCTCTGAATGGCCGCGCGCAAACCGGATAACGTCGCCAAGGCGGCCCGGCGCGACGTGAAGGGCGAGATATCCGCCTACAAGCGCCGCCTCATTCTCGAAGAGGCGTGTCACCTCTTCTATGCGCAGGGCTATGAAGGCGCGACGCTCGATGCGGTCGCCGAACGGCTCAACGTCACCAAGCCCTTCATCTACAGCTACTACCGCAACAAGGCGGAAATCCTGCGCGAAATATCCGAGCGCGGCATCCGTCTGTCGACCGCCGCGCTCGATACGGCGCTCGAGACGCCGGGCACGCCGACCGAAAGGCTGAAGCTCGCCGTCGACCGGGTGACGCAGCTCATCATCGAGAACCAGGAATATATCGTCGTCTACGAGCGCGAGGAGAAGAACCTCGAACCCGGCGTCGCGCGCGACATCCGCAAGCAGCGCCAGGCTTTTGACAAGAAGCTCGAAACGCTGCTCGCCGAGGGCGCGGCGAAAGGGGAATTCGCCGTCGAGGATGTGGCGTTTGCCGCGCTTTCGATCAGTGGTCTGATGTCGTGGACCGCGAACTGGTATGTGCCGGGCGGGCGGCGGCCACCCAGCGAGGTGATCGTGCTGACACTTCACATGGTGATGAAGATGGTGTCGCCGGAAAGATAGCCAACCGCTCGCATGGTTTTCGGGGAGGAGAACCGTCATGCAGGATGAAGCCACCGCCACGTTCGCCGATCCGCGCATCCCCACGCGCGAGACATGCGTGCTGCGCTATGCGCTCGAACGCTTCGCGCGCGAAAAGCCGGACGAGACCTATGTCGTGTTCGGTGACGGTGAGAGCTGGAGCTATCGCGAGACGCTGGAGCGCACCGCCGCGCGCGCCGCGGCGCTGCAGTCGCTCGGCGTGAAACAGGGCGACCACGTCGCCGCATGGCTGCCGAACGGCGCGCAAGCACTGCTCAGCCACTTCGCGGTCAATTATCTCGGCGCCGTCTTCGTCCCCATCAACACCGCCTATCGCGGTTCGATCCTCGAACATGTGGTGGCGAACACGGACGCCGAACTCATGATCGTGCATGGCGATCTGGTGCCCCGGCTCGGCGAGATCGAGCGCGCGCAGTTGAAGCGTCTCGTGATCTGCGGGCCGGATGCCGAGGCACCTCCCGGTCTCGACGCGGCGCGGTTCGAGACGGTGGAGGCGGGGCCGCTCGCCCCGCTCGAACGGCCGATCGATCCGTGGGACACGCAGGCCGTCATCTACACGTCGGGCACGACCGGGCCCTCCAAGGGCGTCCTCATGTCCTATCTCCACCTGTTTTCCAATGCCGGGCCGGAGACATGGCACTTCGTGACGGGCGAGGACCGCTTTCTCGTCAACCTGCCGATCTTCCATATCGGCGGCGTCGGCCTTCCCTTCGTCATGCTGGCGCGGGGCGGCTCGATCGCGCTCTGGGAAAACTTCCGGACGGACGAGTTCTGGGATTTCGTGCGGCGGACGGAATGCACATCCTGCTTCCTGCTTGGCGTCATGGCGACCTTCCTGTTGAAGGAGCCTGCGTCTGCGCGCGACCGCGACCACAAGCTGCGGCTCGCGCTGATGGTGCCGCTCACCGAAAGCGCCGGCGAATTCCACACGCGCTTCGGCATCGACATCTACACGATCTTCAACATGACGGAGATCTCGACGCCGATCCTCTCGGAGCCGAACCCGACGGCGCTCGGCACCTGCGGCACGGTGCGGCCCCATGTCGATGTGCGCCTCGTCGACGAGAACGACTGCGAGGTGCCGGCAGGCACCGTCGGCGAGATGATCGTGCGCACCGACCGGCCCTGGGCGATGATGCATGGCTATTACAACAACCCGGAGGCAACCGCGCGCGCCTGGCGCAACGGCTGGTTCCACACGGGCGACGCCTTCCGCCGCGACGAGGCGGGGAGCTTCTTTTTCATCGACCGCATCAAGGATGCGATCCGGCGGCGCGGCGAGAACATTTCCTCCTTCGAGGTCGAGGCCGAAATCGTCGCGCATCCGGACGTTCAGGAGGCCGCCGCCATCGGCGTGCCGAGCGAATTGGGCGAAGACGAGGTAATGGCCGTCGTCGCGCCCGTCGCAGGCCACAGCATCGACCCGGCGGCCCTCACCACCTTCCTCGCGGAGCGCCTGCCCTATTTCATGGTGCCGCGCTATGTGCGCGTGATCGCGGAGCTGCCGAAGACGCCGACGGCCAAGGTACAGAAGGTCGATCTCCGCCGCGAAGGCGTGACGGCGGACACGTGGGACCGCGAGACGGCTAACATCACCTTCAAGCGCGAAAAGCTCAGCCTCCGGTAACGCAAAACCGATGGATCAACTGTCTCTGGGCGATGTGCACATCCACCGCATCGAGGAGTGGCAGGGCGTCTTCCTGTCGCCGCAACAGCTCTTCACCGGTTTCGACGAAGCCGATTACGCGCGCGTAAAGACGCAAGCGCCGGAGGGCACGCTCGACACCGGCAATGACGAAATCCACGCGCGGCTGCAAAGCTGGGTCGTGGAAATCAACGGCATGAAGGTGCTGATCGACACGGGCGCGGGCAATCACAAGGAACGGCCCGGCATTCCGCTTTTCGGCCAGCTCGAAACGCCTTTCATCGAGCGTCTCGCTGCCGCAGGGTTTGCGCCGGAAGACATCGACATGGTGATCTGCACCCATCTTCACGTCGATCATGTCGGCTGGAACACGAAGCTCGAAGGCGATGCGTGGGTGCCGGCCTTCCCGCGCGCGCGGTACATCTTCTCGGCGGCAGACGCCGAATACTGGAACCCGGAGAACCGGAGCAAGTTTCCCGAGAAGATCGGCGAAGCGGTAAACGAGGGCTTTTTCGACGACAGCGTCCGGCCGATCCTCGAGCGCGGCATGGCCGAACTCGTGAGCGGCAGGGCGGAAGTCGCACCCGGCATCGTGCTCGATCCGGCTCCCGGCCATACGCCGGGCAGCATGACCATCACGGTCGCGGGCCGGGACGACAGCGCCGTCTTCGTCGGCGACATCCTGCATCACCCGCTGCAGGTTCTTCAGCCGCAATGGAACAGCATCTTCTGCGAGGATCAGGAGCAGGCGCGGGTCACGCGCCGCGCCGTGCTTTCCCGCGTGGCGGATATGGGCGCCGTCATGATCCCCGCGCATTTCGCGGGCGAGCACATGGTGCGCGTCACGCGTGCGGATGAGGGGTTTGGGATCGCCGAAATCTGACGGGCCGGACCGTTCAATGCAGGCCCGCAGCGGTTTCGCCGCTGTGCGGAGACCGCCGTCCCATGCGGGATGCCAGTTCCTTCTCCGCCGACTTGCGGCGCTGCTCGTTCCTGTCGGTTTCGACCACGCAGCGAAGGTCCTCGTCCGAAAACAAGCGCAGGTCGACGGGCCCCGCCGCTTCGACGGCGCGGCGCATCACCTCCTGCGTATCGTAGAAGGATCTCTTGCGTCTCCGGCGGGTCGTCAGACGCCGCCATATTCCCGATATAGACATGTTCACCGGCCTTGTCGTGGATACGTGACAGCATCCCTCGCTCTCCGGCGTCTCGACCCCGCCGCCGGACTTTGCGACCACAGCCCCGGCTTGTTATTCGTCGATTGAAACAGAGGTTATACCAACCCCGGTTTCGACGCCATCGCCAACTCACACGAATCTATCGGCTTCGTTGGACGATACTGTGACGGGATCGTGGCCGCGGCCGGGACGGCTGCCACATTGAGCGAGAACGCAAGACCGAAACGCGGCAATGGACGGCGCTTCGCCGCAGCGGATAGTCTCTCGCCCACAGCCGGTTTCTCGGGGGAGCTTTCATGACATATCCGTTACAGGTGGCGCATCGCGGCGGCGCGGGGCTCTGGCCGGAGAACACGATGGCCGCCTTCGCCCGCGCCATCGATGCAGGCGCGGACGGGATCGAGCTCGACGTCCATCTGACGCGCGACGGCAAGCTCGCGGTCCATCACGACGAGAGCCTGAAGCCCGCCATCGCGCGGGGACCGGACGGCGCGTGGCTCGTCCGCCCGACGCCGCTCCTGAAAGACCTCACCTTCGCGGAACTCCAGGCCTACGACATCGGCCGGCTTCGCGCGGACGCCCGCTATGCCGCGCGCTATCCCGAACAGACGGCAATCGACGACGAGCACATCCCGCTTCTGGCGGATGTCTATGCGCTGGTGAAAAAGGCGGCGAAGCCCGGCTTCCGTCTCTATGTGGAACTGAAAACGGCGCTGCTCGATCTCTCGCAATCCGCCGATCCGGTGGAGCTCGCCGACGCCGCCGTCGCGCTCACCCGCGAGCACCAGTTGGAGAAGACCGTTACCTTCGTCTCGTTCGACTGGCGCGCGCTCGCCCGGGCGAAGGAGCAGGCACCGGACATTCTCAATGCCTTCACGACACTGCCCTTCTTCCAGATCGACCCGGCGCATCCTTCCGCCCGGCGCGACGTGCCCGGCTCGGAGGACGAAGCGATCCGCCGCGCTTCGGCGGAAGGCGCGCCCTGGGCGAACGGATATGACTGGCGGCACGCGGAAGGCGCGACCTTCGCCGAGCGGATGCTGCGCGCCATCGCCGCCGCGCCCGCCGACGGCTGGTTCTCCTGGCATGGCGACGTGACGGCGGAGACGGCGGCGCTCGCGACGGAACTCGGCCTCGCGGTCTCCTGCTGGACGGTCGACGAAGAAGCGGAGATGCAACGGCTCGCCGCTCTCGGCGTCGAGGCGATCCTGACCGACCGGCCCGACCGGCTCGCGAAACTCTTTTCGTCCTGAAAAGCAGGGCGGCATGAAAAAGGCCCGGTCGCAGGACCGGGCCTCTTCCTTTCCCGTGCGGCGGCCTCAGCGCGGCGCCAGCACCATGATCATCTGCCGTCCCTCGAGGCGGGGGTAGAGCTCGACCTTGGCGATCTCGTCCACCTGTTCCTTGACCCTGTTCAGGAGCTGCATGCCGAGTTCCTGATGCGCCATCTCGCGGCCACGGAAGCGAAGCGTCACCTTCACCTTGTCGCCTTCCTCGAAAAATCGAAGCATGGAGCGCATCTTCACATCGTAGTCATGCACGTCGATGTTCGGGCGCATCTTGATTTCCTTGACCTCGACGGTCTTCTGCTTCTTGCGCGCCTCGTTGGCCTTTTTCTGGGCCTGATACTTGAATTTGCCGTAGTCGAGGAGCTTGCACACGGGAGGCTTCGCGTTCGGCGATACCTCGACCAGGTCAAGACCTGCCTCCTCGGCCATCTTGATGGCTTCGTCCGTGGGAATGACGCCGCGCTTTTCGCCCTCGGCGTCTATGAGCAACACGGTCGGCTCATCGATCATGTCGTTTATGCGCGGGCCCTCTTTCGTGGGCGGCGCCTGCATCGGTCTGCGAGCTATGAACACTTCTCCTTCTGTTGGTCCGGCCGCCCGTTTTCGAGGCGTTTCGGGAGCTTCGGAGGAACACAACATCATGACGCTTCAATGCGTCCTGCGTTCCCTCTTGCCTCCCGACGGTGTCCGACCCGGACACCCTGCCGGATATTCAGCACAGCTATAGATTTGAAGTCCGCCGCCCGCAAGTCAAGAAACGGGCGGCTTTCGAGCCCCGGACGAGCGGCAGGCCCCTCTTTCAGTGCCATTGTGGCCTTGGCCACACACACAGACGCAGGAACCGCGTCGCCCGGCTCGTCTCGAGATCATAGATATGCCCCGCGGAGGCCCAGGACAAGCGCCGGGCGCGGGCAAGAAAGGCGGAAGCGCCCTTTACCGCGCCATCCTGCCAGCATTCATCCGCGAGATCGCCCGCTTCCCGCCTGCCATCCGGTGTCGTCAGGAGAATGAGCCGCGTACCGGGATGCGCGCTGCGGATCGCCTTGATGTCCTGTTCGGCACGGCAAACGCCGCCCGCCCCCAGCCAGATCGCGATAACGGTCCCGTTCACCGCGCGGCCCGGTTCTTCGCGATTAGCCCGGCATAGATCCCGAGCGTCGCCGCACACATCACGCCGACCGAATAATGCCTGGCGGCGTTCCGATGGCCCGCCGCGCCCATCGCCGCGCGGGCTTCCGGACCCATCTCCATCACGCGCGCCATAGCGTCCGCCAGTGCCGCCGCATCTCCCGGCGGCACGCGAAAGCCCGTCTCGCCTTCGATCACGGTTTCCTGCTGGCCGCCCGCATCCGACACGATGACCGGGCGTGACGCCGCCTGCGCCTCGACCGCCGTCCGCCCGAAGGGTTCGGCCTCGATCGAGGGCGAGAGCACCGCATCGCTGAGCGCATAGGCCGCTGCCATGTCCTCGCCATGCCCGACGAGCCGCACGCGGCCTTGCAGCCCCGCCTCGCGGATCGCCTTTTCGAGTTCGGCTGCGTAGCCGTCGCGGCCCTGCGCATCGCCCGCAAAGAGCAGCGTGAAATCGGTGAGCCCGCGGCCCGCGAGCAGCCGCGCCGCCTCGATCGAAACCGTCTGCCCCTTCCAGCGGGTCAGCCGCGCCGGATGCACGAAGACCGTGCCCGAGCCCTCGCCGACGCCCCAGCGCCGCGCCAGCGCCTCCAGACGCGAGGGCGTTACCTGCGCGAAAGCCTCGACGTCGATGCCGCGCGGCACGGTGAAGATGCGGCCTTCCTCGGGCGCATGCACGGTGCGGATGTTGCCCGCGGTATAGGCCGAGTTCGCGATCACCGCGTCGCCGCGCACCATCACCGAATTGTAGAAGACCTTGAGGCGCGGCTTTTCATGCACGCGCGAATGATAGGTCGTGACGAACGGCCGCTTCGTGCGCCGCGCCGCGGCAAGCGCGCTCCAGGCAGGCGCGCGCGAGCGCGCGTGAACGAGGTCGACGCCTTCGCGCTGGATCACGCGCGCCAGCCGTTCGACATTGAGCCCCATCACCACGGGATTCTTCGAATTGACCGCCATATCGATATGTTCGACGCCCGAGACCGCGAGTTCCGCGACCATCCGTCCGCCCCGGCTCGCCACGATGGCGCGCCCGCCCGCCGCCACGACCGCACGCGCGACATCGACCGTCGTGCGCTCCGCGCCGCCCGTTTCGAGCGCGGGCACCACCTGCAGGATCGTCGGGCGCGGCGAAAGGGTCTCGAAGGGGTTGGACAAGCGGCGGAATCCCTGTTGGATGCGTGTCTGTTTTCTATTGCGAAGCATCAGACAATGACCGACAGCCCTTCTCCCCGCAAGCTCGCGCGCCCCGGCCATGACGGCAGCGCGGGCGAGGAACTCGCCTACCTGGTCGAGACGCCCGCACAGTCCGCTGCGACCGGCCTCACCTGGCTCGGCGGCTTCAAGTCCGACATGACGGGCACCAAGGCGACGGCGCTCGGCGAATGGGCGCGCGGCGCGGGACGCCATCTCCTGCGCTTCGACTATTACGCGCATGGAGCCTCCACCGGCGATTTCCGCAAAGCCACCGTCGGGCGCTGGCTCGACGATGCGCTTGCCGCCATCGACCAGCTCGCGGAAGGCCCGCAGGTTCTGATCGGCTCCAGCATGGGCGGCTGGGTCGCGCTACTCGCCGCGCTCGCCCGGCCCGGGCGCGTCAAAGGCCTCGTCCTGATCGCGCCTGCGCCCGACTTCACCGAAGAACTGATGTGGAAGGGATTTTCGGACGAGGCGAAGGAGGCGCTCCGCCGCGACGGTCTCTACCGCGAGCCGTCGGATTATGACGACGAGCCCTACGAGATCACGATGAAGCTGATCGAGGAGGGCCGGAACCATCTGATCCTCGGCCGGCCGATCCCGCTTGTCTGTCCCGTCCGCATTCTGCAAGGCATGAAGGACGAGGACGTGCCGTGGCAACATGCGATGCGCCTCGTCGAGACGCTGGAAAGCGGCGACGTCACCATCAATCTCTCGAAATCCGGCGACCACCGCCTCTCGACGCCCGAAGACATCGCGCGCCTCACGCAGACGATAGAAACGCTGCTGGAAGAGATCGAGCCCTGACCAAACAGCAGGCCTCACCTCCCACCCTCCCCTCGGGGAGGGTCAAACCGCTGAAAGCGGTTTGGGGCGGGGGAGCGGAAGCAACAGCGAATGCAGGCGAACGCGGCAAAACCGCCCCCGCCCCGAAATTTGTTTCGCTCCGCTCACAAATTGTCGACCCGCCCCAAGGGGCGGGTGGGAGGAGATAGCGTCGATCAGAAGTCAATCCACCTGCGGCAGCATCCGGTCGGCCTTGCGGAAATAGGCGCGGGCGAATTCGAGAAGCTGCCCATCGCTCGGGTGATCGACCGTCTCGATGCCGACGACATGTCCGGCAACCGCGGCATGCTTTGCCTGCAGCCGCTTCAGAAAGCCGAGCTTCGCATTGGCGGGTCCGACGATCAGGATTTCACCGGGTCCGTCGAGTTTCGCCGCCACCTCATCGAAGAACGCGCCATCTTCGGACTCGCGCCAGCTCGCCTTGCCGGTGCGCGCAGACTGTTTGCGTGTCGTCTTGTGCTTTACCGTCACCTTGTCGGCATGCGCATCCTCGGCGTTGAAGTCGAGAATGCGCGCCTCGTGATGATCGATCCAGACGACGGCGTGGAAATGTTGGGTCATGGGGGCTCCCGGTGAATTTGCACCACTATAGCCTCCCTGCCGCTTGCCATGCTGCGGCAGAATGGCCTGCGTCAGACTGTCTTGATGAGCGCCTTCAGCCCCTCGCGATAGGTCGGATAGTCGAGCGTCACGCCGAGCTCCTCATGGATGCGGCGGTTCGAAACGCGGCGCGACGACATGTAGAAGCTCCGCGCCATCGGCGAGAGTTCAGCCTCCTCGAACGGCACTTCCGGCGGCGGCTCGACGCCGAGCAGGTCCGCCGCATAGGCGATGGGCACCGGCGCGGGCGCGGGCTCGTCGTCGCAGACATTGTAGACGGCGCCGGGGTTCGGGCGCGCCATCGAGGCCTCGAGCACCTTCGCGATGTCGTCCACATGGATGCGCGAGAAGATCTGTCCTTCCTTCACGATTCGCTTCGCCGTGCCGTCTTTGACCGCCTTGAGCTGGTTCCGTCCCGGCCCGTAGATGCCGGCGAGACGGAAGATGTGAAGCGGCAATCCGCTCGCGCGCGCCAGTTCCTGCCAGTCGCGCTCGGCGGTCGCGCGGCGGTCGCTCCGCATGACCGCGGGATCGAGCGGCGTCTCCTCGGTCACCCATTCGCCCTGCCGGTCGCCGTAGACGCCGGTGGTCGAGAGGTAGCCCGCCCATTCGATCTCCGGCGCGATCTTCATGAGCGCATCGCGATGCGCGGCAAGCACGGGATCGCCCTTCTCGCCGGGTGCCGCCGAAATCAGGAGATGCGTCGTGCCGCGAAGCGCTGCCCCGGCATCCGCCAATGGTGCATCGTCGCCGAAGACAAAGGTCTCAATCCCTTCTTCACGCAGCCGCGCCGCCTTTTCTTCCGTGCGGCAGGTTCCCGCCACGGCAAAGCCGCGCGCGGCAAGGCGCTTCGCCAGCACCAGCGCGCTGTAGCCGCAGCCGAAACAGAAAAGCCGCTTTCCCGTGTCCATGCGTTCACCATTTCTTTCGCTTGCAAGAGCGCAGCCCCTGAACGAGGCTACCGGCCATGAAACGGATATTCGCTCTTTTTCTCGTCCTCGCAGCTTCTCTCATCGCACCGGCCGCCCTCCAGGCGCAAGAGGCGGCTGATTACGATGCCTGTCTCGCTCTTGTCGAACGCGACGCGGAAGCCGCGCTCGGCATGGCGCGGACGCTGAAACTGAGAGGCGGCGAGGAAGAGGCCGGCGGGATGCATTGCGAAGCGCTGGCGCTGATGCAGTTGGACCGTCCCGCGGACGCGGGCACCGCCTTTTTCGATCTTGCCGAGCGGATGCTGCGCGCCGACGACGCGCTGCGCTCCCGGATCTATGCGCAGGCGGGCGATGCCTGGGCGATCGCGGGCGCATCGAAGCTCGCCGTCAAGGCCTATGACAACGCCATCGCGCGGATGCCCGAGGACCCGACATATTATGCGGGACGCGCCCGCGTGAAGGCGATCGCCGAAGAATGGGAAGGCGTGCGCGACGATGCGGCGGAGGCGCTCGCGCTCGATCCGAACTATCCCGACCCCATGCTGCTTCGCTCGGCGGCGAACCGGAAGCTCGGCTATCCGAATGCCTCGCTCGTCGATGCAAACCATGCGGTCGAGCTCAATCCCCACAGTCTCGACGCCTTGCTCGAACGCGGTCTCGTCCACATGGCGCTGGACGACAAGGCGAGCGCCTGGAACGACTGGTCGGCGCTGCTGCGCTATGCGGAAGAGACCGGACGGCTCGACCATCCCGCCGCCGTCGCCGCAAAGACCTATCTCGCGCAGTAGCGCCACTCCGCGCGCACGTCTTCGTCCTCTTCCCTTTCGAGCGCCGCGCCCGCCCGCCGCCGCGCGTCATCCGGCGCGAGTTCGCCAAGCGCCCAGACCGCCATCGCACGCACGAGCGGCGATCCGTCATCCAGCAACGCGCGGGCCTCTCCGGCGAGCGCCGCCTCGCCCGAGTTGCCTGTCGCGATCAGCACGTTCCGCACGAACCGGTCGCGGCCGATCCGCTTGATGGGCGAGCCCGAAAAGAACGCCCGGAAGCCTGCATCGTCGAGCCGCACGAGTTCGGCGAGCAGCGGCGCCTGCAAATTCTCGCGCGCATGGAACGCGTCTTCCCGCGCGCGCGCCGCGAACTTGTTCCAGGGACAGACCGCGAGGCAGTCGTCGCAGCCATAGATGCGGTTTCCCATGGGCTTGCGGAATTCGCGCGCGATGTGGCCCTTGTGCTCGATGGTGAGGTAGGAGATGCAGCGCCGCGCATCGAGTTCGTAAGGGGCCGGAAACGCCTGCGTCGGGCAGATGTCGAGGCAGCGGCGGCACTCGCCGCAATGATCGTCGTGAGCCTCGTCCGCTTCGAGGTCGAGTGTCGTGAAGATCGCGCCGAGAAAGAACCACGAGCCGAGTTTCCGCGAAACGAGGTTCGTATGCTTGCCCTGCCAGCCGAGCCCCGCCGCTTCCGCGAAGGGCTTTTCCATCACCGGGGCTGTGTCGACGAAGACCTTCACCTCCGCGCCGCTTTCCTCCGCAAGCCACCGCGCAACCTGCTTCAGGCGCTTCTTGACGAGATCGTGGTAGTCGCGGTTCTGCGCATAGACGGAAATCGCCGCGCGGCTGCGCCGCTCCAGCGCTTCCAGCGGATCGCTGTCGGGGCCGTAGTTCATCGCCAGCATGACGACCGATTTCGCGTCCGGCCAGAGCGTCAGCGGATCGGCGCGCCGTGCCGCCGTCTCTTCCATCCAGCCCATCTCTCCGTGACGGCCGAGCGCAAGCCAGTTCCGCAATCGTTCGGGAAGGTCGGCGCGTGCATCCGCCCGCGCGATGCCGATATCGTCGAAGCCCGCCTCCTTCGCGCGGGCGAGGAGGCCGCCGCGCAACGTGTCCGGGTCTTTCGGCTCAGAAGTCGAGATTGGCATAGAGTTTCGGCGGCGGCATGCCGGCCACGTGATCGGCGAGAAGCCCGCGGAAGCCCGGCCGCGACTTGATCTTCGCGTACCAGTCCTTGGCGCCCGGATACTGGTTCCAGGGCACGTCGCCCACATAGTCGAGGCAGGAGAGATGCGCGGCGGCGGTGAGGTCGGCGAGCGTGAGCGCTTCGCCGCCGAGCCAGTTGCGCTCTTCCATCAGATAGCAGATGTAGTCGAGATGGTAGCGCAGGTTGTGAAGCGCGGCGCGCACCACGGTCATGTCCGGCGCGCCGCCGCCCTCGTTCGCGCCGAGAAAGCGGCGCGTCACCTTTTCGAAGATGAGGCCGTCCGACACTTCGGTCGCGAATTTCCGGTCGAACCAGTCGACAAGGCGGCGTATCTCCGCGCGCTCGTGCGGGTCCTGCGGCATCAGCCTGATCGCCGTCGCCGTCTCCTCGAGATACTCGGTGATCGCGGTGGAGCCTGCGATCGGTTCGCCGCCATCCTCCACCATCACCGGCACTTCGCCGGCCGGATTCATCATCAGGAATTCGGGACGGCGCTCCCAGTCCTTCTCTTCCACGAGTTCGAAATCGACATTCTTTTCGGTCAGCGCGAGACGCACCTTGCGGCAGGCGGGCGAGATCGGCAGGTGATAAAGCTGGCGCATGAATTCGCGTTTCTACTTTGCTCTTTTGCCCGCCGCTCTTCCGGTGGCGAGTTCCTCGATGATCGGGCAGTCCGGCCGCTCGTCACCATGACATTTGCGGGTCAGCACGGCGAGCGTTTCGCGCATCGCGCGCAGCCCCGCGATCTTGTCGTCGATTTCGCTCATGTGGCTTTCGGCAATCGCCTTCACATCCGCGCTGGAGCGCTCGCGGTCGCGGTAGAGCGCGAGAAGGTCGCGGCATTGCGCCACCGTGAAGCCGAGGCCGCGGGCGCGTGCGACGAAGCGCAGCGTATGGACATCGTCTTCCGAATAGGCGCGGTAGCCGTTCGCGGTGCGGTCCGCGCTGTCGATCAGCGCGATGTCCTCGTAGTAGCGAATTGTCTTGGCGGGAACGCCGGAACGCGCCGCCGCTTCTCCGATGTTCATGGGCTGTGCCTCAGCTCGCGTTTGCGCGCTCGAATTGCCCGGTCTTGCGGAAGCGGTGGAGATAGGTCGGCAGCACGAGTTCGAGCGCCGTCGGCGTGACGCCGAGACCCTCGAGCGTGCGCTTTTCCGCCACCGCTTCTTCGCTCACCACATTGTCGACGCCGAGAAGGCGAACCTGGTCCGGGGTCAGCGGCGGATTGGGGATGAACTGCGTCACATAGGACATGAGTTTCGCGAGCGCGGCGGGCAGAACCACGAGAAGGCGCTTGCGCTCGATTGTCCGCAGCGTCTCTTCCATCAGTTCACGGAAGGTCTGGACTTCGGGCCCGCCGAATTCATAGGTGATGCCGCCGGTGCCGGTCCGCTCCAGAAGCCGCATCACGCCTTCGGCGACATCCTTCACATAGACGGGCTGGAACTTCGTCGTGCCGCCGCCGATGAGCGGCAGCGCGGGCGAAAAGCGCGCCATCGCGGCGAAGCGGTTGAAGAAATCGTCTTCCGGCCCGAACACGATCGAGGGCCGGACGATCGCCGCACCGGGAAACGCCTCGCGCACGGCCTTCTCGCCGGCGGCCTTGGAGCGCGCATAGGAAGAAGCGCTGTCCTCGTCCGCGCCGATGGCCGAGATGTGAACGAGCGCGGGAATGCCCGCTTCCGCCGCCGCCTTCGCGATCCGGCCGGCACCCTCCGCCTGCACCGCGCCGAAGGTCTGCCTGCCGCTTTCATGCATGATGCCGACAAGGTTCACGACCGCGTCCGCGCCCATCAGCGCCGCCTTCACGGAAGCCTCGTCGCGGATATTCGCCTGCACGGGCTCGACCTGTCCGACGACGCCCATCGGCCTCAGGAACATCGCGTCGTTCGGGCGGCGCACCGCCACGCGCACGCGGCAGCCGCGCCGTGCCAGCGCATGGACGATATGGCGCCCGAGAAAGCCCGATCCGCCGAAGACCGTCACCGTGCCGCCCACCGGCAGCGCGCTCTTCATCATCTCCCGGTCGGCACTGTCCACGCTCATCTCGCCTCGCCTTTCGCTCTCTCGTCCGGCCGCCGCCGCCCACAGGCAGGTCGGGGCGGGGCCGCCCGTTTCCCTCCCTTGATAGCCTATGCGGGCGGCGCGGCAAAGGGCGCGGAAAGGCCGATCTTGCCGCGCCCGGCCCCGCCCCCCGGACTGCCCTTTCCATTGACAATATGACGGGCGCTATTTAAGCAACGGCTCACGTGCCCAGGTGGCGGAATTGGTAGACGCACCAGCTTCAGGTGCTGGCGCTCGCAAGGGCGTGGAAGTTCGAGTCTTCTCCTGGGCACCATTCCTTTCTCTTCCCCCTCTCCGGGGAGGCCAAGCGGAGCCAGCATATGGCGGTCACGCTGCACAAGGGCGATCTTCCGGAAGGCCTCTCCTTCGGTGCGAGCGTCGCGGTCGATACCGAGACGATGGGCCTCAACCCGGAGCGCGATCAGCTCTGCGTGGTTCAGCTCTCGGCCGGTGACGGCAACGCCCATATCGTCCAGCTCGACCGGGGCACCTACAGCGCGCCCAATCTGCGCGCGCTGATGGGCAATCCCGACGTCCTCAAGATTTTCCATTTCGCGCGTTTCGACGTCGCCATGATCCAGCGCTATCTCGGCGTGGTCACGGCGCCGGTCTATTGCACCAAGGTCGCCTCGAAGCTCGTGCGGACCTATACCGACCGCCACGGCCTCAAGGATCTCGTCAAGGAACTGGCGAACGTCGATCTCTCCAAGCAGCAGCAAAGCTCGGACTGGGGCGCGCACGACCTCACGGAAGCGCAGCTCGCCTATGCCGCCTCCGACGTGCTGTATCTGCATGAGGTCAAGGCGGTGCTGGACGGCATGCTCCAGCGCGAAGGCCGGATGGAACTTGCCAAGGCATGCTTCGCCTTCCTGCCGGTGCGCGCCGCGCTCGACCTTGCCGGCTGGGCGGAAGAGGATATCTTCGCCCATTGAGGGGCGCGGGCCCTTTCGTTGACGCATTATGGAGCTTCCGCGCATACTGAGCGCCCTTTTGGGGGGCGGGCCGCGCGGCGGTTTTTCGCGGCCCGGTGAAGTGGAGCAAGCAAGGCATGAGCCAGCGTACCGGCGACGAACCGGAAGGGTCCGGGGCGGCGAGGCGGCGTCCCGTGCCGCGCACCGGCATCGCCCCGGAGCCGGGCACCGACCGTCCGCTGGAGGGGCGCTACAGCCGCTTCGTCTCGCTGATGAAGATCGTGCTGCCGCTCGGCGCGCTTGTGCTGTTCGGCGTCATCCTGGTCTATTCCGGCGTCTTCAGGAGCAAGGACAAGCTCGACATCGCCTTCCGCGAAATCGACACGAGCCCGAGCGACCTGCGCATGGTGAGCCCGCGCGTCACCGGCGTCACGGAAGACGGTACGCCCTACGTCATCACCGCCGACAATGCGACGCAGGACCCGGCGCGGCCGAACTTCGTGACCTTCGACAACATCCAGGCCGACATGAAGTTCAACGCGGAAGAGGACTGGATGTCGCTCACCGCATCCGGCGGTACCTACAATTCCGAGATGCAGACGCTCGAGCTTGTCGAGAAGATCGACATCTTCACGACCTGGGGCTACGAAATCCACGGCGAGGCGGCGACCATCGATTTCGACGAGGGCGTGCTCCGCAGCGACAGCGAAATCAAGGGACACGGTCCGCTCGGCACCTTGCGCGCGGACCGCATGAAGGCCGAACACGCAACCCAGGTGCTGCGTTTCGACGGCAATGTGAAAATGCTGATCCTGCCGGATCAGCCGGGCGAAGGGGGCGAAGAGTGATGGGCTGGACACGCATGATGCCGGGCGGCGCGGGGGCGGCTCTTCTGGGCCTCGTTCTCACGCTTGGTCTGGCGGCGCCTGCCGCCGCGCAGGGCGCGCTTGGCGGCTTCCGCACCGATCCCGACAAGCCGATCGAGGTGGAGGCGGATTCGCTCGAGGTGCAGGACGCAGAGCACACCGCGACCTTCATCGGCAATGTCCGCGTCGTGCAGGGCGATATCCGGATGAAATCCGACCGTCTCACCGTCTACTACCAGAGCCGGCAACAGGGCGGCGGCTCGCGGATCGAGAAGATCGCGGCCTCCGGCAACGTCCTCGTCTCCTCGCCCGACGAGCAGACCGCGAGCGGCGAATGGGCCAATTACATGGTCGCCACGCGCCAGATCGAAATGGGTAATTCCGTCGTTCTGCGGCAGGGCGGGAACGTCATCCGCGGCTCGAAACTGCTTGTCGATCTGGCGACCGGCCATGCCCGCGTGAGCGGCGGCGCGGGCGGAGAAAATGGCGGAAACGGGCGGGTCAAGGGACTGTTTCAGCCTCCCGCGGAGTAATCAAGACCAAAGAAGGCTTGGTTAATCCCTTCACTTCATACAATTTTAATGCCAAGTGACGTTTGATGGCATTGTTAATGAAGTGGGGTTCCATGACGGGCGATACGGGGACAATCGGAGAGCAGGGGGAGCAGGACGCCGAAACCGGCGGGCCGCACCTTGTCGCCGACAATCCGGGGCTCTGGGTCGAGAAGATCGGCAAGAGCTTCAAGGGCCGTCCCGTGGTGCGCGGCGTCAGTTTCCATGTCCAGCGCGGCGAGGCGGTCGGCCTTCTGGGCCCGAACGGCGCCGGCAAGACCACCGTCTTCTACATGATCACGGGCCTCATCCAGCCCGACTACGGCGTCATCCGGCTCGACGGCCATGACGTCACCGACCTGCCGATGTACCGCCGGGCGCGGCGCGGCATCGGCTATCTGCCGCAGGAAGCCTCGATCTTCCGCGGCATGACGGTCGAACAGAATATCCGCGCGGTGCTCGAAGTGATCGAGCCCGACCGCGACCGCCGGGAGGCGGAACTCGACGACCTGCTCGCCGAATTCTCGATCACGCATCTGCGCCGCACGCCGTCGATCGCGCTGTCGGGCGGCGAACGCCGCCGCGTCGAGATCGCCCGCGCGCTGGCGACGCAGCCCTCCTTCATGCTGCTCGACGAACCCTTTGCCGGCATCGATCCGATCGCCATCGGCGATATTCGCGACCTCGTCGCGCATCTGAAGGATCGCGGCATCGGCGTTCTCATCACCGATCACAATGTGCGCGAGACGCTCGAACTGATCGACCATGCCGTCATCATTCACGACGGCACGGTGCTGATGGAAGGCGACCCGTCCGACATCGTCGGCAATGAAGATGTGCGCCGCCTCTATCTCGGCGAACGGTTCAGTCTGTAGAGAGTTGCGTAGGGGGCTGATACCGAAATGGCACTAGCGCCGAGACTCGAACTTCGCCAGGGGCAATCCCTGGTCATGACGCCCCAGCTTCAGCAGGCGATCAAGCTGCTGCAGCTGTCGAATCTCGAGCTTGCCGAATATGTCGAACAGGAACTGGAGCGCAATCCGCTGCTCGAAGCGAGCACGGGCGAACCCGCTGCCGCCGCCCCCGAGCGCGACGGCCATGAAGGCGAGCGCGAACAGGTCCTGACCTCCGAAACCTCGCTCTCCCTTTCCGAAGACGGGCCGATGCCCGGCCGCGACGGCGACCTCGATACCGACTACGACAACGTCTATGCCGACGAAAGCCGCAGCGACGCGCAGAACGACGCGGCGGCGACCGCGCCCGGCCCGCAGGGATCGGACTGGCAGAGCGTCAAGGGCGGCGGCGGCGGCACCTCCGACGGCGATTTCAGTTTCGAGGCGACGCTGACGCGCGAACCGACGCTCGCCGAACATCTCACCGAGCAGATGAACACCGCGCTCAAGACGGCGGGCGACCGGCTGATCGGCGCCTACCTGATCGACCAGGTGAACGAGGCGGGCTACATGACCGCCGACATCGCCGAGGTCGCCGACCGTCTCGGCACGGATGTCGAGGATGTCGAAGCGGTGCTGCAGGTGATGCAGACCTTCGAGCCCACCGGCATCTGCGCGCGCAACCTGAAGGAATGCCTCGCGCTGCAGCTTGCCGAGCGCGACCGCCTCGATCCCACGATGCAGGTCTTCCTCGATCACCTCGAACTCTTCGCGAAGCGCGATTTCGAGCAGCTGATGAAACTCACCGGCGCCGACCGCGAGGACATCGCCTCGATGGTCGACGACATCCGGCTGTGCGATCCCAAGCCCGGCCATGCCTTCGGCGCCGAGCCCGTCGTTCCCGTCGTGCCGGATGTCTTCATCCGTCCGCGCGCCGATGGAAGCTGGATGGTGGAGATCAATTCGGAAACGCTGCCGCGCGTTCTCGTCAATCAGCAGTATTACGCGGAAGTGACGAAGCTTTCCGGCGACCCGAACGCCAAGGCCTATATCTCCGAATGCCTGAACAACGCGAACTGGCTGGTGAAGAGCCTCGACCAGCGCGCGCGCACCATCCTCAAGGTCGCCTCCGAAATCGTGCGCCAGCAGGATTCGTTCCTCGTCCACGGCATCCAGCATCTGAAGCCCTTGAACCTCAAGACCATCGCCGAAGCGATCTCGATGCACGAGTCGACGGTCAGCCGCGTCACGGCGAACAAGTACATCGCCACGCCGCGCGGCATCTTCGAGATGAAGTATTTCTTCACCTCCTCCATCGCCTCCTCCTCGGGCGGCGCGGCGCATTCGGCGGAATCGGTGCGCCACCGGATCAAGGAGCTGATCGAGGTCGAACGGGCGGACGCGGTGCTGTCCGACGACAACATCGTCGACATTCTGAAAGGCCAGGGCGTGGACATCGCGCGGCGCACCGTCGCCAAGTATCGCGAGGCGCTCAACATTCCCTCTTCGGTGCAGCGCAGGCGCGAGAAGAAGGCCTATGCCTGAGTCTCTCCGGCCCCCTTCACAAGGGCGGCGAGAGGCTTATATGTATCTGAAGATAAAGACGTTTTCCGGTTCTTGAGGCACGCGGTTGACACCCATGATGCCGCCCACTAGTTTCCACGCGCTCAAACGCCCCCGGGGTGAATCCCGGAGGGTCAGGCGGTGGGTCTGGCCGCGGTGGCGGCACGTGCAATGACAAATTCAAGCGCCTCAGGGCCCGCGCGGAAGAAGCGTCCGGCCGGGCCGGGCGTGCAGGGTTTCCTCAAGGACGGGAAGCCGGAACGAACCAAACGGTCAACCGTCTCCGTAGCGTAGTGGCCCCAGGAAGGTCTTTCATGCAGGTTCAGGTAAGCGGCCATCATCTCGATGTCGGAGATGCGCTTCGTACCCATGCGACCGAGCGGCTCGAAGCCGCGGTCACGAAATATTTCGACCGGCCCGTGGACGGCCAGGTGACGTTCACCAAACAGGGCCACGAGTTCCGCGCCGATTGCTCGGCGCATCTGAGTTCGGGTCTGCGCGTCAATGCGCAAGGCGCCGCGAACGAGGTCTATGCCTCGTTCGAAGCCGCCCTCGAACGTCTGGAGAAGCGCCTGCGCCGCTACAAGCGCCGGCTGAAGAACCACAACAACAACAACAAGGCCGAGCTGCCCGCGGAATCCTATCCCTCCTTCGTCATCGAGGCGGGGGACGAGCATGCGGAAATCGCGGAAGACGCGCAGCCGGTCATCATTGCGGAAGGCACGACCGCGATCCCCGTTCTCAGTGTCGGCGATGCCGTCATGCAGATGGATCTGAGCGACGCGCCCTTCGTTGTATTCCGGAGCGGGACGGCCGGGGGGCTCAATCTCGTCTACCGCCGCCCGGATGGAAATATCGGCTGGATAGATACGAGCCGCGATGCTCAAAAGGCTTGAAACACTGAAAGCGAAATCCACCTTTGCGGGCTCTGGCCGCGCATCGGCTGGTGCCGCCCGCGCTGGCACGGCGGAACGAAACGTGCATCTGGCGGTATCGCAGAACAGGAACCGGGTTATGGAGCTTGAAGATCTGGTGCGGCCTGAGGGCGTGATTGCCCATTTGAAGGTCACCAGCAAGAAGCAGGCGCTGCAGGAACTCTCCGAGCGCGCTGCCAAACTGACCGGGCTCTCCGAGCGGGCGATCTTCGAGACGCTGCTCGAACGCGAGCGGCTGGGCTCGACGGGCGTCGGCCAGGGCATCGCCATTCCGCATGGCAAGCTCGGCGACATCGACCGTCTCTACGGCCTCTTCGCACGGCTCGACACGCCGATCGACTTCGAATCCGTCGACGATCAGCCGGTCGACCTCGTCTTCCTGCTGCTCGCACCGGAAACGGCGGGCGCCGATCACCTGAAGGCGCTGGCGCGCATCTCGCGTCTCCTGCGCAACCAGGCCGTGGTCGAGAAACTCCGTGCCTCGGAAGACGGCGCCGCCCTCTTCGCGATCCTTACCGAACCGGCCGCCACCAACGCCGCCTGAGGCTCTCTTCCCGAGAAGAAAAAGCCCCGCGCTTGATGAAAGCGCGAGGCTTTTCGTTGTTCGCGCCGAGTGGCGTCAGTGGACGCTCACGGGCTCCAGATCGTACTGGCGCGCGCCCGCGAAGGCGGCGTCGCGGTTGTCGAGCACGGCCATGCGCTGGCCGTTCGCGGCATGCACCGCGAAGAGCGGCGTGTCGGCGGGGAGATCGACCTCCGAGCCGAGTTCGCCCGCAAGGTCGGCCGCCAGCACCTCTCGCACATAGACGATGTTCGGCATGCCGGCCTCGGCGAATTTTTCCGGCGTGAGCGCGCGGAAGTCGCTGACGCCCCAGCCTGTCCTGCCCTCTTCCGGGGCTTCGAATTCTGTGTCGTTCTGCATTTTCATGCTCCTTTCCGGCCCCTCCTTGTTCAACGAAGCAAGGGGCTCAAGTCCGTCGCCGGATCGTCAGACCGCATCGCGCTCGACGCGCCGGGAAGCGGGCTTCTCGACCGTCTCGGAAATCTCGATCGTGCGCACGCGGCGCTCGGGTTCGGGTTTTTCGAGGTCGATCATCAGAAGACCGTTCTCGAGATGCGCGTGTTTCACCTCGATGCCGTCGGCCAGCACGAATGAGCGCTGGAACTGGCGCGCGGCGATGCCGCGGTGAAGATAGGTGCGCGCGTCGTCGTCGTTCTGCCGGCCGCGGATGACGAGCTGGTTGTCCTCGACCGTGACCGAAAGCTCGTCACGGGAGAATCCGGCGACTGCCAGCGTGATCCGGAGCGCTTCGCCCCGTTCCGCCTGCCGCTGCTCGACATTGTAGGGCGGATAGCCGTCGGAGGCCTTCACGGCCCGTTCGAGCAATCGTTCCATTTCGTCGAAGCCCAGCAGGAAGGGGCTGTTGAACTGCATCACGCGTGTCATGTCCCAAAGTCCCGTGATCCAAGCGACTTTGCCATTGCGGCCCGCCAGGCGGCGCCGCTTCCCACAGGATGTGGGGATTGCGTCACGCTGTTGCAAGTTCGTGCCTGGCCCGGCGGATACCCGTATTTACCGGTGCTTATGGGGACGAAAAGGCGGGCGCCGCCTTGAAATGGCCGCGCCAGCGCGCGAAGTGAAGGAGGGGAGGCGAATCCAGGCGAAAGCCAAGCGAAGAAGGAAGATTGTCATGCTCAAACTCCCCCCTCTGCCCTATGCCGAAGACGCGCTCGCACCGCATATTTCCGGCAAGACGCTCTCCTTCCACTACGGCAAGCACCACAAGGGCTATGTCGACAAGGCGAACAAGGCGATCGAGGGAACCGAGCTCGAGAAGCTCGACCTCATCGAACTCATCCGCAAGGTTGCGAAGGACAGCAACCAGAAGGGCCTGTTCAACAACGCCGCGCAGGTCTGGAACCACGACTTCTACTGGAACTCGATGAGCCCGAAGGGCGGCGGCAAGCCGAAGGGCGCGCTCGCGAAACAGATCGACAGCGATTTCGGCAGCCTCGACAAGTTCAAGGAGACCTTCAAGGAGAAGGCGGCGGGGCAATTCGGCTCGGGCTATTGCTGGCTCGTGCTCGGCTCCGACGGCAAGCTCAAGGTCTACGGCACGCCGAATGCCGAGACGCCCATCGCCGACACGAAGGACATTCCCCTTCTCACCACCGACGTCTGGGAACACACCTATTATCTCGACTACCAGAACCGGCGGGCCGACTATCTCGAGGCTTTCGTCGAGAACCTCGTGAACTGGGAATTCGCGGAAGCGAATTTCGAGAAGGCGGACCTCCAGACCGCCTGACGCCGTCCCGACCGGCTCGCGCGCACCCGGCTGCGGCCTTTGCCGGCAGCCCGGGGCGCGCCCGCCTCCTTCCGCTCCCGCAGATTCCCGCCCTTTCCGCTCCGGTCTCCCGGCAGAATTGTCACGCCGGAATACCCATATTTTTTGTGTGGGAAAATAGCAGTTGCAGCCTCCAGTTGCGCATGCTATTGCGAGTCATTCTCATTGATAAGGCAGCGGGGGCTGCGGGCAGATTTCATGGACATGACCGCTCCGGACAGGACCATCCGCATGACGAAGGCAGGCTCGACGCCCGCCCTCGACAGCGCGGAGCTTTTCCAGGGCGGCCGCGAAATCGTCATTCGTCATGGCGAGGAGATCTATCGGCTCAGACTCACCAACAGCAACAAGCTGATCCTCATCAAATAGAGAAGAAGCGGCCGGCCGCGCGCCGGATCACATAGAAGGCAACCGAGCCAGCCAGACCCGCCGACGCGGGGGCCAGCCAGCCAGGAGTGCTTCCTCACGCATAACTGGGACTGGCATATGAAAACTCGTACGGGGCACCGAACCCTCCACTCACTCCTTCTCGCGACGGCATCTCTCGCCGCGATCTCCACCGCACAGGCGCAGGACACGGCTTCTTCCGAGAGCGAAGAAACGAAACCGCGCGCCACGCAGCTCGACGCCGTCACCTCGACCGCAACGCGCAATCCGACCGCGATCAAGGACGTCGCGGGCACGGTCTCCGTCATCACGGCGGAAGAACTCGAGCGCCGCAACGCGCACACCATGCAGGACATCATCCGCTACGAGCCGGGCGTCTCGGTCGGCAACCAGCCGGACCGCGGCGGCGCGACCAACTTCACGATCCGCGGCATCGGCGGCAACCGTGTGCTCGTTCTCGTCGACGGCCTGCCGACGCCGGACTTTCCGGGCACCAATATCGGCGCGGGCACCTATACGCGCGACTTCGTCGATCTCGACAGCATGAAGCGCATCGAAATCATCCGCGGCCCTTCTTCCGCACTCTATGGCTCGGACGGCATCGGCGGCACGGTCGGCTACGTCACCAAGGACCCGGCCGACTATCTCGACGGTACGGACAAGGACTGGTACGCAAGCATCAAGGGCGCCTATGACAGTGCCGACGACAGCTTCTCGGAATCGCTGACGGGGGCGAAGCGCGCGGGCAATGTCGAGATGCTCGGCCTCTATACGCGCCGCGACGGCCATGAACTCGAACCGAACAGCAGCGCGACCGTGAACCCGATGGACTACGCGTCCAATTCGTTCCTCGGCAAGCTCATCTTCAACGGTCTGTGGGGCAACTCGCTGAAGTTCACCGGTCAGTACGACCAGGACGAGGCCGACATCCACCTGCTCACCGACGAAGGCGGGGCGGTCGTCTCGACATCGCCCTTCTTCTTCTCGACAGTGAACACGTCCTACGGCACCGACGAGACCGAGCGCACGCTGCTCAGCATGGAGTACGAGCACAACACGCCGATCGTCATCGCCGACCGAATGACGGCAAAGGTCTTCTACACGAAGGTCGACCGCAACGAGCACACCGAGCAGACGCTCACTGACGGCATCACCAACTACTACCGTGTCTCGGACCTCGACTTCATCCAGGACATCTTCGGCGCCGATCTGCAGTTCGGCCTGGACCGCGAATGGGGCGGTGCCGTGCACAACTTCACCTATGGCGTGACGGTCGACTACACGGAAACCTCGCGCCCGCGCTACCGCGTCGAGACGAACCTCACCACCATGACGAGTTCGTCCTTCTTCCCCTTCAACAGCGAAACGTTCCCGAACAAGAACTTCCCCGACACGGACACGACCAAGGCGGGCATCTATGTTCAGGACAGCATCGACATCGGCCGCCTCGGTATCATCCCGGCGGTCCGCTTCGACTACTACCGTCTGAAGCCCTCTATCGATCAACTCTTCCTGAATTCCACGGCGGGCGCCATACCGGTGCACGACCAGAAGGAAACGGAAATCTCTCCGAAGCTCGGCATCACCTACGACGCCACGGAGGAGTACACATTGTTCGCCCAGTATGCGCACGGCTTCCGCGCGCCGCCTTACGACAACGCGAACTTCGCCTTCTCCAATCCGGGCTTCGGCTACGAGATCATCCCGAACCCGGACCTGAAGCCGGAAACGAGCGACGGCATCGAGACGGGTCTGCGCGGCAAGTTCCGCGACGGGTCGAGCTTCTCGACCTCGGTCTTCTACACGATGTATGACGACTTCATCGACACGGTGCTCGTTTCGCCGCCGCCGCCGATCATGACGTTCCAGTATCAGAACCTCTCGAGCGTCACGATCTACGGTGCGGAAGCCAAGGGTGAGTATCGCTTCCTTCCCGAATGGGCGCTCCGGGGCAGCATCGCCTATGCGCATGGCGAGGATGACGACACCGGTGCGCCGATCAACTCCGTCGATCCGCTGAAGGCTGTTGCCGGTCTCGCCTATGAAGGAGACATGTGGGGCGCCCAGCTTTCGGCGATCCACGCCTGGCGTCACGACCGCGTGTCGACACCCGGCAACTTCCAGGCGCCGTCCTATACGGTCGTCGACTTCACGGCCTGGTACGACATGTCGGAGAGCTTCACGGTCAATGCGGGCCTCTTCAACATCTTCGACGAGGAGTACTACAACTCGCAGGATGTGGCAGGCCTCGCCGCCGGCAGCCCGGTCATCGGCCGCTATGCGCAGCCCGGCCGAAATTTCGGCGTCAACGCGACGCTGAAGTTCTGAGGCAGGCATGAGCATGATCGCCACCGCGAGCACGGGCATGACGGGAAGGGATGAGGGCTCCTCGCCTCTCATCCTCTCTCCCCGCGCGCTCCGCTTGCCGGTGGCGGTTTCGCTCCTTCTTCATGCGTCGGTCTTCGCCGGCGTTCTGTTCTGGTGGCAATCGAGCGGCACGCCCGCGCCCAAGGGCCTTCCAGACGGCATCGCCGTCACCTTCGTCAGTCTTTCCGAGCCCGCCCCCGCCGCGCCCGTCTCCATGCCCGTTGAGGCCGCGAAGCCGGTCGCGGAGCCACAGCCCGAAGCAAGACCGGAACCGATCCCCGAGCCCGTGGTCGAACGCGTTCCCGAACCCGCTCCCGTGCCGGACACGGTCGTCGCGCTTCCCGAACCCGTCGCCAGGCCGCAGCCCGCCGAGGCGCAGCCCGTTACCGGCACTTCCGCTTCGCAATCGTTCCAGACCGCCTCCCTCGCGCCGCCCGATGCGCGCGACGGCACCGGCCAGGGCGCTTCGCTCGGCTTCGATCAGACGGACGGCGACCAGACGGAGGAGGTCATCATCAGCGAGCCGCGTTACCGCAGCACGCCGCTGCCCTATCCGCGCCGCGCGCGCGACCTCGGGCAGGAAGGCACCGCCAGGGTTCGCGTGAAAATCGACCCGCAAGGCCTTCCCGCCGAGGTCATGCTTCTCGAAAGCTCGGGCTATGCACTTCTCGATCACGCCGCGGTCAAGGCGGTCGGGCACTGGACCTTCGAGCCCCATCTGCATGGCGGGCGCCCCGTTTCCGGTTGGGCGGACGTCCCCGTACGCTACGTTCTCAACTGACGTTGATGAAAGGAACCATCATGTCTGACACCCCATCCATCGCCTCCCTGCTTGAACGCCGCAAGGCGATTCTCGCCGAGGAACCGAAGCTGCGCGCCCGCAACCTCGCGGAGAAGCTCGGCATCTCGGAAGCGGAACTCGTCGCGCTCGGATCGGCGCAGGCGACCGTCACCCGGCTGCGGCCGGAATGGACCGCCATCATCGGCGCCGTCGGCGGGCTCGGCCGCGTCATGGCGCTGACCCGCAACGAATCCGTCGTCCATGAACGCAAGGGCGTCTATGGCAACCTCGAAGGCGGCGCGCATGTCGGCCTCATCGTCGGCGACGACATCGACCTGCGCATCTTCTTCTCGCAGTGGAAGTCCGGTTTTGCGCAGGTCGAGCGCATGGAGGACGGCACGACGCGGCGCAGCCTGCAGTTCTTCGATGCGCAGGGCACCGCGATCCACAAGATCTACCAGACGGACAAGACCGACACCGCCGCCTTCGACGCCCTCATCGCGCGCTTCGCGACCGAGGCGAGCCCGCTCGAGATCGCGCCCGCGGCGGAAGCGAAGAAGCCGCTCGCCGACAGCGAGATCGACGTCGCCGGTTTCCGAGCTGCCTGGGACGCGATGACGGACACGCATCAGTTCCACGGTCTCGTGACGAAGTTCAAGGTCGCGCGCCTTCAGGGCCTCCGCCTCGCGGGCGAGGCCCGCGCCCGGCAGGTGCCGCAGACGGCGCTGCGCGCCACGCTCGAAACGGCGCGCGATCGCGGCGTGCCGGTCATGGTCTTTGTCGGCAATCCCGGCATGATCCAGATTCACACCGGCACCGTCGAAAATCTGAAGCCGATGGACCCGTGGTTCAACGTGCTGGACGAAGCCTTCAACCTGCATCTGCGCGAAGACCACATCGCCAGCGCCTGGGTCGTCTGGAAGCCGACGGAAGACGGCACCGTCACCTCGCTCGAACTCTTCGACAAGGACGGCACGCTGATCGCGACGCTGTTCGGCAAGCGCAAGCCCGGCGTCCCGGAAGACACCGCCTGGCGCGAGATCGTCAACGGCCTCACGGAAAGGGAAGCGGCGTAAAGGGGCTGATTTCATCCGCACTCCTCGTCAGTCCTCCCACCCTCCCCCTGTGGGAGGGTCGAAAAATTCAAACGAAGTGCAGAATTTTTCGGGGAGGGGTAAGCGAGGGAAACGGAATGCGAGTCCGTTTGCCGATGGCGGAGACCCCCTCCCCTGAAAATCCTGACAGATTTTCAGACCCTCCCACAGGGGGAGGGTGGTCCCGATGGCAGATGCAATGTTTGACGACACCTTCTTTCAAGGCAGAGAAAACCAATGAGCCTTCGGAACTCCCGACACCAATTCTTCGCAAGCGCGCTGCTCGCGACAGTGGCACTCACCCTGCCCGCTCACGCAGAGGAACCCCGCATCGTCAGCGTCGGCGGGTCGACGACCGAGATCGTCTATGCGCTCGGCGCGGGCGACACTCTCGTCGGCGTGGATTCCACGAGCCTCTATCCCGCCGTCGCGACAGACCTTCCCGATATCGGCTATGTCCGCCAGCTTTCGGCGGAAGGTCTTCTCTCCCTCAATCCCGATCTCATCCTCGCGGGCGCGGAAGCCGGGCCTCCCGCCGCGCTCCAGCAATCGGCATCCGCCGGTGTCGAGATCGTGAAGCTCGAGGAAGGCTTCGCCGCGGAAGACGTCTATGCGCATGTCGCGACCGTCGGTGCGGCGCTCGGCCGCGAGGACGAAGCCGCGGAGCTCGTCGAAACGCTGAAGACCGATATCGGCCACGCGCTCGGCGAAGTTGCCGCCGTCTCCTCGAAGCCGCGCGTCCTCTTCATGCTGCAGGCCGGCCGCGGGCCGATGCTGGTTTCGGGCAGGCGTACGGCGGCAGATGCGATGATCGAGCTTGCGGGTGGCGTCAACGCCGTCACCGAGTTCGACGGCTACAAGCCCTTCTCGCCGGAAGCGGCGACCGTCGCCGCGCCCGACGTCATCCTGATGACGGACCAGACGGTCGAGGCGCTGGGCGGCGCGGAGAAGATTCTCGCCGACGCCTCGCTCGCGCCGACGCCCGCCGCGCGGAACGGCCGGCTCGTCACGATGGACGCGCTCTATCTCGCGGGCTTCGGTCCACGCCTCGGCCACGCCATTCTCGATCTCGCCTCGAAGCTCCATCCGGAACACGACTTCACGCCGCTGCCCGAGCGGCCCTGGACGAAGGCGCAATGACCGACATCGCGGAACCTCGCACGCACCCGGCGCGCTCCCTCAAATATCCCGCCATTCTCGGCGGGCTTGCGGCCCTGCTCGGTCTCGCCTTCGTCGTCTCGCTCGCGACGGGCGCGGTGCCGGTCAGCGTCGGCGACGTGGTCCGCTCGCTTCTCGGCATGGAAGTCGATCAGCGCACCGCCGCCGTGATCCAGATGATCCGACTGCCGCGCGCCTTTCTCGCCGTCATCGTCGGCGCCGCACTGGCCGGCGCGGGCGCCGCCTTCCAGGGCCTCTTCCGCAATCCGCTGGCCGATCCGAGCCTGATCGGCGTTTCCGGCGGCGCGGCGCTCGGGGCCGTCGTCATCATCGTCTTCGGCGGTGCCGTGGCTGCCGTGCTTCCCTTTCTTGCGTCGCCGCTGCTTCTGCCGCTTGCGGCGTTTGCGGGTGGCATCGGCGCGACCTTCGCCATTCAGGGCCTTGCCCAGTCGCGCGGCCAGGCGGCGACCGCGACGCTTCTGCTCGCAGGCATCGCCATCAACGCGCTCACCTGGGCCTTCACCGGCGTTTCCATCTACATGGCGAACGACGCGCAGATCCGCGACTTCACCTTCTGGAGCATGGGAAGCCTCGCGTCGGGCGGCTGGCAGGAAGTCGGGATCGTCGTTGTCCCCATCGCCGCCGCGCTTACCGTCATTCTCAGCCGTGCCCGCGCGCTCGACGCCATGCTGCTCGGCGAACGCGAGGCGCTTCATCTCGGCGTGCCCGTCCACCGCCTGAAGCACATCGTCATGGTCGCCGCCGCGCTCGCCGTCAGTTCGGCCGTCGCGGTCAGCGGCGTCATCGCCTTTGTCGGCATCGTCGTGCCGCATGTCGTGCGCATGCTGGCCGGTCCCGATCACCGTATCGTGCTGCCGGGCTCCATTCTCGCAGGCGCCACGCTGCTTCTCGTCGCCGACGGTTTCGCGCGCGTCATCGTCGCGCCCAGCGAGTTGCCCATCGGCCTCGTCACCGCCGCCATCGGCAGTCCGTTCTTCCTCTGGCTTCTCATGCGCCGAAAGAAGTCGCTGTGATCCGCGCGACGGGCATATCGGTCCTTGCAGGGCGCAAGCGTCTTCTCGACGGCGTTTCCGTTGCCGTGACGCCGGGCCGCGTCACCGCGCTGATCGGTCCGAACGGGGCCGGCAAGTCCACGCTCATTTCCGCCCTTGCGGGCGAGCGCCGTCCGGACGAAGGCGAGATCTTCTTCGAGAACGCGCAGCTCAGTACCCGCTCGGCGCTCGACATCGCGCGCCGCCGCGCCGTCCTCCTGCAGGAATCCTCGCTCGACTTCGCCTTCACCGCCGAGGAAGTGATCGAACTTGGCCGCCTTCCCTTCGCGGGCACCGAGGCGCAGTTCGACGACCGCGCGGCCGTCGCCGCTGCCGCCCGCATGACGGGAGTCGGCGGTTTCCTCGGCCGTTCCTACCAGACGCTTTCGGGCGGCGAGAAGCAGCGCATCCAGTTCGCCCGCGCCATCGCGCAGATCTGGCGGAACCGTCAGGATACGGATCGTTCGCCGCGCTACCTGCTGCTCGACGAGCCGACCTCCGCCCTCGACCTTCGCCACCAGCGCATGGTGCTCGACGTCGCCCGCGCGCTCGCCGATGAGGGCGTCGGCGTGATCGCCGCGATCCACGACCTGAACCTCGCCTCGGCCTATGCGGACGATGCCGTTCTGCTGCGCGGCGGCCGCCTCGTCGCCTCGGGTCCGGTCGAAAGCGTGATGACGGAAGCCGAACTCGGGGCCTGCTTCGAGGTCGAGGTCGAAATCCTCACCCGCGAAAACGGTCAGCGCGCGATCCTCGTCTGACTTATCCCCGTTTCCGGGTGCCGCCGGTTCCGGGCAGCGAGTCGCTCGTCACCCGTCGACGGTTTATCCCCGCCGCCCGTGACGCAAAAACCGGGGACAAGTTTCCCGTCCCCGGCTGCGATCTTCATTTGTGACGTTTTGATGACAGTTCAGTGACAGTCGCCGCAAAAGCGGGGATTACTGCCACCCGGCGCGGTCGAAAATGCGCACCGCTTCGGCCTGATTCACGCCAAGCGCGCTCGCGTTTATCTCGTCTTCCCTGAAGCCGTCCGTACCCGGAACGGGGGACGTCTCGCTCACGCCGGGAACCGCCGTGTATTCGTGGTTCTGCTCGGTGAAGGCAAGCTGCGCCCAGTCGCTCGTCAGGAACTCGATGAACCGGATCGCGTTCTCGCGGTTCGGCGCGTGCTTCAACACGCCCGCGCCGGAAATGTTCACATGCGTGCCGCGCCCGTCCTGGTTCGGAAAGATGAGGCCGACTTTCTCCGCCGCCGCGCGTGTGTCCGCGTCATCCGATCCGAGCATGCGTCCCACGTAATAGGTGTTCACCAGCGAGATGCGGCATTCGCCCGCGCCCACGGCTTCGATGTTCGCCGTGTCGTTGCCCTGTGCGGGCCGCGCGAAATTCGCGACGACGCCTTTCGCCCAGTTCTCCGCCGCTTCCTTGCCTTCGTGTTCGATGATCGAGGCAAGCAGGGAGATGTTGTAGATATTGGACGAAGAGCGCATGCAGATGTCGCCCTTGTGCGACGGGTCCGCGAGGTCGTCATAGGTCTCGAGTTTCTCCGGACGTCCGTCCGCCTTCGTATAGATGATGATGCGCGCGCGCTTCGAGAGACCGAACCAGAGTCCTTCCGGATGACGCAGATGGTCGGGAATCCGTTTCTCAAGAATGTCGGACTGCACCGGCGAAAACAGGTTCTTCTCTTCCGCGCGCCAGAGCCGTCCGGCATCGACCGTGATCAGAAGATCGGCGGGGCTGTATTTTCCTTCGCGCTCGATCCGCGCGATCAGTTCGTCGCTGTCGCCCTCGATGAGGTTCACGGCGATCCCCGTCTCTTCCGTGAAGCGGTCGTAGAGCGAAAGGTCCGTGTCGTAGTGACGGGCCGAATAGATGTTGACCTCCTTCGTCTCCGCGCGCGCGGCGATCGCGACCGTTGCGCTCATGGCGATGACGAGGATGGCGGCAAGCAGACGGAACATGAGGGAATCCGGGGTTTTTTCTTGATAACGCTTTTCATTTGCATCCTAGCCGCGCGCAGGATGCTGCGCAAGGCCATGCAAATGGGCATTCCGTCGCATCAGGCTGAAAAGGCGAAGGTTCCTGCGGGATCGAAACGGACGGCGACGGACGCATCGACGGCAAGCCCGTCCAGCGCGGGCACGCGGGCGCGCAGCGGCTCAAGCGCGCCGAAACTTTCGCTCATCAGCAGCACGAGCCAGTCGCGGCCGAGAAAGCGTATGTCGCCGATCCGGAAATTGCTTTCCTTGCCGCTCGCCGGCGCGAGCGTCACCGCTTCCGGACGCACGATCACTTCGACCTTCGCGCCATTCGTGAAACCCGGCACGGGAACGGGACCGTAAGCCGTGATGGCCACACCGTCCTCGATGACGGCGGGAAACCGCTGCGCCTCGCCGAAGAGCGATGCGACGAGTGCGCTTGCCGGATTGGCATAGAGTTCTTCCGGCGTCGCGCATTGCGCAATACGGCCGCCTTCCATCACGGCGATGCGGTCGGCGATTTCCATTGCCTCCACGGGATCGTGCGTCACCACCAGCGTCACGACCTCCGCCTCCTTCAGCGCGCGGCGCGCTTCCTCGCGCAAGGCGCGGCGGCGCGTGACATCGACGCTCGCGAAAGGTTCGTCGAGCAGCATGGCCGAGGGCGACGGCGCAAGCGCACGGGCAAGCGCGATGCGTTGCTGCTGTCCGCCTGACAGCGTGTGCGGATAGCGCGTCTCGAAGCCCGCGAGACCGACCGATGCGAGCCGTTCTGCGACGATGGCGCGGATCTCTTCCTTCGGCCGCTTCGCCAGTCCGAAGCCGATGTTCTCGGCAACCGTCAGATGCGGGAACAGCGCGTGGTCCTGAAACACCATGCCGAAGGAGCGCTTCTCCGGCGGCACGTCGCGGCCCGGCGTTGCGAGCACCGCGCCGCCGAGGTCGATGCTGCCTTCCTGCAATGTCTCGAGCCCCGCCGCGAGCCGCAGCAGCGTCGTCTTGCCGCTTCCCGACGGTCCGAGCAGGCACAGAATCTCTCCAGGCCGCGCCTCCAGCGTCACGCCGGAAAGCACCCGATGGTCGCCATAGCTGTGTCCGACGTTCCGGAACGCCAGGGACATGAAAACACCTCGCCGGGCAGGGACTTGACCAGTCTTCTGCAAATGCGTAGCAAAATTACTTTGCCGCCTCGCGCGGTATTTGTCACAACTGCGCCATGTCAGTCACGGAAAAAGATCGGATCCCCCCCGTTCCCGCCTTCGGGGGCGCTGTCCGGCCGCGCCACGGCACGGGCTGGACCGTCGCCGCGCTCGCCGTCGCCGCCGTGCTGCTGCTTCCCTCTCTCACCGTGCTCTGGAGCCTCACCGCGCCGCCAAGCGAGAACTGGGCGCATCTCGGCTCGACGGTGCTGCCCGGCTACATCCTCAACACGCTGAAGCTGATGGCGCTTGTGGCGATCATGACCGCGATGATCGGCGTCGGCACGGCATGGCTCACCGTGACCTCGACCTTTCCAGGCCGCGCGATCCTGAGCTGGGCACTGGTGCTGCCCCTCGCGACGCCGGGCTACATCGTCGCCTACGTCTATACCGACCTTCTTTCGTTTGCGGGGCCGGTGCAGTCGGCGTTGCGCGGCGTGACGGGCTGGCACACGGGCGACTACTACTTTCCACCGGTCCGTTCGCTGCCGGGTGCGGCGATCATGCTGAGCCTCGTTCTCTACCCATACGTCTATCTCCTTGCGCGAGCCACCTTTCAGCGGCAGTCGGCGGCGCTGTTCGACGCCGCGCGCAACCTCGGCGCAAAGCCGTGGCGCGCCTTTCTCCGCGTCGCGCTTCCCTGCGCACGTCCCGCGATCGCCGGCGGCCTCGCGCTGGTGCTGATGGAAACGATTTCCGATTTCGGCGTGGTCGATTATTTCGCCGTGCAGACGCTCACCACCGGCATCTTTCGCACCTGGTTCAGCCTCGGCGATCCGGTGTCGGCCGCGCAGATCGCCGCCTGGCTCTTCATCTTCGCCATTGCGCTCGTCTTCGCCGAGATGGCGAGCCGGCGGGGCCGTGTCGCCAATCCGCTGGCGCGCGACATGCCCTCGCGGCCGCGCCGTCTTGCCGGGCTTGCCGCCGCCGGTGCGCTTCTCGCCTGCGCCCTTCCCGTCCTTCTCGGCTTCGTCGTTCCCGCCGCCGTTCTGCTCCGCTATGCCGTTGTCGCAGGCGATCCGCTGCTCGGCCGCAACTTTCTCGACTTCGCGTGGAACAGTCTCACCGTTGCCGCCATCGCCGCAGCCATTGCGACGGTCCTCGCGCTGCTTCTCGCCTATGGCGAGAGGCTGCATCCGACGCGGTTCAATCGCATTTCGATCCGTCTCGCGACCCTCGGCTATGCGCTGCCCGGCGCCATGATCGCCATCGGTATTCTCACTCTCTCGACCGATATCGATCGCCTGTTCGCCGACATGCTGAGCGACGGGCTCGGCGTGTCGCCCGGCCTGCTGCTCACCGGCTCCGTTGCCGGTCTTGTCTTTGCCTATGTCGCGCGGTTTCTCACTGCTGCCTACAATGCGGCTCATAGCGGTCTCGAGAAAATCCACCCGACGCTCGATGCCGCGGCGCGCAGCCTCGGTGCGGGGCCGCGCCGCGTGCTGGCGGCCGTTCACATTCCCCTGCTGCGCGGCGCGCTTGCGAGCGCCGCCCTCATCGTCTTCATCGACGTCATGAAAGAGTTGCCCGCGACACTGTTGCTGCGCCCTTTCAATTTCGAGACGCTGGCGACACGCACCTACCGTCTCGCTTCCGACGAGCGGCTGGCGGAAGCGAGTACGGCCGCTCTTGCCATCGTCGTCCTCGGCGTCATCCCGACGATCCTGCTCAGCCTTTCCATATCGCGGGGTGCGACCAGAGAAGCGCTCGCGCCGCCAAACACGGAAAAGTGAGCCGTCCAGCGTCTCGGAAACGCCGCTCTCGCCCGAATTCGGCGGACCCGCAGCGAAACTGACGTTATTGTCATAAAATCATCCGGCAAACTGGCGATTATCGTCCGTTTGCAACCGGTTTCATTCTGGAGTGTCCATGCATCGGCTTGTTCTGGCCCTGGCAGCGAGCATCTGTTTCTCGGCACCCGCATGGGCGCAGGGGGAATCCCAGAACGTGATCGTGGCGCGCGCGGTGGCCGACCGTTTCGTCGATCCCGTGGAAGCGCTCGGCACGACCTTCTCCAATGAAAGCGTCGTCATCACGGCAAGCGTTTCGGACAAGGTCACCGAGATCCTTTTCGAAGACGGCCAGACCGTCGAGGAAGACGCCCTTCTCGTAGCGCTTCGCCGCGACGAACAGCGTGCCGCCCTCGCCGCCGCCGAAGCGGTGCTGGCGGAACGCCGCACCGCCTATCAGCGGGCAAAGGAACTCGAAAGCCGGCAATATACGACGACGGCACAACTCGAGGAGCGTCTCTCGGCACTTCGTGAAGCCGAAGCCAACCGCGATGGCGCCGCCGCGCGTCTCGCCGACCGCGAAATCCGCGCGCCCTTCGAAGGCGTCGTCGGTCTGCGCAATATCAGCGTCGGGACATTGGTGACGCCGGGCGACACCATCACGACGCTCGACGATCTTGACCCCATCAAGCTCGACTTCACGGTACCCGCCGCCTATCTCTCGACGATCAGACCCGGCCTCGAGATCGTCGCGACGACCACAGCCTTGCCCGATATCGAGTTTCGCGGCGAGGTGCACAGCGTTTCGACACAGGTCGACCGCATCACACGCTCGATCACCGCGCGCGCCCTGATCGGCAATCCGGACCATGCGCTGAAGCCGGGCCTGCTCATGACCGTGCAGCTTTTGAAGAACCCTCGCAGCGCCATCGTCATTCCGGAGGAGGCTCTTGTCCCCGTCGGCGAAACCAACTCCGTCTTCCTCATCGAAGGCGACACGGCAATACGGCGCGAGGTCGAGATCGGCGCGCGACGGCCCGGAGATGTTGAGATTCTGAGCGGTCTCCAGGAAGGCGACCTTGTCGTCACGCATGGCACGATGCGGCTTCGCGACGGACAATCGGTCAATATCGTCAAGGAACAGAAGGCAGGCCGTACCATCGGGCGGCTGATCGACGAAACCTCGACCGTTCGATAGGAGAGGAAGCGGATGAAGCTTTCGGACATCTCCGTTACGAGACCGGTTTTTGCGGCCGTCATCAGCCTGCTTCTCGTCGCTTTCGGGCTGGTCGCGTTCGACCGTCTGCCGCTGCGCGAGTATCCCGATATCGACCCGCCCGTCGTTTCGATCACCACGGATTATCGCGGTGCCGCCGCCGCCGTGATCGAGACCCGGATCACCGAACCGATCGAGGAGCGTATCGCCGGCATCGAGGGCATCGCCTTCATGGAATCGTCGAGTTCCGACGGGCGTTCGCGCATCACCATCGAGTTCAATCCCGGCCGTGACGTCGACGCCGCAGCGAACGACATTCGCGACCGCGTGTCCGGTATCGTGGACGACCTGCCGACCGAGGCCGACCCGCCGGACATCCGCAAGGAAGATTCGAGCGACGATGTCATCATGTGGCTCAATCTCGTCAGCGACCGCATGAGCGTGCTCGAAATGACGGATTATGCCGAGCGGCACATCGTCGACCGTTTCTCGACGCTTGACGGCGTAGCGCGCGTCCGTCTCAGCGGCGAGCGAAGCTATGCCATGCGCGTCTGGCTCGACCGAACGGCGCTCGCCGCACGGAGGCTGACGGTCGGAGACGTCGAGGAAGCGCTGCTCGCCGAGAATATCGAACTCCCGGCCGGAAATATCGAATCCGCGCAGCGCCAGTTCACGGCGCGCGTCGAGCGCAACTTCCGCACGGAGCAGGATTTCCGGCAGCTCGTTCTGTCGCAGGGCGGGGATGGCTATCTGGTGCGGCTCGGCGACGTCGCGCGGGTCGAGCGCATGGCAGCGGAAGATCGAACGTCGTTTCGCGGCAACACCGTGCCGATGATCGGTGTCGGCATCATCAAGCAGTCGACGGCGAATACGCTCGACGTGACCCAAGCCGTAAAGAAAGAGGCGGCGCGGCTGGCAACCACGCTTCCCGACGGCATGGAGTTCAAGCAGAGCTACGATACGAGCGTCTTCATCGAAGGCGCGATCAGCGAAGTCTACAAGACGCTGAGCATCGCCATAGCGCTCGTCGTGCTCACGATCTTCGTCTTTCTCGGCAGCGCCCGAGCGACCCTCGTTCCCGCCGTCACCGTGCCCGTCTCGATCATCGCGACCTTTCTCGTCCTTTATGTGCTCGGTTTTTCCGTCAACCTGCTGACGCTTCTCGCGCTCGTGCTCGCCATCGGCCTCGTCGTTGACGACACGATCGTGGTTCTCGAAAATATCTACCGCCGCATGGAGGAAGGCGCGACGCCGCTTGTTGCCGCCTATCGCGGCGCGAGGCAGGTGGGCTTCGCCGTCATCGCGACCACAATCGTGCTGATTTCCGTGTTTGTACCGCTCGCCTTCATCGAAGGATCGGTCGGGCGGCTGTTTTCCGAATTCGCGATTACCATGGCGGCGGCTGTCGCCTTTTCCAGCCTTGTCGCGCTCAGCCTTTCGCCAATGCTGTCTTCGAAAGTTCTGAAACCGACATCCAACCGCACGAAACTCAATATCGCGGTCGACGATGCGTTCGAACGAACGAAGGGCTGGTATGCCTCGGCGCTGGAGCGCACCCTGCAGCGGCCTGCCGCCGCCTTCGGCGCGCTCGGGCTTCTTGCGGTCGCGGCCTATGGCCTCTTTCTCATCATTCCTTCCGAATACGCGCCGAAAGAGGATCGCGGCGCCTTCTTCGTGATGGTGAACGCGCCGGAGGGTTCATCCTACGACTACATCAAGGCCTATATGGACGAGATCGAGGAGCGGATGATGCCGCTTGTCGAGAATGGCGAGATCAATCGCCTGCTCGTCCGCGCGCCGCGCTCTTTCGGCAATACCGCGACGTTCAACTCCGGCATCGTGATCGCCGTTCTCAACGACTGGAGCGAACGGCGGTCTGCCTGGGAGATCATGGACGATGTGAAGGCACGAACGGCCGATCTGCCGGGCGTCACGACGTCGCCGGTGATGCGCAGCGGCTTCGGCGGCGGGACGTCGAAACCCGTCCAGTTCGTGATCGGCGGCGGCACCTATGACGAGCTCCGTGATTGGCGCGACACTCTCCTTGCCGCCATCGACGAGGACAATCCGGGCCTCACCAATATCGACAATGACTACAAGGAAACGAAGCCTCAGCTTCGCGTGGAGATCGACCGCAACAGCGCAGGCGACCTCGGCGTCACCGTCGGCAATATCGGACGTACGCTGGAGACGATATTCGGCTCGCGGCGCGTCACGACTTTCATCGATGACGGCGAGGAATACGACGTCATTCTCGAAGGCGAGCGCTCCTCGCAGCGCACGCCGAGTGACATGAGCAATCTTTTCGTGCGCTCCGAACGATCGGGTGAACTGGTGCCGCTCGCCAATCTCGTCAAGGTGAGCGAGATTGCCGGCCCGTCGAGCCTCAACCGCTACAACAGGGTGCGCGCCATTACCATCGAAGCCGACCTCGAAGACGGCTACACGCTCGGCGAGGCGCTGGACTATCTGGAAACCCTGACCCGCGAGAAGCTCCCCTCCGGCGTCACCATCGACTATCGTGGCCAGTCGCTCGACTTCGAGAACTCGGGAAGTGCCCTCGCTTTCATTTTTGTCCTCGGCGTCGTTGTCGTGTTCCTGGTGCTGGCAGCGCAGTTCGAGAGCTTCATCCATCCGCTCGTCATCATCACGACGGTGCCGCTCGCGATTGCAGGCGGCCTGTTCGGGATCTGGGTCGCAGGCGGCACGATCAATCTCTACACGCAGATCGGCCTCATCATGCTTGTCGGCCTCGCCGCGAAGAACGGTATCCTGATCGTCGAATTCGCAAACCAGCTGCGCGACGAAGGACGGGACTTCCGTGCCGCGCTGATCGAAGCTGCTGGGATCCGCCTCCGCCCGATCCTGATGACGGCCATAACGACGGTGGCGGGCGCGATACCGCTCATCCTGTCGTTCGGCGCGGGTGCGGAAACCCGCATGGCCATCGGCGTGGTGATCTTCTCCGGCGTGATCGCGACCACGGCGTTCACGCTTTTCGTGGTGCCCGTCGCCTATCAGGCTCTCGCCCGGGGCACCGGCTCGCCGAGCGACACGCAACGCAGGCTCGACGAGGAAATGACGATGGTGGACAGGGGCGGTCATCGGCCAAGGCCCATGGAAGGGGCGGAGTAACGCGCCCCGGGCCTTGACTTTCTTCTCCGGCGAACGAGGTCACTGGCATGGACTGGATTGGCGCAAGACGGAAATACCTGACCCGGCCTGTGTTCGCATGGGCGAACAAGGCCCTGCCGAGCATGTCGGATACCGAGCGCGAGGCGCTCGAAGCGGGCGATGTCTGGCTCGAGGCGGAACTCTTTACCGGCAATCCCGACTGGCAGCAGCTTCTCGATACGCCGCGGCCGCAATTGAGCGCCGAAGAACAAGCGTTCATGGACGGGCCGGTCGAAGAGCTCTGCGGCATGATCGACGACTGGAAGATCACCTGGGAGGACGGCGACCTGCCGGCGGAGGCCTGGGATTTCATCCGGCAGAACCGCTTCTTCGGCATGATCATCCCGAAGAAATATGGCGGTCTCGAATTCTCCGCCTTCGCCCATTCGGAAGTGATCCGCAAGATCTCGAGCCGTTCCGCCACGGCCGCCGTGACGGTGATGGTGCCGAATTCGCTCGGCCCGGGCGAATTGCTGCTGCAGTTCGGAACGGAAGAGCAGCGCGAATACTGGCTGCCGAAGCTCGCGCGGGGTGAGGAGATTCCGTGTTTCGGTCTCACCAGCCCGGAAGCGGGATCGGATGCGGCGTCCATGATCGACAGCGGCGTCATCTGCCGCGACAGGTTCAACGGCGAGGAGGTTCTCGGCATTCGCCTCAACTGGCGCAAGCGCTACATCACGCTTGCGCCCGTCGCCACTGTTCTCGGTCTCGCCTTCAAGCTGCGCGACCCGGACAGGCTTCTGGGCGATACCGAAGACTACGGCATCACCGTCGCGCTCGTGCCGACGGACCTTCCCGGCGTGACCGTCGGGCGGCGCCACCTGCCTTCGTTCCAGATGTTCCAGAACGGCCCTGTCGAAGGTGAAGACGTTTTCATCCCCCTCGACCACGTGATCGGCGGCAAGGAACAGGCAGGCCAGGGCTGGAAGATGCTGATGAGCGCACTTGCGGCGGGCCGCGGCATTTCGCTCCCCTCTCTCTCCGCGGCCGCTGCTGCTTTCTCGGCGCGGACCTCCGGCGCGTACGCGCGCGTGCGCGAACAGTTCAACCTGCCCGTCGGGAAGTTCGAAGGCGTGCAGGCGCGGCTGGGACAGATCGCGGGCACGGCCTATCTCCTCGATGCTGCGCGGCGGCTCACCTGCGCCGGGCTCGACGGCGGCCGCAAGCTCGCCGTCATCTCCGCCATCATGAAGGCGCAGGCGACGAACCGCATGCGCCAGGCGGTGAACGATGCGATGGACATTCATGCGGGCAAGGCCGTGATCGACGGCCCGTCGAACTATCTCGGCAATCTCTACCGCGCCGTCCCCGTCGGCATCACCGTCGAAGGTGCGAACATCCTGACGCGCAACCTCATCATCTTCGGACAGGGCGCCATTCGCAGCCATCCTCACCTGCTGAAGGAGATGCAGGCTCTGGAAGAAGAGGACCGGGAGACGGCGCTCGAGAAATTCGACGGGGCCTTCTGGCATCATGTCGGGCACGGGTTCAAGACGCTCGGCCGCGCATGGGCGCGCAACTGGACGGGCGGCCTGTTCGCACCGGCGCCGAAGGCCGGCAAGGCCAGCCGTCACTACCGTCAATTGTCGCGCCGCGCCGCGAGCTTCGCGCTGACCGCGGATTTCGCCCTGCTCACGCTTGGCGGAGCGCTGAAGCGCAAGGAAATGCTTTCCGCGCGCCTCGGCGATATTCTGTCCGAGCTCTATCTCCTCTCCGCGGCGCTGAAGCGCTGGGAGGACGAAGGCCGGAAATCCGAAGACCTGCCTCTGCTCGACTGGTGCATGGCCGATGGGCTGGCGACCATCGACCGGAGTTTCGCGGAAGTCTTTGCGAATCTGCCGAACCGGTTCTTTGCGGCCATCGCGCGCTTCGTCATTCAACCCCTCGAGGCAGGACGACGCGGTCCGAAAGACAGGCTCACCATGCAATGCGCTGAGCTTCTTCTTGCTCCGTCCGAGACCCGGGACCGATTGACCTCCGGCCTCTATCTCGGCCGGGGCGAAGACGCTGTGGCCACGCTTGAAGAGGCCTTCGCGCTGTCCGTCCTCACGGAAAGGGCACGGGAAACCATGCGCAAGGCGGGCATAGACGAGCCCGAGACCGCCGTCGCCAATGGCGACATCACGAACGAGGAGGCGGCGCAGATATCGAACTACCGTGCCGTTCTCGCGCGTGTCGTCGCGGTCGACGATTTTGCCCCGGCAGAACTCTCGCTTCACGCGACTCCGACGAACGAGGAACCCCGCCCCGTCCGGGCGGCGAATGCCTGAAGAACGGAAGAACGGCGAACCGCAAACTGGTATCATGGAATGAGAGTCGGCGGGTTTCCCTCATAATATGGTGCAGCACGGCGTGTCTTCAGGTCCCGAAATCTTCGAGGATGCTTCGGCGATTGCCGATGCGATCATTTCGCGTGTCGGCAAGCGGATCGTGCTCGCCTTGCCGCTTGGGCTCGGCAAGCCGAACCACATGGTCAACGCGCTTGTCGAACGCGCCATCGCCGATCCCTCCATCTCCCTCCAGATATTCACGGCGCTTACGCTCGAAGTGCCGCGCGTGTCGAGCGAACTCGAACGCCGTTTCATGGGACCGATACTGAAGAGGCTCTTCGAGGGCTATCCCGATCTTGCCTATGCAGATGCACTGCATGCGGGAACGCTTCCGGCGAACATCCAGGTCAACGAATTCTTCATGCAGGCGGGCAAGTGGCTCAACTCGCCGCGCCAGCAGCAGAACTACATCTCGGCAAACTACACACACGCGCTCCGCTACGTTCTCCAGACGAACGTCAACGTCGTCGGCCAGCTGGTCGCGCCGTCGCAAGCGCGAGACAGGTTCAGCCTCAGCTGCAATCCGGACATCAGTGTCGACCTCCTGGAAGCGCGGCAGGAGGGACGCGCCGATTTCATCTTCGCGGGAGAAACCAATGCCGAACTTCCCTATATGGGCGGCGCCGCGGAAGTCGGCGCAAGCGCATTCGATCTTCTGCTCGACAGTGCGAAACTCCAGTTCCCTCTTTTCGCGCCGCCCCGCGAGCCTGTAACACCAGCCGATTATGCCATCGGCCACCACGTCGCGAGTCTCGTTCCCGACGGCGGCACGCTCCAGATCGGCATCGGGTCGATCGGCGATGCGGTGGGACAGTCTCTGGTGCTCCGCCATCGCGACAACATGGCGTTCAGACAGACACTTGAAAGGCTCGGCGGCATCGGCCCCGAGCGTGGTTCGTTTGACGAAGGGCTCTACGGCGCGAGCGAGATGCTCGTCGAATGTTTCCTCGACCTGATCGAAGCCGGTGTCGTGAAACGCGAGGTCGACGGCGTCCTCGTGCATGGTGGTTTCTTTCTCGGCTCCCGCGGCTTCTACCGAAAACTGCGTGAGATGACGCCGGCTCAGCGCGCAAAGATCGCGATGGTTCCCGTCGCCTTCGTGAACGACCTGCTTGGCGAGGAAGAGAGAAAGCGCGCCGCACGAAAAGGCGCCCGTTTCGTCAACACGGCAATGATGGCGACGCTGACCGGTGCCGTCGTTTCGGACGGCCTCGAAGACGGACGCGTCGTCAGCGGCGTCGGCGGGCAGTACAATTTCGTCGCGCAAGCCTTCGCGCTCGAGGACGCGCGCTCCGTCATCACCCTTCGCGCAACGCGCAACAAGGACGGGCAGACGATGTCGAACATCGTCTGGTCCTATGGGCACACCACGATCCCGCGTCATCTCCGGGATATTGTGGTGACCGAATACGGCGTTGCGGACCTGCGCGGCAAGACGGACGGCGAGGTCGCCGCCGCCATGCTCTCCATCGCCGACTCGCGCTTTCAGGAGGAGTTGCTCGCCAAAGCAAAAAAGGCCGGCAAGATCGCCCGCAGTTACGAGATACCCGAGCATCATCGTCACAACACGCCCGCACATATCCGGAAAGGGCTGGCGGACGCACAGGAGAAAGGCCTGCTGCCCCTCTTTCCGTTCGGCAGCGACTTCTCGGATGTAGAGCAGGCGTTGATGCCGGCGCTTGGCAAGCTTCGCAACGCAGGGCGCCGCGAGCTCATGGGATTTGCCTTGCGCAGCGGCCCGGAAACCGACGCCGCAAAAGCCGGCCTCGACCGGATGGGGCTGGCGGCCCCCTCCGGCTTGAAGGAGCGGATTTATCGCCGCCTGATCCTCGCCGCAATGGCTGCCGGGGACTGGCAAACCTCCGCATCCTGAGACGTCCGGCCCTTGATTGCAGGCCCTTCCACTCCCCATCTACCGATTGGCGAGAGGGAGGGAGGTCCGGGACGCATCCCATTATTTTCTATAATCAGCCTTTGGGCACCGATTGGCCAATGTCCGCGTGTTGCGGCCATACCGCACTGCGAAAAAACACAGCCGAAAATGCGGAAAATCGGGGCAACGCCCTTGGATTCAGCTCCTTACGCCCATATATAGCGCCGATATATCGATCCAATATAGATGCCGATGCCCTCCGCAGGTTGACGCAGGGATACTTTATCGATGCACGTTACCACGCTTTGTCTGGGTGCCCTCGTCTTCGGCGATGCAACCGGCTACGAAATCAACAAGATGTTCGAGGATGGCCCCTTCAGTCATTTCCTCGACGCGAGCTATGGCTCCATCTATCCCGCCCTGACGCGGCTGACCGAAGAAGGGCTCGTCACCTGCAAGGCGGAACCGCAGGAACGGCGCCCGGACAAGAAGGTCTATTCGCTGACCGACAAGGGCCGTGAGCAGTTGAGCGATGCGCTCGGGCGGCAGCTCGCGCCGGACAAGTTCCGCTCCGAATTCCTGTTCACCGTTCTTTTCGCTCACCTGCTTCCCCGCAGCCGTGTGCGCGCGCTCGTCGACCAGCGGCTTGCCGCCATGAAGGAGAAGGCCGCGCAACTTTCCGAGCCTCAGGAAGACGATACGCCGGGCATGGATTTCGCGCGGCAATACGGACATGCCGTTTTCACTGCCTCCATCGACTTCCTGGAACGCAACCGGCATCAGATCGAAGAAATCGCAACCGAAGAAAAAGCACATGCTTGAACGTCAGAAGAATTTCATAACAAGGATGACCGGCGGGCGGCTTCACCGTTCCCACTACATCGCCATCGGCATCGCGGTTGCGATCGGGCTCTGGTTCATGACCGGAATAGTTGGTGGCGGCGACAGCAACGGCAACGACCTCACAGCAGCGGAAGCGGATGCCGCCAACAACGCGGCGACCCGTGTGCGGGTGGCGGAGTCGACCGCCGCGATGCGCCAGAGCTTCATCACCATTCGCGGCCGCACCGAGGCCAAGCGCGCCGTGGAAGTGCGCGCCGAGACGCAAGGCACCGTCACGGAACTGCCCGTCGAAAAGGGCGAGCGCGTGAATGAAGGCGACGTTCTCTGCCGCCTCAAGCTGGATGCGCGCGACGCGCAGCTTGCCGAGGCAAAGGCACTCGTCAAACAGCGGCAACTCGAATACGACGCCTCGCGCCAGCTTGCTGAAAAAGGCTGGCGGGCGCCGACGGTTGCTGCCGGTTCCAAGGCGGCGTACGACGCGGCGCAGGCTCGTCTCAAGCAGATGGAAATAGAGGTCGGCCAGACGAAGATACTCGCACCCTTCGACGGCGTCTTCGACGCGCGCCCCGTCGAGGTCGGCGACTATATGCGCGTCGGCGACGTCTGCGGGCTCGTTGTCGAACTTGATCCGCTCCTCGTTGCCGGACAGGTCTCCGAAGACAAGGTGAGCGCACTCGATATCGGCGTGCCGGGCAAGGCGCGCCTCGTCACAGGGGAAGAAGTCGAGGGCAGGATTCACTTCGTCGCCAAGACGGCAGATCCCGCCACCCGTACTTTCCGTGTCGAACTCGAGGTTCCGAACAAGGATTTCTCGATCCGCGCCGGCATCACCGCGGAAATCGTCGTGCCCGGCACGGAAGTGCTCGCGCACCGGATTCCAAGCGGCGTGATCGCGCTCAACGACAGCGGTGTCGTCGGCGTGCGCACCGTCAACGAGGAAGGCCGCGTCGCCTTCACCGCGGTCCGGCTGATCGACGATACGCCGGAAGGATTGTGGGTGTCGGGCCTGCCCCGCACCGTCACGCTCATTACCGTCGGTCAGGACTACGTGACCGAAGGCCAGAAGGTCGAGGCAGTACAAGCCAACAAGGTTGGAGCGGCGCTGTGACATCCGCCATCGAAGCCATACTGGGACGCACCCGCACCGTCATGACCACGATGGTGCTGCTGGTCGCGGCCGGCGTCATCTCCTTCATCACGATCCCGAAGGAGGCCGATCCGGACATTCCCATTCCGATCTTCTACGTCTCCATCGTGCATCACGGCATTTCGCCGGAGGACGCGGAACGGCTGCTCATCCGGCCGATGGAAACGGAACTGCGCTCGCTGGAAGGCCTGGAGGAGATCACGGCCATCGCCTCCCAGGGGCATGCCGGCATCCTGCTCGAGTTCGACGTGAATTTCGACAAGGACGCCGCGCTTCAGGATGTGCGCGAGAAAGTCGATATGGCGCGGGCGGAACTTCCGGGCGACACCGAAGAGCCGACCATTCGCGAATTCAACACGTCGCTGTTTCCCGTCCTGATCGTCACGCTGTCGGGCGACGTTCCCGAACGCGCGCTCTACAATGCGGCGCAGAGCCTGAAGGACGAAATCGAGGCAATACCGACCGTGCTCCAGGCCGAGCTCGTCGGACATCGCGAGGAACTGCTGGAAGTCGTCATAGATCCGGCGAAGCTCGAGTCCTACAACATCTCGCAAAGCGAGCTCATCAACGTCGTCTCTCTGAACAACCGTCTGGTCGCCGCCGGCAATATCGACACCGGCCAGGGACGCTTCTCGGTCAAGGTGCCGGGCCTCTTCGAAGAACGCGAGGATGTTCTCAACCTGCCGATCAAGACCTCCGGCGAGGGTGTCGTCAAGCTTTCGGACGTCGCGGACATTCGCCGTACCTTCAAGGATGCGGACGGGTATGCACGGTTCAACGGGCACCCGGCAATCGCCATCGAGATCACCAAGCGGATCGGCACCAACATCATCGACAACAATGTTCAGGTACGCAAAGCAGTCGATGACTTTACCGAGACCTGGCCCGATGCCATCCATGTGAATTACACACTCGATGCGTCCGACTGGATCTACCGCTCTCTCGGATCGTTGCAATCGTCGATCGCCACCGCGATCGTTCTTGTGATGATCGTCGTCGTTGCCGCGCTCGGCCTGCGTTCGGCCATGCTGGTCGGCATCGCCATTCCGACGTCGTTCATGATCGGTTTCTTCTTCCTCGCCTCGGCGGGCTATACCGTCAACATGATGGTCATGTTCGGCATGCTGCTCGCGGTGGGCATGCTCGTCGACGGCGCCATCGTCGTGGTCGAATATGCGGACCGGAAGATGTCGGAAGGGCTCGACAAGCGCGACGCCTATGCGCTTGCCTCAAAGCGCATGTTCTGGCCCGTGACCTCATCGACGGCAACCACCCTGGCGGCGTTCCTTCCCATGCTTCTCTGGCCGGGCGTCTCCGGCAAGTTCATGAGCTACCTGCCGATCACGCTGATCGTCGTCCTCTCGGCTTCGCTCATTACCGCGCTGATTTTCGTGCCCACCATCGGCACCCTGTTCGGCAAGGCCGAAACCGAAAACGACGATGTATTGAAGCAGCTTGCCGGCGCGGAGACCGGCGACATTCGCGCGCTCCCGGGGCTCACCGGCTCCTATGTCCGGCTGCTCGACCGCCTTATCCAGTATCCGGGCCGCGTGATGGCGGCAACGGGTGTCGTGGTTGTCGGCACGATCTGGATTTTCACCCTCTTCAACAATGGCGTCGAGTTCTTCGTCGATACGGAGCCGGAGCGCGCCATCGTTCTCATCAGCGCCCGCGGCAATCTTTCCGCCGACGACACGATCGCGCTCGCACGGGACGTCGAGGAGATTGCGCTCAACACCGACGGCATGAAAACCGTCTTCACGCGAACGGCGCCGGGACTGAGCCAGGGCCAGGGCGGCGGCGATGACGTGCCGAACGACCTCGTCGGCCGAATGCTCATTGAGTTCAAGCCTTATGAGGAGCGGCGCAAAGGCGCGGTCATCCTGGAAGAGATTCGTCAGAAGGCGGGCGAGATTGCCGGCATCAGGGTCGAGGTCCGCAAGCAGGAAGACGGCCCCCCCACCGGCAAGGACATCCAGATCGAGCTCACCTCCACCAACTACCAGAAGCTTCTGGAAACGACGGGTCTCATACGGGCGCATCTGGACAACGAAGTGGACGGCCTCATCAACATCGAGGACGGACGGCCGCTGCCCGGCATCGAATGGGTCATGACGGTCGATCGCGAAATGGCCGGGCGTTTCGGCGCGGACGTGACCTCTGTCGGGTCCGTCATCCAGCTCGTCACGAACGGAATTCTGATTGGCGAATACCGGCCGGACGATGCGCGGGACGAAGTCGACATCCGGGCACGATTCCCGGACAGCTACCGCGTGCTCGACCAGCTCGATCAACTGCGTGTCCAGACGTCGCAAGGCCTTGTCCCGATTTCCAACTTCGTCAACCGGGAAGCACAGCCGCAAGTCAGCACCATCGAGCGGATCAACGGCTATCGCCGCATCATGATCAAGGCGAATACCGCGATCGATCCCGAGACGGGAGAGAAACTGAATGTCGACGCCAAGGTGAACGAGATCGTCAGCTGGCTCGAAACCCAGAACATCGACCCCGCCGTGAATGTGAAATTCCGCGGTGCGAGCGAGGAACAGGAAGAATCCGCATCCTTCCTGGGCGGCGCACTGATCGGCGCGCTGTTCCTGATGTTCATCATCCTGCTGACGCAGTTCAACAGTTTCTACCATTCGATACTGACGCTCTCGACGGTCATCCTGTCGACGCTCGGCGCCCTTATCGGCATGGTCGTCACCGGACAGCCCTTCTCCGTCATCATGACGGGTACGGGCATCGTCGCGCTGGCGGGCATCGTCGTGAACAACTCGATCGTGCTGATCGATACCTATCAGCGGCTTCGCGAAGATGCGATGGACGTCGTCGAGGCGGTTCTCAGGACGGCAGGACAGCGGCTTCGGCCGATCATGCTGACCACGATCACGACGATGTTCGGGCTGCTGCCGATGGCGCTGCAGATCAACCTGGATTTCGTCAATCGCGAGATCGTGATTGGCGGGCCGGTGTCGGTCTGGTGGGTCCAGCTCTCGACCGCGATCATCTTCGGTCTCGGGTTCTCGACGCTGCTGACGCTGGTGCTCGTGCCCGTGCTTCTGGCCGCGCCGACCGTGATGCGGGAAAAGCGCGCCGCCCGGCGCAGGGGTGGTGACGACTGGCGCGAGACCGCCGAAACGCGCCGCGCCGCCGAATAGGCTCGTCAGGCTTCGTCCGCAACGGGATTGGAAAGCAGGCCGACACCCTCGATTTCGACTTCGATGGTGTCGCCTGCCTTCATCCACACAGGCGGCGTGCGTGCAAAGCCGACCCCCGCAGGCGTTCCCATCACCAGCACATCACCCGGCTCCAGCGTCATGCACTGAGCCAGCAGCATGATGGTTTCATCGACTGGGAAGATCATGTCGCGCGTGTTCGCACTCTGCATGACCTCGCCATTGAGGCGCGACTCGATCTTCAGACCCGCCGCTCCCGCCGGCAGTTCGTCGGCGGTCACAAAAACGGGACCGAAGGGACCGGTCGCATCGAAATTCTTGCCGATGGTCCATTGCGGCGTGCGCCGCTGATAGTCGCGAACCGACGCATCGTTGAAGCAGGCATAGCCTGCGACATACGACAGGGCGTCCGTCTTCGCTACATGGCGCGGAACCCGCCGGCCGATCACGGCGGCAAGTTCCGCCTCGAAATCGAGCTGCTCCGAGACACGCGGCCTGATGATCGCCTCGCCATGGCCGATCAGAGTCGTCGCGCAGCGCATGAAGAAGTTCGGGTAGTCGGGTTTCTCTCGTCCGCCTTCCGCCGCGTGCTCGGCATAGTTGAGCCCCAGGCAGACGATCTTGCCGGGCCGCGGGATGACCGGAAGGAGCTTCGTCTCTTCGAGCGGACGGCGCGCCGCAGCGCGAAGAGCGTTCTGCGCCGCAGCAAAGGCAGGTTCCCCCACCTGAATCGTGCCCAGCAGGCTGCCGGATAGCCCGGAAACTCCCGACAGATCGGCGATTTCGCCGTCCACGACGGCGCCGAGCCTTTCGTTTCCCGCATCCTCGAAGGTCACAAATCGCATTCACATCCTCCTGCTTCCGCGACAGATTCTTGGGTGGCCACCCTATTCGTTCGTTTTGCCCGTCGCCACGGCACGCTACACTGAAGAAAACACAACACGGGAGGAAGGAAATGACGCATGAGGAGTCCCCAGGCTCGCAGATAAATGGCGCATCCCGTTTCGATGCCGTTATCGTCGGCGCCGGCTTCGCCGGTATGTACATGCTGCACCGGTTGCGCGCACTCGGCCTTTCCGTGCGCGTCTTCGAAACCGGCGATGGCGTCGGCGGCACCTGGTACTGGAACCGGTACCCGGGCGCGCGATGCGACGTCGAGAGCCTCGAATACCAGTACGGCTTTTCGGATGACATTCAGCGGGAATGGGACTGGACGGAGCGATACGCCGCTCAGCCCGAGATTCTGCGTTATCAGAACTATGTCGCGGACAAGCTCGATCTCCGCAAGGACATCCAGTTCTCGACCCGCGTGACCTCCGCCGACTACGACGCGCGAAGCGGCGAGTGGACCGTCGAGACGGATCGAGGTGACCATGTGCAGACCCGCTTCTGCATCATGGCGACCGGCTGCCTCTCGGCCGCCCGGATCCCCGATTTCCCCGGGGTCCGGGATTTCGAGGGCGAGACCTATCATACGGGCGCCTGGCCGCATGAAGGTGTGGACTTCACCGGCAAGCGGGTCGGCGTCATCGGCACCGGCTCATCCGGCATTCAGAGCACCCCGATCATTGCCGAACAGGCAAGCCATCTCACTGTCTTCCAGCGGACAGCCAATTTTACCCTGCCTGCGGGCAACCGCCCGCTTTCCCCGGAGGAGGTCCGCAAGTCCAAGGAAACGCTTCTTGCCGACCGGGAGCATGCCCGTCAGACACCGGGCGGACTCATCTGCTTCGAATATAATGAGGCACTCGCGGAGGAAATGACGCCCGAGGCTCGTGAAAAGGAACTCAGCGACCGCTGGACCCAAGGCGGTTTCGCTTTTCTCGGTTCCTATGGCGACATCATGGCGACACCGGAAGCGAACGACATTGCTGCCGATTTTGCCCGTGCTCAGATGCGCGCGGTCATCAAGGATCCCGCCATCGTCGACATCCTCCTGCCGGATGACCACCCGGTCGGCGTCAAACGCCTCTGCCTCGACACGCATTACCTCGAAACCTTCAACCTGCCCCATGTGGACATCGTCGATGTGCGGGCAGCGCCCATCGAGCGCATTTCCAGATCGGGAATCGTCAGCGGCGGCCGGGAATACGAGGTCGATGCCATCGTCTTCGCCACCGGCTTCGACGCCATGACAGGCGCAATCCTCGGCGTCGACATCACGGGCCGCGACGGGATGAAGCTCCGGGACAAGTGGGCGGCGGGTCCGCGCACCTATCTCGGCCTAGGATCGGCCGGATTCCCGAACCTCTTCTTCATCACCGGCCCCGGCAGCCCGTCGGTTCTCAGCAACATGATCGTGTCCATCGAGCAGCATGTCGACTGGATCACGGATTGTCTCTCCCGGCTTACGAGCGGCAACATCCGCTCCATCGAAGCCACACCCGGCGCCGAGGACGAGTGGGTTGCCCATGTGAACGAAGTCGCCAGCGAGACGCTCTATCCGCAGGCGAACTCCTGGTATATGGGAGCCAACATCCCCGGAAAACCTCGTGTTTTCATGCCCTATACAGGCGGCGTGGATGTCTATGGGCAGAAACTCGACGAGGTTGCGCAGGCCGACTACGAGGGGTTCAGGCTCGGCGCATGACCCGTCTGAGCCAGCTCTGGGTTCAAGGGCTGCCGGTGTCGCCGAAGGGCGGCACGGTGTCCAGTTCGTGGTAGGGGTCGAACCGCACGTCGTCGTCGCCGACGCCGTCGAAAGGGTTCTCGAGCCGGTCCTGAATGTTGTCGAGCCCGACGAGAACGCAAGCATAGGCAATCGCGACGCCATAGCCGAAGACGACCCCGCCCTTCTCCGCGATATCCGCATAGAAGGGTGCGTAGAGGATCGGGAAGACGTTCAGATAGATCTTGCTGAAGGCGCGGAGCGAGCCGGGCGTCCTGTAATCCGCGATCATGCGGATTTTCTCGAACTCGGTCGTCATGCTCCAGAGGAAGTTGTTGATCCGCGACAGTTCCGTCGCGCCCAGCCCCCGTGCACGGAGCCGCTCATTGCTGCGCGAGTAGGCTGAGAGGATCGAATAGACCTCAAGCGTCGAGGTATCCCGTTCACCCGGCCGCGCCATCAGTGCCGCCCGGAGCGCCGTATAGAGGCGGCGGCCCAGATCGAGCGCCCGGTCCGCATCCTCATCCTTCCCACCATCCCAGTCGCGGTGAGCGAAATAGAGCGAGGCGATGCCGGCCCTCAGCGCGGCAAGACTCTTCAGCGCTTCCTCGCGGCGCTGGTAGGCGGCACCTATAGAGAAGACGATCGGAAAGACGATCGCGACGGCAATCAGGCTCGACGGCAGGTCGGAACGGATGCCATAGGCGATGCAGCCCCAGGTCGCCGCCACGGCGAGCGCGGCGATCAGGGCCACCTGAAGGTCGAAAATTCTGAAGAACTGGCGAAGAAGACCCATCTGGAGGTTATGCACCGGGCATGTGGAAACCGGGCGGGCGTCAGGCCGTCCGGGAAATCGCCGCCGCGCGGGCCGCCTCGCAGTCTTCCCGGCTCATACCCAGCTCCTGGGTCATGTGCCAGATCAGATATTCCTCGAAGTGATGGAGGTTCTCGTCCGCGAGCGACAGCTGCCAGAGGATTTCGACGAGTTCGCGCTTTTCTTCCAGCGAGAACCCGCGCCTTATGCTTTCGAGGAAGGGGCGGTCGTCATAGACCATCCGGTCTTCGCTTTCCGCAATCGCGATCAACTCCCGGGCTTCCTCGGAATCGAGGCCGAATTTCTCGACGATGAGGCGCTTGATCGCGTCCCGCTCCGAAGCACTGAAGTCCCGGTCGAGCCGCGCGGCCTCGACCATCAGTGCGGTTGCTGCGGCATGCTTGCGACCGTCCGGCATCTCGTCACCGTCGCGACCGCGCTCGATGAAGCTCAGCACCTTTTCCAGCATTCGGACGCCCCCCATTCAATAAAACGCGGCCGCTCCCAGCCGGGAGCTGACCGCAAACTGGAAGCGAGCATGGCAATTTTCGATGTCAGTTTCGTGACGATCAGATCACAGATGGTTGCCAATTAACCAGATTTTCACTTTCTGCTTCGTGCCCTTTGATTCGTTTCAGAAATAGTCGCAATGTCATCGGGGGCGCGGTGAGGATGTCGGCCTGATACTGGCGGCATCCTGCTGGTACTCGTGTCCAGTTGGGGTTTTGGGGGTGCCTGGTGCGACGGCTCGCGCTATTGGCTGTTCTTGTTGCGCTCAGTGGGTGCAGCAATCATTTGGCGAGCCTTGGGGGGACAGCAGGTCCTCAGGGCACCGTTTCGTCGTCTCCCGCGGCCGTTGCCACAGAGGCAAAAGGCGGTAACGGGGAAGCGGCGACGCTGGTCCTCAACGGCATTGCCCTCGATCGCGTTTCCGACCTTCCAAGCCCTTCACAGGTATCGGACGAGGAACTGCTCTCGGTCGCCAACCCCCTGATTGGAAAGAGCGTTTCCATCGAAGGCCTGCGCAACCTGGCAACCGCCATGGAGACGAGATTCCGCGAGGCTGGGTACCCCTATGCCCGCGTCATTCTCCCTCCGCAAAAAGTCGAAGGGGGCCTCGTTACGTTCACCGTGATCGAAGGCTGGATCGACGGCGTGACCGTTCTGGGCCCCTCCAGTCCGGAGAAAACCCAGACCGAAGTCCGGCTGCGCCCGCTCGACAAGACGGGTCCCGTCGAAGTCCGCGAGATCGAGCGGACCGTCGCGCTGCTGCAGCGTGTACCGGGGCTCAAGTCCCACGTCGCCATCGCCAGGGGCGGCAGCGGTCCGGGGGCCATGAAGCTCGTGGCAGACGCGGCGAAAGAAGAACCTAACTATCTGTTAAACATACAGAATTCTGGCTCCCGGAGTCTTGGACGGGAAGGGGCGACGTTTTTCGCGTCCGTTCCCGGAGCCGCGCCACTGGGCGACGAGTTCCAGTTCGCCGCCTATAATACTTTCGACTATGAAGAGCAGATGAGTCTGCAGGCCGTGTACGAACGGGGCCTGACGCTGGACGGGCTGACAGCGCGTCTGGCGGCGACCTATGCCGAAGCAACCCCGTCCGGGCCGGTCGCCACGCTTGGCCTGGCTTCGGAAAGCGTCACAGCCGATGCCTCCGCATCCTATCCGATATATCTACGACGCAAGACATCGCTCGACCTGACGGCGGGCTTCGCCTATGCCGACTTCACCGGAGAGCTCTTCAGCGGAACGGTCCCTTTCAGCGACGACCGCACACGTTCGGCCTATGTGAGCCTTGATGGCAAAACCAGACTCGGCGGCTGGACGCTCGACGGAGGTGCCCTTTTCAAGCGCGGGCTGGACGTGCTGGACGCGAGCAAGGCCGGCGATGCCAACCTTGCACGGCCCGAAGCCGAGCCCGAGACGCTGATTTCAATGGGCCATCTGGCCGTCGAAAGCCCGCGCATCTACGGCATTCAGGCACGGATGCGGGCTGAAGGACAGTATGCCGTTCATCCGCTGATGGCGGTCGATGAGTTCTCCTTCGGCAACTACACGATCGTCCGCGGCTACGATCCGGGCGCCGCCGCAGGCGATAGCGCGATCGCGGCCGCTTTCGATATCAGCGGTTTCCAGCAGACTTTCTGGAACCAGCGCGTCAGCGCGGAACTCACCGGTTTCTACGATCTCGGCAAATACTGGAACCAGGACTCGACCGGAACGCAAGAGCGGTCGATTGCGTCCATCGGCGGCGGCGTTCGCGTCACCCTGACGGGCTATCTCCGCGCCGATGTTACCTATGCGGTTCCCCTGAACGCTCCGCTGGGACAAGGCGAAGGCCGCCCGGACCCCCGGGTTCTCTTCAGCATAACGGCCGATACGGCCGCCATCTGGGAGAGGATCGCAAATGTCTGGGCCTCGTGACATGCGCCGGGCCGCGCGAACCGGCCTTGCCGTCGCGATATCGGTCGCATGGGTGGCAGCCGGCAGTCCGCTCCGGGCGGAGCCCACCAACCCCGTGATTGTTGGCGACTCCGCCGGACTTGGGGCCGGGGCGGCGACGATAGGGTCCGTTTCGAACGGCCCCGGCACGGACATGACGATCGACCAGCATGCGGAGCGGGTCTTTATCGACTGGGCAAGCTTCAATATCGGCGCGAGCGATAGCGTCAGTTTCCAGCAAGGCGGCAGTCAGTGGATCGCCGTCAACCGGGTGACCGGCGGTCTGGGCCCAACCACCATCGACGGCATGCTGACGGCCAACGGCCATGTCTGGATCATCGACCCGGCCGGTATTGCCTTCAGTTCCACCGCCGTGGTGGATGTCGGCGGATTGCTGGCCACGGCTTCGAACATCGATCCAGGCGATTTCCTGGCCGTTACGGACCTCGAGGACGAGACGGGCTTCAGCTTTGCGTTCGGCGGAAACGACGGTGCCCGGGTCAGCAATGCCGGGACGATCAACAGCAGCGGCCTTCTGGCGATGGTCGCGCCCCTCGTCGACAATTCGGGAACGCTCGAGTCTACCTATGGCGACGTTTTGCTTGGGGGGGCGAACGCCTTTCGCCTCAGCTTTACGCAAGTCGAGCGGCCCGCCGACGCCGACCATCAGACCGCCTTCGACGAACTTCTCGTCACGGATTTCATCATCGAAACGCCGGTCACAAACGATCCCGTCCCCGGCAATGAAACCGTCCCGGTCACCAACACCGGTAACCTGACCGGCGCCAATGTCATCGTTTCCGCGGCAAGCGCGGGCGGTGGCGCCTTCATAAACATGGATGGTGTCGTCGAGGCGACCAGCATCGGCGACCAATCCGGTGATGTCGTTATTCTCGGCGGCGGTGACTTCACCGACGGCGCAGCCGATGCAGCCAGCGGCGGAAGCGAGGCCATCCGGATCGAGAATGCCGATATTACGGCGGCCGGCGACTTCGTGGCGCAGGGCACCGGCGTTTCCATAGAAAAAGGAACCGGGCCGGGCACGATCACGGCCGGGAGCTCGAGGATCGCGGCCACCAGTGGCGATGTGACCTCCGACACAAATCTCACCACCACCGGTGGAGGTATGGACATAAGCGCAAGCGGTCTTGTCTCCGTTGCCGCTCTCGACGCCTCGACAACGATCGATATCGAGGCCGCCGATGTCGATCTCGGCGGCGGCGTGGTTGCCGGCAGCACAATTGCCATGGAGGCAACGGCGGGCGACATCTCCGGTACCGATATCGACATCGAAGGCGCGAGCGTCGAACTGACCGGCCAGGTCACCGCCACCGACAGCGCCTCCATCGTCGCGACGACAGGCAATGCCACCCTCAACGACGACATGACCTCGACCGGCTCCATCCTGATCGGAGCGGCTTCCGGCAAGGTCACCGCAGCCGGGCTCGACGCGGACACGACGCTGAGCGTCACCGCCGGGGACATCGACCTCAACGGGACGGTGACCGGAGGAGGAGCGGTCACCGTCGAAGCGACGGCGGGCGACATCTCGGGAACGGATATCGATATCGAAGGCGCAAGTGTCGAACTGACCGGCCCGGTCACCGTCACCGACAGCGCCTCCATCGTCGCGACGACAGGCAATGCCACCCTCAACGACGACATGACCTCGACCGGGTCCATCCTGATCGGAGCGGCTTCCGGCAAGGTCACCGCAGCCGGGCTCGACGCGGACACGACGCTGGGCGTCACCGCCGGGGACATCGACCTCAACGGGACGGTAACCGGAGGAGGAGCGGTCACCCTCGAAGCGACGGCGGGCGACATCTCGGGGACGGATATCGATATCGCGGGCGCAAGTGTCGAACTGACCGGCCCCGTCAACGCCACCGATAGCGCCGCCATCGTCGCGACGACAGGCGATGCCACGCTCAACGACGACCTCACCTCGACCGGCTCCATCCTGATCGAGGCCGCGTCCGGCAAGGTGACGGCCGCTGGATTGGACGCGGACACCACCCTTGGACTGACCGCGGAAGACATCGATCTCAATGGCACGGTATTGGGGGGTGGGGCCGTAACGATGACCGCGACAGCCGGCGACATTTCCGGAACGGATATCGATATCGGGGGCGCGAGCGTCGAGCTGACTGGCACAGTGGCGGCAACGGATAGCGCTTCGATCACGGCCACGACCGGCGATCTCACCCTCAACAACGACATGACTTCGACGGGTTCGATCCTGCTGGAAGCCGCCGAAGGCAAAGCCACGACCGCGGGGCTGGAGGCCGACACCACGCTCGACATCACCGCCGACGACATCGAGGTGACGGGCAACGCAACGGCCGGTGGGGCCCTCTCCATGGTCGCGGAGCTGCTCGGCATCGACCTGCAGGGCGCCGTCGAAGCGGCAAGCGTTTCCCTGGATGCGGAAGGGAATGTGACGGCGACCGGAACGATTACGTCCACTGCCGGAGAGATCGGCATCGAAGCCGGGGGGGATACCGGCCTGGCCGCGCTGGACGCCGCCACCACGCTTGACGTCATTGCCGAAGACATCGACCTCAATGGCGCGGTCGCAGGCGGCGGGGCGGTCACAATTGAAGCGACCGCGGGAGATATCTCCGGTACCGACATCGATATTGAAGGTGCGAGCGTCGAGCTGACCGGTCCGGTCACAGCGACGGATAGCGCCTCCATCGTCGCGACGGCGGGCGACGCCACCCTCAACGACGACCTCACCTCGACCGGCTCCATCCTGATCGAGGCCGCGTCCGGCAAGATCAGCGCTACCGGGCTCGATGCCGCCACGACACTGGACGTGACCGCTGCCGACATCGACCTTGACGGCACCGTCGTGGGCGGCGGAGCGGTGACGATGGAAGCAACTGCCGGGGATATATCGGGAACTGATATCGATATCGAAGGCGCAAGTGTCGAACTGACCGGGCCGGTCACCGCGACAGATAGTGCGAGCATCGTCGCGACGACAGGCGATGCCACGCTCAATGACGACATGACCTCGACCGGCTCCATCCTGATCGAGGCCGCGTCCCGCAAGGTCACCGCCGCCGGGCTCGACGCGGCCACGACGCTGGGCGTCACCGCCGGGGACATCGACCTCAACGGGACGGTGACCGGAGGAGGAGCGGTAACCGTCGAAGCGACGGCGGGCGACATCTCGGGAACGGATATCGATATCGAAGGCGCAAGTGTCGAACTGACCGGCCCCGTCACCGCCACAGACAGCGCCGCCATCGTCGCAACGACAGGCGATGCCACCCTCAATGACGACATGACCTCGACCGGCTCCATCCTCATCGAAGCCACGGAAGGCAAGGTCACGACCGCGGGGCTCGACGCCGACACCACGCTCGACATAACCGCCGACGACATCGAGGTGACGGACGTCGCAACGGCCGGCGGGGCCCTTGCGATGATTGCCGAACTGCTCGATATCGATCTCCAGGGAGCGGTCGAGGCGGCGAGCGTTTACCTCGAAGCTGCCCGGGACATAATGGCGGTCGACAGCATCACCGCAACATCCGGCGCCATCGAAATCGAGGCCGGGGGTGAAGTGGATCTGGTCTCCCTCGACGCTGCGACGACGATCGACGTGACGGCGGCGGCGCTCGAGGTTTCCGGAGACGCATCCGCAAGCGGCGACGCAACGTTCCGGGCCATGACCGGGGATGCAACGTTTGGCGGCAAGACGTCGTCTGCAAACGGCGATGTCCTTATCGAAGCCAAGCTCGGCCACGCAACGGCCGAAGACATCGAGAGCAAGCTCGACACAACCATAGTCGCGGGTGCCGTCAGTGTTCTCGGAGACATTGTCTCGATGGGTCAGGTGGCACTTCAGGCGCTGACGGGCAATGTCGACGTGCAGGGGTCGGTAACCGCCAATGGCGGCTTGCTCCTTCTGGAGGCTGGCCAGGGCGACGCCATCATCAACAGGATCGCTTCGCTCACTAACGTCAGCATCCTTGCGCTCGATCTCGACCTGTCAGGGTCGATCAGCGCCGGCGACGAAGTGCAACTCACTTCGCTCGATAGCGGAACGACAGTCGTACTCGGCGGCGACGGCGGAACGGGAACCGTTGTCCTGCGCAATCCGGCGGGTCTTACCATCGATGCGGATGAACTCTCCCGCATATCGACGGGGAAACTCAGGATCGATGCGGAAGCAAACGATGCTCTGCTGCTCGATGTCGACTTCACCGGTGCCACGCTCGGCGATCTTTCGGTCGGCGCAGACAACAGTTCGCAGATCATTGCCGCCGGATCGGTGCAAGGGCTCGATGCGCTCACCCTCGGCTATGTCGACGGTGCCGACGACAGGCGTCCGGGACTGATCGTCGTCCCGGGAGAATTGGGGCAGGACACGACGACCGGGCGGCTCGGCGCCGTTACCCTCAATTCTTCGCAGGACATCATCATCGGTCCGCAGGCATTCCAGGCCTTCTACCAAGCCGACGATCCCTCGCTCGCCTCGCTTGGCAAGTTGAACCCCGCGGCCTTCAAGGCCACCCGCAACCACATCTTCATTGCGGCGGACGACCTGAAGCTCTACGCCCCCGGCGAAATCGTCCAGCTCAACACAGGCAGCGGTGTCGACGGCCGCGGCATCGTCTTCAAGGTGGCCGCTGTCGACGAAGGCGTGGTCAACCCTTCAGGCGACGGGCCCGAGAAGGTCGTTCTGTTCGGCGTGATAATTCGCGACGACGGCGCCCGGGTGACGAGCTACTCGGCGGGCCTCGAGCCGCGCATCCTGTTTCCGGGCACGACGGACGCGAACGGCAACGTCATCGAGGAACCACTCGAGAAATCGACGGACTACCGGTTCAATCTCTGCATCATCGGCGACCCGGTAAGCTGTTCGAACGCGTTGCTGCGCGAAGCGGAGCCGACAGCAGGCGTGGCGGGAAGCGACCCCAATCCCTATGTCGCCGGGCCCGACCTCAGCTTCGACGATGACGACGACGACCTCGATGGCGAGGGTGACCTAGGCGGCGTCGCCGCGACCGGCAATGAAAGCCTGTGGGGAGCCGGGGTCAGATGAAAACCTGGAAACTCATCGCTCTCGCGCTTCTCATTCCACTGGTCGAAGGCTGCGTGAGCGTGCCGGTCGAGAAGTTTCCGGCTTCGCTCGACCTTGGCGCGAGCGCCGATGCGGAAACCTGCCGCGCGGTCCGGCGTGACGATATCGAGATCGCCGGGGGCGACGGCGCGCAATATGAACTCTTCTGCGGCAAGTGGCGAAAGGCCGCCGCCATTGTGCGGGTCCAGCCCGTGGAGGCGGCGGTACTTGACCGCAGTCTGTTGCAGGGGTGTATCCCCGAGGACGAGTTCGGCTCCGAGCAGGGAACGCTCATGCGCTGTCCGGGCGCGCAGTCGAGCGATCTCTTCCAGGATGTCGCCATAGAGATGGGAGGCGCGGAAAGCAACGTCCGCGCCCGCGGATTGCCGGGCGCCCTGCCCGCCATGCGGCGGGCCGGTGCCGTACTCACCGGTGCCGAGCCACCGCAGGCGCTGTCCGAGGAAGAACTTGCCTTGCTGCCGGGTGTGCAGGCGATGCAGGACCAGGAGCTTTTGCGGCGGCGCGGGCATCAGCGCAATATCTCGTACTCATTCGCGTTGGCGGCTGAGGACTATGCGCAGGCGGTTGCGATTCAGGATGGACTGTTCGGCGGCGACGCGGCGCGGCGTGCGGATATCGCACTCGACCTTGCGCTCAATCTCAGCAATCAGGGCCGGTTCGCGGAAGCCGAGCGTCTGCTCGACGACACGTCGAGTTCGCTCGGGTCGCAGACGACGGCATGGGTTCAGGACAAGATCGTCAACTATCGCGCCGTTCATTATCTGAACAAGGGAGACTATGCCGCCGCCCTTGCCGAGACCCGCCGGGATTTCGCAATCGATCTCGACGACGGAACGGCCGTGCTGACGCATGCCGATACGAACGACCTCAGCGTCATTACCGCCCGCGAAGCAGGGTACGTGAACCAGCGTGACGCCAACAGCGCGCCGCCGCTCTATTCGAACACCGAATTGCGGCCCGAGGTACGCGCCATCGTGCTCAAGGCACACCGGGCCTATGTACAAGCGGTCGCGCTTTCGTTCATGGAGCAGCCCGAGGCGGCGGATTCGCTGGACGAAGCCTCCACTCTCATCAACTCGGCACCCGCCGGGTCGGTCCTCTGGCTTGAAACGCTGGTGGAAGAAAAGCGCGCTCTCGACGCTCTCGACGCGGGCCGCGCCAGCGCGGCAATCGGCCGGTTGCAGGCGGTGCTCGCGAAATGGCGGAAGCAGGAGCCGCGCTCGCTTCTTACCGCGCGTTTCCTGACGAGCCTCGGGCGCGCGCGCCTTGCGGCAGGAGACGAAGCCGGCGCGCTTGCCGACTATCATGAGGCCTTCGAACTCTATCTCGCGGTCGAAGGCTCTTTCGGCGTCTCACCCGACAATGCGGGCGAATATCTGGCGCTTCTCGTTGAGGCCATCAACAGGAACGAGGGCAACGCCGCGAAACTCAAGGAGCGCTACATCCAGGCATTCGAAGCCGTTGTCGAACCCCGCGCGGCGGCGGCAATGGCACTCGCCTCGGCGCGCATCGGTTCGGATACCGCATCGGAAGAGATAAGGGCGCTTCAGGACGCCGAGCGCAAACTTGGCGACGCCTTGCAGACGCTGCAGGCGGAAGCGGGCGTCGACGATCCGGAAAGGCTGGCCACGCTCGAGGCGGAAGCAAAAGCGGCGGAAGCAGCCGTTCTCGATGCCGAAGCGAAAGCGCGGCGCGCCGAGCCGGAATATATGCAACTCGTCAATCGCGGCGTTGCCACGGAAGACATCGCGACGACCCTCGCACCGAACGAAGCGCTGATCGCCTTTACCGCGACGCGCTCGGGCGGACTTGGCTACGCGATCTTCGGCGGCGAAACCCGTGTCTTCAAGACCGGGCTCACGCGCGAGAGCGCCGAGGCGCTTGTCCGGCGGCTTCGCGTCACCTTGCGAAGCCGGGCGGCGGGTGTTCCGCCGTACGGGATCGAACAGGCGCATGAACTCTTCGAGGGCATCTTCGGGCCCGTTCACGAGGAGCTCACCGCCAAGGGCATCGATACGATCATCTTTGCGCCGCGCGGCGTGATCGGCTCGGTTCCGCCCGCCATCCTCGTTTCCCGGCTGCCTGCGGACATCCGCGCGCCGCAGCGGACGCGCGACTACACCGATGTCGCGTTTCTCGCGACGGAGTTCAACTTCGCGAGCGCGCCGAGTGCAGCGAGTTTCGTCGCCGCGAGGCAGGCAGGGCCGGCGAAGTCGTCCGGAACCGTTACCGTTTTCGGACCACCCGTGCCGCCCAAGACATCCGCCGCATGGACGGAGGACTTCACGGCGCGCATGGTTGCGGAGGGACGTCCCGACCGCTGCGGAACACTCTTCCTTTCCGAAGATGCCCTGACGCGGCCCCTGACGCCGCTCGCGGGCGATGTCGCTTCCCGATTCATTCGTACCGATGTCACGGGAGCGACGTTCACCGACAAAAGCACTCTTTCCAGCGACAATCTATCGGACCAGCAGGTGCTGGTTTTCGTGACGCATGGTTTCTTCGGTGATGGGTTCTGCATCACCGAGCCTTCGCTCCTGACCTCGCTGGCTGAGGATGGCGGCGACGGCTTTCTCAGTGCGTCGGAAATTCTGGACCTGAAGCTCGACGCGGAACTGGTACTGCTCGCCGCCTGCGACACGGCGCGCGAAGCGGAAGGCGCCCAGGGCATCGCGGCGGTTTTCGACGGCGCCCAGCTCGACGGGCTGGTTCGCAGTTTCATCTATGCAGGCGCCCGGTCGGTGATGGCGACCCACTGGGTGGCGGACGACGCGGCTGCCGACCTCGTCGTCAGGCGCTTCTTTGCCAGTTCAAACGGTCTGGCGATCGACAATGCGCTCCGCACGGCGCAGATGTCGCTGATTGCCGAACAGAAGTTCAGCCACCCCTACTACTGGGGCCCCTACGTCGTCATCGGCGATGCGAGCCGGCCGCTCATTCGCACAACAGGCAAGCTCACATCCGCCGAGTAACGCGTCAGCCGTTTCCGCCGGGGCAGAGAGCGGCGGTGTCGCCCGAGGCGATCAGCGCCAGCGCGGTTTCCCGGTCGAGACCGGCATCGGGTGCGGCGGCGAGTTGTTGCGCCGCTTCGAAGGACCAGGTGTAGGGGTCTTCCGCCGCGACGCAGAACGCCTTGAGCATCGCGCCCGAATCCGCACCCATCCATGCCGGGATCGCGACGGTCGTCACTTCCGGCACATCGGTTACGGCTTCGAACCCGGTTTCCCGTGTCCGGCCGTTCGCGTCCGAAACGGAAACCGAATAGCGGCCCGGCTCGATGTCGGTTGCAGGAAATACATAATCGTTCGTTTCAAGCGCCGTCATTTCGAAGGTCTGACCCGAGGGGCCGGTAACCTTCACATCGAAAGGCGCCTGTCCGCCGGCCCAACCGATCCAGAGCGGGCGGTTGCCCGAGCCGATCTGAGCGGACTCGGTTTCGAGATCGAGAAGCCCGAACTCGAACGGATCGGCGGAGCGCGCCAATCCCTGACCGATGGTGCGTTCGCCGAGCGGAAGGAGGCGGTCTTCAAGCACTTCCGTCAGCGCTTCGCCCCCGGCACTCCCCGGCCCGACATTGTAGGCAACCGGGCCGACGACCTCCGCCGGCGCGGTGCTGCCGGCGATGCCGAGCACGACCGCTTCGTTGGAGGTCTTGAGCTTCAGCACATCGCCGGTGCAGAGCGGCGCAAAGGCCGTCAGCTGCGCTTCTTCGCCGCCGCGCGCGAGCATGACATTGCCGCCATCGCCCTTGATGCTTTTCACGAAGGCGACGGTGGCGGAAGAACAGGGCGCAATCGCGGCAGCGGCACCACTGCTTCCGGCCGGCGCGGCAAGAACGATCGCCCCGAGAGCGAGCATCCACCTATTTGGCACGAGCTTTCTTTTCACGGAGATTCTCCATCAGTTCTTCAAAATCCTCGCGCGCTTCATTAAGCGCCGCTGCATAGGCGGGCGCCGCAAACCCGATCCATAGCCCGTAGTCCAGCATATAGTAAGTTGCCAGCGCTCCGAGCCAAAAAACCGAAACGCCGATCAGGATCTTGACGATAACGGGATTGGTGAGCAGCGCGAAGGGGATCTGGTAGGCCTCGACATACCAGGGAACCTCGGACGCGGGCTCGATATCGACGATTTCGCGGGCGAGACGGCAATACCAGAACGCCAGGACTATCAATGAGACGAATACGGACAATAAGGACGCCTCGATTATCCAGTGGAGGCGATGAACCTGGCCGCCGACCTCGAGGCCGCGCACCGTATTGGCGATGATCAGACTACCGCCCATCGGCCCGTAGGGCGTTATGTGACGGTCCCGGGCGGTCAGGGATGCCGATCCGATGATCACGATGCCGCTATTTGCGGCAAGCCCGCCGACCATTTCGCTGCTGACCGCGGCGGCCGGGATCACGAACATGTCCGCCGCGATGAGGCCGGGGCTGGTGAAATCGAAATCGCCCTGAGGCCGCGCGCTATAGTTAATCAGGCTTCTCTGACCACTGAAGAAAAGCGCGTCGCGCCCACTGACTTCGAGTTCGTAGCTGCCGGACCCTTCGCCGGCGCAGTAGCGAAGCGGCTGCTCCATCGCCGCGTCGACCTGCGCGACCGCCTCACGGGCGGTGGCGGAACGGCGGGCGGCCACCGCGTAAAGCGCGGTGCTGGCGACGACGCCGGGACCTTCATCGGATTTCAGGCACAGGAAGTGCTCGAAATAGCGGGCGCCGATGACTTCATCGCCGGTGAAGAGGGCGCTGGCCCAGACGATGTTTCCTTCGGGCGCTTCGTTTATGAAACGGTCGCGGGCCGATGGCCGGATGGCGGCGGGATAGGCTTTCGTGCCGTCGCCGTCGACCACTTCGCGCTGGAGCACCAGGAGCGGTGCTTCGGGATCCCTGCCCCATTCCTCGAGCAGGGCGTCGATCTGGCGTTCGGCTTCCTCGTCGGGAGTGCGCCAGAAGAGATCGAAGTCGGCGATGACGACTTTGGGGCGCGGGAAGCCGGGCGTGCCGAACGAGTCGCGGAGGAGCTTGTAGATGACGGGGCGCGGTGCGTAAGCGAGGGGCGGGCTGTCGCTTTTTTCGCCGTGCCAGACGGAATCGTCGAGGTTGAGGAAGAGGATGGGCCCCGTGCCTTCGAGCGTCCGGTTGACCCGCATGGCGAAGGCGATCTGGATTGCCTCGCGGTCGGCCTCGCCGACGAAACTTTCCCAGATCACGTCGTTTCTGAGGCCCATCCAGACGGCGAGGGCCAGAAAGAGACTGATGAGAAAATTGAAGTCGAACGGTCCCCGCGCCTTTTTCACCTGCCCCATCACCCCCGCTTGAGCCGGCCGGACCTTACCATGAGGGGCGGGAAGCGGGAATAAACAGGGGGTTTTCCGCACCGACCGTCATCGAACTGTCACTGAAACGTCACAATGCGTTTGAAGGCCGGTTATCCCCGCCGCCGCGGACCTCCCCCGATGGCACGGAAGCGGGGATAAAGCCGGTTGGTAAGTTCGGCCGGCGAGCCCCGAGGATCACTCGACGATCAGGCTGTCGATCTCGCCCATGCGGTCGACGGAGATGACGACATGCTCGCCGGGCTGGAGGTAACGCCGAGCGTCACGCTCCCTGGCGATCTGGCGTTCGACGACATGGGAGACGAGGGTGCGGTCCCAGCCGCCTGCGATCCAGTCCCATGCCCCGAGCGCCATGGACGACTTGTCTACGCCCTGGAAGACGGTGCCGTCCGGCGTGCCCGCGAGGATGGCGGTGCGGGCGGGAACGATGCCGTCATGGATCGGCAGGCCGACTTCGCGGCCCTCGAAATCCCAGCGCACATCCTGACGCTCCGCCGACTGACGGACGAGTTCATCGAAATCCCAGATCGCTTCCGACTGACGGGCTTTCTGTGCTCCCCCACCGTTGCGCCAGAGAAAGAGTTCGACGGAGGCAGCGAAAGCGCGGACGTCGCGCGGGATGACGAAGAGATTGCCGACGGGAAGGTAGCCCGGCGCGCTCTTGCCGGTGGTGAAACCCTTGCCGGAGGTCACGTCGGAGGCATCGATGTTGCGCATCAGTTTCGCGCGGTCGGTGACGTCGTTGCACAGGATGAGGCCCGCTTCCGCCGGCGCCTGCGAAATGTCGAAGGGCGCGAGCGCGACGAAGGCGAGTTCGACCTCATAGTCGAGCAGCGCCTCGCCCGCCGGGATCGGCGCGTCGAAAGGCGTCGGTTCGACTTCCTTGGCAAAGAGAAAGGGGCCGTCCTCGACGGTCGACTCTTCCGCATGTTCGGGGAAGTTGGTGCCGGCGGCGATGTGCGAGGCGGTGAGATCGACCGGGAGCCCAAGCTCGCTCACCGGGAGCGTCACCTCGTCACCGGACACAGCGGCAATCGCGTCGTAGCCTTTCGCGTTGTAGAGCGCGATCGGGTCGACGGCGCCGAAGGCGGCGGTGAGGTCGATGCCCGTCACCTGCCTTCCCTGATAGGACGAGACGAGGATGAGGCGCGTGCCCGCCTTGTCGCGCGCGAAGGTGAGCGCCTCCTCGAGCGGTGCGATTCCGACCGTGCCGAAGGTGCCGGCCTGCGCGGCATGAGACATGGACAACCCCATCAGCAGAACCCCGACAAAACGCGCAAGCATGCCGCCTCCATTTTCAGTTCGCGAGCAGGAACACGCCGATGGTGTTCACGATCATGAGTATGACGCTGCCGAAGAGATTTGTGTCCACAAGATAGATCCTGCCGAAGATGTTGAAACGGAAAGGCTTGATGCCGTTCACGTCCTTCAGCGCGCCGCCATAGAGCGGCATGGAGGCAAGCGTCGCATAAAAGCTCGCGAGCCAGACATAATTGAGGATGGCGGCAACCCAGATATGGGTCGTGTAGTCCGCGGCTTCCGTCCAGAGCAGCCAGAGAATGACGAGCGAGACGCCCGACTGGCTCAAGACCTGCCACACGACATGGAACCGCGCATGGGGCGTCCAGAGCGGGTTCGTCGCATGGGTCTTGTTGAAATCGGCGAAAATCGGACCGACAGCAATCATGATCGCGACCACCGTGAAAAGCAGCCGGGGAACGAGAAGAGAGTCGAAACTGGTTTCCATTTTCCGTTTCCTCAGATGAGACCGGGATAGGTGCCGCCATCGAGCTGGAGGTTCTGTCCGGTGATGAAGCCTGCCTGCGCGCTGCAGAGAAAGGCACAGGCATCGCCGAACTCTGCAGGATCGCCCATGCGCTTCGCCGCAATCGACTCCGCGATTTCGGCACGCGCTTCTTCCATCGTGATCTTCCTGAAGGCCATCGCGAGCTCGGCCATCTTCTTCTGGCGGTCCGTGTCGAAGCGCTCGGGCAGCATGTTGTTGATCGTGACGTTGAAGGGCGCGAGATCGGTCGAGAGGCCCTTGCACATCGCGGTGAGGCCGGAGCGCGCCGCCGTCGACAGCCCCATGACGGCGCGTGGCGCCTTCACCATGGCCGAAGTGATGTTGACGATGCGGCCGAAACGGCGCTCCTTCATGCCCTCCATCAGCTCTCTGATCATTGCCAGAGGCACAAGCATGTTGGCATTGAGGGCCAGGTGCCAATCGGCGTCGCTCCAGTACCGGAAGTCACCCGGCGGCGGGCCGTCATTGTTGTTCACGAGAATGTCGGCATCGGGACAGGCGGCGATGAGCTTCGCCCTGCCCTCTTGCGTGTTGAGATCGGCGACGACGGGCGTGACCGAGCCTTTCGCGCCGGAGGAAATCTCGAAGGCCGCCCTGTCGAGCGTTTCGGCGCTGCGGCCGTTCACGACGACATGCACGCCTTCGCGCGCAAGCGCCGCCGCACAGGCCCTGCCGAGGCCGCGCGAAGAGGCGCAGACGATCGCCTTCCTGTCCGTCAATCCGAGATCCATGAGGCGTTCCTGTCAGGCGGGCGCGAAGGCCGAAAGAGAAAGAAGAGAGCCCATGACGCGCGCGAGCTGGCGCGGCGCGTCTTCCGCTTCATCGAAGCGGCAGGCGATGTGACCGTCGGGGCGGACGAGCAACGCGCCGTCGGCGGGCAGACCGGTGAGCGCGGACCAGTCGTCCTCGTCGGTGAAGTCGCGCCCGGGCGAGATCGCGTGGAGAGCGAAGCCGTCCGCCGCCTTGCGCCAGGCGGAAGCGGCGGGACCGGCAAGAAGCGAAAAGCGCGCGGGATCGCGAAGGGAGAGAAGCGAGACGCGCTCGCCGCCGCGCGAGACCCAGCGATGCGGCAGATGCGCACCGACCTCCCATGACGGTTTGTAGCGGCTGATGTCGATGCCGGAGGCCGGGATCAGCGGCGGCGCGCCGGCAAGCGCAGCAGACGCATAGCGATAACCGAGCTGCAGATTGAAGCTGTCGAAATGCGGGCGCTGCGCCTCGATGGCGGCGGGAAGTCCGGCACTGGCGGCGGGGTCCGCCGCGAGCGCTGCGTAGTGCTCCATCATGCGGGCGGGGTCCGGCCCGTAAAGCACGCCGAAAAGCTCGAAGAGCTTCGAGGCATTCATGAGGCTCTGTTCGCTGTTCGCGACGGCGACGGGACGGCGCTCCGCTTCGTAGGTGTCGAGAAGCGCCTCGCCCGCTTCGCCCTTGAGCACAGCGGCGAGTTTCCAGGCGAGGTTCTGCGCGTCGACCGCGCCGGTGTTGAGGCCGAGGCCGCCTGTCGGCGGAAATCGATGCGCGGCATCGCCCGCGAGGAAGACGCGGCCCTTGCGATAGCGCTCCGCGATCTGCGCCGACATGGCCCAAGGACTGATGTTGCGGATGGCGAAGGGTGCAGCGTCCGCGATCGCGGCCTCGACCAGCGGGCGGCACTTCGCTTCATCGAAACTTTCCGGCGCGTCGGCGGCCGGGTCGCAGGGATGCATCAGCACCCAGGTCTTCGCCCGGTCATAGGCGATGAGGACGCCGCTCGTCGCCGGATCGAAAAGGAAATAGAGGACGCCGGGACGCGCGGCGGTGAGCGCGCGCAGGTCGGCCTCGAAATGGATCATGATGTAGTGCTGGAGGGCGTCCGGGCCTTCCATCGCGATGCCGAGCGCTTCGCGCAGGCGCGAGCCCGCGCCGTCGGCGGCGACGACGTAGCTGCATTCGACATCGACGGTTTCGTCCTCACCCATGCGGGCGAGCGTCGCGACGACGCCGTCGCCTCGCTCTTCCAGCGCGGTGCAGGCGACACCGCGCTCGAAGGAGACGAGCGGCTCAGCCTCGATCGCCCTGAAGAGCGCCGCCTCAAATTTCGGCTGCGGGATATTGGTCAGCGGAAAGGGCGTGTGGGCAAGGGCCGCATCGTCCTGACGCTCGTAAGGCAGGGCGCCGAATTCGGGGCCCGCCAGCGTGCCCATGAAGCGGACGAAACCGGCATCGTTGGCGCTCGCGCCGGCGCGGCGGAGCGCGGTGGCGGAAACGCCGGCGCTTTCGCAGATTTCCAGCGTGCGCGGGTTCACCGCATGGGCCTTGGGCGCCGAGGAGGGCCGGGGCCGCCGGTCGACCAGGTGCGAGGCGATGCCCTGGCGCGCAAGAAGAAGGGCGGCGAGGCAGCCGACCGGACCGGCACCCACGACAAGAACGGGAAGGCGGGACATGCGCGCTCCATAAATTGAGATTACTCTCATCTTTGAGATACATCTCATAAATGGCTTTTGTCAAGCCCGCCCCCGCGCTATCCTCCCTGTTCTTCGGGCGGCACAGAGGAACGCGGCGTGCGGCAAGGACACTTCCAGGAACAGACGACGGGCGGCGGCAAGCGCGAGCGGACACGCTCGGCGCTGCTCGACGCGACGGCCAGCGTGGTCGCGGCGAAGGGGATGGAGGCCGCGAAGATCCTCGACATCACCGAGGCGGCCGGGCTCGCGAACGGCACCTTCTACAACTACTTCACGGACAAGGACGAAATCCTCCGCGAGACGGCCTACGGAATCGCGCTGGCGGTGAGCCGGCAGCTCGACGAGGAGATGGCCGGGATCGAGGACGGCGCAAAGCGCGTGACGATGGCAACGGCGCGGTTCATCGACATCACCATCGCGGAACCGGACTGGGCGCATGTGCTGCTCGGCAGCGCGGAGCACCTGCCCGATGTGCGGCGCGACATCTATCACTATCTCCGGAGCGACATCGAACGCGGCGTCGAACAGGGAAAATTCGATGTCGACGTGACGGACTTCCTGCTCGACCAGGTGGCGGCGCTGATCGGCGTGGCGCTGCGCGCGCAGCTTCACGGGGGGCGGGACCCTGCCCTTACGCGGGCCGCTTGCGAGAGCATCCTGAGGTTGCTGGGCATGAGCCCGGCGAAAGCGCGAAAGCTCGCCGAAGCGGCACCCGCTCAGAAATAGAGCGCGAGGTTGAGATTGACGCGGCTCGACCAGCCGCCGCCCGTGCCGCCGTCCGCAAGCGCGCGCGTGAATTCGGGCCCGATATAGGCGTTGTTGCGGCCGAGCGCCCAATCGAGCGTGACATAGAGCGGGCCGTCGAAATCGAGCCCCGCGCCGAGCACATTCTGCTGGCTACCCGAATAAGCGTCCTCGGCCTTATCGAGATAGCTGTAGTCGTTGTAGAAGGTGACGCTTTTCAGGAGACCGCCCGTCTCCTCCACCGTGTCCCATGCATAGGCGAGGCCCGCGACATAGATCGCGCCGCGCGCGGCGACGCGATAGGGGAAGTCGAAAGCGCCCATGACGACGTAGCGATCGTCCTGGCCGGCGGGATTTTCGAGGTCGAAGGCGTAGCGGATCGCTTCCGTCTTCAGGTTCCAGGGTCCGTAGTCGAAGCTTGCATGCAGCGCCTGCGCATTCCGGTGGCCGTTGCGGCCGGTGATGCCGTTGGGGATGAGGCCATACTGGAACGACGCCCCCGCTTCGCCCGTCACGCCGTTGCCGAGCGCGAAGCTGCGCGCGAGGCGCAGGTTGACCTGATGGCGCTCGTCATTGTCGCGCGTGCCGTCCGTGACGATGTCGTAGGAATAGCGCGCGCTGTCCTCGCTGTCGCCCGACCAGCTTCCCTCGTCCATCGGGAACCAGGCGGCGTCGAGCGTCCACGGCCCCATGTCGCGGCTGTAGCGGAAGCCGAAATCGTAGTCGTCTTCGAGGCCTGCATAGAAGGCGAGCGAGAAGAAGAAATTGCTGGAGGCGAAGGGAAGCAGACCGAAGGGCACCTTCTGGATGCCGGCCTGGAGCTTCTGGCGGCCGTCGAGCCTGTAGCCGACCCAGGCGTGATGCGGGAAATGGGTGAGCTGGTCGCCGTCGCTGTAATAGTAGAAGCGGTACTGCGCCGAGCCGTCCCAGCGGCCGGATTCAAAAGAGGCGTCGATCATCGCCGTGTCGAGGCGGAGATTCTGCGAAATGCTGCGGCGCTTCTGCCGCGCCTCCCAGCTCTTGTTGTAGAAATTGACGCGCAGCGCACCGCCGAGATCGAAGACGGGCGCGGCTTCTTCGGAAGGCCCGGCTTCATCCGGAGGCGCGGCTTCGCCCTCTGTCGCGCAGACAGGCAGCGCCGCGAGGGCGCAGCACACGGCGCCCGCAGCGGCAATCGCAATCGGCTTTGCGGACAAACGTCCTCCCTTCCCCGGCGACCTTGTGGCCTCGGAAACGACCTAGACCCGTACGAAGCGAGGTCAACCGAAGGTGTTTCACACCGGAGCGGCAGGCGGCGAGCCGTTTCCTGTCTGTTCTCACGGAGCCGGGCGCGGGCGAGCGAAGGTTTGACAGGCGCGGCCCGCCTCCCTACTCAAATTGTCAAAAGCCATTGAGGGCGAGGGAGGCCCGACCCCATGAAAAGCCTGTTGATCGCCAATCGCGGCGAGATTGCCGTGCGCATTGCGCGCGCCGGTGCGGAACTCGGACTGAGGACCGTCGCCGTCTACGCAGAAGACGATGCGCTATCGCTGCATGTGCGCGCCGCCGACGAGGCGCTGCCGCTGACGGGAACGGGGGCGGCCGCCTATCTCGACATCGCGCAGATCGTCGCGGAAGCCAAAAAGGCGGGCTGCGATGCGATCCATCCGGGCTACGGGTTCCTGAGCGAGAATGCAGGTTTCGCGGAAGAATGCGCGAAGGCGGGGATCGTCTTTGTCGGGCCCTCGCCGGAGGCGCTGAGGCTGTTCGGCGACAAGGCGCAGGCGCGGGCGCTGGCCGAGAAGGAAGGCGTGCCGCTCTTTCCGGGCACGAACGGGGCGACGAGCCTCGAGGAAGCGCGGGCCTTCATGGAGAAGGTGAACGCGCCCGTGATGCTGAAGGCGCTGGCGGGCGGCGGCGGCCGGGGCATGCGCGCGGTGAGCGACGCGAAGGACCTGGCGGAGGCTTATCAACGCTGCCGCTCGGAAGCGACGGCGGCGTTCGGCAGCGGCGACATCTATGTCGAAAAGCTGGTGCGGAAAGCGCGGCACATCGAAATCCAGATCGTGGGCGACGGAAAGGACGTGATCGATCTCGGCGAGCGCGAATGCACGCTGCAGCGGCGGCACCAGAAGGTGGTGGAGATCGCGCCGAGCCCGACGCTGGACTATGCGATGCGCAAGCGCCTGACGGAGGCGGCGCGGAAGCTCGCGGGCGCGGCGAGCTACAAGGGGCTCGGCACGTTCGAATTCCTGATCGACACGGAAGCGAAGAATGCCGACAGCGCGATTGCCTTCATGGAGGCGAACCCGCGGCTGCAGGTGGAGCACACGGTTACCGAAGAAGTGACGGGCGTCGACCTCGTGAAGACGCAGCTCAGGATCGCGGGCGGCGCGACGCTGAAGGAGGTGGGGCTGACGGAGACGCCGGTCCCACGCGGTTTCGCGATCCAGCTCCGCGTCAACATGGAGCGGATGGACGAAACGGGCGCGGCGGTGCCGACGGGCGGCGTGCTCAATACGTTCAACCCGCCTTCGGGGCCGGGCATCCGCGTCGACACGTTCGGCTATGCCGGATACCGCACCAGCCCGAACTACGACTCGCTGCTGGCGAAGCTGATCGCGCATTCGCCCTCGCCCGCCTATGCCGATGCGGTGGCGCGGGCGCGGCGCGCGCTCAGCGAATTCCAGATCGAGGGCGTGACGACGAACCTTTCCTTCCTGCAGGCGCTGATGGCGCGGGACGACGTGCAGGCGAACGAGGTGAGCACAGGCTTCATTGCGGAACATGCGGGCGAGCTTGCGAAAGCCGAAGCGATGCCGGGGCGTTATTTCACCGGCGGGAACGGCGCGGGCGCGGCGGCGGCGAAACACGTGGAGGGGCCGGCGGGGACGACACCGGTTCCCTCGTCGATGCAGGGCAAGGTGATCTCCGTCGACGTGGCGGAAGGCGCGACGGTCGCGAAGGGCCAGCAGATCGCGGTGCTCGAAGCGATGAAGATGGAGCACACGATTGCGGCGCCCTTCGGCGGCACGGTGCGGAAAGTGGCGGCCGTTCGCAACGCGACGCTGATGGAAGGCGAGCCGATCCTCTTCATCGAGGAGAGCGCGGGCGGCGACGCGGCGGCAGTAACGGAAGAAGCGGTCGATCCGGATTATATCCGGCCCGACCTGCAACATGTGATCGACCGGCACGCGCTGGGACTCGACGAGAACCGGCCCGACGCGGTCGCGCGCCGGCGCAAGCGCAACCAGCGGACCGTGCGCGAGAATATCGACCAGCTCTGCGACGAGGGGAGCTTCATCGAATATGGCGCGCTGGCGCTTGCCGCGCAGCGCAGGCGCCGCTCGATGGAGGAACTCCTGAAGATGAGCCCGGCGGACGGGCTCGTCTCCGGCATCGGAACCGTCAACGCGCAGCTCTTCGGCGAGGAGAAGGCGCGCGCCATGGTGATGGGCTACGACTTCACCGTGTTCGCGGGCACGCAAGGCGCGATGAACCACAAGAAGATGGACCGCATGCTGTTTCTCGCGCGGGACCAGAAGCTGCCGATCGTGCTGCTGGCGGAAGGCGGCGGCGGACGGCCGGGCGACACGGACACGGCAGGCGTCGCCGGGCTCGACACGCCGAGCTTCCACACGTTTGCGACGCTTTCCGGCAAGGTGCCTCTGGTCGGCATGACGGCAGGGCGGTGCTTTGCGGGCAATGCGGCGCTGCTCGGCTGCTGCGACGTCATCATCGCGACGGCGGATTCCAATATCGGCATGGGCGGCCCGGCGATGATCGAGGGCGGCGGGCTCGGCGTCTATACGCCGGAGGAAGTCGGCCCGGCGGAGGTTCACCGCAGGAACGGCGTCATCGACATCTTCGTGAAGGACGAGGAAGAGGCGATCGACGCCTGCCAGAAATACCTCTCCTATTTCCAGGGGCCGATCGAGAACTGGGAGGCGAGCGACCAGCGGCTGCTGCGCCACATGATCCCGGAGAACCGGCTGCGCGCCTATGACATCGACAAGGTGATCGAGGGCGTGGCGGACCAAGGCTCGGTGCTGGAACTCAGGCGCGAATTCGGCATCGGCATCAAGACGGCGCTCATTCGCATGGAAGGGCGGCCGATGGGGCTGATGGCGAACAATCCCTATCACCTCGGCGGCGCCATCGACGCGGAGGCGGCGGACAAGGCGGCGCGCTTCATGCAGCTCTGCGATGCGTTCGGGCTGCCGATCCTGTCGCTCTGCGATACGCCGGGCTTCATGGTCGGACCGGAGATCGAGAAAGAGGCGCAGGTGCGCCATGTGAGCCGCATGTTCGTGACGGCGGCGAACATGAGCGTGCCGCTGTTCGCGGTGGTGCTGCGCAAGGGATACGGGCTCGGCGCGCAGGCGATGACGGCGGGAAGTTTCCACGCGCCGTTCTTCAACATCTCCTGGCCGACGGGCGAGTTCGGCGGCATGGGGCTCGAAGGGGCGGTCCGGCTCGGCTATCGCCGCGAGATGGAGGCCATCGAGGATCCGGAGGAGCGCGACGCCTTCTACCGCAAGATGGTCGACCGCTATTACGAGAACGGGAAGGCGACCAACATGGCGTCGTTCCTCGAAATCGACGCGGTGATCGATCCGGCGGAAACGCGGCACTGGGTGACGCGGGGGCTGAAATCGCTGCCGCCGATGCAAGCGAAACCGTCCCGCGCCTTCATCGACACCTGGTGAACCGGAACGGCAAGTGAACCTCCGGGCGGTCCGGGACGTATGACTCTCAAGAGCATCCCCGGCCAGGCGAAGGTTCATGACCGACAGCACACAACCCGGCTTCACCTCGTTCCCCGGCGGCGGCATTGCCGTGATTGCCGGGGAAAGCGGCGCCATCGGCGGCGCGTTTGCCGATATGGCAGAGGCGTGCGGGCGCTTTCGCGCGGTGGTTCGGCTGTCGCGCCGCGGAACGATCCCCCTCGATGTTCTCGATGAGAGATCGGTCGCCAGCGCCGTGCGCGCCATTGCCGCGATGGACGGGGATCTGCGGCTGTTTCTCGACGCGACGGGCTTTCTTCACGATGACAGATTCATGCCCGAGAAAAGCCTGCGCGACATCACGCCCGAGCACATGGCCCACGCATTTGCCGTGAATGCGACAGGACCGGCGCTGCTGATGAAACATTTTCTGCCTTTGCTGCCGCGCGCGGGGAAATCCGTCCTTGCGACCCTTTCCGCCAAAGTCGGCAGCATCGGCGACAACAGGCTCGGCGGCTGGTTCAGCTACCGGGCATCGAAGGCAGCGCTCAACCAGCTTCTGCACACCGCCGCCATCGAAACGGCACGCCGCAAGCCCGAGGCCGTCTGTCTTTCTGTTCATCCCGGCACGGTGGCGAGCGCGCTATCGGCACCCTTCGAGAAGACCGGCCTCCATGTGCGCCCGGCGGAGGAAGCCGCAAGCGATATCGCGAGCGTCATCGACCGCCTGACGAGCGCGGACAGCGGCGGGTTCTTCGACTACAAGGGCGAGGCCATAGCGTGGTGATGCAGAACGGGAATTCGACCTGCAAGGTCTATTTCGACGGCTCCTGCCCGCTTTGCCGCCGCGAGATCGATTTCTACCGCCGCCGCGACGGGGCGGACGAGATCGAATGGATCGATGTGAGCATCGAAACCTATCGAGGCGGCGCCGGCGCCCCGGACTGTGCGGCGGCGATGAAGCGCTTCCATGTGATGCGGACGGACGGCGTTCTCGTCACGGGCGGCGCAGCCTTCGCGGAACTCTGGGCCGCGCTGCCCGGTCTTCGTCTTGCCGGCATCATTTTCCGTGTCCCCCCTTTCTCGTGGGGACTGGCACTCGGCTACCGGCTGTTCCTGCCCGTTCGCCCCTGGCTTCAGAAGGCCGCGGCGCGGGGAAACTGATCAGGCGGCTTCTTCCGCGACGAAGCCCTTCCAGTTGCGCATGTAGGTGACGAAGGCGGGGCTGAGGCCTTCGTCGCGCAGATGCTGCTCGGTGACGGGGAGCGGCGGCGAGGCGTAGGACGGGTCGGCAAGGACGCGGCGCGGGAAGTCGTGGCGGAGAATCGCGGCGCGGCCGATCACCGCGAAGTCGCAGCCGGCCTCGATGACCCAGGCGGCGTCCGCGGCGCTTGCGATCTTGCCCGCGGCGCCGAGGCACACCTGCCCGCGCGGCAGTTCCGTGAAGACGCTCATCAGCGAGCGGCCATGGAATTCCTCTTCCACCGGTTCCTTCTTCACATCCCAGAGCGACATGTCGAGGAAGTCGATCTTCGCATCGGCGAGAAGTTCGGCAGCGACGTCGCGGATCTCGGCGAGCTTCAGGCCGAAACGTTCCGGAGACAGACGAATGCCGAGCTGGAAATCCGGGCGGCAGGCGGCGCGGATGCCGGTCACGATCTCGAAGATCAGGCGGGCGCGGTTTTCGAGCGAGCCGCCGTAGGCGTCGTCGCGGCGGTTGAGCTCCGGCGAGAGGAATTGCGCGAGGATGTAGCCATGCGCGCCGTGGACCTCGACGCCGTCGAAGCCGGCCGTCTCGGCGCGCTTCGCGGCGGCGATGAAATCGTCGCGGAGTTTCTCGACCTCGGCGGTCGTCAGCGCGCGGCCGCCCGTGTCCTTGTCGTCCGACGGGCCGACGACATCGCCCACGATCTCCTTCGGCGAGCGGATGCCCGCGTGGTGAAGCTGGACGGAGGAAACCGAGTCCTGCGCCCGGATGGCGGCGGCAAGCCGCGTCAGCCCTTCGAGATGCCTGTCGTCCCAGACGCCGAGCTGGCCGGGGAAGCCCTGCCCGCCCGCCTGGACATGGGCGGCGCAGGTCATGGTGAGGCCGAAGCCGCCTTCGGCGCGCATGGTGAGCCAGCGGAACTCCTCGTCGGAGAGGCGGCCATCGGGATGGCTCTGCGTGTTGGTGAGCGGGGCCAGCATGAAACGGTTCTTCATGGCGGGGCCGCGGGCGAGCGCGAGCGGCTCGGCGAGTTTGTCCATCTGCATTGTGTCCTCGGAGAGAAGAGTGAATGGCGATGGCTCCTATATAGGCGGTCGGGGAGATTTCATCCATCCACTGGAAGGTTCGCCCGTTCCGGGGACCGCCCTCCTTCCAGATTTTCCGGCCCGGATTTCCAGGGAATCCGGGGGGTCCGGCCCGGTTTCCGCGCGGCACGCGGTTTTCCCCTTGAAGTAAGCGGGTGCTCCCTTACATTACCGTGATGTAAGTGTGTAACCACTTACATATTCGACACCCCACCCGACACCGCTCAACCAGAGGAGACGAACATGCGAAGTCTTTCAGGCGGTTTCGTCCGCAGGGCAAGCCTGCTTCCGGCGCTCGCCCTGCCGGCAATGATGATGGCGGCGCAACCGGCGGATGCCGCCGGGCTGCTCACGCCAGCAAATTCCTCCACGCCGCTCGCGATCGAGGATCACCATGTCGACGTGCTGATCGAGGACGGCTACGCGACCACGACCATCGAACAGACGTTCCGCAATCCGGGCGGGAGCGACCTGGAGGCGGTCTACGCCTTTCCGGTGCCGCAGCACGCCGCCGTCGGCGAATTCACCTACTGGATCGACGGCAAGCCGGTGACCGCGGAAGTGATGAAGCGCGAGGACGCGCGGACGCTCTACGAAAGGGAGAAAGCGGCGGACCGCGAAACGGCGCTGGCGGAGCAGGAAGATTTCCGGCGCTTCCAGATGTCGGTATGGCCGGTGCGCGCCAATTCCGACGTGCGCATCCGCATGTCCTATGTGCAACCCGCAAAGCTCGATGCGGGCGTCGGGCGCTATGTCTATCCGCTGGAAGAAGGCGGGACCGAAGATGCGGCCGTCGCGTCCTTCTGGCAGATGAAGGACGAGGTGACAGGCAGCTTCAGTTTCGACGTGACGATGCGCACGTCCTATCCGGTGGAAGCCCTGCGGCTGCCCGAACATCCCGATGCAGCGGTGCGCCAGGACGCCGACGGGAGCTGGCACGTCTCGATCGCGCGCGGCAGCAACCGTGCGGAAGAGGCCGTGTCGGCCGCGGCGGCGCAGGTTTCAGCGGCGGCGCTCAACAAGGACGTCGCCCTTTACTGGCGGCAGAAGCCCGGACTGGCGGGCTCGCTCGACGTGCTGACCTACAAGGAAACGGCGGAGGGAACCGGCACCTTCATGGCCGTGCTGACGCCGGGCGAGGACAATGCGACGATCACGGGCGGCCGCGACTGGACCTTCATTCTCGACCGGTCCGGGTCGATGGAGGTGAAATTCGAAACGCTGAAGGAAGGCATCGGCAGAACACTTGAAGCGCTGCCGTCGCAGGATCGCTTCCGCGTCATCTTCTTCGACGACAGGGCGATGCGGATGTTCAGCGGCTTCCGCTCCGCGACGCCGCAGGAGGTTCAGCAGACCATTTCCGAGTTGCGCAATGTACCGATCGGCGGCGGCACCAATCTCTATGCCGGGCTTCAGGACGGCCTCGACGATCTCGATGAAGACAGGCCGAGCGGCGTCGTTCTGATCACCGACGGCGTCGCGAATGTCGGGCCGCACGAGCGGAAGGACTTCGTCGATCTTGCCGCCTCGCAGGACATGCGGCTCTTCACCGTCGTGATGGGCAATGGCGCCGACCGGCCGATGCTCGAGCACCTTGCCGCGATCTCGGGCGGCACGACCATGAACGTCTCGAACAGCGACGACATCACGGGGCGGCTGATGACCGCCGTGACCCGGCTTTCGCACCACTCGCTGAGCGATATCGACGTCAGCGTCGACGGCGTGAAGGTTGCCGACGTGACGCCGGAACTGAAAGGCGGGCTCTATCGCGGCGAGCAGCTGGTCGTGTTCGGGCATTACTGGGGCTCGGGTCCGGCGACATTCCGCGTGCGCGGCAAGGTCGACGGCAAGCCCAAGGTCTATGAAGCCACCCTCGACATGCCCGAGACCGCCGGCCTCAACCCGGAGATTGAACGGCTGTGGGCGTTTTCGCGTATCGAGGACGAGATGCGGCAACTGGCCGTGATCGGCGAGGACGCGGATTCCGAACAGTCGATTGCCGACACGGCGATCGAATACGGACTGCTCACGCCCTACACATCCATGGTTGTGGTGCGCGAGGAGATCTTTGCGCAGGAAGGCATCGCCCGGAACAACCAGCAGAGGCTGGCGGCGGAAGCGGACGCCCGCAACGCGCGGCAGAACGCGGCACCGACTTTCGCTTCGGCGCCGGTGGGCAATGCACCGCGCACACATATCGCTTCGTCCGGCGGCGGTGGCGGCGGCGGCGGCGGCGGTGCGGCTGGACCGGCACTTCTGCTGCTGCTCGGCCTGTTCCACCTGGTGCGGGTGCGCCAGCGGGCCGCCAAGGCCTGAGCATGCAGCCGGAGGGCCAGAGCGAACGAAACCATGGCGGGATCTCCCTGCCATGGTTTCCCCTTCTCCTCACCGGTGCGATGGCGCTCATCCATCATATCGGCGCGGCGGCGAGCGACATGCTCATCTTCGACCGGGCGAAGATCATGGATGGAGAGCTGTGGCGGCTCGTCACCGGGCATCTCGTGCATCTGAACTTCCAGCACCTGATCTGGAACGGGCTCGCCTATCTCGTCCTCGCGGTGATGGCGCGGCATGACGAGGGCATTTCCTACACCCGGCAGGGCGCGATCATTTTCGCCGGCGTCGCCGCGATCGACACGGCGATCCTTCTGAGCCCGACGCAGCTTTCCCAGTATGCGGGTTTCTCGGGCGTGCTGAATGCGCTCTGGGCCGTGATGATCGTGGAAGCATGGCGGCAGAAGCGGAGCGGCTTCATCGCGCTGATCGGCTTTCTGTCACTTGCGAAGATCGTCTACGAGGCGGTGACGGCGGAGACGCTCTTCTTCTATACGCCCTGGCCCGCAGCCTTCGAGGGCCATGCGGGCGGCGCCGTGGCGGGGCTTCTTTTCCTCGTGGCGGAGCGGGCCTGGCCGGTCCCCTTCTCAATGGCCCGGCGGCTTGTTTCCCGCATTTATCCAACGAAAACAGTTCACTAACGCTTTTCACGAAATTCAGACAGAGGTGCATTACGGCCTTGACAAGAAGTGTGTGCTCACTTACTTTCATTGCAGCAGGACGCCTCCGGCGCCCGGCAAAAGGAGCAGGACCCATGTTCACCCTTCGCACGTTTCTCAACCGGATCCGGACTTCGAGCGCGGCAGGCCGCGCCGAGCTGAAAGCGCGCGCAAGCCGGGCGCTCGAGGACATCCGGCGGGCGCATCAACGGATCGCCGCCGAGGCGAAGATGCTGGACCGCCATGTCGAAAGCGAACTCCGCTACAAGGCGGCGCTGACAAGGATCGACGCACGGCTCGTCTGCCTGACCGATGCCCTCGCCGCGGCGGAGGCGACGGGAGACGCCGCCATCGGGAAACTCGCGAGGGCCACGGCGCAATGGACCCTCCGCAAGCGTGCCTGCGAGGCGGAACTCAACCTTGTCCGCAAGCGGATCAACACCGCGCGGCACGGTTGGGCAAAGATCGAAAAGGACGCAAAGCAGCTCGGCCAGTGGCTGCGCGAAGCGCTTGCCGGGGCGCGGCCGGCCTGGGCCGAGGCCGTGCGCCGGATGAGCGAGAAACTGACAGGCGCGATGGCGGCCGAGCGCAAGCGCGTGGCGGCGATGATGACGAAAAGCGCCCTGCTCTACGACGGACGGGACCTTTCCGCACCGCTGGCGCAGTTGCGGCGCCAGATGGCGGGCGGCGAGATGCGGCTTCTGCCGAGCGCACATGCGGGTGCGCCTCTTTCGCAGGGAACCTGATACGCTTTCACCCAACCGACTCAATTGCGACCAGAAAGAAGAGAGCCTCGAATGCCCCGCGGCCCCAACACCAAGACCGAGATCGAACGTGCTGCCCTGGAACTTTTCGTTTCCCAGGGGATCATGGAAACGCGGACAAAGCAGATCGCCGAGGCAGTGAAGATTTCCGAGGGGACGATCTATCGGCACTTCGAAAGCAAGGATGCGCTCGCCCGAGAACTTTTCATGCGCCAGCATGCGAGCCTTGCCGAAGCGATCAAGACGGCGGCGGCGAAATACGACCATATCGACGAGCAGGCGCGCGCCATCGTCGAGGTCTATTGCAACATGGCAGACGGGGACTGGCTTCTGTTCCGCTATCACCAGGTGAACCAGTACACATTGCTGCGCTATCTCGACCCGAAGCTGCCGAACCCCGTGAGCGTCGTCGTCGAGGTCATCGAGGCAGCGATGAAGCGGAGGGAAATTCCGAAGGACGATGCGAATGTACGCGCGGCGATGGCGCTCGGCATTGTTCTGCAGGCCGTCACCTTCAAGGCGTTCGGCCGACTGAAGGGGCCGCTCATCAAGCATCGCGACCTGTTCTCGAAAAGCGTGATCGACATCCTGCATCTCGAACCGGCCGGCAAATAGGGGAAACGCCCATGCGGTCCTTTCTGTTCAACATCGCCTTTTACGGCTTCACGGCGCTCGTCGCGATTGCCTGCCTGCCGCTTACCTACCTCCATTCGCCAAAGCCGCTGGCGGCGGTGCTGCACTGGTGGGCGAAGGGGATCGTGTGGCTGCTCAGGCATGTCGCCGGCATCCACATGGAAGTGCGCGGGCGCGAGAACATTCCCGTCGAGGGACCGAGCCTGATCGCCTCGAAGCATCAGAGTTTTTCCGACGGCATTCTCGTGCTCTCGCTGCTGCCGCAGATCGCGACCGTGGCGATGAAGGACCTGCTCGATTATCCGGCCGTCGGCCGCATTCTCACCAAGCTCGACATGATCATGGTCGACACCTGCGGCGGCGGCACGGAACGCAACACGCTGAGCACGGCGGCGAAACGCGCCTATGACAATGGCCGGCACATCCTCATCTATCCCGAGGGGCAGCTCGTGCCGGTCGGCGACCGCGAACGCTACAAGGTCGGCGTCTATCACCTCTATGCCGATCTCGAGCTGCCGGTAACGCCGGTGGCGACCAATGTCGGGCTTTGCTGGCAGTGCCGCGCCTGGCGCAAGACGCCCGGCAAGGTGGTGCTTTCCTTCCTCGAACCGATCCGCACGGGACTCGACAAGGATACCTTCATGCGCGTGCTCGAAGACACGATCGAAGCGGAAACGGCGCGTCTGGTGGGAGAGAGAGCATGAGCGAGACGCAACATCACTCGCAGTTCAGGCTGCTCATCTCACCGCGCTTCCTGCCGCTCTTCGTGACGCAGGCGCTGGGTGCGTTCAACGACAACATCTTCAAGAACGCGCTGGTGATCCTCATCACCTATTCGGCGGCGGCGAACCTCGAGGGCATCGACACGCAGACGCTGGTGGCGCTTGCGGGCGGTATCTTCATCCTGCCCTTCTTCCTGTTTTCGCCGACGGCGGGCCAGTTCGCCGACAAGCTGCCCAAGGCGGGGCTTATCCGGAAGGTGAAGCTTTTCGAAATCTTGATCATGATCGCGGCGGCCGTGGGCTTCGCCCTGGAGGCGCCAGTCATGCTGCTGACAGTGCTCTTCTTCATGGGCGCACAATCGGCGATCTTCGGGCCGCTCAAATACGGCATCCTGCCGGAACTGCTCGAGGAAGACGAACTCGTCGGCGGCAACGCGCTGATCGAAACCGCAACCTTCCTCGTCATTCTGATAGGCACGCTGCTCGGCAGCCTGATCGTTCTGCGGGCGTATGGGCTGACGGTTGTTTCCATCCTCTGCATCGGCGTCGCCGCACTCGGCTGGCTGACGTCGCGGCAGATTCCGGATCGCCCAGCGGCGAGCCCGGGCATGAAGATCAACTACAATTTCGTGTCCGAAACCTTCCACATGATCCGTTTCGGATATCGCGACCTGCCGATCTTCCGTTCCATCATCGGGATTTCGTGGTTCTGGCTTGTCGGATCGGTCTTCATCATCCTGTTCCCGGTCTTCTCGCGCGATGTACTGAGCGGCAACGAGCAGATCGTCGCGATGCTGCTGACCATCTTTTCGATCGGCATCGGCATCGGCTCGCTGCTCTGCGACAAGCTGCTGGGCGGAAAGGTGCGCGACTATTACGTGCCGGTGGGGGCGCTCGGCATCACGATCTTCTCCGCCGATCTTTTCTTCGCGAGCGAACCGCTGCTCGCTACCAGGACGGGCGAGTTCATCGGCATCATGGCCTTTCTGAGCCTGCCCGAGAACTGGCGCATCGTGGGCGACCTTTTCGGCATCGCGATTTGCGGCGGGCTCTACATCGTGCCGCTTTATGCGATCCTGCAGGCGCGGAGCGAGCCGCACTACAGGGCGCGGCTGATCGCAGTCAACAACGTGCTGAACGCGCTCGCGATGGTGGGCGCGTCGGGCTTCATCTTCTGGCTTTCCGACGAGGGCCTGTCGATCCCGGCAATCTTCCTTGCGATCGGGCTCCTCAACATTCCGGTCACGCTCTACGTCTCGTTCGTCGTCATCACGACGGCGGTGAAACGCGTTGCGAAGAAGCTCGGTTCGATGAGCTGAGTGCCATGCCGGACTGGGACGGAGCTCACGCCGTGCGTTCGTAGAGCGTAACGACGCAGGCGCCGCCAAGACCGAGGTTGTGCTGGAGCGCGACGCGCGCGCCCTCGACCTGGCGCTTGCCGGACTGGCCGCGCAACTGCCAGGTGAGTTCCGCACACTGGCCGAGGCCGGTTGCGCCAAGCGGATGGCCCTTGGATAGAAGGCCGCCGGACGGGTTGGTCACGACCTTGCCGCCATAGGTGTTGTCGCCGTCCCAGACGAATTTCTCGGCACCGCCTTCGGGGCAGAGGCCGAGGCCCTCATAGGTGATGACTTCGTTCGTCGTGAAGCAGTCGTGCAGCTCGACGACATCGATGGCGTCCGGGCCGATGCCTGCCTGCTCGTAGACGCGGCGGGCGGCTTCCTTCGTCATGTCGGCGCCGACGACCTTGATGAGGCTCTTCTCGGCGAAGGTCGAGGGATAGTCCGTCGTCATGGCCTGACCGGCGATGACGATGTTCGCATCGAGCCCGTGCTTGCGCGCGAAACCCTCGGAGCACAGGATCGCGGCGGCGGCGCCGCAGCTTGGCGGGCAGCACTGGAGGCGCGTCAGGTTCAGGAACATCTTCGGCGACTGCATGACGTCGTCGACACTGACCGGCGTGCGGAAGATCGCGCGTTCGTTGTGTTCCGCGTGGCGGCTCGCCTTTTCGCGCACCCTGGCGAAGGTCTCGCTCTTCGCGCCGTATTTCTCCTGATATTCGTAGCCCGCGCCGCCGAAGAGGCGGAGCGCCATCGGCACTTCGCCTGCCCCCTGGAAACTGTCATCGGCAATCTTCAGGAAGTCGCCAAGCGGATTGGGGCGGTCGTCGAACACCGCGCCGAGCGCGCCCGGCGTCATCTGCTCGAAGCCGAGCGCAATCGCGCAATCGACGATGCCCGCCTCGACGGCCTGGCGCGCGAGGAAGAGCGCGGAAGAGCCGGTGGAGCAGTTGTTGTTCACATTGACGACGGGAATGCCCGTGAGGCCGACCTTGTAGAGCGCCGCCTGACCGGAGGTCGAATCGCCGTAGACCCAGCCGACATAGGCCTGCTCGACCTTGTCGTAGTCGATGCCCGCGTCCTTCAGCGCAAGACGCGCAGCCTCCGCGCCCATCTCGTCGTAAGAGGCGCTGGCGCCGGGCTTCACGAAGGGAAGCATTCCGACGCCTGCCACAACCACACGATTCGCCATCGTCGTCACTCCTCTGTCATCGCGGCCCTGCTCGTCCCGGCCGGGCGCGGCAGTTACCGGCTTTTCTACTTTGAAGTAACATAGTTTCTATATAGTATTCTGTCAAAGCAGCGTGGGCCCGTGCCCCTGGCGCGCCCGAATCCGGAGATTCCCGCATGGCCAAAGCCGCAATCGCATCGCCCTGGAAGAACGAAACCGAGCGCAAGACCGAGCGCGCGCTGAAGCGCGAGGCGGTGCTTGCGGCGGCGGCACATGTGTTTTCGGAAAGGGGTTATCACCGCGCCTCTCTCGACGAGGTGGCGCAGGCGCTGAACGTCACGAAGCCCACGCTCTATTATTATTTCAAGAACAAGGAAGCGATGCTCTTTGCCTGCGTGCAACACGGGCTCGACATGCTGGAAGCGGCGGGCAGCGCGGCGGAAGGAAACGGAAGGACGCGCCTGGTCGCCTATCTCGAGGGCTATGCCGCGGTGATCGAGACGGATTTCGGGCGCTGCGCCGTGCGCATCAGCGACGCCGAACTGTCGGAGGCAAGCCGGAAGAAAGTGCGGCGGATCAAGAGCGAGATCGACCGCAAGATCAGGCAGCTCGTCGCCGATGGAATTGCGGACGGGTCGATCGCCTCGTCGGACCCGAAGATCACCGCCTTTGCGCTTGCCGGTGCCCTCAACTCCATCGGCCAATGGCACCCGCGACCAAGCCAGCCGGCGGACAGGAAGCTCGTTGACGAATATATCAACCTGCTGATGAACGGGCTTGCGCCGCGCTGAGGGTGAAGAGCGCTTCGGGTAGAGCGGGAAGACACCTACCGAACGCCGCGACGCCCTGAGAAGTCCGATGGAGATCGCATCGGCGGCGCATCGACCGGCACCTCGGCGGGTATCGTCCAGCCGCCGGGGCCGATGCAACCAGGTCTTCAACTCATCGCGCACATCGGACACCTCCAATGAAACGATCTATCGCGCGAGTCCGAAAAGCCCTCTTTCCCCGGGCAGTACACGGAAGGCATCCGAGATTCCAACCACCGTTTCCGCTCCGCCGAGGCAGAGGTAACCCCAGGGGCGCATGACACGAGCAAGCCCCGTGAAGACTCGCTTTCGCGTTTCTTCATCGAAGTAGATCAGCACATTGCGACAGAAGACGATGTCGAAAGGTCCAAGACCACTCTGGTAGGGATCTTCGAGCAGATTGTAGCGCCGGAACTCAATCATCTCGCGCAAACTTTCCTTGACCCGCCAGCCATCCTTTTCAGGGAGCAGGTACTTGCGGAGCATGTGCTCGGGCAAACCGCGCGATACTTCGAACAGCGAATACCGGCCCGCCTCAGCTCGAGCAAGCATGGCATCCGAAATATCCGTGGCGACAATCTCAACCTGCCAGCCAGCCAGTGCGGGAGCCATTTCCGCCAGCGTCATTGCGAGGGAATATGGCTCCTGTCCGCTCGAACAGGCGGCGCTCCATATCCTGATCCGCCGGGATGTCTTCGCCTTCGCCATGACCTCCGGCATCAAGGTCTTGCTCAAACGCTCAAATGGCCAGGCATCACGAAAGAAAAGCGTCTCGTTCGTCGTCATCGCATCAATGATCTGCGTAAGCACAGCTTCATTTCGCGTGCGACGAGTTTCCTCGATGAAACGATCGACGCTTTCGAGGCCGTTCCGCCGCGCAAGCGGCGCCAGCCGGCTCTCGATGAGGTATCCCTTTTCCCGGGTCACGACGAGACCGGAGCGTTCGTAAAGAACCTGCTTCAAATAGTCGAATTCGAGATTGTTCATTTTCCCTCTCCCCCGGCGATGCGAGCGATCGCTGCACCTATCTGCCACAACGGCAGAATTTCCTCGCACAGGCCAGCTTGAGCGACCGCGCCAGGCATTCCCCATACGACACTGCTCTCGCGATCCTGTGCGAGTACGCGGCCGCCCTCCTCAATGACAGTCTGCGACCCCTTCAGTCCGTCACACCCCATGCCCGTCAGAATGACGACGAGCAAACGTTCGCCGAAGGTCTTTGCAAGGCTACGAAGCATAGGATCTACGGCAGGCTTGCAGGAATTCTCCGGCGGGCCATCGTCGAGCCGGATAATCGCTCCACCCGCCGCGCGCTGTTCGACCAGCATGTGCTTGCCGCCCGGCGCTATGTAAATGCGTCCGGGCTCCAGCGGTTCGCCATCGCGGGCCTCCGCGGCGAGGCGGCCCGAATAGCGCGTCATGTGTTCCGCGAGAAGCGCCGTGAAGGTGGCAGGCATGTGCTGCGTGACCAGAATGGGTTGCGTGAAGGCCGGATCGATGTTCCGCAACACCTCGGCAAGCGCCTGCGGGCCGCCGGTCGAAGAGCCGATTGCGATGACCTCGGGTTTGACAAGCTTGCGAGCGGGCTTCCGCGAGGCGGCCGGCTGAACTCCAGTTGAAGCAGCGGATTTTGCCGGCGTGTGCTTCTTCCTTGCCGACGCCGTCCGGCGCGCGCCGTGTTCACGCACCTTGCGCACAAGCTCCGCTCGAAAACTTTCGGCGCCACCCAAACCGGCCATTGGCTTTGCGACATAATCCGCAGCGCCCATGGCCATGGTCTTCAACGATATATCCGCATCGCGCTGGCTCGCCGATGAGACCATAATGACCTTGAGACCGGGACGGCGCTCGAGCAATTGCGGAAGTGCGGCGAGCCCATCGAGTTGCGGCATCTCGATATCCAGAACCACGACGTCGATCTCGTGATTGCCGATCGCCTTCAGGGCCATGAGTCCGTTCGGCACGGAGGCCACAACCTTGATGCCCTGTTCCTCCTCCAGCGTGCGGGTGACGATGCCCCTCGCGATGGCGGAGTCGTCAACGACCATCACGTGGCAAGATCGATCTTCCTTGTCTGTCAGCTTCTCTGAACCACTTTTCATTTCCCTCCTATCGCCTTCCTTCGCTTGTTGCGAGAAGGCGGTCCACGACGTCCTGTTCGACGCCGTTGCCGGGAAGGGCAGGACCGTTGAGCAGGCTTTCCCCGGCGACGGAGACCTGCGGCGAAGCTCGCCCATCGGCAATGCTGGCAAGCACGGCCTCGACTTCGTTCAAGGTATCGTTCACCTGCGACATACGTTGACCGGTCAGGTCCTGGAAGCAACAAGCCTCCATGATCTCGTCGCAGCAAGTGGAAAGCTGCTGTTCTGCCGCATCGGCATCCGAAAAATCAATTTCCGACATTCGTTCGACCGCTGCGATGATGCGATCAACGGCTGCTTCCATCTCGTTTACCGCCGTCTTCTGTTCGTTGACGGCCCGCAGCAATTTTTGTGTGCGGAAAGCGGGATCGAGCAGCGGCTCAAGTCGCTTGCGTCCGCGCAATACAGTCTGGCACAAGTCGATGCATTCGTTTGTCAAACGTTCGACGAGATCGAGTTTTCCCTTCCCCATCATCAGAAATCTCCCAGCACCGTCTTCAACTTCGCCTTCAGCACTTCGGCGCTAAAAGGCTTGATAATGTAGTTGTTCACGCCAGCCTGGCGCGCGGCGATCACGTTCTCGACCTTCGACTCGGCCGTGACCATGACGAATGGGAGGGACTTCAGTCTGTCATCCCCGCGCACCTTCTGCAGCAACTCGTAGCCTGTCATCGGTTGCATGTTCCAGTCGGATACGACGAGGCCGTAATTTCGATTCTTGAGCTTTGCCAAGGCATCCATGCCGTCGGTCGCTTCGTCGATGTCGGAAAAGCCGAGCTTGGTCAGCAGATTTCTGACAATGCGCAGCATCGTCTTGTAGTCGTCCACGATCAGAATCGGCATCTTCATGTTAACGGCCATAGTTCTTTCCTCCGTTGCGTTCAGTGAACCGGGTCGAATCCGATCGTGCCGAGCACGCTTGTAACACTCAGAACAAGCAGCAGCCGATCGTCGAGCCGGTAGATCCCCTGGGAGACGTCGCGCCAGCGCGCGTCGAGTGTCGCCGGCACAGCCTGCCGCTGGCCGATCGGCAGGCTCAGAACTTCTCCCACCTCATCGACGAGCAGGCTGAATGGCTCGTCATCATGCTCGACGACGACAGCCATCGCCCTCTCGACGAAGCCATCCGCGGGCAGCCCAAGCCTTGTGCGCATGTTGATCGCTGTCACGATGCGGCCCCTGAGGTTCAACGATCCCGCAATCTCGGGAGACGCCAGGGGGATACGAGTGATGATCTGCGGGCTCAATACGTCGCGCACGCTGAGCACCGGAATGCCGAACGCCTGCCCGGCGACGGTCATCGTCACGTAATCCTCGGTGGCCGTCTCCACGCCATCCGCAGCAGCGCTGGTCTGACAGGACGTATTCATACTGCGATCTCCTTGCGGGACTCGTCGGACGATGTGCGGGAAAGAACGCCAAGCAGTGCCTTGGGATCGAGCTTCGTAACGTAGTCCGTGAAGCCCGCTTCCAGCCCGCGTTCGATGTCTTTGGCATTCGCGTGTGAGGAGAGCGCGACGATCGGCACCTCGCCCAGCCTTTCGTCAGCGCGCAGGGTTCTCACCAGATCAAAACCAGAAAGACCCGGCATTTCGATGTCCGACACGATGATGTCGAAATGAGCACCATCCTTGCAGAGCGAAATGGCCGCCTCAGCGTGCTCGGCGACTGTCACCGAATAGCCCGCGATTGTGAGCATCGGGATCAGCAGATTGCGGAAGAAGGCACTGTCCTCGACAAGCAGAACCTGCCGCTCACTCTCCATGCCGAACGGGCTCTCCGTTTTGACCTCGAACCAGTCGGCGTCGCTCTGACGGAGATAATAGACAGTATCGATAATGTCCGTGGCGTTGCCGGCGATGATTGCGCTACCGAGGATTCCCGGGCGACTACCTCCTGCGAGATGAAGGTCGAGCGGCGCTTCAACAATGTCGACGACGCGGTCGACTACGAGGCCCAGCATGCGGTTCCCGTCCACGAAGACGAGTATCGGATGCCTTCCCACCTGTGCCGCCGGATTGCCATCCAGGTCGATCAGAGGCATCAATCCGCCGCGATACTGCAACACCGTACGGGAACCGGCCCTCTCGGTTGTACCGAGATCCGCCTCTTCAAGTCGCGCAACGAGTGAAAGCGGCACGGCCTTCGGCCCCTTGTCGCGAGCCTCGAAGACCAGCATCGAAACAGCTTCGTTGCGGCGTGAGCCGCGCCCGGTCTCCGCGAACGACGCGGCTTCGGCATGCGGCGAGGCGGAGACGGCCGAAGCGAGTCCGTTAGGATCGAGGATCATGATCACCCGCCCGTCGCCCAGGATCGTCGTGCCGGAGAAGCAGGAGATGTGACGCATGCAGCGCGACACCGGCTTTACAACAATTTCCTCGGTGTCGAACACCTTGTCCACGATGATGCCGAAGACGAGCGCACCAACCTGAGAGACAACAACATAAGTGCTGTCCCCCACCTCACGATCTCCCGGGGGCGCTTCAGCGGAGTCCGACAGCCCCAGTATCTCGCTCAGCGAGACGAGCGGCAGAAGCCGGTCTCGCAGACGGTAAACCGGCCTGCCGTTGATGTTTTCGAGTCCCTTGCTGGCGGTGGGGTTGATGCGGACGAGTTCAACCACACTATTCTGCGGCAGCGCGAACCGTTCGCCCTCGCATTCGACGATGAGCGCGGAGACGATCGCGAGCGTGAGAGGGATCTTGATGATGAAGCTGGAGCCGACACCCTCTGTCGACTGGAACTCAATGATGCCGCCGATCTTCTCGATGTTGTTCCGGACGACGTCCATGCCGACGCCTCGGCCCGAAACGCTCGTCACTGCAGCTGCCGTGGAGAAACCGGGCCGGAAGATGAACTGCTGTATCTGCTGTTCACTCATGCCTTCGAGCTGCGACTCTGTCGCGATCCCGTTGGCCACCACCTTCTCGCGAATGCGGGCTGTCGGCAGACCGCGCCCGTCATCTGACACAACGACGACGATGTGGCCGCCTTCGTGTCGCGCCGAAAGTTTGATCGTTCCGTGCTCCAGCTTGCCAGAGGCGACCCGATCGGCCGAAGACTCGATACCATGGTCGGCGGAGTTCCGAACCATATGCGTGAGCGGATCTCGGATCGACTCGAGGATCTGGCGGTCGAGTTCGGTGTCGGCGCCGGTCATCACCAGTTCGATCTTCTTGCCCAGTTCCTGCGCAAGGTCACGTACCAGACGCGGGAGCTTTCCCCAGGCATTTCCGATCGGCTGCATGCGCGTCATCATCACGCTTTCCTGCAGTTCGGTCGTCACCTGATTCAAGCGCTGAAGGGGTGCGGCGAAGGGCGTCTCATCGTGGCTGCGCATGATCTGCAGAAGCTGGTTGCGCGTCAGAACAAGCTCGCTGACGAGCGTCATCAGGTCTTCGAGGACGCTGATGTTGACGCGAAGCGTCTGCGTTTGACCGTGCCCAGCATCGTGCTTGTCGTTGCTAACCTGGGGCTTCTCCGTTGAGGCAGTCTTCGCCGGTACCGCATCCTCTTCGGGAACTTCCGTATCTGGCGACTTGCCGCGATAAAGACTGAGGAGCAGCGCGGAGATATCCTCCTCGCCCACTTCGAGAGATCGGAAGGCAGCTGCGAGTTCTGCTTCGAGCAGCGCCAGGTCCTGCTGCGTCCAGCCATTGTCCGTGAGGCAGCTCAATACATCGGCAACGTCGATACCCGGTGTCTTTTCGAGCGCAACCTCGAATCCCCTGGCCAGCGCGAATTGCAGCTTCAGCATCTCCGGCTCAAGAACAGCGCAGTCCCCGGATTTCGCCATGAAGCCCGCACAGGCCAGTTCGCAGGCAGTATCGATGCCGGAGGCACCTCCTGCGCGCTCAAAGAGCGAGCCCTGCTTTCCCTGCTTCGCCGGTGCCGTGTTTGCAGGCGCTGCCTGAGTCTCGCCACTCGCTATGCGCCTCAGAGCGCCGATAATCCCGCTGTCCTCGCCTTCCGGCTCGCTACCCGTCTCGCCAAGTGAGGCGACGAGTTCCTTGATGCGGTCGAGCGCGGTCAACACCTGCGATATGACGTCATGCGAAACGGAAAGCTCGCCGTCGCGGACGCGGCCGAGCACGTCCTCAGCCGCATGCGCCACTGCCTCGAGCCGCGGAAGCCCCAGGAAGCCACAGGTCCCCTTGATCGTATGCATCACGCGAAAGATGCTGCCCAGAAGCGCCGGATCGTCTGGCCGCTGCTCCAGCTCCACGATCTCGCTGTCCAGAAGGTCAAGAGACTCGGAGGTTTCCGCGAGGAAATCCTTCAGAAGATCATCCATCTTCAATAGCCTGTTTCTCAGTTTACCTTGAGAAAAGGCTATTTTTATAAGATTAACTCTGCGTAAAAATGAGAATTATTGTTATTATTACATCATAAATACTTGAGAGACTCCGTACGGCAGCTGTCTATTCACCCGCCGCAGCGACACGAAATTCGGAGGCAGAACGCATCCTCACCGCAGGAAACCGGATCTCAACGCGGGTTCCCTTTCCTTCGACACTATCGATGGACAGCGTACCGTCATGCAACTCGGCGAATTGTTTGGTAAGCGCAAGCCCGAGCCCCACCCCCTCAAACCGACGCGAGAGATGATTTTCCACCTGCATGAACGGTTCGGTGACGCGGTCAATGTTCTCGGCCGCGATGCCGATGCCTGTGTCTTCCACAAGGAATACCAGCTCTCCTTCCGCGGTAAGTTCCGCACCGAGGCTGACACTGCCGCCGGCAGGCGTGAACTTGATCGCATTCGAAAGAAGATTAAGCAGAATTTGCCGCGCAAGCCTCTGGTCCGCGAACAGCTTAGGCATTTCCGGCATCGGCTGCCGGAACAGCCTGACCTTTGCCGTACGGGCGCGTCCCTCCACCGTCCTCACACAGAACCGGGCAAGTTCTTCCACGTCGATTTCGGTCTCTTCGAGTTCGGTCGCGCCCACCTCGATTCGACTGAGATCCAGAATGTCGTTCACGATTGCAAGGAGATGCAGACCGCTATCATTGATATCCTTCGCATAGGCCTGATACTGCGCGGTCTCCAACCTCCCCATGACACCGGTCGCCATCAATTCAGAGAACCCTATGATGGCATTGAGAGGCGTTCGAAGTTCGTGGCTCATATTTGCCAGGAATTGTGACTTTGACTGGTTGGCGTACTCGGCTCTGTTTCGCGCAGCGCGGAGTTCCTCGGTCGCCTTCTGGAGGTCTGTAATGTCGAGAACGGTACCGATGAGTTGTTTGACACCACCATCAGGACCGCGAATCGCCTCTGCCTCACAGCGGACGTAGCGAGTTTCGCCGCCGGCGCGAATGATCCGGTACATCGTGCGGAAAGGCGTGCCGAGTTTTATGGCATCGTTCGCCGCCTCGCGTATCCGGGCACGGTCGGAAGAATGAACGCGGTCCAGGACCTCAGGCAACTTCAGCCGTGCGTCTTGCGGCTCACCGCCAAAGATGCGGAAAGCTTCGTCGGAGCAGGCAATCTCACCTGTTCCGATATCGAGCTGCCAGTTGCCGAGATGGGCGATGCGCTCTGCAGCCGCAAGATTGAATGCGCTTTCGCGCAAGGCTTCCTCCGCACGGTGCCTGTCGGTAACGTCGTAGCATCCGATCAGGATCACGTCTTCGCCGCCCATGCTCAGCAATAGGGCTGAGACGACGCACCGAAGCTCGTCACCGCTTCCCGTGGTCAGGGAATCCTCAACTTCGCGGTGCCGCCCGTCCATATCTTCGCTCGCCATGAGCGTCGCAGCCAGGTCGGCACCCGCAAACTCCGCGAAATTGCGGCCAACGAGTTTTCGCCGCTCGCAATCCACCAGCACGCCAAAGGCACTGTTGGCGAATATGATCTCGCCCGTCGCCTGGCGGACGGTCGCAAGCCCGAAAGGCATTGCTTCGATGATCATGCGCATCTGCCGCTCTCGCGCCCTGATTGCGTCTTCTGCCTGACGCAGCGCCGTCAGGTCGCGCACTACTGCAGTAAAGATGATGTCACCATCAAGTGTAATGCGCGAGACGGACGCTTCGGCCGGAAATTCCGAGCCGTCCTTGCGTCGACCCTTCACTTCGGGCCGCCGGCCCATAACCCGGGTCGAGGCGTCTTCGCGCGCAAATCGGGCCACATGTGTGCGATGTCGTGCTCTCGTGCTCCGTGGCAAGAGCATGTCGAGCTTCTTGCCGATCGCTTCTTCGGCGCCATAACCAAAGATCGCTTCCGCCTGCTTGTTGAAGATGCGGATACGATGCTCGCCATCCATCGCCACGATGGCGTCCCCCGCCGCGTCGAGCAACTCGTCCAACTGCCGGCGCGCATGAGTCATTTCTTCGGCGTTGATCCGGCATTTGAGTGCCATGCCGATTCGATCCGCAATGCCATCAAGCACTTCGAGTGCAAGCCGATCGCGCGGGCGCGGTTGTGTTGTATGAAAAGTTAGAACAGCGATGACCTCGTCGTTCGCCTTGAGCGGGAGGGCGACACAACCGCCAGACTCGTCCCACGCATGGGAGGTCTCCCCGGTCATCTGGCACGTCTCCGCCATGGTCCGGGCGAACTCGAGTGCCTTTTCCTCGTCCGCCATCGCTTCGGCACTGGCACGGGCAAGACTCTTGCGCATCGAAGGGCGCCCGCCGCTTGGTATCCAGGCAACACCTTTCTGCCAGCCCCCATAGAGCAGGACCGCATGCAAAATGGAGCCAAGCGCAACCGAGAGCGACTCGGATTTCATCAAGCGGTCGATGATCAGTTGCGCGAATCGAAGTTGCCGCTCTTCCTGTACCGACTGCGTGATGTCCGTGACGATCAGCGTCGTGCTGGATCCCGGTGTCCAGATGCGGGTAAGGATCAACTCACTGCTATCCGGGCGATGGCAGCGCCTGCGCAGTTCGTAATTGGGCTCCTGATCACCGACGACAGTCTGCGGATCCGCGGAGACCTTGCTTCCCTGAACAAGGAGTCGCTCCACTGCTGAAAGAGTGGGGAGCTCGCCACCCTTCCAGCCGAGCGCGGAAAGCATCTCACCCGCAACGGCATTCCGCGAAGCGAGTCGGCTCGTCGCAGGATCGAAGACGAACACTGCAGGCGAGGACGACGGGGCAGATTGGCGGCGCGCCACTTCGATACTCCCCAACAGTCGTATTGGTCAGGCGGCCCTTGCACGGCTCAGGAACGTATCGACCTGCTGGCGGAGCGTCTCTGCCTGACGTGCCAGAATGTCGGAGGAGCCGGATATCTGCGCCGCTGCGGAGCCTGTTTCCGTCGCCGCCTCGGCAACAGAAGCGATGTTGGAGGAGACATCCTGGGTGCCGCGTGCGGCTTCCTGGACGTTGCGGGCGATTTCGTTCGTCGCGGCGTCCTGCTCATCCACGGCGGCGGCAATCGACGTCGCGATCTGATTCATTTCGGTGATGGTCTGCTCTATCGACTTGATCGCGTCGACCGATTCCTGCGTTGCGCCCTGCATCGTCTTGATTTGCTCGGCAATTTCCTCGGTCGCCTTGGCCGTCTGGTTGGCGAGGCTTTTTACCTCCGAGGCAACGACGGCGAAGCCCTTGCCCGCCTCGCCGGCCCTCGCAGCCTCGATGGTCGCGTTCAGCGCGAGCAGATTTGTCTGGGCGGCGATATCGTTGATGAGGGTCACGACGTCGCCGATCTTCTGAGCGGCCTCGGCAAGACCCTGTACCTTCTCATCCGTTCGATGAGCATCCTGCACCGCCTGCCCAGCTATTTTGGTCGACATCGACGCCTGCCTGCCGATTTCCGCAATCGAACTCGAAAGCTGCTCACTCGCGGAGGCAACTGTCTGCACGTTGGTGGAGGCTTCTTCCGATGCAGCGGCGACGGTCGTCGTCTTGGCGCTCGTCTGCTCCGCTGTAACAGACATGGCCTGCGCCGAGGCCTGCAGTTCCGTCGAGGCCGAAGCTACCGATTTGATGATCTCGTTGACGGCAACGTCGAAATCGGAAATGGCCGCTTCCAGCGCCCTTTGCCGTCCAGCCCGTTCTTCGACCATCGCATCCTGATAGGCCGAAATTGCGAGGTCCATGTCAAGGCAAACGGCCGTGTTCACAGCGCAAAGGACTTCAGAAAGCTGGCCGGGCGTCCACCGATACTTCTTCACCGCGATCTCGACCAACCTGTTCATCACGTACTTGTAGCCACCGATGTACCAGCGCGGCTCCAGCCCGATCCTGTTATGCGTGAGTCCGATTGTGTGCACACTGTGCATATAGGCGTCATCGAAGGTGCCCGAAAAGAGTCGGCCCCAATGCGTGCCCTGCGCCTGCTTCAGACGGGGCGCTTGATTGCCCAACAGCGCCGAAAGCTCCGACACGGAGCCGATATGGGCATAGAAACTATCGAGAATTTGCGGCAGGTGCGGCTCCAGAACCTTCCAGAAGTCGCGAAGCGCTGTTCCTGTCGTCTCGGATACTTCCATGAAGCTCAGGCGCGACTCCCGGTCCGCGGTAGATATTTCGGCTTTCGTCATAACGGCCCCCGTTTACAGCCACCCGGCTTCGCCGGGCACTTCCCTCTCACCCCTCCATGACAACGCAGTAATTGCGACGTTTTGTCACCGAATCGGAGTTACTAATTGTGAGTCTATTGGTTGATGTAGAATAAATGGTTAATTACCATGTATTCGCCATAGATTTATTATAACTAATACTTATATATAATGTTTATAACTTAAGTTAGGAAAACACATTTCATTCGTGTTCAATCTGGAAAAGTTGGTTCGGACGCGCTAACTACCCCGTGTGAAACAGTTTACATGCCTATCCCTGAGGCGGGCCGGGCCATGCTCGGCGGTGAATGTTCTTTGAGTATAAGAAACGAAACTACCCACTCTGGGTCCAGCAGCGCAGAAAACAGAGCGGTACCCGATTCATCCGAAGGATGCGACGCTTGTCCGTTTCGGCACGTCGGCTTTTGCGGTGCTGTCATGGGGATCGCGCCGGACGTGAAGCGGGGGCGCAAGACCGAAGGCTCCGTTCGCGCACGTCAGCACATCTACAGACCCGGCGAAGCACCTGGACGCATCATCGTCCTGAGACAGGGATGGGCGCTTCGCTCTGTCGTAACGCCCGATGGGCGGCGCCAGGTGCTCTCCATTCTACTTCCGGGCGACGTTGCGGGCGGCGAGTTGATCATGCGCAATCAAGTCCGCACGCCGGTACAAAGCGTGACGCCGGTCGACTATTGCGCCTTTGAGGTCAGCAATCTCAAGGAAATCGCCGAGGACGATCCTGCCCTTGTCTGGGCTTTCGTCGACATATGTTTCTCAGGCCGGGAGGCCAGCGAGGCGCGCCTTGTCGACCTCGGCCGACGCAACGCAGAGCAACGCCTGGCGCGACTGATCCTTGATCTTCACGAACGATTGACGATGAAGAAGCTGACAGATGACTCTTCGTTTCCGTTTCCGCTTCGCCAACAAAGCATCGCGGATGCACTTGGCCTGACCCAGGTTCACGTAAGCCGGGTAATGCGAAACCTGAGGGAAAACGGCATCGTGCGCGTGCGCGGCGGCGTGCTGACCATCCTCGACATGGCGGCTCTCATGGACGTCGCCGAAATCTATCCATCCTGAAACGATTGCGTATCGCGACAAGCAATAGCCATGCATTCAACGTTCAAGCCGTCTTCGCGGTGTCGAGCTTCAGTTCCGCGATCATGGAGTCACGAATCTGGAACTTCTGGACCTTGCCCGTGACGGTCATCGGGAACTCGGCAACGAAGCGCACATAACGCGGCACCTTGTAGTGTGCGATCTGCCCCTTGCAGAAGGTCTTGATCTCATCCTCGCTCGCCGTTTCACCCGGCTTGAGCTTTACCCAGGCACAAATCACCTCGCCGAACTTCTCATCCGGCACACCGACCACGGCGACATCTTCCACCTTCGGATGGCGGTAGAGGTATTCCTCGATCTCGCGCGGATAGACATTCTCGCCGCCCCGGATCACCATGTCCTTCAGACGGCCGACGATGTTGCCGTAGCCTTCCGCGTCGATGGTCGCGAGGTCGCCCGTGTGCATCCAGCCCTCGGCGTCGATGGCCTCGGCGGTCTTCTCGTCATCATCCCAATAGCCGATCATCACGGAATAACCCCGCGTGCAGAGCTCGCCCGGCTCGCCGCTCGGCACCGTCTTGCCGTCGAGGTCCACCACCTTGCATTCAAGGTGCGGCTGTACGCGTCCGATGGTCGAGACCCGGCGCTCCAGCGGATCGTCCTCGCCGGTCTGGAAGCTCACCGGGCTCGTCTCCGTCATGCCATAGGCGATGGTGACGTCCTTCATGTGCATTCGAGCGATCACCTGCTTCATCACCTCCACGGGACAGGGCGAGCCCGCCATGCAGCCCGTGCGGAGCGAGGAGAGATCGAACTTGCCGAACTCCGGATGACCAAGCTCCGCGATGAACATTGTCGGCACACCGTAGAGCCCCGTGCACCGCTCCTTCTCCACCGCCTCCAGGACAGCCAGCGGGTCGAAGGCGTCGGCCGGATAGACCATCGTCGCGCCATGCGTGAGACAGCCGAGATTGCCCATGACCATGCCGAAGCAGTGATAGAGCGGCACCGGAATGCAGAGACGATCCCCTTCCCTCAAGCCGATTGAACGGCCGACGAAGAAGCCGTTGTTGAGAATGTTGAAGTGCGACAGCGTCGCACCCTTGGGCAGACCGGTCGTGCCGCTCGTGAACTGGATGTTGATGGGGTCGCGGCAATCAAGCTCACCCGCCGTTCCCTCAATGGCGCGGCGGCTTTCCGCGGTGGCGAGGCTGGCGATATCGTCAAAACCGAGCCAGCCCTTTGCCGGTGTGCCGCCGATCTGGATTGCGTGCTTCAGATGGGGCAGACGGGCGGAGGCTATGGTTCCCACGGAGCGCGCGATCTCCGGCGCCAGCTCGTTCACCATCGCAACATATTCGGAGGTCTTGAAACGCTCCGGCGTGATGAGTGCTGCAACACCGACCTTGTTCAGCGTGTACTCGAGCTCGGAGAGCCTGTACGCCGGGTTGATGTTGACGAGAATGATGCCCGCCTTTGCCGTCGCGAACTGCGTCAGCGTCCACTCCGCGCAGTTCGGCGCCCATATGCCGAGCCGGTCACCACGCCGCAGCCCCAGAGCGAAGAGCCCGGCAGCAAGCGCCTCCGCCTTCCCGTTCAACTCGCCGTATGTCCAGCGGATGCCCTGATGAACGGAGACGAGCGCTTCCCTTTCGGGCCAGGCTTCGGCGGCCGCCGAAAGAGCCGCCCCGATGGTTTCCCGGCGAAGAGGCGGCGTCGACGCTCCCCTCACATGGGAAAGACCGGCGGAAAGACCGGATGTTTCCATTTCTCAGACTCCCCCTTCTCGTCATCGTCGTGCGGCGCAGCGGCGGGACCCACGCCATGCGACCAGCAACCCAGGTCAGCCTAGCATCAACTCCTGCACTTTCCTCCTCGTTCAAACCGTCATGGAGGCATGCAGCCTGTTGTCCGCCTTCGCTCACGCGATGCCTGAACGCCCGTCAGATGCTCAAGCGCGATTCTATCGCGATGCAAGGCTTTTGCAGTGGCTGAGTGTTGTTCCGAGATTTCTGCGAAGCCAACAGGAAAAAGGAACGGAGTCGAACTCACGCCCATCCCATTCAACTCGAATGCCTGCTCTGGACCTGGATCTGTCCACAGACACGGAGAGTTCTGTGTGCTCTGACGACGCAGGATCGATCGACAAGCCCAAAGGCGCACGCTTTCCGGAGGCGCTATGCCGGTCGCTGGTAAATCTGGGGAGGATTGGTGGAGCCAGACGGAATCGAACCGACGACCTCTTGCATGCCATGCAAGCGCTCTCCCAACTGAGCTATGGCCCCATCCTGGAATCCGGCGCTGGTTGGGACCCGCGCCGACGGTGGCGGAACTTAGGACCGGTCCTTCCCGCGATCAAGAGAAAGTTGGCCGCGGCTCCGCAATTGCCCGGTTATGCCCGGTGTCAGTCGTCGTCGCCTTTTCCACCGCGCACAATGCCGCTGACGTCGTCGTCCTCATCCTCATCGTCGGGGAGGAAGGCATCGTCGTCGCTGTCGTCGTCCTCGACGTCGACATCCACATCGTCCATATCGATGTCGTCATCGCTATCCGAGGCAAGTTCCTCGTCGCGCATGGCGTCCAGCGAGACGTTGCCGTCATCCTCCGCCACCGCGGCGCGCTTCGGCGCCTTTTCCTTCGGCTTTTCGGCCGGTTTTGCACGCTTTGCCTTTGCGCCGGTATCCGGCACGAACTCATGCTTGCATTTGGGACATACGACGGGGTTCTTGTTCAGGTCGTAAAACTTCCCTCCGCAGCTCGGACAATCGCGTTTGGTTCCCAACTCCGGTTTCGACAAGTTCCGCACTCCCCCGCATCAAATTGCGTTTCAAGGCGCTTCCATCGGAAACGCGTGGCACATGGCCTTGAAGGATTTTCCCATTGCCACGTTAAATTGCTCCTGTCAAAACCTATTCGCGCGGCGCCGGAACCGGCCAATCAGGCGGTTTGCGGCGCGGGCCGGAAACCATCCGGCAAACCTGCGAAGCCAGCCCGGCAAGGACCACAATTGGCCTCACCATCCTCACACGCCTCAGCGGGCCTCACCGCAGAACCGTCCGGCTCCCTCGCCGGAACCATCCGCGTGCCCGGGGACAAGTCAATCTCGCATCGCGCGCTCATTCTGGGCACGCTCGCGGTTGGCGAAACCCGGATCGAAGGGCTGCTGGAAGGCGAGGACGTGCTCGCAACGGCGGAATGCATGCGGCGGCTCGGCGCGCGCGTGAACCGCCTGGACGACGGCTCGTGGAGGGTCTGGGGGGTTGGTGTCGGCGGCCTCCGGGAACCAGCGGAGCCGCTCGATTTCGGCAATTCGGGTACGGGGGCCCGGCTCGTCATGGGGCTCGTCGCCGGGCATCCGATAACGGCGACTTTCGTGGGCGATGCCTCGCTTTCACGGCGTCCCATGGGACGGGTCATCAATCCGCTCACCGAGATGGGCGCCTATTTCCATGCCCGGGACGGAGGAAAACTGCCGTTGACGCTGACCGGCGCGCGGCCGGCGCTTCCGATTTCCTACACGTCTCCGGTGGCCTCGGCCCAGGTCAAATCCGCGATCCTGCTGGCCGGGCTCAATGCGCCCGGCAAGACCACCGTTATCGAGGCAATGCCGACACGCGACCATACGGAGCGCATGCTCCGAGCCTTCGGGGCGGAGATCGAGGCAAAGGAGGGTCCAGGCGGGCTCGTCGAAATCAGGCTTACCGGCCAGCCGGAGCTTTCTCCCTGTCCGATCACGGTTCCGGGCGACCCTTCATCTGCAGCCTTTCCGGTCGTGGCGGCGCTGCTGACGCCCGGCTCCGAGATTGTCGTCAAGGGCATCACTCTCAATCCTCATCGCGCCGGCCTCTACACGACGCTGATCGAAATGGGCGCCGATATAGAAGTGATGAACCAGCGCGACGAGGGAGGCGAGCCCGTGGCGGACCTGTGCGTGCGCTCGAGTAGGCTGAAGGGGGTCGACGTGCCGCCCGCCCGCGCGGCTTCGATGATCGACGAATATCCGGTTCTCGCCATCGCGGCCGCCTTCGCGGAAGGCGAAACGCGGATGCTCGGCATCCACGAATTGCGGGTGAAGGAGAGCGACCGGATCGCCGCCACCGCCTCCGGCCTCCGGGCAAACGGTATCAAGGTGCATGAGAGCGAGGACGGCATGGTGGTGGAGGGCCGCGGCGGCGACGTCGCGGGCGGCGGGCACATCGCCACTCACATGGACCACCGCATCGCCATGTCCTTCCTCATCATGGGGCTTGCGGCACAGAGACCGGTAACGGTGGACGACGCCTCCATGATCGCGACGAGCTTTCCGGACTTCATCGGACTGATGCGCGGCCTTGGCGCCAGCTTCGCCGGGCAGGCACAGTGACGCAGCCGCAAGGAACCGTCATTGCCGTCGACGGACCGGCGGCGTCCGGCAAGGGTACGCTTGCCCGCAAGCTGGCGGCGCATTACGGGTTCGCCTATCTCGACACGGGATCGCTCTATCGCGCTGTCGGCCATGCCGTGCGGGCGGGCGGCGGCGATCCGGCCGACGAAGCGGCAGCCCTCGCCGCGGCGCAGGCGCTCGACATCACGAAGATCGATGAGAAGGCGATCCGTACGCCGGAGGCGGGCGAAGCGGCCTCCCTGGTCGCCGCGATGCCGCCCGTCCGGGCCGCAATCCTCCATTTTCAGCGGAATTTCGCCGAAAATCCGCCGGACGGGAAAGCCGGCGCCGTGCTTGACGGGCGGGACATCGGAACCGTTGTCTGCCCTGCTGCCCAGGCGAAACTCTTCGTCGTCGCAAGCCCGCAGGTTCGTGCCCACCGGCGATGGCTTGAACTCAAGAATTCGGGGTCTCGGGTGAGCGAGGCACAAGTCCTTGAGGATATCGAGGAAAGAGACCGCCGGGACGCCGCCAGGGCGACGAGCCCGATGAAGCCTGCCGCGGACGCGCACTTGCTCGACACCTCCGATTTGAGTATAGAAGCGGCGTTCGGCGCAGCCGTCGCGATCATAGACAAAGCAATGGGTTAAGTGCGTTTTCGCTCATGGGGCGAGCGCGCTTTTTCGCATTGGCGAAGCCTCTGACGTGCGGCCGGCTCCGGACATATCCGCAACCCCTAACCGAGTGCCCAATCCACACGCTCCCGAACACCTCACGATTTCGGGGGAAGACCCACGGACCCAACCGTCGGCCGGAATAAAAGCATCGTCAGGAGACTTCTATTGGCTAACACAGACAGCGCGCTCAATCCGAGCCGCGAAGATTTCGCCGCCCTTCTCGAGCAGTCCTTCTCGGACAGCAACATGCAGGAAGGTTCCGTCATCAAGGGGACGGTTGTCGGCATTGAAAACGATCTTGCGATCATCGACGTGGGCCTCAAGACCGAAGGCCGCGTTCCCCTGAAAGAATTCGCCACCCCCGGCAAGCCGTCCGATATCAATGTCGGCGACACCGTCGAGGTCTATCTCGAGCGCATCGAGAACGCCGCGGGCGAGGCCGTCCTGAGCCGTGAGAAGGCGAAGCGCGAAGAAAGCTGGATCCGCCTGGAAGTCGCTTTCGAAAAGCAGGAGCGCGTCGACGGCCAGATCTTCGGCCGCGTGAAGGGCGGCTTCACCGTCGACCTCGACGGCGCCGTTGCCTTCCTTCCGGGCAGCCAGGTCGATATCCGCCCGGTGCGCGACGTGACGCCGCTGATGAACATCCCGCAGCCCTTCCAGATCCTGAAGATGGACAAGCGCCGCGGCAACATCGTCGTCTCGCGCCGCGCCGTCCTCGAAGAGACCCGCGCCGAACAGCGTCAGGAACTCGTCGAGAACCTCAAGGAAGGTCAGGTGCTCGAGGGCGTCGTCAAGAACATCACCGACTACGGCGCGTTCGTCGATCTCGGCGGTGTGGACGGCCTGCTGCACGTCACCGACATTGCATGGCGCCGCGTGAACCATCCGACGGAAGTTCTCTCGATCGGCCAGACCGTGAAGGTTCAGGTCATCAAGGTGAACCACGAAACGCAGCGCATTTCGCTTGGCATGAAGCAGCTCGAAGCCGATCCGTGGGAAGGCGTCGAAGCCAAGTATCCGCTCAACGCGCGCTTCAAGGGCCGCGTGACGAACATCACCGATTACGGCGCGTTCGTCGAACTGGAGCCGGGCGTCGAAGGCCTCGTCCATGTTTCCGAAATGAGCTGGACGAAGAAGAACGTGCATCCGGGAAAGATCGTTTCCACCTCGCAGGAAGTGGAAGTGATGGTGCTGGAAGTCGATCCGGTGAAGCGCCGCATCTCGCTCGGCCTGAAGCACTGCATGGACAACCCCTGGACCACTTTTGCCGAGCGCTTCCCGCCCGGCACGGTCGTCGAGGGCGAGATCAAGAACATCACCGAGTTCGGTCTGTTCATCGGTCTCGATGCCGACGTGGACGGCATGGTGCACATGTCGGATCTCGACTGGAACCGCGCCGGCGAAGAAGCCATGCAGGACTACCAGAAGGGCCAGGTCGTCAAGGCTCAGGTGCTCGACGTCGACACCGAGAAGGAACGCATCTCGCTCGGCATCAAGCAGCTCGGCGGCGATCCGATGGAAAGCCTCGGCGATATCCGCAAGGGCGCCGTCGTTACCTGCACGGTGACCAGCGTCACGGACAACGGTCTTGAGGTGAGTGTCGGCGACGACAGCATGCAGGCCTTCATCCGCCGTGCAGAACTCGCCCGCGACCGCGGTGATCAGCGCCCCGAGCGCTTCGCCGTCGGCGACAAGGTCGATGCCCGCGTGACGCAGTTCGACCGCGCCGCCCGCAAGATCCAGCTTTCCGTCAAGGCGCTGGAGATCGCGGAAGAGAAGGAAGCGGTCGCCCAGTACGGTTCGTCCGACTCGGGCGCCTCGCTCGGCGACATTCTCGGAGCGGCCCTGAACAAGGCCAGCACCGACGACAAGTAAGACGATCCGGTGGCGCGGCACTGCCGCGCCACCGGCTTTTCCCACCTGCCATAACGATCCGGCAGCGAAACCGTTTACTCTTTCGCAGGCCACGTTAAGCTCCGGGTCCCGGATGTTCTGACCTGGAGGATCTCTCCCTTGTCACTCGACGCCGATACACTCGCAGACAGGCGACGTCTCAAGCGGCGGCTGTTCCTCTGGCGCGCCGGCGCCGTCATCGCCGTTCTCGTGGCGGTGGTCGTCGTACTTGCGGAAGGTGGACTGAGCTTCAACCGGACGCATATCGCGCGCGTCACGATCGGCGGCGTGATCGTCGACGACCGTTATCAGCAGGACATGCTGGAACGGATCGGCGAGGATGACAGCGTCAAAGCCGTCATTCTCTCGATCGACAGCCCGGGTGGCACCACGACGGGCGCCGAAGCCCTGTATGAATCCGTGCGCGATCTTTCGGAAAAGAAGCCCGTCGTCGCCGTTCTCGGCACGGTGGCCGCTTCCGGGGGCTACATAGCTGCAATATCGGCGGACCATATCGTCGCCCGCGGCAACACCATCACAGGCTCCATCGGCGTTCTCTTCCAGTGGACGCAGCTTGAGGATCTGCTCGACAATATCGGCGTCCAGATGCGCGAAGTGAAATCCTCGCCGCTCAAGGCCGAACCGAGCCCCTTTCACAAGGCCGATCCCAGGTCGATCAAGGTCACCCAGGAACTGATCGACAGCTCCTATGCCTGGTTCCTCAGGCTGGTTGCCGAGCGCCGCAAGATGGACGAAGCGACCGCACGGCGGGTAGGCGACGGGCGCATCTATACGGGCTGGCAGGCGGTCGAAAACGGGCTGGTGGACGAACTCGGCGGCGAAGAGGCCGCGATCGCCTGGCTCGCCGAAACCCATGACGTCGATGAAGACCTGCCGGTGACCGATTGGGTGCCTGCCTATCCCGAACTCGGGTTCGCCGGCTTCGTGGGCCAGGCACTTGGCGAGGCGACGGTGGTCGCCGCCGATGGTCTGACCGGAAAAACACAGCAAACAAAACGACTTACACTTGACGGTCTGACGAGCCTTTGGCAACCTGACCGGTAAATGAAAGCAGGTTCCCGCCGTTTCCGGCAAGCGGGGGAAGCGCGGTGAGGCGAAGCCGGGGGACGCAAGGAAATGATCAAATCGGAACTCGTCGCCCGTCTCGCCCAAGCCAATCCTCATCTTTACCAGCGCGACGTCGAACGCATCGTCAGCACGATCTTCGATGAAATCAGCGCGGCCCTTGCCCGCGGAGACCGGGTGGAACTGCGCGGTTTCGGTGCCTTTTCTGTCAAGAACCGGCCTGCCCGCACGGGGCGCAATCCCCGGACCGGCGAACCCGTTCACGTCGAGGAAAAGTCGGTGCCCTTCTTCAAGACGGGCAAGGAACTGCGCGAGCGGCTCAACAATGCCGACATCGCCGACGACAAGCTCATGTCTCACGACGACAACGACGACAGCGACGACTGACCCTCGCCGCCGGAACCGTCTTTGCTGGATCACTCTGGACAGGAATCCGCCCGTTGAAACTCCTGCGCTGGCTCGTCCTGCCTCCCGTTATCGTTCTTGCGATGGCGATTGCGATCGCAAACCGCGCCCCCGTTACCTTCAGCCTCGACCCCTTCGATCCGGAAACGCCGGCGCTCGGGCTCGAAGTGCCCCTTTTCCTGATCATTCTGGGCTCTGTCTTTCTCGGCATCCTGATCGGCGGAATCGGTGCCTGGGCGCAGGCGCGCCGCAAGAAGGCCGCTCAGGCAGCCCGGACGGCGCCCTCCGGCAGCGCTCTTCCAGCGCTGCGCGACGAGGCCTAGAATAGCGCCCGCGCGCTTCCACGATCTGCTATAAGGCCCGGAATCACGCGCCCAAAAGCCAAGGGGCAAGTCCGCATGAAGCTCGAAAATCCCGTTTTCTGCGCTCTCGACACAACTGAGATCAGCCGCGCCATCGCTCTTGCGCGCGATCTCGAAGGACGCGTCGGCGGCATCAAGCTCGGCATGGAATTCTTCAATGCGCAGGGCCCGGCCGGCTATCAGGCAGTTGCGGAAACCGGCCTTCCGATCTTTCTCGACCTGAAGCTTCATGACATCCCGAACACCGTCGCGGGCGGTATCCGCGCGGTTCTGCCACTCAAGCCCGCTATCGTGAACGTGCACACGGCAGGCGGCAGCGCCATGATGCGGGCGGCGGCAGACGCGGCGAGGGAAGCGGGCGCCGGACGCCCGCTCATCATCGGCGTCACCATGCTGACCAGCCTCGACCAGGCAGACCTCGCCGATACCGGGGTCTCGGGATCGCCGTCGGACCATGTGCGCCGTCTGGCGGGCCTTGCGGCTTCGGCAGGGCTCGACGGCGTCGTCTGCTCCGCGCATGAGATCGAGATGCTGCGGCGTGACCTCGGCCCTGATTTCACGCTCATCGTACCCGGCATCCGTCCCGCGGGCAGCGATATCGGCGACCAAAAGCGCGTGATGACGCCCTCCGAAGCGCTGTCGCTCGGGGCCGACATACTGGTCATCGGCCGGCCCATCACCGGTGCAGGCAGTCCCCGCGCGGCAGCCGAGGAAATCGGCAAATCGCTCGCAGCGTGAGAGAGACATGACAACCCGCGTCAAAATTTGTGGCCTGTCGACCCGGGAAACGGTCGAAGCCGCAATCGGCGCCGGCGCCGACTATCTCGGTTTCAACTTCATCGCGAGAAGTTCGCGATATGTGTCCTGTGAAACGGCGTCGACGCTCGCCGCCGACATGCCATCGACGGTTGCGAAGGTGGCACTCACACTCGACGCCGACAACGAGACGCTCGACGCCGTGGTCGCGGCGCTCGATCCCGACATATTGCAGCTTCACGGCGCGGAGACGCCCGCGCGCCTCATGGAACTCAAGTCCCGCTACGGGCTTCCCTTGATGAAAGCCATCGGCATATCGGAGCCCGGAGACCCGGAAAGCGCGGATATTTACCGCGATTCCGCCGATTTGTTGCTGTTCGACGCCAAACCACCTAAATCTATGGCAGGCGCACTGCCGGGCGGAAACGGTCTCGTCTTCGACTGGTCGCTGATTGCCGGCCACCGGCCGGGCCTGCCCTGGATGCTCTCGGGCGGGCTCAATGCGGAGAATGTCGGAGAGGCGGTCAGGATAACCGGCGCGGAAGCCGTGGACGTATCCTCGGGCGTCGAAACCGCGCCCGGCCACAAATCGCCTGAGCTGATCGAGGCTTTCATCAAGGCAGCGCAAGCGACCTGAGAGAAAAGCGATACTGAAAGAGAGTTATCTTGAGCGCGGCCAAAGCAAATTCACTGAGAAGCGGACCGGATGAACGCGGACGTTTCGGCATTTTCGGCGGCCGCTTCGTCGCCGAAACGCTGATGCCGCTCGTGCTCGATCTCGAGAAGGCCTATTCAGACGCGAAAGCCGACCCGGCCTTTCAGGCAGAAATCGACTTCATGCAACGCGATTACGTCGGAAGGCCGAGCCCGCTCTATCTGGCCGAACGCCTCACCGAGCATTTCGACGGCGCGAAGGTTTACCTGAAGCGCGACGAGCTCAACCATACCGGCAGCCACAAGATCAACAATTGCCTCGGGCAGATTCTGCTCGCCCGGCGCATGGGCAAGACGCGCATCATTGCGGAGACGGGCGCGGGGCAGCACGGCGTTGCGACGGCGACGGTCTGTGCGCGGTTCGGGCTTCCCTGCGTGATCTACATGGGTACCACCGACATCGAGCGGCAGAAGCCCAACGTCTTCCGGATGAAGCTGCTCGGCGCCGAAGTCATTCCCGTCACATCGGGGACCGGCACGCTGAAAGATGCGATGAACGAAGCGCTGCGCGACTGGGTGACGAATGTCGAGAGCACCTATTACCTGATCGGAACGGTCGCGGGCCCGCATCCCTATCCTGCGATGGTGCGCGACTTCCAGTCCGTCATCGGACAGGAGACGCGCCAGCAGATGATGGAGCGCGAAGGGCGCCTGCCGGACAGCGTCGTCGCCTGCATCGGCGGCGGCTCGAATGCGATGGGCCTCTTCCATCCCTTCCTCGACGAACCATCCGTGAAGATATACGGCGTCGAAGCGGCGGGCCGCGGGATCGAGACGGGAGAGCATTGCGCTTCGCTCAAAGGCGGCGCGCCGGGCGTTCTCCATGGCAATCGCACCTATCTGCTGCAGGACGACGACGGACAGATCAAGGACGGTCATTCGATTTCAGCCGGGCTCGACTATCCGGGCATAGGACCAGAGCATGCGTGGCTCCATGAATCCGGGCGCGCAGAATATGTCTCGGCGACGGATCGGGAAGCGCTGGACGCCTTCCAGCTCTGCTCGCGTCTGGAAGGCATCATTCCCGCGCTCGAACCCGCGCATGCGCTCGCCTTTGTGAGCAAGATCGCCCCGAAGCTTCCGAAAGATCATCTCATGGTGATGAACATGTGCGGTCGCGGCGACAAGGATGTGTTCGCCGTCGCGGATCATCTGGGGGTGACGTTGTGACGACACGGCTGGATAAACGCTTCTCCCGCTTGAAGGCGGAAGGCCGCGCTGCCTTCGTTACCTTCATCACGGCAGGCGATCCCGACGCGGAGTTGTCCTTCAGCGTGCTGAAAGGCCTGCCCGGCGCGGGGGCCGACGTGATCGAACTCGGCATGCCGTTTACCGATCCGATGGCCGACGGCCCCGCAATCCAGGCGTCGTCGCAGCGCGCGCTTCGCAGCGGCTCAACAATGCTGAAGACGCTCGAGCTCGTCCGCCGTTTCCGCGAAACCGACAACGAGACGCCCATCGTGCTCATGGGTTACTACAACCCGATATACCACATGGGTGTCGAAACCTTTCTCACGCGCGCCTGCGAAGCGGGCGTCGACGGGCTGATCGTGGTCGATCTGCCGCCGGAAGAAGACGACGAGTTGTGCGTGCCGGCACTGAAAGCCGGGCTCAACTTCATCCGTCTCGCAACGCCGACGACGGACGACAAGAGACTGCCTGCCGTTCTCGCGAACACCTCGGGCTTCGTCTATTATGTCTCGATCACCGGCATCACAGGCTCGGCGAGCCCGGAAGCGCGCAATGTCGCGGAATCCGTGGCGCGGATCAAACGGCATACCTCACTTCCCGTTGCCGTTGGCTTCGGAATCAAGACGCCGGAACAGGCAGCCGATATTGCGCGTGCCGCCGATGGGGCAGTCGTCGGCTCCGCCATCGTCGATGCCATCGCGCGAGAGATAGATGCCAATGGCGCCATCAAGTCCGGCGCCGCGGAGCGCGTTCTGGCTTTTGTCCGGTCGCTTGCCGATGGCGTTCACCACGCCCGGGCGGCGGCGGCCGAGTAAGGGAGTTCATGCGATGAACTGGATCAACAATGTCGTTCGTCCGAAGATCCAGCGGGTCTTCAACAAGAAGCAGCAGACGCCGGACAATCTCTGGCACAAGTGCTCTTCGTGCGGCGAGATGATCTTCCATCGCGATCTCGAAGCGGCGATGCGCGTCTGCCCGAACTGTGACCATCACATGCGTCTCGGCACGAAGGAACGCTTCGCTGCCCTCTTCGACAAGAGCGACTACCAGCTCATCGCGACGGACGCCGTCGCGCTCGACCCCCTGAAATTTCGCGACCAGAAGAAATACCCCGACCGCCTGAAGGAAGCGCGCACCAAAACCGGACGCGACGACGCGGTGACAGTGGCACACGGACCGCTCGACGGCGTCGAGACCGTGATCGCAATCGAAGATTTCTCCTTCATGGGCGGATCGCTCGGCATGGCCGCAGGCGAGGCCATCATCAAGGGCGCGGAAGTCGCGCTCGAGAAGAAGGCACCCTATATCCTCTTTACGGCGGCCGGCGGTGCGCGCATGCAGGAAGGCATTCTTTCGCTCATGCAGATGCCGCGCACGACGGTTGCGCTGCAACTGCTGCGCGAGGCGGGACTTCCCTTCATCGTGGTTCTTACCGACCCGACGACCGGCGGCGTGCTCGCCTCCTACGCCATGCTGGGCGACATCCATGTCGCCGAACCCAAAGCGCTGATCGGCTTTTCGGGACGCCGCGTCATTGAGCAGACGATCCGCGAGAAACTGCCCGACGACTTCCAGTCAGCCGAATTCCAGCTTGAGCACGGCATGGTCGACATGATCGTCCATCGACACAAGATGAAGGATACGCTCGCCCGCCTCGTCCGGCTGATGACCCATCGGCCGCGCAGTGCGAAGCAGCAGAGCGCCAATGTTCCGGCGACCGTCGCCGCATCGTCAGCCCCGTGAGCGACGACGCACTCGTCCAAAGCGATGTCATTCTTCAACGGCTGACGAAACTCCATCCGAAGCTGATCGATCTGTCGCTCGAGCGGACATGGCGCCTGCTCGGCGCGCTCGGCAACCCGGAACGAAGATTGCCGCCGGTCTTCCACATCGCGGGAACGAACGGCAAGGGCTCTGTCGCGGCGATGCTGCGCGCCATGCTCGAGGCGGGCGATTACGCCGTCCACAGCTATACCTCTCCCCATCTCGTCCGCTTTCACGAACGTATCCGCCTTGCAGGCAAGCCGCACAGTGCGCCGATCGAGGAGAGCGATCTCTCGCGGCTTCTCGACGAATGCGAACGGGCAAATGCAGGCGCACCGATCACTTTCTTCGAGATAACGACAGGCGCCGCCCTCCTCGCCTTTTCGCGGGCACCCGCCGACGCACTGATTCTCGAAGTCGGCATGGGCGGGCGTCTCGACACGACGAATGTGGTCGACAAACCGGCCGTCAGCGTCATCACACCTGTCGACCTCGACCACCAGTCGTTTCTCGGCGACACGCTCACGCTCATCGCGACGGAGAAGGCGGGCATTCTGAAAAGAGGCGTGCCCGCGGTCATCGGACCGCAACCCGACGAAGCGCTCGCCGCGATCGAGAAAGCCGCCGCAAAGGCGGGAGCGCCGCTCTTCGTTCACGGGCAGGATTTCACGGCACATGAAGAGGCGGGCGCCCTCGTCTATCAGGATGAGGCGGGGCTTCTCGACCTCCCTCTGCCGCGCCTTCCCGGACGGCACCAGATCGAGAATGCGGGCGTCGCCATATGCGCACTAAGGCAAGCCGGCGCGCTGCCGCTCGAACGGGACGCAATCGCGCAAGGTCTCGCACATGCGGAGTGGCCGGCCCGGCTGCAGCGCCTGACACGCGGACCGATATTCCAGTATCTGCCGGAAGGAACGGAGGTCTGGCTCGACGGCGGACACAACCCGGCTGCTGGGCGCGCCGTCGCGGAGGCGCTCGCCGATCTCGCGCAGCACGATGCGCCGGGCGAGGCGCGGCCGCTGCTGCTTCTGTCGGGAATGCTGGAGACGAAGGACGCAGGCGGTTTCTTCGCCGCGTTCCGCGGGCTAGCCGCCCATGTGGAAACGATCCGGATTCCCGACGCGGATGCCAGCCTTTCTGCCGAAAGCCTGGCGGCCGCCGCCGAGGGCGCCGGCTTGAGCGCAAGTGCCGCCTCCTCGCTGAATGACGCGTTGGCAAGGCTCGGCGTTGCGGCGGGACGTGCGACACCGCGCGTCCTCATTTGCGGATCGCTCTATCTTGCGGGCCACATCCTCAAGGACAACGGATAGAAAAAAGGCCGGTCATCAAGACCGGCCTTTCAACAAATATATCCGATCGATCAGATCGAGCTGTCGATCCACTCGACGATCTTGCCCTTCGGCAATGCGCCGACCTTGGTCGCCGAAACCTGGCCGTCCTTGAAGATCATCAGCGTCGGAATACCGCGCACACCGTATTTGGTCGGCACGTTCGGATTTTCATCGATATTGAGCTTCGCGATCGTCAGCTTGCCGCCGTAATCCTTGGCGATCTCTTCGAGCGCGGGACCGATCTGTTTGCAGGGACCGCACCACTCGGCCCAGAAATCGACCAATACCGGTCCGCTCGCATCCAGCACATCGGATTCAAACGAGGAGTCGGTCACTTTGCTGGTTGTCATGTCTTTATCCTTTCCAGCCCGGCCCCGGATGTCGGAGGCAAGGCGCGCGCCGGTGACGCGCTATAAACAGGGTACGGGTTCACGTTCGCTTGAATCTAGGAACGCCCCTCAACAAGGTCAAGGCTACCTCATTGCCGCAGGCGCCGCCGCAGCAAGCGCATTCTCCAGCATTTCCGCGGGCAATAGCATGAGTTCCGGCTCCTCGGTCCAGAGCAGGGCACAGCGAATCACACGGTCAGGATAGATATCCGCGAGCACCGCCCGATAGGCCGCCATCTGGGCGATGTAGGCGGGTGCGACCTCTGCGACCGTTTTCGGCGGCGGACGGTTTGTCTTGTAGTCGACAATGGTGACTTCATCACCGGCAATGCAGAGCCGGTCGATCTGGCCGCCGACGAGGAGCGGGCGGCCGCGAAACTGGATCATGCCGGCAACCGGCACTTCGGCGCGGCTTCCGGGCGCAAAAACATCGGCGAGCTTCGGGTTTTCGAGCACATGGAAAACAGCGTGCTCTATTTCCGCCCTTTCGTTTTCATCAAGTCCGTGTGCAGACAATGCAAGATATCGCCTCGCCGCCGCGGGTCGTTCTCCCGCAGGCAAATCCGGCAGGGTCTGGAGAAGGCGGTGTATGAGGCTGCCGCGCCGGAACCGCGCGGTGCCGTCGCCGGCCGCGGGCGACGAGGCAGCCGGTTCGGCCAGGTCTTCCGGCGGCAGACGCGACGGCGCCAATGGCCGCGAGGGTGTCGGCTCGGAAGGAGCGTTCCGGCCGCTCCATGCGGGGACACCTGGGGACCTACGCGTTTCCTGTCTCTTGTCCGCCTCGACCTTCCCGCGCTGCTTTCCCTCGATCCGCCAGACTTTTCGTCCATCCTCGAATTCGATCTCTTCCGACTCCGGGATGAGCGCTTCGCAGATCATCTCGTACCAGCAATCGGGGGCAGGCGGATTGATCCCCCGGTAGCCCGCAATGTAGAGGCGGTCGCGGGCCCTCGTCATCGCGACGTAGAGAAGGCGCCGGTACTCTGCCGCTCGCAATATTCTCAGTCGCTCGCGCGCTTCGGCGCTCAGCGCGTCTTCGTCTTTCTTGCGAACAGGCCAGAGAAGCAGTTCCGGCCCATCCTCGCCCAGCGGCGGCAGTGAAAGAAGAGCGGGATCGTGTGCGCCGCCCGGCGCAGCGCAGGTATCAGGCATGAAGACAATGTCGGCCTCCAGCCCTTTCGCCCCATGTACCGTCATCACACGGACTTCGTCGCGGCCCTGGTCCATGTCGCGCTTGATCTCGGCCGCACCCTGTTCCAGCCAGTGCAGAAAGGTTTCGAGGGAGGGCGCATGATCCTCCTCGAATTCGAGGGCAAGAGAGAGGAACTCGTCTATCGGGTCCGCCGCATCGGGACCGAGCCGTTCCAGGAGACGCTTGCGGCCCCCTTCGCCCGCCAGGACATGCGCGAAGAATTCGTAGGGCGGCTCGAAATCCGCACGATCGAGCAGACGGGAAAGAAAGTCTGCCGCATCGCCGTATCGGCGGTCTGCCGCCTTGTCTTTCAACGCCTGCCAGAGCGTGCCCTTTCGTCGCCAGGCAAGCTCGAAGAGTTCGTCCTCGGTGAAGCCCACAAAGGGACTTTTCAGCACGGTCGCCAGGGTAAGATCGTCATCGGGCAGAAGAACGAAATGACCGAGCGCGAGGAGATCCATCACCGCCATCTGCTCGGTCAGAACCATGCGGTCGGCGCCCGCAACCGCAATATCGAGTTCCTTCAGGTGCCGCACCATCTCGCCGACAAAGGCATTGCGGCGGCGCACGAGGACAAGGATATCGCCCGGACGAATGGGGCGGCCTTTTGCGGGGAGTTCTTCTTCGTCGTCGAGCCAGCCGCGAATGGTTTGCGCGATGCGGGCGGCGAGGCGCGACATGGGCGCCGCGCCCGCGACATAGTCGAGCGGCGCATCCCAGGGATCAGCCTCCTCTCCCTCCTCCGGTTCTTCCAGGTCCCAGATTTCGACGAGGCCCGCATCCAGATCGCGATGCGCAATATGGGGATCAACATCTCCCGACGCAGTCAACCCGTTGCGGGCCCTTTCGAGTTCGAAGACGCGATCGACAGTCCTCAGAACTTCGGGAACGGAGCGGAAGGAGCGGGTAAGCGGGACATAATCCCACCGCCTTTCGGCTCCCTTCACCTGCTTTTCGAAGTAACGCTTCATGTCATCGAAGCGGGTGGGATCTGCGCCCTGGAACGAGAAGATCGATTGTTTCTCGTCACCGACGGCAAATATCGTGCGCACGACCTCGCGGGCGCCGTGCCCCGACAGAAATTCATCGGCGATCCGCGCCACTACATCCCATTGTTCGGGGCTGGTGTCCTGTGCTTCGTCCACGAGAATATGGTCGATGCCGCCATCGAGTTTGTAGAGCACCCAGGGTGCCATGGCGCTTGTCGTGAGCAGTGCGCGCGCCTTCGCGATCAGGTCGTCATAGTCGAGCAGAGCACGTGCCCGTTTCTCGTCCTCGAAAGTATCGAGGATCGTGACGGCAATCGTTACGACGGCCTCCGTCGCTTCAGCGACACGAACGGCCTTGAGCCGGCTGACAAGGCGCAGGACACGCTCTTGTTCCTTCTCCAGCGCGTGCGCAATTTGAGGATTCTCTTCGCCGAGTTTCTTCGTGATGACGGTCTTGCGTGGCGTCATCTCCTTTGTGAGGAACACACCGATATAGTCGTCGACGGCGTCTGTCCGCTCGGGTGCGGCGAGAAAGGCATGGAGAGCCGCCGCGCGCTCCGCATCCGTCTTCGTCCCCTCCATCAGAACAGTCGCCGCCCGGCGCAGGTCTTCTTCCGCGATGGCCGCTATCTCGGCGAGGAGAACATCCGAGGTCGCGCCGGCCTCGACCGACAGCGCCACGCGAATAGCGGCACAAATTCCTTCCAGTCCACCGAAACGCTCGCGCATCTTCACGAAATTTCCGCGCTGGCCGATTACTTCCGTCAGCAACTTGCCGAAGGTGAGTTCGTCGACGCGAGAGACGACATGAGCAAGCGAGACGCCGATCGACGTTTCGGGCGCTTCGCTGGCGCGACGCAAAACCGCGTCCCGCACCTCGGCTATCAGTTCCTGTGCGCGTCTCTCGTCGAGAATCTCGAACTGCGGCGGCACATCGGCTTCAAGGGGGAAGCGGCCGAGAAGCCGCTCACAGAAGGCGTGGATCGTCTGAATTTTCAAACCGCCGGGCGTTTCGACTGCACGTGCAAAGAGGCGGCGGGCGGTCGCGAGCTCGCCCGCTCCGGGCTTCTTGCCGCCGATATCGGCGATGGCCGGTGCCAGCTCGGCATCCGCCATTGTCGCCCAGCCACCGAGACGCTTGTAGAGACGCGCCGACATTTCTGCGGCCGCCGCCTTGGTGAAAGTGAGACAGAGAATACGCTCGGGTTCGGTGCCAGCGAGCAGCAATCGTGCGACCCGCGTCGTCAGGGCATGCGTCTTGCCCGAGCCGGCATTGGCCGACACCCAGACGGAGGTTTCGGGATGCGAGGCGCGCCGCTGCGCTTCGTCGGGCGCCATATCCTTCCGGGCGCCGCCGCTCATTCGCTGTCCTCGCCCGCCGCAGACCATTCCTTCACGCGCGCAAGATGGTCGTAGTCGGCATAGCGGCCCCAGAACATCGGACGCGGGCGGGAAAGATACGGCGTCTCTTCGTCTTCATACTGGCCGAGAAGCTCGACCAGCGAAGCAAAGATGTTCTCCGCGAGCTCGCCATCCGGGTCGGAAACGGCGCGCACCTCTCCCGCGGTCTCTCCACCCGTCAGGCGCATGTAAATCATGCGGCGTGTTCTTGCCGCGGGGATTTCCGCGTTGCCTTCCGATTTTTCCCGGAAGCCGCCGCGCGCGGCGATGGCGGCCTCGAGCGGCAGCTGCGGTGCAAGACCAATTTCGACCTGCCGTGCACTGGGCAACATGCCTGTCTTGTAGTCGACGATGTCGACCGTACCGTCTTCGCGCAGGTCGATCCGGTCCGCCTTGCCGACAAGCGTCACGGGCCGCGCGAGATCGCCGATCAGGATTTCGCCGCGCGCTTCTGCATAGGCCCGGCGGAGGTTCGCCCGCTCCTCACGTTCATGCTCCACGATCCAGCGCGCTATGCGCCGGAAGCGCGGCCACCAGAAGGCGGCGACGCCCGGCCGGCCAATCGCATGGGCGAAGACCTCCCGTCCGATCTCGACAAGACGTTCCAGCGCATTCTCCGGAAGCTCCACCGGATATTCGTCGACGAAGCGCTCGAGCGCCTCATGCACGATGGTGCCCCGTTCGGCGGCGGCGATATCGGCGTCGACGGGATCGAGCACGGGCAGCTTCAGGATCTTCTTCGCATAGATCGCGTAAGGGTCGCGGATCAGCGTTTCGATTTCCGTCACGGAGAATCTGACCGGGCGCGCCTCGAGCGGCGGAGCAGGTCGCGGACGAACCGGAACGAGCAGCTTTTCCGGCCGGTCCAGCTTCTGCGCCCATTGCCACCATTTTTCGTCCGCCAGATCCTCGCCGCCGACACCCCTGCGGACCGTTTCCAGGCGGAGCCACCATCGCGAGGCGACGGCGGGGGCACCCTCGACCTTCAGCGACCGGGTCAAGACGGATTCAATGGCCGATGCGCCTTCCGCGAAATCATGCGCGGCAAGGCCGATGCGACGTTCCGGTGGCTCGAGGCCCATGGCGGCCCGCATCGGCCTGTTGAGCCAGGGATCGATATTCGCTTCTGCCGGCCATTTTCCTTCATTGAGGCCACCGAGGATCATGCGATCGGCGTGTTGAAGGCGAGCCTCGAGCGGCCCCCAGATGAAAAGCCGGGGATGGAGACCCCAGCGGGGGCGAAGGACCCGGCCGCCAAGGAGTTCGTCGAAAAGGCGCGCATAGGTCCGCGGATCGATATCTCCGAACGCCGGTGCCGCGTCCATCAGCTCCCGGATGAAATTCGCCGCCGCCTCGCCCGCCTCTTCCTTCCAGAGCCGCCCTGCTCCCTTTTCTCCTGCCGTCTCCGCCAGATTCTCGGCGGCGGCGATATGAGCCCGCACGATGTCCGCCGTTTCACGCCGCTCCAGCATCGCATCGGCGAGCGGCGACATGCACCGCTCGATCAGGTCAATCAACGCAGCGAGCCGCGGCAGATGGCGGCTCCTTCGTTCGTCGTTCCCGGCTTCCTTCACCGCCGCGCGGAGGCCTGCAATGCCTGCGGCGGGGCGCGGCCCGCGCAGCAGCAATGCCTCCAGCCGGCGGATCCCGGTGCGAAACGCTCCCGGGTCTTCGCCAGCGGCCGCCAATGGGTGCTTCAGGCAGGCAAGCAGCGCAACCGGCGCGAATTCCTCCGTCACCATTTCCGCGACGAGCCGAAGAAACGAAACGGGCGCGGTGTTCTTGAGCGGCTCGCCGCCGGAATCGTTCACTTCCACCTGCCAGCGGCGAAGCTCCATCGCGACGCGGCGCGCGAGCTTCCGGTCGGGTGTGACCAGGGCGGCGGTCTTGCCGGGCGTTTCGAGCACCTCGCGCATCAGGAGCGCAATCGCCCCGGCCTCGTCCCGCTCGCCGGGCGCCTCGATCATCGACAGGCCTGCCAGTCCCTCCTTTGCTTCGTCTTTCAGCGCCGAGAGCCGTTGCAGCCATTTGTCGGTCGTCTCGGCGGGGCGCAGCGCTTCCGACAGGAGACTGGCACGGGCGGCGCGGCGCGGGGATATCCCGGTGCCCGGCCAGAGCGCGACATCGGCGCGTTCCGCCCGCAGATGCGCGAGAAGTTTCTTCATGCCGTATTGCGGGTGCGAGGCGGTGCCGGGTTCGCCGATCGTTTTCCAGCTTTCGTCGTCGAGAGCGAGATCGAGGCCGGGCAGCACGACCGCGCCGCAGGGGAGATGCGCGACGACCTGCAGGAGATCGGCGGTGGCGGGAATGGAGCCGGTGGAGCCTGCCGCGATGACCGGACCGGCAGGCGGCTTCGTCACCCACGCTTCGGCCTGCGCGCGGAGCAGACGGTTGCGGCGTTCGGCCTGTTCCATGTAGCCGAGACGCGCGAGTTCCTCCGGCCAGCGCGCCGTCAGGACCTTCAGGAAGTCGAGCGTGATCTGCCAGTGGTCCGCGAATTCCTGCGGCACGAGGCTCGCGAGCGCCGAGAGATCGGCGCCTTCCGTCACGATCATGTCGAGGAAGCGGCCGAGATCCGCGGCGAGGCCGAGCGCGCGCACCTTGTCCGCGCCGCCTTCGTCCGCGATCAGCCGGGCCAGACGGAGCTGGCGTTCGAGGGCGGGCATGGCGGGCGGCAGAGACAGGGCCTCGGCGCCGAGGCCCAAGGGATCGAGAACGAGTTCTTCCTCGTCGATATCGCCGAGCGCGCGGATCGACGGCAGGATCAGCGCCCGGCCTTCACCCGCCCGCAGAAAGGCATCGCCCAGCGCGCGGACGGCGCGGCGGGTGGGCAGCAGGATCGTGGCGTCGGCGAGCACGAAATCGCCTTCGAAGCAACCGCCGAGCGACAGGTCTTCGAGCAGCGTCGCGGCCAGCCGCTCGAGAAACGGCGTGCCGGGCGGCATGGTGAAAAGCGTTGGGGAATCGGCCCTCATGGGGCCCATCGTAGCGCCCCTCGAACGATAATGCCGCTCACAAATCCCGCAGGAAGGCTTCCGCCTCGGCGAGATCGTCCGGGGCGCCGACATGCATCCAGGTGCCGGTCATGCGGTGGCCGAAAAGGCGGGCTTTTTCGATCAGGCGGTCCCAGACGAGGTTGGTCGAGAAGGGGCCCGCCGGGCCGTCCGCGAAGAGGGCGGGCTTCACGATCTGGACGCCGGCGAACATGAAGGGCGCGGTCGTGGAAGGCCCCCGGCGGGAGAGAAGGCCCGCTGCGTCCATGTTGAAATCGCCGCGGCCGACATAGCCGATGGTGCGGGCCGCCTCGGCGATCATCAGGAGCGCGTCCATGCGCTCCGGGTCCCAGGCGGCGATCAGCTCCGCGAGATTCGAGCCGAGCTCCTCGGCCCAGACGGAATCGGAATTGAAGGTGAGGATCGGCTCCTCACCCAGAAGCGGCAGCGCCTTCTTCGTGCCGCCGCCCGTGTCGAGGAGTTCGGCGCGCTCGTCGGAGATCACGATGCGCGGGCTCTTGCGCGCCGCGAGATGGGCTTCCAGCATGTCCGCGAAGTGGTGGACATTGACCACCGCTTCCTCGATGCCGGCTTCTTCCAGACGGTCGAGCACATGATCGATCAGAGGTTTCCCTCCGAAGGGCACGAGCGGTTTCGGCATGGTGTCGGTCAGGGGGCGCATGCGCGTGCCCTTGCCTGCCGCCATGACCATCGCCCTGCGCACGCGGCCCGTCATCTCAAACCTTTGCGAGGACATGGGCATCGAGCCAGGCGCGGAGATCGCCCAGTACGGGATGCGCGAGATTGCGGCGGAGATAATCCATGGTGCGCGGCATGTGCGCCATGTAGTGCGGTTTGCCGTCGCGCTTCAGGAGACGCGGCCAGAGGCCGATGAGACGCAGCGCGCGTTCCGCGCCGAGGACGGCATAGGAAGCGCGGAATTCTTCTTCGTCGAAACCGGGAAGTTCCGCCTTCGCGCGTTCGAGGTAAAGCGCGAGCATGGCTTGCTCGCGGGCCGGCGGCACGTCGCGCCGCGCGTCCTGCAGGAAGGAAACGACGTCATAGGCGCGCGACCCGATCAGCGCATCCTGAAAGTCGATGAGGCCGACGCGGGCCGCGCCGTCGCGATCCCCGAGCCAGAGCATGTTGGGGGAGTGGTAGTCGCGCAGGAAAAGCGTCTCAACACCGGCATCGACATGCGGCCGCAGCGCCGTCCAGAGCCCGTGATAATCGGCGCGCATCTGCGCCGTCGCCTCGCGTTCCAGCACCACCGGGAAATACCAGTCGAGCAGCACGTCGAGCTCGGCGCGGAAGACGCTGTCGTCGAAGCGGGGCAATTCATGCGCCGTGCCGTCGCCGACGGGAAGCGCGGCGGGCGCGGGCACGGATTGCAGGCGGAGTATGGTTTCCATGCCGGCGCGGTAGAGGTCGTCGAGCGGTTCGCCGGCGGGCCCCTCGCCCTTTTCGATCAACTCGCCATAGACGTGGTCGCCGAGATCTTCCAGCAGCAGCAGGCCATGCGCGAGATCGCGGGCGAAGATTTCCGGTGCGGCGAGGCCGAGGCCGCGCAGATGCTCGCCGACAGCGACGAAGGGACGGCAATCCTCCGCGAGATGCGCGATGCGGCTGTAGGCGGCGCGGCCTTCGATGACGGGGGCGTCGGGACCGGAGGGCCAGTCCATCAGCACGGCGGGACGGCCCGAAAGCGAGAGGCGCTCATAGCGGCGCGTCGAGGCGTCGCCCGCGAGCGGACGGCGCTCCGCCTTTTCCCAGCCGGCTTCCTTGAGGAAGGCGCGGATCGTTTCCTCGCGCGTCGTCAAATCGTCAGCCCCTCGAGCCGCGCGGCCCAGCTTCCCCTGCCTTCAAGCCGCGCGCGACGTATGCCTTCTGGCATGAGAGCGAGCGAGATGTCGAGACAATCGCGCGAGAGGCGGCGGATTTCCCGCGCCGCGCGCTCCGGCCATTCGACGATGACGACGCCTTCGTCGATGGTTTCGGCGAGGCCGAGCTCGCGCAATTCGGATGCGTCCTCGATGCGGTAGAGGTCGACATGGGCGATGAGAAGGGCCGGGCTTTCATAAGTCTGAACGAGGGTGAAGGTCGGCGACGGCACGTCCTCGGCGAGGCCGTGGGCGGCGAGATGGGCCTGCACAAGGGCGCGGGCGAGCGCGGTCTTTCCGGCGCCCAGATCGCCTTCGAGGAGGATCAGATCGCCCGGCCGGAGGCGGCCCGCAAGCGCGCCGCCAAGGGCGCGGGTCGCCGCCTCATCGGCCAGCTCGAACTCCAGAATGCTCAGGTTTTCCGCGGTCATGAGCGTTTGTAGCGCGGCGGCACGGGGCGCGCCAAGCGGCACGGCAATTTCCATAAAGTTACTTTACCTTAGGGTCCCGTTAAGGATCGCGGGACAGACTGCCGTTGCGGAATGAGGGGAGACGCGGGGCGATGAACGATATCCGGGAGCGGACCCTGGCGGAGGTGAACCCTGCTCGCATCGAGCATCCGGTTCTGGCCGACATCCATGCCTACTGGAACGCGAAACGGGGCACACGGACGATGCCGACGCGGGCGGAAATCAGCCCGCTGGAGCTTCGCGACCAGCTCGGCTGGATCATCCTTGTCGATGTGCTGACGGGGTTCAGCGATTTCCGCTACCGGCTGATCGGGACGAAGGTGGCGCATTATTTCGGCGCGGACGCGACCGGCAAGACAGTCTCTGAAGCCTTCGAGCCGTTCGGCGCGGATGCCGTGAGGGGCGTGCAATCCGTTCACAGGCAGGCGGCGGAACTGAAGCTGCCGGTGCGGGCACATGGCGACGCGGCCTGGCTTGCCGACGGCTTCGACACGTTCGACTCCATTTTCCTGCCGCTTTCCGAGGATGGCGAGACCGCGAACATGATCCTCTCCGCCTTCACCTTCGACTATGGCGTGGTGAAGGCGAAGAGCAAATCCATGCTGCTTTAGGCGGTTTTCCGCTGCTGTTCCTCCGTGACCGGATGAAGCGAGCGGAACGAGACGGCAAGCCTGTTCCAGACATTGATCATGCCGATGGCGACGGTGAGGTTCGCGATTTCCTGTTCGGAAAACGCCGCGCTGACGGCCTTCCATGCCGCGTCGGGCACGCCGGTTTCGCTGACGCGCGTGACCGCTTCCGTCCATTGCAGCGCCGCGCGCTCGCGGTCCGTGTAGAGCGGCGACTCGTGCCAGGCATTGAGAAGATAGAGACGCGCCTCGCTTTCGCCGGCGGCGCGGGCCTCGCGGGTGTGCATTTCGAGGCAGAAGGCGCAGCCGTTGATCTGCGAGGCGCGGGTCTTCACGAGCTCCAGCAGCGAGGGCTCGAGGCCACATTTGTCCGTGTATGCCTGAAGCTCGATCAGCGGCTTGTAGGCGGCCGGCGCGGCCTTGTAGGGGTTCATGCGGGGGGTGAGATCGGTGCTCATGGGGAAGCCTCCTTGACTGCTCTGGGGCATGGTTTCAGAGACAAGACGAGGCGGGGACAAGCTCTGTGACAGGGGCCGAACGGGGATAAACCGGGGCGACTGTCACCGAACTGTCATCGAAACGTCACATGACGCGGCGGACGCCCGAAACCGGGGAGAAGGGCCCTGGGGACAGCTTTTTCCGGCCGCGCTTCGATTCGCCATAAGACGGGATATCCCATGGGGACAAGTCCCCGCCGTCTCCGCCGGAGCGCTCCACAAAAAAGTTGACGCTGGCGTCATTTTTTGGCGTGTTACACTTCGGACGGCGCGGCATGACCCCGGCGCGCGGCGATCCGCCGCGAGGAGGGGGTGAGGCGCAATCCCCCGAAAGAGGGTATATAAATCCGGCGTTTGCGTAGTTTATCTCCGCATATTTTCGGGGGAGACTGCGCGAGGGGGCGGCGAGCGCCCCGGAAGCGGGATCACGGGGTGCCGGGAGGCCCATGGACCCCGGTTTCCACCGGGGTGACACCTTTGTTTGAGGACGGCCCCAGATTCATCCTTGTACGGATGAAAGCGCGGCGGAAAGAACGCGGCGGGGCGAGGGAGGAAGATGGCGGACGACATTCTCATCATCGGCGCGGGGCAGGCGGCGGCGCAGGCCGTGCAGAGCCTGCGGGCGGAAGGCTTCGAGGGGCCGATCAGGCTCTTCGGCGACGAGCCCTATGCGCCCTATCAGCGGCCGCCGCTCAGCAAGAAATTCCTCGCGGGCGAGATCGGCTATGACCGGGTGGAGCTGAAGGGCGCCGACTTCTATGCGCAGTCGAATGTGGAAACGCATTGGGGCACGCGGGTGACGGAGATCGACCGGCGCCAGAAGCGCATCCTGACCGGCGACGGCCGCGGCTTCGATTACGGCAAGCTGCTGATCGCGACGGGCAGCCGCGTGCGCGAGATCAACGTGCCGGGCTTCGAACTCGACGGCGTGCATTACCTCCGCAACATCGAGGACGTGAAGTCGATCCAGGCGCATTTCAAGGAAGGCGCGAAGATGGTCGTCGTCGGCGGCGGCTATATCGGGCTGGAAGTCGCGGCCGTCGCGGCGAAGCGGGGTATCGCGGTCACCGTGCTCGAAACGGCGGACCGCGTGATGGCGCGCGTGGTGGACCCGATCGTGTCGCATTTCTACGAGCGCGTGCACCGCGCGGAAGGCGTGACGATCGAGACGGGCGTCACCGTCGCGGGCTTCGAGGGAACGGACAAGGTGGAAGCCGTCGTCTCCGGCGAGGGCAGGCGTTTCCCCTGCGACTTCGTCGTCGTCGGCATCGGCATCATTCCGAACACGGAACTTGCCGCGGAAGCGGGGCTCGAGGTCTCGAACGGCATCGTGGTGGACGAGCTCTGCCGGACGTCGGACCCGGACATCTGCGCGGCGGGCGACTGCACCAGTCATCCGAGCGCGGTCTATGGCCACCGGCTGCGGCTCGAAAGCGTGCACAACGCCATCGAGCAGGGAAAGACGGCGGCCGCGACGCTGGCCGGCAAGGAGAAGCCCTACAACCAGGTGCCGTGGTTCTGGTCGGACCAGTACGACCTGAAGCTGCAGATCGTCGGGCTTTCGGCGGGCTATACGGAGGCCGTGGTACGCGGCGACCCGGAAAGCGGGCGCAGCTTCGCGGTGTTCTATCTGAAGGACGGCGTGCTCGTCGCGGTCGACGCGGTCAACCGCGCGCCGGAATTCATGATGGCGAAGATGCTGACGCAGAAAAAGGCGGTGCTCGACCCCGCGCGCATTCGCGACGAGGCGATACCGGTAAAGGAAATCGCCGGCTAACGGCGAGCGACACAACAAACGAAGTAGCGTGGAGGCGCGGAACGGAATGGCGAAGGTTACCTATGTCGAGAATGACGGCACGGAACACACGATCGAGGTCCAGAACGGCATGTCGCTGATGGAAGCGGCGGTGAAACAGGGCATTCCCGGCATCGACGGCGATTGCGGCGGCGCCTGCGCCTGCGCCACCTGCATGGTCTATGTGCCCGACGAATGGCAGGGCAAGCTCGCCGGGATCGAGACGATGGAAGAGAGCATGCTCGACTTCTGCGAACGGCGCGAAGACAACTCGCGGCTCTCGTGCCAGATCGTCGCCAGCGACGCGATCGACGGGATCAGAGTGCAGATGCCGGAGAGCCAGCACTGAACTCTTACTTCCCACCCTCCCCCTGTGGGAGGGTCAAACCGCTGCAAGTGGTTTGGGGAGGGGTAAGCGGCAATCCAGAAGCGGCAAACTTCATGTTTGCCGCTTTTTGATTCACGCAGAAGCGCAGAGTCGCAGAGAAGAAGGTGTCACACGGAGACACGGAGAAGGCTCACGCGAAGACGCAAAGAGCGCGGCGAAGCCGCACCGGCCTGTCCTCCGAAGCTCCAAAGGAGCGAAGGAGGATTGAATCAGAACGGCGTCCCGAGAGGGCGCCGTTTTCTACAAGCTTAAGCGCTTCCTCAACGAGATCACTCACCCTTCTCCTTCTCACGGTGGTACATCCAATTCGGCAACATACTTCTCCCTCCTCGTCTGAAGTCAGAAAGCACTCCGCTATAGGGCACTTTGGAGGGGGAACTCTCTTCAGATGAAAGGGAGATTAGCCGTATGTAGTGTTGGGGCCGATGAATCATTAGCCTCGACACCGGAAGCCAACCTTCCCGAGAGAAATTCCCCGCCAAAGATCGGCGCACGGCATTCACCAGTATGTCGATTGCTTCCAATCCGTATTCACTGGACGACGAGAAGCGTATGTCTTCCAGAAGAGGGTTAAGTGAGAACCAATCACTTTCGTCTGGCTTCTCAATGAACCTCTTCTTGTAGGCGCTGGGCTGCGTCTTTAGATGTTCATGCCATCGATAATCGGCGCCTTCCACCGCGACGAAGGGCTCTTTCAGCGATTTCATTTCAATCATCGGACGTACAAGCGTGGCCCACCATTTCTCCCAAGGAGTGGGCTCACCGTCGTTTTTTGCGTCTATCGTCCAATGGTAACTTCCTAGTTCCCGAGGCAACCGGAATGAATAGTACAAATTTGCATTATTTAATGTCGTGTAAACGAGCTCCGACATCGCGCACGCTTGAAGATATAACTGAGGCGGAGTCCTCTCCAATTGTCTTCTGAGCTGCCAGACCTGTTCCGTTAGAGACGTTGGATGCTCATCGGTTAGATTGATGGTCAATCCTTCTTCTTGGCCGGCCTTGTGTCGAAGAATTTCCTCCTCGGTGTGAAATGTGGAGTCGGAAGCGACCACTTCAAACAAACACCCAAGTCGATCTAGCACGTTCACGACTTCACCGACCTGGGTTTCATCAAGCAAACGCCCTTTCACTTCTCCTTTGTATCGGGGAAGATTCCTGCGAACTCGCCCATATAGTTTTTCAAAGCCGTTGAGTTTTTGGCTGGGGATCACAAGAGAGCCAACCGCCGACACGCTGCTGCCCGAAGCTACGCTGCTGAAGGTCCCAGATTCGTCGACAAATATGTGCATCCACTTGAAACCTCCGCTAGCTGCTCGCGTCGAGCAGCGCAGATAAGTACCCGTCACAGCCAGAGAAATATCCGTGTACCGCATTCATGACATCAGCCAGCGTTTCGAGGTGCAGATCTGCCTGTTCAACAGGAATCGCCTTGCCTTTTCTATCGACTGGATACCGGTGCGAATACGAGGCCGGATCAATCTTTGCAAACTGAAGAATGATTTCACCAACTATAGGATCGGCCTCATCTGGGTCCTCCGTTCCGTAACCCTCCAATAGTTTCAAAAATGCGGCCCACAGGAGACTTAGATCATGAGTTTTCCAGTTAGGGTTCACGCCAACTGCTGGTCCGTAAGTCGCAAGCTGGTACTTCAATGACAACTCCAGAAATTGTCGATAGTTAAAAATGATGGGAAAGACGAGAAAATCGCGGGAATGGTCGCGTGTATTCGCTTCGACCACCATCAGATCGGCCGCAATTTTGTAGCCTTCCATCATATGCACCAAGCGAGTGAACTGGTCGCTCGCTATGTTGGCATTTTCATGCGGGTTCTCCGCGATTACAAAAGGCCGGTCGCCCTTGGTAGGCCACCTAAACTCCGTTTCAAGAATTTCTTCAAACTTCTTCCTCTTTGTCATTTAATCTTTCTCCGGAAAATCCGCTTACGAATTATACAGTAAAAATGTATTGTTGTGCCCCTGAACGACACCAGATCTGACACGACAGTCATTCTCTGAGCCAAAGCTATCTCATAAAAGAAGAGGAACGGAGATGGATGCTTTCGAACAGGTGGTCGCCGAGATTCTGTGGCGCGAAGGCTACTGGGTCAGAACCTCTTTCAAAGTTGAATTGACCAAGGAGGAGAAACGCCTCATAGGACGGGCATCTACCCCCAGATGGGAGATTGACGTAGTTGCATTTAACGCGCAGAGGAATGAAATAAAGGCAATCGAATGCAAGAGCTATATGGATTCACGAGGAGTCAAGTTTATAGGATTTGATCCAAGCAGTAGCGAATCGTCACGCTACAAACTTTTTAATGACAACAATCTCCGAGAGATCGTCTTTGGACGTTTACGCACTCAACTAGCGGAGAAAGGTATGTGTACACCCACTACAATCGTGAAGTTGTGCTTGGCATGCGGGCGCGTCGCATCGAGTGATGATCGCGAAAGTATTGGGAATCATTTTGCGGAACGTGGCTGGGAGTTTTGGGATGAAGAATGGCTACGGACACGATTGCATGCAATGTCTCGGGATGGATATGAAAATCAAGTATCTGCGGTAGTTTCGAAGTTACTTTTGAGGGGCCGGTAACATTTCTCTAGACGCCGCGCGAAGGCGCGGCTTCTGGACCCCCGGGTTCCCGGCTTTCGCCGGGACAAGCAAGCCCGGGGGTGACGTGTTTGTTTTGGGGGTCGGGTGGAGCGCCTGGCCCCCGCCCCGAAATTCGCGAAGCGAATTTTGACTGCCCCGCGCTTGCGCTCCGGGCGTTCGGCGCTCGAAAAGGTTCCCGGCCTCCGCCGGGACAGGCCACTGGAGCTTTTCGTTTGCTGACGCAAACCGCGCCTCACCCCCCAGGGGCGGGTGGTTGGAGACGTCCTGTTGCCTAGACGAGTTGCAGCGTGACGGCGGCGAGGGCGGCGTAGCGCGCGAATTTTGCCGTGGCGACGAGGAGGAGGTAGCTCCAGAGCGGTTCGCGCAGGATGCCGGCCGCGACGGTGAGCGGATCGCCGATGAAGGGCGCCCAGCTCATGAGCAGCGACCATCGCCCGTAGCGGCCATACCAGCGCGAGGCGCGCTCCAGCGCGGCGGGGCCCGCCGGAAACCAGCGGCGGTCGCGGAAGCGGAGCGCCGCGCGGCCGAGCGCATAATTGACGAGCGACCCCAGCACATTGCCGATGCCCGCGACGAGGACGAGCAGGAACGGCGAATGACCGCCCGCAACAAGCAGGCCCGCCAGCACGGTTTCCGACTGGGCGGGCAGCAGCGTCGCCGCGACGAAGGCGGCGAGGAACAGCGCGGCATAGGCGGACAGTCCGGTCAAGCATCAACTCCGGCGGAAGGCTGCGCGGTTCTCCCACGCGCGGGGGCGCGGGGAAAGGGGGAAGACGGGGGGCAAGCCGATGCAGTATCCGTTCGCTCCCCTGCCCCCCCGCCCCGAAATTCGCGGCGCGGATTTCGACTGCCCCTCGCTTGCGCTCCGGGCGTTCGTCGCTCGAAAAGGTTCCCGGCCTCCCCGGCCTTCGCCGGGGCAAGCCGCCGGGACAGGCCACTGGAGCTTTTCGTTTGCTGACGCAAACCGCGCCTCACCCCCGAGGGGAGGGTGGGTGGAGAGGTTGGTGGTTGGCGCCCCCCTCACCCTTCCCACCCGACGGTGTCGGGTGGGCCCCTTCCCTCTCCCCGGCGGGGAGAGGGAAGGATTCCCGCATCCCCTTTCCGCGCCAGCGGCCAGAAGCCGCAGGGGGTTTTGTGTGAGCGGGCTTTGATGCGGGGGACTGTCGTATAAGATGTATCAGCGATACATCTTATAGCAGGACCGTCACTGGCAACGGGGCACGAATGGGGTTAGGATTCGCCGCAACGGCGCGGGGAGCGCGGCGTTGGGCACCGGCGGCAGCAGGGGCCCGGGCGCGAAGCCAGAGGCCTGACAGGAGGAAGCGCGGTGGCACGCATTCCGACACAGGAACCGGCGACAAGGCGGCTTTGCCTCCGGCAGCGGGCGGAAAGCGGGACACCGCGCGCCGCACGGCAGGACTTCAGACCAGGGACGAAAGACAGGACACACGGGTGAAAGCCCGGATGGGCGCGCGTCTGCGCGCCGGCAGTGCCGCGGCATGAGGCGCAGCTTGCGCGAGGCCCCGCGGCCCAGAGAGAGGGGATGGAAGACATGAGCGACACCAGGAAATTATGGACGCTGCTCGGCGTTCTGCTTGTCGTTTCGTTCAGCGTGCTGATCTGGAGCGGGACGCGCATCTACGAAGCGGCGCCGCCCATGCCGGAACGCGTGGTGGCGGCGGACGGCACGACGATCTACAGCCGCGCCGAAATCGAGAAGGGGCGGCAGGTCTGGCAGTCCATGGGCGGGATGCAGCTCGGCTCGATCTGGGGCCATGGCGGCTATGTGGCGCCGGACTGGAGCGCGGACTGGCTGCACCGCGAGGCACTGGCGGTGCTGGACGGCTGGTCGCAAGCCGAAGACGGCGTTCCGTATACGGAGCTCAATGCCGAGCGGCAGGCGGCGCTGACGGGGCGGCTCCGCCGCGTCATGCGCAGCAACACCTACGATCCGGAGACGGCGACGATCACGCTGCCCGATGAACGGGCGGCGGCGATCCGCGAGGTCTCGTCGCATTACGAAAGCCTGTTCGGCGACGACCCGGCGACGGCCGAACTTCGCGAGAACTACGCGATGAAGAACGGCACGGTGCCCGATGCGGAACACCGGCGCGTGCTGTCGGCCTTCTTCTGGTGGACGGCCTGGGCGGCGACGACCGAACGCCCGAACGACACCATCACCTATACCAACAACTGGCCGCACGAGCCGCTCGTCGGCAACAAGCCGCCGGCCAGCACCTTTCTCTGGTCGGCCTTCAGCGTGACCTTCCTGCTGGCGGGGATCGGCCTTCTGGGCTGGCACTACGCGGTGACGCATGACCGCGAGGAAGCGCGCGTGCCGCTGCCGGAGTTCGACCCGATGCGGCATGTGAAGGCGACGCCCTCCATGCTCGCGACGGCGAAATATTTCTGGGTGCTGCTCGCGCTCTTCCTGGTGCAGATCCTGTTCGGCGCGATGACGGCGCATTACCAGGTGGAAGGGCAGCTCGTCTATGGCTACGAGATGGCCGAGATCCTGCCCTATTCCATCACGCGGACATGGCACACGCAGCTCGCGGTGCTGTGGATCGCGGTCGCCTGGCTCGGCACGGGGCTCTATATCGGGCCGGCGGTATCGGGCCACGAACCGCGCTTCCAGCGGCTCGGCGTCAACTTCCTGTGGGTCTGCCTTCTCATCATCGTGGTCGGCTCCTTCGCGGGGCAATGGTTCGCGGTGATGCAGACGCTGGGGCTCGAGAACAATTTCTGGTTCGGGCATCAGGGCTGGGAATATGCCGATATGGGCCGCTTCTGGCAGTGGTTCCTGTTCATCGGGCTGATGCTGTGGCTGGTGCTTGTCGGCCGCGCGCTCTGGCCGACGCTGACGCAGAAGTCGGAAATGCGCTCGATCATCGGGCTCCTGTTTCTCTCCACCGTCGCCATCGGCTTGTTCTTCGCGGCGGCGCTGATGTGGAACGAGCACACGCATATCTCGATGGTCGAATACTGGCGCTGGTGGCTGGTGCATCTGTGGGTCGAGGGCTTCTTCGAGGTCTTCGCGACGGCGGTGATCGCGTTCCTGTTCACGCGGCTGGGGCTCCTGCAGGCGAAGACGGCGACCGTCGCGGTGCTGTTCGCGACGATCATCTTCATGGCGGGCGGCGTGCTCGGCACGCTGCACCATCTCTACTTCGCGGGCTCGCCGACGCCGGTGCTCGCGCTCGGCGCCAGCTTCTCCGCGCTCGAAGTGGTGCCGCTCGCCTATATCGGCTTCGAGGCCTATCACACCTACCGCCTCGGCGGGGCGACGCCCTGGATGCAACGCTACCGCTGGCCGGTGATGTTCTTCATCGCGGTCGCGTTCTGGAACCTGGTGGGCGCGGGGCTGTTCGGCTTCCTCATCAACCCGCCGCTGTCGCTCTACTACATGCAGGGGCTGAACCTGACGCCGCTGCACGGGCACACGGCGCTGTTCGGCGTCTACGGCATGCTCGGCATCGGGCTGGTGCTGTTCTGCCTGCGCGGCATGAAGCCGGAGCTTGCCTGGCATGAGGGCATCCTGAAGACGAGCTTCTGGTGCCTGAATATCGGGCTGGCGCTGATGGCGCTGCTGACGCTGCTGCCGCTCGGGACGATGCAGCTCTTCGCCTCGCTCGAACATGGCTATGCCTATGCGCGCTCGGCGGAGTTCATGCAGCAGCCCTTCGTGGACCTGCTGGTGTGGATGCGCGTGCCGGGCGACACGATCTTCTCGATCGGCGCGCTGGCGCTCGTCGTCTTCGTGGCGGGGCTCTGGCTCTTCCCGAAGCGCGAGGACGAGGTGCCGGTGAGGGCGGAGAAAGACAGCCGCGCCGGCGCCCGCGCGGGCGACTGAAGCGGGCGAAAGAGGCCGACGAAAAGGGGCGAGCCGGATGATCGAGTTCTATGCCGAAATCCGGCTCGTCCATATCTGGAGCGTGACCCTCAGCGGGACGATCTTCTTCCTGCGGGGGCTCGCGCTCCTCGCGGGCCAAGGGAAGGCGCCCGGCCGGATCGCGATGTCGATGCCGGTGAAGCTTGCGAGCTATACGGTCGACACGGTGCTGCTCACCGCCGCGCTGATGCTGATGACGGTGGTGCAGCAATATCCCTTCATCGATCCCTGGCTCACCGTGAAGGTGGTGCTGCTCGCCGTCTATGTGGGGCTCGGGGTCGCGGCCTTCCGCTTCGCGCGGACGAGAGCCGAACGCGCCGGGCTCTGGGCGGCGGCGCTTGCCGTCTTTCTCTTCATCGTCAGCGTGGCGCGGGCGCATGACGCGCTCGGGATCTTCGCGGGGTAGCGATGGACGATCTGACGCTGGCGCGCGCGCTGCATGTTCTCGCGCTGGTCCACTGGATCGGCGGCGTGTTCTTCGTGACGGCGGTGGTGCTGCCCGCGGTGCGCCGCCTCGCGCAGGCGGAGAAGCGCGCGGCGACCTTCGAGGAGATCGAGGGGCGGTTCGCGCCGCAGGCGAAACTGTCGGTGACGCTGGCGGGGCTCACCGGCTTCTACATGACGTGGAAGCTCGACGCCTGGGTCCGCTTCGCGGACGCCTCCTACTGGTGGATGCATGCGATGGTGGCGATATGGGCGATCTTTACCGTCGTGCTCTTCGTCGCCGAGCCGCTCTTCCTGCATGACTGGTTCCGCGCCCGCGCGGCGCGCGACCCGGACGGCACGTTCCGCTTCGTGCAGCGCGCGCATGCCGTGCTGCTGACGGCGAGCCTCATCACCATCGCCGGCGCGCTGGCGGGCGCGCATGGATGGTATTTGCTCTAGGCGCGTCAGGCGTCGAGCTTCATCAGGCTTTCGGCCGTCGCGGTGGCGGCGTCCTGCCAGGGGATGGGGTTCCAGCCGAGGAGCCGCTTCGCCTTTTCGCCGGTCGCGTGTTTTTCCTTGCCGAGTTCGGGGAGCAGCACCTTGACTTCGGGCATGCGCAGGGCGGCGAGGAAGACGAGCCAGTTGGGGAGCTGGCGCGCGGGGACCTTCTTCGCGAGCGCGGGCGGCAGGGTCTGTTTCAGGTGGAGCGCGACGTCGCGCATCCAGACGCAGTCGCCGGAGATCGCGAGGAAACGTTCGCCCTTCGCGGCCGGGTCCGTCATCGCGCGCAGGTGCAGGTCGGCGACGTCGCGGACATCGACAAGGCCGAAGCCGAGCTTCGGGCAGCCGGGCATGGCGCCGTCCATCAGGCCCTTCACGATCAGGATCGAGGCGGAATAATCCGGCCCGAGGACCGGGCCGAGCACGCCGACGGGATTGACGACGGCGAGTTCGAGGGCGCCGCCTTCGCGCGCCATGAAATCCCAGGCGGCGCGTTCGGCGATGGCTTTCGATTTCGTGTAGGGCGAGATGTCGTCGCCGTCGAGGTTCGTCCAGTCGGTTTCGTCGAAGGGCTCCTTGCGGACGGGGTGGCCATAGCCGATGGCGGCGAAGGAGGAGGTGAGCACGACGCGCTTCACGCCCGCATCGCGCGCGGCGCGCAGGGCCCGGAGCGCGCCGTCGCGGGCGGGGACGATCAGCTCGTTCTCGTCCTTCGGTACGCCGGGCGGAATCGGCGAGGCGACATGGAGCATGTAGTCGCACCCGGCGGCGGCTTCGGCCCAACCGTCATCCGACATGAGATCCGCAGCGAAGAAGGAGAGGCGGGAACCGGGCGCGGCGCCGCCGGCCTTGAGCATCTCGCGGACTTCGGGCTCGCGGGCAAGGTTGCGGACCGTGGTGCGGACCTCGTGGCCCTTTTCCAGAAGCTGCAGGATGCAGTGCGAGCCGATGAAGCCGGAGCCGCCGGTGACGAGGACTGTGGACATGGGGGTCTCCTCTTATTTTTTCACGCGAAGACGCAACCACAAGAACGTCATTGCCGGGCTTGACCCGGCAATCCAGAGCGGCAGGCACTGAGCTCGTGGCCCCTGGACCCCCGGGTCAAGCCCGGGGGTGACATACTTTTTCTTAATCGGCGGCCTGGGCGAATTTGCCGGAGACAGACGACAAGTCGTGCAACTTGAAGGGGAGCTGGCGGACGCGGTTGCCGGTGGCGGCGTAGATCGCGTTGGCGACGGCGGCGGCGACGACGGGGGTTGCCGGTTCGCCGAGGCCGCCGATGGGGGCGTCACTGTCCACGAAGTGCACCTCGATCTCGGGCGTTTCCGAGAGGTGGAGCATTTCGTAGTCGGTGAAGTTCGTCTGCACGACGGCGCCGCCCTCGATCGAGATCTCGCCGTAAAGCGCGGCGGTGAGGCCGTAGATGATGCCGGATTCCACCTGCTGCGCGGCGGTGTCCGGGTGGATCACCTCGCCGCAATCGACGGCGGCGACGACGCGGTGGATGCGCGGGGCGCCGTCGACGATCGAGATCTCGGCGACTTCGGCGACGATCGACTCGAAGCTCTCCTGCACGGCGATGCCGCGATAGCGGCCTTCCGGCAGGGGTTTGCCCCAGCCCGCCATGCCGGCGGCCTTTTCGAGCACGGCGAGATGGCGCGGCGCGTCCTTCAGCAGGACGCGGCGGTATTCGAACGGGTCCTTGCCCGCGCGGTGCGCGAGTTCGTCGATGAAGCTTTCCGAGAAGAAGGTGTGCTGCGTGTGCGCGACGGAGCGCCAAGGGCCGCGCGGGATTTCGGTCGGCAGTTCGACGACGCGGATCGACTGGTTGGGCACGGCATAGGGAATATGCGCGGCTTCCGCCGGGTCGTCCTTGTAGAGGTAGCGGTTTTCCCAGGCGGTGGGATAGCCGTCGGGGCCGACCACGGCGCGCAGATGGCTCGTGACGGCGGGGCGGTAGGCGTCGTGCTGGATGTCGTCCTCGCGGGTGTAGAGAAGTTTCACCGGCGCATCGACTTGCCGGGCGATCATCACCGCCCAGTCGATCTCGCTCGGGAATTCCGTGCGGCCGGCGCGGACCGGAATGCGGCGGCCGAACCCGCCGCCGAGCAGCAGCGAATGGACGGTGACGTTGTCGAAGTCGAGCCCCGCGACATCGGCGACGCGGGCGCGCGTGCCGAGCGCATCCTGGCTGCCGACCCAGACATCGGCCTTGCCGTCGCGAATCCAGACGGTGCAGTTCATCGGCTCCATGCAGGCATGGGCGAGATAGGGCACGCGGTATTGCGCGGCGACGATCTCGGCGCCTTCTGTTTCGGGGGCAGCAGCGAAAGCGGCGGCGGCATCGCCCGTCTCGACATCTTCCTCGCTCTCGCCGGTGGCGATGGCTTCGGCCTGCGCGGCGAAGATCGATTCCGACGAGGTGGCTTCGTGGCCCTTCGTATCGAACTCGACGTCGAGCGCGAGGGCGGCTTCCTTCGCGCGCCAGAAATTGTCCGCGATGACGGCGACGCCGGCCGGGAACTCGACCACCTGCCTGATGCCGCGGCGGGAGAGAATTTGCGAGGCATCGTAAGAGACGACCGTGGAGCCGAAGACGGGCGCGAGTTTGACGGCGGCGTAGAGCATGCCGGGGACTTGCGCGTCGACGCCGTATTTCGCGGAACCGTCGACCTTGCCGGGAATGTCGAAGCGGGGCTTCGGCGTGCCGACGATGGTGTAGTCCTTGCGGGATTTGAGCTTCGGCGTGGCCGAGGGCGAATATTCCGCCGCTTCGGCCGCGAGCTCGCCAAAGGTGGCGGACTGGCCGTTGGGGCCGGTGACGGTGCTCATGGCGGCGGTGCAGTCGCTTTCCGCGCAGTTCCAGCGCGCGGCGGCGGCCTTCACCAGCATCTCCTTCGCGGCGGCGCCCGAGTGGCGCATGCCGGACTGGCCGGTGAAGCGGACCGAGCTCGAGCCGCCGGTGATCTGCAGGCTCATGCCTTCGGCAACCTTGTACCAGGCATACTGGTTCACGCCCTGCAGCATGGCGGGGACGCTGCTGTCCTTCACGAAGAAGCCGCGCAGCGCGTCATTGGCGAAAGCGAGATCGGCGGGCGCGCGCTCGGCGCGGACCAGCGACCAGTCGGCTTCCATTTCCTCCGCCGCCATCATGGCGAGCGCGGTGATGACGCCCTGCCCCATGTCGGCATGGGGGACATAGACGGTGACGATGTTGTCGGGCGAGATCTTGAGCCAGGTGGTGACCATGCGCTCGCCGTCCTTCGTGCCCGCGGCACCGGCGGCGCGCTCGCGGCGCGAGGGGCCGGACATCGCATAGCCGATCATCAGACCGCCGCCGACAAGGCCGGTCGCGATGAGGAACTGGCGGCGCGAGGGCTTTTTCATTTCGAATGCCATGATGCTGTTCTCCCTCAGGCCGATGTGACGGTGCGGATGGCGGCGCGGACACGCGGATAGGTGCCGCAGCGGCAGACATTGGTGATGGCGGCGTCGATGTCTTCATCCGTCGGCTGAGGGTTTTCCGTCAGCAGCGCGGAGACGGCCATCAGCATGCCGGACTGGCAATAGCCGCATTGGGGAACCTGCTTCGCGACCCAGGCGGCCTGGAGCGCGGAAAGCTCGCCCTCGCGGGCGCCGGAGGCTTCGGCGAGGCCCTCGATGGTGGTGATGCTGGCGCCGTCGGCGGCTTCGACCGGGGTCACGCAGGTTCGCGTCGCGACGCCGTCCACATGGACGGTGCAGGCGCCGCAGGCGGCGACGCCGCAGCCGAATTTCGTGCCGGTGAGGCCGAGCTCGTCGCGGAGGACCCAGAGGAGCGGCATTTCGGGCTCGACATCGAGCTCGTGGCGCTCGCCGTTGACGGTGAGGGTGATGGACATGAGAGCGACCTCTTCTGGCTGGAAGGCGGGGGCCGGAACGCAGAACTGACTGAAAGTACCATTCCGGTCATTCGTTCGCCAGCCCGAAAGTTCCGCTCACGGCTTCGTGAAGAGGGCGCGCGGGCTTTTCCGGGGCCGCGAATGGTCTAGGTTCTCATCTGTCTGTGACGGAATTTCAAAGGAGAAAGCCCCATGACCCTGCCCCGCCTTGCCCCGCTGGCCGCTGTTTCGCTGATCGCGCTCGGGACGCTGCCGGCGCTCGCCGACCATCACGAAGAGGCCGCGACGCCGCTGGCGGCCGCCGAATTCCGCACGCAGGCGAGCGGCGAAGCCGGGACCGCGAACCTCTCCGAAGGGCCGGAGGGCGTCGTCATCCGGGTCAATGTCGAGGGGATCGAGCCGGGCTGGCATGCGATCCATTTCCATGGCGTCGGCGACTGCTCGGACACGGCCTACAAGAATTCGGGCAGCCATGTGCAGCATGGCGAGAAGGAGCCGCACGGGCTGCTGAACCCGGAAGGGCCGGACGATGGCGACCTGCCGAACATCCATGCGGCGGAAGACGGGACGGTGAACGCCGAACTCTTTTCCGAGCGCGTGACGCTTGTGGAAGACGAGGCGGACGAGCGCGCCTTCCTGCTCGACGAGGACGGCTCGGCGCTCGTCATCCATGAAGGGCCGGACGACCACATGAGCCAGCCGATCGGCGGCGCGGGCGCGCGGGTCGCCTGCGCGGTGATCGAGACGGTGGAGTGAAGAAACGCAACTTCCCACCCTCCCTCAAGGGGAGGGTGGGAAGATAGTCTGTCTACCGATCACTTTTCGAGCTCCTTGTAGTGGCGGAAGAGGCCGTTTTCGTTGAAGGGCTGGCGGCGGTCGCTTTTCAGATAGGCCTTGATGCTGGGCCGCTTCTTCACCGCGGCATGAAGCGATGAGACGAGGGGCCGGCTTCCGAGGAGCCGGCCCATTGTTTTCGGAAAGGCGTAAGCGAGGCCGTCGACCGTGTGGAAGAGGGAAAGGTCGGCGTAGGTCAGTGACTTGCCGACGAGATGGGGCGCGCGCTTCGTTGCGCCGTTCATGTCCATCACGGCCTCGAACCAGTCGAGGAATTTCGGGATGCGGGCGCCACGGAATTCCTCCGCGCGGCGGAGCGCCTCCTTCTTCTGATCCTCGTAATAGAGACCGACGCCGACGGGGTGGTGCACGTCATGCGCTTCGGCAACGAAGTCGGTGATGGTGAGTTCGATCTGGTGCGTCCAGAGCGCGCCGGCTTCCGACTTCGGCGCGAGGCGGAGGCGGGGCCCCAGATAGAAGAGGATCGCCGCGACCTGGCCGACGATAACGCGGCCGTCGCGCAGGAAGGGCGGCGCGAAAGAGGGGCGCTTCGTGCCCTCGGCTTCCAGCAGCGCCGTCATCTCCTCCATGCCGGTGTCGCGCTCGCGGGCGACATCGATGTAAGGCGCGCCCGCTTCCTCGAGCGCGAGGCGGACATATTCGCCGCGGCCCGGAATGCCCGGCCAGTAGAAGAGCTCGTAAGGCTTGCGGGGTTTCGACGCTTTCGCGGACGTTCTAGCTGGCATTGGCGGGCCTCCTCTTGCGCGCGGTCCAGAGCGTACGCAGGAGCCTGTGACGCCCGCGCCTCCGGGTCAAGCCCAGGGCAGGACGCCGATTTTCATCCGTAGACGGATCAGCCGACTTCCAGCTTCGTCACGCCGGAGAGGTCGCCGCTGACGCCGCGCGACGGCGGGGCGGCGCGGACGGGGAGGTGGCAGGTGACGCGGGTGCCGACGTCGGGGGCGCTTTCGAGCGTGACCCAGCCGCCATGCAGTTCCACGAAGGAGCGCACGAGGGAGAGGCCGAGGCCGGCGCCGCGATGCTTGTCGGAACCACCATGCGCCTCGAAGCGGTCGAAGACGTTGGACTGGAATTCCGGCTTGATGCCGATGCCGGTGTCCTCGACATAGAGCTCGACGGAATTGTCGTGGCGCGCGGCACCGATGACGATGGCATCGCCCGGGCTCGTGAAGGCGAGCGAGTTCGACAGAAGGTTGATCATGATCTGCTTGATGCGCTTCTCGTCGGCGCGCACCGTGCCGATGTCCTTCGGGCACTCGACCTTGAGCGAGACCTTGTTCTTCTGTGCCGGGCGCTGCGCGAATTCCTCCGTCGCGTAGATCACTTCGGAAAGTTCGACATCCGAGAGGTCGAGCGTCATGGCGCCCGCCTCGATGACGGCGAGATCGAGAATGTCGTTCACGACGTCGATCAGCGTTTCCGAACTTTCGAGAATGCCCTGCATGTATTCGTGCTGGCGCGGATTGAGGGAACCGAACATTTCCGTCTCGAGGATTTCGCCGAAGCCGAGAATATTCGTGAGCGGTGTGCGGAGCTGATAGGAGACGTGGCTGATGAATTCGGACTTCAGGCGGTCCGCCGTTTCGAGCGCGTCGTTTCGGTCGCGCAGCGCCTGTTCCATGCGCGTCGAATCCGTCACGTCGACATAGGTCATGAGCGTCGCGCCGTCGGGCAGCGGCACCATCGCATAGTCGATCACCGTGCCGTCGGGCCGGTCGAGGCGGCCGGTCTGCTGCGCGCGGATGCCGGACGCGCCGGTGATGCCGTTCTTCAGCACTTCCCATTCGGCGTCGTCGTCCATCAGGGAACGGCACATGTCGATCAGCTCGCTGACATGCGGCTCGCCTTCGAGCTTTTCCTCGTCGAGCGACCAGATGGTGGCGTAGGCGGGATTGGAAAGTTTCAGGCAACCGTCGGAGCCGAAGACCGCAACGCCTTCATAGAGGTGGTCGATGGTCTCGCGCTGCACGCGGGCGAGCGTGTTGTAGGAGCTTTCGAGGTTGAGGCGCTCGGTGACGTTTTCATAGAGATAGATGACGCCGCCGAAGGGATGCGCCTGGGCGAGAAGCTTGATGGTGCGGCCGTCCGGCAGGTGCCAGTATTCCTCGACGGGTTCGGTCGAGGTGTAGATTTCCATGCGCGTCTGCTTCCAGGCCTGGAAGTTCGCCTGTTCCGGCAGGCGGCGGCGCGCGCGCAACTCGTCCAGCACCTCATTGTCGGAGGGGCCGCCGTCGAGCCATTGCGGATCGAGGCCCCAGAGCGTTTCGTAGGCGCGGTTGCGGAAGGTGAGGCGCTTGTCGGGGCCGCAGATCGCGACGGCGGTCGTGACGCGGTCGAGCGTCGCGGCATGACTTTCGATGTGGCGGCGGAGTTCGGCTTCCGCCTCGTCGAGATCCGAGACGTCGATCGCGACGCCAGCGATGCCGTCCGAGAGGCGCTGCTCCAGAATGTCGAGAGCGCGGCGCTCGCCCGCCATGATGGCGTGGCTGCGTTCGCGGGCGCGGGAGCGGTCGAAGAGGACGCGGCGAAGGGCGGACAGCGTTTCCTCGCTGAGAAGTTCGAGGCTGCGCGTCACGGCGTCTTCCGGCGAGGCGGCGTCGACCGCGCGGGCATAGGCCGCGTTCACCCAGACGAGACGGCTTTCCTCGTCGCGGCGCCAGGCGGGGAACGGCGCCTGCATCAGATGCTCCTCGAAGCGGCCGCGCGCATATTCGGCCTGGCGGAGACGCTCCTTCAGGCGGGAGACTTCCGCGCGCTCGCCGGTGACGTCGCGCAGCCAGAGAACGGCGAGCGCGCCCGCGGGGCGGCCTTCCGCCTCGAAGGTGCGGCCGTCGGTCGACTGGACGTGAAGCGAGAAGCGGGCGCCGCGCGTGCGCAAGCGCTGCACTGCCGTGTTCAGGCGGCCGGCGTTTTCGGGTTCGAGGCGGGTCAGCAGGTAGGAGAAATCGAGATCGCCCGAGGAAGGATCGACCAGCGTGGCGGTGGAGCCGACGATGCGGGGGCGCGCCTGAAAGGTGCCCGGCGCCGCGCGAAGCGATTCCGGTGTCCAGATGAAGACGGCATCGGGTTCGGCGGCGAGGATCGCCTCGGCGGCATCGAGACGCGCTTCGAGGGTCGAGAGGCTTGCCTCGCGCTCCAGCGCGACACGGCGGGCGGCGCGCGACGCGCGCAGCCCGGTGATGGCGGCGAGGGCGCCCGCAAAGGCGAGGCCGACGGCGACGGCGAAGGTGGTCGCAAGCGCGGGCTCGGCGGCAGATTCGGGCGGCAGACCAAGGGCGGTGAGGGTTTCCATGAGGCCCTGGGGCGTTTTCCCACCCGATGCCTCCTGTGCGCGAACAGCGAGAGGCAGCGCCGCCGAACCGGCGAGCGCAGCCAGCAAGGGCCTCGCCTTGCGGCCGAGCGTCCTGCCCGCCTTGCCAATCCGAGCCGCCTTCATTACGCGCACAACCCCTTCAGGGCCCGCTCCCGTGTGAGCGGGCGCAAATCACCTGACCCCGGCGAAGCATACACCACGAGAGACTCTCAGGTGAAACAGGTGGCGCAAAAAGAAAAGCCCGGCACGAGGCCGGGCTTTCTGGTTTGCGCGCGGCCGCCCCGCCAGCCCCGCGCGCTGTTTTGCGCGAGGCCGAGAGCGGTGCGAACTCAGTAGCGGTAGGTTTCCGGCTTGAACGGGCCTTCGACCGGCACGCCGATGTAGTCGGACTGCTTCTTGTTCATCTTTTCGAGCTTCACGCCGATCTTCTCGAGATGGAGGCGGGCCACCTTCTCGTCGAGCGCCTTAGGCAGGACGTAGACTTCCTTGCCGTAATCATTGGGCTTCGTGAAGAGCTCGATCTGGGCGAGTGTCTGGTTGGTGAAGGACGCCGACATGACGAAGCTCGGATGGCCCGTGCCGCAGCCGAGATTCACGAGACGGCCCTCGGCGAGCATGATGATGCGCTTGCCGTCCTGGAACTCGATTTCATCGACCTGCGGCTTCACGTTGTGCCACTTGAGGTTGCGCAAGCCCCCGATCTGGATCTCGCTGTCGAAGTGGCCGATGTTGCAGACGATGGCGCGGTGCTTCATGGCGCGCATGTGGTCGACGGTGATGACGTCCACATTGCCCGTCGTCGTGACGAAGATGTCGCCGCGCTTCACGGCTTCGTCCATGGTCGTCACTTCGTAGCCTTCCATCGCGGCCTGCAGCGCGCAGATGGGGTCGATCTCGGTGACGAGCACGCGGCAGCCGGCCTGGCGGAGCGAGGCGGCGGAGCCCTTGCCGACATCGCCGAAGCCGGCGACGACGCCGACCTTGCCCGACATCATGACGTCGGTGGCGCGGCGGATGCCGTCGACCAGCGATTCACGGCAACCATAGAGGTTGTCGAACTTCGACTTCGTCACGCTGTCGTTGACGTTGATCGCCGGCCAGAGCAGCGTGCCCTTCTTCTGCATTTCGTAGAGACGGTGGACGCCGGTGGTGGTTTCCTCCGTCACGCCCTTCACGTTCTTCGCGATGGTGTTGTACCAGCCCGGCTTGTGCTTCAGGCGGCGCTTGATCGCGGCGAAGAGAACTTCCTCTTCCTCATTGCCGGGGCTTTCGAGGAAGGCGGTGTCGCCGTCCTCGGCGCGCTTGCCGAGATGGATGAGGAGGGTGGCGTCGCCGCCATCGTCGAGGATCATGTTGGGCGTGCCGCCGTCGGCCCATTCGAAGATGCGGTGGGTGTATTCCCAGTAGTCCTCGAGGCTCTCGCCCTTGATCGCGAAGACCGGAATGCCGCGGTCGGCGATCGCCGCCGCCGCATGGTCCTGCGTCGAATAGATGTTGCACGAGGCCCAGCGGATGTCGGCGCCGAGATCGGCCAGCGTCTCGATCAGCACGGCCGTCTGGATCGTCATGTGGAGCGAACCGGCGATGCGTGCGCCCTTCAGCGGCTTCTTCGAGCCGAATTCCTCGCGGGTCGCCATGAGACCGGGCATTTCGGTCTCGGCCATGTCGATTTCCTTGCGGCCCCAGTCGGCGAGGCCGATGTCCTTGATGGCGTAGTCGTGGGTCTCGGCTTTTACAGCTTGGCTCATGAGGCTTACGCGCTCCTTTTGAATTCGGCAGTGGATTCGGTCACCGGGTCGGCGGCCCCATAAAGGGCGCGCGGGCCGGCGCGCAACGGAATGCTGCGCCAGCCGGGACCGGCGTCGTGATGAGGCCTTATAACAAGGCGGGGTCGAGGGAGCAAGGGCGATATAAAGAAATGTTTATATGTTTCTCCGATTCGCCCCGGAAGCCCGGTGGAGCCCCGAAAAAGGCAGAATTGGCCCCGTTTCGATTACCCGCAAGGTCATGGACAGGGGACCGGCGGGCGGCTCAAATCCCGCCGTTGCCTTTCATTGGGCCATTCATCCGGAAAGAGACCCATGGACAGTTCGATCCCCGCGACCCACCCGCTCGACCTAGCGACCCGGCTGACCCCGGCGGGAGAAGGCCGCTTCACGGGCCGGACCTCGCCTGCCTACTGGAACATGATGGGGCCTTTCGGGGGCACGACGGCGGCGCTGATGCTGAAGGCGGCGCTCGACGCGCCCGCGCGGCTCGGCGATCCGGTGGCGCTGACGGTGAATTTCTGCGCGCCCATAGCGGAGGGCGATTTCACCATCGAGCTCACGGAAGCGCGCACCAACCGCTCGACGCAGCACTGGACGATGACGCTCTCGCAGGAGAACGGCATTGCGGCGACGGCGAGTGCGGTGTTCGCGAAGCGGCGGGAGACATGGGCGCATCAGCCGGCGGCCTGTCCCGCGATCCCGCCCTTCGAGACGCTCGCGCCGATGGAGACCGAAGGACGCAATGCCTGGCTGCAGCGCTACGATCTGCGCTTCGCGGAAGGCGCGATGACTTTCGAGGCGCGCGCGGACACCGATCCCGGCCCTTCGCGCTCGCTGCTCTGGGTCGCCGACAAGCCGGAACGGACACTCGACTTCACCTCGCTCGCTTCGCTGGCGGATACGTTCATCGTCCGCCTCTTTCTGGTGCGCGGCCGCATGGTGCCCGCGGGAACCGTGTCGCTCACGACCTATTTCCATGCCGATGCGGCAACGCTCGCCGCACAAGGCGCGAAGCCGCTGATCGGCGTCGCGGATTCCAGCGTCTTCCGTCAGGGGTATTTCGATCAGTCCGCGGAACTCTGGAGCGCGGAGGGGCAACTTCTCGCGACGAGCGTGCAGACCGTCTATTACAAGGAATAGCTAGTCGCGTTCACCGAAGCCGTCGGCCACGAGGGCGGCGAGGGTTTCGAGGGCAGCTTCGGCGTCCGTGCCCTCGGTTTCGATGCGGATGCAGCAGCCGGGCGCGGCGGCGAGCATCATCAATCCCATGATGGAGGTGCCGGGCACCGTCTGCCCTTCGCGGGAGACGCGGATTTCGGCGTCGAACTTCTCCGCCATCTGAACGAATTTCGCCGACGCGCGGGCATGAAGGCCGCGGCTGTTGACGATTTCCACTTCGCGAACGAACGAGCCGGGTTTCGCTTCGGCGGAGGACACGGGCGTCAGGCTCCGTCGCCGGCCAGCACGCGGCTCGCAATCGAGATGTATTTGCGGCCCGATTCCTGCGCCTGATCGACCGCATCGCCAAGCGAGGCGGTTTCGCGGACGGACGCGAGCTTGATCAGCATGGGCAGGTTCACGCCGGCGATCACCTCGACCTTCGCCTTGTCCATGACGGAGATGGCGAGGTTGGAGGGCGTGCCGCCGAACATGTCGGTGAGCAGGATGACGCCGTCGCCGCTGTCGGCGGCGGCGACCGCCTTCAGGATGTCCTTGCGGCGCTGCTCCATGTCGTCGTCGGGGCCGATGCTGATGGACGCAACCTGGGCCTGCGGCCCGACGACATGTTCCATCGCCGCGACGAACTGGCTGGCCAGCTGGCCATGCGTTACGAGTACCAAACCAATCATCAACAGCCCTCAATGCCGCATTTCAGGCGGCCCGGCGCGTCCCGCGCCCGCTCGACCGCTCTCGCCCCCGCGAAGGGGCGTATCGTGACCCCAATCGCGCGCCAATGACAAGTGTTGCGATGCAACAATCGGCACTTCCCGGCGGCAAACGCACAAATCGGAGGCAGTTCCGGGTCCGGCGCCTCAGCCCCGCGGGCCGAAACGCCCGTCTTCCTCTGGAAAGCCGCTGTCGGGCAGGGTTTCGAGAGCAAGCCGGAGCTTCAGGGAAGCGGTGCCGTCGAAAGCGTGGAGCGCGAGGACGGGCAAACGGACTTCCAGCAGGGTTTCGTAGCGGGCTTCGGGAAGACGCGGCACGGCGTCGCGCGCGACGAGATCGACGATCAGGGCCAGCGGCGCCTCTTTCCGCGCGGGGACGGCCACGAGGCCGAGCCCGCGCAATTCGAGAAGACCGGCAAGGGCGGCGGGCGCGCTTGCAACGAGGCCCGGCGGTTCGACATGGAGCGCGACCTGATCGTCGGCGACGAGGCGGGTTTCGCCGCTCGGGTCCTCGCGAACGAGGCGAAAGGCGAGATCCGACTTGCCCGAGCCCGACGGCCCGCGCAGCAGGACCGCCCGCGCGCCGCAGGAAACACAGGTGCCGTGCATGTAGAGAGGCTCCGCCATGACCGCCTCCTATTCCGCTTCCGGCAGTTCGACGATGAAGCGCGCGCCCGCGACCTTGCCGTTCTCCATGCGGTTGTCCGCGCGGATGGTGCCGCCATGCGCCTCGACGATCTGGCGGGAGATGGCAAGACCGAGGCCGGAATGCTCGCCGAAGCTGTCCGGCCGGTCGGTGTGGAAGCGGTCGAAGATGCGTTCGAAATTTTCCGGCGCGATGCCGGGGCCCTCGTCCTCGACGCGGATCACGATGAGGCCGGGTTCGCGGCTGCCGGCGACACGCACGGTGCCGCCCTCGGGGCTGAAGGACAATGCGTTGTCGATCAGGTTGCGGACCACCTGACCGAGACGCGTATCGAAGCCCTTCACCACCATGCCGTCGCGACCTGGCGCGCCGGGGTCCACCTCGAGCTTCACGCGGGCGCTGCCCGCGGCGCCGGATTCGTTGAAGAGAGCGCAGACGGTTTCGAGAAGGGTCGCGATATTCACCTCCGCACGATCGCCGCGCGACAGCTCGGCATCGAGACGCGACGCGTTCGAGATGTCGGAGATGAGACGGTCGATGCGGCGAACATCCTCCTGGATGATCTCCATCAACCGGTCCTTCTGACTTTCGTCCTTGGCCAGGCGGAAGGTTTCGATGGCACTCCTGAGCGAGGTGAGCGGGTTCTTGATCTCGTGTGCGACATCGGCGGCGAAGCTCTCGATGGCGTCGATGCGGCTGTAGAGCGCGTTCGTCATCTCGCGGAACGCGCCCGACAATTCGCCGATCTCGTCATGGCGTTCGGTGAAGTCGGGTATCTGCGCGCGGGCGTTCTTGCCGCGCCTCACCGTTTCGGCGGCCTGCGCGAGACGGCGCACGGGCTCCGCGATGGTGCCCGCCAGCAGAACGGAAAGCAGGATCGTCACGCCGAGCGCGACGAGAAAGACCTGAAGGATGGCGATGCGTTCGGCGCGGACGATCCGGTCGATGTCGCCGCCGCGCGTGGACAGCATCAACGCGCCGAGAACCGCACGGTAGCGCTGGATCGGCACGGCAACGGAGACGATGAGTTCGCCTCGTTCGTTGATGCGCTCCATGCTGGACGCTTCGCCGCCGAGCGCGCGGGTTACTTCCTCGTACATGGTGCCGTTCTGGCTGCCTGCCTCGCGGAAGCGTTCGAGGTTGCGGCCGGGCAGGAGATTGAGCGCCCATTGCGCCACGCGATCGACGAAGCTGCCCTCGTCCGCGCCTTCGGGGGGCGGAAGTTCGAAGGCAACGACCTGGCCCGAAGCGCTCAACTGGCGCGAGTCGAGGACGAGCCAGCCTTCCTTGCCATAGAGCCGCGCGCGGGTGCGCGTCGGCAATACGAGACGGCGCAGAATCGGCGCGGCGGTTTCGGGATCGATCGGCAGGGTTTCGTCGATCCCCGACGACGCCGTGTCGTCCGGCGGCGGCGCGATGATGGCGCCGGCGGCCAGCGGGTCGATCAGGGGCGCGTCCGGCGAGGTGGTCGCGCCTTCCTCGATGGCACCGGCGATGATCTCGGCCTGTGTGAGCAGGCTCTGACGGCGGGCGTCGATCAGGCCTTCGCGAAACTGATTGAGATAGAGAATGCCCGAGACCAGGACGAAGAGCGCCGCCACATTGAAGACGACGATGCGGCGCGTGAGGCTGGAAAAGCGGCCGCGAACGAGGAAGCCGCGAAAGGCGGTGAGCAGGCGGCCCGTCGCGGCGGCCATGCGCGAGACGAACCCGGGGCCTGCGGCGGGGCCGCGAGGCCGCGATGCGGGGTCTTCGTCCGCCTCGGCCCTCGCTTCCTCCTCGGTCAGGCTCGCCATGCGTTTTTCACCGGCTCGTGCCAGGACTTCCCCTCTGTTTCACCCTCCGCTTCCCGGAGGCGGGCATCAGGCTTCGCGGTAGCGGTAGCCGACGCCGTACAGCGTTTCGATGGCGTCGAAGGCGTCGTCGACTTCCTTGAACTTCTTGCGTAGCCGCTTGATGTGGCTGTCGATGGTGCGGTCGTCGACATAGACCTGATCGTCATAGGCGGCATCCATCAGCGAGTCGCGGCTCTTCACATAGCCCGGACGCTGCGCGAGCGCCTGAAGGATCAGGAACTCGGTGACGGTGAGGACGACCTGCTTGCTGTCCCAGGTGCAGGTATGGCGCTCGGGATCGAGCAGGAGCTTGCCGCGCTCCATGACCTGGTTGGCGGCGCCTTCGGCGGGCGCGCCCTCGGTCTTCGGCGCGGCGCGGCGGAGAACCGCCTTCACGCGCTCGACGAGGAGGCGCTGCGAGAAAGGCTTACGGATGTAGTCGTCCGCGCCCATCTTGAGGCCGAAGAGCTCGTCGATCTCGTCGTCCTTGGAGGTAAGGAAGATGACCGGCAGGTCGGACTTCTGGCGGAGACGCCGCAGCAGTTCCATGCCGTCCATGCGCGGCATCTTGATGTCGAAGACGGCGACGTCCGGCGGATTGGCGGCAAGGCCCGCAAGGGCGGCGGCGCCGTCCGTGTAGGTCTGCACATGATAGCCCTCGGATTCGAGCGCTATGCTCACCGAAGTGAGGATATTCCGGTCGTCGTCGACCAGCGCAATGGTCGGCATTGGGCCCCGTTCCTTTTCATCAGCCTGACCCCGTTGGCCGGTCTGGCCCTTCTGATCCTGATCGTTCCGGACCTCTTGCATGACATACCCCGCTCACAGAACGCCGCCCAGCGCGGCTTCGAGGCTTAGGGTCGCTTTTGGCCCAAAATGTGGCGGCAGTATAAGGGCTTGGACAAGGCGACGCCACGGCCCGGCACCATAATATTGACGACGGGCACGGCGCCTCGTTTGACAGACATGGCCGGTGCGGCCATGACAGGACGCAAAGGCCGCCCGCGACGGTGGCGGCCGAACCGGAAAAATGACGGGGCGGGGGACAAATCCATGCTGAAGCGCATTCTGATCGGGGCGGGCGCCCTACTCGTGCTGCTCATCGCGGTTGTCGTGGGGCGGACGCTGATGGTGCCGGCGGCGGAACTCGCCAATGTCGGCCAGGCGGAGAGCATCGACGCGGAAGGCGCGGCGCAGCACCTTGCCGAGGCCGTGCGGTTCCGCACGATCTCGCACCAGTCCGGCGCGGATGAGGCGGAGGTCGCGCGCTCGGTGGAGGCTTTCGAGGGTTTCCGCAACTGGATGGACGCGACCTACCCCGCCTTCACCGCGGCGACGACGCGCGAGATCGTGGGCGGAGCGACGCTCTTTTACACCTGGGAAGGCACGGACACGTCGCTCGATCCCGTGCTGCTGATGTCGCATATCGACGTCGTGCCGATCGCGCCGGGGACGGAAGACAAGTGGGAGCACCCGCCCTTCGCGGGCACGATCGCGGACGGGTATGTCTGGGGCCGCGGGACGATCGACAACAAGGGCTCGCTGATCGCGATGGTGGAAGCGGCGGAGCGGCTTGCCGCGCAGGGCTTCCAGCCGACACGTACGATACTCTTCGCCTTCGGGCATGACGAGGAAATCGGCGGCGGCGAAGGCAACAAGGCGCTTGCGGGGATGCTGCAGGAGCGCGGCGTCAACCTCGCCTGGGTGAAGGACGAAGGCGGCGTGATCGGCCACGGGCTCCTGCCCGGCGTCAACGCGCCCGTCGCGATGATCGGCGTCGCGGAAAAGGGCTCGATCTCGCTCGGCGTCGTCGCCTATTCGAAGGGCGGACATTCCTCGATGCCGTCTCCGGCGGCGCAGACCGCCATCGGCCGTCTCGCCCGGGCGCTGGAGCGGATCGGCGGCGATCCGTTCGAGAGCAAGGTGGACGGCGCGACGCGCGGCATGATCGAGAGCCTCGCGCCCGCCGTGCCGTTCACGCAGCGGATGGTCTACGCCAATCTCTGGCTCTTCGAGCCTCTCGTGCGCGGCGTGATGGAGGGAAGCCCGACAAGCGCGGCGCAGCTTCACACGACAATCGCGCCCACCATCGTGGAGGGCGGCGTGAAGGAAAACGTGCTGCCGCCGGAAGCGCGCGCGGTCGTCAATTTCCGCATCCATCCGCGCGATACGGCGGACGGCGTCATCGAGCATGTGCGCGCGGCGGTGGACGATCCGGACGTCGAGATCGAGCCGCTGCCGGGCATCCGCGAGGCGTCGAAAGTGTCGAACATCGAGGGAGACGGCTACCAGCTCATCACGCGGGTGATCGGCGAGAGCTTTCCGGGCGTCATTGCCGCGCCCTATCTCGTCGTCGGCGGCACGGATTCGCGCCACTACCTGCCGATCACCGACAATGTGTTCCGGTTCATTCCCATCCGCATGGCGCCGGAGGACATGGCGCGGTTCCACGGCACCAATGAACGGGTCTCGGTCGAAAACATGGGCGAGGCGGTCGCCTTCTATGTGCGGCTGTTCGAAACGCTGAAGGAAAGCGACGCCGCGAACTGACCCAGCGGCGGCGGGCAAAAGCGGAACTGCCGCTTTTTGCGGCAATGCCCGCCTTGCATTAACCAAGGCGGCTTTCGCTCGCTGCGGCGCAGCAGCGGAACGAAGGCGGCGCGCGGCGGTTTATTTCAAGAGACCGCACCGGCGAAAGGGTGTTTTGCGGCGCCGAAGGCCCGCCGGCCGGGGACATGCAGGCGCCGGGGGACGCATCGCCGCACCCATTGCAAGCCGCTCGCAAAGCGGTTGCGCCGCACGAGACCGGGAACTATGTTGGCGCCGATTTTCCGGGGACCGCGGGCCCGCCTGCCAGAGGCGATGGCCCCGCTTTTGCTTCGATGGGGCGGAAACCCGCCCCAGCCGAGACGCAATTCTGCCGGACGGACACGACCGTGATAGACTTCGGCCCCTGCCGCGGCGAGCGCGGGAAGCGGGCACAACAAACAGGGATTTGAGGCCCGACGGGCCGAAGAGGACCACGAGGAGAGAAGCGTGAAACAGACCGGGCCCTACATCAGCAAACATGGCGCCGAGAAAAGCGGCTTCAAGAATCTCACCGCGACGCACTGGAACTACCGTCCCGCCGCGCTCTACGAAGAAGCGCTCGCAAGGGGCGAAGGCCATGTCGCCGCGAACGGGCCCTTCGTCGTCAAGACCGGCGTTCACACCGGCCGCTCCGCGAAAGACAAGTTCATCGTCCGCGACGCCTCCACCGAAAAGACCGTGTGGTGGGACAACAACAAGTCGATGACGAGCGAAGCCTTCGACCTTCTCCATGCCGACATGCTGAAACACGCCGAAGGCAAGGAACTCTTCATTCAGGATCTCTTCGGCGGCGCCGACCAGACCCATCGCCTCGCGACCCGCATCTACACGGAATACGCTTGGCACTCTCTCTTCATCCAGAACCTCCTCATCGAACCGAAGCCGGAAGAACTCGGCGACTTCGATCCGCAGTTCACGATCATCGACCTGCCGAGCTTCGAAGCGGACCCCGAGAAGTACGGCGTGCGCACGGGCACCGTGATTGCCTGCAACTTCGCCAAGCGCATCGTGCTGATCGCCGGCACGTCCTATGCGGGCGAAATCAAGAAGTCCGTCTTCTCGATGCTGAACTACGAACTGCCGCCGAAGCGCGTCATGCCGATGCATTGCTCGGCGAATGTCGGCGAGGAAGGCGACACGGCGATCTTCTTCGGCCTGTCGGGCACCGGCAAGACGACGCTGTCGGCCGTTGCGACGCGTACGCTGATCGGCGACGACGAACATGGCTGGTCGGAAAACGGCGTCTTCAATTTCGAAGGCGGCTGCTACGCGAAGATGATCAAGCTGTCGGCGGAAGCCGAGCCCGAGATCTACGCGACGACGCGGCGCTTCGGCACCGTGCTCGAAAACGTGGTGATGGACGAGAAGACGCGCGAACTCGATCTCGACAGCGCGGCGCTCGCGGAAAACTCGCGCGGCGCCTATCCGCTCTCCTTCATTCCGAATGCAAGCCCGACGGGCCGCGCGCCGCATCCGAAGAACATCATCATGCTCACGGCGGATGCCTTCTCGGTCCTGCCGCCGGTCGCGCGGCTCACGCCGAGCCAGGCGATGTACCACTTCCTCTCCGGCTACACGGCGAAGGTCGCCGGCACGGAAAAAGGCGTGACGGAACCGGAAGCGACCTTCTCGACCTGCTTCGGCGCCCCGTTCATGTCGCGCCACCCGACCGAATACGGCAACCTGCTGCGCGACCTCATCGCCGAGCACAAGGTGTCGTGCTGGCTCGTCAACACGGGCTGGACCGGCGGCGTCTACGGCACGGGCAGCCGCATGCCGATCAAGGCGACGCGCGCGCTGCTCGCCGCCGCGCTCGACGGCTCGCTCAACAATGTCGAGTTCCGCACCGACCCGAATTTCGGCTTCGAGGTGCCGGTGAGCGTGCCCGGCGTCGACAATGCGATCCTCAATCCGCGCGAGACGTGGCCCGACAAGGCCGCCTACGACACGCAGGCGCAGAAGCTCGTGAAGATGTTCATCGACAACTTCGCGAAGTTCGAAGCCCATGTGGATCCGGATGTGCGCGCCGCCGCGCCGGCCCCGGCGCAGGCCGCCGAGTAAGCCTTCCGTTTCATCGCGGATGACGAAGAGCCCCGGCGGAAACGCCGGGGCTTTTTCGTTGCCTGTCAGTCGGCAGCTTGCGGGCGCATGAGGCCGCTGTAGGAACTCTCCTGCGGGCGGGCGACGAAATCTTCCATCGTCTTGCCCTTCTCGTCGGTGAAGACGTCGTTCGTGACTTTCAGCGAGCCGATGCGCTCGATGCGGAAGGTGCGGAAGTCCTCGCGCTTCTCGCACCAGGCGGCGAGCATCCAGAAGGGGCCGAAGAAGGCGAGACCGAGCGGACGAAGCGTGCGCTCGGTGCGTTCGCCCGACAGAGCCTCGTAAGCGATGACGAGCTTGCGGCGGTCGCGGATGGCGCGGCGCACGGGCGAGAGGTGGCGGCTGTAGCCGTCCTTCGGGCTGGTGCGGCCCGGCGCAACTGTGACACGCGATGTTTCGGCAATGCGGCGCAGACGCGGCGGGAGAACGGCGGCGATCTTCGCGACGGCGGCGTCCGCCGCGCCGGTAAAGGCGGCATCGCCCCAGGCGCGGACCATGCGCGCGCCGAAGACGAGCGCCTCGATCTCATCCTCCGTGAACATGAGGGGCGGCAGCTCGTAGCCCGATCGGAGCACATAGCCGAGACCCGCCTCGCCCTCGATGGGCACGCGGCTCGCCTGCAGGTCGGCCACGTCGCGGTAGATGGTGCGGACGGACACTTCCAGTTCGCGGGCCAGTTCCTGCGCGGTCACGACCCGCTTCGCGCGCCGGAGATATTCGATGATGTCGAAGAGACGGTTGGCGCGGCGCATGAGGCTCTCCCGGTTCGCGGGGACCGGCCCCGGACACTGCTGACGGTACGTTGTCAGCAGCATGTCAGTATAAGGGGTCTCGTTCAACCATGGAGACCGCCCATGATCCGCCTCTGCATCTTTCCGGCGAGCCTGAAGGGCACGCCCAATCCGAGCTCCTTCTGCCTGAAGCTCGAAGCGGCGCTGCGCCTCGCGGGCGTGCCGCACGAGCTGTCGTATGAGACCGATCCCCGCAAGGCGCCCAAGGGGAAGCTGCCCTTCATCGAATTCGAGGGGAAAAGGATCGGCGACTCGGCGCTCATTCTGAACCATCTCAAGGAAACGCTCGGTGTCGATCTCGATCGGGGCCTCAGCGATGCCGAGAGGGCGCAATCGCACATGCTGCAGCGGATGCTGGACGAGCGGCTCTACTGGGTGATCGTTCACAGCCGCTGGATCGAGGAGGCAAACTGGCCGACGGTCAAAGCGGTGTTCTTCGGCGGCCTGCCCTTTCCGCTTTCCGCGGTCGTGCCGCGCATGGCGCGAAAGAGCGTTCGTGCCGCGCTCACCGCGCACGGGATCGGCCGCCACGCTGCCGAGGAAATTTATGCCTTCGGCAAACAGGACCTCGCGGCCATGGCGGCGATGCTGGGCGACAAGCCCTTCTTCTTCGGCGACAAGCCGACGCTCGCGGATGTCTCCGTCTTCGCCACGATCGTCAACATCACGGGCCCCGAGATGGAAAGCCCGCTGAAGGATGCGGCCCTCGGGCACGACAACCTGCTGCGGCATACGGAGCGGATGGGCGAGATCTACGCCTCGACGCGACAGAAGCAGCGCATCGAACTGACGCTCGCCGCCTGACGGCAAAAGGCCCGGAAGAAACCTTCCGGGCCTTTTTTGATGCTGTCGCTCGGACGCTATTTTTTCCTGCCGCCCTGATTGTGGCTGTCGCCGGCATGCGAGCCGGTCCATGAGGGCGGGTCGGAGGCGGGATAGCTCTCGTCGAGCGTTTCGTCGACATCTTCCTCTTTGGCGGCGCGCTCCTTTGCGACTTCTTCCGCCTTGCGTTCGGCGCGCTTCGCGTCCGCTTCGGGCGAGGCCTCGCCGCTCGTCCATGAGGGCGGGTCACTCGAGGGAAAGGATTCCTTCTCCGCTTCCGTGACCCTGTTCTTGTCGTCTGCCTGCTTTTCCTTGCCGGTGGACAAAGCCGTTCCTCCCATTGCTGCGGGAACAAAACGTTTCACGCCGTCTTCAGTTCCACATATGGGGCGGAAGCGGGAAACGGGCAATGGCTGGAAATGATGGAATCTCAGGAAATCAGGGCTTCCAGCGCGATATTGACGGCGCCCGCGCCGAACCATGAGCCAAGCGGAATGGCCGTGTAGAGCACGAGACGGCTTGCCGTCTGCAGATCGAGCGGCCATTCACGCAGATGCTCGGTGCGCGTTTCCAGCGCGACAAGAGCAGGCAGCATCTGCGCCGCCTCGCGCGCGGATTCGCCATTCTGGTAGAGCGCCTTTTCATGACGGCGGATTTCGTCGCGTAGCCTGACAAGACCGCGGTGCTTTGCGCGCTTGAGGACACGATGCGCGCGCAGCATCGGGCGCGAGAAGACGAAGAAGGCAGCGGCAAGCGTGAGAACGAGGGCGGGAACGGTGAGACCGTCCGCATCCTGCCCGACGAGAAGCAGCGCGACGATGCCCGAGACGGCGAACCAGGGCAGCGCACCGCGCAGAGCGACGCGGCCGAACGCGTCGAGCTGCGAAACGTCCGACAAGTCGGGATCGAGCCCTTTCAGGGCCTCCGCGAAAAGCCCCGTGTCGCCGCGCAGAAAATAGATGCGCCGCAAGAGCTGCATGACGAGCAGCGACACGGCGAAGAACATCCATATGTCGACTGGCGTTTCGAAGCCGGCCCAACCGTTCTGCCAGATACCGAGTACGGCAATGGCGTGAAGCACGCCGCCCGCAAGAAAGCCCGCAAGCCCGGCAACCCGCGAGCGGACGAGTTCGCGCTGCGTGACACCGAGCGTGTAGCGCTCGACTTTCTGTGGCGTGATGTGAGGCGCGATGCCGACGAGCAGGCGCGCATCGCGCAAATTTCCCACTACGGTGTAGCGGCCGATACCGAGGATCGCGAACCAGAGAAGCGAAAGCGCGAGCGCCGCCCATGCTTCACTCGAGAGGGAGACTTCGTCGAAGCGGGAGACGACGATTTCAACGCCGGAGAGAACGGCCGTGAGGAGGAAACTCGCAAAGAAGAGTGCGGAGACGACGCCGCCGATGAGAAACGGGCTGACCGGCAACGCCTCCGAAAGCGCATTTTCCCAGCTCTGCCGGCGCTTCTCCGTCATGTCGGTTTCGGTGCTAATGCGCTTCGTCCCAGTTTTTCGCGGCGCGCGCATCGACATCGAGCGGCACGGAAAGTTCGAGCGCGGGCGCGGCGGCGGACGACATGACACCCGACACGGTTTCGCAGGTCTTCTTCGCTTCCTTCTCCGGCACTTCGAAGATCAGTTCGTCATGCACCTGCAGGAGCATGCGCGCCGAAAGCGCGGCATCGGCAAGCGCGCGCGGCATGCGGACCATGGCGCGGCGGATGATGTCCGCCGCCGAGCCCTGGATCGGCGCGTTGATGGCGGCACGCTCCATGAAGCTTTTCTCGGCCGGATTCTTCGAGTTGATCGCGGGGAGGTGAATGCGGCGGCCGAAGATCGTCTCCACATAACCGTTCTTGTGAGCGAACTCCTTGGTGTCGTCCATATAGGCGCGAATGCCGGGGAAACGCTTGAAATAGCGGTCGATATATTCGCCCGCCTCGCCGCGCGCGATGCCGAGCTGGTTGGCGAGACCAAAGGCGGAGATGCCGTAGATGATGCCGAAGTTGATCGCCTTGGCGCGGCGGCGAACCGACGGGTCCATGCCTTCGATCGGCGTATTGAACATTTCCGACGCCGTCATCGCGTGAATGTCGAGACCCTCGGCAAATGCCTTCTTCAGCGCTTCGATATCCGCGATATGGGCGAGAAGCCGGAGCTCGATCTGGCTGTAGTCGGCGGAGATGAGGAGATTGCCCTTGTCCGCGACGAAAGCCGTTCTGATCTTGCGGCCATCCTCCGTGCGAACGGGTATGTTCTGCAGGTTCGGCTCGGTGGAGGCAAGGCGGCCTGTCGATGTCGAGGCCAGCGAATAAGAGGTGTGGACGCGGCCGGTGTCGGGGTTGATATGATCCGGCAGCGTGTCGGTGTAGGTGCTCTTGAGCTTCGAAAGTCCGCGCCAGTCGAGCACGCGCTGCGGCAGGTCTTGGCCCTGCGCCGCAAGCATTTCAAGCGTGTCGGCATCGGTCGACCAGGCGCCCGTCTTCGTCTTGCGGCCGCCTTCGAGGCTCTGCTTGTCGAAGAGAATTTCGCCGAGCTGCTTCGGCGAGGCGATATTGAAACGCTCGCCCGCCATTTCGTAGATCTCTTCCTCGTAGCGGGCCATCTTCTGCGCGAAGTCGGCGGAAAGGCGCGCGAGCACCGCCTTGTCGACCTTGACGCCCGCACGCTCCATGCCAGCCAGCACCTTCACCAGCGGACGCTCCAGCGTTTCGTAAACGGTTGCACGCCGTTCGCCGACAAGACGCGGCTTCAGGATGTGCCAGAGGCGGAGCGTGACATCGGCGTCTTCCGCGGCATAGGCCGTTGCGCGATCGACGGGCACCTGGTCGAAGGTGATCTGCGCCTTGCCCTTGCCGGCAACCTCGGAGAAGGCGATGGGCTTGTGGTTCAGATGCAGTTCCGACAATTCGTCCATGCCGTGGCCATGTACGCCTGCATCAAGCGCATAGGACATGAGCATGGTGTCGTCGATGCAGCGCAGCTCGATGCCGTGCTGCCAGAAGACGAGGATGTCGAATTTCAAGTTCTGGCCGATCTTCAGGATGCCCGGATCCTCAAGCAACGGCTTCAGGGCTTTCAGCGCGTCGCCGAGCGGAATCTGCTGCTGGCCTTCGGCATCGGCGAAATCGAGACCGCCACCGGCGCCGTGCTGGAGGGGAATGTAGCAAGCCTCGCCTGGCACCAGCGACATGGAGACACCGACGAGGCGCGCCTGCATCGGCGCGAGGCTGTCCGTTTCCGTATCGACGGCAAAGAAGCCCTGTTCCCGGGCCCGCGCGATCCATTCCTCGAGATCGGGGAGCGTCGTCACCGCGACGTAGTTCGCATCCTTGAAGTCGAGATCGATGCCTTTCGGCGTGGCTCCCGGGGCGCCACCGCGCGCGGTGCGGCTGACGCTCTGCTTTTCCTGCGGCGCGGCCTCTTCCGGCGGATGTTCGCCGGATGCCGGGATGGCGTCGACATCGATGTTGAACCGCTCGCCGACGCGGCGCGTCAGCGTGTTGAATTCCATGTCCTTGAAGAAGCCGATCAGCGTTTCGGGGTCGGGATCGCGAACGCCCATTTCTTCAAGCGGTTCCTCCACCGGCACATTGTTGTCGAGTTCGACGAGGCGACGAGAGACGCGCGCCTGGTCGGCGAATTCGATCAGGTTTTCGCGGCGCTTGTTCTGCTTGATTTCGGAAGCGCGGGCGAGCAGCGTTTCAAGATCGCCATATTCTGCGATCAACTGGGCGGCGGTCTTTATACCGATGCCGGGAACGCCCGGCACGTTGTCGGTTGAGTCGCCCGCGAGCGCCTGCACATCGACGACTTTTTCCGGCGGCACGCCGAATTTCTCGATCACCTGTTCGCGCGCGATGGTCTTCATCTTCATCGTGTCGAGCATGTCGACCCGCTCGTTGACGAGCTGCATCAGGTCCTTGTCGGAAGAGACGATGGTGACGCGCGCGCCCGCCTCATGCGCGAGGCGCGCATAGGTCGCGATCAGATCGTCCGCCTCGAAGCCGAGCTTCTCGATACAGGGGACGCCGAAGGCTCGCGTCGCGTCGCGCACCAGCGCGAACTGCGGCACGAGATCTTCCGGCGGTGCCAGACGGTTTGCCTTGTATTCGGCATAGATGTCGTTGCGGAAGGTTTTGGACGAGGCGTCGAAGATGACGGCGAGATGGGTCGGCTCGAACTCGTCCTTCGTGTCCTCGATGAGCTTGTAGAGCATGTTGCAGAAGCCCGCGACGGCGCCAATCGGCAATCCATCGGATTTCCGCGTCAGGGGCGGCAACGCGTGATAGGCGCGGAAGATGTAGCCCGAACCGTCGACCAGGAAGAGATGGTCGCCCTTTTTCAGCGGTTTGCCCGCCGATCCGGATTTCGCGGGCACCTCTTTCGCCGGTGTTTTCTTTTGCGCCTTGCCGCTTGCCACGCGCCTCACCTTTCCTATCTATCGGGGGTCTTCTATATTGCCCTGCCTCGCCGGGCCGCCACTATAGCGCGTCCCGCGCGTCAAAAAGAACCCGCCAGACCTTCCGATCCGCTTCAACGAAAAGAGCCCGCTCATGGCCCACACGCTCGCCGACGAGGACAAGACATACGAAACGCGTGTGCCCGGCGAACCAGCGCCCCGAGGCGAGGCAAGCTGCGCCATCGAGGCGCGGGCTCTCCGGAAGGTCTACAAGGCAAGCGGAACCCAGCCTGCCAAGGAGGCGCTGAAGGGAATCGACCTCGCTGTGCCGCGCGGCTCGATTTTTGCGCTGCTCGGGCCGAACGGTGCGGGCAAATCGACCTTCATCAACATTCTGGCCGGACTAGTGCTGAAGACCTCCGGTTCCGCCTCGATCTGGGGCTTCGATACGGATGTGAACCCGCGCCAGGCACGCGCCTCCATCGGCGTCGTGCCGCAGGAGCTCAATATCGATCCTTTCTTCACACCCGCCGAAGTGATGGAGATGCAGGCAGGCCTCTACGGCGTGCCGAAGCGCGAGCGGCGGACCATGGAAATCCTGAAGGCGATGGGGCTCGACGACAAGGCGGATGCCTATGCGCGCACGCTTTCGGGGGGCATGCGGCGCAGGCTCCTCGTGGCGAAGGCGATGGTGCACAACCCGCCGGTATTGATCCTCGACGAGCCGACGGCGGGGGTCGACATCGAGCTCAGGCGCCAGCTCTGGGACTATGTGAAGGGGCTCCACGAGCGGGGGACGACGATCGTCCTCACCACGCACTACCTCGAAGAAGCAGAAGCGCTCTGCGACACGATCGCCATCATCGACAAGGGCGAGGTGGTGGCCTGCGAGCCGAAGGAGACGCTGCTCGCCCGCATCAGCGAAAAGCAGCTGATCGTGCGGCCCGCGACGCCGGCAACCGCGCTTCCGGCGGCGCTTGAAAACATGAAGGCGGAACTCCGGGCGGACGGCGCCATCGAGGTGCAGTACAATCCGGCCGAGACGAGCGCGATGTCGATCCTCGGCGCACTCAGCGCGGGCGGCATGGAAATCGTCGACATTTCCACCTCTGAATCGGATCTCGAGGACGTGTTCCTGCAGCTGACGTCACGACAGCCGGAAGCGCGCTAGGCGGACGCCCGCTTCACAAGTTCACCCATCACCATATCGACAGAGCCATTGCCCGTGGTGAGCGGCATGAGCACGGCCTCGACGGCGGTCGCGGGGTTCGTCTTCGCGAAAACGGCTTTGCCGTGAAGCCGGAGCGGACGGCGCAGCTGGCAGACAATGCCAAAAACCTTGCCGACAGCGGCTGCAGATCTCGACGACAGTTCGCTTTCGAGCGAGCGGCCCGTGAAATCGCGCGCAAAGAGATCATTGAGCGCGGTGCCCATGAGCCGGACCCGGAAATCGGCGAGCCCCAGCGCGGGCGGTGCGACATCGATCAGAAACAGCGAAGGCAGATGGCTCACGATGTCGGCGGGGCTGACATCGGCGCGCGCCGGGAATGCCCTGCCTGCCCGCTTGCCTTCCCAGTAGGCCAGCATCTCGCGGAGACGCCCGTCCTGGAACGACAGGAGCGGGTCGATATAGAGGTCGAGGGGCGCAAGCCGCAGGGGCTCCGACATGGAACGCAGAACTCTCAAGCCATGCCCCAGAGGGGCGGACGGATTTCCGGGGGCCTCCATCCTATATGCCAATCCGGGACGCCAGCCAAGCGGCTGGGGACCCGCGCCCTTGTCTGTCTCTCGGCGCCGCTACGCAGCATGAGCGAGGCCGCCTTCCCCATTATTGGTCTATGGACCAATTAATGTTGCGCCCGCCCCGCTCCTGTGAGAAATATTGGTCTAATGACCTATATTTGAGGAGAACGCGAGATGACGATCGAAACCGTCGCCGCAGATGCGGCGCTTGCCAGACGGGTCGCGGCGGAAATTCCCGGCCTCGTCTTCGCGACGGGGCCTGCGTCTTACAGCTACATCTTCGGCGGACGTGGCGGCTTCTACGAGGACTTCATCGATGCAGCCTGGAAGGCTCCCGCGAACTTCTTTTCCCACGAGCAGGCGGCGCTTGCGTTCGAGGACGGCGCGTTCCTCGGCGTTCTCATCTCGCATGACGGCCCCGAGCACTACCGGCTGAAGGACGGTGTCTGGCCGGTGGCGCAGGGCCTTGCCGAGGAAGGACAGATCGGGGAAGCGGATATCGCAGCGCTTGCGGAACGGGCGGAGATCGCAAGCTTCATGAACCCGCATGTGCCGGAAGATTGCAGCTACATCCTCGTCGTCTCCGTGCCGGAAGCGGCCCGGGGGCGCGGGGCGGGGCGCGCGCTGATCGACCGGGAAATCGAAAGGGCGCGGACGAAAGGTTTTACGCGTGTCCATCTCGACGTAATGTCCGACAATCCGGCGGTGGGTCTCTACCGGACGATGGGGTTCGAGCCGATGGCAGAAACGGTGACGCCCGTTCCCTGCCGCGAACACGGGCTTGCGATGGAATTGCGGATGATGTTGAGGCTCTAGGCCTCACCCCCGGCAACGAGACGCATGATCGCGCGTGCCGCCTCGCGGGCGCTGAAATCGGCCTCGCCCCTCGCCCCCATATGCGGGCGCGTGATCGACATGCCCTCGATAAGCGCCACGCATTGGCGCGCGCGACGTGCCCGCGCCCGGGGCGGGAGAGACGGATTGAGTGTTTTCACAATGCCGGAAAACAGGTCGAAATAGATTTCGTAATAGCGCGCAAGGGCGGCGGCGATCACCTCGTTGCGAGCGGCGAAGCCGGCAACCTCGATCATGAAGATACCGCAGTCGCGGCGGTACGCCTCATCGTTCAGGAGAAAGTCGAGCGCGCGGTAAAGACGCTCCTCGCCCGTGCCCTCGCCCGCTCCGAACCGCGCCAGGATCTCGTCGCCATAGCGGCGCACAAAACGCTCCAGCAGCTCTGCCAGGATCGCGGCGGGGCTGGCGAAATAGTACTGCACATGACTGAGCCGCAGCCCCGCACGCGCGGCGACGCCACGCGCGGAAAAGGCCGCATAGCCATCTTCCAGCAGAAGAGCGGAAGCGGCTTCCAGAATTTCCTCGCGGCGGTTTGCGCCCTTTTCCGTCGGCGGCGCGGCAGGCGTTGTTTCCAGAGCGGTTTTCATGACGCGGAGACTAACCCCGCGGGCGGGTATTGACAAAATTGGTCATACGACCAATATCTGGCGCACAACGGAACGGACCGGGAGGATACAGAATGACCAGGCGGATACTGCTCGCAGGCGGATATGGCGTGGTGGGCGCGCAGGCGGCGGCGCTGCTGAGAAAACATCACCCGGAAGCGGAGATCCTGATCGGCGGACGGCGAGAAAAGGAAGCCGCGGCACTCGCCGCTTCGCTCGGCGGCGCGCAGGCGGCCGTGATGGACGTGACGAAACCCGAACCGATGCGAAACCTCGAGGGAATCGACGCGGTCGGCTGTTTCATCCACGAGACCGACGATCATCTCCTGACCGAAGCCGCCAAGCGCGGCATTCCCTATATGGACATCACGCGGGGGCAGGAAGCGCAAATGCGCGGCCTTGCGGCGGCAGCCCTTCTCACGCCGAGCGCACCGATGCTCTTCACCTCGCACTGGATGGCGGGCGGACCGGCGATCGTCGCACGGCGCCTCGCGGACGGGCTCAACAGTGTCGCGCGCGTCGACATGTCGATCCTCTACTACACGGGCGACAAGATGGGCCCCGACTCGGCCAGCGCGGGCGAGGGCATGGCGCAAGGCTTTACCGCGCGGACGGGCGGCGCATGGCGCGCGGTGGGGCCGCTTTCGGACGAGCGCGAGGTGCGGTTTCCGAGCGGGACCGTGCGGCCGGTCTACCGCATGAACATGGGCGACGTGACGACGCTTGCGCTTGCCAACGGCGCGCGGGAAGCGGGCGTGCGCCTCGGGCTCGACAAGGGCGGTTCGCTCGCCACCATGCGCCGCCTGATCGGGCTCGGTCTATGGGACCTCCTGATGAAGCTGCCGGGGATGAGCGCGATTGCGGCGACGAAGCCCGGCAAGGGCGCGGCCCATGAGATCGTCATCGAAGTGGAAGGGGAGAGCGGGGGCCGCACAATCAGCCGCCGTGCAACGATCCTCGACCGCGAGGGCCAGTCGCACCTGACCGCCGTGGGCGCGCTTTATGCGCTGGAGCGGATCGCGGGGCTCGGCCCCTCGCCGCTCGGACCGGGCGCGGCGCTGCCCGAGACGGGCTTCACGATGGCCGGCTTCGAGCGGCTTGCAGCACTCTACGACGCTGAGGGCATCGCATTGGGGCTCGAGGGGGTCTAGCGCGCTGCCCTCGTCAAACCCGCAAGGAGGCGTCGAGCCGGGCGGCGTAGAATTCGCCCAGCGCCATCAGCGCGGCAGCACAGTCACCCCTGTAGGACGAGCCATGCATGACGGCGAGGGTCTTCGGCTGCAAGCCCGCAAGGCGCGCGAGCGTCGGCTGGATCGCAGGCGTCAGGGGGGTTGGCTGGAAGACCTCTTCCGCCTCCGCTGCGGGACCGAGAATGTCGACTTCCGTCAGCGGCTCGGGATCCCCCAGCTGCGTAAAGAGATCGCTGCAGAGAAGCGTCTTCGTTTCCTCTTCGAACATCATGCCCGCATCCCAGCCATGGGGCACATGGGGGGTGTCGAGATAGCGGACGCGGCGCCCTCCGAGATCGAGCACTTCGCCATCGGCGAGAACCCGTGGCGGCCGGTCGGCAAGATCGCCGATCGAGACACTGCAGGCGGTCGCCCCATGCGCGACCTCAGCCTCCGGGGCGGCGGCAAGCCAGAGATTCATGGCGCCGCACTCGTCCGCCTCGACATGGCTGAAGCTGATCCACCGCAGGCGCTCAAGCGGGATAATGGACCTCACTGCCGCAGAAACCGACGGAAACATTGCGCGGGCACCGCAATGGAAAAGCAGCGGTTCGTCCGCATCGATCAGGAACTGGTTGAAGGTGAAGCCGGCCGGCGGGGCCACCTCCGGCACGAAGGTCGACAACCTGAATATCCCCGGCGCAATCTCCGCAACGCGCGTTTCCATGGCAAACCCCATCCCTGTGAACGAGCCTTCTTGCGGGATTATATGCGATCCCTTCCTCAAGGCACCTGTCTTCGCAGATTGTCAGGGCGCCCGCTTTGTTCTACCTTGCGCCCGCTTCGGCTGGGGCCCCTTCGGGGTCTCATCAAGGCTCAAGGCACCCGTAGCTCAGCTGGATAGAGCGCTGCCCTCCGAAGGCAGAGGTCGCACGTTCGAATCGTGCCGGGTGCGCCATCTCTCCGGGCGGACTGCCGTCTTGCGGAGTTCCGATTGTCCAGGACGTTTTATCTGATTGCCGGCTTTCTCGCGCTCGGGCTGGGCGGGATCGGCATTCTGCTTCCGCTTCTGCCCACCGTTCCGTTTGTCATCCTCGCCGCCTTCTGCTTCGCGCGCAGCAACGAGACGCTGGAGCGGTGGCTTGTCGAGCACCCGACATTCGGCGTTCACATCCGCATGTGGCGGGAAAGAGGCGCCATTTCCCGCAAGGGGAAGCAAGCAGCATTGGCGGCTTTCGCCCTGAGCGCAATGCTCGCGCTCGCCTTCGTGCCGCTGCCCTGGTCGCTGATTTCGCTGGCGGCGGCGGCGATCGGCGGAAGCTGGATCTGGACGCGGCCGGAGGGGTGAGATTCGATAGAAGCGGAGATTTCCAAACGAACGCCGCCTCCCCTTTTCCGGAGAGGCGGCGTAGAGGATTCTTGCGGAGAGGGACGGCGCGTTCGCGCCTTTCCCGGTCACTTCGCCATGTTGATGATCTTGAGCTGCGTGAATTCCGCGAGGCCTTCCTCGCCGAGTTCCGTACCGAGGCCGGAGAAGCGCGCGCCGCCGAAGGGGATGTTCGGCGCGAGGTCGGCATGCTTGTTGATCCAGACGCTGCCGGATTCCATTTTCGTCGCAAGATCGTAGGCCTTGTCCGCGTCGTTCGACCAGATCGAGCCGCCGAGACCGTAGGGCGAGGCATTGGCGCGGGCGACGGCATCGTCCGCGTCGGAATATTTGATGACGGGGAGGACCGGGCCGAACTGCTCCTCATCCACAAGACGCGCGCCGTCGGTGATGTCGCGGACGATGGTCGGGCGGATGAAGTAGCCCTTCTCTTCGGGCGTGTCGCCGCCGGCGATGATGTTGCCGGTCTTGCGCGCGTCCTCGATCAGTTCCTTCACCTTGTCGAACTGCATCTTGTTCTGGAGCGGCCCGAGCTGCGTGCCCTGCTTGAGGCCGTCGCCGATCACGGCGTTGTTCGCGAGTTCGGCGAGCTCGTTGCACATTTCGTCGTAGATCGACTCGTGCACATAGAGCCGCTTCATGGCGATGCAGACCTGGCCGGAATTCTGGAAGGCGCTCTGGAAAAGCTTCGGCGCCGCCTCTTTCGGGTTCACGTCGCCGAGCACGATGCCGGCATCGTTGCCGCCGAGTTCGAGGGTGATGCGCTTCAGGAGTCCCGCCGCGCCCGCCATGACCTTCTGGCCGGTCGCGGTGGACCCCGTGAAGGAAATCTTGCGGACGTCGGGATGCGCGGTGAGCGCCGCGCCGAGATCGTTTTCGTCGGCGACGATGTTGACGACGCCCGCCGGCACGATGTCCTTGATGAGTTCGCCGAGCTTCAGCGAGGTGAGCGGCGTTGTCGGCGCGGGCTTCAGCACCACCGTATTGCCCGCGAGGAGCGCCGGCGGCAGTTTGAACGCCATCAGGATCATCGGGAAGTTCCACGGCACGATGGCGCCGATGACGCCGAGGGGGCGGCGATGCGCCTCGACCTTCTTGCCTTCGCTGTCCTCGATGATCTTCACCGGCAGGTCGAGCATGGTGAAATAACGGAAGAAGGCGGCGGTGCCGTAGACCTCGCCGGTCGCGTCGCCGAGGGGCTTGCCCTGTTCCTGCGTGAGGAGACGGGCGAGATCGGTGGCGTTCGCCTCGATCGCATCGGCGATGGCGTTCAGCACTTTCTTGCGCTCGCCGATGGGCGTCGCGCTCCAGGCCGGGAAGGCGGCCTTGGCGGCGGCGACCGCTTCGTTCAGTTGCGCTTCCGAGGCGCGCGGGCAGGCGGCGACGGGTTCTTCCGTTGCCGGATTGATGACGTTCGAGGTTTTCGCGCCGTCGACGAGCTTGCCGTTGATGAGGAGCCTGTAGTCGCTCATGCCTTCGTTCTCCCTGTGAACTCCGTTTGCCGGAGGCTCTTATGATTGAGGCCGGACGAAGTCTAGCTTCACCCGGCCCCGATGGCGATTCGCAAAAGAATGCCGGTCAGTGCGTGCCGGTGCGGAGCTCAGTTTGCGGGGCGCGGCGCCGGGTCGTGGCAGCGGAAGCCTTCGAGTCCCCGCCTGACAGCCGCTCACAGGCTTCCTCGAGACGGCCGATCTGGTCGTCGACGCGGGCGCGCTGCTCCTTCACGGCGGCGAGACGCTTGCGGAAGAACTGGACCGCGATGCGGTTCTGCTCGGCGATGTCGTCCTTGCGATAGGAATCGAGGATCTGGCGGATTTCGTAGAGCGTGAGCCCGACGTCGCGGCCGCCGATAATGAGGCGCAGGCGCACGCGATCGCGATTGGAATAGATGCGCGTCTGTCCTTTCCGCTCCGGCTCGATCAGACCCTTCTCTTCATAGAAGCGGAGTGCACGATGCGTGATGCCGAACTCGTTGGCCAGGTCTGTGATCGTGTAGGTCATGTGATGAACCTCCCAGGGACGGGCCGGAAGGGCGCGAGGCCACTTCCGCCCGACGAACCCTTGACTGCTAGATGCGTTCGATGATGACGGCCGGGGCCATGCCGCCGGCGGCGCACATGGTGACGAGACCGCGCTTCAGGTCGCGACGCTCAAGTTCGTCGAGCACCGTGCCGATGAGGATCGAGCCGGTGGCGCCGATCGGATGACCGAGCGCACAGGCACCGCCGTTCACGTTCACCTTGTCGCGATCGAGCTTCAGATCGCGGATGAACTTCTCGGCGACGACAGCGAAGGCCTCGTTGATCTCCCAGAGATCGATATCGTCGGTGGTCAGACCGGCCTTTTCGAGCACCTTCTTCGCGGCGGGAACCGGCGCATTGAGCATGAGCGTCGGGCAGTCGCCCATGTTGGCGGTGGCGACGATGCGGGCGCGCGGCTTCAGCCCATGCTTGTCCGCATATTCCTTCGAGGCGAGCAGAATCGCCGCAGCGCCGTCCACAACGCCCGACGAATTACCTGCGTGGTGGATGTGGTTGAACTTTTCGAGCTGCGGATACTTCTGGCGAATGAGGTCGCCATAGGTTGTGCCCTGTTCGTCGACCGGAATACCGGCCCAGGCTTCGAAGGTCGCCTTCAGACCGCCAAGACCCTCGAGCGTCGTCTGCGGACGCGGGAATTCCTCGTGGTCGAGCGCGACCGAGCCGTCATCGTTGTAGACGGTGACGAGCGACTTGTCGAAGCGGCCTTCCTCGATCGCCTTCGCCGCGCGCTGCTGCGACATGAGCGCGAGTTCGTCCACAGCCTTGCGGTCGATGCCTTCAAGCGTCGCGATTGCGTCGGCGCAGACGCCCTGCTGCGACTGCGGATGCTGCTTGCGGAGATGGAGGTTGCCCGCATCCATCATCGGCGGGGTTTTCGTATCGGCAGTGGCCGAGGTGTAGCTCATCATCTCGGTACCGCCGGCGACGACAAGGTCTTCCATGCCGGACATGATCTGCGCCGCGGCGAGATTGACCGTCGTGATGCCCGACCCGCAGAAGCGGTCGAGCGTGACGCCGGACGCCTTGATGTCGTAACCCGCGTCGAGCGCGGCCATGCGGCCCATGTCGCCGCCCTGCGCACCGCGCTGGGACGACGTGCCCCAGATGATGTCATCGACTTCGGCGGTGTTGAGATCGTTGCGCTTCGCAAGCGCGGCGAGCACCGTCCGCGCCAGATGCTGCGGATGCAGGTGGGCAAGCGAACCCTTGCCGACCTTGCCGATGCCACGAGGCGTGCGGCAGGCGTCGATGATGTATGCGTCACTCATTCTTGTTCTCCTGGTTTCCCGTTTCTATTGAGATGTTTCAGTTCTGGCCGGTGAGAAGAACCACCTTCACGCATCTGCCGTCATGCTGATCGGCGATAGCGCGATTGATCTCTCTCAGCGGATAGGTCTTGATGAGCCTGTCGAAGGGAAGCTTTCCCTGGCGGTGCAGCTCGATCATTTCCGGAATGAAAGTATCGGGGTCGCTGTCGCCCTCGATGATGCCCTTGACCGTGTGGCCGAAGGTGACTGCATTCATGAGGTCGCCCGGCATCGGCGTTCCGGGCGGCGCGATGCCGACAATCCCGAAAGTGCCATGAGGACCGAGGCAACCCATGGTGGCCTGCAGAAGATCGGGGATGCCGGTGGTGTCGAAGGCATAGTCGACGCCAATCGGAACAATCGCGCGCACGGCGGCCGCGAGGTCCTTCGCTTCGGCGGGATCGAGCGCGTGGGTCGCGCCGAGCTCCAGCGCGAGCTTGCGGCGTTCGGCATGCGGCTCCAGCACGATGATGGTTTCGCAGCCCCGGACGGCCGCGCCCATGACGGCGGAGAGGCCGACGGCGCCGCCGCCGAGAATGAGCAGCGACGACCCGGCTTCGCAGGCGAGCGAGCGCATGATGCCGCCGGCACCCGTCTGGATGCCGCAGCCGAGAGGGCCCGCGAGCTCGAGCGGGAAGCCTTCCGGCACCTTCACGACGTTGCGTTCATAGGTGAGGCAATGGGTGGCGAAGGAAGACTGGCCGAAGAAATTGCTGGCGATGTCCTCGCCGGCACCGTGCAGCGCCTTCGTGCCGTCGGACCGCATGCCGGCATAGTTGAGCATCGGCATGGTGTGGCAATAGGCGGGATCGCCCTTGAGGCAGCGCGGGCAGGTGCCGCAGGAGCGGAAGGTGATAGCGACGCGGTCGCCGGGCGCGACCTTTCTGACCGCGGCGCCGACCTTCTCGACGATGCCGGAGCCTTCATGGCCGAAGACGGCGGGGGGCGCGATGGTCTGGCTCGCCTTGAAGACAAGATCGGTGTGGCAGAGGCCGACGCCGACCACGCGCACGAGAATCTCGTCCTCGCGCGGCTCGTCGATCTCCAGTTCCTCGATGCTGAAATCAGCCTCGGGCGCACGCGCGACCGCAGCCGTTACCTTCATCGTCCATCTCCCTGATCCCGTCTTCGCGCGGGTGGTTTTTAATGGCGCATTTAAAAATTTAAATCTACATTTAAATCGAAAAAGGCACGGAAGCAAGGAGGCCTTTCATGGAGGCGCAGGAGAGAGGCAAAGCGAGAGCTGCCCCGGCACGACCGGCCGCGCGGGAGCTGCTGCTCGACGCCGCAAGCGCCGTGATGAGCGAGCGGCAGTCGATCGACGTGCCGCTGACCGATATTGCCGCCCGGGCGGAAGTAAACGTCGCGCTGGTGAGCTACTATTTCGGCGGCAAGGACGGGCTGCTGCTGGCGCTGGCGAAACGCGACGCGGTAACAGCGCTCGGCGAGCTCGACCGGCTGCTCTCTCTCAACATAAGTCCGGCCGAAAAACTCAGGCGGCACCTCGCGGGCGTGATCCGCACCTTTTTCCGCTATCCCTATCTCTACCGGCTGCTGGCGGCGGTGATGCGGGACGGGTCGGAGGAACATGCGCGCGAGATCACGCAGTTCTTTGCAGAACCGCTCGCCCGCTCGGCAAAGGACCTGATGGAGGCCGGGATCAAGGATGGCAGCATACGGCCCATCGACCCGGAACTTTTTTATATGGCTGCGCTCGGTGCCTGCGAGCAGATCTTCGCCAACCGCTCGATCCTGAAATTCGTCCACGGTGTGGAAGAGATCGACGAAGCGTTGCAGCGGCGCTATGCCGATGTCGTGCTGGAAGTGCTGACGCGCGGCTACCTGCAACCCGCGCAAGACTGACCCTCCCCCAACGCCGACGACCCGCCCCCGGTTTCCCGGGAACGGGCCGCGACGCGAGGCCAGGCTGTTGGCCTCAGGTCAGAGAGTGGCCTCTCTCTAGAAGGTGTACGACGCGGTCATGCTGACGAAGTCCTTATCATAGGACCCGTTGCGGTATTTCGCGCCGAAGTTGTTGGTGTAGTCGAGCGACAGACGATACTGGTCGAGATAGCTCGCCGTCACGCCGAGCGTCACCGCCTTCTTGCCTTCGACGAAGCCCGGACCGATCGGACCCGCCGAATAGCCGCTGACATCGTGGCTCCAGATGATCTGGGGGCTCAGCGTATAGGGCGTCCCGAAGGCGTTGTTGTATTCCATCTGCGCCAGCAACCGGTATCCCCAGGAGAATGACGAGGCATAGACCGGGTCGATGGTGCAGGTGCCGAGGCGAACACAGTTGTCGCCGAACGTTGCTGCGGTGCCGGGATTGGCGCTGGTTTCACTCGACCGGGGGATGGCGTAGCGGTTGCCTTCCGCATCCGGCAGGTACTGGAAGCCGACATTGGCAACCAGGATGAGCAGATTACCATCCAGGAAGTTCACGATGGGATCGGAAGGCGTGAGTGTGCTCAGCGTGTAGATCTGGCCATGCAGCGCCTCGGTTTCCCGGTAACCCGGAATGACCGAACCGGGGGCCACAGCCGGGCCCTGATAGTAATCCGGTTCGCCCGGTCCCGGCGTATAGCCGAAGTTCTCGATGTCCGCGCCGAAAATCTCGCCCGTATCGAGCTGGAAGGGCATGTCCGGATAGTAAGCGAGTTCGCCGGACAGCGCCGTCGCATCGCCGATGATCGGAATGGTGGTGTTGAAGCTCCAGCCGAACATCTCGATATCTTCAGGGTACTGAACGACCAGATTCTTGTTGTCGCCGGCGGCTTCCGCAAAAATTCCCTGGCCGAAAGAAACCGGGCGGCCGGCATCGTCGGTGAGACCCGGCACTGCTGTCGTACAGCTCGGGCTCGACGGCGCTCCCGGCACAGCGGGATTGCAGAAAGCCTGCAATGCAACCGTTGTTGCCGTCGGCGTCGACGCCGTGAACGTGCCGACAGGCAGCTTCGAGTGGAAGTTCACGAAATAGGCGGAAAGCTCAGTACCCTTGTTGAGCCAGTCGGCGTAGTAGCGAAGTGCCAGGCCGAACTGCCCCTGGTCATCGGCGCGCTGATCGCGCCCGCGAGGAATGAACGCCGTCGGCGAATAGCTCATTCCACCGCCGAGATTATAGACTTCACCACCGCTGAGCGCGTAGCGGCAGCCGGCAGCAGCCGCATCGCTCGGTGCGAAGAAACTGCCACAAGCGGGAAGGACCGATTCTTCCCACTGGAAAACATACTGCGCTTCTAAAGTGAGATTTGCCGGCAGCCCGACGCTGGCAAAGATCGAGTTCTGCGGCAGGAAGACTTCCTTCAGCTCAACACCGGGGCGAACCAGTGCCGACACGTCGAGCGGCAGGTAAGCCGAAACGCCGCCGGGAATGAAAAGGCTTTCGCCCCAGTTTACCGCCTGGCGGCCAATGCGGACCGTCGTCGGCATGTCTGCAACGAGGAAGTTGGTGTAGGCAAAGGCGTCGAGCAAATCAAAGGAGCGGCCCTGAAGATTGCGTGCATCGTCGCCACGGAATTCGTCTTCAAGGGGACGACGCTGCGATCCGCCCGCCAGTATCGGACCGTACTTGCCTCCGCCATTACTGAGTTCCTGGTCGCCGACATAGTCGTAGAACGCCTTGGCGCGGACAAAGAAGCCGTATTTGTCCCACTTGAAGTCAGCTTCGGAAATCACTTTCACCGGTGTCGAGATGAATTCACCGCGCTCGACGTTGACGTTGCCGTCATCCGAGTTGACGTCGTAATCAGTGCCACCGGGAGCCGTGCAGCCGCCGTTGAAGACAGAGATGTATTCACAGCTTTGCTCCGACACCCGCATGCTGGCGCCGGCCGAAACAGTCGTGGAGATCGCTATGTCGACCTCGCCCAACTTGATCTGGGCAGCCTGCGTTCCGACCGGAAAGGCGAAAAAACCCGCAAGCGCGGCCATCGAACCTAAAACCCGAAGTTTCATTATCCTGTTCCTCCCTCAACTCGCAGAACCAGCGCCCCCGCGCGAGCCGCTACGGCAATACTGTGATGATGGTGTCGTTGACCGTTTCGAGCGGCAGGGCGGCATCGGCGATGCCGGCGCCGGCCCCCAGAACAACCGGGAGCACTACGTCCGTCGCCGTCGTGCCGTTCGGCAGCAGCGGCGTCGCCAGAACCTGAGTTGCAGCATTTGCGGCAGGAGCGAGCTGCTCAATCGGAAGAGAGGGCACCGCAACGCCCGGCACCGGGCCATCGCCCTCGCCGCCCGCGCCAGACACGCTGAGAATGATGGGGCTCAGTACCGGCGCAAGTGCATTAAGATTTCCGTCCGATGAATTGGCTTGTGCACCGCCGATCAGATCGGCCGCCAAGTCGCCAACGGGCGCCAGGGGCGCCGTGCCTTCCGGCACGACACTGCCGAGCTGCGCTTCACCGCCACCCGACAGCAATACCGGAACGGCACCACCTTCAGTGCCGACCAGCATGCCCGTGATGTCGTGGCCGAGAAGATCTTCGGACAGGCCGCCTTCGCCCGAAACCCCGAGATGGGGCACCTGCGATTCGATCTGGGCAAGCCCGTCCGTGAGCGGCGCCGTGGCGTCGGCGGGGATCGGGCTTTCAGCAGGCAGATTTCCGGCGAGCACACCCTCGTCGCCACCCCCCAGCGTCGCACCGACGAGACCCCCTCCCCCGATCAGCGGGGTGAGCAGATCGGCGCCGGCAAGTTCCTCGGAAACGCCACCTTCACCGGCGACGCCGAGCTGAGTGCCGGCGACCGCGGAGGTGCTTGAGACAGAGCTGGACCTTATGGCGGACGGGTCGCCATCCCTACCAGAGGTGATGCAACCCGAAAGCAGGCCCGAAGCGATGAGAACGACCAGAGATGTACGCATGATTTTTCCTCCCGTGTGAACTTGCGTAGCAAATTCCCGCGGAGAGACGATGTAGAGAAATGTGGCGATATGTTCGGAATCAGTCGGAGTATTCGCTTTTATCCGTATACGAATGTCTGGAAGGAAGAGTACGAGCGACGCAATCCCGTGGTGGCGATTGTGTGAGTGTAATTCTTTGTAATTCCGATGGACTTGCGATGCCTGACGTTGCAACGATCCAACCAACGGAACTTTCGCCGCGTGGCGAGACGACCGACGCCGTTTCCCCAGCTGTCATTTCGATCGTGACGGTTCTCCTCGATCTCGATGCAGCATCCCTCACCCCGGGGAAATCGCGGAAAGTCCTCACCATGCAACGAAAGAGGCGCCCGCTATCCGCGAGGAAGCGGGCGCCACATTTTTGCCGCCGGAGAGAATGGAAGCATGCGCCTCAGGGCGGGAACGACATATGGGCCACGCGACGGGGTCCGATCACTGGCCGGACAGGAACATTGACAAAAAAGCCGCTCGCCTCAGCTTCCCTAAGCGACATTCGGGATGACACGATCGTCCTGACCGGTTCCATGTCTCTTATCGCCACCGCGCTGTTCAGCGGTTCCGGCGACCTCATGAAATTCCTCCAGGCCAACATCCCGGCAACGGCGATGGCTGTCGACAGCCGATACAGGCAGTGGGTCTTCGTTCTGAGCAAGGTCGCCGCCATGCGCGTGGCGCAGAAGATCGCAAGTCATCGGACCGATCCCGACGAGTCACCGGTGCCCCTCGTCTTTCCAAGGCGTATTCCCTCGTGGCGCGCGCATCTGCGGGGGGACCGCGCCTATCTCATGCACATCGATCTCGTTCCGCCGCTGCTGGATGCGCTGCGGGACAATGCACATCTCCGGATGATCAAGGATCCTTCGCTCCGCTTCGATACGAGTATTCCCTGGGAGATACGCATTGAGGGCGGCAGCGAACTGCACACGCCGTCTGGCGCGATGCGCAGGCGCAATCCGCGAGAACAATCTCACTCGCGCGCAGCGACGATGCCTGGACGATCGAGCGGGACGAAAGCTCCGGAAATTGCCATGGAGATTGCCTAACGGCTGGGCCCGAAGTCTGGCTTGGACATTTTCTTGCCAACGGAGAACGAGCAGCTACCGGTGGCTGACACAAAAGAGAGAGGCGGGACAAAAGCCCCGCCTCCCGATATTCGCGCGATTACCGGTCCTTTATTCGGTGCCCGGCAGGGCAGGAAGTCCGCCTTCCGCGAGGCCGCCGACAAGATCCGTAACCGGGGCGAGCGGATCGCCACCATCACCGCCGGGCACACCCGGCAGTTCACCTCCCGTGAGGCCGCCGACAAGGTCGGTTACCGGCGCGAGCGGATCGCCGCCATCGCCGCCGGGAAGACCGGGCAGTTCGCCGCCGGCCAGCCCATCCACAAGGTCGGTTAGGGGCGCGAGTGGATCACCGCCATCGCCGCCCGGAAGCCCCGGGATTGCGCCTTCCGGAATGAGGTTGCCGAGCGCCCCGTCGTTGCCGCCGGCCAGAGTAGCAGGCACCGTGCCTGTCTCTCCGAGCAGCATACCCGTCAAATCCTGACCGATCAGGTCTTCGCCGAGACCGCCTTCGCCTGAAATACCGAGCGCTGGAATCTGCTCCGTCACCATCTCCAGCGGAACCTGGTCGAGAGCGGTCATGACCGGCTCGAGACCGTCCGAGACAGGAGCAAGTCCCTCGGCGAGTTCGTCGGGAACCTGGCCGCCAATGAGACCTTCATCGCCGCCGCCGAGCACACCCTCGGTGCCGAGCAGCGGATCGGTGAGCCCGGCGAGTCCGAGCTTTTCCGTGGTGCCGCCTTCGCCGGTCACGCCGAGCGTGGTCACGGAACTCGGCGTGCCGCCACCGCCGCCGCCACTACCGCCGCCAAATGCAGAGTCGCCGGAGCTGCAGGCCGTGGCGAGCAGCATCGCTCCCATCGCCGCAGCTATCTTCGTCGCGTTCATGGACATCAGCCTTATCCTTCCCTCGCATCGTTGAACTGCCGGGAGCCTAAGTCACACGAACGTTTTATGGTGTGGAAGCATGTGCGATTGCGTGTGCGTTTGTTCACCTGATACGACCCTGTCAACAGACGAAACGCATGTGCCATTCTGGTCCGCGGCGCGGGAGCGGAAATCCTGCGGCGCGCAGCCATTCCATTTCCTGAAGGCGCGGCGGAAGTTTGCGACATCGTCAAAGCCAAGCAACGATGCGACGTCCGCTACGCAAAGAGGTGTTTCGCGCAGATATTCCCGCGCGAGATAGCTGCGCACATCGTCGACAATGCCACGATAGGACACACCTTCCTCCGACAAACGCCGACGCAGCGTACGTTCGCTGACGTTCAACCGGCGGGCGGCGGTTTCAATGCCTGGAAACTTTCCGCGCGCTCCTAGAACCATGCGCCGGACTTCGTCCGCCACACCTCCCGTTGCGTTCATGTCGCGCAGCAATTTTTCGCACTGCCTCCGGTACATTTCGGCGACCGGAATGCCGGCCGCAGAGAGAGGCTGGTCGATGCGCTCATTCGGCCCCACAAAACGATTGACTGCATGTCCGAACGACACCTTCACCCCAAGGTAACGGCGATAAGTCTCATCGGGCATTGCGGGTACATAGGCCAGTTCGAGGCGGCATTCATCCGGCAACGGACCGATGAGCTGGCGCAGCGCGGCGAGAACGCCCGCAAAAAAGAGCTCCACGAGAAAGTGGGGTGCACCATCGACCTCGAATGGCGGTTCGAAGGTGAGGATCGCCCGATCACCGGTAAACGCCAGCTGTATATCTCCCTGCGCACCCTGGAGGGGACTGTACTGAATCATCAGACCCGCGGCCTGACGGAGGCTGCGGCTGCTCAGAATGGCATGTCCCAGAAGTCCATGTGTACCGAGATGCATGCTTGCACCGAGCCGCAGGGCGATCGCCGGATCCCCCGTGAGGTGAACGAGGTTTTCCGACATTCGGCGAAACTCGTCTTCGGAAACAGGGCCGGTTCGCGGCAACGGAAAGCGTTCAGGTTCCTGCCCCAGTTCCCTGAGGACGGCAGCGACGATTTCAACATAACCCGGTTCAATACGCATCGTGTGTCCGTTTATGACCCCCAGCTTGGCCGAACATGACCTCCTGCCCCGGCGTCAAATGCTTATGTAGGCAGTCAAGACGCGCAAGCGCGCGTCACGCCAAACCCAGGAGGCCCAAGATGCACAGCCAAAGCCTTTCCCGCACGCCGCAAAATGTTGAAATTGTGCCTCGGAACCGGCAGTTCAACATCGACGAGACACTGGCGACGAACTGGCATGGCGGAGATGCGTTCAAGACAGCCTTCTTCGACGCCATGTCGATCCTGTTTCCGCTTGGCGAACAATTCTTCATCGACAGTGTGAAGGCGTTTCGCGGAAAGTTCGACGATCCGGAGCTGGAGCGGCGCGTTCGCGGTTTCATGGCGCAGGAGGCCGTGCATCGCCGCGAACATCAACGCTACAACGAGGCGCTATGCCGGGCGCGCGGTGTGCCGCTTGAAAAAATGGAGCGGGCCGTCAACCGGCGCCAGAAGCTGGCGCGCAAGCTGCTCACTCCGAAACAGCAACTGAGCGGAACCGTCGCTTTCGAACATCTTACCGCAATCCTCGCCGACGCCACGTTCCGCAATCCCGAGGGACTTGAGGGCGCGCATCCCGAAATGGCGGCGTTGTGGCGCTGGCATGCGCTTGAGGAAACGGAACACAAGGCCGTCGCTTTCGACGTCTTTGTCGCGGTGGGCGGCAAGACGTGGCGCCGCCGCCTTTCGATGGCGCTCGTTACGCTGGAATTCACCCAGCACGTGATCCGCAACATGCGGCTTCTGCTGCGCGACTACGAAGGCTCGCGCTTCGAACTATGGCGCGGCGGCTTCAAGTTTCTCTTCGGTGAGAAGGGCGCATTGCGCGGCCTGAAGCAGCCCTACCTCGACTTCTACAAGAAGGACTTTCATCCCTGGGACCACGACAACCGCGAGCTCGTTTCCTCGGTGATGAGCGATTTCGGCGGCGCGGAAGTGAATCCGATCTGAAGGCCGTTGGTCAGAGGAACAGCAGATGGCAGCAATAGCGGAAACGGCGTTCGAGTGGGACGCAGACAGCATCTTGCCGGCACGGCCGATGCCGCCGAAGGAAGCGCCGGGCATAGCGATGGCGCTCCTCAAGCCGCGCCTGCTCGCCAATCTGATCGCATCCTATCCGGACTATTGGTACAAGGTGCGCTATTGCGACTTTCGTGTTGGCATCTCGCGCACAGGGCGCGGCGTGCTCATCAACGAACCGGAGGCTATCCGGCGCGTTCTGGTGACGGAAGCGGAGCATTTTCCCAAGGAAGATAATCAGCTCGCCATCCTGAAACCGTTGCTGGGCAATGGCTTGCTGACCGCCGAAGGCGCGGAATGGCGCCGGAACAGAAAGCTCGCGGCGCCGATCTTCCAGCATTCGAGCGTGAAGGATTTCGCGCCGCTTTTCGTTCGCGCGGCCGAACGATCGGCGAAGCGTGCGCTTGAGCACAATGGTGTCTACCGCATCGATCAGGAGATGACGAAGCTCACGCTCGAGATCATCGGCGAAGCCGTTCTCAGCGCCGATCTCGATGAAAGCATCGAAGGCATTTCGGACACGGTGACAGAGACGCTCGACAAGTTTCCGGCGATGTTTCTGGCGTCAGCGTTTCTTCCCGGAAGCCTGCGCGACCGCTTCATCGAGGCAATCGTCAACCCCGGGCGACGCCAGCTCGACCGGTTTGCCCGCAAGATCATCGAGGAGGCGAAGGCGGACGACGCCGAGGCAACCACTCTTCTCCACCGTCTGATGGCCGCCTCCCGAAGCGAGGATGGGCACGAGATGACGGTCGACCAGATACGCGACGAGGTCGCGACCTTCCTTCTCGCCGGGCACGAGACGACCGCGACGACAATGACCTGGGTCTGGTATCTGCTCACGCTCTATCCGGAGTGGCAGGAGCGCATCCGCGAGGAAGTGCTTCAGGTGACCGGCGGCCGGCCGCTTGATGCCGAAGACGTTCCGTCTCTCGTCCTTACCCGCGCGGTGATCGACGAGGCGCTGAGGCTTTATCCCGTCGTCGCGAATCTCATGCGGCGCGCGGAGAAGACCACCGAACTGCTTCCGGATCTGACCGTGCCGAAGGGCGAGGCGATTCTCATATCTCCGTGGCTTCTGCACCGCCACAGACGGCACTGGCGCGATCCGGACCATTTCGATCCCATGCGCTTCATCGGCGAGGAGGCTGCCGCACGGCCTCGCCATGTCTACATGCCGTTCGGCGGCGGACACCGCATCTGTATCGGCGCAAGCTTCGCGATACTGGAGGCCATTCTCATCCTCGGTACCTATGCTCAGCGGGCGCATATCAATGTCGTCAATGCCGGCGAGGTCATGCCGCAGGCCCGCATCGTGCTGCGCCCGAACGTACCGCTCAGGGCCATGGTAACGCCGAGCGGAACCTTTTGACCGCACGCCCGTTTTTGCCATAACGGCGACATCCGTCGACATAAAACGACAACACACGATCAAGTTGTTTGACTCAGCTTGATAGATTTCTCCCGAACCAGCAACGGCCGGAAACATCAAGGATGCCGGCCAAGACGGGAGAAACGGGATGGGCAAGACAATGCGGCTTAACGCCTTGACGAGCACACTTGCGGCAGCAATCGCCTTTACAGGGCCCGCCATGGCGGCGCCAACATATTCGCTGCAGACCGGGGCAGACCTCGCTGCCGTGTGCAGCAATCCCGGGGATGCAAACGCGCTCACCGAAGAGGAGCGTCAAAGGCTGGGCATCTGCGGAGCCTATATCCAGGGATTTCTCGGGCACTACTCCGTGTCCCGCCGAAACATGAGCAAGCTCGATTTCTGTCTCCCGGCGGAAGGAGTGAGCGCAGAAAATGTTCGTGTCCTTTTTCTGGCTCTTCTGGAGCAACGCCCGCAAATTCGAGACCTGCCCGCCAACCTCGACCTCGCGACGAGCCTGGCATGGGGATATTCGTGCGACAAGGGATCTGCGGAGTAACCGCAGATCCGATCAACACAAGCTAGTTGCGAAACGGCTCGTTCAGATCGCAACGCTTGCGCCACTCGGAGAGAAGCGCAACCAGCAGATCCCGGAGTTCGTTATCGCTCAAGCTTTCGACAGCACCCGCCAGGTCCGTCGTGCGATCATCCATCGGATTCTGACCGCTGTTCTTGAGTTCACATTCGTAGTTCATGGCCCGGTCCTCAATATGACGCTACTCAAGCCCGCTGCTTTGCAGATGCTCGACCTTGCAGGGAAAAACAGGCGGCAAGGTGTAGAAAACTGTACGGATTGGTGAAATGCAGATGGTATCGGCGCGGTCGAGTAAAAGCCGTAGCGAGGATACGCACTTCAAATAAATCGTGCGGTGTTGTGTGATCGGAGTTGAGAGCAATCAAGCGTTCGATCAGTCAAAACGGAACAGTGGTTCCGGGGAATTTAGTATAGGATTCTTAAACGTCGAAGGTCTAAACTTGGCGCTGTTCGGGAGTAGAGTATGAGGGTGCTCTGGCCTTGAATTCGGCAAACGTTATTGCTTGATCCGGTGGGAGGGAGAAACGATGGCGATCACTGCGGAACATAGCGGAACCGCCAATACATCCGGTACACACGGCGCTTCATTGCTGCTTGTGGATGACGACCCGGAGATTCGTGAAGAATTGAAGTCTTACCTCAGCGCAAACGGCATGACCGTCATGGAAGCCGGTGATGCTGAGACCGCGCTGAAGATTTTTTCCGAACACAGGTTCGACCTCATCGTCCTCGACCTGCTGCTCGGCGCCGACAACGGCTTCGATGTGCTCCGTGAAATTCGGCAGACTCACACAACCCCCTGTATCATGGTCACAGGGCAAGGCGAGCCGACCGACAAGGTCGTCGGACTTGAACTCGGTGCCGACGACTATGTCGTGAAGCCGGTAAACCTGCGCGAGCTTCTCGCGCGCATCAGAGCTCTTCTGCGCCGCAGCGGCAGCTCCGGCGGCTCGAGCAACCGCAAGGGCGGTCCGGTTTCAGAAGAACAGAGCGATGCCGTCGCGCGGTGGAAGTTCGATCCTCACAGACGCCGCCTTTCGACTCCAGACGGCTCGCTTGTGCCGCTCACAACGGCAGAATGCGATCTCCTGATCGAGTTGGTGGCCCATGAGGGCGATCCGCAGACTCGCGAAGAGCTGTGCCGGCGGGTCTTCAACCGCCAGTGGCAGCCCTACGATCGCAGCCTCGACAGTATCGTGGTGAAGCTGCGGCGGAAGCTCGAACCCAATCCCGATCACCCGATGGTCATCAAGACCATTCGCGGCAAGGGCTATCTGTTTACGGGATTTCCGAGCGGCGATTGAATGGCCGTCACCCAGCGTCGTGCGGCAGGATGATTGCGACATAGCCGCCGCCGTCGTGATTGCCGATTTCGAGCCGGCCTCCGCTTTCCCGGACGATCGTCTCGCAAATCGCGAGACCGAGACCGGTACCGTGATCCGCCGATTTGGTGGTGAAGAAGGGCTCCAGTACGCGCTCCATGATTTCCGATCGAAATCCCGGACCGCTGTCCTCGATGCGCAGCTGGACCATTCCTTCCTCTTCGTCCGAACGTGCGGCGACAATCCGGATCAACCCTTCGTCGCGTTCGCTTTTGGCGCCGATGCCCGATATGGCATCGACTGCGTTCTGAATGAGGTTGCTCACGACCTGTTCCAGCTGCAGTTGATCGGCGTAGGCGGTCAGATCGGCCGGGATGTTGACTTCGAGACGCACGCCTGCCCTCAACAGGACATGGTGCATTATGGCTTCGACGTTCTCGATGGCGGTTCGCAAAGGCAGTATTGCGTGCTCGCCGACACTCTTGCGGCCAAAACGGCGCATGCGATCTATAACATCGCTCGCACGCTCGACCTGAGCCAGAACGCGTCCGATCTTCGAAGCAACCGCAGCGGCGTCTACCTCTGGCGCCTCGAGCAGGTATTCCAGATTCTGCACGGCGAGCGATATCGTATTCAGTGGCTGCCGAAGTTCGTGCGCTATGCTTGCAGACATTTGTCCGAGCGCCGCCATCTTCGCTGTCTGCGCCATTTGCGATTGCTCTTCCCTGAGGAACAGCGCCTGCCGCAGAAGCAGCGTAAACCGATCCGCGAAATCGATGTCGGCGGCAGCAAATCCCTCGCTTCTGTTCGTCGTGCAGATGAGGTACGCCGTCTCGCCTCGTAGCGGCAACGACAAGACCGCCACGTGGCCGCCCTCGAGCCCAAAGGGGTGGGCGATGCGTCGTCCTTCGTCGGCGCTTGCATCGTAGACGGTTGCGAGGCCACCTGGTGCGTTCGCGGCGACGAGATCGAGGGCGGCATCGGCATCCGCGCCGAGTACTCTCTGCTCCGGCACCAGAAGGCGCGGCCTGCCGTCCAGCCCGCGCTGCGCGACACGTGCTTCGTTGCCGCCGATGCATTCCAGAATGAGAGAGACAAGTTTCGCCATCTTGTCTCGCGAGGAATCCTGACCCAGCAACAGCCGCAAACCCTGCAGCATCGCCTCCGCCTCGCGGCGCTGCTGTTCTTCGCGCAATCTTGCGCCGCGCACCTGGATCATCATCGCCGCCGTTTCGCGCGTATGGCTTGAGGGTCCGTACTCGCCGATCAAGGTGAACGTGCCTACATAAGGCGCTTCATCCGAAGCTGACGCCGGACGCCGCATTGCCGAGACATATACCGTCTCGTTTGCAGGCAGATTTACAGCGGCGTCCCGCGGCAAACGGGCTCTCAGATGACGCACACTTCCTTCCTGTTCCAGATAGTCGAGCAGGCTTCGGCCACCTCCTCCGACGTGCAGGGACTTGAGATCCATACCGTCGACTGCGCGGCCTGCGTCGCCCCGGCGGTTCATGATCCGGCGACAGCGGAGCACGCCTTCCGCCGAAGCCTCCCAGACAATGTCTGCTCCGAGCTCAAGCCAGGCTCTCGTCGATTCATACATTGCATCGAACCGCCGACGCTCCAGGCTCGACGCCTTGCTCTTTCGGATACGCACCATTGCCGCAACGGCGGCGTCGGCAATGCCATAAGCGTGAGCGATGGTTTCGGCGTTGGCTGGAGCGGATTGCAGCATGACCGCCATACGCAGTCCGGTTTCGCCACTCAGCGTGTCCGCGGAGAGAACGCCGCACCAGCTTCCACGCGTCGCGCTTGTCAACTCGCCTCCCACGCGAGATGCGCGCCTGAGCCAATCGGCGAAGACGTTGTCTTCTTCGACCGACAGACCCCCCTCGGTCGACTGCCACAGCATGAGCGGCCGTCCGTTCGGCGAGAGGCCAAGCTCGCAAATCGCAACCGGCTCTGAGACCTGTTCCGCCAGGCGACGCGATATCGCCTCCAGCTCGGAGCGGGCCTGCTCTTCGGTTTCAGCGAGAAAAAGGGCAAGCGTTTGCGACGCAAAGGAAGAAAGCTGCTCGCCGCGCCCCGCGCCGGGATCGTCGGGTTCGCGCTCGTCCTGCACAGCCATGCGCTACCTATCCCGACGGATCGGCTACAACGAAGGTCGTCTCCACACGGATCGTTTCCTCCGGTGTCGGGACGAACGGCAGGAACGAGAAGCGCGCATCGGTATAGTCGATGCCGATTTCCAGCGTATCGCCCGCTGCCGAGGTGCCCTGGGTAAAGGTCATCTGAGCGAGAGCCGGATCGACCAGTGGTGAATATGCGTCCAACGCGCGTGTCATCGCTGCAGTCGCATAGGTTTCGCGTTCGGCTCCGTCCAGACCCGCCACTGCTGCCCGGCCGCCCTCCGTCACGGCATAGGAGAGCGCAATGCGCGTTGCGAATTGGAATCCGTAGGACATGATCCCGAAAAGGATCGCAAGAAAAACAGCGGCGATGAAAGCAAACTCGATCGCCACGGATCCCCGCTTGTCATGGACAAAACGCTCCCGTGCCGGCACCTTTCCCGAAGGAAAGGTGCCGTGCGAAGCGTTGTGCCCGGTAAGCGAGCGAAAAAACATTCTGGATATCCGATCAGCCGTCAGGGCGCTGCCGTCGCCAGGTCGGTTTTCACAGAGCCAAAGACGCTCTGAAGACTTGGACCGATACCGCCCTCACCACCGACAAGCGCCCACAGACCGACCGCGATACCCGCAGCGAGCAGGCCATATTCCACAGCGGAGATACCGCTTTCATCCTCGACGAACCGGCGCAAAAACGCCTTCTTCACACTTCCAGACATCGAACCCTCCAACTTTTCATGCCGTTTCCGGCGCTTACAGATCAGGCCTCCCCTGCCCCACTTCTCACTCTGCACATCTACAATTTCACCATATTGAGCGCTCTGGCTGCAATTCTTCAGTAAAGATATTATGCTCAATCTCCTAAGAGACGTTAAAGCCACAATGTACAGTGGGTTTACTTTCTAACTCTATTTGTGAAATTTTGAGTTTCTATCAAGATCACATAAAACTGCGTACCAATACTACTCATCCGTTGTGCTTTCGCTTTCCAGCGGCTCACCGATATTTTCAAGATAGTTCTCGTAAATCCGGTCCGCTTCCGACGCCTGCATCGGCTTCGGATTACCTTTCGCCGCGTATTGCGCATCCAGAACCTGCTTCGCTTGCGACTCGGTGGCAGGAGCGGGAGACGGCTCGTTCGGCTGGGCACAGCCAGCCGCGAGCCCCATCAGCAAAAGCATCAGTGCGGCACCTGAACGCCGGCACGCAACATGGGCTTTCATCACATTTCCTCCTGGGCGGCGCTGGTTTCGGGCCGCTGCTTGAGCCAATCGGCTGCGAATTTCTGGACCTCGGCGCGTTCCCGCGCCGTCGGAATGCCGGAGAGAAGGCGGCGTGCCTCGTTGTCCTTGCCGGAGAGAAGCAGGGCAATCATCAGATTGTTGCGGATCGAAGCCGATGACGGATCGAGTTCCTGTGCCTGGCGCAGGTTGAACTCCGCTTCCCTGACCGCACCGCCGGCGCAGAGCTGCGCATAGCCGAGATTGTTCAGATACTCGGCGCTGGACGGACGCGATGCGACGGCCCGCTTGAAATGAACAACCGCGCCTGCCCAGTCTCCGCTCGAGGCGCTCACGCGGCCAAGCCCGCTGAACCCTTCAGATTCGCGTTCCGTGTCTTCGAGCTCTGCGAAGGCTTCCGCCGCTTTGTCGTATTGCTTGGTGCCAAGCAGCGCTTCGCCATAGAGTTCCGTGAAATAGGGTGTCTTCTTCTCCTGCACCGCATATTGATCGAGATAAGCCAGCGCGGCGTGATAGCGCCCCTGTTCCAGGAGCCCGTTCACGACACTCAGGTAAAGCTTCGAGGTCGACGCATCGTCAAGAGACTTCACCTCGCTCGACGAGGGAATGACGGTCGAAACCGGGTCGAAGTCGAAACCGGAATCGGCGCAGCCGGCAATCGCCAGGCAGAGGGAAATCGCGATGACGGGCTTCATTTGACGATATCCCCCTTTGTCGCCAGTTCCTGACCCGCTGTCCTGAGCGCTCCCTTGAGGTTCACCACCGCGGGACCCGCCAGCACGATAAGAAGCACGGGCATGAAAAAGATGATCATGACCATGGTGAGCTGCGGCGCCTTGCGGCCGACCTGTTCCCGCGCGGTCGCCAGGCGTTTGTCGGTCAAGTCCGCGGAGAAGCGGCGGAGCGTGGTTCCAAGCTCGCCACCCTGAAACAACGCCTGCTTGATGGTTGCCGCGAGATCCTGACCCTCATCGACTCCGAGACGCTGCCCAAGACGATCCAGCGCCGCGTCGTAGGGCATGCCGGCGTCGATATCCGCGATGTGACGGCGAAGACATTCGCTGGTAACCGGAGCCGTGCTGTCCGTGACGTTCGCCACATAGCGCATGCATTGATCAATGCTGACCCCCGCATCGAGCGCCATCAACATGATGTCGAGGACAGGGGGCAACTCTCCGCGAATGACATTGGCCCGCCGGTCTCCGTAAACTTTCAACCCGATGAGCGCGTAGCGATAAAAAAGATAGCCGAAGAGAAGCGCGAGGAAGAAATCGACCGTCGTTATTCCGTCGGCGCCATAGCGGAAGGTCAGAACAAGGAACGCCACAACGAGCGCTATCAGATAGCGCAGGGCGACAAAGATGTAGACAGCCGAAGGCTGGAAAAGGCCTGCCCGCTGGACAAGCGCCCGCAACTCGCGATTGATCCGCGATCCTTCGATACGCCGGCCCGCTTGCTCGAGCAACCGAAGCGCCATGACCACAATGGTTCCGTGTTCGCGCTCGGGCATGAAAAGATGGAAAAGGCGCACAGCCACCTCGTGCCGCCTCGCGATGAGCGAGAAAGAGGTGACGAACACGAAGCTGCCGGCTGCCAGAGCGGCCACCGCTACCATCCATGTCAATCCATCCAGCATGCTCGCGTTTCTCTCTTCGCAACTAGTACAATGCCGTACGCACTACACTTCGCATCATGAAAGCCCCCAGCACCTGCGATATGCCACAGTAGATCAGGAGCTGCCTGCCGACCGGCTCTTCAATGAACCAGCGCATATACTCGGGGCTTTGCACCACGACGGCCGATGCAACCACCATCGGCAGAAGGCCCAGAACCCAGGCGCTGGCGCGGATCTGGGATGTGCTGACGCGCACCTCCCGCATGACCGACGCGCGCCGACGAATGTTTTCGATGAGGCTGGACAAGATCGCCGTCAGAGAACCACCGAAACGAAGATTCGTTTCGATTGCCGCACCGAACAACCGCAGTTCATAAAGGTCCAGTTCGCGTGCGAGCTGGTTGACGCTTTCGGCCACGCCCGCACCGTTTGCTATGCGACGGATCGTCGGCTGAAAGAACTCCACAACGATCGGCGGTGAGGATTGTGTTGCCCGTGCGAGCGCTACCGACAGACTGTTCCCGACAACGAGCAGTTGGCGGACGCGATCGAAATAGCCGAGCATTGCGTCGGACAGCGCGTTCATTCTCTGTCGTGCCCTGTAGTCCACAACCGCGGCAGACACAAGAACAACGCTGAGCAGAACGATCGTTGCGGCGATCAATCCGAACAGTATCGACAACGCTATCCACAAACACAGCGTAAAAATCAGCAGTGCCGTCAGCCTGTCGGCCAGAACCTCTATCCCTGCCTGATAGAGCTTGTTCTGGACGATAGCCGGAAGAAGGCGGGTCGAGTCCGGCCAGGCACCAAGAAAGGCTGCCGTCTTGTTCGAGGCCGGAGACCGATGGATCAGCTGCTCGAGACGCATTGTCACGTCGCGATCACGGCGCAGGCGCGCGAGCAGAAACAATGCAAATCCGCCCGCGGCGAAGCAAAGAACGGCCAGAACTGCAATCAGTACCTGCATCTTGCGGTGTCCCGCTTCTATAAAACCCGCTTCTTTTCCAGCTCACCATCGGCGAAGATTTCACGCAGCGAATAGGTCGGGCCTTCCATCCCAACCACCTCACAGACGGAAACGACCTTGCGTTTGCCATCGGACAGGCGCGCCGTGTGCACGACGACATCGACAGCGCCTGCAATGAACCGGCGCACAGCCTGAAGGTCGGCAGAAAAACCGTGAAGGCCGATCAGCATTTCAAGACGCTCCAATGCGTCGCGCGGCGCATTTGCATGCAGTGTGGCCATCGACCCGTCATGACCTGTGCCCATGGCCTGCAGCATCTCGATTGCTTCACTGGAACGCACCTCGCCCAGGATAATCCTGTCGGGACGCATGCGCAGGGCGTTTCGAAGGAGCTCGCGGGCCGTGACATCCGTTGCTCCGTCGGGTGAAGCCGGCCGGGTCTCAAGACGAACCACGTGAGACTGCTGGAGCTGAAGCTCGGCGGCGTCCTCGATCGTGACCAGTCTTTCCTTTGCACCGATATAGGAGCTCATGACGTTCAGCAGCGTTGTCTTTCCCGATCCCGTGCCACCGCAAATCAGCATGTTCTGCTTCTCGCGGACGGCACCCGAAAGATATTTGAGTACTTCCTGCGTCATCGTCGCGTTGCGCACAAGGTCTTCACCCGTGAGCGGAATGTGCTTGAACTTGCGGATCGACAGAATGGGACCGTCAAGCGCTACCGGTGGAATGATGACGTTGACGCGAGAGCCATCGGGAAGTCGCCCGTCGACATAGGGCGTTCCCTCGTCAACGCGGCGGCCGATCGGGCTCACAATACGCTGAATGACATTCATGAGATGCGTCGTGTCGCGAAAGCGTGTCTGGACCGGCTCGAGTTCTCCGTGCCGTTCAACGAAGATGTTGGCAGGGCCGTTGACGATCACGTCATCAACGGATGGATCCTTCAGCAGAGGTTCTAGCGGCCCGAAGCCGACAATCTCGTTCTGGACATCCTCGATCAGTTGCGCACGCTCACGCATGTTCAGCGCGATACCGCGGGACATCAGCACGACGGCTATCGCCCTCGCTATCTCGTCCTGCAACGCAGCAACGGGCATCGCCTCGCCTTCGACCCCTTGCTGGTCAAGATATTCGAGCGTCAGATCGAAGACACGAAACTTGATCTCCTGATAGCTGTCCGACACGCCGATATCGGAGACCGGCGGCTTCTCATCGAGCATATAGGGCTGCATCGACTTCATGGCAGCACCCCGAGCAGCTTCCGCGCCCATGCCCTGAGCGGTTGATCGGCTGTTTCGCCGCCATCGTGAAAGGGTAGAAGGTTGAGAGCCTGCAGATGGCGGGTCAGTTGTTGCGCATAAGGAGACGATCCAACGAGGCCAAGGGGCTCCCCGCGGTTGACGCTCTCGGCGAGCTCGCTCCAGCGCACCGGGAGTTCGACAGCCCGGACAGCACCGACCGCGCTTCTGATCCCCACGGCATCCGGCGCCATTCCGGGCGCAAATTCATGGATGACAAGGATCGGCTCCTGCTTGCCGGAACGAACGTGACGGACGAAGCGGATCATTTCCGCCGCCCCCTTGATCGAAGTAAATCGCTGGTTGCAGGGCAGAAAGAACGGCGCGTCGTCCGGGGGAAGATTGATAAGTTCTTCCTGCCGCGAGAACGGCCCGCACGAGACAATGACGACGTCGTACAGCGACTGGCAAATTTCGAGCAGCGCCCGGAGGTCATGAACATTGACGGACCAGGTATCGGTATCTCCGTAGAGCGCCAGAGGCAGAACATAGAGACCGGACCTCGGACAGCGGGCAAGCGCCGAGTCGAGAAGCGCACGATCGAGCCGCGACATCTCCTTCACCGCTTCCTTGACCCTGAAGGAAAGATCGAGGCCGAGCGAGATTGCCGTATTGCTCGCCGGCAGACCGAGGTCGACCAGAAGCACGCCTTCGCGTGGACGCGAGGACGCTATGGAGACCGCCATATTGAGTGCGAAGTCACCGTCCTCTTCCCCCGCGCCAACGCTCAGCACTGTCAGAATGTGCGACGACGTCACGGAACGGGCCCGGCCTGCGGAGATATGACGCGCTACGACCTTTCTGATGTCGTCGGCCGCGGCATCCCGATCCAGGAAGTCCTGGGCGCCCGCTCGCATGGCCGTGAGGATGAGCTGCGCGCCCGCCTCGTTTCCGATCACGATCATGGGCAGATCGTCAAACCATTCCCGCATCGTCGACAGCCGCTCGAAGGCTGTCCGCGCTCCCAGCCGTACGTCACTGTCGACCAGAACGCCGTCCGGCTGGAACTGCTCTGCCACTTCGACCATGTTGTCGACCGCAGGGTCGACGGACATGACCGTCGCCTCCGCCTCGAGCGACTGCTTGATATGAGTGATCAGCTCCTTGCTGCCGGAGACGAGGAGAACACGGTGCATCGCACTCACCTCATCAATCCATGTTTGACGACATGATCTTCGAGCGTTTCCGTATTCAGCAGAACCTGCCCGAGATTCGGATCGTATAACTTGCCTTCGCCCGGCAGCTTTGGCACCTCTCCCGCTTCCATCGGCGAGACGAGACGCGGTGTCGCAACGATTATCAATTCCTGACGTTCGCGAGCGTTCTGTGTGCGCTTGAAGAACGAGCCGATGACCGGCAGATCACCGATACCGGGTACGCGGTCTTCGACATTGCCCGATGAACTGTACATGAGACCGGCAAGCACGAAGCTTTGGCCATCGCCAAGTTCGATCGTCGTGCGCGTCGAGCGCGTCCGCAGCGCGGGTATGCGAAAGCCCTGAACGACCAGCGCATTGGCGAAATCAAGCTCGCTTACTTCCGGGCTCACCTTGAGCACGATCCGGTCGTTGTCCAGGACCGTCGCCGCGACGGCGAGCTGGACGCCGAATTTCTTGTACTCGATCGTTACCGTGCCGTTGCCGGCCCCCGATTGCGGTACGGGAATGGGAATTTCGCCGCCCGCCAGGAACTCGGCATCTTCGCCGCTTCTGACGAGGAGCGTCGGTTCCGCGAGAAGCTGCGCCAGGTTCGCGTTGCTGAGCGCGCTGATGACGCCGAGAATGTTGCTGCCCGGCCAGGCCATGAGGAGATTGAAGGCCTGCCCGACCGGCAGGTCCGTGTTGGGCTCAAGGCCGGCATATGCGCCGCCGGGATTGGTTGTTCCGTAATTGCCCGCGTTGTAGCCGAAGCCGGTACCCGCATTGGGACCGATCGCTGCGATCTGGATATTGTTGTCGAGGCTCTGAAAGTTGAGGCCCAGCGCCTTGAGCGTGCTCGTGGAAACCGCCGCAAAGCGGACTTCGACAGCAACCATGCGACGGTCGGCAACGGTAAGCATGTCGCTGACATTTTCGCCAAGATAGGAACCGGCAAGCTCCTTCGCTCTCTGACGGTCTTCGAGGCTGTAGACCTGTCCCTTGAGCACGACACCCCTGCCGGTTTCGACCGCCCTAACATCGGACAGCATGGGATCGCGGGCGAGTTCATCGCGAAGGCCGGTCAGATCGGCGCCGACGACCACATGGTAGGAAAGCGATGCGTCGCCGGTAAACCATACCGTCAGGTCGGTGGTGCCGTCCCGTTGACCCAGAACGCGAAGTTCCCGGGAAGAGATGACTTTCACGTCTATGATGGAGGGGTCCGCGATGGCGATGCGATCGATGGTCTGACCGAGTTTCAGGATGCGCTGTCCACCAACGGGCACATCGAGATTGCGGCTCGCCGCAAGCGCGCTGTTCTCCATCGACAGAAGGGCAACGAGAAAAGCGAGCACCAGGGTAATAGCCGAGCTTCCCGTCGCCGCTCCGCCGCGCCGGCCTCTCCACTGCCTTACTTGTCTTGCCTGCTCGTGCATCTCCCCTCCCGATGCGCGCTTAGCGCGGCGCCGTTACAGTGGTCTGGCTGGCGCCCGAATAGATCGTGATGCGGTGCCCCTGGGTCGCCGCCTCGGCTTTGTCCTCTTCCGAGGAAGCAACGGAAGATGTGTCGGGCCGGAGATCCTCCAGCGCCACGACTTCCGGCTGCGATGTTTCCCTGTCCGATGGATTTCGAATCGCAAGTGTTATGTGGCCCAGCCGGCCAGCGAGTGCGAGGCGCGCAAGTGCTTCCGGCGGCGCGGCGACGGAAACGGTGCGCGCACCGCTTTGAACTTCCGTGCCTGCTGGAGAGAGTTCGGGACCGACCGCCAGCACCTGCATGTCCTGCAGCAGAAGCGTGCTCTTGCTCCGATCTCCCTCTCTCTGACCGATGCCACCCCGCTGTCCGTATACCGAGTCCGGCAATGTCACAAAGACGTCTACCCTGTCCCCAGCCTGGAGGAAGCCACCGACAATGTCTTCCTCGGCGACACGAATGGCGAAAGCGCGCTGCCCTTCGGGAACAAGCGCCGCGATACCGGATGCCGCCGGATCTGCACTCAGATTGTCCTGAAAGACAATCTGGGAGGTGCGGATATCGACGGTCGCGACACGACCGACGACGGACGTCGGGTCTGAAAAACTCCCGGCGGGCGCCGGGCCCGCCATACGGCGCAATACGACATCGCTCGATGAAACTGCCTGGCCTCGGGGAATGGAACGGGAGGCGACGAGAACACCGACAGCCGCGTCCGCTTCAAGTGAATTCCCGCTGCGCGGCATCGCCGTCTGAACGGGTTTTGCTTCGCGGGCAGAGAGATTAAGCCATATCAACACGATGGCGACGGCGATCAGAACGACCCCCACTCCCAGCAGCAATATCGGGTTTCGCTGAATCCGTTGCGCGAAACTCATCCCACTCTCCCTCCACCCGGTCCAGAAGCCGGGCCCCTTTGCCCTCTTTCTGCGCCACCCAAGACGCACCCCTCAATTTCTCCTCGCGGGGACGCCCATTCTACGAATCAACCTGGTCAATAAAGTTCTAACATCCCTCACTTGATTTGAACTCACCGCTGGAAACTGGCCGTTCTACTTAAGGAAGACGGGTTTGTTTTGCGAAGCGCCACTCCGCGATACTTGTTTACATATCAAATAGTTCAGCAGCGTTGACCTACTTTATGAAAGGCAGGCCAAGGAGCATGTCCGCCACGTTCGGCAGAGAGCGACGGACTCCTCCATTGTGGCCATTACCTGAGTTTTTCATGCAACTCGTTCTGTTCCAGTACTATTCCGCAAGTCCTTAAACAGACTCACACGGATTGGGTTCCATTGACTCAGATATTTTCCTCAACCCCTTGGAAGAACCTAGGAAATACGGGGGCATGTGTGTGCGAGATATCGAATGAAAATGTAATGGCATGAATCAAACGTCAGTCGAACGAGGATTACATTGATCGACAAGCAGTTACGGAGAGTTCCGTGTTACTCAAATTGAATACAGTACTCTTCTTTGTTGATCCTCCCCGCTTTGTACCATGCGGTTCAGGGAATCCTGGAGTGAGGGAGAGAACATGTACCGGCATACGAGCAAACTTCTACTGGCAGTGTCCGGCCTTGCACTGATCTGTCACCCGGCCTTTGCGCAGAGCGCCAGTCCGCTGAACGCACCCGCGCCGGGGACCGTTCTTTCGCCGCCGCCGCCGGCGCCCGAACTCGAGGAACGCGATGCACCGGAACTGAAGGAAGACCTCGGTCTGCCGGACGGTTCGGAAAAGGTGCTGAACTTCAAGGTCTCCAAGGTCCGGATCGTAGGTGCCAGCGTCATTGACGATGCGCAGCTGGCAGCGCAGTTCGATGAACTTCTGAATCGCCAGATTACGGCAGGCGAACTCCGTGCGGCGCTCGACCGGGCCAACAAGCTCTACGATGAGGCAGGATATGCGCTCGGTCGCGCCTATATTCCGGTGCAGGTCATCCAGGGCGGCACGCTGATCGTGCGTATCGTGGAGGGCTATGTCGGCGAAATCCAGATTACGGCCGCGGATCCTGCCGTACGCAAGATGGTCGAGGGCTTCAGCCGACGGATCGTTTCGGAAATTCCCCTGCGCAAGGAGACGCTGGAACGCTACCTGCTTCTCATCAGCGATATTCCAGGCGTAACGCTTGGCGGCCAGTTGAAATCAATGGACGTATATTCCGGCGCGGCGACACTCGCGCTCACGGTTGAAAGCGACACGTTCACGGCATCCACGGCCGTCGACAACCGCGCCAATCTCGACGACTCGCCGTTTCAGGCCTACCTCACGGGCAATATCAACAACATCTTCGGATATGGCGACCAGTTTTCGATCACCGCGCTTGCGACTCCCGAAATCGATACGCAGCAATATTTCCGCGGCGCCTTCTCGACCTTCATCGGCACCGATGGGTTGCGCGCATCGGCTGGCGTTGCCTATGCGAGTTCGGAACAGCCAGACCTGCCACCCGGGGTCGAACTTGTCAGCACCAGCACCCAGGCCGATTTTCTACTCAGCTATCCGGTGATCCGTGCGACGAAGGAAACGCTGACTACCTTCATTGGTGCCTACTTCACCGACGCGGAAAACGAACTGAACGGCGTTACGTTCAGCAAGGACGCGATCCGCGCGGCGCATCTGGGTGGAAGCTACGCTACGCAGATCGGCGAACGCGTGTCTCTCGGTTCGCATCTGCGCATCACCAGAGGTTTTTCGATCTTCGACGGTGGGCCGGACAATATGCTGCATTCGCGTCTCGGTGCCACGCCAAATTTCTTCAAGGTGCAGAGCGGAGCGACGGTGAACTACGCGGCGACGGAAAGGCTGCTTCTCAGCTTGCGCGTTGAAGGGCAGTACAGTCCCGATTCCCTGTATAGTTCGGAGGAAATCAGCTTCGGCGGCGCGCGCTTCGCCCGAGGTTACAACAACTCGGAAATCAGCGGCGACAGCGGGCTTGGCACTTCCATCCAGGCAAGCTACCGGTTCGACGTGGAAATGTTTGGCGGCTGGTCCGTCACACCCTATACGTTTCTCGACCACGCCTATGCCTGGAACACGGATGTCGATCGGCAGGGCGATGCACGGCTCTTCTCGACCGGTCTCGGCGTAACCTTTTCCAACAGGCGCTGGCTTTCGGTCGGCATTGAGATCGACAAACCCATCAATCGCACGCCGATCTCGCAAAGCAACAAGGATCCGCGCCTGTTTCTGTCGTTCGAAGTGCGCTTCTGAAGAACAGAAGTGATGCAAGAAAGGCCCGGCAACGTTGCCGGGCCTTTCCGCTTGAGGCGCCTTGAAGCTCAAGAGCCCCGGGGGGTTGGTATGGGCCGGACCTAGCTTCCGCCGAGAAGCCCGCCGACGATCGGCACGCTGCCGAGCGTCCCGGTAACAGGGGCGAGGGCGCCACCCACCGGAGACGCTGGCGCACCATTGCCTGAAGATGCGGCCGGCGCGGCAGCAGAAGAGGAAGGACTGCTGATGATGTCGCCAATCACAGGAGTGGAACCGAGAGCACCCGTGACGGGCGCCGCGACACCACCAACGACACTGGCCCCGCTGCCGAGAATGTTCTCAAGGACGGGGATGGCGGGGGCAAGCGCGCTGCCACCGTCGACCGGTGCTCCCTGCGATCCCGCAACGATATTGAGCAGCCCGGCCGAAGTTTCACCGACATAGCCGAGCGGCGCCTCCTCGGTCGGGACAAGCGCGCCCAGTTGTCCGGTGTTTCCGCCTCCAAGCGGCGTGTTCTGGCCGACCAGATTCCCAACGAGGTCCACGCCGATCAGATCGGCGACAAGACCGCCCTCACCGGTCACACCGAGGGCAGGGACCTGAGACAACGCGCCATTGAGAGCATCGGCCGGCAACGCTGAAGCGACGGGACCGGCCACGGGCGCCAGCGGAGGGCTCGAAAGCTGGCCATTCAGCAGAGAACCAAGCAGCCCGTCGTTTCCTCCAGCGATGCTCGCGCCGAGTACGCCACCCGTGTCGAAAGATCCGCCGACGAGATCGGTGCCTGCGAGGTCGGATACGAGACCACCGCTTCCCAGAACGCCGAGGCCCGTTATTTCGGCGTTCGGGTCGCCGGCAAGCGCGGCCGCGGCGGAGGGCACCAGCCCGTCGCTCCCGGATCCCAGGATGGCGCTGACCGGATTGCCTGCGCCGAGTGCGTCTTCGACGAATCCGCCGACCGGGTCCGTGCCTACAACATTGTCCAGAACACCCCCATCGCCGGTTACGCCGAGCCCGGAACCGGCGTCGCCACCGCCAAATCCGCTGCCGCCGGAATTATTGGCCCGGGCGGAAACGACGCTGCTGCCACCACTGCCCCCCACTTCCGACGACATGGAAATCTTGTCGGTGACGCAACCCGCGAGACCGAGGCAGACGATGGAACTGACCAGAGCTCTTCCCGACACAGGTTCCTCCATTCCTTTCAGCAGTTCGGCGAGACCGAATGCTGCCTTTTCCCTGTTCTTTTTCTAAAACAGGGGCGTATGAGGAGGTGTGGCGTTATGTCTATTTGTGTGCCGGAACTTAAGAAGCGTGCTTCCAGGTGCGCATGGTGCGTATCCGGAAGATTTCGGTTTAAATCTTCGCTAACCTCTCGGAACTCTAGTTATGACGTAGAGTGGCACTCGCTCGCGAGGCAGTGTTTCCGGCTGGAGCGGGAACATCGGAGGACCAAAGGATGCCGCAACCGCTGAGAGTTCTTCTGCGGCAATTCGCAGGAGACGAGCGTGGCGTCATATCCGTCATGGCGGTGGGAGCGCTCATTCTTGCGCTCGCCGTTGCAATGATCGTGATCGATACGGGCGCCATGCTCTATGCGCGGCGCGATCTTCAAGCCGCAACCGACGCGGCTGCACTCGGTGCGGTACGTCAGTTGCAGTCGCAGGAAGCGACGCAAACTGCGGCTGAGACAATTTTCGACATCAACGGTTTTCAGACTGCAGGCACCGAAGTAGCACGCGGCGTCTATGACCCAGATCCGTCGAAACAGGCTTCCGGCCGTTTTATCGCCGAGGGCGGCGGAATCGACGAAGCGGATATCAATGCCGTGCGCGTTCGCAAGGCAGCCTCTTCACCAACCTATTTCGCGCGCCTTTTCGGATTCGGCAATCTCACCGCGATCGACGCGGAGGCAACGGCAGCTTATGTGAAGACCGTGTCGTTCTCTGCGGGAACACGGCTGGCGGAACTCAATGAAGGTCTCGCCAATCAGATACTTGGCGGCCTTCTGGGAACGACGCTGAACTTGTCGCTTGTCGATTACAACGCGCTTGCCGCGGCCAACATCGATGCGCTTGAATTTCTCGACGCGCTCGCCGTCGAGGTTGGGCTGGAGGCGGGATCGGACACCTATGGAGACCTGCTCGATACCGAGGTCGCGATCGGCGACATTGTTGCGGCCGCCGTCGATGTGTTGAACGGGGAAAGCTTCGAGGGAGACCCCTCCGTGGCGAAGGTCGCACTGCAGACGGCGCTGTCGCCCGTGGAAAACGTTACCGTGCCTCTCGACCAGATCCTTGATGCTACGCCTTTCGTGAACCGTGTGATCGGGTCCATCGGCTCTTCAGCCGGCGATAATGTTCCGTTCAACGTCTACGACATCCTGACGGGGACCGCGATGGTGGCGGGCGAAGGCGAGGTCGTGGGGTTCGACACCGACGTCAATCTCGGTTCGCTCGCTTCGGTATCAGGCACCATTAGCGTTGGATCGCCCATGGCGCATATGGCGGTGGGCAAGGTTGGTGACAGCGTTCAGACGTCGCAAATCGAGATTCAGCTGAATGCCAACGTGCTCACAATTCCGCTCTTCGGCAATCTGGTCAATGTCCCCGTCTATATCTCCGCCGCTGAAGGAATGGCGACCATATCTGAAATACCCTGTACGGCAGAAGGAACAATGACCTCGCTTTCCGCAATAACCGGCGCTGTTAGCGCGCGGTATGGAACGAGCGACAGCTCCACGGCGACCATCAATCTTCTTGTTGCTTCAATGAGCATAAGCGGAAGCGCGCAGGCCGCCGAAAGTGGGCCTACCGAAGTCAATTTTTCACAGGCTGATATAGAAAACGCTACGACAAAAACCGTTTCTTCGAACGTAGCTCTTATGTCGAACCTTGGCGAAGCGATCAACCTCGACGGGATTAGCGTTCTCGGCTTACCTGTTTTCGGACTAACCGGCATGGTGAACACGCTCGTGTCAACGATCACCGGTGCACTCGTGCCGCTCGACGCTGTCCTCGACTCCCTTCTAACGACGCTCGGCGTCAAACTCGGTGCAATGGACATGATCGTTCACGGTGCGAAATGCCGCGCGCCGGTTCTGGTGGGTTAACAGATATGCGGCCGGCACACGCAATTCTTCAAACCGGTTCACACGATTACGATTGTCCGGGTTAGAACCGGACAGGCTCGAAATCAGGAAATGGATATGCGCGCGCTCATCTACGACGACGACGACGACCTTTCCCAGGAATGCGCCGAGGCGCTGAGGCATCGCGGCTATGAGACCCGCACGCGGGAAGGCCGCGCGGACTTCGCGACGCTTGTCGGCGAGTTCAAGCCCGACCTCATCATGCTCGATGTGCATATGCCCGAGTTCAACGGGTTCGAGGCTCTGCTCGCGCTTGCGGACAGTCCGCGCAAGGGTGAGATTTCGGTGATCATGATGTCGGGCGCACGGGACAATCTGCTCGATGCCGGCGCATCCCTGAGCGTCGCACACGACATCCGCCTGCTCGGAACCCTGAACAAGCCCTTCACGTCAGGAGATATGGACCAGCTGCTTTCCGGTCCCGCTCTGGCCCGGCCCTGACGGGCCTCCTCCGCGCCTTACAAAAGTCGACAGATGAATCTCGCAGCGGAACGGCGGGTTTACCAGCGGTTAAGCCGACTGGCGTTTGATGAGGCAGCACAGCGGCACCGGTGCCGCCCTTCTTTCGTGTGGAGTGACAAATGCGTGCGTGTGTTCTTGTCGCCGACGACGACCCCGTCCAGCTGCAGGAAATGTCGGAGTTTCTCCGCTCGAATGACCTCGACGTCATCGAGGCCCGGGATGGACATGAGGCAATCGAACTGATTGCCAGCGAACGTCCCCGCATTTTAATGCTCGACGTTAACATGCCCGGCTGGGACGGCGTTCGCGTGGCGGAGGCGGCGCGCAATCTGAACCACAAGGTCATCGTGATGTTGATGACCGCGGAAAGCGAAACCTACCACTACGCGAGCCTTGCCGATTGCGGCGCGGTCGCCGTCTTCCGCAAACCCGTGCAGATCGACAAGATCACGGACTTCCTGCGTTCCGCTTTGGGACAGGCAGACGCCGCCTGACCTTCAACAGCTTTCCACCAGTTTCGACGCTCTTAACGAGTTGAAAGGTGGTACATTTGGCCTACCTCACCAAAACGAGGTCAGGCTGCAATGATCAAATTCGCGATAAAATCTCTGGTCGTCATGGTCCTTGTCGGCCACGCAATCAAGCTCGTCGAACCCGTAGAGCAGGCGGAAGTGGAGCCCAGGTTCATGCCTGCGAACTACATGGAAGGCACCGCGCAGATCGCAGAGCCGGACATCACGGGCAAGCTTTCCACTTTCACCAACGCACAGATTGTCGTCTCGCATGCAGCGCGAGACACGCGGGGGTTTTGTGATCGCGAGCCGCTTGCCTGCCAGGCAAGCCGCGAGCTTCTGGGCCGCGCTGCGGTCGGGATCAGGGACATGGCATCGGGCATCGCAGCCTGGGCCGATGGTCCAGATGAAGAAGAGCTGATTGAAAATCCGGATACGGAATATCGCCCGCTGGAAAACTATCAGGGTGCCTATCCACTTCTTCCCGCGCCGCCGCCAGAACGCAACGACACCCTCTAGATACTATTTTCGGAGATGTCGCGGCGACGAGCGCGCCTCACCTTGCCTTCGTCAGCGAGGCCCCGCGGCGGGCCTGTTCGCCAGATCGCGCAGTTGCTGCTCGAGCCGCATCGCCATGTCCGGCATTTCCTGCTTCATGGCGTCGATCCGCTTGAGCATGCTCTTTGCCGTCAGATAGGCAACGTTGAACCGTCGGCTGACCTGAGATGCCGTCAAGCTCTGATTGCGAATTTGAATGGCGTAGAACAGCTTCACCCATGCCGATACCGGCAACCTGGAGCGATGCAGTTGCGTGCCTGACGTAACGCTGTATTGGCAGCGGCGACAAGCCTTGCACGTCCACAGGCCAGGACGTGTTGTCAGACGGCTGGCCGCACCATGCGCTCCGCAATTCATGCAGACCGGACCGTTAGGCCAGCGGGCCTTCTCCAGCAACTCGCGACAGAATTCGTCCGAGTCGATCATCTCCATGACCGGACGGGAACGGCTCACCGGTGTTTCCGATCTGCCTTGATGCGCCCGATAGGCGTGCATGGCGTACTGGGGTTCATGCGACATTCGTTTACTCGCTTGCCGTTCCTGGGGAGCATGAGCGAAAGCCCCCGAGGTCGCGCTGCGTGGGGTTCGCATATCCGCATCGTCGACCTCGGGGAGGGCTACCGGAATGGCGGACCGGAGAAAGACAGAGCAGACCGGCAAATCGGCATGGACCTGTGTGCAGAGTGGGGGGCTCGTGAGGTCGCCGGATTTGCAGATGCCCTGTGCTTGCCTCCATGTCAGCCGGGACAGATCCCGGTACCCCAGACCGATCTCGCAACGGTCTTTCGTTCTGCTCTGTTACCAATTTTCGCAACGACCCTCGCTAAGTCACTGGGAATTAAGTCGAGTTATGTAATCGCCGGAATGCGATCCCCTGAGGTCACGATTTCATGCTGATGCAGGCCGCCTTGTGCTATCTGTGAACCGGCATTCGGCGGGGAACGATGACAGCAAGTGTTCAAGCGGTCGCCCGAAGCGGCACTCATACATTCGGCAAAACGCGCGAAGCCTCGATCCGTCTCATTCGGGGCCTTGGCGTCGAAGGCGATGCGCATAACGGTGTCACCGTGCAGCACCTCTCGCGTGTGGCGCGCGATCCCGCCCAGCCCAATCTTCGTCAGGTGCATCTCATCCATGCGGAACTCCACGCGGAACTAAAACGGCAGGGTTTCGAGGTGAAACCCGGGGACATGGGTGAAAACATCACCACGCAAGGCATCGATCTCCTGTCTCTTCCTGCGGGCACGCGGCTCGCCATCGGCAACGAGGCTGTCGTGGAAGTGACCGGCCTGCGTAATCCCTGCCGGCAACTTGACGAGTTTCTACCTGGTCTCATGGCCGCAGTGCTCGAGCGGGACGCCGGAGGAAGCCTCATACGCAAGGCCGGGATCATGGGCATTGTGGTAACAGGCGGCGTCGTCTCACCCGGCGATATCGTCCGCGCCGTTCTCCCCGCCGCTCCTCATCGCGCGCTCGCAGTCGTGTGATGTTCTGCTTGCGGCGCGTCAAACCCTGCCGGTCAGCAACAACACGATCATCACAACCAGCAACACCGAAAGCAGACCGCTCGGCGCATATCCCCAGCTCCGGCTGTGAGGCCACGCTGGAACGGCGCCCAGGATCAGCAAAATCAGAATGATCAGGAGAACGGTGCTCATCGGCTTGCTTTCCGTAACTGTGATCTTCCAACAACGCTGGAGGGGAAATCGGGTTCCCTGGAGCTGAATTCGCTCCCGATCAGATGGCGTGACGCCGCTGGAGAAATGTCCGGCATTAATGCGCGGCATTGCCGTCATCTGCCGCGATTGATCCACACGCTAATTTCAGCTCCGCTGCAACGGAATCTCGCGATGCACGTTATCGCCATAAGTCTTTCCCGCTCATCCCCGCAGGAGACACATGGGCATGAACGTCATCTCCGAAATTACGCAACGCAAGTGGGAACGCCGTCTTCGCTCTTTCTGGGTCGGAGGCGGCCTGGTCTTCATCGGCGGAATCCTCGTCGCACGTCCTCTCACGGAATCCTTCGACCTGATGATGTGGCTGGTGCCGCTGGCGATCATCTCGTTGTTTTCAGCACTGATGCTGAGCGGCATCGTCTGGCTGATGCTCCAACTCGCACTCGCTCAGCGTGCAGATCGTGACATTAACTTGCGCGTGCGGCCCGCGAATTTTCGCTGACGTGTCATGTTTGTGCCCGTCATTTACGGTTCCGTCCGCAGTCAGCGCATCGGCTTGCGCGCTGTCAGACTGATGGCGCGGGCTATCGGCAACCGCGGTCATCAGGCACAGATTGTGGACCCGGCGGAACTCGATCTTCCGATGCTCGACAAACGGATATTCGATTTCAAGGAAGGAGACGTGCCGGAAAAGCTCCTTCGCCTTTCCGGCATCTTTCGGCGCGCCGACGCTTTCGTGTTCGTGACGGCGGAGTACAACCACTGTATCCCGCCCGCTCTGAAAAACCTGATGGACCACTTCAGCCCCGACGAGTTCGGCGGCCGCCCGTCCGGTATTGTGTCCTACTCCGTCAGCCGCTTTGGCGGTGTGCGGGCCGCCGAACAAATGCGTCTCCTGATACCTTCCTTCGGAGCGGTGACGATCCCTTCGGTTCTCTCGATACCCGATATCGAAAACAACATCGGCGACAATGGGGAGACACCCGACGACAGTCCGTGGTCCGACCTTGCCGCCGACTTTCTTGCCGAGCTCGAGGCATGGGCTCGCTCGGCTCCCGGCGTGACCTCGCACGACGGCATCGATTGATCGATCGCATAGTCATATGGACATCGTGTCACTCATAATTTCGTCCGATGCACCGGACTACACGCTCCGGCTTCTATCGGCTGCGATCATGGGTGGCGTGATCGGCCTGGACCGCGAAAAGCATGACAGACCGGCGGGGCTGCGCACCCACATGATGACGGCAATGGCAGCCGCCATCTTCACCATTCTGACGATGGAGCTGCACGAGACATTCATCGAGAAGGGTGCACACGGAACGGCAGATCCCATTCGAATTGTGGAGGCCGTAACCGCGGGTGTCGCCTTTCTGGCGGCCGGCGCGATCATACAGGCGCGGGGCGAGGTAAAGGGGCTTACCACCGGCGCGGGCATGTGGCTTGCCGGTGCGCTTGGCGTTGCCTGCGGCACGGAGAACTATCTTCTTGCCGTCATAGCCCTCGCTCTTGCCGCAATCATTCTGGCGGCAATCCGTCCTCTGGAAAGCAGGTTCGGTGAGCGTTCGGACAATCAGAAAGACGATGTAGGCGGACCATCCGGCAATGATACGCCTGGGGAGTAGTCCTCCGCCGTGGAACTTTTTTCCACCTGTTTCGTTGTGCCCATGAGCGATATCCGGCTTCGATTTTCATGAGGTTTCACCCAATGACGAAAATTTTCACCGCCGTTGTTCTTCTTCTCGGCTTTGGTCTTGCTGCCTGCAACACCATCGAGGGCGCTGGCCAGGATATCGAGAATACCGGCGAGGCTGTGCAGGACACTGCGAACGAGGCGAAGTAAGACGCCGGTAGCGCCACTCATCGAAACTGAAAGTTGAGGTATAGAAATGCTCTACTGGGCTGCTGTTTTCTTCGTCATTGCCGTGATCGCGGCAGTGCTGGGTTTCGGCGGGATCGCTGCTGCATCCGCCGGGATTGCGAAGATTCTCTTCTTCGTCTTCCTTGTGCTCTTCATCGTCAGCCTGATCTTCGGCGTAGCCCGCAGGCCCCGACCACCCCGTTGAGCAATGGCTTTCGGACGGTAGAGGGCTCCTTCGGGAGCCCTTCTTCGTTGCAAGCGATCGCGTGATGCTGGAACAAAGCTGCTGACAGGCGGTTGAATCCGGCAGCCGGATAATTGTCCGGAGAGGTATATCATCACAGGAGTGCGGCAAATGAACTGGGATCAAATTGAAGGCAACTGGACGCAGATGAAGGGCAAGGTCAAGGAGACCTGGGGCGACCTTACCGATTCCGACCTGAGCAAGATCGAGGGCAAGCGAGACCGGCTTGCCGGCGCCATTCAGGAGCGCTACGGGAAGCAGAAGGAAGACGCGGAGAAAGAGATCGATAACTGGCTGTCGCGTCACTAGGATAGCCGCGAAACAGTTCCGCCGCCGGATCGTTCGCAATAACGATCTGGCGGCGGATTCGATTCCCGAAACCCGTCTCCACTGCCACAATTTCGCCAAAGGAAGACGCCGTAAGGGAGATGGGCTTAGAGCATTGAATGTGAACGGAAAATGGCAACCCGGGACATTGACTGAATCGAGTTTCTTTGAACTTTTCCGGGTCCAGAGCGTTTTCCAGAGTACTGAACCCAACAGGCGCGGCCATCATACCCATACGCGCCGATACATCTGGTTGGCTTTGAGTCATGATCGACAACAGACCAAAAGGAGCGCGCCCGAGAGAGACCGCCGAAACCCGGCGCGAAACAACTGCGCGGAGCGCCGTTCTTGGTCGCGAGCTTCGCAACATGTATCGCGATATCGCGCAAGAACCCATTCCGCCGGAATTCAGAAGGCTGCTCCAGCAGCTCGGCAATGGCGACGAGAGCTGACGACATGACAGACAGGGAAGACATGCAGTCGGCATCGCCGTTGAGCGATGCCGACTTCAAGAAAGAACTGGAAGGGCTCATTCCGCATCTCCGCGCCTTCGCGCGCAACCTGTGCGGGAAGCCGGATATGGCAGACGATCTCGCACAGGATGCGTTGCTGAAGGCTTGGGCTGCTCGCAAACGCTACAAGGCAGGCACGAATATGCGCGCATGGGTGTTTGTCATCCTGCGCAATCAGTTCCTGTCGCAAATGCGGCGTTCTCGCTTCAAGGGTGAATGGGACGATACGGTTGCGGAGCGCATGCTTTCGACGCCAGCGCATCAGGATCATCAGATGCAGCTTTCCGATTTGCAGCGTGCATTGATGCGCCTGCCGGAGGCACAACGCGAGGCACTTATCCTCGTAGGCGCCGGCGGCTTTTCATACGAGGAAGCCGCCGAGATTTGCGACTGTGCGATTGGCACTGTTAAGAGCCGGGTTGCGCGAGCTCGTGCAGCGCTCGACGAAATGATCGACAACGGTCTTCTTCCGGCTCGCGGCGACAGTGCCCTTGCGGTCGGCGACACGACCGACGCCATCATGCACGAGATGGACAAAATCACGCGCTAGTAGGCCACGGCAGGCGATGAACAGACAAAAGGCACCAATTTCCACCGGTGCCTTTGTGCTTTCGTGTTGGAAGCTGTCGTCGTGGTCAGGCGGCGGCACTCTGCTCCGCGTTGAAGAAGAGCGCTTGGCCAATCGCCGCCTTCACCGTGCTCTGAAGAAAAGGCTTGGTAATGAGGAAGGTGGGCTCCGGCCGCTCTCCTGTGAGCAAGCGTTCCGGATAGGCGGTAATGAAGATCACGGGAACCGAGAAGCGGGAGAAGATGTCCTTGACGGCATCGATCCCCGAACTTCCGTCGGCGAGCTGGATATCGGCGAGCACCAGGCCGGGTTTTCTGGCACCTATGGCATTTACCGCCTCGTCGCGGGTCACAACGGTCGCCATCACCTCATGACCCAGATCGCGCACGATCTGCTCCAGATCCATCGAAATGATGGGTTCATCCTCGATGATAAGCACGTTGGTGGCGATCTGCTCGTCGATTTCCTTCAAGGCCGCATCGACAAGGGTCGCCACTTCGGCGCCATCGACAGCCAGAATCACAGAAGCTTCCTGATTGCTGAAACCCTCCATGGCCGTCAGAAGCAGCGCCTGACGATTTATGGGCGTCATTCGCGAAAGGCGCCTGGAGACGACCTGCTCCACATCCGCCGCCTCCTCGGGCTGAGCCGCATCCATGTCGGATGTCGACCAGATTGCGTGGAAAGCTCGGTAAAGCGCCACCCTCGGCTCCATCTCGCGATCGAGAATACCTTCATCGGCGATGATCGCCTCGAGCAGGGAACGGACATAAGCGTCCCCGCGTTTCTGACTCCCGGTAAGTGCACGGGCGTACCGGCGCAAGTGGGGCAGAAGGGGGGCGATCTGATCTGCGAGCGACATGCGTTTTGGACTCCAAAAGATGAACTATCAGGATAACCGGCTTGCGGCCCTCATGTCTGCGAACTAAATTCGCAAAAAAGTTGTCGTTTTAGGGAACCCTCGGAAACAAAAAGAGTTTCATCCTCTGTAGAAAAATTTTTACCGTCTTCTGCGGTCGCCGATTTGTGAATGTGCAGGAGCCGACGCCAAAGTGCGGTGAGAAAGTGGCGAACGAAACGGAAAAGCAGGCGGCGCCGAAATCCGACGGCAATTCCGCAAATGCGCGCGACAAAGTCGAACAGAGTGCTCGGCGGGAAGCGCTCGGCACCGGCTTGAGACGAGCATATCAAAAAGTTCTCAATGAGCCCATTCCCGACGAGTTTTCGGCTCTGCTTGACCAATTGTCGGACTCCAATGGCGATCGGAAGAAGGAGTAAGCGGACACTCCGCTTCCCGAGGACAAGAAGCCGGGCCTACACGACGCCAAAACAGGGGCTGACGTTTGGCAGCAGAGTCCGTACCCAATAAATGGTTAAGACGCTTTGGACGCTCGCCCAGCGGACGGCTGACGCTTCGGACGCGAATCGCGATCCATCTTGCGGTCGCGATTCTTCCGCTTTGCCTTGCCGCGGAGATCGCCCAATACAGCAATGCCCTTCACAATCGGTCGCTCCGGGAGAGCGCCCTCGTTTCGCGTGGTGAAGCCATCCTCGCCCGGCAGAGCAGCGCGCTCCAGGAATTGAACATCCTTCTCGAAACGATTTCGGCGCTTCCCCTCGGCAATCCGTCAAACAGCAATGTCTGCGACGAAACTTTCCGCCGTATCGTTTTGCAGAACCGCAAGATTTCATCACTTCACCTGATCGCACTTGACGGCGAGACCGTCTGCCGCACCCCGCAGCTTCGTCCGGGCGCTGACGGAGACATGCAGGACAAGTGGTTCGAAAGAGCCATTGAAGTTCAGCAATTCGCTATCTGGGCTCCCCCGCCGGCAACAGGAACAGAAAAGGATGCGGACCAGAACCGGGAACTGATTGCTACCCTGCCGATCTACGACGCCGACAGGCGTGCGATAGGCATTCTTGGCGCGAAAGTTCCCTCCCGTTCGCTCACCTTGTCGATACAGGAAACGGATCTGCCCGACGCCTCCGCCGTCGCCATTCTCGACGCCAAGGGCACAATACTTGCCCAGCGCGCAAAGGGCGTCCCTGTCGACGAGTGGCTGCCGGCGGCACGAAGCCGGGAGGCGGACGCCGGGCTCATGTCCGGGGCCTATGTTCTAACCGGTCTGGATTCAATCAAACGCACTTACGTCGTTGTCGCGCTGCCGGGGAATATTTTCGGCATCTACGCGCAAGATGCGGAAGAACTTTCGTCGGCGGCCCGCGCACTTCTCTATTTCATCATCGCGTTTCCGCTTCTCATCTGGATCGTGGCGAGTGTCACGGCCGGCCGCGCGACGGAGCGTATCGTGATCGAGCCGCTGAACAATGTCCGTCAGGCGATCCGCCGCTACATAGCAGGCGACGATACCGCGCGTGTCGAGAGGGACACGAATGCGCCGGAGGAGGTTCAGGCGGTCGCCACCAAGTTCAATACCATGGCCGACACGATCCAGGCGCGCGACGAGGCCCTGCGAGCCGCACTCGATCACCAGAAAGCTCTTGTCCGGGAGATCAACCATCGCGTGCGGAACAACCTTCAGGTTATGAACAGCCTGCTCAACCTGCAGAGCCGACGTGCCAAGACGCCGGAACAGGCGGCTATCTTTCTCGACGTCCAGCGGCGGCTCAACGCACTCGGTATCGTGCACGCCGCCTTCTATCAGGGCGACGATTTCCGCTCGGTGGACCTCAGCATCCTTCTCAAGGACCTTTGCCAGTCGACGGAGCGACACCTCTCGAGCGAGTGGGGACGCCCCGTCCTGAGCATGCATTGCCCGTCTCCGGTTTTCGCGCGCCCCGATGCCGCCCTCACCCTCGCCTTTCTCGTCACCGAGTTGATCGCAGATGCGACCTCGCGGCTCTCCCCTGAGGGCCATCCGGCGACCCAGATCGATTTCGACCTCGCCGAGCAACCGAGAGGCGGTTCCATTCTCACCATGAAGGTCGACCAACCCGTGCTCGCAGATCTGATGGAGAACCGCCCGGACGAGGGTCATATCAATCTCTTTCGGGGTCTGATCCGTCAGCTCCGCGCCCATATGGATGTCGATGAACCCGGTTGCGTCGTTACCGTTTCGCTGCCGGTTCTTGTTTAAAGACAAATCACACAAATTTTTTTGATCTGAGAAGGAACCAATCCGTTCCGGCCCGCGTTATCTGGGTGCAATTGCGATGGTGGCGTCTCCCCGGAGCCAGCAACCTTTGCAAGCCCCCCGGTCCAGTTTTATCCCCGCCCCCCAAGCCCCACTGGATCGGGGGCTACTTCTTCCCAAAAATTTCCTTCGCACTGTCCGCGCAGCGAGCGCGCGGCGGCGTTTCGCGATTCTCGAGCGGCAAAGAAAAACCCGGCCGGTTTCACCGGCCGGGCTTATCGCCTTGGCAGCGGATGACGTTACATGTCGGTCTGCTGCGGAACCTCGTCGGCGTCATAATGGAACTTCGGGGCCTCGCGAAGTTCGTCCTGCGTCATGGAGAGGTTGAACGGTTCACCGGCGGGCGCCGCGCCGAGCTCGGCCACCTCGACGGCGACCTGATTGTCACCCATTTCCAGAAGACCACCGAACTCCACGACCGCATACCTGGCCGTACCGCTTTCGCTCATGATCAGATCGGTCACCTCGCCCGAGCCGTCATCGGCCGTTGCCAGCGTCACTTCGCGGTCGAGCCAGGTGCTGGCGAGGCGAGTGCCGGACTCTTCCAGCGGAGCCTTGTCGAACTCGGAAACGCTCTCAAGCGCCTTGGCCGTCATGCCAATCCGCACGGTGCGCTCGTCGTTTTCGTCGCGCGTTATGGATGCTCCCTGAAAGTCGATGGCGACATCCTTGCCGCCAAAGCCGAACACGGCACCGTCGGCGACGATGATCTGCTCGATGGAACGGTCCTCCGCCAGGGCCAGATCGTCAACGACGCCGACTTCCTCGCCGTCCGGGCCGACGACGCTCGCGCCGATCACGTCGCGGGCGGAAATCGCCGTTGCGGACATGATGGCGGCCTCGCCGTCGATGGTGAGCACGTCCGCACTTTCATTGAGAGATCCCGTCAGAAGTTCCTCCGGCGTCTCGGTCGCAGCCTGCGTGTCCTGCTGCTCCGCCGGCGTCACTTCTTTCGACGTATTCTGCATATCGTCCGATGCCGCATAGGCCGCCGACGCAAAAGCCATCGAGGCAACCAGCGCGGTCGTCGTGAAAAGCCGCTTCATGGTATTTCTCCTTCGTGCCATCTGGGTGCGCGGGGTCGCGCAACCCTTGTCGTATCAACGGGCCCGGGAAGGCGGCGTTCCGAATCTTATTGTTGCTGCATTGGCGCCGGATTTGCCCTGATCGAGTTCCATCCGCGTTCCACAACGCGGCGTGAAAGGCGAGCCGGGTTCCGTCATCTGGGGTAAGCTCACGCACACTCGTACCTGCGCGACGGGAGGGAAGAATGACAGTTCGTTCGACGAAGGTGACTTTCACGGGTTCGCAGGGAGAGCCGCTGGCCGCTCTGCTCGATCTTCCCGTCGGACCCGCGAGCGCCTATGCGGTCTTCGTTCATTGCTTCACCTGCTCAAAGGACATTTTCGCCGCCGCTCGCATCGCGGGGGCGCTTGCCGCGCGCGGCATAGGGGTGCTCCGCTTCGACTTCACCGGGCTCGGAATGAGCGGCGGAGAGTTCGCCAACACGAATTTCTCGTCCAACGTTGCCGACCTTCTGTGCGCCGTCGACTTTCTGCGTGAGGAATACGAGGCGCCTGCCATCCTGATCGGACACAGCCTGGGCGGCGCCGCGGTCCTTGCCGCGGCCGGTGACGTGCCGGAAGCAAAGGCGGTCGCGACCATCGGCGCCCCGGCGGATGCCGACCATGTCACTCGCAGTTTCCAGGCGGACCTCTCGAAGATCGAAACGAGCGGCGAAGCCGAAGTCACGCTTGCCGGCCGGAAGTTCCGGATCCGCAAACAGTTTCTGGACGATGTACGGGAACAGAACCTTGCCGGGAAAATTTCCTCGCTTCGCAAGGCTCTTCTCATATTCCACGCACCTCTCGACCAGACCGTCGGCATCGAGAATGCCGCAAAGATCTTCGACGCGGTCAGGCATCCGAAAAGCTTTGTCTCGCTAGACAATGCGAACCACCTACTCGCGCGGCGGAGCGATGCGCTTTACGTGGCCGATGTCCTCGCGGCCTGGGCCTCGCGCTATATCGGTATCGAGGAGGCCGGCGACGACGCGGGCGATCCGCAGACCGTCACCGTGACCGAGACCGGCAAGGGCAAGTTCCAGCAGCGGATCGCGAGCGGCCCGCATCGTCTGATTGCGGACGAACCGGAGAGCCATGGCGGCTTCGATTCCGGCCCGAACCCTTACGACTACCTCTCGATTGCCCTCGGCGCCTGCACCTCGATGACGTTGCGGCTGTATGCCGACAAGAAGGGCCTGGACCTTGGCCGGATCTCCGTTGAGGTGGGGCACTCGAAAGTGCATGCGAAGGACTGCGAAGCCTGCGCGGAAGGCCGGGAGGGGTATGTCGACCTTTTCGAGCGAACCATCCATATCGAAGGTGGTCTGGAGGACTCGACGCTTGCGGAGAAGGTCGTCGAGATCGCGGGAAAGTGCCCCGTTCACCGAACGCTTGAGAAAAGTTCGGCGGTTCTGACAAAGCTGGCCGGAGACAGCGAAGAGGGCCGCGCTTGACCTGACGGACGCACTCAAAAACGCTGGTTCTGCGATCAAAAATGCGAGGCAATCGCATTTACACCCCTTTATGAAGCTTGTATGAACCCTTCATGGACTTGCGCTATCGCGCGCAGCGAGGGGAACAGCATGGCTTTCAGGACGACCTTTCGATCATTTGCCGGTGTGCTCACCGCCACGACGCTATGGGCCGCTCCGGCCCTTTCCCAGGAACCCAGCCCGGTCACCGTTTCCGAAGAGGAATCCAGCGCCGATGTGAAGGTGCATACATTGGAAGGCCTTCTGGTTACCGGCTCGGCCGAAAGCGTCCAGGAAGTCGGCGGTTCCGCTACTTTCGTTTCGAAGGAGGAGATCGAGAAGTTCTCCTACACGGACATCAACCGGACGCTGCGCCTCGTGCCCGGCCTCCAGATTCAGGAAGAAGACGGCTACGGCCTCAGACCGAATATCGGCATTCGCGGATCGGGCAGCGACCGCAACAACAAGATCGTCATCATGGAAGACGGCGTGCTGATGGCGCCGGCTCCCTACGCCGCGCCTGCCGCCTATTACTTTCCGCATATGGGCCGTATCGAGGCGATCGAAGTCGTCAAGGGTCCGGCGGCGATCAAGTACGGCCCGTCGACGGTTGCCGGCGCAATCAACCTCTTTTCGACTTCCATTCCGGATGGCGACGAGAGAAGCCTGTCCGGATCGCTCAAAGTCCTCGGCGGCGAGGACAGCACACTCCGCGTGCATGGCTATGGCGGCGGATGGATGTCGCTTTCGGAAGACTGGGACGTCGGAATTCTGGCGGAAACGCTGCAGGACCGCACCGACGGTTTCAAGGAGCTCGATGGCGGCGGTGATACGGGCTATCGCGTCCAGGATTATCTCGCGAAGCTGGCATTCAAAAGCACTGCGGAATCCGGACTGCGGCAATCCTTCGAGTTCAAGGTACAACGCTCGGACGAAGTCTCGGACGAAACCTATCTCGGGCTCACCCCCGCCGACTTCGCCGCAAATCCTTATCGCCGCTACGCTGCCAGCCAGGTCGATGAAATGAACGTCGACCACCTGACGCTGCAAGCCTCGCATCGAGTCGATTTTTCGAACGACCTCAACCTGACGACAACGCTTTACTACAACGACACGAGCCGCGCCTGGTACAAGATCAACGACGCACGGCTTACCGGCGCGCCGGCATGGACGAGCATTTCAAGCATTGTCGGCGATCCATCGGCCAACGCCGCGGAACTGGCCGTCCTCAAAGGCGCCGCAGGCGAAATCCGCGTCCGCAACAACAATCGCGAATATTACTCCGCCGGTATTCAGTCCGTTCTCGGATCGGCCTTCCTGACCGGCGACATCGCCCACTATCTGGAACTCTCCGTCCGCTATCACGAGGACGAAGAGGACCGCTTCCAGAATGACGATGTGTACACAATGGCGGGCGGACAGATGACGCTGACGACGGCGGGGGCTCCGGGCAGCCAGGACAACCGGGTTGGCGATGCCCAGGCCTGGTCGTTCTTCGTTCAGGATACGATCGACTGGGGCAAGCTGACCGTTACGCCGGGCCTGCGCTATGAAACGATCCGCCTGCGGCAAACCCGCTGGGGAGCAGCCGATCCGGGTAGAACCGGCCCGGCAACGGTCGCCGAAAACACAGTCGATGTCTTCATCCCGGGCGCAGGTGCCGTCTATTACCTCAACGACGCGTGGCAGATCATCGGCGGCGTGCATCGTGGATTCGTTGCGCCCGGCACCGGCTCCACCTCCGATGCGGAACGGTCAATCAACTACGAAGCCGGATTCCGCTACGGCGCCGGCGCTCTCAACCTCGAGGCCGTCGGCTTCTTCAACGATTATTCAAACCTGCTCGGCACCTGCACGGCATCGACTGGCGGCGGCTGCGCCATCGGTGCCCAGTTCGACGGCGGCGAGGTCGATGTGAAGGGCCTCGAGTTTACGGCGGGCTACGATGCCGCCGAGCTTCTCGATACGGCATGGTCCATTCCCGTTGCCGCGATCTACACCTATACGGATGCGGAGTTCAAAACGAGCTTCAACAGCGGTTTCGGGCCCTGGGGCAATGTCACTGTGGGCGACGAGTTGCCCTACGTGCCCGATCACCAGCTGACTCTGACGGCCGGTGTGGAGGGCGAAACCTGGCGGGCCAACGTCATTGCCAACTATGTTGGCGAGACGCGCTCGGTTGCCGGCCAGGGGGCAATTCCGGACAATCAGCTCATCAACGAACGGATTGTTCTCGATCTGTCGGCGGAGGTCGACATCGTTCCCGGAGTCAGCCTGATCGGCATCGTCGAGAATGTCACGGACGAGGTCTACAACGTCTCGTTCGATCCGGCAGGCGCACGGCCCGGCAAGCCTCGCACGGTGCTCGGAGGCATCCGCTTCACCTTCTGATCGTCCGGGTTCCAATCATGACAAACGGCAGGGTCAATCCCTGCCGTTTTCGCTTGTACGGCCGAGAATGCAAAACCGGCACGAGATGTTTCCTCGCGATTGTGGCTTCTGGGCCGCGAGGCGAGTCCGACCGGTAACTCATTCATTTTTATAGTTTTTTCCGATCTGGCCTTACAATTTCCCCCGCGCGATCCGCCGAATACCGATGCAGGCTGGCCACATTTTCCGACCGTCATCTCACTGTCATAAAAATGGAAACGAACCGTCACATGGCTCTGTTACGAGCGACGGCATGGGGGGTGTTCGCGGCGTTCGTCGCGGCTGCCAATCCTGCAACAGAAGCTCATCCACAGAACACGGAGACGTCAAATGACGTTGCGAAACATTCTGCTGGCCGGTACCGCACTGGGCGCAGCCGCCTTTCTCGCGGTACCCGCCTTCGCCGCCAGCAACACCCAGGCGGAACTCGACGCCCTGAAAGCGCAGATCGAAGCGCTGCAGCGGAAGGTCGACGACGTGCAGATCCAGCACGGCAACGCGATCAAGAGCCTCGAGGAACGCAAGAGCGACGTCGAGGTCTCGCTGAAGAACGGCCGTCCGGTCTTCAAGTCGGCCGACGGCAACTTCACTTTCGGCATCACCGGTCGCGCCCATCTCGACGTCGGCGGCTACGACCAGGACGACGCCAGCAAGGCCAACTTCGGCGGCTTGCGCGGCAACGCCAACTTCCGGCGCCTCCGTGTCGGTCTCAACGGCACGCTCGCCAAGGATTTCGGATACAATATCGAATTCAACTTCGGCGACAGTGGCACGGAATCGAACGCCCGCATCTACGAAGCGGTGTTGGCCTACAAAGGCATCGACGGCCTGCAGATCCTCACCGGTGCGACGAAGCCGCGGATGACGCTCGACGACTCGACGTCTTCGAACGACATTACCTTCATCGAACGCGCCACGGCAGCAAATCTCGCCATCAGCCCGGCGGCGGGCGAAGGGCGCATGCTGCTCGGCGGTATCTACAACACCAGCAATTTCTACAGCAGCGCCTTCTATTCCATGGGCACCGTCGGCAACAACACTTCGGCGGGCAACACGGACTTCGATACGTCGAACGCCGTTGGTCGTCTGGCCTACGCAACCTCACCGAAAGAAGGTGCGAACTTTCACTTTGGCGTTTCGGCTTCGCACTCCTTCAATCTGCCGGGCGACGCGCTTCGCCTCCGCGACCGGCCGGAACTCCGTATTGACCCGACGCGCCTGATCGACGCGAATTTCGGCGCCACGGTCGATACGGTCTCGGTCTATGGTCCGGAACTCGCGTTCAACTACGGCCCGTTCCGCGCTCAGGGCGAATACTACCGTTTCGACGTCAGCGGCCTCAACGCAAACCCCGACGCCGATCTTGACGCCTGGTACCTGCAGGCCTCGTGGATTCTGACGGGCGAATCCTACAACTATGACATCAAGAAGGCTGCCTTCAAGGGTGTGAAGCCTGCCAATCCCTTCGGCTTCGGCAACAAGGGCTCGGGTGCCTGGGAAATCGCGGCGCGCTACAGCCAGGCCGATCTCAACGACGCCAGCGCGGGCATCGCGGGCGGCGAGCAGGACATCATCACGGTGGGCCTCAACTGGTACGTCAACAACAACCTCCGTTTCATGCTCAACTACCTGAACGTGGATGTAGAAGACCGGGGCGGCGTCACCAACTCGAACTTCGGCCACGATGCGGTTGCGCTGCGCACGCAGTTCGCCTTCTGAGCCTACGTCCAGTCCGATCCTCGCAGATCGTCAGACGGCAGACCCCCGGTGGAGAAATCCACCGGGGGTTTTGCCATGGGGATAACCCGGCAAGCGGGGACAAATCGGGGCGACCGTCATCGAACTGTCACCGAACCGTCAAGAACGCGCCTCTTGTCCCCGCTGTGGCGGCACGGCATCGCCGATGCAGAACGGCAACGACAGAAAGGTCACAGCCGGAACGGCAAAAGTCACAGCGGGGATAAAGCCGCGGAACGTCAATCGAGACGAAGCTTCTCCCGCTCTTCCTCCGCGAACACCCAGGGGAGGGAATAAAAGCCCGCGATGACACCGTCACGCTGACCGTCCTGCGAGAGGACGTAGTCGAAGAAGGCAAGACTCACTTCGTTCTTCATGCCTTCGAGATGGACGAAGCGGGCGAGCGGATAGTCGGCACGGTAGGCGCTCGATGCACTGGGAGCGGCGCAGCCGCCGCCATCCGACACTTGCAGCGCCTTGACGCCGTCGCCCCGGTAGCCGGCAGGCGCGTAGCCGATGCCGCCCGGCGTTTCGGCGAGCCTGTCGAGCAGATCCGAATAGCGCGCGACGCGCACGACGCCGGGGGCGAAGGGCGCACCCGTGAGCGCGGCTTCGGCGAAGAAGTCGCTCTCGCCCGGCTCCGTCTCGCGCGCCATCGCAAGGACCGGCGTGGACGGTCCGCCCGCCATGCTCCACGACGGATTTTCGTCCGTGTAGAGAGTGTGCAGCGCGTCGAGCGGGATGCAGGCGAGCGGGTTCTCCGCGTTGACGAGAACGGCAATCGCCTCGACCGCCGCCCTGATCCTGACACCTCCCTCCGCGCCGCCGGGATGCAGCACGGTTTCCGGCTGCGCCATGCGGAAGCTCTCCGGCCAGAGCAGCAGGAGGCTCGCCGGCGCCGGCGCCCCGGCAACCGACGCCTCGCCCGCGAGGCCGGGACGCGGTTCATAGTCCGGGTAGCGCTCGTCGACCGCATGGGCGGGCGTGAGGGCCGAAAAGGAAAGAAGGGTGGCGAGAAGAAGGTGGCGTTTCATGGAGTTCCCGACATAGACACAAGCCTTCAAGGCATGACGGGGTTTTGCGACATGCGCGTGACATACTGAATAAGCCGAAGCGAATCCGAATTCCTACCCCTCCCCAAAATTTGCGGTGCAAATTTTGACCCTCCCTCAAGGGGAGGGTGGTCCAGATGGCTAAGGCCGAGCAAGCGGCTCCTGCCCTTCGCATGGCTCAGGGCGTTCGATGCTCGAAAAGGTCCACCGGACCTTTTCGTTCGCTTGCGCGAACCGCCTCTCACCCCACAAGGGGAGGGTGGGAAGAGAGGTGGCCATCGTATCTCATGACATCACGAGCACGGCGGCGCCGGCGAGGCGGCCGTCGCGGAGACGGGCCAGCGCCTCGTTCGCCTGCTCGAGCGGCAGCGTCTCGACCGTGGTGACGACCGGCACTTTCGGCGCGAGGGCGAGGAACTCCTCGCCATCCGCGCGCGTCAGGTTCGCGACCGAATGGAGCGAGCGCTCGCGCCAGAGAATGTCGTAGGGGAAGGAGGGAATGTCCGACATGTGAATGCCGGCGCAGACGACGCGGCCGCCGGGCGCAACGGCGCGGAGCGCGGCAGGGACGAGCGGCCCGGCAGGCGCATAGATGATGGCGGCGTCGAGAAGGTCCGGCGGCGCCTCGTCCGAGTCGCCCGCCCATTCCGCGCCGAGCGAGCGCGCAAACGTCTTCGCGGCTTCGTCGCCGGGTTTCACGAAAGCGAAAAGCCGCCAGCCTTCGTGGCGCGCCACCTGCGCGACGATATGCGCCGCCGCACCGAAGCCGTAGAGCCCGAGCGTCCCGCCCTCGCCCGCCATGCGGAGCGAGCGGTAGCCGATGAGCCCGGCGCAGAGAAGCGGCGCCGCTTCCGCCGCGCCATAGCCTTCCGCGACGGGAAAGCAGTAGCGGGCATCGGCAGCCACGAACTCGGCATAGCCGCCGTCGCGCGTATAGCCGGTGAAGAGCGCCTTCCCGCAGAGGTTCTCGCGGCCCGCGCGGCAATAGCGGCAGGTGCCGCAGGTCCATCCGAGCCAGGGAATGCCGACACGCGCGCCGGGCGTGAAGCCGGCGACGCCCTCGCCCAGCGCGGCGACGCGGCCGACGATCTCGTGGCCCGGCACGACGGGACACTTCGGATCAGGAAGGTCGCCGTCGACCAGATGAAGGTCCGTGCGGCAGACGCCGCAGGCCTCGACCTTCACCAGGACCTCGCCGGGACCGGGATGCGGTACGGGAAGCTCCGCGAGGCGCAGCGGCTTTCCCGGCGTCTCGAACAGCATGGCGCGCATGGTTTCGGGAAGGGACATGGCCGGGCTCCTTTGCGGGTCATGGTTTCACAAAGGGAGCGGGTATTCGAGGGGCCATAGACGTCGCCAATGTCGCAGCGACATGGTTTGCGCACGAAGGCGCGGAGACGCAAAGTGCCCGCCACAATCGTCACGGCCCGATTTATTCGGGCCGTCCACGTCTTTGCGGTGCGGCTGGAGGAGGAAGACCCCGGCTTTCGCCGGGGCAGGCGTGGATGGCCCGGACAAGCCGGGCCATGACGAATTTCTTTGAATGCTGTCCCGGCGGCAGGCATGGAGCCCGCCGCCGGGAAGGCGTTACTTCAGGCTGTGCGCCTTCGCGCGCGCGAGGTCTTCCTGCAGCGTTTTCGCGCCGAGGACGAAGTGGATGCCGGCCCAGGGCCAGACGATCATCACGGTGAGGAGCGCGTAGCGCAGCGACTCGTCGCCATAGACCGGATAATAGAGATCGCTGATGACGCCGACCGCCTGCGGACCCAGCCCCATGCCGATCATGTTGAGGATCAGGAAGAGGACCGCGGAAGCGACGGCGCGCATGCGCAGCGTGACAAGGCCCTGCGTCATGGCGAGGCTCGGCCCGATATAGGCCGCGCCCGCGAAGGCCGGCACGAGGAAGAAGCCGAGCGCCCAGTATTTGTCCATCGACAGATACATGCCGACCGCGAAGGGGAAGCAGACGGCCATGACGATCGCCACCACCCACATGTTCCAGCGAACGTCGCGCTTGCCGAAATAATCCGCGAGCCAGCTTGTGAGATAGGTGCCCGCGCCGCCGACGAAGCCGATGATGAGCGCGAGCCAGGTGCCGATTTCGCCGGCAGACATCTGGAACGAACGAATGAGGAAGGCGGGAATCCAGGTGACGCCCGCATAGCCGCCGAACGCCGCGAGCGCGCAGCCGAAAGCGATATGGCGGAAGGATTTCTGCGACCAGAGCAGCTTCCAGACTTCCATGACCTTCGGCGCGGCGGCCGATGCCTGCGAGGAGATGCCGTCGGCATGACCGCGCTCCGGCTCCTTCAGAGTGAAGCGGACGAGAAGCGCGATGAGGAGGCCCGGCGCGCCGACGATGAAGAAGGCCGCGCGCCAGCCATACCACTGGCTGACCCAGCCGCCGACGAGGAAGCCGATCAGGATGCCGATGTTGATGCCGAGGGAATAGATGCCCATCGCGGCGGCGCGCTTCTCCGGCGGGAACATGTCGGAGATCATGGAATGAGACGGCGGGCTCGAGCCCGCTTCGCCGATGCCGACACCGATGCGCGCGAGCGCAAGCTGGGCGAAGTTCGTCACGAAACCGCAGACCACCGTCATGGTCGAAAAGATGGTGAGCGCGAGCGAGACGATGTTGCGGCGGTTCGTGCGGTCGGCCCACATGGCGATCGGGACGCCGAGCGTCGCGTAGAAGATCGCGAAGGTGATGCCGGAGAGAAAGCCGAGCTGCGTATCGCTCAGCAGCAGGTCTTCCTTGATGGGCTGAAGCAGGATCGACAGGATCTGCCGGTCCACGTAGTTCGCCGTGTAGGCGGTCATCAACACGAACAGCGCATAGTTGCGATAGGCGGGCGAGAAGCCCTGCGACGGCGCAATGCCGCCCGCGGCGCCCGGAACGGCGCCAGCCCTGTCTGTCATTCTGTCCTCCCCGAATATCTCCCCCGGCCAGTTTCCTCCCCGCCGGGTTCGCGTTCCGATTGCGTGCCGAAATTTCCTGTTGCGCGAAGCGTAGCAGCGGGGGCGGGGAACTCAAGCTGCGCAATCGGGTGAGGGCATCACATCGACGTGGGTATGGGAGATGTGAGGAGGCGCTGTCGGCGGATGACCGTCTTGCGTTCCTCGCTTCCCTGCCCTCCGCTATCGCTCCGGGCGTTCAACCAGCGCCGTCATTGCGAGCCTCGCGCCGCGAGGCGTGGCAATCCAGGGCAGCACGCTCCTGAGCAAGCCGCCCCTGGATTGCCGCGTCGCGGCTTCGCCGCTCCTCGCAATGACGATCTAGAGATGCAGATTAATCGTGACGTCGGCGTCAGGAATGGCCATGTCCGATTTTGGCGAGCGGCGGGCGGGCGGGCGCTCTAGACTGCTGGCCATGAACGAGATGTCCACACCCATCATCGCCGCCGCGCCGCTCGACCCGGACCAGTGCTACCGGGCCATCGAAGCGAAGGATGCCCGTTTCGACGGACGCTTCTTCGTCTGCGTGTCGACGACGGGAATCTATTGCCGGCCGGTCTGTCCGGCGCGCGTACCGAAGCGGCAGCATTGCAGCTTCGTGCCTTCCGCAGCGGCCGCCGAGGCGGCGGGGTTCCGCTCCTGCCTGCGCTGCCGGCCGGAGACGGCGCCGGGAACGCCCGCCTGGGCGGGAACGGCGGCGACCGTTTCGCGCGCGCTGCGGCTGATCGAGGAAGGCGCGCTCGACGAGGGCCGCCTCGAAGACCTGGCGGCGCGACTCGGGCTCGGCGAACGGCAGCTCCGGCGTCTGTTCCTCGCGCATGTCGGCGCGGGGCCGCAGGCCGTCGCCGCGAACCGGCGGCTGCTGACCGCAAAACAGCTCATCAGCGATACACGAATGCCGCTGGCGGATGTCGCCTTCGCGGCGGGATATCAGAGCCTGCGGCGTTTCAACGACGCGATCCGCACCGCCTACGGCGTTGCGCCGACGGAAATCCGCCGCGCCTCGGAGACGCAGGCGGGGAGCAGCATCCGCATCCGGCTCGGCTATCGACCGCCGTTCGATTTCGACAGCGTCCTTTCCTATCTTTCGTCGCGCGCGTTGCCGGGCGTGGAAAGCATTGGTGCTGGACGTTATGCGCGCAGTTTCAATCTCGGCGGCGCAAAAGGATTTCTCACCGTTCAGCCCGCGGCGAGCGGCCATGCGCTCGAAGCGCGGGTGACCATGCTCGACGCCAGTGCGACCGCCCTGCCGATTCGCGCCATCGCCGCGCGGTTGCGCCGGCTCTTCGATCTCGACGCGGAGCCCGGCGCCATTGCCGCCGCCTTCGCGCGCGATCCCCTGATCGGGCCGCGCCTGAAGCGCGCGCCGGGGCTGCGCGTGCCCGGCGCCTTCGACGGGTTCGAGCTCGCGGTGCGCGCCGTTCTCGGGCAGCAGATTTCGGTGAAGGGCGCGACGACGATCGCCGGGCGCATCGTTGCCAAGTTCGGCGAGCCCGTGAGTGCGGAGAGGGAGGGCCTCACACATTTCTTCCCCTCGCCCGCACGGCTCGCGCGCGCGGACCTCTCCGGCCTCGGCCTCACGGGCGGGCGGATCGCGACACTGAAATCCCTCGCCGGCGCCGTCGCTTCGGGCGCCCTCGATTTCACGCCACGCGAAAGCCTGGAGGCGAAGATCGCCGAACTGACGGCGCTGCCCGGCATCGGCGAGTGGACGGCGCACTACATCTGCCTGCGCGCGCTTGGCGAACCGGACGCCTTTCCCTCCTCCGACCTCGGGCTGCGCAAGGCGGCGGGCGAGGGAGAACCCGTTCCGGCCGCCGCCCTCGAAGCCCTTTCGGAGCGTTGGCGGCCCTGGCGCGGCTATGCGGCGCTGGCGCTCTGGACCACCTGAAGGAGAAAGACATGAAACTTCCCGACGACGACACGCTCGCCACCGCGACGCTCGACACGCCCATCGGCCGGCTGCGTCTTGCCGCGACCGATGCGGGCCTTGCGGCGGTGCTGTTTCCGAACCAGAAGGACGCCGCTTTTCCGAAGCGGGACGGCAGCGCCAAGGCGCGCGCGCATCTCGACAAGGCCGTGAAAGCGCTGACGCGTTATTTCGAGGGAAAACAGACGGACTTCTCGGGCCTGACGCTGGCGGCGCAGGGCACCGATTTCCAGAAGCGCGTGTGGCACGCGCTCGCGCGCATTCCCTTCGGCCAGACGCGAAGCTATGCCGAGATCGCGCGCGCCATCGGCAATCCGAAGGGCATGCGCGCGGTGGGACTGGCGAACGGGAAGAACCCGCTTCCGATCATCGTACCCTGCCACCGTGTCATCGGCGCGGACGGCTCGCTCACCGGTTTCGGCGGCGGGCTGCCGACGAAGAAGTGGCTGCTCGAATTCGAAGGACTGGAGACACCGAGTTTCGTTTGATTACATTAATCCACCAAGAGACGCGAATTCCGCCGTATTCGGAACTTACCTCACACCGCAAATCGGGCTAGGCTTGCCGCCGGGGGAGCTTCTGGTCTGGAGGACATAAATGTTTGGCGACGGCTATACCGGCATTCTCGGCATCATCATCCTGATACTGAATATCTATGCGATCATCCGTATCGTGCAGAGCGGCGCAGAACCCCTCTGGAAGGCGATCTGGATCGTCGTCGTTCTTTTCCTGCCGGTCCTCGGTCTCATTCTCTGGTTTCTTCTCGGGCCGAAATAGCATCCTGTTTCGTCCGTACACGTCTTAACCCGCCCGCACAACATGCGGGCGGGCAACTCCCATTGCGAGAGGACCTCATGAGCTTCAAGGATTTTCTGGGTTTCGAGAAGATGATCTCGGCCAACCTCATCAAGCTGCTCTACTGGCTCGGGCTCGTCGTCATCGTTCTCTTCGTGCTGGCGTCGCTTGCGGGCTCGATCAGCACGATGAGCTGGAACGGCGCTCTCGGGCTGCTGCAATTCGTGGTGGCGCTGATCGGCGGCGTGCTCGGCGTGCTTTTCTGGCGGGTGATCTGCGAGATGTACCTGACCTTCCTGTCGATGAACGACAGGCTCGGCCAGATCCGCGACAAGCTGCCGGGCGCCTGAGTTTCAGAAGAGATCCGCGAGAGGAAGCGTCCCCCCGCGCGGAAGCGCGCGGACGGGAACGCTCCCCGCAAAGCGCGCGATCGTTTCCGCCGTTTCCTCGACGGGCACGGGGCCGGGCGCGGCCTCGCTCACCACGATGGCGCGCGGCGGGATGCCTTCGGCGCGCATGACGGCCAGCGTCGTCAGCGTGTGGCTGATGGTGCCAAGATAGGCGCCGACGACGAGGAGGGGCGCGAGGCCGGTCTTCGCGTCGAGCGCCTTCATCCAGTCGAGAACGGTGTGGCGGGTGTCGAGCGGCACCATGAGGCCGCCGACGCCTTCGATCACGAGAGGATCGTGTTTCCTGGCCGCACTCACGCATTCCTCGACCAGTTCATCGAAGTCGATTTCGCGTCCTTCGCGCTTCGCCGCCATGTCGGGCGAGAGCGCCGCCTTGAAGCGCCAGCGCGAGACGAGAGCGGCATTTTCAAACGTGACCGGCTCGCCCATTGCGGCGAGGAGCTGCGCGGGATCGCTTTCCGGAAATGTCTGCTCGTCGATGCCGCTCACCAGCGGCTTGATGGCGCGCGCCTTCAGCTCGCGCGTCAGCATGGCGGAGACATAGGTCTTGCCGATCTCTGTGCCGGAAGAGGTGACGAAGATGGGGGGCATGGTTACTCGGCGGCGCGGCGGGGTAAAATCCGTTCACGGACGAGGTCCGCGAGGCGCGCAATGTCGGCGTCGTCATGCTCCGCCGTGAAGGTGAAGCGGAGCCGCGCCGTGCCGGCGGGTACCGTCGGCGGGCGGATGCCGGTGACGAGGTAACCTTCCGTCTCGAGCAGCGCCGAAGCCGCGAGCGTCAGTTCGGCGTCGCCGAGAATCAGCGGCACGATGGGGCTTTCGGGGTCGGGCAGGTTCAGCGCGCGGGTGAAGGCGCGCGCCTTTTCGACCGGCTTCCTGCAGTAGTCCGGATTCGCGCGGATGACATCGAGCGCGGCGATGGCGGCGGCGGCGGTGCCGGGCGGGAGCCCCGTCGAATAGATCAGCGTGCGGGCGCGGGTGCGCACCAGGTCGCAGACGGCGCGGCTCGCGCAGAGATAGCCGCCATAGGCGCCGACGGCCTTCGAGAGCGTGCCCATCTGGAGGGGGACGGCGGCCTTTGTCTTTCCCATGAAACTCGAACCGCGGCCTTCATGGCCGACAACGCCGATCCCGTGCGCGTCATCCGTCATCAGCCAGGCGTGGTGACGCGCGGCGATTTCCGCCATCGCTTCGACGGGGGCGGCGTCGCCATCCATGCTGAAGATGCCGTCGGTGAGGATCAGGCAATGCTCAGCGGCATCGCGGTGCGCGGCGAGCAGGCTTTCGAGATGGGCCATGTCGTTGTGGCGGAAGATCTCGACGCGCGCGCCCGACAGTTTCGAGCCGGACAGCAGGCAGGCGTGGGAGAGTTCATCGGCGAGGATGAGATCGCCCTCGCGCACCAGCGTCGGGATAATGCCCATGTTCGCCATGTAGCCGGAACCGAAGACGACGCAGTCTTCGGCCTGCTTCCAGCCGGCAAGGCGGGTTTCGAGGGTGCGGAAGAGCGGGTGGTTGCCGGAGACGAGGCGCGAGGCGCCGGAGCCGGTGCCGTATTTTTCCGTCGCCTCGACAGCGGCGCGCTTCACCGTCTCGTTCTGCGAGAGGTTCAGATAGTCGTTGCAGCAGAAGGAGACGAGGCGGCGGCCGTCGCGGAAGGCAATCGCGCCCTCGCGCCGGTCGGTCTCGACGAGGCGGCGGCGCAAGGCCTGCGCTTCGAGCGCATCGAGCTTCGCTTGCGCGTAGTCGTCGAGGGTCTCTTCAGGGGGCTTCGCCATCACTCACTCCTCCCGGCGAGGAGGTATGGGCCGCGCGGGGTTCCCCGCGCAAGCCCTTTTCGTCATCCGGCTTCCGCTTCGCCTGGAAACGCTCCTCAAAAGCTCCCTGTTTTCAAGGAGATGCGCGAACTCGCCGCCAGCAGCGTACCGGCCTCAACCGGTGCTTCCTCCGGCTTCTCGACGCCCGCATAGGCGGTGGCGAAGAGCTCTTGCGCCGTGGCGATCTCTTCCGCGAGGCCGGCATGTTCCTCGCCGAGCTCAGGCTTCAGATGCGCGGCGCGCTTTTCGGCGACCTTCCAGAAGCCGTAACCATCGATCCAGGCCTCGTCGGTGCCGGCCGGGCCCATGGCCGTGTCGTACTGCTTCGCGGCGCGGTCGAACATGTCGGCCATGAGGGCGGCCTCGACGGCGGCCCCGCTGCTGTCGCTCGCCGGCGCCGTTTCCTCGGCCGCGTCGATCGCGGCATAGACCTTCGCGGCGGCGGCCTTGACCTCATCGGCGGGCGCGTCGCCCAGCGCGAGATCGACGGCTTCCGTCATCTCGTCGAGAAAGAGAGGCGCGCCCCGCTCCTCGAAGACGGGTTCGAGGTCGATATAGACCTCGGAAATCGGGTGGGCGAACATCTCGCCGCCCGCCTGGCGGCCGCCTTCGACCTCGAGCATCGCCTCGCCGGCAAGGTAATGGGCGCGGATGACGTCGAGCGCGGAAAGATAGGCGACCGGGTCCTTCGCGGCCTCGGCCGGGTCCACGCCCCGCTCGCCGCCTTCGCCCTCGCCGCCTTCGCCTTCACCACCCTCGCCTTTTCCCTCACCCTCGCCCTCGCCGGCGGCCACGAGGAAGCTGCCGGAAGCGGGTTTGCCCTGCGGCGCATCGGCATGGGAGCCCGCGCCTTCGCCGGCGGAGGACGAGGCCATGCCCGCGACCGCGCCCGAAGCCGCGATGAGGGCGGCGGCGCTGATGCTGGTCCAGAGTTTGGTGCGGTATTTCATGGTGGCTCCCCTTTGAGATCTTCGGCGGGTTCCTGTGGCGGCGGCGCGTTCCGGCCGCGATACTGGCCTCGACCTTTACCGCGAGGCGGATTAGTTTGCAAACGCTTTGCATTATCACGGGTTTGTGACGTTGTTTATCCAGATCGCCGATGTTCTGACCGCTTCCGAGCTGCGCCTGGCGGAGACGGTCTTCAAGCAGAAGGATGCCTTCGAGGACGGTGCGCGCACGGCCGGGCGGATCGCGAAATCCGTGAAGAGGAACGAGCAGGCGAAGCGCGAGGGCCTCGCCGCCGATTTCACCGCGCTCATCGAAAAGCGGCTGAGGAAGAACGAGGTCTTCCGCGCCGCCGCCCGCCCGCGCGACTTCATCCGGATTCTGCTGTCGCGCTACACGGAAGGCATGGAATACGGGCTCCATTCGGACGACGCCTTCATGGACGGCATGCGGGTCGACCTTTCCTTCACGCTGTTCCTCGCCGCGCCCGAGACCTATGAGGGCGGCGAGCTGATCGTCGAGGAACCGGCGGGCGAGCGCTTCGTGAAGCTCAACGCGGGCTCGCTGGTGCTCTACCCCTCGACGACGCTGCACCGGGTGGCGGCGGTGACGAAGGGCGAGCGGCGCGCCGCCGTCGGCTGGGTCCGCAGCCTTGTCCGGGGGGCGGAGGAGCGCGAGACGCTGTTCGACGTCGCGCTGGCGCTGCGTCAGGCGGAAGAGGCGGGAAACCGGGCGCTGACGGACCGGCTGCTCAAGGTTCAGGGCGCGCTTCTGCGCCGCTGGGGAGACTAGGGCAATCGGGCAAGCCGATTGCCCTCGATTCTTGTTTGCCCTCAAACGCCGGGCGCGCCCATCCGGGCGCTTGGCTTACGCGCCATAAGGCGCGGCGGCCCCAAGTCGGAACACTTCCGACTTGGGCTTCTTGATACATAAGAGGGAACTGGCCATATGCCAGTTCGTGGCGCCCTTGCCGTTTTCGGCAAGCCGAAAACGGTTATCGACACTCCGATGGCATCCATGCGGAATCTTGCATTGGGGCTCAGGCCGCCTATGCTGCCCGGAACATTCCGACGGTAATCAGTCAGAGAAGTGGCGGACATGACCATCCAGACCCGCATCGAAGAACCCAAATCCGCGCAGCCCGGCATTACCCGGCGCACCAATCCGGACGAGACGCGGCACGACTGGACGCGCGCGGAACTGCAGGCGCTGTTCGACCTGCCCTTCAACGATCTGCTGTTCGAGGCGCAGCTCGTGCACCGGCGCTGGTTCAAGGCGAACGAAGTGCAGATGTCGACGCTGCTCTCGATCAAGACCGGCGGCTGTCCGGAAGATTGCGGCTACTGCGCGCAGAGCGCGAAGTTCGAGACGGGTCTGAAGGCTTCCAAGCTGATGGAAGTGGAGAAGGTGCTCGCCGAAGCCCGCAAGGCGAAGGAAGCGGGCGCGACGCGCTACTGCATGGGCGCGGCCTGGCGCGAGCCGAAGGACCGCGACATGGACATGGTCTGCGCCATGATCGAGGGCGTGAAGGAAATGGGCATGGAAACCTGCATGACGCTCGGCATGCTTTCCGGCCAGCAGGTGCACCGCCTCGCGCAGACGGGCCTCGACTACTACAACCACAATGTCGATACGTCGGAAGAATACTATCCGAACGTCATCAGTACACGGACCTATCAGGACCGGCTCGACACGCTGGAGCGTGTGCGCAATGCGGGCATCAATGTCTGCTCCGGCGGGATCGTCGGCATGGGCGAAAGCGCGGACGACCGCATCGGCATGCTGATGACGCTGGCGACCCTGCCGGAACATCCGCAAAGCGTGCCGATCAACATGCTGATGCCGATGGAAGGCACGCCGCTCGGCCGGAGCGAGAAGGTCGACCCTCTCGACTTCGTGCGCATGATCGCGGTGGCGCGCATCGCGATGCCGAAATCGGTCGTTCGCATCGCCGCGGGACGCGAGCTCATGTCGGAAGAGCAGCAGGCACTCTGCTTCATGGCGGGCGCCAATTCGGTCTTCGTCGGCGACAAGCTGCTGACCGCGAAGAACCCGGAAGAGGACAAGGACCGCAAGCTCTTCGAGAAGCTCGGCATCGAACCGATGCCGGCGCATAGCTGCCCGTCGGAGAAGTGACGCGGCGAAGGATGTCCGTCCCGCCGCCCAATCCGCTCATCAACGATCCGCCCGCATGGCTTGCGGAGGGCGCGCCGCATTTGTGGCTGCCCTATACGCAGATGCAGACGACGCCGATGGCGCTGCCGGTGGTGAAGACCGACGGTGTGCGGCTGACGCTCGCGGACGGGCGCGAGCTTGTCGACGGGATTTCGTCGTGGTGGACGGCGGCGCATGGCTACAACCATCCGCATATTCGCGAAGCGGTGACGGCGCAGCTTGAAAAGATGCCGCATGTGATGCTGGGCGGGCTCGCGCATGAGCCGGCCTGCCGGCTTGCCACACGGCTGTCGGAAAAGCTGCCGGGCGATCTGGCCCACGTGTTCTTTTCGGAGTCGGGGTCGGTCTCGGTCGAGATCGCGATGAAGATCGCGGTGCAGTACTGGATCAACCAGGGAAAAAAGGGCCGCACGCGCTTCGTCAGCTTCAAGGGCGGCTATCACGGCGACACGCTTGCCACCATGTCGGTCTGCGATCCGGACGAGGGCATGCATACGCTCTTCAAGGGCGCGATCGCGGAGCAGTTCATCTGCGAGCTGCCGAGCGACGCGGAGAAGACCGCGGCGCTGGACACATTCCTCGGCGAGCACGCGCATGAGGTGGCCGCCGTCGTCACCGAGCCGCTGGTGCAGGGCGCGGGCGGCATGCGCTTCCATTCGCCGGAAACGCTGAAAACGCTCCGCGCGCTTTGCGACAGGCACGGCGTGCTGCTGATCCTCGACGAGATCTTCACCGGTTTCGGGCGGACGGGCACGATGTTCGCCTGCGAGCAGGCCGGGATCGTGCCCGACATCGTGACGCTGTCGAAGGCGCTGACCGGCGGGACGATGGCGCTGGCGGCGACCGTCGCCACTGCGCGCGTCTACGAGGCGTTTCTCGGCGAGGAGGGGGCACGCGCGCTGATGCACGGGCCGACCTATACGGGGAACCCGCTTGCCTGCGCGGCGGCGAACGCCTCGCTCGACCTTTTCGAGACGGAGCCACGGCTTGAGCAGGTCAAGGCGATCTCGCGCCAGCTCACGGAGGAACTCGAACCGGCGCGATCGCTCCCCGGCGTGAAGGATGTGCGGGTGAAGGGAGCCATCGGCGTCATCGAGCTGGAGCGGATCGGCGACCTCAACGCCATGAAGCGCCGCTTCGTCGAGGAGGGGGTGTGGATCCGGCCCTTCGGCAATATCGTCTACACGACGCCGCCGCTCGTGATCGAGGCAGCAGACCTTGCCCGCCTGACGGGCGCGATGCTGAAAGTAACGGCAGAGAGCAGCCGCTGACCGGGCCATATGTGTCGCGGCCAACACATTTTATGGTGGCATGCGCATTTTTCGCCGCCACATGTTGAGCCAGAATGGGTCACACATTACTCTCGGCCCGGGGGCTGATTCGGCCTTATCGGATATTCGATCACGCACATGCCGGCGGGTCGCGGGAGCGCGAAAGCTCATTCCCGGGTCGCGGCAAACGCGTCAATTTTTGGGGCCGCAGTCAAAGAAGTTGAACCGGCGGCCGGTCATCGGGAATAAGCCATGCATGTCATCGCGTTTGCGTCCCAGAAGGGTGGCTCCGGGAAAACCACGCTTGCCGGCCATATCGCCGTCGAAGCGGAGCGCCGCGGCGCAGGGCCCGTTGCCCTGATCGATACCGACCCGCAGGGGTCGCTCTCCCAGTGGTGGAATGCGCGCGAGGCCGAGCGGCCCTTCTTCGTGCGCGCTTCCGACAAGGGGCTCGAGGCCGATCTCGACAAGCTCAGGGACGGGGGCGTGCGCCTCGTCATCGTCGATACGCCGCCCGCCATCACCGCCACCATCGGCCATGTGATCGCGCAGGCGGACCTCGTGGTCATTCCGACCCGGCCGAGCCCGCACGACCTGCGCGCCGCGGGCGCCACCGTCCGGCTCTGCGAGGAAATCGGCAAGCCGCTCGTTTTTGCCGTCAACGGGGCCGCCCCCCGGGCCCGCATCACCACGGAGGCCGTTATCGCTCTCTCACACCACGGCCCGGTCGCCCCCTCGATCCTGCATCAGCGAATCGATTTCGCCTCCAGCATGATCGATGGCCGGACCGTCATGGAAATCGGCTCCTCGACCAAGTCGCCCGACGAAATCGCGGAACTCTGGCGTTTCCTCGACGACCGGCTGCAGGGCCGCGAAACCTCGCCGCTTGCCTCCGGTTCCTTCGCCTCCGGCCAGGCGTCCGACAGTATTCTTCGAGGCGCCGCCTGATGAACAAGAAGCCTGCCTCATTGACGAGCGACCTGCTTGCGCGCAAGGGTGAAGCCGGACCTTCCTCAGTGGATCCGGTTTCGCGCGTGACCCTCTCGCCCGGACGGCAGGAGACTCTGAGCGGAATCAGCGCAAATGAAGGTCCTTCCCGGGGGCTTTATGCCGCCCCTGCCACGGAGAGGCCCGAGATGTACGGAACGGACGAGGAAGAGCGGCCAAGCCCGCCCGAACCCGAAATCATCTACACACCGGAAGACGAGGATGGCGGCGGACGCACCCGGCTGATCGCCGGCGCCTTTGTCGGCATCGCCATTCTGGGCGGCGTCATCGTCGCCCTGTCGCTGAACGATGGCGGCTCGGGCGTCGCGCCCGTCGCGCCGGAGGTGACGTCCGTTCCCGACGCAACACCCGCGCCCGCCGAGACGGCGGAAGCGCCCACGACCGCTCCCGTGGCGGAAACGCCCGCCGAACCGGCCGCCCCGGAAGCGACCGTGCCGGGCGGCGAAGAGGCGGCGGAGACGCCCCCCGACATGCGCGCGAGCGCGGAGCCGGCCGCGCCCGAGAGCAAGGCGAGCGAGCCTGCCGCCGCGGAAGAGAGAGGCCCGACCTCGATCACGCCGCCCGCGGCCGCACCGGAGCCCGCGAAGCCCGCCGAAGCGGCGCCGCAGCAGACGGCCGCCGCCGAACCGGCAGCCCCTGCCCCGGCGGCCACGCCCGCGAGCGGCGGCGCTTACGTCGTGCAGATCATGGCGCTGCGCGAGGAAGGGGCGGCGAAGACCGCTTGGGCCGCGCTGCAGAAGAAGCATCCCGCGATCCTCGGCGGCCATGCGCTCGACGTCGAAAAGGCCGATCTCGGCGACAAGGGCACCTTCTACCGTGTCCGTGCCGCAGGCTTCGAGACGAAGGCGGCGGCGCAGTCCGCCTGTTCGAGCCTCAAATCCGCCGGTCAGGACTGCCTCGTCAAGGCAAGGTGAACGGATAGAACTTCGCGGTTCGAGCGTGTAGGTTCCCGCCAAACGACATCTGGCTGGAGGAAAATCTACATGGTCGAGGCAGTGATCTGGGACTTCGGCGGCGTGCTGACGTCGAGCCCGTTCGAGGCGTTCAACCGCTACGAGGCGGAAAAGGGGCTCGCGAAGGATTTCATTCGCGGCATCAACGCGACCAATCCCGATACGAATGCCTGGGCGCTGTTCGAACGCAGCGACTGTTCGCTGGAGGATTTCGACCGGCTGTTCGCGGAGGAATCGCACGCGAAGGGACACCGCATCCCCGGCCGCGACATCATCGAACTGCTGTCGGGTGACATAAGGCCCGAAATGGTGACGGCGCTGAAGCGCTGCAAGGAACGCGCGAAGGTCGGCTGCATCACCAACAACGTCTCGGCGGGCGAAGGCGCCGGCATGGCGCGCAGCGCCGAGAAGGCGGCGGCCGTGCAGGAAGTGATGTCGCTTTTCGACCATGTGATCGAAAGTTCCAAGGTCGGCATCCGCAAGCCCGATCCGCGCATCTACGAGATGGCCTGCGAGGCGCTCGGCGTTTCCGCTGCGGCAAGCGTCTATCTCGACGATCTCGGCATCAACCTGAAGCCCGCTCGCGCGCTCGGCATGACCACGATCAAGGTGGTGTCGCCGGAGCAGGCGCTGAAGGAACTGGAAGCGGCGGTCGGTTTTCCCGTCGCTTGAGACGCAGCGCCAAAGAGCCGTAAGCTGGTCCTCAAAAGAACAAGGGAGGACGTTTACGATGCTCAGGCCCAAGGCTCAGGCGATCGATCTCGGCGGCAAGCCGGATCTGAAAGATCCCGATCTCTACATGCGCGAGAACACCACGACGTGTTCCGCAAGTTGCGCGCGGAAGAACCCATCTACTGGAACCCGGAAGCGGACAGTTCGGGCTTCTGGGCGATCACGCGCTATGACGACATCGAGGCGATCTCGAAGAATCCGAAGCTCTTTTCCTCCGCCAAGAACAATGGCGGACACCGCATCTTCAACGAGAACGACATCGACGGGAACGACACCGACGCGAGCATGATCTCGATGGACCCGCCGGAACATGCAGGCTACCGCCGCATGGTGACGCCGGGTTTCGTGCCGAAGCGGATTTCCGACATGGAAGAGCGCATCCGCGCGCGCGTCACGCGGCTGCTCGACGATCTGCCGAAGACGGGCGAGGCGGAATTCATTTCCGCCGTCGCGGCCGCGCTTCCGATCGAAGTGCTGGCGGAACTTTTCGGCGTGCCGGAAAGCGACGGACCGAAACTCTTCGAATGGTCGAACGCGACGGTGGGCGAGGACGATCCGGAGCTGCGCGTTTCCGACGAATACATGCAGCAATGCATCGTCGAGATGGCGGGCTATGCGGCGGGACTCTGGCAGCAGCGGCTGGAGCAGCCCGGCGAAGACCTGATCTCCATGCTCGCGCATTCGAAGGTCGGCGGCGAGGCGATGACGTTCCCGACCTATATCGGCACCTTCATCCTGCTCGTCGTCGCGGGCAACGAGACGACGCGCAATTCGATTTCGGGCGGGCTGCTCGCGCTCAGCGAGAACCCGGAAGAGCGGCAGAAACTTCTCGACGATCCCTCGCTCATTCCAAGCGCGGTGCAGGAGATCGTGCGCTGGGTGAGCCCTGTACTGCATATGCGGCGCACCGCGACGGAAGACACGGAGCTTCGCGGACAGAAGATCAAAAAGGGCGACAAGATCGTGATGTGGTACGCCTCGGCGAACCGCGACGAGGAGAAGTGGGACGATCCCTACCGCTTCGACGTCACACGCTATGTCTCGCCCGAGACGGCGACGCAACTCGGCTTCGGCGCGGGACAGCACTTCTGCCTCGGCTCGCGGCTGGCGGAACTTCAGCTCCGGATATTGTTCGAGGAACTGCTGACGCGCTTCCCGGACATTCATGTCTCGGGACCGATCCGGCGGCTGCGCTCCAACTTCATCTATGGCATCAAGGAAATGCCGGTGCGCTATACGCCGGAGGCGTAGGGCTCACAGAGGAGCGCGGGTGAAGGGAATCTTCAGCTGGCCGAGAAAATTCTCGGGCATCGGGTTCTCGATGCCGATGTCGGCGGGCGGACGGCGCGGCGGGTTGATGTAGGTGCCGAAGATCATGTCGAAGAGCATGAGGTTCTCGCCGTAGTTACGATTGCCTTCATCGAGCACCTTCGAATGATGCCAGCGGTGCAGCTCCGGCGTGTTAAAGACGTAGTTGAGCGGTCCGCAGCGCATGTCGATGTTGCAATGGGTGAGCATGCCGATAACGGCCGTCACCGCGCTCACCATCAGAAGCACGGGCTGCGGCGCACCGAGGAGCAGGAGCACCGGGATGCCGACGAGAAGACCCGTTGCCGTGTCGACGACATGGAAACGGCCGGTGTTGAAGAACCAGAGCCGCGTCACGCTGTGATGCACGGCGTGGAAGCGCCAGAGCCAGGGCCATTCATGCGCCAGGCGGTGCTTCCAGTAGAGGCCCACCTCCACGATCACGAGACCGAGCGCGATCTGCGCGAGGAGCGGCCATGTTTCCGGCCAGAGCGGCCCACCCGACGGCTTCAGCCATTCGGCGATGCCCATGAAGACGATCACGGTGACGATCACCTGGGCGATGCCCTTGCTCAGTACCGTATGGGCGAGGTCGGGGCCCATCTGGCCGTCATTGGCGAGCCACTGCTTCTCGTGCGGCATGACGCGCTCAAGAAGCGCAATCGCCAGCGCCAGGGAAAGATAGGTCACATTGAAGGCAAGAATGCCGTGCCCCGCCTCCATCCCGAGATAAATCGGGAAAAGAGAACCGGCGGCCAGTCCCGGCCAGAGCAACTTCGATAGAACAGAACGCATGATGTCGCCCCCGTTGGCCGAGTGTAGCAAGCGGGCGAGGAGATGGAAGGGCGCCACGGCACCCTCCCCGATCCGTATTGCTGAAAGGTCCTAGTGACCGAGGCGGGCGGCCGCACGCTCCTTCGCGGCCGCCGAAGCCGACGAGCCGACGCCGATCTCCTCGGCCAGGATGGCGATCATCGTGCTTTCAAGGCGGTGCAGATGTCCATCGCCGAGCGCGATTTCCCAAAGCATCTCAACGACTTGCTCTTTTTCCTTCGGCCCGAAGCCCTGCGCGACTTCGCGCGTGAAAATGGATTCGCCCATCGGCACTTTCTGACGCTCCTCGGCAAGCGCGAGAAGGTCCGCCGCTTCCTCTCCGGAAAGCGAGAAATGCTCGATCACGACCCTCTTGATCGCGTCCCTTTCGCCTTCCGTGAACTCGTTGTCACGGCGAGCCGCCTCGACCAGAAGGGCCGCCGCCGCAAGCTGCTTCGCCGCCGGGCTCATGGGTTCGCTGCCGCTCGTGGTCAGACCCTTCTTGAGAGCGTTGCGGATTTTATCGAGCATTTCGTTCTTCTCTCCTACTCACGACTGCCATGAGGCGCAGCCTCTTCCCATTTGCCGCGCAGAGTAGCGCCTGACGTGTGCGCGCACAAAAGAAAAGGCCGCCGGAGATACCGGCGGCCTTTCGGTCTTTTCCGGGATTGCCCGGCTAGTGGACCGGGGCGCTCTTCTGCTTCGCCACGGGCCGCTTGCGGGGGAAGAGCATGTCCAGCACCACGGCGAGGGCGGGAAGCACGCTTACCGCCATGATCATGTTGACCATGAACATGAAGGAGAGCAGCAGGCCCATATCCGCCTGGAACTTGAGGTCGGAGAGAGCCCAGGTCGAGACACCAACCGCGAGCGTCAGCGCGGTGAAGAAGGTGGCCATGCCTGCCTCCTGCAACGACTGCCGGAAGGCATCGCTGATCGTCAGTCCCTCGCCCATGTAGTAGGGCACGCGGTTGTAGATGTAGTAGGCGTAGTCGACGCCGATACCGACCGCGAGCACCATCACCGGCAGGGTCGCCACGGTGAGGCCGATCTGCAGCACTTCCATGAACCAGTAGCCGAAGAAGGTACCGAAAGTGAGCGGCAGACAGCAGGCGACGACGGCGCGCCAGTCGCGATAGGTGAGCATGACGAGGGCGACGATCACCGCGTAGACCCACATCATCATGGGAAGCTCGGTCTCGGTGATTTCTTCGTTCACCGCCGCCTGCACGCCCATGTTGCCGGAGGCGAGACGGATGTTGACGCCCTCCATCGGGTTGTTCTCCCGCCATTCCTTCACGGCATCGACGGCGGCCTTGATCGTGGTCGCCTTCGAGTCACGCAGATAGAAGCTGTGCGGCAGGATGGTGCAGGTCTGGTTGTAGAGGGAGCTCGAGCCCGGGACGGTGTTGGCCGCCTGCGCCAGCGCCGGACGGTTGCGCGGAATATCCTTCCATTTCAGGTTGCCCTCGTTCCAGCCGGCGGCCGAGCCCTTGATGGCGAAGGGAAGCGAACCGACAAGCGTCACGTCCGGCACGTTCTGCATGTGCCAGGAGAACTGGTTCAGATACTTCATGTAGGAATAGGTGACGCAGCTGTCGGCCGGCGTCTCGACGACGGCGATCAGCACGTTGAGACCGAGTGCGTAGTCGCTGGCGATCTCGGTGGAGTCGAGATTGTAGCGGGCGTCGGGGCGGAGTTCCGGCGCGCCAGCATGCAATGCGCCCACGTGACGATGGGTCGCCTCGTTGACCGCGATACCGAAAAGCACCGTCGCGATGACGAGCACAATGGGCGATATCTTCGGATTTGCCACGAAGCCCAGCGACCGCATGATCTTGAGGCGGAACTCGCGCGAACTGTGGACGCGGTGGCGGAAATCCTCGCCGAACTTCAGATAGCTCACCAGAAGCGGCAGCATGATGAGGTTCGTGACGACCTTCAGGATGACGCCGATGGAAGCCGTGATGGAAAGCTCCCGGATCATCGGCACGGGAATGAGATAGAGCGTCGCGAAGCTCACCAGCGTGGTGACCAGCGCCATCGATCCGGGCACGAAGAGGCGTGAGAAGGCAGAGCGGGCCGCCGTTTCGGCGTCGGCGCCGTCGGCGATCTCGGCCGTGACGACGTTGATCTGCTGAACGCCATGACTGACACCGATGGCGAAGATAAGGAAAGGTACCAGAACAGCGAGCGGGTCGAGGCCGTAGCCCAGGAAGGTCAGAAGGCCGAATTGCCAGACGACCGAGGTGAGCGAGGCGAAGAGCGTCGCCGCGGTGAGCACGATCGAGCGCGCGTAGAGATAGAGCGCAAGCGCCGTCAACGCGAAGGCGAGAGCGAAGAAGTAGACGACGGTTTCCGCGCTGTCGGCGATGTCGCCGACGAGTTTGGCGAAGCCGATGATGCGGACGGTGTAGTCCTCATTCTCGTATTTTTCGCGGATCTGCTTTTCGAGCTTGGCGGCGAGATCGAAATAGTCGAGACGCTCGCCCGTCGACGGATCGTAGTCCTGCAGTTCGGCAACGACCATGGCGGAGCTGAAGTCGTCCGCCACCAGGCGGCCGACGAAGCCGCCGCGGATCACGTTGCTCTGAATTTTCTGGAGGTTCTGCGGCGTCATGCTGTCCGCGGTGACGCGGCCCGATATGACGTCGTCGGCGGAGATGCCGTCTTCGGTGATTTCGATGTAGCGGGTGTTCGGCGTCCAGAGCGATGTCACCGTGTGACGGGAGACGCCGGGAAGGAAGAAGATGTCGTCGGTGAGGTCCTTGTAGACCTTGAAGAATTCCCTGGTCCAGACATCGCCTTCGTTCGGCTCGAGCGCGACGATGATGCGGTTCGAACCGAAGAGCTGTTCGCGATACTCCGTAAAGGTCTGGATGTATTCGTGGCCGACAGGGAGCTGCTTGTCGAAACCGGCCGTCATGCGCAGCTGAAATGCGTAGAAGGCGGTGGCGATGGTAAACGCGAGCAACCCCAGAAGAATTATCGCGCGGAGCCGGAATACGACATTCTCGAGAAACTTAATCATCGACTGTACCCATCATTCCCCTTGCCGGACTCCCCCGGGGGAGCGCGGCACCGTTGCAGATCGCAGTTCTGCCGGGGACGCAGACGGGACAGCGGCGTGCTGTCGATCGATCTGCGGCCACGACCGGCCTATAGCTTCCGGAGGATTGTCCGTCTTGATGACGGATACGGCCTTGCGGGCCGCTTATCCCCGATCATTGCGGGCGCATGCCGCCTTTTCGGCGATCACGCACCCTTGATATTCGTCGGGGTTGTTGCCCCCTCCCAAGATGCCGCTCTCTCGTTGGCCCCCGGCCTGCCGCGCTTCCCCGCGCGGCCGGGACGGACCGGTCATCTTCACTCATTCTCACCTACCACATTCGGGGGCGATTTGTAACAGTTGCGTAGCGTGAATCCGCGAAGTTGGGGACTTGCCGGTCAGGACTCACAAAAATGACGGGTCCGTCATTTTTCTCTTGACGCTGCGGGGGCGCCCCCTATTCTCGACGCCAAACAGACAGACCGGCGGGGAGGCACATTGCCCCTCGAAGACCGGCACCATGCGCTTTCCGGCAGACGCGCCGGCCCGACATTCTGGAGGACCCGATGACCGAGATTCGGCAGATCACCAAAGACAATGCCTATGACGCCGTCGCGCCGGACGATTTTCCCGCGATGATGGAAGTGGACCGCTACAATGCGCGCTCCACCGCCTTCGACAAGATCATCTCCGCGACCCACGACCATTTCTGGGATCCGCTGGACAAGAAGTACATCGACTTCACCGAACCCTTCGATCTCGAAAACCAGATGATCATGCCGGAAGAGATGGTTCCGGAATTGAAGCTTCCCTGCGTGCAGGCGCTCGACAAGAAGGCCCAGGTGAAGCTCGCCAATGAAAGCGCACGCTGGGCGCTCTCCTCGATCCTTCACGGCGAACAGGGTGCGCTGAACCTCTCGGCCTCTCTCTGCCACATTCTCCGCGATCCGGGCGCCCAGGAATATGCGGCGAACCAGACCCGCGAGGAAGCGCGTCACGTCACCGCTTTCGCGAAGTATGTGCAGGCGCGCTGGGGCAAGCCGCTGCCGGTCGGCACGACGCTGGGCGGCCTGCTGACCAACATCGTCGGCGCGCCGGAGGTCTACAAGAAGATCGTCGGCATGCAGATGCTGGTCGAAGGTCTCGCGATGGGCGCCTTCGCGACGCTTTACGCGAAATCGAACGATCCGCTGCTCGTGAAGCTCACGCAGCTCGTCATGACGGACGAAGCCTTCCATCACAAGTTCGGCAAGATCTGGGCGGACCGCACGATCCCGAACCTGTCGGAAGAAGAGCAGAACATCATCGAGGACTGGGCGGCGGAGTGCTTCCAGACGCTGCTGTTCAACCTCGTGAACCCCGAGCAGAAGCAGGTCATCTATGGCGAGTTCGGTCTCGACTGGCAGCAGGTGCAGCTCGAGATGCTCGAAGCCTTCGGCGATGACGACCGCCGCGAAGCGATGAAGGAAGGCACGAACATCTTCCGCGTGCTCATCAAGACGCTTCTCAAGGCCGGCATCATCACCGATCGTACCAAGGCCTTCTACGCGACCTATGTCGACATGGAAGAGCTTCGTGGCGAAGGCGACCGGATGGTCGGCGACGACATCGCCGAGGACGGCATCCGCTATCTGCAGAAGATCAATTTCGGCACCAATGTGGACGCGCTGAAGAACGTCTCCGTCTCGGCGGCCGAGTAAGTAGCGTAACGCGTCAGGAGCAGAGTTCCCTCAAACTCGATCCCTCGAACAAGCTGGGCGGCACCTTCGGGTGCCGCCCTTCTTGTTTACGCCCTGGCGAAAAGATTGAGGCCGGGCATGGATTTCTCCAGCCCGGCCTCTCGAATTTCCACTAGCGAAAAGCGGCCTCAGTGCGAGCGCTTCGGCACTTCGACCATGAGTTCTTCGTAGCCCTTCACGAAGCTCGAATGAACGCGCCGCGGCTCGGCCAGAACCTTGATCTGCTTGTCGGGCCAGCGCTTCAGAATTTCTTCCCAGATGATGCGGAGCTGCATCTCGGCGAGACGGTTGCCCACGCAGCGGTGGATGCCGAAGCCGAAGGAGAGATGCTGACGCGCCCGCTCGCGATCGATCACGAGTTCGTTCGGATTCTCGATCACGGTCTCGTCGCGGTTGCCCGAGACGTACCACATCGCAACCTTGTCGCCCTTGGCGATCCTGGTGCCGGAAATTTCCGTGTCCTCGAGCGCAGTGCGGCGCATGTAAGCGAGTGGCGTCTGCCAGCGGATGATTTCCGCCACCATGTTCGGGATGACGGAGGGGTTCGCCTGGAGCTTCCTGTACTGGTCGGGAAACTGGTTGAGCGCCAGCAGACCGCCCGAGATCGAATTGCGGGTGGTGTCGTTGCCGCCGACGATGAGGAGGATCAGGTTTCCGAGATACTCCATCTTGTCCATGTTCCGCGTCGACTCGCCATGCGCGAGCATGGAGATCAGGTCGTTGCCCGGCTCCTTCGCATTCACACGTTCGTTCCAGAGGCCGATGAAGTAGTCGGCGCATTCGAGAAGTTCGGCACGGCGCGCTTCTTCCGACTCGATGATGCCGGAATCCTCCGACGCCGTCGCGACGTCGGACCAGCGCGTCAGCTTGCGGCGTTCCTCGAAGGGGAAGTCGAACAGCGTCGCGAGCATCTGCGTCGTCAGTTCGATCGACACCCTGTCGACCCAGTTGAAGGGCTGGCCTTCGGGCAGGCTGTCGAGAATGTTGCCGGCGCGTTCGCGGATCGTACCTTCGAGCTTGGCGAGGTTCGCAGGGGCCACGATCGGGCTGACCGTCTTGCGCTGCTCGTCATGCTTGGGCGGGTCCATCGCGATGAACATCGGCAGCTTGAAGTCCTCGTCCTGGTCGCGAAGCGTTATTCCGCCCTCGGACGAAAACACCTGGTGGTTGGTGTCCACCGCCATGATGTCCTTGTAACGCGTCACCGACCAGTAGGGGCCGGCTTCCTCGTTGGTCTCGCAGAAGTGCACTGGCGCTTCGCTGCGGAGACGTTCGAAGTAGGGCCACATCGTATTGTTCTTGAAGAGAAGCGGATCGGCGACATCGATCTCCGCCAGCGGAGTCGAATAGGCTGCGTCGCGCGCTTCGTCGGCTTCGTATTTCACCGCTGCGTCGCTCATGGGTTTCCTCCGGTTCTGAGATTCCGTTGCGTCAAGCATAGCGGAAAACACGGACCTTTCATACGCAAAATGACGGCCGCGTCATTTTTTTCATGTGAAGGAGCTTAACACCGGGAGCCGCAGGCTGAAAACAAAAATGACGGATGCGTCATTTTTGGCGGATTCGGGGCGAATTTCGTTCGTCAGTCGCCGAAACGCTGCCGAGCGGCCAGAGCAAGGCCCGTTGCAACGGAGGTCAGTTCGCCTCCGCCCGCGAGTTTCGCGGTCCCGAAGCGGTCGGCGAAGAGGCCGCGAACGGCCGGGATGAAGGAGGAGCCGCCGGTCAGGAAGACCCTGTCGACTTTTTCCGGCGCGGTTCCCGTCTCCTCCAGCAACCGGTCGACACAGGCCGCCATCTCGGCGAGCTCCGGCGCGATCCACTGCTCGAATTCGGCGCGCGTCACAGCCGCGTCGATTTCGACGGGCGCGAGATCGAAACGGAGCCGCGCCTCGTCCGCGCCGGAGAGATCGACCTTCGCAGCCTCCACCGCGCGGTAGAGCGCGAAGCCGCGCTCCTCCTCGATCAGCCGCGCGAGCGCCGCGATCTCGTCCGCCGCTTCGGCGGTCTGCCGGATTTCTTCCAGCATGCGGCGGGTCTTGCGCGTGTTGATGAGGCTCAGCTCGTGCCAGCGCTTCATCGTGTCGTAAGGCCAGGAGGGAACGGGGAGCAGCTTGGTGCCGCTTCTGTAGTTCGTGCCCTTGCCGAGGCGCGGCGCCACGCAATGCTCGATGAGGCGCGCATCGAAGGCGTCGCCCGCGAGCCCGACGCCCGAGACGCCGACGATCGTTTCGCCGCGCTCTCTCAGCTTGCGCATGCCGGGACCGACATGAAGCAGGCAGAAGTCCGAGGTGCCGCCGCCGAAATCGCCGATCAGCACGAGCTCGTCGCGGTCGAGCGAGGTTTCGTAGGCGTGGGCGGCGGCGACAGGCTCGAACTCGAAATGCACGTCGGGAATGCGAATGCCGTGAAGCGCGGCGCGCAGCCGCGACACGGCGAGTTCGTCATGTTCGCTGTCCGGTGTGCCGAGGCTGTTGCGCACGAAGCGCGCGGGACGGCCCACGACAACCGGCCGCTTCAGCATTTCGGCCGTCAGCGTGTCCGCTTCCTCGCTCGCGTCGATCATGCGCGCAACGATGAAACCGACGAGATTTTCGAGCGTGAAGCGGCTGTTGAAGATGCTCGTCGAGGTGAAATTCGGGTTGGCGAGATAGGACTTCACCGACTGGATGAGGCGGCCCTCGGCGCCGCGTTCCAGATAGGCATCCATCGCGGCCGGACCGGCAAAGGCATGCGGACGCCCGTTCGCGTCGCGCTCGTCGTCGTCGAAATAGAGAATGGAGCGGAAGGTCGACAGCGTTTCGCCGCCGTGACGCACCGGGACAAGCCGGGACGCGCCTTCAGGGGAAGCGACCGCCAGCGCACTGTTGGTCGTCCCGAAGTCGAGACCGATAAACATGGGAAGCACCTCGTATCCGTCTGACCGGCGCGCGGACTGAAGCACCGGCCACAGCAATACATCTGAGGAAATCCGGGAGCCGGAAACGCGGGACCCCGGGGCGAAAGGGCCGCGAGAAATACAGGCGAACGGGGTGTTTGTCGAGTCCGAAGCCCTTTTTCCGGTGGTTTCCGGTCCCTTGCGCAAAATGACGCAGGCGTCACTTTTGCGTTGCTTGTGCGGCGCACAAATACCCACATTTGAAATAAGGAAATAGACGGGACCCGCCCGCCGATCAGAGTGGAGAGACAGATGACGGCCACACGCCAGATCACCAAGGACAATGCCTACGACGCCGTTTCGCCGGACGACTTCCAGGCGATGATGAATACCGAGCGCTACAACCGGCGCTCATCGGCGTTCGACAAGATCATCTCGGCGACCCACGACCATTTCTGGGACCCGCTCGACAAGCGCTATATCGACTTCGCCGAGCCCTTCGACAGCGAAAACGAGATGATGATCGATCCGGAGCTCGTGCCGGAACTGAAGCTCCCCAGTTTCGAAAAGCTTTCCGAGAAGGAAAAGGTCCGCTTCGTCAACGAGACGGCGCGCTGGATGATGTCGGCGATCCTGCATGGCGAACAGGGCGCGCTCAATCTCTCCGCTTCGCTCTGCCACATCCTGCTCGATCCGGGCGCGCAGGAATATGCCGCGAACCAGGCGCGCGAAGAGGCCCGCCACGTGACCGCCTTCGCGAAATATGTGCAGTCGCGTTTCGGCAAGCCCCTGCCCTGCGGCGAGACGCTGGCGAACCTGCTCTCCGAGATGGTCAACGCCAAGGAGGTCTACAAGAAGATCGTCGGCATGCAGCTCCTCGTCGAAGGCCTCGCGATGGGGACTTTCGCGACCTTCTTCAACACGGCGCGCGATCCGCTTCTGGTGAAGCTCTGCCAGCTCGCGATGACGGATGAAGCCTTCCACCACAAGTTCGGAAAGATCTGGGCCGACCGCACCATCCCGAAACTTTCCCAGGAAGAGCGCGACATCATCGAGGACTGGGCGGCCGCCGTTTTCCAGACGCTGCTCTTCAACCTCGTGAACCCGGAACAGAAGAAACTGATCTATGCCGATTTCGGACTCGACTGGCAACAGGTCCAGGCCGAGATGCTGGAAGCGGTCACGGACGAGGACCGGCGCGAGGGCATGAAGGATGCGGCGAACGTCTTCCGCGTGCTGGTGAAGACGCTGCTCAAGGCCGGCATCATCACGGAACGCACCCGCGCCTTCTATGCGACCTATGTCGACATGGAAGAACTGAAGAACGAAGACGATCGCATGGTCGGCGACAACATTGCCGAACAGGGAATCGAATTCCTGAAGACGGTGAACTTCGCCAAGAAGAAGAATCCCATCCAAAGCGCGGCGGCGGAATAGGTTTTCCCGACGGGTCCTCACCAGAAGGGAATGACTGGGGCGGCTTCCATCGGAGCCGCCCCTTTTTTCGTTCCGGCGAAGGCGCGCGCTGATAGAGTGCCGCCTCATGAACGATCTTCACGCCAGTCTCGCGAGCGAGATTCCAGACCTTCCCGCCGGCCCCTGGCCGCTTCTCGGCGAAGGCGTCTGGGGCACCGTCCACGATCTCGGCGACGGCACCGTGCTGAAACTGGTGCGCCAGAATGGCGGCCTCGGCACGGGCGCGAGCAAACATTTCCGCGAAGCCTCGGCGCTGCGCCTCCTCGGGGGCATGACCGGTCTGCGGCTTCCACAGCTCGTCGATGCAGGGCGGTTCGAGAACGCCTATGGCTTTTCCGGGCCGCCTCTGGCGGGCTGGCTCCGGCTCGGAAAACTCGCGGGCCGTCCCGCGGACGAGGGCGGGCTCTATGCGCTGAAGACGGAAGAACGCGAGCGGCTCGGCGAAGAGATCGGTGCGGCGCTTGCCGATTTTCACGACGAGGGCAGGGCGCTGGCGGGCGAGGCGGCGAAGCTCGGCAATCCGGGCCTCAGAAGCATCGACGAGGCGATGGCGCGGATCAGTGCGCCGGAACAACGCGCGCGCCTCGAACGGCTGAAGGAGATGATCGCGGCGGAAGAGGGCGAGCGCGTGCTGCTGCATGGCGATCTCAACTTCTCGAACATCCTCGTCGCGCGGGGCGAGCGGCCCGGCTTCATCGACTTCGCGGAGGCCGGCGCGGGCCTGCCGGAAGAGGATTTCCGGCATTTCGAAAACCCGGGGCCGCTGCGCGATGCGATCTTCCGCACCTATGCCGCCATATCGGGCCGCGCCATCGACATGCAGCGCGTTCGCATGGCGATCGCGGTCAACGCCGCCTGCTCGCTTGCCATCGGCAGCAATGCGGGCCACCCGCGCGAAGGCATGCGCCGCGTGAGCTTTCTCGACGAGGCGTTGCGGGCCGCGGGCATCGAGGCTTAGCTTCTTCCATGGCAAAAGACGATCTTCCCGATATGCCGGACATGGAGACGGACGAGTTCCGTCTCTTCGACGGGCGGCAATCCGCGACGGCGGCGAGCGTGCAGCGCGGCGTCTGCCGCCTTCTCGCGCAGATGGGCTATGCGCCGGTAACGGAACTCACGCTGGCGACGGGGCGGCGCGTCGACATTCTCGCGCTCGGTCCGAAAGGCGAAATTGCCGTCATCGAAATCAAGTCGAGCCTGATCGACTACAGGACGGATGCGAAGTGGGAGGAGTATCTCGACTTCTGCGACCGCTTCTATTTCGCGGTGCCGCCGGAGTTTCCGCGCGAGGTGATCCCCGAAGAAGTCGGGCTCGTCGTCGCCGACCGCTATGGCGCGGAAATTCTCCGCGAGGGACCGGTGACGCCGCTGCCGCCCGCGCGGCGCAAGAAACTCACACTGCACGCCGCACGCGTTTCGGTGCGGCGCGTCCACCGTTTCCTGGAACCGGATTGACTTATTTCGGCGCGCGTTTCGCGAGAATGCGCTGAAGCGTGCGGCGGTGCATGTTGAGACGGCGCGCCGTTTCCGAGACGTTGCGATCGCAGAGTTCGTAGACGCGCTGGATGTGCTCCCAGCGCACACGATCCGCCGACATCGGATTCTCCGGCGGGCCGGCCTTGTCGCCGCGGGTCGCGAGAAGCGCCGCCTCGATCTGGTCGGCATCGGAAGGCTTGGCGAGATAATCGACCGCGCCGAGTTTCACCGCCGTCACCGCCGTCGCGATGTTGCCATAGCCGGTCAGCACCACGATGCGCGCATCGGAGCGCACTTCCTCCAGCGTCGCGACCACGTCGAGGCCGTTTCCATCCTCGAGACGCATGTCGACAACCGCGAAGCCGGGCTTCTTCGCCCGCGCGAGATCCTTGCCGTCCTTCACCGTGTTCGCGGTCATCACCTCGAAGCCGCGGCCTTCCATCGCACGCGCGAGCCGCGTCAGAAACGGCACATCGTCATCGACGAGAAGAAGCGTGCGGTCCTCGGGGACGGCAGGGCTGTCGCCTTCCGGCATGTCGGCAGTTCTGGTCACGTGATCCAATCTCCGTCGGAATTGCGTAATTTTAGGCCGAAGCCCCCTTCAAAGCCAAGCAGCGTCTCGTCATTCCGCCGCCGGCGCCGTCAGCGGTTCGGGCGGGAAGGCCGGATCGGCCTCGATGGCACGGCGCGGCCAGCGGACGGTGATCTGCGCGCCCGCCTTGCCGTCGGCCCGATTCGCAATAGACACGTTTGCGCCCGTGCGCTCCAGCAATGTCTTGCCGATGAAGAAACCGAGTCCCATTCCCTCATGGCCGCTGTCGAGGTCAGCGCTTGCCCGCTTGCTGCGCGGCCGCGTCGTTACGTAGGGCTCTCCCAGCTTTTCGAGCACGTCGGGCGCGAAACCCGGTCCATCATCGATGATGGTTACGGTAACGTGAGCCTTGTCGTAATGCGCGGCGACAGAGACTTCCTCGCGGGCGAAGTCGGCGGCGTTCTCGATGAAGTTGCCGAGCCCGTAGAGCATTTCCGGCCGGCGCCAGATTTCGGGCTCTTCCGCTTCCTCGTCATCCGCTCCGGTTTCGATGAGGAAGGCGACATCCATGTCGCGATGCGGCGCGACAACCTCGTCGAGCAACCCATGCAGCGGAAGCCGCGAGTAGATCGCGTCCGTGCCGTCAGGCTGGCGGGAGAGGCGCGAGAGAATGTCCTTGCAGCGCTCGGCCTGGCTGTTGAGCAGTGCGAGATCTTCCTTCATCTCCTCGTCGCTCATCTTGCCGCGCAGGAGCTCCTTGGAGACAAGCGAGATCGTGCCGAGCGGCGTACCGAGTTCGTGCGCGGCGGCGGCGGCGAGCCCGTCCAGCGCGGAGAGGCGCTGGGCGCGTGCGAGCACCAGCTGCGTCGCGGAGAGCGCCGCAGACATGCGCCGCGATTCCTGCGAGACGCGCCAGGCATAGGCCGCCATGAAGCCCAGGCCGAGCATCAGCGCCAGCCAGTGACCCGTCACATACAGCGAGGGGAGCTCGGGCGTCTCGCCCGGGCGCCAGGGCAGCGGCAAGTGAAACCAGGCGAGAAGCGTCACATAGGTGAAGGCCTGCACCAACAGGAGCCCGGTGCTGGCGAGCGAAAGCGTCGTGGCGGAGATCGTTACCGGCGCCATGAACAGCAGCGCAAAGGGATTCTCCAGGCCACCTGTCAGGAAGAGGAGGACGGCGAGCTGCGCGAGGTCGATGGCGAGATAGACCGCTGCCTGCCAGTCCGGAAGCCGCGTCGCCGAACGGTAGCGGAGCGTGAGGAACACATTGAGCCAGGCGGAGGCCGCGATAACGGCGAGGCAGAGGCCCAGCGGAAGCGGGAATCCCAGCATGAAATGCACGAGAAGCACGGCGACGAGCTGGCCGGCAATCGCAAGCCAGCGCAGGATCACCAGCGTCTGAAGCCGCACCTGTCCACTCGGGTCGCCCGGCATGACGCGTCCGGCAAGAAAGTTGCGGCGCAGCCAGCGCATGGCGACGCGGTCGTCTATCGTGGTCATGGGGTATCTCCGCCACCTTTTCGGGCGAAGTCTAGAACGTCAGGCGCTGCACGTCATGCACCGTTGAAGACCCGAACGGCGCATCAGGCGTTGGAGGGCCAGGCACCGCTCAGCGGCCGGGTCTCGCCGATCCGCATGATCCAGCTGTCTTCCGGACCATATCCCTGCTCGTCAGCAGCCTTGCGAAACCGCTCCGGCGGTTCGAAAGGCGGTTCGACGGTCAGGAGTACCGTGCCCCAATGCATGCCGACGATCCGCTTCGCCTTCAGATCCCGTCCCATCTGAACGGCTTCTTCCGGCGTCGCATGGGACGCCTTCATCATCGCGCGCGGCTCATAGGCGCCAATGCCGAGCAGCGCCGTATCGAAGGGGCCGTAGGCTTCGCCGATCTCGCTGAAAATGGGGCCGTAACCGCTGTCACCGCCGAAGAAGAGATGATGTGTATCGCTCCTGAGGGCGAAGCCGGCCCAGAGCGTGCGGTTGGTGTCGAAGCCCGAACGGCGCGACCAGTGCACCACCGGAAGCGCGGTAACGGAAACACCTCGAATTTCGTGACGCTCATGCCAGTCGAGTTCGATCACGTTCGGAAAGCCGCGTTCGCGAAAGAAGCGCCCGAGCCTCAGCGGCACGACAACCGTCATGCGGTCCTTGCCGGGCAGACGCGCAAGCGCGCGCTCATCGAGATGGTCGTAGTGATTGTGGCTCACCACGAGAAGATCGATCTTCGGCAGGGCTGAAATCGGCACACCGGACTTCACATAGCGGCGAGGGCCGAGACCCGCCGGGCCGGCAAACGTGGTGAGATAGGGATCGGTCAGAACGGTGAGACCGCCGATCCGGATCAGAAAGGAAGCGTGTCCGAGCCAAGTGAGGAAGTCGTCACTGCCCTTCTCATGCGCAACCAGATCGCGCACGGCCTCGGCGCGCGGCACGACATGGCCCTCGGGTACATCGACCTTGCGCGCGCCCATCTTCAGCATTTCGAGAAAGAAGGGGCCAGCATGCTTCATGCGGCCCTGACCGCGGCTCGCACAGCCTTTCGGGTTCCTGAAGGTGCCGTCCGGCATGTGGTGCCAGGGGCGCGCGCCGACGCGCACCTCCTCGTCAGGCGGCGTTTCGCCTGCCTCCGCTGAACTTCTTTTCGATGACGCGCTACGGTCTGTCATTGCGCCCTGGGCAAGAATGTCGGTTCCATATAGATAGGTCGCCCGCGCGCCGGAGCAAGCCGGCTTCTAGGTTCCGGCGGCGCGCAGGAGCGCGGCGATTTCGCGGTAGTGATTTTCCTCCGCCAGATCGAGGGCGGAGCGTCCGGTCACATCGGTCTCGCTCGTATCGACCCCATGGCGGATCAACACCTCGACGATGCCCGCCTGACGCGCGCGCGTCGCGATCAGGAGCGGCACCTCGCGGTTCGCACCCGGCCTGTCGGGATCGGCGCCCGCAAGAAGCAGCGCCTCGGCGATGTCCGACCTGCCCGACAGGGCCGCGATCGAAAGCGGCGTGGTGCCGTCCGGTGCGCGTTTGTCAGGATCTGCGCCATATTCGAGAAGCAGCTTCACCGTCGAGAGATGGCCGCTGCCGGTTGCGAGAACGAGCATCGGGATACGATCACTGCCGCTTTCGTTCGGCGACACGCCCTTGATGAGGTCGGCGCGGAGGGTCTCGTTGTCGCCGGTACGCGCGGCCTGGACCGTCTCATTGTCCACCAAGTAATTGGTCGGACCGCCGGGCTGGATCGCCATTGCGGGCGAAAAGGCCCAGGAGACGGCCACCAGAACGAGCGCGGGAGCAAGCCATGTCCGGAAGGCCTCGCGTGTCATATTGCCGCCGGAACGGATTCTCGTGGATCGAAACATTGTTCTCGAAGCTCTTTTGACGATAGACAGACATGGGGACGGGTCGCGATCAGCCCCCTGAAAACAGTATAGACCATCGATCCGCTCCCGTCCGCCAATGAGACAAAAGGCGAGCGGGAGAAGAACGCCGCCAAGGGAGAAAACCAATGACGCGCAACGGCATGATCGCTCTCGTGGCAGGCATTGTTCTGGCGGTGGCTGTGGGAATCGGCCTGTCGGAGGTGCTGGTGGGCACGGCCGAGGACCGCAATCCCGGCGGCTCCGCTCCGGCGGCGGCAAGCGTCGGCGGGCCCTTCACCCTCGTCAACCATGACGGAGAGACAGTCACGGACGAGGACTTCCGGGGCAAATACATGCTGATCTATTTCGGCTTCACCTTCTGTCCGGACGTCTGCCCGACCGAACTCGGCGTCATGTCGAGCGCCGTTAACTCTCTCGGGGACGACGCGGAAAAGGTGCAACCGATCTTCATCACCATCGATCCGGAGCGCGACACGCCGGAAGTGATGGCGCGCTACGTGGCGCTCTTCCATCCGCGGCTCGTCGGCCTGACCGGCACACCCGAACAGATCGACAAGGTGGCGAAGGCCTATCACGTCTTCTATCGCAAGGCGGCGGACGAGAGCTCCTCGGCGGACTACACGATGGATCATTCCTCCATCGTTTTCCTGATGGGCCCGGACGGCGAATACCTGAAGCTCTTCCCGCCACAGACATCGCCCGACAAGATGGCGGAGACGATTTCGGAATATGTCGAGTGACAGAAGTGCTGTCCTATTAACGACTTCCTTCCATTCGTCCGTATCTTGACGGGTTTGCGGCGCAGGCCTATGGTCCGCCACATGAAAAGCGACCGGCATATCGCCCTGGGCCAGATTTTCGGCCTCGACAACGCCCTCCTTCGGGGCGCGCTTCTCTGCGCGTAGCGCAGAAAACATTTATCTTCCGACATTTTCCGATTAATCCTTGCGCCGCGTGGCCGCCACGAAGGTCCGCGAGCCGCGCAGTCCATCCGCCGAAGATGCGAGATACGTCATGTTGAAGAATCCATCCGTCAAATACCGCGCCTTTCCGCAGGTGCCCTTGTCCGACCGGCAATGGCCCACAAAGGCGATCACCAAGCCGCCGATCTGGATGAGCACCGATCTCCGCGACGGCAACCAGGCGCTTTTCGAACCGATGAACGCGGAACGGAAACTGCGCATGTTCGAACTCCTCGTGAAGATCGGCTTCAAGGAAATCGAAGCGGGTTTCCCGTCGGCGTCGGATACGGATTTCGGTTTCATCCGCAAGCTCGTCGAGGAAGGCCGCGTGCCGGACGATGTGCATGTGGAAGTGCTGACGCAGGCGCGGCCGGAACTGATCTCGCGGACGATGGAATCGTTGCGCGGCGCGAAGAACGCCATCGTGCATGTCTACAACGCGACGGCGCCGAATTTCCGCGAGGTCGTGTTCCAGCAGGGCAAGCAGGGCGTGCAGGCGATCGCGACGGAGAGCGCGCGCCAGATCAAGGAAATCGCCGCGACCATGCCGGAGACGAACTGGACGTTCCAGTACAGCCCGGAAGTGTTTTCAGGGACCGAGCTCGACTTCGCCAAGGAAGTCGTCGACGCCGTCACCAAGATCTGGGAAGCGGGACCGGAGAAGAAAGTCGTCATCAACCTGCCGGCGACGGTCGAGATGGCGACGCCGAACATCTATGCCGACCAGATCGAATGGATGCACCGGAACCTCGAGCGGCGCGACGGCATCATCTTGTCCGTGCACCCGCATAACGACCGGGGAACGGCAGTGGCGGCCGCGGAGCTTGCCGTTATGGCGGGCGCCGATCGCGTCGAAGGCTGTCTCTTCGGCAATGGCGAGCGCACGGGCAATGTCGATCTCGTGACGCTGGCGCTCAATCTCTACAGCCAGGGCATCGATCCGGGGCTCGACTTTTCGCAGATCAACGAGATCGCGCGGACGGCGGAATACTGCACGCAGTTGCCGATCCATCCGCGTCACCCCTACGTGGGCGATCTCGTGTTCACGGCGTTTTCCGGTTCGCACCAGGATGCGATCAAGAAAGGTCTCGCTCATTACAAGCAGGGTGACATCTGGCAGGTGCCCTACCTGCCGCTCGATCCGAAGGATCTCGGGCGGACGTATGAATCGATCATTCGCGTCAACAGCCAGTCCGGCAAGGGAGGCGTGTCGTATCTGCTCGAAACGGAATACGACCTTCGACTGCCGCGCCGGCTGCAGGTCGAGTTCAGCTCCGCCGTCCAGAAGGTGACGGATGACAGCGGCAAGGAAGTGCGCGCCGCCGACATCTGGGACATTTTCGAGAAGGAATACATCGCCCGCAAGGAGCCCATCGAATACGTCACGCATACGCTGTTCGACGAGGGCGGCAAGCAGGGCGTGAAAATCCGTGTACGCCGCTTCGGCAAGGAAGAGCAGCTCGAAGGCTTCGGCAATGGGCCCATCGACGCCGCGATGGACGCGCTGAAACTCGGGATCGAACTTCGTCATTACGAGGAGCATTCGATCGGTTCGGGCACCGACGCGAAGGCGGTCGCCTTCATGGAAGTGGCGGACCCGGAGCATGCCGGCGACCTCTTCGGCGTCGGCATCGACCCGAACATCATCACCGCTTCCTACAAGGCGATGATCTCGGCGGCGAACCGCGCGGCGGCCCGGCTGCCGGAATCCGACCGGGCGCGGCTTTGCGGCGGTGAGGGATAAATCGGCCTGTTTCGGGCCGACTGTCACTGAACTGTCATGAAAACGTCATGGAGCGGGCCACCGCTCCATGACCCTGCCTCGCCGGTCCCGCCTCCGCGCCGCGGGGCCCCGTTATATTCTCCGTAATATTACCGGCAGAAATATCTTGGACCGGAAGCGGTCGAAGCCTACATTAAATGCTGCGCCGCAACATGAAGAGCGCGGGGGAGGATCGGGCTCCGATATCGGGGTTTGGGGCTGCGTCCGGAACGAGGTGAAGCGTGCTGTATCATCTGTATGAACTGAACCATGCCGCGGTGGCGCCGTTTCGCGCGGCCGCCGAGATGAGCCTCTGGGCGCTCCGGCATCCGCTCAATCCGTTCGCGGAGAGTGTCACGCACAAGACGATGGCGGCGGCGATCGACGTTTTCGAAACGACGACGCGGCGTTACGGCAAGCCGGAATTCGGACTCCACGAAACGGAGATCGACGGCAAGCCCGTTCCGATCACCGAGAGGGTCGTCTGGGAACGGCCGTTCTGCAAGCTGATCCATTTCGAGCGCGAGCCTTCCGCGATGAAGGGCGTGAAGCGCCAGCAGAAGCTGCTGATCGTCGCGCCGCTCTCCGGCCATTACGCGACGCTGCTGCGCGGAACGGTCGAGGCGATGCTGCCTTACAACGAGGTCTACATCACCGACTGGCTGGACGCGCGCAAGGTGCCGCTGACCGAAGGCGGCTTCGATCTCGACGACTACATCGATTACGTGATCGACATGTGCCACGAGCTCGGGCCGGACGTGCATCTGCTCGCCGTCTGCCAGCCATCGGTTCCGGTCTTCGCCGCCGCGGCGGTGATGCACGACAATGACGATCCCTATGTGCCGCTCAGCATGACGCTGATGGGCGGACCGATCGACACGCGCGAAAGCCCGACGGAAGTGAACAACCTTGCGACCGAGCGCGGCACCGAATGGTACGAGCGCAATGTCGTGATGAGCGTTCCCTGGCCGCATCCCGGCGTGATGCGCCGCGTCTATCCGGGCTTCGTCCAGCTTTCGGGCTTCATGGCGATGAACCTCGACCGGCACATGGACGCGCACTGGAACTATTTCGACCACATGGTGGAAGGCGACGGCGACAGCGCCGAGAAGCATCGCGAGTTCTATGACGAGTATCTCTCGGTCATGGACATGACGGCGGAGTTCTACCTGCAGACGGTCGACGAGGTGTTCGTGAAGCACTCGCTGCCGAAGGGCGAGTTTTCCCATCGCGGCAAGCTGGTCCGGCCCGAGGCGATCACGAAGACCGCGCTGATGACCGTCGAAGGCGAGAAGGACGACATTTCCGGCGTCGGCCAGACCAGGGCGGCGCACAAGCTCTGCCGGAACCTGCCGGATGCGATGAAGACCCATTGGGAACAGCCGGGCGTCGGCCATTACGGCGTCTTCAACGGGTCGCGCTGGAAGAGCGAGATCGCGCCGCGCGTGCGCGCGTTCATGGCGAAGCACGCCAAGCGCTAGGGCGCTGCTTCCCCCTCCCCTGAAAATCCTGACGGATTTTCAGACCCTCCCACAGGGGGGGGGTGGTCCAGACGGTTGGCGTCTTCGTTTGCCGCCCCTGGATTGCTTCCGCCTTTGCTCCTTCGGAGCTTCGGCGCGACAGGTCGCTTCGCTCGCAATGACGATCTGGGAGAGAGGGAAGCAATTGGTGCCCGCCCCCCTACTTCGCGAAGATCTGGGCTTCGTCCTGGAAGGCCTTGAATTCGAGGGCGTTGCCGGAGGGGTCAAGGAAGAACATGGTCGCCTGCTCGCCGGACTCGCCCTTGAAGCGGATATGGGGTTCGATCACGAAGGCGACGCCTGCCGCCCGGAGCCGGTCGGCCAGCGCGTGCCAGTCGTCCCAGGCGAGGATGAGGCCGAAATGGGGAACCGGCACGTGGTCGCCATCGACCTCGTTCGAGATTTTTCCGGCTGCGGCATTGCTGCGCTCGCGCGGGCTCCCCAGATGAGCGACAATCTGGTGTCCGAAGAGATCGAAGTCCACCCAGCGTTCATCCGAACGGCCCTCGGGACAGCCGAGCAGGCCGCCGTAGAATTCCCTGGCGCCTGAGAGATCATCGACCGCGAAAGCGAAATGGAATCGTGGCATCCTTGACATGATTCGACCCTATCTCTTTTGCCTTCGGACAGGAATGACCGCACCGTCGTCATCGCCCCGCCAGGTACCCCGGGGGGCATTGGGCTCGACCGCACCATGAACAAACCCGTGAAGCCTGCTTCACTGCATTTCGACTATCTCCAGATCGGCGGGCGCACCGTGCCCGTGACCGTGCGCCACAACCCGCGGGCGAAGCGCGTGATCGTGCGCGTCGACCTCGCGGCCGGCTCCGTGCAGGTGACGACGCCATCGAAGCGCAATCTCGGCAAGGCGCTGCTGTTCGCGCGGGAGCAGCGCGAATGGATCGCGGAACGGCTGCACCAGGTGCCGCCGCCGGTGCCGTTCAGGAACGGCGCGCATATTCCCTATCGCGGCAAGGAAAACATCATCCGCTATGTCGGCGTCCGCCGCGAGGACGCGATGGCGAAGGGGCCGGTCTGGCGCGTGCGCAGCGTGGACACGGGCGGGCTGCCTGAAATCCGCGTCACCGGACATCCCGACTTCGTGCAGCGGCGCGTGACCGACTGGCTGAAGATGAAGGCGCGCGACGAACTGAACGAGCGCGCGCTCTATTATGCCGACATGTTCGATGTGCGCCCGTCCCGTATCACGGTGCGCGATACGACGACGCGCTGGGGCTCGTGTTCGCCGAGCCGCGCGCTCTCGTTTTCGTGGCGGCTCATTCTCGCGCCCACCTATGTGCTCGACTACGTGGCGGCGCATGAGGTGGCCCATATCCGCCACATGAATCACGGGCCGCGCTTCTGGTCCCTCGTGGAAGAAGCGATCCCCAATTACGAGCCGGCCAAGCGCTGGCTCGAAATCAACGGCCCGGGCCTGCACCGTTTCGGCGCGGACCCGGTCGGCATTTTCGCGGGCGGCTACCGCGGACAGCATCCGGCTCGATGAGGCTTGCGCCCGGCACGGCGGTTTTCACCGTGTTCCTGGCGTCGCTGACCGCGGTCGGTCCGCTTTCGACCGACATGTACCTGCCCTCGCTGCCGGCCATCGCGGCCGAGTTCGGCGCGGATACGGGCGCAACGCAGCTCACGCTCTCGACGCATCTGATCGGCTTCGCCGGATCGCAACTCTTCTACGGTCCGCTTTCCGACCGCTTCGGGCGGCGGCCCGTGCTGATCGGCGGCTTTCTTCTCTACATCGCCGGCTCCGTCGTTTCGCTGTTCGTGATGTCGATCGAGCAGCTCATTCTCGCGCGGCTGCTGCAGGCCGTCGGCGGCGGCGCGTCGGTGGTGCTGGCGCGCGCGATCGTGCGCGATCTCTTCGAGGGCGCGGAAGCGGGACAGATGCTCGCCAAGATGGCGGCGATCATGGGGCTCGTGCCCGCGCTCGCGCCGATGCTCGGCGGCGTGGTGCAGGATCTCTACGGCTGGAAGGCGAACTTCATCGCGATGGCGCTGTTCGGCGTGGTGCTGCTCGGCATCGTCGCGACGAGCCTCGGCGAGACGCTGCCGCCCGCACGGCGGCAAAGCGCGGCGCCCATCGCGATCCTGCGCAATTACCGGCGGCTGCTCGCGGACATGCGGTTCCTGAAATATCTCGCGGTCGCCTGCGTCTGTTTTTCCGGGCTCTTCGCCTTCATATCCGGATCGTCCTTCGTGCTGCAGGGACGCTACGGGCTTTCGCCGGTCGTCTACGGGCTCTGCTTCGGGGCGATGGCGGGCGGCTATGTCGCGGGATCGCTGAGCGGCAGCAGGCTGGTCCGGCGGTTCGGCATCGACGGGACGCTGCGCGCCGGCGGCTTCGCGGCGGCGCTGGGCGGATTGCTGATGCTGGGCGGGCTGATGAGTTCGGTGTCCGCTCTCGCGATCGTCATGCCGATCGTGATCTACGGCTTCGCGGTCGGGCTCACCATGCCGCAGGCAATGGCGGGGGCGCTGACGCCGTTTCCGGAAATGGCGGGCACGGCTTCATCGCTGCTCGGTTTCCTGCAGGCGATGGCGGGCGCCGTTGCCGGCATCTATGTCGGGCACGGGGTCGATGCGGGCGCGATGCCGATGGTCGGCACCATCGCGGCGATGGGGGTGGCAAGTTTCGTCATCACGAATGCGGGGCGACGGACGGTTTAGCTTCTTCTCAGCGTCTACCGGGTGTTTCCCCCGCCCCGAAAAATTCATCGAATTTTTCGACCCTCCCCGAGGGGAGGGTGGGAAGAGAACCTCGAGCCTGGCCGCGAACCGTCAGCGGCCGCCGGGGCGGAGGCCGGGGCGGTCGTTGCCGCCGCCAAGACCGAAGAGGCGTTCGAAGAAGCCGGGTTGTTCCCATTCATATTCGTAGGGCGCGGACTCATGCGCCGCGGGCGTGGCCGGGTCGGCGGCGGATGCGGTTTCGACGGGGGCGGCGTCGGGGAGCTGCGCGATCGGAACGCCGGCCTGCGTGCGCTCCATGAAATCGTGCCAGATGCGCGCGGGCAGCGAGCCGCCGGTGACCTTTTCCATCGGCGCGCCATTGTCGTTGCCGACCCAGACGCCGACGACGAGATCGGCCGAATAGCCGACGAACCAGGCGTCGCGGAAATCCTGGCTGGTGCCGGTCTTGCCGCCGGTCGGGCGGTCGTCAAGCGCGGCGCTGCGGCCGGTGCCGTAGATCATGACGGCCTTCAGCATGTTGTTCATTTCGGCGATGGCGTAGGGATCGGCGACGCGGCCGATGCCGGACCCCTGGCGGCGGTAAAGTTCGTCGCCCGTTTCGGCGCGCACCTCATCGATGCCATGCGGAATGACGCCGTAGCCGCCATTGGCGAAGGTCGCGTAGGCGGCGGTGAGTTCGAGAAGGCTGACGCTGCCGGAGCCGAGCGCGAGCGAAAGATTGGACGGCAGATCTTCCTGCAGCCCGAGACGGCGCGCGGTCGAAACGACGTTGCGGATGCCGACTTCGTTCGCGACCTGCACGGCGACGGTGTTCACCGATTTGGCGAGCGCGGTGCGGAGCGTCATCTCGCCCTCGAAGCGGCCCGAATAGTTGGAGGGCGACCAGCCGCCGTAACTGACGGGGCGGTCGACGCGAACGGAATCCGGTGTGAGGCCGCGTTCCATCGCGGTGAGGTAGACGATGGGCTTGAAGGCGGAGCCGGGCTGACGCTTCGCCTGCACGGCGCGGTTGAACTGGCTCTGCGCGTAGGAGCGGCCGCCGACCATGGCGCGGACCGCGCCATCCGGCGTCATCGCGACGAGCGCGGCCTGACCGGCATTCAGCGCCGCGCCATCGCCCGCGAGAACGGCGGCGACGATCGCTTCCGCCTCGCGCTGCAGCGCGGGGTCGATGGTCGTCATGACGTTGACGTCGGTATCGGGCTTTCCGGCATAGTCGGGGAGCGCTTCCGCGACCCAGTCGACGAAATAGTTGATCGAGCCGCGCGCGGCGTAGCCTTCGAGCGCGGCGGGGGCGACGTTGGCGACATGCGCCTCGTCCTGGCTGATATAGCCCGCATTGACCATGTTCTGCAGCACGATGGCGGCGCGCTGGCGGGCGAGGTCGATGTCGTTGGTCGGCGAGTAGCGCGACGGCGCTTTCAGGAGGCCCGCGAGCATCGCGGCTTCGGGAAGCGTGAGCGCACGGGCGGGCTTTCTGAAGTAGCGCTCCGACGCGGCTTCGAGGCCATAGGCACCGCCGCCGAAATAGACGCGGTTCAGATAGAGTGTCAGGATTTCTTCCTTGGTGAAGCGCAGTTCCAGCCAGACGGCGAGGATCATTTCCTCGATCTTGCGGGAGATGGTGCGGTCCGGCTTCAGGAAGACGTTCTTCGCGAGCTGCTGCGTGATGGTGGAGCCGCCCTGCACATAGGCGCCGGCCTTGTAGTTGACGACCATGGCGCGGGCGAGACCGATGGGGTCGACGCCGAAATGCCAGTAGAAGCGCTGGTCCTCGGTCGCGAGCACCGCCTGCACGACATGCGGCGGGAGATCGGCGATGGAGGCATAACCGCCCATCAGATCGCCGCGATGGCTCAGTACCTCGCCATTGGTGGCGACGATGGAGACGGACGGCGTGTGCTTGACGTTGTAGAGGCCCGACGTGTCCGGCAGGTTGAGCCCGTACCAGAAGAGCAGGCCGCCAAAGGCGATGAGACCCCAGAGGCCGAGAACGGCGCCGCCATAGGCGATGCTGCCGAGAAGCGTGCGGGTCTGCTTCCTGCGCGAGCGGGCGCCGCCGCGGGGAGCGGATTTCCTTGAAGGGCGGCGCGCGCTGCCGACGCGCTCATCGGCCGATGGCGCACGGAGCTTCGCGGAAGATTTCTTCGACGACTTCCCGGGAGCCGGTTTCTTCGCGGCCGGCTTCTTCGCGGCGGGCTTCCTGCCCTTCCCGTTCGAGAAGGTCGGCTCGATGCGGGCCCAGCCGCGTTCCTCGCGCTCGTCTTCGTCCCAGCGGCTCATATCCTCGCCATACTCATCGTCATCGAGGTCTTCGGGACCGTTTTCGTTGGCGCCGACGGCGAGGCGCACGGGGCGCAGGCCCGCGCGGCGGACAATCGTCCAGTCCCCGTCGCCGGAGCCCCCCTTGTGGCCGTAGTTTCTCGCCTTACGGGACGACATGACACCCGACGCCTTGCGCTATGGCCCCCTGGCCCCCGCGGGCCTGTGCCGAAGCTAGACACGGATAGTTAATGCGTTGTTAACGATTGCTGAACGGCGGCGATCCACGGTGGGAACCCCGAAAAAATGGCGGAAACCGGTCAAATATCGAGGTTCGCCACGGAGAGCGCGTTCTCCCGGATGAAGTCGCGGCGCGGCTCCACGACATCGCCCATGAGCTTGACAAAGAGGTCGTCGGCCTCGTCGAGCTCGCGGATCTTCACCTGGAGGAGCGAGCGCGCATCGCGGTCGAGCGTCGTTTCCCAGAGCTGGCCGGGGTTCATCTCGCCAAGGCCCTTGTAGCGCTGCACCGTGTTGCCCTTGGAGCCGGCGGCCATGACGGCGTCGAGCAGCTGCGAGGGCGAGCGGATGATGTGTGTGTCGTCTTTCCGGCGGAGCGTCGCCGCCTTCACATAGATTTCCTGCAGATGCGCGGTGTAGCTGTCGAGACGGCGGGCATCGGCCGAGGTGATGAGCGGGGCGTCGATCAGGACTTCCTCGCGGACGCCGCGCACTTCGCGGGCGAAGCTGAGACCGCCATCGCCGGTCGTTTCGCCCGCCCAGCCGCGCTCCGTTTCCTCGGAGAGAAGATCGAGGCGGCGCGCGATATAGGCGGCGGCTTCCTTCGCGTGGGTTTCTTCCGCCAGCGCCTTCGGATTGAGCGCGCCCGCGATCGCCGCCTGCTCAACGACGAAATGCGGATACTTGCCGGGCAGACCCTCGAGCACGGTGCGGACCGCGCGCGCCTTCGTGACGATGCCGGCGAGGTCGGGACCGGCGCGCTGCGACCCGTCATGCAGCGTCAGCACCATGTCCTCGAGGCCGGTGGCGACGAGGAAGTCGCCAAGCGCCTTTTCGTTCTTGAGGTAGGTTTCCGACGTGCCGCGGCGCACCTTGTAGAGCGGCGGCTGCGCGATGTAGAGGTGGCCGCGCTCGATCACTTCCGGCATCTGACGATAGAAGAAGGTGAGGAGCAGGGTGCGGATATGGGCGCCGTCGACGTCGGCGTCGGTCATGATGATGATCTTGTGGTAGCGGAGCTTGTCGATGTTGAAATCGTCGCGGCCGATGCCGGTGCCGAGCGCGGTGATCAGCGTGCCGATTTCATTCGACGACAGCATCTTGTCGAAGCGCGCGCGCTCGACGTTCAGAATCTTGCCGCGAAGCGGAAGCACGGCCTGATTGGACCGGTCGCGCGCCTGTTTGGCGGAGCCGCCGGCCGAATCGCCCTCGACGATGAAGAGTTCGGATTTCGCGGGGTCGCGCTCCTGGCAGTCGGCGAGCTTGCCGGGCAGGCTCGAGACGTCGAGCGCGCCCTTGCGGCGCGTGAGCTCGCGCGCCTTGCGGGCGGCCTCGCGCGCGGCGGCGGCCTCGACCACCTTGGTGACGATCTGGCGCGCTTCGGCCGGATGTTCCTCAAGCCATGTCGAGAGCGCATCGTTGACGAGGCCTTCGACGACGGGGCGCACTTCCGACGAGACGAGCTTGTCCTTCGTCTGCGAGGAGAATTTCGGGTCCGGCACCTTTACCGAGAGAACGCAGGTGAGGCCCTCGCGCGCGTCGTCGCCGGTGAGGCTCACCTTTTCCTTCTTCGCGATGCCGCTTTCGTTCGCATAGGAATTGATGACGCGGGTGAGCGCGCCGCGGAAGCCCGCGAGATGGGTGCCACCGTCGCGCTGGGGAATGTTGTTGGTGAAGCAGAGCACGTTCTCGTGGTAGCTGTCGTTCCACCACATCGCGACTTCGACGGTGATGCCGTCGCGCTCCGCGCCGATGGCGATGGGCTTTTCGATCAGCGGCGCCTTGGTGCGGTCGAGGAAGCGCACGAAGGCTTCGAGACCGCCCTCATACATGAGGTTCACTTCCTTCGGGTCGACGCCGCGATGGTCGACGAGATTGATCTTCACGCCGGAATTGAGGAAGGCGAGTTCGCGCAGGCGGTGTTCGAGCGTCGCGAAATCGAATTCCACCTGCGTGAAGGTGCCGTCCGACGGGTGGAAGGTGATCTCGGTGCCGGTGACGGGCTTGCCGTCGGCGCCGACGGGCGCGGGCCCGACGACGGAGAGCGGCGCATCGGGAACGCCGTGCTGGAAACGGATCGTGTGTTCCTTGCCGGCGCGCCAGATGCGCATTTCGAGCCAGTCGGAGAGGGCGTTCACGACGGAAACGCCGACGCCGTGAAGGCCGCCCGAGACCTTGTAGGAATTCTGGTCGAACTTACCGCCGGCGTGGAGCTGGGTCATGATGACCTCGGCGGCGGAGACGCCCTCGCCCTTATGGATCTCGACCGGGATGCCGCGGCCATTGTCCATGACGGTGACGGAGCCGTCGGGATTGAGCTTCACGTTGACCGCGTCGCAATAGCCCGCAAGCGCCTCGTCGATCGAGTTGTCGACGACTTCGTAGACCATGTGATGAAGGCCCGAGCCGTCATCCGTGTCGCCGATATACATGCCGGGGCGTTTGCGCACGGCATCTAGGCCCTTCAGGACCTTGATCGATTCCGCACCATATTCTTCCGGTGTTTCGTCGGCGGGATTGGACATCTTTCTTTCCTCGGGTTCTCGAAGCGCGTCTTGTTCTTCTTCAGGCGATTTCGCCGGCCGTGCGGATGATCTTGCCGACGACGCCATAGTCCTTCGCCTCTTCGGCGCTCATCCAGTGGTCGCGGTTCGTGTCCTTCACGATCTTGTCGAGCGGCTGGCCGGTCGCATCGGCGAAGATCTTGTTGAGGCGTTCGCGCATGCGCAGCACCTCGCGCGCCTGGATGTCGATTTCGGTGGCCGAACCGCCGATGCCGCCGCGCGGTTCGTGCAGCAGGAAGCGCGTGTTGGGCAGGCAGTAGCGGTCCTCGCGGTCGGCGGCGACATAGATGAGCGCGCCGGCCGACGCGACCCAGCCGGTGCCGAGAACGCGCACGCGCGGTTTGATGAACTTGATCATGTCGTGGATCATGTCGCCGGATTCGACATGGCCGCCCGGCGAGGAGACGATGACCGTGATCGGGTCTTCGTTCTCGCCCGCCATCGCGAGCAGGCGCTCGGAGACCGAGCGCGCGAGACGGTCGTTCACCTCGCCGGTGACGAGAACCGTGCGCGACTTGAAGAGGCCGTGCTCGACCAGCGGCGTGAACTGGTTCTTGAGGGCATCGACGTCGGGCGTTTCATTGTCGTTTCTCATGACACTCTTCCTTCGGGTTTCAGCGGGGCGCTCTCAACGGTGCCGCGCTCGACGTGCAGGTTCTGCGCCCGCGCGCCCATTGTATCGAACAGCGACGGGTCGGTGCCCGTCATGAAGGCCTGAAGGTCCAGGCCGACAATCTCGTCGAAGAGCGCCGCGCGGCGCTCGCTATCGAGATGCGCGGCGACTTCATCGAGTAGCAGCAGCGGCGGACGGCCGCGCGCCGCCATGAGCCGCGCATTGGCGAGCACGATGCCGATGAGGAGCGCCTTCTGCTCGCCCGTCGAGCATTGACGCGCCTCGCGATCCTTGCCCGCATGGCGCACCAGGAGATCGCTCCGGTGCGGCCCGTCAAGCGCACGGCCGGCGGCGGCATCGCGGCCGCGCATGTCCTTCAGCAGCCGGCGGAAGCCATCCTCGACATCGACGGCGGGCTGCGCGGCGAGCGCGGCTTCGAGGGCGCCGTCGAGCGCCACCACGGCGCGCGGGAAGGGGCCTTCCTGCGCCGCCTCAAGCGCGCCGCGCAACCGCGCCAGCGTTTCCGTCCGCGCCGCCGCGAGCGCAACGCCGTGTTCGGCCATCTGTTCTTCGAGCCCCGACAGCCAGGCGTCGTCGAAGACGTCGTCGGCCAGCAGCCTGTTGCGTTCGCGCAGCGCCCTGTCATAGGCGCCGGCGCGCGTGCCATGCGCCGGATCGAAGCCCATCACCAGCCGGTCGAGAAAGCGGCGGCGCTCGCTCGCGCCCTCGACGAAGAGCCGGTCCATCGCGGGCGTCAGCCAGACCATCGAGACGAGCTCGGCCAGGGCAGACGGGCCCTGCTGTTCGCCATCGATCCGCACCATGCGGCTGCGGGAACCGATGTCCGCGCCCGGCTCGATGCCGGTGCCGATCCTGACGGAACCGTCCGCGGTTTCGAGCGTCGCGGCGACGGCCCAGCCGCCCGCGCCGCCATCGCGCGCGACCTCGGCATAGGCGGCGCCGCGCAGGCCGCGGCCCGGCGACAGAAGCGACACGGCTTCGAGCAGGTTTGTCTTGCCCGCGCCGTTCTCGCCCGTCAGCACGACGGGACGCCCGTCGAGATGCAGTTCCGCGCGGGCATAGGAGCGGAAATCGGTCATGACGAGGCGGCTGAGGCGCGCGCGATGCGCGGACACCCTCATGCCTGCACCGGATCGATCCGGCGATGCCGCCGAGCGGCCGACCGCGCGCAACTCACCCGTTCGAGACACTCCCTGTCCTCAATTTCCAGAGCAGTTTCGCTTGTCTTCGAACAGCTCAATTGCTCCGAGTCTTTGTGTGTCGCGTTGCCGGACGGCGAACCGTCCCCTTCAGGTTCGAAGGGGGCATTTCGCCCGGCAGCGCCATGACGCAGCTTCGCGCCTCATACCCGCATCGGCATCAGCACGTAGATCGCGAGGCCGTCCTCGCTGTCGCGCACGAGCGTGGGCGAGCCGGAATCGGCGAAGGAGAAGCTCGCCTCCGCGCCGTCGAGCTGGCCCGTGATGTCGAGCAGATAGCGCGCGTTGAAACCGATTTCGAGCGGCGTGCTCGAATAGGAAACCGACAGTTCTTCCGTGGCGCTGCCCGAGTCCGGATTGGTCACCGAGAGGGTGAGCTTGCCTTCCTCGAGGTTGAGCTTCACGGCGCGGGACTTTTCCGTCGAGATGGTCGAGACGCGGTCGACCGCTTCTGCGAACCGCTTGCCGTCGACTTCCATCACCTTGTCGTTTCCGCTCGGAATGACGCGGCCGTAATCCGGGAAAGTGCCGTCGATCAGCTTCGAGGTCAGCACGATGCCGTCGAACTCGAAGCGGATCTTGGTTTCCGAGACACCGACGGAAAGCGTGCCCGCGCCGCCCTCGAGAAGCTTCTGCAATTCGAGCACGGTCTTGCGCGGCACGATGACGCCCGGCATGCCCGAAGCGCCTTCCGGCAGGTCGTGATCGACCTGGGCGAGGCGGTGGCCATCGGTCGCGACGGCGCGCAACGCCTTCTGCTTGCCGCTTTCGACGGCGTGAACATAGATGCCGTTCAGGTAGTAGCGCGTCTCTTCCGTGGAAATCGCAAAGCGCGTCTTGTCGATCAGGCGGCGCATGGCTTCGGCGGGAAGCTCGAAGCGGTGCGGGAGCGAGCCCGCGGCCATGACCGGAAAATCCTCCTGCGGCAGCGACTGCAGCGCGAAGCGCGAGCGGCCCGCCGTCAGTTGCAGGCGGCCTTCATCGGCGCCGGTCGACAATTCGACCTGCGCGCCTTCCGGCAGCTTGCGCACGATGTCGTAGAGCGTGTGCGCGGAGGCGGTGGTGGCACCGGCCTGCGCCACGTCGGCGTCGATCGCCTCCACGACCTCGATGTCGAGATCGGTGGCGGTGAGGCTCAACTGGCCCTCTCCGGCCTTGATGAGCACATTCGACAGAATGGGAATGGTGTTACGGCGTTCGACGACCGACTGCACATGGTTGAGAGACTTGAGCAGCGCGCCCCGTTCGATCGTGATCTTCATGGTCTCTCTTCAGTCCCCCGTTTGGGCTCGCTTGATGGGCTCGCTGGTTGAGCTCGTTTGTGACTCCCGCGGCGTGGCACACGTGACGGCGCCGCTTCCGGCGATTCCCGACGGCCCCTTCCCCCTCATGGCTGTGCTGCAGCGTGTCCGGGGGCATCGCGCGGCCAATGGAAGACGCGCTCTCGCCTCGAGACAACTGCGAACAGGGGGTCGGATCGCCACCCGGAACGAAGCCCCGATCCGCCGATCGGGCCTCCCTGCCGGACAAGCTCCGGCGGTTGCCGGATTTCCGCAGAAATTCGCTCGGGAAGTATATCAGATCGCTGGAATCATGCACGTTTTTCAGCGGATTCGGAGGCGAATCCGGCGGCGACCAGAAGGCGTATAACCCTCTGATCTGAAAGGGCTTTCAGAGAGCCCGTCCGGCGGCGGCGCTCAGCCCGTGCCGTGGCCGCCTTCCAGCATCCGGCGCAGCAGATCGACGTCTTCCTCGATGCCGGAATCAAGCGAGCAAAGTTCGTCGATCTTGCGGACCGCGTGGATGACCGTGGTGTGGTCGCGGCCACCGAACTTGCGGCCGATCTCGGGCAGCGAGCGCGTGGTGAGCTGCTTGGAGAGATACATCGCGACCTGGCGCGGGCGCGCGACGGCGCGGGCCCGGCGGGCCGACAGCATGTCGGCGAGGCGCACATTGTAGTATTCGGCGACGCGGCGCTGGATCTCCTCGATGGTGATCTTGCGGTCGTTGGAGCGCAGCAGGTCGCGCAGGACTTCCTGCGCCATGTCGAGGGTGATCGGGCGGCCGACCAGCGAGGCGTAGGCGACGACGCGTTTCAGGGCACCTTCAAGCTCGCGCACATTGGAGACGATCCGGTGTGCGAGAAATTCGAGCACGCCCGGCGGAATGGAGATCGGGCCGTTCTTCGACATCATGTCGTCGGCCTTGGCCTGCAGGATGCCGAGACGGAGTTCGTAATCCGTCGGATGAATGTCGGCGGCGAGGCCCCAGCCGAGACGCGAGCGGATGCGCTCCTCGATGCCTTCGAGGTCCGACGGCGAGCGGTCGGCGGAAATGATGACCTGACGGTTGTGGTCGATCAGCGCGTTGAAGGTGTGGAAGAACTCTTCCTGCGTCGAATCCTTGCCGGAAATGAACTGCACGTCGTCGATCATCAGCACGTCGACCGAGCGGAACTGCTGCTTGAAGGCCATCGTGTCCTTGAAGCGGAGCGCGCGGACGAACTGGTACATGAATTTTTCGGCCGAGAGATAAAGCACCTTGCGCTCGGGATGGCGGGTGCGGATTTCCCAGGCGATGGCGTGCATGAGATGCGTCTTGCCGAGGCCGACGCCGCCATAAAGGAAGAGCGGATTGAAGGTGACGTCGGTCGCTTCCGCGACGCGGCGTGCGGCGGCGTGCGCCAGCTCGTTCGACTTGCCGACGACGAAGGCCTCGAAGGTGAAGCGCGGATCGAGCGGCGCGCCGACGCCCGCATCCTCGAAGCCCTGCGGCACGGCGGCAGCCAGCACCGCTTCCTCGCGCGGCAGAGCGGCCGACGCGGCGGCGCTTTCTTCCCCTCTGGCTTCCTTTTCGGGCGCGGCTTCCGCGCAGGGCGCCGGTTCGGCGCGCGCCTCGGAATGCACGACGACATCGACGCGCGAAAAGCCCGCATCCTCATCCGCCCAGAGCTTGGCGAGACGGTCGGCATAATGCGAGACGATCCAGTTGCGGATGAAGCGCGTCGGCACGGAGAGCATGACGCGGCCCTCGTCGATGCCGATCAGGTCGATCTGCTTGAACCAGCTGTTGAAGGTGGCCTCGCCGAGTTCGGCATGCAGGCGGGCGCGCACGCGGCGCCACTGGTCGCCGACATTCATGGACGACATGCGCGCATTTCCCGCGCCGCGCGGTCCGTCCTGCGAAGGAAGAGGCATGTCCGAAACATTCCGCGACTGCCTTTCTGCCTGTGAGGGCCCCATGATTTCCTCGTTCAAACTCGTGTGCCTCTTTGACTTTCGTCCGGGTCCTCTCAGAGGCCCCCGTGACGGCCCTGCCGCCGCCGCTTCACCCTTCCACGTCCTGACCGCATCACCGTTTCAGGACTGAGCCCAGGGCAGCGCCGCCGCCTTCCACCCGTTATGCCGGCCGCGATGGCGCTCGCCATCGAGATCGCCCTCGAACCCCCCCGCAATGTTGAAGCAGTTGCCGAAGCCCACCGCCGTCATCGCTATGGCCGCGGCCTTGCTGCGCGCGCCGGAGCGGCACAGAAACAGGACAGGCGCATTCCTGCGCGCCGCGCCCAGCGCCGAGGACAGGTCGGCCGCGAAACCCGCATTGACCGCCATCGTCGGGAACTGCTGCCACTCCATCATGACCGGCTCCTTGCCGAGACCGGAAAGATCCGGCAGGCCGACAAAGGACCATTCCGCCCGGGTGCGCACATCGACCAGAACCGCCTGCGGGTTTGCCTCGAGGACGCGCCAGGCCTCCGACGGCGTCACGTCGCCGGCATAGTTCTCCGGCCTGACGCCGACGATCTCCGGCACGGCATCGCCTTGCGCACCACCCGACTTCCCGTTTGACCTGTCGTCCGACATGGACACCCCGCCGCTCATTCGCGCGCCTCACCACCCACCGGCACCCCGACACCGGACATATCGCGCACCCGGGGGTAATAGCGAAATTACCCTCGCTCGTCACTCATGTTCTGTATGGATACTTTATTTTTCCCCGGTCGGGAGAGAGTGAATACTGTATTCGAACGAATTTTACTCAAAAAACACAGTATTCATTGGCCCCGCTGAGGTTGTTAAACATACCGGCTGGGGCTGTCACAAGCAAGCGGAAGAATCGATTGTGTCACAAAATTTTTGCCCGGTGTGACGCGATCTGCGCACCGCAAGATGATGTGCCGGCCGCAACGCAAACATACACGCGCGCGCGCAAGTGCCGACACGATAGACGTTTTTGTTTCGCGCATCGCGCGTTCAATACGAGACATGTTTGCGGCGCGGCACGAAAAACCGGTTGCACGCAAAAAGAAAAAGCCCGCGAAAAGATTTCGCGGGCTCGATGAACGCGCTTCGATGCGCGATGCGTTCAGTCGCCAAGGGCGGCGAAGAAGTGCCTGTCAGGCAAGCGCTTTAACGCGCTGCGCGAAACGCGACACCTTGCGCGAGGCGGTGTTCTTGTGGATCACACCCTTCTGCGCGGCGCGCATGATCTCGGGCTGCGCATCACGAAGCGCGCTTTCGGCGGCCGACTTGTCGCCGCTCGCGATCGCTTCCTCGACCTTGCGGACGAAGGTACGCATGCGGCTGCGGCGGTCCTTGTTGACCTCCGTCTTCTTTGCAATCACACGGATTGCCTTCTTTGCGGACTTCGTGTTCGCCATCGATCTACGGACCTTTGTCAGCGGGACGCCCGGACAGTATCCGGAAACGCCAGCAGAAACCTGTTTGAAGAAAAGGCGGCCCGCGCAAAGACGCGAGCCGAGCCCTCGAAAGCGGGCGTTATACGCGCCGCCCCGGCTTTCGTCAACCGGCGAAAAGACCCGAAAAACGGCGGCAAAAGGGCCTGTTTTCCGGGGTTTTTCCTACTTGTTGCGGAACTGCGGTTTCCGCTTCTCGACGAAAGCGGCCATGCCCTCGGTCTGATCCTCGGTGGCGAACATGGAATGGAACAGCCGCCGCTCGAAGCGGACCCCTTCCGAAAGGGTGGTTTCGTAGGACCGGTTGACGCTCTCCTTGGTCATCATGGCGATGGGGAGCGACATCTCGGCAATCGTCTGCGCGGTCTTGAGCGCGTCTTCCAGGAGCTGGTCGGCGGGCACGACGCGGCTGACGAGACCGGCGCGCTCGGCTTCCTCGGCATCCATCATGCGGCCGGTCAGGCACATTTCCATCGCCTTCGACTTGCCGACGAAACGGGTGAGGCGCTGCGAACCGCCCGCGCCCGGCATGACGCCGAGCTTGATCTCGGGCTGGCCGAACTTCGCGTTGTCGGCGGCGATGATGAAGTCGCACATCATGGCGAGTTCGCAGCCGCCGCCAAGCGCGTAGCCCGCAACCGCGGCGATGACCGGCTTGCGGCAGCGCGTGGCGCGCTCCCAGTTCGCGGTGATGAAGTCTTCCCGGTAGACATCCATGTATGATTTCGGCTGCATCTCCTTGATGTCGGCGCCGGCGGCGAAGGCTTTCTGCGAGCCGGTGATGACGATGCAGTGGATCGCGTCGTCCGCCTCGCAATCGTCGAGCGCGGATGTGAGTTCGTCCATCAGGGCCTTGTTGAGCGCGTTCAGCGCATCCGGGCGGTTCAGCGTGACGACGGCGACCGCGCCTTTCTTTTCAACCAGAAGGTTCTGGTAGGCCATGACGTACTCCCTGTTCTCAATGCAAAAGATTGTTGCGGCGCAGCTATCCGATGCGTTGCGCCGTTTGCGTGACGTTATTGGGGTTCGATGGAGAAGCGCACCTCGGTATGCGATTGCGACACCGGAACGATCTGGATTTCAAGCTGCTCGCCTTCGCGGCGGAAAAGCAGAAGTTCGCCGATAAGCTCATATTCGGCCGCGCGCGTCCAGCCAAGCTGGGGCAGCGTCTCGATGTAGAAGGCGCGCACGGCGGAGGGCGCGACGTCGCCTTCGGCGACGCTCCTGACGATGCGGCCGGCGGGCTTGTCGAAGACGATGCCGCCATCGCCGGTTTCCGCGAGCCCTTCCATCAGCGGCATGTCCTCGACCGCGTCGAGAAACCCCTCCGCATGGGCGGGGGCGGCCGCGAGAAGAAGAGCGCAACAGAACAGAGCTGCGCGGAGGAGAAGTGCCATGCCGGAATTCCTCTGGCGTTCTACCGCTGGCAGGCGGGACAATAGAAAGTCGAGCGTGCAGATTGCACGATGCGCCTAACGGTACCGGTACAATCCGGCTTTGAACAGGCTTGGCCTTCGCGGTCGTAAACGGCGAAGGAATGCTGGAAATAGCCGAGTTCGCCGTCGGTATGCGCGTAGTCGCGCAGCGTCGAGCCGCCTGCCGCTATCGCGTCGGTGAGAACCGCGCGGATGGCGGCGGCAAGGCGTTCGGTTCTGACGGGCCCCGCTACGGAAGCCGCGCTTCTTTTCGGCGAGAGCCCCGCACGCCACAGCGCCTCGCAGACATAGATATTGCCGAGACCGGCGACGTTGCGCTGGTCGAGCAGCGCCGCCTTGACCGGCGTTCGGCGGCCCCTGAAGCGTTCGGCGAGCGTTGCGGCGGAAAACTCGTTGCCGAGAGGTTCCGGCCCGAGGGCGGCGATGTGTTTGCTGGCGGCGAGGCCCGCGCCGGAGACGAGATCCATGAAGCCGAAACGGCGGTGATCCGCATAGACGATGCGGGTTCCGTCCTCCATGTCGAAAACGATGTGGTCATGGGTTTCGCTGCCCGGCATGCCGAGATGGAAGAGGCCGGGGGCGCTCTTGCCGTTTGGCCCGTGGATGGTGAAGCGGCCCGACATGCCGAGATGCATGATGAGGACTTCTTCCTCGCCGCCCGGGGCGGGTTCCAGATGGACAAGGATGTATTTGGCGCGGCGGCCGAGATGCGCGACGCGGCGGCCGGTGAGGCGCTCGGCGAAACGTTCCGGCAGCGGGAAGCGGAGATCCGGACGGCGCTGCGTCACATGCGCGATGACGCGGCCCTCCAGCGCGGGCGCGAGGCCGCGGCGGACGGTTTCGACTTCGGGCAGTTCGGGCATCGGGTTCCACTCGTCAAACGGGGGATGAAAGTAGCGCGCCGCCGCGGGGGGCGCCATGAGCTAATCCCTGTCGGGATTGGCCCGTGGCCTGTCTTGTCTGGACCGTTTCCCGAACCGGCAGGCAGTTCCGCCTGCCTGGAAAACGGTCTATGGTCCGCCGCATGAGCGCAGAGGCAAAAAAGCAGGGAGCCGGCGGCACCGCGGGCGAAACCCATTTCGGTTTCCGCACCGTGGCGGAGGCGGAAAAGGCCGGGCTCGTGCACGAGGTGTTCGAGCAGGTGGCGGAACGCTACGACCTGATGAACGATCTCATGTCGGGCGGGCTGCACCGGGCATGGAAGCAGTCGATGATCGACTGGCTGAACCCGCCGCGGAACGACCGTCCCTTCCACCTGATCGACGTGGCGGGCGGCACGGGCGACATCGCCTTCCGGTTCCTGGAACGCGCGGGCGAGGGCGCGCAGGTGACGGTCTGCGACATCAACCGGCACATGCTCGGCGTCGGCCAGACGCGCGCGGAGGCGAAAGCCTTCGAGGGGCGCGTCGAATTCGCCTGCGGCGATGCGGAGACGCTGCCCTTTCCCGACCGCTCGTTCGACGCCTATACGATCGCGTTCGGCATCCGGAACGTCACACATATCGAGAAGGCGCTGAAGGATGCCTACCGCGTGCTGAAGCCGGGCGGGCGTTTTCTCTGCCTCGAATTCAGCCATGTCGCGGTGCCGGGCATCGACGACATCTATGAGGCCTATTCCTTCGCGGCGATTCCACGCATGGGCAAATGGGTGACGGGCGACGGCGCGCCGTACCAGTATCTCGTCGAAAGCATTCGCCGTTTTCCCGACCAGGAAACATTCAAGCGCATGATTGCAGATGCGGGCTTCGGCAATGTGAGCTACCGCAACCTGACCGGCGGCGTCGCGGCGCTTCATTCCGGCTGGCGTCTCTAGATGCTGAGAGCCGCCCGCTCCCTTGTGCGGCTGACACGCGCCGCGCGCGTACTCGGCAAGCATGACGCGCTGTTTCCGCTGGAACTGCGCGCGGAAATGCCGGCGATCCTTCTCGCGCTGATGCCACTTGCGAAAATCCGCTTTCCCTGGGAAGCCGAACCCGAGATCCGAAGCGGCGATGCGGGCGAACGGCTTGCAACCGCGCTCGCGGCACTCGGCCCGGCTTACATCAAACTCGGACAGTTCCTGGCGACGCGGCCCGACATCATCGGCGCCGATCTCGCGGGCGACCTTTCCTCGCTGCAGGACAAGCTGCCGCCCTTCCCGATGGAAGAAGCGCGCGCGATCATCGAGGAAAGCATCGGCAAGCCGGTGGAGGAACTGTTCAGCAGCTTGAGCGAGCCGATCGCCGCCGCTTCCATCGCACAGGTACACAAGGCGCGTACCAGAGCGGGAGGCGAAAGCGAGGAAGAACGCGATGTCGCGGTGAAAGTGCTGCGCCCCGGCATCGAGCAGCGCTTCGCGGGCGACCTCGAGAGTTTCTTCTGGGCGGCGGAGCGGATCGAACGCAACTATGCGCCCGCGCGCCGGCTGCGGCCTATCGAGATCGTCGAGACGCTGGCGGAAAGCGTGAAGCTCGAAATGGATCTGCGCCTCGAAGCGGCCGCCATGTCGGAGATGGCGGAGAACACCGCCAAGGATCCCGGCTTCCGCGTGCCGAAGATCGACTGGGAGAGAACCTCGCGGCGCGCGATGACGATGGAGTGGATCGACGGTATCCCGGCATCCGACCGGGGCGCGCTCGTCGCCGCCGGGCACGACATGGCCCGCCTCGGCCGCCAGGTCATTCAATCCTTCCTGCTGCATGCGATGCGCGACGGGTTTTTCCATGCCGACATGCATCAGGGCAATCTCTTCGTCGACGCCGACGGGCGGCTTACCGCTGTCGATTTCGGCATCATGGGGCGGATCGACCAGAACGAGCGCCGCTTCATGGCGGAAATCCTCTACGGACTGGTGACGCGCAATTATGTGCGCGTGGCCGAAGTTCACTTCGAAGCCGGATATGTGCCCAATTCGAAAAGCGTCCATGCCTTCGCGCAGGCGCTGCGCTCGGTCGCCGAGCCGATCTTCGGGCGGCCCGCGCGCGAGGTCTCGATGGGCAAGCTGCTGGCGCAGCTTTTCCAGGTGACAGAACAATTCGACATGCGGACGCGGCCCGAACTCATTCTTCTCCAGAAGACGATGGTGGTGGTCGAAGGCGTCGCGCGGCATTTCGATCCCGATCACAACATCTGGGAGAGCGCGGAGCCGGTGCTGAAATCCTGGATGATGGACAAGATGGGCCCGGAAGCGCGCATCGAGGAAGCGGCGGCAGGGGCAATGCAGCTCGGCCGCGTGATGAGCCACCTGCCGGAGGTGCTGGACCGGGCGGAGCGCACCGCCAGACTGCTCGCCGAGAGCGTCGACGAAGAAGGGGTGCGCCTTCATCCCTCTTCCGCCGACGCCATTGCGCGGGCCCAGGAGGCGCGTTTTTCCAGGCGGCAGCCCCTGATCTGGCTCGCCATCGGGGCCGTCGGCGCGCTTCTTATCGCCAACCTCTTCTGAATAAAGCGTTTTCCGGCTCAAATCCGGCGTATCGCCGATGTGCGATTTGATCTACAAATCTGTGTCGTGAATATTTATATTTGCACCAAATTCCCGGCAGAACTTTCTTCAGGGTTCCGGCGCGGGCAAGGACGCAGGAGACAGGCTTGAGCGAGAACATCCTCAAAGACCGGCGCGTGCTGCTGATCATCGGCGGCGGCATCGCGGCCTATAAATGCCTGGAGCTGATCCGGCGCCTGAAGGAGCGCGGCGCCGCCGTGCGCGCGATCATGACGAAGGCGTCGCACGAGTTCGTGACGCCGCTCTCGGTGTCGAGCCTGACGGGCGACAAGGTCTATACCGATCTCTTCAGCCTCACCGACGAAGCGGAGATGGGCCATATCGAGCTGTCGCGCGATGCGGACCTGCTGGTCGTCGCGCCCGCGACCGCCGACATCATGGCGAAGATGGCGAACGGGCTCGCGAACGACCTCGCCAGCACGGCGCTGCTCGCGACCGACAAGAAGGTGCTGATCGCGCCCGCGATGAATGTGCGGATGTGGACGCATCGCGCGACGCAGCGGAATTTCGAGACACTTCTGGCGGACGGCGTCGATTTCATCGGCCCGAACGAGGGCGACATGGCCTGCGGCGAATACGGGCCGGGGCGGATGGCGGAACCGGCGGAAATTCTCGCCGCCATCGAGGCGCATTTTTCCGAACTCGCCTATCCGGGCGGCGGTCCCCTCAAAGGCAAGCGCATCCTCATTACCTCCGGGCCCACGCATGAGCCGATCGACCCGGTGCGCTATCTCGCGAACCGGTCATCCGGCAAGCAGGGCTATGCCATTGCGCAGGCCGTGGCGCGGCTCGGCGCGGAGACGGTGCTCGTTTCCGGTCCGACGATCCTGCCCGATCCGCCCGGCGTAACGGTGACGCGCGTGGAAACGGCGCGCGAGATGCTCGCCGCCTGCGAAGCCGCACTGCCCGCCGACATCGCGATCTGCGCCGCCGCCGTCGCCGACTGGCGCGTCGCGAGCGATGCCGAACAGAAACTCAAGAAAGCGCCCGGCGAGCAGGCGCCCGCGCTGGCGCTGGTCGAGAACCCCGACATTCTCGCCACGCTGTCGCAGATGAAGGGCAAACGCCCGGCGCTTGTCGTCGGTTTCGCCGCCGAAACCGAGAAGGTGATCGAGCACGCCACCGCGAAACGCCAGCGCAAGGGCTGCGACTGGATCGTCGCGAACGACGTTTCGCCCGCGACGGGCGTGATGGGCGGCGACCTCAACACCGTGCACCTCATCACGCGCGAGGGACAGGAGGACTGGCCGCTGCTGCCGAAGCAGGCCGTCGCCGAACGCCTTGCGCGCCGCATCGCAGATCATTTCGTTACATCGAAGGCCGCCGAATGAACCCTGAAATCGACGTCCGCGTGCAGCGGCTGCCGCATGCCAACGGACTTGCCCTACCCCGCTACGAAACGAGCGGCGCGGCGGGCATGGACCTGACAGCCGCCATTCCCGACGGCGAAAAGCTGGTGCTCGCCCCGGGCGAGCGCGCCATGGTGCCGACGGGGCTTGCGATTGCGCTGCCGGAAGGTTTCGAGGCGCAGGTGCGGCCGCGCTCGGGCCTCGCGGCGAAGAACGGCGTCACGGTGCTCAATTCACCGGGCACCGTCGATTGCGATTATCGCGGCGAAGTGAAGGTCATTCTCATCAATCTGGGACAGGAACCCTTCACCATCGAACGCGGCACGCGGATCGCGCAGATGGTCGTGGCGCCGGTGACGCGGGCGCGGCTCACGGAGACGGAAACACTGGACGAAACGGCAAGGGGCGCGGGGGGCTTCGGCTCGACCGGAACGAAGGGGTGAGCACGGGATGCTGAGACTTTCCAAGAAAACCTGGCTGGCGCTGGAAGCCGTCGTCGATGTCGCGATCAATGCGCGGCCGGACCCCGTGCAGTCGAAGGAAATCACGAAGCGGCAGGGGATTCCGCAGCGCTATCTCGAACAGGTGATGCAGCAGCTTGTCCATGCCGGCATCCTGAAAGGCGTGCGCGGGCCGCGCGGCGGCTATACGCTGGCGCGCGAGCGCAGGCGCATTCTCGTCGGCGAGGTGGTGCGCGTCGTCGGCGCGATGGAAGCCTCCGACGAACCGGCAAGTGCGGCGCCGTCGGAACTCGGCGAGCGCGTGATCGCGCCGCTATGGCAGGATGTGCAGAAGGAACTGATGGAACGGCTCGATGCCATCACCATCGAGGATCTCTGCCGGAAGGCGGAGGAATCCGGGGTCGGCAACTCGAAATCGAACGCCGACTTCATTATCTGAATTCGAACGGGCTTCGGCACGCGCGGCGCGAAGCGTCACATTTGGTCCGGGAGGCCAGCATGAGCGAGAGCAAGAAACCAGGACGCGGACGCATCTATAACAGCATCACCGAAACCATCGGCGATACGCCGCTGGTGCGGCTCAATCGTATGGCGAAGGAAGCGGGCGTCGGCGCGGACATCCTGCTGAAGCTCGAATTCTTCAATCCGCTGTCGAGCGTGAAGGACCGCATCGGCGTCGCGATGATCGAAGCGCTGGAGCAACAGGGCAAGATCACCGACAACACGGTCATCATCGAGCCGACTTCCGGCAATACCGGCATCGCGCTTGCCTTCGTCTGCGCGGCGAAGGGCTACCGGCTCATCCTCTGCATGCCGGAGAGCATGTCGATCGAACGGCGCAAGATGCTGGCGCTGCTCGGCGCGGAGCTCGAACTGACGCCGAAGGAAAAGGGCATGAAGGGCGCCATCGCGCGCGCCGAGGAACTGCTGGCGCAGCATCCGAACTCCGTGATGCCGCAACAGTTCGACAATCCGGCGAACCCGGAAATCCACCGCAAGACGACGGCGGAGGAAATCTGGAACGACACGGACGGCAAGGTCGATGTCGTGATTTCGGGCATCGGCACGGCGGGCACCTTCACCGGCGTCGGTTCGGTGCTGAAGGCGAAGAAGCCCAGCGTGAAGATGATCGCCATCGAACCGGAAGACAGCCCTGTGCTTTCCGGAGGACAGCCGGGCCCGCACATGATCCAGGGCATCGGCGCGGGCTTCGCGCCGGGCAACCTCGACAAGTCGCTGATCGACGAGGTCATCACGGTGGGCAACGAGACGGCGTTCGAGTTTTCCCGGAAGGCAGCCCGGATGGAAGGCATCGCGGGCGGCATCTCGTCGGGGGCGGCCATCGCGGTCGCGCTCGAAGTCGGCGCGCGGCCTGAAATGAAGGGCAAGACGATCGTCGCGATCATCCCGTCCTTTGCGGAACGCTATCTCTCGACGGCGCTGTTCGACGGGCTCTGAGCTATTTAACGGAACTGCCTTCCGCCGTTTCGGGAGGCAGTTCCGCGCCCTTCGCGCCGGGGCCGAGCTCGACCGTCATCGAGCGCGCATCGAGCGGCTCGCCGCATTCCGAACAGGTGTGAACCGCGTGCACGACCTGGCCACAGGCCTTGTGGCGGCGGATAACGGGCGGACCTTCCGCGCCCGACATCCATCTGTCGCCCCAGTCGAGCAGCGAGAGCATGACCGGATAAAGATCGAGGCCCTTTTCGGTGAGGCGGTATTCCTCGCGGCGCGGACGCTCCTGATAAGGCACCTTGGTCAGCACGCCCGCATCGGTCAGTTTTTTCAGGCGGTCGGCCAGCACGTGGCGGGCGATCCCCAGGCGCTGCTCGAATTCCTCGAAGCGGCGCACGCGCAGGAAACATTCGCGCAACACGAGCAGCGTCCACCTGTCGCCGACAATGGACAGGGACCGGGCAAGCGAGCAAGGCTCGCGGTCTAGCTCTTCCCAACGCATGAAAGCTCCTTTTCCCTATCAGTATAGCTTGACAGGTTCCGTTTCGGAACCCATTGTATTTCATGTAAGTTCAAAAATAGAACTGATAGAATCCGGTCAGCAGCCGGCACGGGAGGAGCGCGCCATGAGCGAGAAGAAAGCCGCCGTCATCATCGGCGCGGGCGACGCCACGGGCGGCGCCATCGCAAAGCGCTTCGCGAAGGAAGGCTATGTCGCCTGCGTGACGCGGCGGGACGCGGAAAAGCTCGTGCCGCTGACAGACGAGATCCGGGCGGCGGGCGGCGAGGCGCGCGGCTTCGGCTCGGATGCGCGCAAGGAAGACGAAGTCGTTGAGCTCTTCGAGACAGTCGAGCGCGAGGTCGGGCCCGTCGAGGTCTTCGTCTTCAATATCGGCGCGAACGTCAACTTCCCCATTCTCGAGATGACGGAGCGCGTCTACCGCAAGGTGTGGGAGATGGCGGCCTATGCGGGCTTCCTGACGGGCCGGGAGGCGGCGCGCGTGATGGTGCCGCGGGGCAGGGGCACGATGATCTTCACCGGCGCGACGGCGAGCCTGCGCGGCGGACCAGGTTTCAGCGCCTTTGCCGGTGCGAAATTCGCACTGAGGGCGCTGGCGCAAAGCATGGCGCGCGAGCTTGGACCGAAAGGCATTCATGTCGCGCATCCGATCATCGACGGCGCCATCGACACGGCGTTCATCCGCGACACTTTTCCCGAGCGCTACAAGATGAAGGAGCAGGACGGCATCCTGCAGCCCGACCACATCGCGGAAATGTACTGGCAGATTCACGTGCAGCCGCGCGACGCCTGGACGCATGAGCTCGACCTGCGCCCATGGATGGAAAATTTCTGACACATGAGGGGACGCTCAGATGAGCAGAAAAGTTGAATTCCTTTTCGATTTCGGCAGCCCGAACGCCTATCTCTCCTGGAAGGCCGTACCCGACATCGAAAAGCGCACAGGCGCGACGTTCACATATGTCCCGGTGCTGCTCGGCGGCATCTTCAAGGCGACGAACAATGTGTCGCCGGTGATCGCGAACCAGGGCATCAGGAACAAGGGCGAATACCAGTTCCTCGAAATCGAGCGCTTCGTGAAGAAGCACGGACTGACGAAGTTCAAGTTCAACACGCATTTCCCGGTGAACACGCTGCAGATCATGCGCGGCGCGATTGCCGCCGAGATGGACGGCACCCTGCCGACATATCTCGAGGTGGTGATGCCCGCGATGTGGGAAGACTCGCAGAAGATGGACGATCCGGAGGTCATCAAATCCGTGCTCGATGCGGGCGGCATCGACGGCGCGCATATTCTCGCCCGCATCCAGGAACCGGACGTGAAGGCGAAACTCGTGGCAAACACGGAAGACGCGGTCAACCGCGGCGCTTTCGGCATTCCGACCTTCTTCGTCGATGGCGAGATCTATTTCGGCAAGGACCGCTTGCGCGAGGTCGAAGAGGCGATTGCGGCATGAGTGCGAAGCCCGTCGCCCTCATCACCGGCGTCGGACCGGGCACCGGCTCGGCACTGGCGCGGCGCTTCGCGGAAGGCGGCTATGCCGTTGCGATGCTTGCACGCGACAAGGAACGCCTCACGGCGCTTGAAAGCGAGCTGCCCGATGCGAAAGCCTTTATCTGCGACGTGTCGAAGGAGGACGAGATCGCCGCGACCGTGAGCCGGGTGACGGAGACGATGGGCGCGGTCGAAGTCTTCGTGCACAACGCCGTCGGCGGCGCGTGGGGCAGCTTTCTCGAGATCGACCCGAAGACGCTCGCGATGAACTTCCAGGTGAACACGATGGCGCTGCTGCATTTCGCGCAGGCGCTGGCGCCCGCCATGATAGAGACGGGCAAGGGCGCGATCATCGCGACGGGCAATACGTCGGCGCATCGCGGCAAGGCCTTCTTCGCGGGTTTCGCGCCGACAAAGGCGGCGCAGCGCATACTGGCGGAAGCGATGGCGCGCGACCTCGGGCCGAAGGGCGTCCATGTCGCCTACATCACCATCGATGCGGTGATCGACGTACCGTGGACACGGGAGCGCTTCAAGGACGCGCCCGACGATTTCTTCATCAAGCCGGCGGCGATTGCCGATGAAGTCTGGCATGTTGCGCATCAGGACAAATCCGCCTGGTCGTTCAATGTCGAGATACGACCGTTCGGCGAAAACTGGTGAGTGCGAGAGTTGAGATGAACGCAACAGTGCAGGACGTCGGACCCGTGTTTCGCCGCGACGGCGACATCTGGCACGCGTTGCCGCAGGCGCAGGGGCCATTCGGCGGCATGCATGGCGGCGCGGTGTCGGCGCTCGCCGTCGGAGAGATGGAAGCGATGGGTGCGGCGAAGGGGCTCGGCGCGCTCGTCTCGGCCAATCTCTATCTGCTCCGGCCGCTGCCGCTTGCCGGCATTTCGAGCAAGGTGAGCGCCGTGCGCGAGGGCGGGCGCGTCGCGGTGTTCGAGAATGAATTATGGGCGGGCGGGAAACTGCAGGCCAAGGCAAGCGCCTGCTTTCAGCAGCCCGCGGCGATCGAGGGGTTGCCCGGCGCACCGGAAGCGCCGTGTTTCGAGCCGGAGAATTTTGCGAAATGGGAGCGGCCCGACTTCTTCAAGCTGGCGAACAAGGAGCCCGGCTTTCTCGATCTTTGCGACATTCGCGATACCACTCATGAGGACGGGACACGCGCGAAATGGTTTCGCCTGAAGCGGAACTTCCACGAAACGCCGACGCCCTTTTCCGCCGTCATGGCGGTGGCGGATGTGTCGACGCTTTTCACGGTGACGGATGCTGGCGCGCGGCCGAACGCCGCCGGGTGGCCGAATGCCGACCTTTCGCTGCATCTTTCCCGCGCGCCGAAGGGCGCATGGATCGGCACCGCGCAGCGCGGCGCCTGGCACGGCGACGGGCGCGGACTTACGGAAGCGGAAATCTTCGACGCCTATGGACGGATCGGCCGGTCGTGCCAGAGCGCGGTGCTGCTGCTGCCGCCGCCGGCCTGACCCCGCCTCAAGCCGCGAGCGGCTTCGAGATGCGGCCGACCAACTGGTTCGTCATGGCCATCGTCATCTCGCGCAGCTTGCCGGACTCCTCGGCATAGGCCTCGAAGGCCGAGACCATGAAATCGCGCTGGAGCGCGAGAAGATCGGACATGCTTTTCGCACCGAGCATGGCCTCGGCGGTCGAGGCATCGATCTCCATGCGGGTCTTGCCGAACTCGAGAAGCTCCTTGTTGAGGAGCACGGCATTGTCCGCTGCTGCCTTCGTCGAAGCGGCAAACGCGTCGAACATTTCCTTCGAGATATCGCTCATCAGGTCACCTCATCCATTGCAGGACACCCTCCGGCGGAGCGCCGGACCCGAAGCGCGGAAAGCAGGCGGAAACCCGTTCCCGCACGTCGGAAGGATGATGCCCCCGGAACAGGGCATTTATATGACGCACTGCAATATTCTCTTTCGCGCAGGTGCGGGTCAGAGATGGCCGAGCACCCGGTGAGGCCGGTAGGGCTCCTCGAGGGCGGCCTTGTCTTCGGCGGAAAGCTCGATGTCGAGTGCGGCGAGCGCCTCGTCGAATTGCGGGAGTTTGGAAACGCCGACAATGGGCGCGGTGACGACGGGGTTTGCCAGCACCCAGGCGAGCGCCGTCTGGGCGGGGCTGACGCCGAGCTTCTTCGCGATTTCGACATTCCGGTCGGCGACGGTGAAATCGCTGTCGTCGTAGTACCAGCCCGCCGCCTGCTCGTCCGTCTTCGCACGCGAGGTGTCGCCGCCGCCCTGACGATGGCGATTGCCCGCGAGAAAGCCGCGCGCCTGTGGCGACCATGGAATGACGCCGATGCCTTCCGCCGCGCAGAGCGGCATCATCTCGCGCTCCTCCTCGCGGTAGACGAGGTTGTAGTGGTTCTGCATGGAGACGAAGCGGACGAAACCATGCTTCTCCGCGAGGTCGAGATATTTCTGGAACTGCCAGCCATACATGGAAGAGGCGCCGATGTAGCGGACCTTGCCTGCGCGGACGAGATCGGACAGCGCTTCCAGCGTTTCCTCCATCGGCACGTTCCGGTCGAAGCGATGAATCTGGTAGAGGTCGATATAGTCGAGGCCGAGCCGCTTCAACGAGGCGTCGCACGCCGCCATGATGGATTTGCGCGAGAGGCCCGAGCGGTTCACGCCGCGCGCGCCGGTACCGAAGAAGCATTTTGTGGCGACGACGACATCCTCGCGGTCGCCGGCCATGTCCTTGAGGGCGCGACCGACGATCTCCTCCGAGACGCCCCCCGAATAAACATCCGCCGTGTCGAAGAAATTGATACCGGCCTCAAGCGCCTTCTCGAAGAAGGGACGCGCCTCCGCTTCTTCCAGCACCCATTCGCGCCACTTCTTCGACCCGTAGGTCATGGTGCCGAGACAAAGGCGCGAGACCCGGAGCCCGCTGTTTCCGAGCCGCACATATTTCATTTTCGTCATGACCTGCCCTCCCCAATTTCTCGAAATGACCGAAACCGAGTATTTGGTCAGTCCGATCCAGGATACAAGGGTTCCGGTGCTCCATTGACAAGATTGCCGGAGAGTGGCGCAAAGGAGCCTCGCGGAGAACGACATGGCACTGAACGACGAACAGCTTGAGCGCTATGCGCGGCACATCGTGCTGAAGGAGATCGGCGGGCCGGGCCAGCAGAAGCTCCTGAAGGCGCGCGTGCTGATCGTGGGCGCGGGCGGGCTGGGGAGCCCGTGCCTGATCTATCTCGCGGCGGCAGGCGTCGGCACCATCGGCATTATCGACGACGACACGGTGTCGCTCTCGAACCTGCAGCGGCAGGTGGCGCACGGGACGGAAGATCTCGGCCGAATGAAGACCGAAAGCGCGGCGGATGCCGCGCACCGGATCAACCCGGATGTGAAGATCATTCAACACCAGGAACGGCTGAGCGCGGAGAACGCGCTCGAGATCGTGTCGCACTACGATGTGGTGGCGGATGGCTGCGATAATTTCGCGACTCGGTTTCTGGTGAACGATGCCTGTTATTTCGCGCGCGTGCCGCTGGTCTCGGCCGCTGTCGGCCAGTTCGAGGGACAGGTCGCAACCTTCCGCGCCTTTGAGACCGATGCAGAAGGCAGGCCGATGCCGAATTACCGGGACTTTATCGGCGAGACGCCGCCGCCCGGCTCGGTGCCGACCTGTGAGGAAGCGGGCGTGATCGGCGCGCTGACCGGCGTCGTCGGCTCGCTGCAGGCGCTGGAAGTCATCAAGGAAATCACCGGCGCGGGAACGAGCCTTGCCGGCAAGCTCCTCATCTACGACGCGCTCGACACACGGTTCCGCACCGTGAAGCTCAAATGGGACCCGAAGAACCCGCTGACCGGCGAGACGCCGACGATCACGGATTTGAGCGGGCACGCGGCATAGAGCCCGCCTTGCTACCTCACATGATCGCGGGGATCACGCGGTCGGGCGGGCGATGGCCGTCCATGAAGGTCTTGATATTGACGATGACCTTGCCGCCCATTTCGACGCGGCCCTCAATGGTGGCCGAGCCCATATGCGGCAGCGTCACGACGTTGGGCAGCTTCATCAGGCGCGGATTGACCGAGGGCTCGTGCTCGAAGACATCGAGGCCCGCGCCGGCGAGCTCCCCCGCTTCCAGCGCGCGGATCAGCGCGTTCTCATCGATGATCTCACCGCGCGCCGTGTTGACGATATAGGTCTCCGGCTTCAGGAGCTTCAAACGACGCGTGTCGAGAAGGTGGAACGTCTGCGGCGTCAGCGGGCAATTTACCGAGACGATGTCGACCCTGGGCAGCATGTCGTCGAGATTTTCCCAGAAACGCGCTTCGAGTTCCTGCTCGATGACGGCGTTGGCGGGCTTCCTGTTGTGATAGTGGATTTCGAGACCGAAGGGGCGGGCACGGCGCGCCACCGCCTGGCCGATGCGGCCCATGCCGATGATGCCGAGGCGTTTGCCGGTGAGGCGGCGGCCGAGCATCCAGGTCGGCGACCAGCCCGGCCACTGGCCCTCATGTTCGCGCAGATAGCGCGCGCCTTCGCTCAGGCGGCGCGGCACGGCGAGCATCAGGCCCATCGTCATGTCGGCGGTGTCTTCGGTCAGCACGCCCGGCGTGTTCGTTACCGTGATGCCGCGGCGGCGCGCCGACTCGACATCGATATTGTCCACGCCGGTGCCGAACTGGGCGATGAGGCGGAGATTTTCGCCCGCCTGCGCCAGAAGCTTCGCGTCGATGCGGTCCGTCACCGTGGGGACCAGTACTTCCGCCTCGCGGATCGCGGCGGCGAGTTCGGCCTGGGAAAAGGGATGATCGTCCTCGTTCAGCCTGACATCGAACAGCTCGGCCATGCGCGCCTCGATGGGCGCGGGCAGCTTGCGGGTGACGATGACGAGCGGTTTTCTGGCGGTCATTGCGTACTCCGGGGGGACTGCGGCGGATGTCCGGCGGCGATCCGCCCTTATTATCAGGTTTTATCCGGTTGTTTGCGCCATTTTCTGGCAAAATCGGGTGAGTCGCCCGGGCTTGCCGGGTTTACGTTGGGGGCCCGGGGGCGCCGACGGACAGAACAAGAAAATGCGGGAGAGGCCAAGACTGACAAGGGGCAAGGGAGCGGAGCGGCGCGCCCGGGTGGCGTTTGCCGTGGCGATGACTGCGGCGTTGATGCTCGCGCCCGGAGAGGCGGGGCAGGCCGCCGCAACCGCCGCGCCTCAGGTCATGCCCGAGCGGGAGCCGGGGCAGTCGACGGGGCTGCCGGTGCCGCGCTTCGTCAGCCTCAAATCCGGGCGGGCGAATGTGCGGCGGGGACCCGGCACCGATTTTCCCATCGACTGGGTTTATCGCAAAAGCGGCGTGCCGCTGGAAGTGATCGCGGAATCCGGCAACTGGCGGCGCATCCGCGATCATGAAAGCGACGGCGGCTGGATCTGGCACACGATGCTGGCCGGCGAGCGCAGCGCCATCGTCGAAGGATCTGCTGCAGATGGCGAACCGGCGGCGCTGCTGTCGCTGCCGGACGTCACGTCGGAAATCGTTGCCTATGCGGAGGAAGGCCTCGTCGTGCGCGTCACCACCTGCAAGGCAGGCTGGTGCTACCTCGAAGTGCGCGGCTATGAGGGCTGGCTGCCGCAGACGTTGCTCTGGGGCGTCTATCCCGGCGAGGAATTCGAGTAGGTCAGGCGAAGTCCCTGGCAAGCGCTTCCTTCACCTGCGGCTGCATCACGGCCATATGGTGATAGTTCTCATGCGCGATGACGACCATGACCTGCGTCCCGGGATCACGGAATTTCGCGATCTGATCGTCCGTGAAACGGAAATGCACAAAGTGCACGGATGAGGTCTTGCCGTCGGCCTTGGTGCGCTCGACATCCATTTCGGCTTCACCCTGGACGCGCTCGCCGCCGACATCGATGAAGAGGTGTTTCTCGACCCAGGTGATCGAGCGCAGGAACCTGTCGCGGCGGACCTCGTCGTTGATCTCGAACATGACGGTCGCGACGAGTTCGTTGCCCTGCGGGATCAGGGGATTATAGGCGTGGAGTTCGTCGGCAAGCTGTTCCGCGCCGCCCTTTTCGATGTGCAGCATTTCCTGAACCTGCTGGAACATCGTGTCGTAGTTCTCGAAGTAGAAGGTCGCGTAAGGCCCGACCTCGACGCGACGGTTCTTCTTCAGCGCGGTGATCGCCGCGCGGCGCTCCTTGCGCTCCCTGGCGTAGGTCTCGTAGGGAAGAATGTCGCCGGGCGTGATTTCCTTTTTCATCGCAAGCATCTCTCAGAACCTTTCGGGTTTGACGTTTTCCGTCTCACCCCCGTTAGCGAATGAGCCCCCAGGCCCGCGCCATGATCTCGATCGGATGATGGGGTGCCGGCGGCTTCGGCTCACCCATCGTATCGATCTCATGCACCAGATGCTTGGCGGCGAGCGGGCAATCCGACGTTACATACTTGTTGCCGGTCTTCGAAACATTGCGGGACGCGGTCTTGCCGACCTTCATCGCGACGTCGAAGGTTTCCTTCATGACACCGAAGGTTCCTCCGTGCCCAGAGCAACGCTCGACGACATCGAGCTTGAGATCGGGGATCAGACGCATCATCTCGGCCGATTTCGCACCCATGTTCTGCGCACGGGCATGGCAGGCGAGATGCGCGGTGACGCCGCCCTCGACGGGGTTGAGGCCGGGCGCGAGGCCTTCCTTCTTCGCGATGTCCACGACATATTCGTCGATGTCGCGCGTCGCGGCCGAAAGTTTCTTCACGTCTTGATTGTCGGGCAGGATGAGCGGCCATTCGAACTTGAACATGAGGCCGCAGGAAGCCGTCAGCGTGATGATGTCATAGCCCTTGTCGATCCAGGCGCACATATCCTTCGCGACCTTCTCGGCCTGGGCGGCGACCTTTTCGATGTTGCCCTGTTCGAGAAAGGGCATGCCGCAGCAGCCGGGATAGGCGACTTCGGTCTCGACGCCATTATGCGCGAGGACGAGGCGCGCGGCCTCGCCGACGCCCGGATTGTTGTAGTTCACGAAGCAGGTGGCGAAGAGAACCGCCTTGCGGCCCCTTGCAGGCGCGTCCTTTGGCGCAGCGGTGCCGGACTTGTCCTGCTTCTTCGCGCGCATCGTGAAGGTCTGGCCGTGAAATTTCGGCAATTCGGCGCGGCGGTCGATACCGGCGACGGCTTCGAGCGCGGGGCGCGTCAGCTTGTTGCCGCGGGCCGAGCCCCAGTTCGCAAGCGGCGCGACGGGCGCGGCGAGTTTTCCGTTGCGGTCCGTCTTCGCGAGCTGGCCGGGAACGAGCGGGAACCCTTCCTTCTTCGCTTCGGCCGCGCGGTAGCGGAGCATCAGATGCGGGAAATCGAGATTGAATTCGTGCGGCGGCACGTAAGGACACTTCGTCATGAAGCACATGTCGCAGAGCGTGCAGGCTTCGACGACAGGCGAGAAACCTTCCGACGTCACTTCGTCGAGTTCACCCGTCGGGCTTTCGTCGATCAGATCGAAAAGCCTCGGGAAACTGTCGCAGAGATTGAAGCAGCGGCGGCAGCCATGACAGATGTCGAAGACGCGCCGCATTTCCGCGTCGAGCTTTTCCAGATCGTAGAAGTCGGGATTGTGCCAGTCGAGCGGATGGCGGGTGGGCGCTTCGGTGCTGCCCTCTTTCGGCGTGCCTTCTTGCGGGCTGCTCATCGGCGAGTCTCCAGCGCGGATTGACGGGAAGCATGGAACCGGAGGAGCACCGCTCCTCCGGTTTCAATACGTGCCGACGCGCCTAGCTGCCGAGGCTGTCGAGCGCCTTCTGGAAGCGGCCGGCATGGCTCTTCTCGGCCTTGGCGAGCGTCTCGAACCAGTCGGCGATCTCGTCGAAGCCTTCCTCGCGCGCGGTGCGCGCCATGCCCGGATACATGTCGGTGTATTCGTGCGTCTCGCCCGCGATCGCGGCCTTCAGGTTCTTGTCGGTGCCGCCGATGGGCTCGCCCGTCGCCGGGTCGCCGACTTCCTCGAGGAATTCGAGGTGGCCGTGAGCATGGCCCGTCTCACCTTCGGCGGTGGAGCGGAACACGGCCGCCACGTCGTTGAAGCCTTCGACGTCGGCCTTCTGCGCGAAATAGAGGTAACGGCGGTTGGCCTGGCTTTCGCCGGCGAACGCCTCTTTCAGATTTTCCCAGGTCTTGGTACCGGAAAGCGATGCCATGGTGTTGTTCCTAATCTTATGCGTTTGACGATGCCTGACGAAACGGACGCCAGACGCTATTGCGGCGTCGTGCACCGGCTTTCGGCTTGCGTGGGTCCGCTGTCCTGCGCCGAAGAGAGGACCCCTCCGACGCCCGCCCCGCCTCGCCCCGAGAGGGGCTTCAACGGGTGGTTAAGCATGAGTCTAGGCCCGCCCGAGTGGCAGGTCAACAATCTGGAACTTCTCCAAACAGTCTTTTTAGCTATTGTTTTTGCGAAGAATTCTTAATCGCGACTGCGATCCTGCAGACGGACGATAACGTCCACGCGCGCGACATCCATGCCCTCGGGAGCAGGCGGCAGACGGCCAATGGTGACATCGTCGCCGGCAATATCCATGAGCGCGCCATCCCTCTCCACGAAGAAGTGATGGTGGTCATTGGTGTTGGTGTCGAAGTAGGTGCGCGAGCTATCCACCACGACCTCGCGAAGGAGGCCGGCGCCGGTAAACTGGTGCAGCGTGTTGTAGACGGTGGCGAGAGAAACGCTGACGCCAGCCTTCTGCGCTTCGTCGTGAAGCGCTTCGGCCGTTACGTGGCGGTCGCCGCCATCGAACAAGAGGCGTCCCAAAGCCAGCCGCTGGCGCGTCGGCCGAAGGCCCGCCTCCCGCAGTCTGGTGAGTGTCTGTGCGTAGGGTCTTTCCTGCGTCACGAAACCGATCCTCTTGCTCCTGGCAGGTCCGCTTGCCCATTTTCCGGGCAGCACACGCCTGCAGTTTGTAATCGTTACAAACAATAGATAGTGTGCCGGTCATATAGTTGTCAAGGGCGGCGAGCCCCCGCCCTCAAGCATAAAATGCCGGTCGCCCAAGGGTTTGCGGCAAACGAAGGGTGTGTTACGAAGCGCCTCAGCGTAGGATTTGGGCGAGGAAACCGGGGTGGCGCAAGCTGTCCCATATCGGGGACGGCCCGCACGGCACCGCCGGCGAACGGCGCAGCGAAGCGGGCCTTAATTGAGCGAACGGCAATGGCGGAACAGAAATCGGCATACTCCCTAGAAGACCTGCTCGAATGCAGCCACGGCCGCATGTTCGGGCCGGGCAATCCGCAACTGCCGCTGCCGCCGATGCTGATGATCGACCGCATCACGCATATCAGCGACGAGGGCGGCGAGCATGGCAAGGGACAGATCCTTGCCGAATTCGACATCAAACCCGATCTCTGGTTCTTCGGCTGCCATTTCGAAGGCGATCCGGTGATGCCCGGCTGTCTCGGCCTCGACGGCATGTGGCAGCTGCTCGGCTTCTTCCTCGGCTGGATCGGAGGCAAGGGCAAGGGCCGCGCGGTCGGCGTGGGCGAGGTAAAATTCTCCGCCATGGTGACTCCCGCCATCAAGAAGCTCGAATATGTGATCAATCTGAAGCGCGTGGTAAACCGGCGGCTCGTCGTCGGCGTCGCCGACGGCGTCATCAAGGCCGATGGCGAAATCGCCTTTACGATAAGCGACATGAAGGTCGGACTCGCGACCGAAGGCCAACCGGCCTGAAAAACAGGATCAAGTTTAGACCCGCATTGAAAGAGAGGCTGCCATGAGGCGAGTGGTCGTCACAGGCATGGGTATCGTCTCCAGCATCGGCAACAACGCGCAGGAAGTGATAAGCAGCCTGCGCGAAGGAAAGTCCGGCGTGGTCAAGGCGGACACCTATGCCGAGATGGGTTTCAAGAGCCAGGTACATGGAAGCCTGAAGATCGACCTCGACGAGGCGGTGGATCGTCGCGCACGGCGCTTCATGGGCGACGGCGCGGCCTATGCCTGGATCGCCATGAACCAGGCGATCGCCGATGCGGGGCTCGAAACCAGCGACGTGAGCAATCCGCGCACCGGCCTCATCGTCGGTTCGGGCGGCCCGTCCACCAAGGCCATCGTTTCCGCTGCCGATACGGCGCGCAGCGAGCCCGTGAAAGGCCCGCGCAAGGTCGGCCCCTTCGCGGTTCCGAAGGCGATGTCATCGACCTGCTCGGCGAACCTTTCGACCTGGTTCAAGACCAAGGGCGTCAACTACTCGATCAGTTCGGCCTGCTCGACCTCCGCGAACTGCATCGGCAATGCGGCCGAGATGATCCAGTGGGGCAAGCAGGACGTCATGTTCGCGGGTGGCGGCGAGGAACTCGACTGGACACTCTCGGTGCTCTTCGACGCGATGGGCGCGATGTCGTCCAAACGCAACGCGACGCCGGAAGCGGCGAGCCGCGCCTACGACAAGGACCGCGACGGCTTCGTCATCACGGGCGGTGGCGGCATCCTCGTGCTTGAGGAACTCGAACACGCCAAGGCACGCGGCGCGAAGATCTATGCCGAGATCGTCGGCTATGGCGCGACGGCGGATGGCGCGGACATGGTGGCGCCTTCCGGCGAAGGCGCGGTGCGCTGCATGAAGATGGCGCTCGAAAACGTGAAGGCCCCCGTCGACTACATCAATCCGCATGCGACCTCGACGCCGGTCGGTGACATTCCCGAGATCAAGGCGATCCGGGAAGTCTTCGGCGACAAGATGCCGCCTGTGAGCGCGACGAAATCGCTGACGGGTCACGCGCAAGGCGCGGCCGGCGTGCACGAGGCAATCTATACGCTCCTCATGATGCAGTCCGGCTTCATCTCGGCGAGCGCGAATATCGACGAGATCGATCCGGAAGTGGCGGACGCCAACATCGTGCGCGAGCGCATCGACAATGCGGACATCAATCTCGCGATCTCGAACAGTTTCGGCTTCGGCGGCACCAACGCGACGCTGGCGCTGCAACGCTACAACGGGTGATCCTGGCAGGGGAACCGCGAGCGGGACAAACCCGGAAGCGGAGCAGGACCAATTGGGGAACGATGAACGCATGCACAGTTCTGGTGGCGACAAGGCGGGCGAACAGCCCCTGGTGCTGACGGGCCCGCTGATGAAGGGCAAGCGCGGCCTCATCATGGGTGTCGCGAACGATCATTCGATCGCGTGGGGCATCGCGCGGGCGCTGGCGGCGCATGGCGCGGAGCTCGCCTTTACCTATCAGGGCGAAAGTTTCGGGCGGCGCGTGAAACCGCTCGCCGAATCCGCTGGCTCGAACATCCTTCTGCCTTGCGACGTGATGGACGAGGCGAGCCTCGACGCCGCTTTCGAGCAGCTGGAAAAGGAATGGGGCGTGATGGACTTCGTCGTCCATGCGATCGCGCATTCCGACAAGAACGAACTCAAGGGCCGCTATGTCGACACGTCGCGCGAGAACTTCCTGCGCACGATGGACATTTCCTGCTACTCGTTCACCGATGTCGCGCGGCGCGCGGCAAAGTTGATGACGCGCGGCGGCTCGATGGTGACGCTCACCTATGGCGGCTCGACGCGCGTCATGCCGAACTACAACGTGATGGGCGTTGCGAAAGCGGCGCTCGAAGCGAGCGTGCGTTATCTCGCGGTCGATCTCGGCCGGCACGGCATTCGCGTCAACGCGATCTCGGCGGGACCGATGCGGACACTGGCGGGCTCGGCTGTGGGCGATGCGCGCTTCGTCTTCAAGTGGAACAAGACGCACGCACCGATCAAGGAATCGATCGAGCTCGACCATGTCGGCGGCGCGGGACTCTATCTTCTCTCCGACCTGTCGGCGCGTGTCTCCGGCGAAATCCACCATGTGGATGGCGGCTACAACATCATCGGCCTGCCGCGCCAGAGCGAGCTTCCGGCGAGCCAGCCGGAGAACGGTGGCGAGAGCTGAATGCTCTCTAGCGTCGCGTCATTTCCAGCACGTTGAAGGTCGACTCGAGTTCCGGCCAGGGAAACACCGCGCGCGCCCTTCCGTCTTTCAGGAGAGAGACGACAGCGGGCTCATCGATCAGCTGCGGATCGGTCACGCCGCCCTCGGGGCCGGAATAGTCTCGAATGGGTCCCGAATGGCCCTCGTTCGGCGCGGCGAGCAGCACCCAGCTTTTCTCGTCGCGCTCGTAGAGAAACCCCGACATGCGCTGCGAGCCGGTGAGCTTTTCGAAGAAGAGGCGGCCGTCCTTCTCCACGATCTCGCAGCGGAACCAGCCATAGACGACGAAGCCCGCGAAAGGCCCGCCCGCCTTGATGGTGCGGCAGTTCCACTGGCCTTTCAGCTTTTCCGCATCGGCTTCGACGGTTTCCTCTTCCATGACGGAAACGAGTTCGTTGTAGGTGCCGTGTTCCTCGCCCGCGACGCGCGACTCCATCATGCCCTTCGTCACCGCGTCCTCGTAGCGCTCGAGCCGGTCGAGATCGTGCGGTGTCGCCTGGAAACGCCAGCCCGATTGCCCATCGGCGAAAGCTGGAAGAGCGGCAAGCGAGAGAAGGGCGGCGAAGAGAGCGAGGCGCATGGGTGTCTCCAAAGAAAACGGGGTCGGCGTGAGCCGACCCCGAAATCTTAGCCAGATTGTGGCGATACGTCAGTCGCGGTCGCGACGGCGACCGCGCCCGCCACCGCCTTCGCGCTTTTCGCGGGGCTGCTCGGCGGGCTCGTTTTCGTAAACGATCTCCTCGCCGGTCTCCTGGTTCACATGTTTCATCGAGAGGCGAACCTTGCCGCGGTCGTCGAAGCCGAGGAGCTTCACCTTGACCTTGTCGCCCTCGTTGCAGATGTCGGAAACCTTCTCGACGCGGTTCGGGGCCATCTGCGAGATGTGCACGAGACCGTCGCGCGGACCGAAGAAGTTCACGAAGGCGCCGAAATCGACTACCTTCACGACCGTGCCTTCATAGATGGCACCCACTTCCGGCTCCGCGACGATGCCGCGAATCCAGTCGATGGCGGCCTTGATCGAGGCGGCGTCGGACGACGCCACCTTGATCGTGCCGTCGTCGGAGATGTCGACCTTGGCGCCGGTCTTTTCCACGATTTCGCGAACGACCTTGCCGCCCGTGCCGATGACTTCGCGGATCTTGTCGGTCGGCACCGTGATCACCTCGATGCGCGGCGCGTACTCGCCCATTTCAGGGCGGGCCGTGTCGATGGCCTTCGCCATTTCGCCGAGAATATGAATGCGGCCGCCCTTCGCCTGGGCGAGGGCCTGCTTCATGATGCTCTCGTTGATGCCGGTGATCTTGATGTCCATCTGGAGCGACGTGACACCTTCTTCCGTGCCCGCCACCTTGAAGTCCATGTCGCCGAGATGATCCTCGTCACCGAGAATGTCCGACAGGACGGCGAAGCGGTCGCCTTCGAGGATGAGGCCCATCGCGATGCCCGCGACGGCGCGCTTCAGCGGCACGCCCGCATCCATCATCGCCAGCGAGGAGCCGCAGACGGTCGCCATGGAGGACGAACCGTTCGACTCGGTGATTTCCGAGACGAGGCGCAGCGTGTAGGGGAAGTCCGTCTTGGGCGGAAGCACCGCACGGAGCGCACGCCAGGCGAGCTTGCCGTGGCCCACTTCGCGGCGGCCGGTGAAGCCGACGCGGCCCGTCTCGCCGACCGAGAACGGCGGGAAGTTGTAGTGCAGCAGGAAGTTTTCCTTGTAGGTGCCTTCAAGCGCGTCGATGAACTGCTCGTCGTCGCCCGTGCCGAGGGTCGCAACCACGAGGGCCTGCGTCTCGCCGCGGGTGAAGAGGGCGGAGCCATGCGTGCGCGGAAGCACGCCCACTTCGGAGACGATGGGGCGAACCGTTTCGAGGTCGCGTCCGTCGATGCGGGACTTCGTGTCGAGGATCGAATTGCGGACGATGTCGCTTTCGATTTCCTTGAAGACGCCGCCGACTTCCGTTTCCGGCACGGCGTTCTCGTCTTCCGGATTGCAAAGGGCGGCCTTCACCTTGTCCTTCGCCTTGGCGATCGCTTCGTGGCGCTCGCCCTTGTCCTTGAAGCCATAGGCGGCGCGAAGATCACTCTCGGCGAGTTCGCGGACCTTGGCGACGAGTTCCGAATTGTCCTTCACGTCGACAGCGCGGGGCTCCTTGGCGCACTTCTCGGCCATGCGGATGATCATGTCGATCACCGGCTGGAACTCCTTGTGGCCGAACATGACGGCGCCGAGCATGACGTCTTCCGAGAGTTCCTTGGCTTCCGATTCGACCATCATCACGGCGTCGGTCGTACCGGCGACGACGAGGTCGAGCGCGCTTTCCGGCATTTCATCGATCATCGGGTTGAGCTTGTACTCACCGTCGATGTAGCCGACGCGGGCGGCGGCGATCGGGCCGAGGAACGGCAGACCGGAGATCGTCAGCGCTGCCGAGACGGCGACCATCGCGACGATGTCGGGATCGTTCTCCATGTCATGGGAGAGAACGGTGGCGATCACCTGCGTCTCGTTCTTGAAGCCCTTGATGAAAAGGGGACGGATCGGACGGTCGATCAGGCGGGAGACGAGCGTTTCCTTTTCGCTCGGACGGCCTTCGCGCTTGAAGAAGCCGCCGGGTATCTTGCCCGCCGCGTAGGTCTTTTCCTGGTAGTTGACGGTCAGGGGGAAGAAATCGAGCCCCGGCTTCGGCTTCCGCTCGCCGACGACCGTCGCGAGCACCGTTGTGTCGCCGTAGGTCGCGAGCACCGCGCCGTCGGCCTGACGAGCGATCTTGCCCGTTTCGAGAATGAGCGGACGACCGCCCCATTCGATTTCTTCGCGTGTAATTTTAAACATATCGGTTTCCTGTTCCGCGCCGCCGCTATCCATGCGTTCTTTCCATCATCGGGCGACGGTCGCTTTTCTGCCGCTCCTATCGCGGCCGGACAATCAGGATGGATTTCGCAACTGCGCCGAATGCGCCTGTGCCAGATTGCACGGAACCCGGCGCCCCGAGACGGGAGGCGGCGGGTCCAGCCGCGACAAACCATCCGTAAACGGACGAATGTCTCTTCTCAAGCGGTCCCGAAAGACGCGCGCCCGCCCCTCGGGTTCGCGAAGAACCTCCGGGCAGGCGCCGTGCAAAGCAGAACCGGTGGGGCAATGAGCACCCCGTTACCGCCGAATCCCCAGACGGGAGATCAGCTGTTCGTAACGCGCCTGATCCTTCTTCTTCACATAGTCGAGAAGGCTGCGGCGCTGGCTCACCATTTTCAGCAGGCCGCGGCGCGAATGGTTGTCCTTCGCGTGGCCCTTGAAATGTTCGGTGAGGTTGGTGATGCGCTCGGTAAGGATCGCGACCTGCACCTCGGGGGAGCCGGTGTCGCCGTCCTTGCCGGCAAATTCCTTGATGAGCTGAGCTTTGCGCTCCGGCGTAATCGACATCAGGATCTCCTATGATACGAGATTGAACACGCGCACGGGGCGAAGCTCGCCTTTTCCGTATTCGGTCAGCGCCACCGGGTCTCCCCGGTGGGTGGCCAGAACCGATCCGGAGAGGATGGGTGCGTCACGCCCGCGCAACAAAACCCCCTGACCCTTTCTCAAGCGGGCCGCATCCTCACCGCTCACGGCCAGCGCCGGGATGTCGTCCAGCGCGGTCTCAAGCGGAAGCAAATGCGTCCCAAGGCCGGGAGCGGGCGCAATATGGCCCAAGGCGCAGAGTTTATCCAGAGGAATTGCGGCCTCTTCCCCAAACGGGCCGTGGCGGGTCCGGCGCAGCGCCGAAACGTGGCCGACAGTGCCGAGCGCGAGCGCCAGATCGCGGGCCAGGGAGCGGACGTAAGTCCCTTTGCTGCAAGAGATTTCCAGCTCGGCATGGTCCTCGTCCGGGCGCGAAACAAGGGCAATTTGATGGATCGTGACGGGGCGGGCGGCAAGTTCCACGGCCTCGCCCGCCCGCGCTTTCGCATAGGCGCGCTCGCCATCGACCTTGATGGCGGAGAAGGCGGGCGGAACCTGCTGGATCGGGCCCCTGAAGGCGGAAAAAGCCGCCTCGATCTCCGCATCCGAGGGGCGGCGGGCGCTTTCGGCCGTGACCTCGCCCTCGGCGTCGTCCGTCGTGGTCGCGCATCCGAAGCGGATGGTGAAGCGGTAAGCCTTGGTCGCGTCGATGACGAAGGGGACAGTCTTGGTCGCCTCGCCGAGCGCCACCGGCAGGATGCCCGACGCCAGCGGGTCGAGCGTGCCGGCGTGCCCCGCCTTCTGCGCGTTGAAGAGGCGGCGGACCCGGTTCACCACATCGGACGAGGTCGGCCCCAAAGGCTTGTCGACGACGACCCAGCCGGTTATGGCCTCGCCCTTCTTCCGCCGGGACATGGGGCTCAGTCCTCTTCGCCGGGTTTCGACAGGTCGCGCGCGACTTCGGGCTTGTGAAGCAGGCGGTCGATCGCCTCGGCATTGTCGAAGGAGGTATCGGGCTCGAAGGTGAGGTCCGGCATGAACTTGAAGGTGACTTCCTTCGAAAGCTGGCCGCGCAGCCAGGCCCGAACGCGGGTGAGCGCAGAGGCGAGGGCGACCGCGTCGCCGTGCCCAAGCGGGGCAACGAAGCAGGTCGCGTGGCGCAGATCGGGGCTCATGCGCACTTCGGTGATGGAGAAACTGCGCTCCGCGAGTTCAGGATCGCGGATCGTACCGCGCGTCACGACATCGGAAAGCGCGCGACGCACGAGTTCGCCCGCGCGCAGCTGGCGCTGGCTCGGCGCATTGGCGCCGCGATGTCCCTTGTTCGATCCGGATTTTCTCTGCATGGGGCGATTCCGTTTACCGCCTCTCCCGGCTTCTCATCAGAGAAACCGCAAAGGCAGGCCGGGTGGGCGACAGCCTCAATCGAGGCTGCGCTTCACCACCTCGACGTCGAAGCATTCGATGACGTCGCCCTTGCGCATGTCCTGATAACTCTCGAAGGCCATGCCGCATTCCTGGCCGGACTGCACTTCCTTCACTTCATCCTTGAAGCGCTTCAGCGTCGAGAGCTTGCCTTCGTGGATCACCACATCGTCGCGGATGAGACGGACATGGGAACCGCGGCGCACCACGCCTTCCGTGACGCGACAGCCCGCGACCTTGCCGGTCTTGGAAATGTTGAATATTTCCAGAATCTCGGCATTGCCAAGGAAGGTTTCGCGCAGTTCCGGCGAGAGCATGCCGGAGAGCGCCGCCTTGATGTCATCCACGAGGTCGTAGATGACGGAGTAATAGCGGATTTCGATACCCGCCTGACGCGCCGCGTCGCGCGCCTGCGCATTGGCGCGAACATTGAAACCGATGATCGGCGCATTGGACGCGGTTGCGAGCGTTACGTCCGACTCCGTGACGCCACCCGCACCGACATGCACGACGCGCGCAACGACTTCGTCGGTACCGAGTTTTTCGAGCGCCTGCACAATCGCTTCGGCAGAACCCTGCACGTCCGCCTTGACGATGATCGGCAGTTCCTTGCGATCCTGCTCCTTGAGCTGCGACAGCATCTGATCGAGCGAAGCCCGCCCGCCGGTGCCGACGCGCTTGTCGCGCTGGAGACGCTGACGGTAGTCGGTGATTTCACGCGCGCGGCCTTCGGTTTCGACGACGCTCATCACGTCGCCTGCTTCCGGCGCACCGCCGAGACCGAGCACCTCGACCGGCACGGACGGGCCGGCGGACGGTACGTTCTCGCCGCGATCGTTGATCAGCGCACGTACGCGGCCCCATTCGGTACCTGCGACGATGATGTCGCCAACATTGAGCGTGCCGCGTTGCACGAGCACGGTGCCGACGGGACCACGGCCGCGATCGAGTTTCGCTTCGACGATGATGCCCTCGGCGGCGCGGTCGGGATTGGCCTTGATGTCGAGCAGTTCGGCCTGGAGGAGAATGGTTTCCTCCAGCTTGTCGAGGCCGAGGCCCGTCTTCGCGGAGATCGGAACCAGCAACACATCGCCGCCGAAGTCTTCGACAACGACTTCATGCTGCAAAAGCTCGTTCTTCACGCGGGACGGATCGGCTTCCGGCTTGTCCATCTTGTTGACGGCCACGATCATCGGAACGCCGGCGGCCTTCGCATGATTGATCGCTTCGATGGTCTGCGGCATGACGCCGTCATCCGCTGCGACGACAAGCACGACGATGTCGGTCACCTTGGCACCGCGGGCGCGCATGGAAGTGAAGGCGGCGTGGCCGGGCGTATCGAGGAAGGTAATCCGCTCGCCGGAGCTGAGGTTCACCTGATAGGCGCCGATATGCTGTGTGATACCGCCTGCTTCGCCCGCCGCGACATCCGTCTTGCGCAATGCGTCGAGAAGCGAGGTCTTGCCGTGGTCGACATGGCCCATGACGGTGACGACCGGCGCGCGGGGCTGCTTGAGCGCGGCGGGATCGTCTTCGCCCACAAGCCCTTCCTCGACGTCCGATTCCGCCACGCGCTTCACGGTGTGTCCGAGTTCCTCGGCGACGAGCTGGGCGGTGTCGCTGTCGATCACATCGTTGATCTTCAGCATGATGCCCTGCTTCATCAGGATCTTCATCACATCGACCGCGCGCTCCGCCATGCGGTTCGCGAGTTCCTGGATGGTGATGACTTCCGGAATGACGACTTCTCGGATGATCTTCTGTGGCGCTTCCTGTACGCCCATGTGCTTCTTGCGTTCGCGCTCGACGCGACGGCGCATGGAAGCGAGCGAGCGCTGGCGGCCACTATCGTCGTCGAAGGCCTTCGTGATGGTGAGCTTTCCACGGCGGCGCTCTTCCGTGCGGCGCGCGGGCGGCTGCTTCGGCGCTGCATGACCTGCGCTGCGTTTCGGCTTTTCGTCTTCTTCGGCCTCGGCGTCAGCCAGGTCCTTGCCGCTCGGGCGAGCGGGCGCGGCGGTACGATCGTCTTCGCGACGGCGGGGATCTTCGGTGGAGCGGCTGCGCGCTTCCTGCTCGGCGGCGAGACGGGCCGCCTCTTCCGCGGCGCGGGCCGCCGCGGCGGCGCGTTCCTTTTCGCGGCGTGCATCTTCCTCGGCGAAGCGCTTCGCCTCTTCCTCGGCCCTGCGCCGGTCCTCACCCTCACGCTCGCGGGCGCTGTCGAGCGCCTGCGCGCGGGCGGCCTTCTCCTCTTCGGTCAGCGTGCGCAGCACGACGCCGGAACGGGAGCGACTCTGGGATTTCTTTTCGGGAGCGGGAGCGGCGGGCGCTTCCTCGGCCTTCTTCGGCTCGGGCCTGGCGGCCGGTGCCGCCTCGGCGGCAGGCTTCGGCTTTTCCTCGGCGGGCGCCGCGGGAGCCGCATCGCCGCCGGTCTTCAGCGTCCGCTTCTTCTTCTTCTCGACCACGACCGACTTCGAGCGCCCATGCGAAAAATTCTGGCGCACATGGCCAGACTCCACCGTCCGCTTGAGGCTGAGGGTCTTCCCGCCCGCGGCTTTCGGTTTGCGTTCGCTCGTATCGGCCTGATCGGTCATTCGTATCCTTCGTCCACTTTCCCGTACGCTCACATGACGCGGGCATTCTCCGGGCGGAGTTTCCGCCCATAACGCGCGAGCCTGGCAAGATCCGCCACGACTTTCGCCTGCATGCGCCCCGGGATCAGGGCTGCATGTATCACATTTCCGCGGCCCAATGCCAAACCCATTTCGTCAGCCCAGAGGGGGCTCAGGACCGGCACATCGCCCAGAATTCCTTGCTCTTTCACCACCCTGAGGCGCTGTTCGAGCTTGCGGCGGCCATCTTCGGCGCCATCGCGCGCCTCGACGAGGGCCGCAATCCGGCCCCTCTCGATGGCCGTGAGGACCTTTTCGAAGCCCGTTTCGAGGGCCCCGGCCTTGCGGGCAAGGCCCAGCGCATCGGCGGCGCGGCGCGCGAGCAACCGCTCGACAAGGTCCGCCAGTTCCGGGCCGGCCTTCGCTGGCGCTTTCGCAGCCTTCGCGAAATGACCCTTCAGAGCCGCTTTTTCAACCATTTCACGGACCGCCGTGACCCAAAGGCCACGGCCGGGCAGCTTTTCGGCGAGGTCAGGGACGACCTGACCCTCCGGATCAAGCACGAAGCGGATCAGCCCGTCCTTGCCGCCGCTCTCGCCGGAAACGATGCAGCGGCGCTCCGGACCTTCCCGCTCCGCATCAGGCTTCTTCACCAACCTCGTCCGAGCCCTCCGCTTCTTCGTCTTCTTCTGCGGGCGCGAGATCGGCCTCGGTGATCCAGCCGGCCTTCAGGCGCGCCTTCATGATGAGGTCGTTCGCATCGTCGGCCGACACATCGAAGCCCTCGAGGATGCCCTGCTGGTGCTTGCGCTCGCCGTTCACGGTCTCGTTCCAGCCGACGAGATCGTCGGTGGCGCACCCGGCAAGATCCTCGACGCTCTTCACATCGTTCTCGCCAAACGCGACGAGCATCTTCGGCGTAACGCCCTCGACCTCACCCACCTCGTCGGCGACACCGAGCTCGCGGCGCTTCTCATCGTACTCGGCATTCTGGCGATCGATATATTCGAGCGCGCGGCTCTGGATTTCCTGCGCCGTGTCCTCGTCGAAGCCCTCGATATCCGCGATTTCGTCGAGATCGACATAGGCCACTTCCTCAATCGAGGAAAAGCCTTCGGAAGCGAGAAGCTGCGCGATCATTTCGTCGACATCGAGCGCTTCGGCAAACGTGGCGGTCCGGCTCAGGAACTCGGCCTGGCGGCGTTCGCTTTCCTCGGCTTCCGTGAGAATGTCGATGTCCCATCCGGTCAACTGCGAAGCGAGGCGCACGTTCTGCCCGCGGCGGCCGATCGCAAGAGAAAGCTGGTCATCGGGAACGACGACTTCAATACGCTGCGCATCTTCGTCGAGCACGACCTTGACGACTTCGGCAGGCGCAAGACCGTTGACGATGAAAGTGGCAGCGTCGGGCGACCACTGGATGATGTCGATCTTTTCGCCCTGCAGTTCGTTGACGACCGCCTGCACGCGCGACCCGCGCATACCGACGCAGGCGCCGACGGGATCGATGGAATTGTCGTTCGAGAGCACGGCGATCTTCGCGCGGCTGCCCGGATCGCGGGCGACAGCCCTGATCTCGATGATGCCGTCGTAAATCTCCGGTACTTCCTGCGCGAAGAGCTTTGCCATGAACTGGGGATGCGAGCGCGAGAGGAAAATCTGCGGGCCACGTTGTTCGCGGCGCACGTCGTAGATGTAGGCGCGGATGCGGTCGCCATTGCGGAAGGTTTCGCGCGGAAGCAGCTCGTCGCGCCGCACGATTGCTTCGCCGCGACCGAGATCGACAATTACGTTGCCGTATTCGACGCGCTTGACGATGCCATTCACGATTTCGCCGATGCGATCCTTGTATTCGTCGTACTGACGTTCGCGCTCGGCGTCGCGCACCTTCTGCACGATGACCTGCTTCGCTGTCTGTGCGGCGATGCGGCCGAAATCGACAGGCGGCAGCTCGTCCTCGATCAGATCGCCGAGCTGGGCAGCGGGATTGCGGCGCTGGGCCGACTTCAGATCGATCTGCACGGCGTCGTTGTCGACCGCTTCCACCACCTCGAGAAGGCGCACGAGACGAATCTCGCCGGTCTGCGCATTGATCCGGGCACGGATTTCATTTTCCGCGCCATAGCGCGAGCGCGCCGCTTTCTGGATCGCTTCGGCCATCGCCTCGATCACGACCTCGCGGTCGATCGACTTCTCGCGCGCGACCGCGTCCGCGATCTGCAACAGTTCAAGCCGGTTGGCGCTTACTGCCGATGCCATTCTCTATTCTCCGTCGGAAGGGGCGTCGGGATCGTTCGCCGCCCGGCCCTGTCTTTTGAGACTTTCCCTAATGAGGTCGTCGCTCATGACGAGCTTCGCCTCGCTCACCTTCTGGAACGGCAGGCCAAGCACCTGCGGTTCCGAAAAACCTTCGACGTCGCTTTCGACGAGAATCTCGTCATCCTCGACGCCCTGAAGCAGACCGCGAAACCGCTTGCGGCCGCCGACCGCTTCAGTGAGTTCGATTTTCGCCTCGAAGCCCTGCCAGCGTTCGAAATCCTTCGGCCGCGTCAACGGGCGGTCGATGCCTGCCGAGGAGACCTCGAGATTGTATTCGCCGGGGATCGGATCCTCGACATCGAGCACCGCCGAAAGGGTGCGCGAGAGCTCCTCGCAATCCTCGACGGACATGGTGCCGTCAGCGCGCTCGGCCATGATCTGAAGCGTGTGGCCGTCCTGCAGACCGAAACGGATGCGCACGATCTCGAAGCCGATGCCGTCGGCGGGACCGCGCAGCAGATCGAACACCTTGCGCGCGACGCCACTGGGCGCAACCAGATGCGTGTCGAGCAGCGCAAGGTCCGCCGTTTTGCCGTCCGTCTTTCTGTCGAGACCCGTAGAGGCCAATGGCCAATCTCCAAACCGCTGTCAGTCCGGACCCCAGATAACAAAAAAAGCGGGCCCCCGTTTCCGGAGACAGCCCACTCTCTAGAGCGTCGCTGACTTGTTGATGCCTATATAGCGCTTTTTTGGCCGTCAGGGCAAGCCCTGCGGAAGGTCAGATACGCGGGCGTGCGGCCCTCGCGGATCGCCTTCGCTTCATATCGCGTGCCGGGCCAGCCGTCATAGGGGGTGCGCCAGTCGGCGGCCCGTTCCGCCGTCCAGACGAATGTTTCGCCATGCTCCCGATTGAACCGGTCGATATGAGCAAGCGTCCATGCGACATAATCGGGAATATCGCTGGCAAAACGAAGGTCGCCGCCGGGCTTCAGCGCCATGGCGAGAAAGCCCAGGGTCTCTTCATTGATGAAGCGGCGTTTGTTGTGGCGCTTTTTCGGCCAAGGGTCGGGGTAAAGGATGAAGACGCGCGACAGGGAAGCGGGCGGAAGACGCTCCAGCAGGAAGCGGGCGTCGTCGTTCAGAATGCGCACGTTGGAAAGGCCGCGCGCGTCGATCTCCGAAACGAGCTTCGCGACGCCGTTCAGGAAAGGCTCACATCCCATGATGCCGATGCGGGGGTGGATTTCCGCCTGATGGGCGAGATGCTCGCCGCCGCCGAAGCCGATCTCGAGCCAGACATCGTCGACATCGCCGAAGTGTCCGCGCGGGTCCAGAAAGCCTTCCCCAAGAGAAATGGAGACCCCCGGGTAGAGGGTCTCCATCAAATTCACCTGGCGAGGCCGAAGCGCCTTGCCCTTCGTGCGCCCATAGACGTGACGGCGAGAGGTTTCGCGTTCGCCGCTCACATTGGCTCCGGGTCTTAGCGGATTTCGGCCGCGATCTTGTCGGCGATGTCGGTCTTCTCCCAGGAGAAGCCGCCATCGGAATCCGGCTGGCGTCCGAAGTGGCCGTAAGCGGCAGTGCGCTCGTAGATCGGCTTGTTGAGCTGGAGATGCTCGCGGATGCCGCGCGGCGACAGGTCCATGCACTTCGCGACGGCCTTCTCGATCGCCTCTTCCTCGACCTTGCCGGTGCCGTGCAGATCGCAATAGATCGAAAGCGGCTTCGAAACGCCGATCGCGTAGGAAAGCTGGATGGTGCAACGCTCGGAGAGGCCCGCGGCCACAACGTTTTTCGCGAGATAGCGCGAGGCATAGGCTGCCGAACGGTCAACCTTCGTCGGATCCTTGCCGGAGAAGGCGCCGCCGCCGTGAGGCGCCCAACCACCATAGGTGTCGACGATGATCTTGCGGCCGGTGAGACCGGCGTCGCCGTCCGGGCCGCCAATCACGAACTTGCCGGTGGGATTTACGTAGAACTCTTCTTCCGGCGGAAACCAGCCGTTCGGGAGCTCGGCCTTCACAGCCTCCCGGACGAGCTCGCGCAGATCGTCCTGCTTCACACCCTCCTTGTGCTGCGTGGACACGACGACCGAGGTCACGCCGACGGGCTTGCCGTTCTCGTATTTCATCGTGACCTGGCTCTTCGCATCCGGCTCGAACTCGGGACGCTTGCCGGAGTGACGCTCGTCGGCCATCCGCTTCAGGATGCGGTGCGCATAGAAGATCGGCGAGGGCATCAGCACCTCGGTTTCGGTGCAGGCATAACCGAACATGATGCCCTGGTCGCCCGCGCCTTCGTCCTTGTTGCCGGCAGCGTCGACGCCCTGGGCAATGTCGGCGGACTGGGCATGCAACAGGACTTCACAGTCGGCAGTCTTCCAGTGAAAGCCTTCCTGCTCGTAACCGATCGCCTTCACGGCCTTGCGCGCCGTATCCTCGATCTGGTCCTTGGTGATGGAAGCCGGGCCGCGCACTTCGCCAGCGAGGACGATCTTGTTCGTCGTCGTCAGCGTTTCGCAAGCCACGCGCGCGAAGGGATCGCCTGCCAGATAGAGATCGACGACGGCATCGGAAATCCTGTCGCACACCTTGTCGGGATGGCCCTCGGAAACGGATTCGCTTGTGAACAGGAAATTTGACCTAGCCAAGTTGATCTCCCTCATGGGTGTGAGATGAGTTGTGCGCCGGATCCGGCGGAACCGCCCGTCGGCACTTCTTATTCATGACGGCGCTGGGCGACATTTCCATGTCGCGGCGTGAAACTCGGTCCGCCGCGCCGACGGCCTTGGTTGTTGCAAGGATCGGATGCGGGGTCAACAGCCAGTCGCAAAAAGATATGCACATAAGTGCATATCTACGTGTTATTTTCTATAATATCGCCAAAATCCGCCGAATCCTGTGCTTCGGAGTCGTCGGCCACGCCTGCCTGCGCCTTCAGAAGATCGAGAATCCGCTTGCGCAACTGCGGATCGGAGATCGCGAAAAAAGCGCTGTTGGGCTGAATATCCTCTGCGGACGAGAGGAATTCGATCTGAAGCGGAAATCAAGACACCACAACTTCAAGTCGGTGGTCTCGGCAACGGCGCGTACAAAAAACGGCAGAAATCCGGTGGATATCACCCATCTGGATGCAACCCTGGCGCTTAGCTGCCAGTTTTTTGCGGGCGGCGGCCATACCAGGCTGCGGCGATGGCGGCCAGCATGAGAAAGGCGAGGAACAGGTCGCCGAGCCGTGCATAGAGCGTCGGCTGAAGAGGCGAAGGGAGTTTGGTGTCGATAATGCCGCGGCCGTCCAGCGGCAGGCTTTTCACGACGCGGCCATAAGGATCGACCAGCGCCGAGATACCGCTGTTTGCCGAACGGACGACCGGCAGGCCCTGCTCCACCGCCCGCATGCGGACCTGCGAGAAGTGCTGGTAGGGACCTGCGGACTCACCGAACCAGGCGTCGTTGGTAATGTTGACGAGCCAGGCAGGGCGCGTCCCCGGCGCAACGATCTCTTCGGGAAAGATGATCTCGTAGCAGATGAGCGGGCTGACGGGAGGCATGCCCGGCAAGGCGAGTGTTCTCGGACCCGGACCGACATCGAAACTTCCCTGGAACTGCACGATCTGCCGCAACCCGATGCGGCCGAGCAGATGCCGGAGCGGCACATATTCGCCGAAAGGTACGAGATGGTGCTTGTCGTAGGTCTCCACGATCTCGCCATCTGCATCGACGACATAGAGGCTGTTGTAAAACACGCGAAGACGGTTGGAGGGACCGTCCGGCGCGGGTTCGCCACGATTCGAACCCGCAATGAGATAGGCGCCATCCGGCAGCATGCGCCCTATGGCAGCGAGTACGTAGGGCTCGCGGGCGAGCAGCACCGGCACGGCGTTCTCCGGCCAGACGACGATGGTGCCCGGTTTTATGCCGGCAGGACTTTCGGGCGTCGGCTCACGCGACATGCGCAGCAACTGGCCGATGATGGTGAGAAGGCGTTCCTCGCTGTCCCAGTCCTTCGCAAAGGGCGTGTCGGGATGCACGATCCGGACATTCGTTGCGCCGCTGTAGTCGAGTTCGGCCGATGAAAGACGCGCGGCTCCACCGACCCAGATGAGGGCAAGACCCGCAAGCGCAATCGCAGGCGCAGCGAGTTCGCCATCGAGATGCCGCGATCCCGGCAGGGCGCGCGTGTCGAAGGAGGCAGGCGACCCCGCGATCAGCATCACGATGAAGGAAAGACCGTAGGCGCCGACAAGCGCGGCGACCTGGAGCAATGCATCCGACCCGGTGAAACTTTCGCCGATCAGATTCCACGGGAAGCCCGTCAGGATGTGACCGCGTAGCCATTCGAAAACGGTCCAGACGACGGCAAGGACGGCCACCCGTCTGTATCCCTTCAGCCAGAACAGCCGGGCAAGCGCGGCGGCCGCGCCCGTGAAGAGCGCAAGACCCGCCGGCATGAGCGTCACCGCCACCGGCAGCAGAAAGGCGAACTTCTCTGCATCGACCAGAAAGGCATTCCCGACCCAGTAAAGACCGAGCAGGAAATATCCAAAGCCGAACCACCAGCCGGTCAACCCGGCGCGCCACAGGACGCGGCGGCGGCGGGAGCGTGTCGGCTCGCCCACGCCATCCAGAAGCCAGACGAGGACGGGAATGGAAACGAAGAGTACCGGCAGAAACTCATAGGGCGGCAGCGCAAGCACGCTGACGACGCCCGCAACAAAGGCGGCAAGATACCGTCGCCAGCCACGCAATTCCGAAAGAAAGGAAGCGAACCGCTCCAGCCGGTGGACGGCCTCGACAAGGCCGCTTTCGAACCGCACCCGTTCAGCCTTCTGCTCTGGATGCCGCCTCGGCATTGGGGCCGGGCAGAAGGTGAATGCGCATGCGCTTGATGCGGCGAGGATCGGCGTCCTTCACCTCGAATTCGAGACCCGCCGGATGACGCACCAGTTCACCGCGCAGGGGAACACGCCCGAGCAGCGAGAAGACGAGCCCTCCCAGCGTGTCGACGTCGTCCTGGTATTCCTCTTCGACCAGTGCCACGCCGATCATCTCCTCCAGATCCTCGATCGGGCAGCGGGCGTCGGCGTCGATCGACCCGTCGTCGCGTTTCACCAGCGAGGGACCACTGTCGATATCGTGCTCATCCTCGATTTCTCCGACGATCTCCTCGACGAGATCCTCGATCGAGACAAGACCGTCCGTACCGCCATACTCGTCTATGACGAGAGCGAGATGGATGCGTGTCGCCTGCATTTTCACCAGAAGATCGAGCACCGGCATGGAAGGCGGCACGAAAAGCACTTCGCGCCGGATCGAACGAAGGGAGAAGGGAGGTCTCGGCGCCGCGCCTTCGCTTTCAACGGGGGCGAGCCAGGCGAGCACGTCTTTCAGGTGCACCATGCCGATCGGATCGTCGAGGGTCTCGCGATAGATCGGCATGCGCGAATGGCTCGAATCCCGATAGAGGCGCAAAACCTCTTCCATGGTCGCCGCTTCCTCGACGCCGATCACATCCGCCCGCGGCACCATGACGTCATCGACACGCAGTTCACCGAACTTCAGGATGTTGACGAGCATGTGCCGCTCTTCGGCGGTCAGGCTGCGATGGATATCCTCATGCTCCTCGATGACCTCCTCGAGGCTTTCGCGGAGCGAGCTGTCGCCATTGCCGTTCAGCCCCAGCAGGGTGCGCAACCAGCCCAGACGGTGACGGTTTCGCGGATAGACGGGATCATCCCGGGCGGGCGAGGTTGAGGATCGGTCGGTCGTATCGGCCATTGTCTTGGTTCGGATTTTCTGTCGAGGTTTTCAGTTGCCGTTGCGTTCTTCGCGGTATGGATCGGCAATGCCGAGATCTTCCAGTATATCTCGTTCGAGCGCTTCCATCTCCTCGGCTTCCACATCGTCCATGTGATCGTGGCCGAGGAGATGCAGCACACCGTGAACGGTGAGATGTGTCAGGTGATCGGCAAATTTCTTGTTCTGGCCTGCCGCTTCGCGGGCAATCGTCTCGCGCGCGAGGACGACATCGCCGAGCAGCGGCGACGATGTCTGGAAGGCTGCCTGCGGCGCGCCGGTGTCCGGCATTTCGGCGGCGGGAAAAGAGAGAACGTTTGTCGGCCCGTCCTTGCCGCGATAGGCCTTGTTGAGGCGGGCAGCCAGTTCGTCGTCGCCGAGCACGATGCAGAGCTCGGCCGCCTCCTCGCCCCGGGTCACGACATAGGCGTGCTCTGCGGCGCGGCGCACCGTTTCCTCGGTGCCGCTGTCCCAGTCGCCGGCTTCTCGCAGAACATCGATCTCGAGTCCGGAAACCGGACTTCGGGCCTTGGCGCTTCGTTTGCGCCCGGAAGAGGAATCCGTGTTCATTTGTCGCCTTCTCCAAGAAGGCCTCGTTCGCGCGCATTATAGGCCTTCACGATGCGCGTCACGAGAGGGTGACGCACCACGTCCGCATCCGAGAACCGCACGGTCGAGACACCGGGTACACCGTCAAGCACGTCGAGTGCGTCCTTGAGGCCGGATTTCGCGCCGAGCGGCAGGTCAACCTGGCTCGGATCGCCGGTGATCGCCATGCGGCTGTTCTCGCCGAGGCGCGTCAGAAACATTTTCATCTGCACGGGCGTACAGTTCTGCGCCTCGTCGAGAATGACGAAGGAATTGGCGAGTGTGCGGCCGCGCATGAAGGCGAGCGGCGCGACCTCGATCTCGCCCGACTCGATACCCTTCATCGCCTGCTCGCCCGGCAGTGTGTCGTAGAGCGCGTCATAGAGGGGGCGCAGATAGGGATCGATCTTCTCTTTCAGGTCGCCCGGCAGAAAGCCGAGACGTTCGCCCGCCTCGACAGCGGGACGCGACAGGATAATGCGGTCGACGCGCTTCTGCAGAAGCATGGAAACCGCAACCGCAACCGCGAGATATGTCTTGCCTGTGCCGGCCGGACCGACGCCGAAGACGAGCTCGTTCGACATCAATGCCTCGATGTAGGAGCCTTGCGTCTGCGAACGCGCGGAGATGACGCGGCGCTTCGTCTGGACCTGGTGGCCGGAGAGACCGCCCTGGGGCTTGGCGAGATCGGCGTCCGGCGCCGTCGCCATCCGGATCGCGCCGTCGACTTCGCCCGCGCTCACTTCCTGTCCGGATTTCAGTCGGTCATACAGGTCGCGGAAGACGCGGTCCGCCTGGTTGCGCGCATGGGCATTGCCGGTGATGACGAGCTTATTGCCGCGCGAGGTCGCGAGCACGCCCAGCCCCTGCTCGATGCGCGCAAGATGCCGGTCGTTCGTTCCAAAAAGCTCCGTCAGCAGACGATTATCGTCAAAGGCGATGACCAGACTGTCCTCGCCTCCAGATTCACCCTTCGCCGTCTTCATCCCACCCGTTGCGCTCAACTGCACCCTGTCCTTTCGACGTGCGTATGACCACTTTCCATCAGGCGACGACCGCCTCCGCTGCTCGCAGGCGTCCCCGAAGGGAGTTTCGATATCCTTCCTCGATTTCAACTTCGACGATGTTGCCGAAAAGGTTTTCCGGCGCGTCCTCCACATGGACGGATTGAAGCCAGGGGCTGCGGCCGACAAGTTGCCGCTCGCCCTTGCCGCGCCGGTCGAACAGGACCGGCATGATGCGCCCCGCGCAGGCTTCGTTGAATGCCACCTGCTGTTCGCCGAGAAGCGCCTGCAGGCGCTGCAATCTTTCGCTCTTCACCTCTTCGGGAAGTTGATCTTCCTCCGTTGCGGCGGGCGTGCCCGGGCGGGGGCTGTACTTGAAGCTGTAGGCCTGCGCATAGCCGACGGTCCGCACCAGATCGAGCGTCGCCTCGAAATCCCGGTCCGTTTCGCCGGGGAAGCCGACGATGAAGTCGGACGACATGGCGATGTCGGGTCTCGCGGCGCGAATACGTTCGACAAGACGGACATAGCTTTCCGCATCGTGGCGGCGGTTCATCGCCTCGAGAATGCGATCCGAGCCGGACTGCACCGGCAGATGCAGATAGGGCATCAGTTCCGGAACTTCGGCATGGGCCGCAATGAGTTCCTCGTCCATGTCGCGCGGATGGCTCGTCGTGTAGCGAATGCGCTCGATGCCGTCGACCGCGGCAAGATCGCGAATGAGCGCGCCGAGCGTTGCCGCGCCACCCTTCACATCCTCTCCGTGATAGGCATTGACGTTCTGCCCGAGCAGAGTGATCTCGCGGACGCCCGCATCAGCGAGCGCCTTGGCTTCATCGAGAATGCGGGCGACAGGCCGCGAGAATTCCGAGCCGCGCGTATAAGGCACGACGCAGAAGGTGCAGAACTTGTCGCAACCTTCCTGGATGGTGAGGAAGGCTGTCGCGCCCCGCGCAAGCGTCTTGCGGCGATCCGGCACAGGCAGGCTCTCGAACTTGTCTTCGGCGGGGAACTCCGTTTCCACGATGCCGGGCCCGCCATTTGCGAGACGTGCGATATATTCCGGCAGACGGTGATAGGTCTGCGGACCCAGGACGAGATCGACGGCGGGCGCGCGGCGGCGCATCTCCTCGCCTTCGGCCTGCGCGACGCAACCGGCCACGCCGATAACGAGGCTTTCGCCCCGGCCGGACTTTTCCTTTTTCAGGTCGCGCAGACGGCCAAGTTCCGAATAGACCTTCTCCGCGGCCTTTTCGCGGATGTGGCAGGTATTCAGGATAACGATGTCCGCCTCTTCGGGCGTGTCGACCTCGGCATAGCCGGTGGGCGCCATGACATCGACCATGCGGGCCGAGTCATAGACGTTCATCTGGCAGCCATAAGTCTTGACGAAGATTTTCTTGCGCGGCGCGGCGGGTTCGGCCTGATGGCCCGTTTCCGGCGCGACGGTACGGGATGGCGCGGGTTTATCGTGCAATGTGTGCGCTCGTCTCCTCTGGGAACTCAACTTCTGAGCCGAAGCTTATCATGTATAGCGGGGCAGCGGCGAACGGTTTGGACAGAGGGCTCAAGCCCCGGCGACCCTGGGGCGGGCGACGGCTTCCGCGGGCTCGGCAGATGCCTCTTTCCCCTCGTCCCGGCGGCCGTTGAGCGCCCGGGTCACGCCGTCGCGGCAACAAGCCTCGCAATAGGCGGCGAGTGCCTTGCGATTGCCGATTTCCCGTATCGTCACGGGCTTGTGGTACTCGACCGTCACCTCGATCGGCCCGAGCGAAAAGGCCTCCCAGAGATGGGGGAAAAGCTCCATATCGCCATACCAGGCGAAAAAGGGCCGGAAATAGCGGCCCATCGGCATGCCGTAGAGGCCGGTATAGGCGACCGAGACGGGCTGAACGACGAGATCGTCCTCCCGGTCCTCCTCGCCGTTAACGATTGTGAGCTGGGCGACGCTCATGAGCGCGCTCTTGAAGGAAAGCACCCTGTTGCCGTCGCTCGATGTGCCCTCGGGGAAAAGCACCAGACGATCGCCAGCGGCGATGCGCGCATGGATCTCGTTGCGCGAATGGGCCGTGCGGGTCCGCCGTTCGCGCTCCACGAACACGGTCTGCTGCAGCTTCGCCAGCGTGCCGAAAAAGGGCCAGCCCGCGACCTCGCTCTTGGCGACGAAGGAACAGGGTTCGAGCGAGGCGATGATCGGAATATCGAGCCATGACGTGTGATTGGCCGTAATAAGGCAGGCGCCGCCGCTATGGGGCTCGCCGTGCCGGATCACCTTGATGCCGATCAGGCGGCACAGAAAACGGTGATAGCGATTTGGAAGCGTGCGGGCGTATGGCAAGCCGAGCTTGAGACCGAGCCATTGCAGCGGCATCAGGAGGACGGCTGAAAGAATGAAGCCTGCCAGCAGGACTGCGGCCCGAGCGGTTGCCATGTGCGTCTCCCACCCCCTCCGGCCCTAGCCGCGGACGAGGATCACCCTTTGTTGCTCTTGGCTTCCGGTTTCTTGTTCCGGTCGAGCGGCACGCCGTAAAGCTCCAGCCGGTGATCGACAAGTTCGAAACCGAGCTCGCGGGCAATGATCTGCTGCAGCCGTTCGATTTCATCGTTGTGAAATTCGATGACGGTGCCGTTCTGAAGGTCGATCAGATGATCGTGATGCTCTTCCGGCACCTGCTCGTAGCGCGAGCGGCCATCGCGGAAGTCGTGGCGTTCGAGAATGCCCGCTTCCTCGAAAAGGCGCACCGTCCGGTAAACGGTCGCAATCGATATCTTGCTGTCGACGGCCGCGGCGCGGCGATAGACCTCCTCGACGTCGGGATGATCGTGGGCGACCGAGAGCACGCGCGCGATGACGCGGCGCTGATCGGTCATGCGCATCCCTTTTTCGACGCAGAGATTCTCGATCCGCTCGGGATCGTTGGGCATGTCTTCGGGCCGCACGGCCGCTGTCGTCTTGTCTGTCATCGCGAGCATCATAGGCCAAGCACCATGCGCTTGTCATCAAGGAGCGGCGTTGGCCGGAGCCCCGCCATCCCCGATAAAACCCTTCGTCAATCAAGGATTTATGACTGGCGACGCGTCGTGCGGAAGATCGAGTTTCAGCGTCCGCGCGGCGACCCTCGACGAACCGCGCTCGTAATAGCCCGGACGCGTGCCGACCAGAGAGAAACCGAAGCTCTCATAGAGGCGCAGAGCAGGCATGTTGTCTTCGGCCACCTCCAGAAAGAGAGACCCCGCGCCCGCCGCGGCGGCATGAGCCGCCGCCGCGGCGAGAAGCACGCGGCCGAGCCCGGCCGCGCGGGCGGCGGGACGGACACAGATGGTCAGAATCTCCGCCTCGCCGCCGCCGGCCCGGGCAAGCACGAAGCCGTCGGGCGATTCGCCTGTTTCTGCGGACACCGCCGCCCAATAGGCAAAGGCACCCGGCATGGAGAGAAGGCGTGCAATCGCGGGTGCGTCCCAGGCTTCATCGAAACATTCCGCGTGAAGCGCCGAAAGACGTTGCGCCGCGGCATCATCCGATTGCGGCACCGGAGACGCCGTCATGCCGCCTCGCCCGGGTCGCGTCCGCCCGGGAGCTTTGCATCCGGCGCCCTTATGTAGAGCGGTGGCGGCGGTACGCGAAAAGCCTCCGGCCCCTCGACCGCGAGCCGCGACACGGCCAGGCGGGCAATGTTACTGGCGTCGGGCTGGGGGCGGGCATCCGCGAGACGATATGTCCGGCCCGCCATTTCCAGTTTTTCCGCAAGAAGCGCCGAGCCGGTGCCGACAAGCACGAGGGGCGCGTCCGGCAGATGCGTCATCGCCGCCTCGAGACCGACCAGAAGCGGCGGGGAGAGCGGCGCAAGGCCATCGTCGAATACTTGCAGGTAGATTTCGTCGCGCCGGGCGTCGAAGGCCGCAACCACCGCCTCCCCGGCAACCGCACTCACAGGCGCCGCGACGGCTTCGAGCGTCGTCACGCCGACGAGGGGGAGGCCGCGGGCGAGCGCAAGACCACGCGCGGCGGCGAGCCCGACGCGCAGCCCGGTGAAGGTCCCGGGGCCGACGGTGACGGCGAGCGCATCGAGACCGGCGAAGCCGAGCGCCGCTTCCGCCAGCACCGTTTCGAGCATCGGCATCAGCGCTTCGGCGTGACCACGCGTGCGTTCCTCGAAGATCGCGGCGAGTTCGCCTTCCCCGTCCCGCACGGCGGCGGAGAGTGCGCCTTGCGCTGTATCGAAGGCGAGGACGATCACGAGAGGGGCTCCGTCAGGCGCTCAGACAATCTCGCAGGCATCGTCGAACGGGAGCCGGGGACTGCGTTCGAAAAGACCCGATGGATCGCCATAGCCGATGTTGCAGAGAAAGTTCGACTTCACACTGGTTCCGGCGAAAAACAGTTCGTTGACCTTGTTCATGTCGAAGCCGGACATCGGCCCACAATCGAGGCCGAGCGAACGCGCGGCGATCATGAAATAGGCGCCCTGGAGCGAGCCGTTGCGAAAGGCGTTCTGCTCGGCCCACTCGTCCGACCAGTTGAACCAGGTCTTGGCGGCGGGCTCGTGCGGGAAGAGTTCCGGCAGGCGCTCGTAGAATTTCACGTCATAGCCGATGATGGCGGTCACGGGGGCCTGCATGCTCTTCTTGCGGTTCCCCTCCATGAGCGCGGGCTCGAGCCTTGCCTTCGCCTCCTTCGATTTCACGAAGACGATCCGGGCGGGCGACATGTTGGCGCTGGTCGGACCCCACTTCATCAAATCGTAGAGCGCCTTCAGCGTGTCGTCCGAGACGGATTTGTCCGTCCACGCATTGTGCGTGCGCGCTTCACGAAAAATGATGTCGAGCGCTTCGTCCCCCAGCTTTCCGCTCATGGGTCTGTTCTCCTTCGCACAATGAACCGAAGGGCACACGATAGCGTTTTCGGCCGCGCGCGCCAGTCTCGCCAACGCTATTCTGACCTGCGGTCAGAAGACGTCAGACCTGACGAACCTCGACAACTTCGGGGATGTAATGCTTCAGCATGTTCTCGACGCCGCGCTTCAGTGTCACGGTGGAGGACGGACAGCCCGCACAGGCACCCTGCATGTTGAGGAACACGATGCCTTCCTCATAGCCCTGGAAGGTGATGTCGCCGCCGTCCTGCGCAACGGCCGGACGGACACGCGTGTCGAGAATTTCCTTGATCTGCGAGACGATCTCGCCGTTCTCGCCGTCGTGACCGGCATGGGCATCGTCGCCGTCGCCCGCTGCGAAGAGGATCGGCGCACCGCCGGTGAAATGCTCCATGATCGCGCCAAGAAGCGCGGGCTTCATGTGCTGCCACTCGCCGCCCGATTTCGTGACGGTGATGAAGTCGCTGCCAAAGAAGACGCCCGCCACGTTCTCGACCGCGAAGAGGCGCATGGCGAGCGGCGAGCGCTCGGCGGCCTCACGGGTCGGAAAATCGGCGGCGCGGCCCTCGCCCAGAACCTCGCGGCCGGGCAGGAACTTCAGGGTCGCCGGATTGGGCGTCGCTTCGGTCTGAATGAACATCGTAGAAAAACCTTTGTATCGCCGGGGTTTAGCACCTGCTTGCGGCGCAGCCTATAGATGGACCGCCTGCCCCCCGGAATCAAGCCAGCGAACGGATCGCTTCCTCGGTGAGAGTTCCCGGCACCACGGTCACGGGAATCGGGAAGGCTTTTTCGGACGCGCTGGCGACCATGGTGACCAGAGGCCCCGGCCCTTCCTTTCCCGTGCCGGCGGCGAGAACGAGGATGGCGACATCCTTGTCTTCGCCGATAAGCTGCATCACCTGCTCGGCGCGGCGGCCCTCGCGGATGATGAGTTCAGGCATGATGCCGGCATATTCGTTCACATGCGCCGCGAGCCTGTGCAGGAGCTCTTCGGCCTCGTCCCGCGCCTCTTCCTGCATGATGTTCTTCACCCCGAGCCATTGCTGCGAGGCCTCGCCCGGCTCGATGACGGCAAGCAGCGTCACCACACCCCCGGTGTGGGCGGCCCGGAGGCTCGCGAAATGAATGGCAATCTCGGATTCGGGCGTGCCGTCGACGATGACGAGAAACTTGCGCCGTTTTTCCGGCGCGCCGGTTTGGCCCGATGGTTCAGATTCGCTCATGGGGCGGATGCTGCCACCGGGCGGGGCAGCGGGCAAGCATTTGAAACGAGGGCTATTTCAGCAGGATATTGCTGATTTCCCGAAGCTGCGTGCGGGCGCGCAACAGATAGAAACCCTGCGTGGCGAGGTGGTTCGGCTGGAACTGGGCGTCCGGATCGCCGTTCATCACCACCCAGGGATCGAGCAGCGCCGCCTTGCGGAAGCTCTCCATCATCTCGTTCCAGGGCTTCTGCAGATTGCGCTCCTTGATGATCGGCTCGAAATCCGTGCCGAGCCCCTGCAGCACCATGTAGTAGCCGTAAAGCTTGCCCTTGGTGAAATAGAAGATGTCATCGGCTTCCGCGTCGAAGAAGCTGCCTGCTTCCTCGTTCAGGTGACGGTCGATCAGGGCAGAGGACGATCCGATATCGGCGGCAAAGCGCTCGATCGTCGCGAGCAGGTTGTCGGCGCGAATATCGTAATTGGCTTTGCCCTTCGCGAGGCGGGCGTTATAGGCGAGAAGCCTTTCGCGCGCGTCGCGATACTGCGATTCCGAACTCGCACGCGGGGCGAGCGAGACACTCGGATTCCAGATCCAGACATTGCCGGGATACTGAAGGAGACCCGCTGCGCGCTGCAGATCGGGGTCCGCTTCTGACGAGCCGCGCGTGCGGCCGAGCTGATCCGTCAGCTCGAAGCCGAAGCGCGCCAGCGCCGACATGATGCCCTGCTGGAAGTTCGGCATGTTGTCGAGCATGACGCCCGGCTGGAAGAAGGGATCGTTCGCCGTCCAGTTGTTCTGGTTGACCTCGCGATCCACAAGACCCGCCGCATAGGCGACGGCCATGCTGCCGCCTTCGGCCGTGTCGGCGGCGGAGGGCGCGAAGTCGATATCGTCGTCGACCTTGTGAACGACGAGCATGCCAATTGGGTAATAGAGAAGAACGAGAATGACGAGCGCGATCAGCACGCGCTTCAACAGATTGCCCATGCCGGGGCGGTTGAGACCGCCAACGAGGCCGCCGATGCGGGCGCCGAAACCGCTGCTGCCTTTTCCGGCCGCTGCAGCATCCTGGGTCCCATCCCCGCGCCGATACATCCAGCGGTGACGGAGATTTTCGCGCCAGCCTGCAAGGCGGTCACTGAAAGACATGGGCCGATTTACCTCCGGGTCGTTCCCAGTTTAACACGGACCTCAACTAGATGGGTCCTTCCGCGCGCCGATCAAGCGCCCACCGTCAGACTGCCTCAGATGAAGCCGGCGATCTCGCGGACGCGGGCGAGGATCGGGTCGGCGATGGCGCGGGCCCGCACGGCTCCCTTTTCGAGAATGCCGTCGATATAGGACGGGTCTTCCATCAGACGTTTCATTTCGTTCGTGATGGGCGTCAGTTTCTCGACTGCGAGATCGGCAAGCGCCGGTTTGAAGACAGAAAATTGCGCACCGGAGAACTCGGCGAGAACTTCCGCCTTGGTCCTGTCCGACAGCGCGGCATAGATGCCGACGAGATTGTCGGCCCCGGGACGGCCTTCGAGACCCTCGACGGTTTCGGGAAGGGGCTCGGGATCGGTCTGCGCTTTCCTGATCTTCTTCGCGATGTCGTCGGCGCTGTCGCGCATGGTGATGCGCGAGAGGTCGGACGGGTCCGACTTCGACATCTTCTTCGTGCCGTCGCGCAGCGACATGACGCGCGTCGCCGCGCCCATGATGAGGGGTTCGGGCAGCGGAAAGAAATCCGGCGCTCCGAAGTCGTTATTGAATTTCTGCGCCGTGTCGCGGGCAAGTTCGAGATGCTGCTTCTGATCCTCGCCGACAGGCACATGCGTTGCGCGATAGGCGAGAATGTCGGCGGCCATCAGCACCGGATAGGTGTAGAGCCCGACGGATGCCTTCTCGCGGTCCTTGCCCGCCTTGTCCTTGAACTGGGTCATGCGGTTCAGCCAGCCGATGCGCACGACGCAGTTCAGGATCCATGCGAGTTCGGCATGGGCCGAGACTTTCGACTGGTTGAAGATAATGTTCGTGGACGGATCGATGCCCGCGGCGATGTAGGCGGCCGCGACCTCGCGCGTGTTCGCGGCAAGCTCCTTGGGATCCTGCCAGACGGTGATCGCATGCATGTCGACCACGCAGTAGATGCATTCATGCGTCTTCTGCAGGCCGACGAAGTTGCGGATCGCGCCGAGATAATTGCCGAGATGCAGATTGCCGGTGGGCTGCACGCCCGAGAAAACGCGGTTTTGCGGCTTGTCCATTCGAGAGATTCCGTCACTTGCGCCGGAGCGGCGTGGCGCCCGTTATGCTGCGGCGAAAGAGCGAAGGCAATGGAAAGGTTGTGCTTTTTCGGGGCCCTTGAAGCGGCGGGCGGCGTTCTTATATTAGAATTATTCTAAATTAAATTGCCGCCGGTCCCGTCTCCCCCGGCGGCCTTTCCGGGATCCCCGGTGCTCGAAAGAGGACCGGGGATTTCGCGTTTCCGGGGATAAAACAGGCCGACTGTCACCGAACTGTCATCGAAACGTCACACGCGATGCTCCTCAGAAGTCGATCCGGAGCTTCGCCTTCAGCCCGTGGTCGCGGCTGTCGGAGGCGAGTTCGCCGCGATAGGACAGCTCCAGCGTCGTCTCCTCTGCGATGAGGATTTCGACACCGCCGCCGAGAGAGGCGACGTCCTCGGAGAGGGGCGTACCGCGAACCGAGAATGTGGTCGCGGGCGCGCTCGCGAAGGCGGCACGGGAGAGGGGCTCGACATCGCCGAAGACGTGGCGCCAGGAGGCAGAACCGAAAAGGGTGAGGGACCCCGCCTCGCGCGCGGCGCGCAGACCGAGTTCCGAGATGCCGGTGGTGTTGCCGGAGGAGGCGATGGAGAGCGCCGCCGGGCCGCCCGTCTCCGTGAAGGCTTCCGTCTCGACATGGACGACGGCGAGACCGGCGAAGGGCGTCAGGGTGACGGAGCCCGCTTCCAGATCGAGGGAGGCCTCGCCCGATGCCTGGAAGGTGTGGGCGCCGTAATCCGCAGAAAGATCGTTGAGGACGCCGCCGACGACAACCCGGCGGCGGCTTTCCGCCATCTGGTAGCTGTAGCCGAGTACAGCCTTCAGATCGACGGGACCGAGTTCGGTTCCCGCATAGCCCGCGAGATGGAAGTTGTCGCTTTCGCCCGAAGAGGAACGCCCGGAGACGTCGAAGGCGGCATGGCTGTAGCCGAGCGCGAAGCCGATGCGGCTTCCCTCGCCGGCCTCGCGGTCGACGCCGCCGAGGAAGCCCGTCGCATTGCGCTCGATGCCGGCAACCGACGCCGATCCGTCCGTCTCGCCCCAGCCGCGGACGAGTTCTCCCCAAAGCGTATAGCCGTGAGGCGTTTCGTCGCCCGCCGCGGGCACATAGCCTTCCGCCGCCGCGAAGCCGCGCGGCGCACCGAAGCGCGAAAAGAGACGCGAGAAGATCGTCCGCCGGACGATCCCGGCCGAACCGGAAAAAACGCCGGTCGAGCTTGCATGCGCTTCGCCCGAGAGTGCGTCGAAAGCCGCCTGCGCCTCCTCCTCCGACATGCCGATGATCTCGTCATAGAGGGGGTTGCCGGCGCCGAGCGCCTCCGTCGCGCCCGCGACGCCCTGCTGGTTCGAGGTCGACGCCACATCCTCGAAGGCCGCCATCTGCGTGAGGGTCAGGAAGACGCTGGTGGCGTCGTAGGAGAGTTCCGGCGTGAGAAAGGCGAAGCCCGCTGTGACGCCGCCGAAGACGCCGCTGATGCCGCCATCGGCGGTGAGGACCCTGTAGACGGTGGATGGCGCATAGGTGGTGCCGTCATCCGTGCCGTTCACCGGCGCGACCTCGACGACCGCGCCGCTGCCGATCGTCGCCGCGCCGGTCACATGGACGAAGTCGGCATTGACGCCCGCGGTATCGCCGCCGTCATTCACCTCGACCACAAGGGCCGACCCGTCCGAGAAGGCGAGATCGCCCGCGACGGTGAACGTGCCGATCGAATTGCCCGCCGCAAGCGTCGCGCCGCCGCCGAGCGTGGTGCTGCCGACCGTGCCCGAACCGCCGAGGAGGCCGCCCGAGACGAGGAGGTCGCCCGCGAAGGTACCGTCGACGATGAGGCTGCCCGCCAGCACCTCCAGGCCGCCCGTGAAGGCGCCGCTGACGCCGGTAAGGAAGAGGCTGCCCGCACCGGACTTCACGATATCGCCATTGCCGGAGAGGACGCCCGCATAGGTGCCGTCGGCCGACTGGTCGAAGCGGAGGCCGGCATTGTTGACGATGTCACCCTGAAGGCTCGACGCATCGCCTGCGAGCGTGCCGCCGGAAACCGTGGTGCCGCCGGTATAGCCGTTCGCGCCGGTGAGCGTGAGTGTGCCCGCGCCCGTCTTCTCGAGGCTGCCGGCGCCCGAGACCACGCCCGCGAAGGTGCCGTCGCCCACCTGCGCGAAGACAAGCGCCGCGTCGTTGACGATGTCGCCGGTGAGACTCGACGTGCTGCCTTCGAGCGTGCCGTGGCTGATCGTCGTACCGCCGGACCAGCTGTTCGTGCCGGTCAGGGTCAGAACACCGGAACCGGACTTCACGAGGCTGCCCGTGCCCGAGATGACGCCACCGAACGTGCCGTCGAATGCCTGCGTGAAGGCGAGCGTGGCGTTGTTCACGATTTCGCCGACGAGGCTCGACGTGCTGCCTTCGAGCACGCCACCCGAAATCGTCGTGCCGCCGGTGTAGCTGTTCGCGCCCGTCATGGTCACAACGCCAGAACCGGATTTCACGAGGTTACCCGTACCGGATATGACACCGCCGAATATGCCGTCAAACGCCTGAGTGAAGGCAAGCGTGGCGTTATTCACGATATCGCCCGTGAGACTCGACGTGGTGCCTTCCAGCGCGCCGCCCGAAATCGTCGTGCCCCCCGTGTAGCTGTTCATACCGGTAAGTGTCAGTTCTCCCGTACCTGTCTTTTCGAGACTGCCTGTCCCCTCGATCAGGCCCGCGAAGTTTGTAAACGTGTTGCCGCTCCCGACGGAAAGCGCGGCGCTGCCGAGATCGATCGTGCCTCCCGTGCCCGAAAGTTCGGACATGGAGAGGTCGAAATCGTTGAGATCAAGCGTACCGCCGTTCAGGACATAGGCGCCGGAGACGAAACCACCCGCACTGCCTGCGCGCAATGTGCCGCCCGAAACCGTGGTGCCGCCGGCATAGGTGTTCGCGCCCGAAAGCGTGAGAATGCCGGAGCCGAGCTTCGCAAGGCTGCCAGCACCCGAGATGACACCCCCGAAAACGGAGTCGCCGTCCTGATCGACTTCGAGTTCGGCGCTGCCGAGATCCGCGGTTCCGCTTGCGCCCGAGAGCGACGACATGGAGAGATCGAAATCGTTGAGATCGAGGGTACCTCCGTTCAGGACATAGGCGCCGGAGGCGAGACCGTCGGCACTGCCGGCACGCAACGTGCCGCCGGAAACAGTGGTGGCGCCGGTGTAGGTGTTCGCGCCGGTGAGTTCGAGGATGCCCGCACCCGACTTCACGATACCGAAGCTGCCGCCCGTCTCGCCGATATTGCCGGACTGGGTGGCGGAGCCGGTGGTGACGTTGAGGGTTGCCTGTGCCCGTAGATCGACGTCGTTCGACAGGTCGATGCCGTCATCATAGTCGAGTGTACCGCCGGTGGCCGTAACCGCACCGGTGCCGATGGCGTCGTCGTCTTCAAGGCGCAGCGCGCCCTCGCCGAGCGTCGTGCCGCCGGTGAATGTGTTGGTGCCCGAGAGCGTGAGGACGCCAGCGCCTGTTTTCGATACGGTGCCGGTTCCGGAGATGACGCCGGAGAACAAACCGTCCGATGTCTGATCGAAAGCGAGCGTTGCGTTGTTGACGATATTGCCGGTGAGGCTCGACGTGTTGCCCTGGAGCGTGCCGCCCGAAATCGTCGTGCCGCCGGAATAGGTGTTCGCGCCGGTCAGCGAGAGGATGCCGGAGCCGAGTTTCACGAGACTGCCAGCCCCCGAGATGATACCGCCGAAAACGGAGTCGCTGTCCTGATCGACTTCAAGTTCGGCGCTGCCGAGATCGACGGTACCGCTTGCACCGGAAAGTCCGGAGGCGGAAAGATCGAAGTCATTGAGGTCGAGGGTACCGCCGTTCAAGATGTAGGCGCCGGAGACAAGAGCGTCGGCACTGCCGGCACGCAACGTGCCGCCGGAAACAGTGGTGGCGCCGGTGTAGGTGTTTGCGCCGGTGAGGGAGAGGATGCCCGCGCCGGACTTCACGATACCGAAGCTGCCGCCCGTCTCGCCGATATTGCCGGACTGGGTGGCGGAGCCGGTGGTGACGTTGAGGGTTGCCTGTGCCCGCAGATCGATGTCGTTCGACAGGTCGATGCCGTCATCATAGTCGAGGGTGCCGCCGGTGACGGTGAGCGCACCGGTACCGATGGCCTCGTCGTCTTCGAGGCGGAGCGTACCCCCGCCGAGCGTCGTGCCGCCGGAAAAAGTGCTCGCGCCGGTGAGCGAGAGGATACCGGAACCGAGCTTGACCAGACTGCCCGTCCCCGCGATGAGGCCATCGAAAACGGAGTTGCTGTCCTGATCGACTTCGAGTTCGGCGGTCCCGAGATCGACCGTGCCGCCCGTGCCCGAGAGTTCGGTTGCGGTGAGGTCGAAATCGTTGAGATCGAGCGTGCCGCCATTGACCGTGTAGGCGGCGTTGGCGGAAAGAGCGCCCGCCGCGCCCGCGCGCAGAATACCGCCTTCGACCAGAGTGCTTCCCGACCAGCTATTCGATCCGGAGAGGATGGTGGTGCCCGCGAGCTGGTGCACGCCGCCATTTCCCGAGATGGACGGAGCGAAGGTGTAATCCGTTTCCGTATGATTGAAGACGAGCGTACCGTCGCCCGCGCCGAAGACAACATTCTTTGCCTGCAACGATCCCGCCGCGACGGCGGCATCGCCTTCCGCCGCGCCGATATTCAGCGTGCCGGTGGAGCCGGCCGATTTGGCGACATTCAGATTCCTGTTGCCGTTGTTTATGTTGACCAGGCCGTCATCCGCGATCGTCAGGATACCCGTCGCGTTGTAATTGCCTTCGGCACCGCCGAGATTGACCTCATAGGTGCTGTTCCAGGTCGAACCTGAACCAGTCACCGTTACGGTACCGAGCGAGCCGTTGTACTGGCTCATATATGTAGAGTAGGGGGTGGTCAGCGTTCCGCCGTCCTCGATGAAGATATGGCCGACGCCCGTGTAGGCGCCGACAAAGAGGCTCGACGAAGTGGATATCCCGGACCCGGCGCCACGGATGGTTGCGGTACCGCTGAAGCCATTATATCCGAAGAGCTCAAATACGCCCGCATTCAGCGTACCGCCACCCTGCACGATGAGCGAACCGTCCTGCGTGGCGGAGCCGATATTGGTGCGGCCAGAGTCCGCCACACTGACGCCATCGACAGTTGCGGCGACCGGCCCTTCGATCCTGGTCGTTCCCGAAGTGTTGACCGGCAGACCGTTCGACCAGTTGGCTGCGTTGTTCCAGTCGCTGTCGGCAGCGCCCGTCCATGAGGTGTCCGCGCTGGCGGGGGCTGGAAGAAGCGCGAGGCTCGCCCCCGCGAGAAGGGCGGCAACGCCGACGCTGGAGAGGAGCCGCCGCGTCAGATTGCGCCGGAGGATGGCCGGTGGCACAGCCTTGCGCCGCAGACGCATGAAGCGCCAAGCGGTGACACGCATGGTGCGCCGCCCTGTCGCTACCCGATTTCCGCTTGCCACGCCCATGATCGGCCCCCACAGCCCGTCATTGAAGAAAATCAGCGGCATAATCAGCGGCGGGCGGGCCGGACGACAGATGTACAGGTGTACAGGTGCCATTAACCACGGCCATGGATAGACTCGCCTCCAAGGCGGCATCAGGGGACAGGACGCTTGAGCGCAGAACGCATCATCGTGGCCGACGACCATCCGGTTTTCCGGATGGGGATGCGCCATATCCTGTCGCGTGTTTCGCCCGGAGCCGAGATCGAGGAGGCAGGCACGTTCGAGGAAGTGCTGGCACTGGCGGAGAGCGGCGCCGCGCCGGGCATGTTCGTGCTCGACCTCATCTTTCCGGGGTTTGCCGCCGAGACCTCCATCGCGGCGCTGAGGCGGCGTTTCCCGCGCGCGACACTCGCCATCGTCTCGATGGCGGATGACAGCGAAACCATCGACGTGGTGATGGCGGCGGGCGCGGACGGCTTTGTCGGCAAGGCGGTACCGCCGGACGAGATCGCGGAGGCGATCGGCGCGATCCATGACGGCGAGATCGTGGTGAAGTCCGCGGGAGCGCATCTGCCGACGCCCGGCGGCGCAAGGACGGGCGCGGGCGAAAGCGACGTGCAGCTTTCGCCGCGCCAGCGCGAAGTGCTGAAGCTCGTCGCAGCGGGAATGACCAACAAGGAAATCGGGCGCGAACTCGGCATCTCGCCGGTGACGGCGCGGATGCATGTATCGGCGCTGCTTCGGACACTCGGTGTCGCCAGCCGCTCGGCGGCGGCGGGCGTAGCGATGAAACTGCTATAGACCGTCAGGACGCGGCGGTCTCGTCCTCCGGCGCTTCATCGCCAAGCGCGAAGCCGGTCAGGAGCGCGCGAAGCTCCGCCGGGTGCGCCGGCTTGCGCAGGAGAGGGATGCCGGAGCCGGCAAGACGCTTCAGCGTCTCCGGCTCGGAGCGGCCGGTGAGAATGGCGGCCGGCACTTCCCATCCCTCCATCTCGCGCAGCCGGGCAATGACATCGAGCCCGTCGAGATCGCCGCCGAGATCGAAGTCGCTGACGATGGCATCACAGCCGCAGGCCGCCTCCGGCAGACCGGTGAATTCCGCCACTTCGCAGCCCCATCGCTTCAGCAGCGTCGCCGTCGCCGCCAGCACTTCCGCATCGTCATCGACGACGCAGACGCGAAGCCCCGTCAGGGGATGCTGGCGATGGGCGCGCGGCACGGTGACGGCGCCGGGCTCCGACAAGGGGAGGCCCGAGATGCGCAACGTGGTGCCCCGGCCCGCGGCGGATGCGATCTCCACCTCGAGACCGAGAAGCCCCGCGAGACGGCGGACGATGGCGAGACCGAGACCGAGGCCATCCGCCTTGGGCGCGTCCCCGCCTTCGGCGCGATAGAACTCGTCGAAGATGTGGCGGAGATCCTGCTCGGCGATGCCGGGACCGTCATCTGAAATCTCCAGCACGGCGCGGTCTCCCTCGCGGCGGACGACGATCCGCACATTCGATCCGGGCGCATATTTCAGCGCGTTGGAGACCATGTTCTGGATCATGGTGGAGAGGAGGGCGGGATCCGTGTCCACCCAGAGGTCTGCCGTTTCCATCTCGATCGCGCCGCCGCCGTCGCGCGCGGCGTCGGCGTTCTGCCGGATGATGCCGCGCAGAAACTCCTCGAGCGCGAAGCGTTCGGGCTGGGGTTCGATGCCGCCGACATCGAGACGCGAAATGTCGAGCAGCGACCCGAGGAGGCGGCTCACCGAGCGCGCGGCATTGTCGATGCTCCTCACATGCTGCTGCGCCTCGGCATCGAGGTCGAGATCGCGCAGGCAGGCGGTGAAGAGGCCTATGGCGTGAATGGGCTGGCGCAGGTCGTGGCTGGCATGAGCGAGAAAACGCGACTTGGACAGATTGGCTTCCACCGCCTCGTGCCGCGCCTCTTCCAGCTCCGCAGCCATTTCGGTAATCTCGCCAAGCTTCGCATCGAGCGAGCGGGTGAGATCGACATTGGTGCGCATGAAGCGGAGCATGCGGACGGTGAGAATGGAGAGCACGCCCGCATAGAGCATGATCATGCCGAAGATCGTAGCGCCGAAAAAACCCGGGTCGTGAAAGATGTGCGCGAAACCGAGCAGCGGCACCGAAGTCCAGAGGCTGACAATGCAGGAGCGCGGCAGCACATGCTGCGAGGAGACCGCACCGAGCGCGGTTCCGCCGAGCGCCAGCGAATAGACGAGCAGATGATGGAAATCGCCGGTCGCCGCGCCGAAAGCGCCGAGCCCCCAGGTGATGCCGACAAGCGTGGTGAGAGCGGTATGGGCGAGGCCATAGGGACGGGCTTCGCGCTCATCCGCCGGGCGACGATGCGTGTAGCGCCAGGCAAGCGCCGCGAGACCGCCGGAGAAGGCGCACATGGCGGCGTACCAGACGAAAGGCCATATTTCATCCGGCCAGACATAGACGAGCAGCGCCATCACCGCGGTGACGACGCCGATATGGACGAGCCAGGCCTGGAAGCTCAGATCGAAGAGGTAGTCGAGCTGCCATTTCTCGGCACGGCTCGCGGCACGAAGCCGCCCAATGGTCATGCGGCCCCCTTTCCCCGTCGTCCGCCCTCCGCCATCCCAGCCCGGGGGCCGCAGCCTGTCAAGAAAGGGGGCGTCAGCGGCGCCCGAAGGCGCGGCGGAGGTCGGCGAGGCGGGACGCGCCCGTGACCTCGCAGAGGAAGAAGTAGACGAGGGCGCCGCCCGCGATCAGCGCGGCGAGCGCGGCGATGCTGACGAGCAATCCGTTTTCGAAGAAGGGCGCGAGCGCGCCGGCGCCAAACCAGAGGGCGGCGCCCATGCCGGCCGACGCCATGACGATGAGCGGCAGGCGGCGGGCGAGCTGCTGGTCGGGCGCGAACTCGCCCTTGCGGAACAGTCGGGTCGCCAACTGGCCCGTGTTCGTCCAGGCGGCGAGGGTGGTGCCGGCCGCGATGCCGGCGAAACCGAAATACTGAAACAGCACCAGCGACGCCGCGATGTTGACGACGATGGAAATGGCGGCGAAGCGGAGCGGCGTCTTCGTGTCCTCGCGCGCGAAGTAGGCGGGCTGGAAGACCTTGATGAGGACGAAGGCGGGAAGACCCGCGGCATAGATCATCAGGGCAAGCGAGGTCGCTTCCGTGTCCGCGCGCGTGAAGGCGCCGCGCTCGAAGAGGACGCGGATGATGTCGAAGGAAAGGACGCCGGCGCCGACGGCGGCGGGGACAGTCAAGAGCATCGAGAATTCGACGGCGCGGTTCTGGCTCCAGCTCGCGCCCGCGCCGTCATCCGCGCGGAGACGGCGCGAAAGCTCCGGCAGGAGGACGATGCCGATGGCGATGCCGATGACGGCGAGCGGCAACTGATAGATGCGGTCGGCGTAATAGAGCCAGGAGACGGCGCCTGCCTGCAGCGAGGCGATCATGGTGCCGATGGTGAGGTTCACCTGCGTGATGCCGCCGGCGACGACGCCGGGGACACCGAGGCGAAAGAGGCGGCGGACATCCGGCGTGAGCTTCGGGAGGCGCAAGCGCAGCACCATGCCCGCCCGCCAGAGCGAGACGGCGAGCCAGACGAACTGGACGACGCCCGCGGCGGCCACGCCCCAGGCAAGCGCGCGGCCCGGATTGTCGGTCAGCGGCACGAGGAAGAGGATCGCGAAGATGAGCGTCACGTTCAGCATCACCGGGGCGGCGGCGCCCGGGAAGAAGCGGCCCAGCGAATTCAGGATCGCGGACTGAAGCGCCGTCAGCGAGATGAAGAGGAGATAGGGGAAGGCGATCCGCGTGAACTCGACCGCCCATGCAAATTTCTGCGGCTCGTCCGCAAAGCCCGGCGCGAAGACGAGCATGATCCAGGGCATGGCGAGCTCGGCCGCGATCGTCATGAGGACGAGGGCCAGGAGAAGGACGGCGAGCGCGTCTTCCGCGAAGCGGCGGGCGGCGTTTTCGCCCTCGCCCTCGAGGCGTTTGGCGAAGAGCGGCACGAAGGCCGAGTTGAAGGCGCCCTCGGCGAAGATCGAGCGGAACATGTTCGGAAAGCGGAAGGCAACGAAGAAGGCATCCGCGATGGGCCCGGTGCCGAGGGCGGCGGCCATCATGACGTCGCGCAGGAAGCCGAGCAGGCGGCTGATCAGCGTGGTGCCGCCGACGGTCGCGGCGGAGCGGAGGAGGCTCATCTGGTCATCGGAGATTCGAGGTCATGGGACCGGGGCTCGCTGCTTGTCCCAAATCTCTAGCCGTGTTCGGGCAAAAATACGATAAACGGAATTGAGACCGAATAAAAGATCTTTAATCGGTCTTTTAAAGAACCTATATTAAGTTTCATCATGAGCTTCAGGAGCGACGATCATGGGTAATCGCATTCTTTCGGGTCGCTCGGCGAGCATCACCGAACTCAAGGCCAATCCGAGCCGCGTCGTGCGGGAGGCGGATGGCCCCGTTGCGATCCTGAACCGGAACACGCCGGAATTTTATTGCATCCCGACGGAAGACTACGAGGCGCTGTTAAGGCGGATCGACGAACTGGAACTTGCGGAGATTGCGAGACAGCGGCTTGCCGATGGCGAGAAACCGCTCAAGACCAGCATAGAGAAGCTCAAGGCCGAGTATGGCCTATCTTCTTGAGTTTCATCCGAAGGCGAAGAAGGAACTCGACAAGCTCGCGCGGGACCTCCAGGCGCAGATACTGCGGAAACTTGCCGAGCGGCTTGAAAATCCGCGCGTTGCCCCCGACGCGCTGCACGGACTGCCAGACTGCTACAAGATCAAGCTTCGCAGCGCGGGCTACCGGCTCGTCTATCAGGTGAAGGACAAGACGGTGACGATCCTTGTGCTCGCCATCGGCCGGCGCGACAAGCTTGCGGCTTATGAGCGCGCAAAGACGCGGGCAAAATAATCTGCTTACGGATTAGTCAGCGTGCCTACCCCCGCCCCAAACGGCTTGTAGCCGTTTGACCCTCCCCCATATTGTCCGCCTTGGCGGACAAGCCGCCAAGGATAGGGAGGGTGGAAGGAGAGATTGAGGATGAGGCTTACGCCGCGACGGTTTCGTCGCGTTTGGCGCGTTTGGCGGGGCGGGCCTTTTTCATCGGGTCGGCGAGGGCTTCCTGGAGGTGACGCTCGACGGCCTTCTTCTTGTTGGCGTTGGTGACCTTGTGGCCGATCACGTCCTTTACATAGAAGACGTCGACCGCGCGTTCGCCATAGGTCGTGATGTGGGCGGAGCCGATGGTGAGGCCGAGATGGAAGAGGGCGCGCGAGAGCGCGTGGACAAGGCCCGGACGGTCGAGGCCGTTCACCTCGATCACCGTGTAGGCGTCCGACGCGTCATTGTCGATGAAGACCTGCGGCGCGACGGAGAAGGCGTCGGCGCGGCGCTGCCGGCGCGAGCGCTGCTCGATCGCGTCGGGCGGCAGGATCTCGCCGGCAAGCACCTTGCGGATCGTGTCCTCCAGACGGCGGATGCGGCGCTCTTCCTGAACGGCGCCGCCGTCGGGGTCCTGCACCCAGAGCATGTCGAGCGCCATGCCGTCGCGGGTGGTGAAGATCTTCGCGTCGACGATGTTCATGCCGAGCACGGCGCAGGCGCCCGCAAAACGCGCGAAGAGACCCGGATGGTCCTGCGTGTAGAGCGTGATTTCGGTGACGTCGCGCGTCGGTTCGGGCGCGGATGAAATGCCGAGCGGTTCGTCCTTCACGCCCTCGATGAAGCGGGCATGGCGCTCCTGCATGTCGGTGTCGGTGGAGAGCCAGTAGGCGTCGCCGTGACGCTTGAGGTAGCGCTCCGTCGCGGCCTTAGACCAGCCGGAGAGACGCGCGGCCAGCGCTTCCTTCGCTTCGGCGACGCGGGCCTTGCGGTTCAAGGCGCTTTCGCCGCCCTGCAGCAGCGCTTCCGTCTCGAAATAGAGCTGGCGCAGCAACTGGCCCTTCCAGCCGTTCCAGACGCCGGGGCCGACCGCCTTGATGTCGACCACGGTGAGCACATAAAGCATCTTCAGACGCTCCGGGCTCTGCACGAGATCGGCGAAGTCGCGGACCGTGCGCGGATCCGCGATGTCGCGGCGCTGGGCGACGTCCGACATGACGAGATGGTTCTGCACGAGCCAGGCGACGGTTTCGGTGTCGCCGGGGCCCATGCCGAGGCGCGGGCAGAGCTTGCGCGCGATGGAGGCGCCGGCGTCCGAATGATCCTCGTCGCGGCCCTTGGCGATGTCGTGCAGGAAGATCGCCATGTAGATCGCGTTGCGGCTTTTCAGCTTGCCCATGAGTTCGTGGGCGAGCGGATATTCGTTGCGCTCCTTGCCCTTCTCGACTTCGGAGAGGATGCCGATGGCGCGCAGCAGATGCTCGTCCGCCGTGTAGTGGTGATACATGTTGAACTGCATCAGCGCGACGATGCGGCCGAAGTCGGGCACGAAGCGGCCGAGCACGCCCGCCTCGTTCATCAGGCGCAGCGTGATTTCCGGCGTCTTCTTCGAGGCGAGGATTTCGAGGAAGAGACGGTTCGCCTCCTCGTTCCGGCGCAGGCTCGCATCGACGAGCTTCAGCGAGCGGGTGACGAGCTTCAGCACGTCGGGGTGAATGTCGAGGCCGTGCTGCTCGGCGACGTGGAAGAGACGGATGATGTTGACCGGGTCCTTCTCGAAGAAGGCGACGTTCGAGACGGACAGGCGGCCGGTCTCGACGGAAAACCCGCGAATGACCTTCTTGCGGCGCATGGCCTGCATGAAGCGGCCGATGGAGGGCTTCTTCTTCTTTTCCTGATCCTCGAGGACGGCGCAGAAGATGCGCGTGAGGTCGCCGACATCCTTGGCGATCAGGAAATAGTGCTTCATGAAACGCTCGACGGCCTTCAGCCCGCGATGGCCGTGATAGCCGAGGCGCCTGGCCATTTCGGTCTGGAGGTCGAAGGTGATGCGCTCTTCCGCGCGGCCGGTGAGGAAGTGCAGCTCGCAGCGCACCGCCCAGAGGAAATTCTCGGCCTTGCGGAAGGTCTGGTATTCCTCCTTCGTGAAGACGCCCGCCTTGACGAGGTCGGAGGGCTGCTTCACGCGGTAGACATATTTCGCGATCCAGAACAGCGTGTTGAGGTCGCGAAGACCGCCCTTGCCTTCCTTCACGTTCGGTTCGACGAGATAGCGGCTTTCCCCCGCGCGCTGATGGCGGACATCGCGCTCGGCGAGTTTCGCTTCGACGAATTCGTTGCCCGTGCCCTTCACCACCTCGGCGTCGAAGCGGCTTTCGAGTTCCTCGAAAAGCGCCTTGTCGCCATGGACGAAGCGCGCCTCGAGGAGCGAGGTGCGGATGGTGAAGTCCTCGCGCGAGAGGCGGATGCAGTCCGCGATCGAACGCGTGGCGTGGCCGACCTTGAGCCCGAGATCCCAGAGGACATAGAGCATGTATTCGACGACGCTCTCGCCCCAGGGGGTCTGCTTGTAGGGCAGCAGGAAAAGCAGGTCGATGTCGGAGCCGGGCGCCAGCGTGCCGCGGCCATAGCCGCCGACGGCGGCGATGGCGAGACGCTCGGCGCCGCTCGGGTTGGGCGCGGGAAAGACGCGGCGCGTGGCGAAGCCGTAAAGCTCGCGGATGATCGTGTCCTGGAGGTAGCTGAGACTCTCGGCGCAGGCGCGGCCCCTGTGCGCGCCCTGCTCCAGCCGTTCATGCGACTTGGCGCGGCCTTCCGCGAGCGCCGACTTCAGCACGCCGACGACGCCGCTGCGCAGTGCCAGATCGTCGCCGCCCGTCAGGGCGTCGAGCTTCCGGCGGATGTCGTCGGGGTCGGCGATCTCGAGCATGCTCGGAAGTGTGCGGCCCATGCGGGGCAACTCCTCAGACTTCGGGTGGGTTCAGGACGCGCGCCCGGACCATATCATCCAGCATCGTTCAACGCGCTGCCCTGGCCTCGACATGAGAGGCCAGGACAGAAGGATCAAGACAGGTCTTAATTACACGCCAAGCCATAGAAATCATTACGTTTTTTTCATTGCGCGCCTGATTTTCGCCACATTTTCGCCGGGTTTTCGCCATGAAGGCGACCCACCTCGCTCGCATCGGGCGACGGCGGAGCTCCTGCCGACCGGGACCCGCCTTCCGCCCGCGGGACGAGAAACGACGCAGAGACAGGAGGAAAATCATGCGCAAGACAGCCAGCCTGGCCGCCACCGTCGCCTTCGCCGCCGGAGCGGCCCTCACCGCGCTTCCGGCGGCAGCGGCGCCGACACCCGCCAGCGAGCTTTCGACGGGCGATGCGGAAGAACTCTGCAGCATGCTCGACGACCAGTTCCAGTTCACCATGAAGTTCAAGGCGGACCTGCCCTATGCCGACGAGGCCCGGGCGCTGCATCAGAGCGGCATGGAGAAGTGCGAGGGCGGCACCCCGGCCGAGGGCGTGACCGATCTCAGGGAATCGCTCAAGACCATGTATGTGGAACCGGCGACGCTCTGAGCCCTGGCCGATGCCGGGAGGCGGCGCGCCCCTGCCGCGGGCCGCCGGCCGCCTCCCGCAGCTTGACATTAAATTTCCCTGCCCGACATTGTGGCCCTGATTTCCCACGGATTTTACACGGCCCCGCGCGAGCGGCACGGCGAACAGGCGGACAGGGTTTGAGCGAGAATACCGAGATCGACCGGCGCAAGATTTTCAGCCGATTGCTGCAGGGCTGGTGGAAGGATCGCGGCCAGTTTTCGCGCAAGAAGATTCCCCGCACCTGCCCGGTCTGCGGCTATCACGGGGTTTTCCTGTCCGTCGGCCGGCCGTCGCGCTGGGACACGCGCTGCCCGAATTGCGGCTCGCGCGAGCGCCATCGCCTGCTGCAGCTCTATCTCATCGAGCACGGGATCGACCTTTCACGCATGAAGATCCTGCAGTTCGGGCCGGAGAAGTGGCTGATGCGGGCGATGAAGAACAACCCGGATTACGAGCCTGCCGACCTCTACTCGCCGATCGCGAAATTCCAGCTCGACATCACCAAGATCGACCGGCCGGACGATTTCTTCGACGTGGTGATCGCCAACCATGTGTTCGAGCATATCGACGACGACAGGACGGCGATGCGCGAGATGTTCCGTGTGCTGAAGCCCGGCGGCTACGGCTTCTTCTCGGTGCCGATCAACCTCTCGCGCGAGGAAACCTACGAGAACGACGCGATCACGGACCCCGACGAACGCTTCGTCCATTTCGGCGGCACCGACCACAAGCGCTATTACGGGCGCGACTTCGCAAAGAAACTCGAGGCGGCGGGGTTTACCTCCGTCGAGCCCTACCGGCGCAAGCCCGAAGAGGAAGTGAAGTGGGGCTTGCTGCGGGACGAGTGCATTTTCGTGGCAAGGAAGTAGACGGCGCTCATTCCCTCCCCCTATTCACGTCATGGCCCGGCTTGTCCGGGCCATCCACGTCTTTGCGGTTGCATTCAAGAAAGACGTGGATGACCCGCATGAAGCGGGTCATGACGGTTAGGGTTATTTTTCCGCCACCAGACCCTTCAGCCTGTAGATCAGTTCCAGCGCGGCTTTCGGCGTCAGTTCGTCCGGGTTGAGGGTTTTCAGTTCCTTCTCGACGGCGCTTTCCTCTGTGGGCGGAGCAATCGGCCTTGCGGTTGCGGAGAAGAGCGGCAGGTCGTCGGTCAGTTTCGCGCGGGCTTCGCGGTCGCTGCCCTTTTCGAGGGCGGAGAGGACCGATTGCGCGCGGGCGATGACGGGGGCGGGAAGCCCCGCGAGCTTCGCGACCTGGATGCCGTAGGAGCGGTCGGCGGCGCCGGGGCCGACCTCGTGCAGGAAGACGACGTCGCCCTTCCACTCCTTCACTTTCATGGTCGCGTTGGCGAGATGCGGCAGCTTCTCCGCCAGCGCGGTGAGCTCGTGGTAATGCGTCGCGAAAAGCGCGCGCGACCTGTTCACCTCGTGGAGATGCTCGACGGCGGCCCAGGCGATCGAGAGCCCGTCGAAGGTCGCGGTGCCGCGGCCGATCTCGTCGAGGATGACGAGGGAGCGCTCGCCCGCCTGATTGAGGATCGCCGCCGTCTCGACCATCTCGACCATGAAGGTGGAGCGGCCGCGGGCGAGATCGTCCGCCGCGCCGACGCGGGAGAAGAGGCGGTCGACGACGCCGATATGCGCGTCGTCCGCAGGCACGAAGGCGCCCATCTGCGCCATGATCGCGATCAGCGCGTTCTGGCGGAGGAAGGTCGACTTGCCGGCCATGTTGGGGCCGGTGAGGAGCCATAAATGTTTCGGCCCCAGCTCGCAGTCGTTCGGCACGAACTGCTCGCCTGTCTTCGCGAGCGCGGCCTCGACCACCGGATGACGGCCGGCCTTCACTTCGAAGGCGAGGCTGGCGTCGACGCGGGGGCGGACATGGCGGCGCTCGGCGGCGAGTTCGGCGAGTGCCGCAAGCGTATCGAGCGCGGCAAGGGCTTCGGCGGCGCGGGCAAGCACGGATGTTTCCACGAGGACGGCGGCGACGAGCTCGTCGAAGAGCGCAAGCTCGATTTCGAGCGCGCGGCCCGCCGCTTCGGCGATGCGGCTTGCGAGCGAGGCCAGCTCCGGCGTCGTGAAGCGCATGGCGTTCGCCATGGTCTGGCGGTGGATGTAGCTCTCCGAGAAAGGCGGCTTCGTGAGCTTCTCGCCGTGGCGGGGCGGCACCTCGATGTAATAGCCGAGCACATTGTTGTGGCGGACCTTGAGGGCGGAGATGCCGGTCTCGCCGGCATATTTCGCCTGAAGGCCGGCGATCAGCTTGCGCGCGTCGTCGCGGAGCGCGCGGGTCTCGTCGAGGTCGGCGCTTGCGCCCCTGGCAATGAAGCCGCCGTCGCGGGCGATCAGCGGCAATTCCTCGGCCAGCGTTGCGGCAAGACGCTCCTTCAGCGGCACGGCGACGCGGTCGAGCGCGGCGCAGGCGCGCGCAATCTCGTCCGGCAGCGGCAGCAGCGAAGGCGAGGCGGCCTCCAGCGTCGCGCAGAGCGAATCGGCGGCGGCGAGGCCGCCGGCGATGGCGGCGAGGTCGCGCGGGCCGCCGCGGCCGAGCGAGAGGCGCGACAGGGCGCGGGCGATGTCGGGCGCCGACTTGAGCCCCGCGCGGAGACCGGCCCGGACATCGCGTGCGTCGTGAAACCACTCGACGGCGTCGAGGCGGCGGTTGATGGCCGCGGGGTCCGTCAACGGCGCGGCGAGGCGGCTGCCCAGTTCGCGCGCGCCCGCGCCCGTGACGGTGCGGTCGATCACGGCGAGGAGCGAGCCTTGCGTCTCGCCCTGAAGCGTCTTCACGAGTTCGAGGTTCGCGCGGGTGGCGGCGTCGATCGCCATGGTGTCGGCGCTGGCGACGCGGCGCGGCGCGGACAGGGCCGGCATGCGGCCGACCTGGGTCAGCTCGATATAGTCGAGCAGCGCGCCCATGGCGCCGAGCTCGGCGCGGGAGAAGGCGCCGAAGCCGTCCAGTGCCGAGACGGCAAAATGGGACTTGAGACGCCGCTCGGCATTGCCGCTGTCGAAACGGGCGGCGGGAAGCGCGGTGAGCGTCGCGCCTGCCTGCGCGACCGCTTCGTCCCTATTTTCGTTGGGCGCGAATCCTTCGGAGACCAGAAGTTCGCCGGGCGAGAGTCGCGCGAGCTCCGCGCCGAGCGCGGCGGGCGCCAGGCTCATCACGGCGAGTTCGCCGGTCGAGACATCGGCCCAGGCGAGGCCGAGTTCTGCTTCCGCGCCGACCCTTGCCAAGGAGGCAAGGTAGTTATGGGCGCGGGCATCGAGGAGCGTGTCCTCGGTCAGGGTGCCCGGCGTCACGAGGCGCTGGACGGCGCGGGCGACGACGGACTTGCTCCCTCGCTTCTTCGCTTCGGCCGGGTCTTCGACCTGTTCGCAGACGGCAACCTTGAAGCCCTTGCGGATCAGGCGCTCGAGATAGGCCTCGTGGGAATGGACCGGGACGCCGCACATCGGGATGTCCTCACCCAGATGCTTGCCCCGCTTCGTCAGCGCGATGTCGAGGGCTTCGGCGGCCGAGACCGCGTCCTCGAAGAAGAGCTCGTAGAAGTCGCCCATCCGGTAGAAGAGCAACGCTTCCGGCCACTGGCCCTTGATCTCGAGATATTGCGCCATCATTGGAGTCGCCTCCCGCGAGGGGGGAGTCGCCTCCGCCGGGACCGCCGCGGCGGCGGGCGCATTCTCGTGCTGGAAGGAGGGGGCGGCGCGTTCGGACATGGGGCGGGAGATTAATCAGAACCGGGGCCGCCGGAAAGCGGCAAAGGCCCATCCGCATCCCGTCCGCAGGAAGGGGGCGGCGGGCGGAAAGCTCGCCATACTCACGCAAAATCAACGGAGTTCGCTTGTTATTGGCGGACCGCCAGCCTAAAAAGCGGGCTCCGGGGAAGGCTCCAGACCGCGGTCTGACCCGCCCTCGCCCGCCGACCCAAGCCGGACCAGAGAGACATGAGCAAAAAGCGCCGCCAGTTCACCGACGAGGAAGCGCTCCTCTTCCATTCCCAGGGCAAGCCCGGGAAGCTCGAAATCAACGCGACGAAGCCGATGGCGACGCAGCACGACCTGTCGCTCGCCTACAGCCCGGGCGTCGCGGTGCCGGTGCGCGCGATCGCGGAGAACCCGGACGCGGCCTACGAATATACGAGCAAGGGCAACTTCGTTGCCGTGATCTCGAACGGCACGGCGATCCTCGGGCTCGGCGACCTTGGCGCGCTGGCCTCGAAGCCGGTGATGGAAGGCAAGGCGGTGCTCTTCAAGCGCTTCGCCGATGTCGATTCCATCGATCTCGAGATCGACACCAAGGATGTCGACGCCTTCGTCAATTCGGTGCGCTATCTGGGGCCCTCCTTCGGCGGCATCAATCTCGAAGACATTTCCGCGCCCGACTGCTTCGTGATCGAAAGCCGGCTGCGCGAGCTGATGGACATTCCGGTCTTTCACGACGACCAGCACGGCACCGCGATCATCACCGCGGCGGGGCTCATCAACGCGTTCTACCTCACCGGCCGCGACATCAAGGATGTGAAGATGGTGGTGAACGGTGCGGGCTCGGCCGGCATCGCCTGCCTCGAACTCGTGAAGGCGATGGGCCTGCCGCACGAGAACGCGATCCTGTGCGACACCAAGGGCGTGATCTACAAGGGCCGCACCGAGGGCATGAACCAGTGGAAATCGGCCCATGCGGTGACGACCGACCGGCGGACGCTGGAAGAGGCGATGGAGGGCTGCGACGTCGTTCTCGGCCTTTCCGTCAAGGGCGCGCTGACGCCGAAGATGATCCAGTCGATGGCGCCGAAGCCGATCATCTTCGCGATGGCGAACCCGGACCCCGAGATCACGCCGGAAGAGGTGGCGCAGGTGCGCGACGACGCCATCATGGCGACGGGACGCAGCGACTACGCGAACCAGGTGAACAATGTTCTCGGCTTCCCCTACATCTTCCGCGGCGCACTCGACGTGCGCGCGAGCGCGATCAACGAAGAGATGAAGATCGCCTGCGCGGAAGCGCTGGCGAGACTCGCGCGCGAAGACGTGCCGGACGAAGTCGCCGCGGCGTACCAGGGCGAGCGGCCGCGCTTCGGCCCGCAATACATCATTCCCGTGCCGTTCGATCCGAGGCTGATCCGCGAAATCCCGCCCGCCGTCGCCAAGGCGGCGATGGATACGGGCGTCGCGCGCGCGCCCATCGTCGACATGGAAGCCTACAAGAACCGGCTGCAGGCGCGGCTGAACCCGACCGCCGGCACGCTGCAGGTGATCATGGACAAGGTTCGGCGCGATCCGAAGCGCGTCGTCTTCGCCGAGGGCGAGGAAGAGCGCGTGATCCGCGCGGCGCTCGCGTTCCGCGATGCGGGCCTCGGCCATCCGATCCTTGTCGGCCGCGAAGAACAGATCCGCGAGACGCTGACGCAGATCGGGCTCGACGCGAATACCGGGCTCGACATCCGCAATGCGCGCAGCTCGGAGAAGGTGCCGGAGTACACGGACTTCCTCTACGAGAAGCAGCAGCGGAACGGCTATCTCTACCGCGACTGCCACCGGCTCGTGAGCAACGACCGCAACATCTTCTCCGCCGTGATGGTGGAGCGCGGCGACGCGGACGCGATGGTGACGGGCGTGACGCGGACCTATTCGGTCGCGCTCGAGGAAGTGCGCCGCGTGATCGATCCGGTGGACGAGCGGCGGCCGATCGGCGTGACGCTTGTCGTCGCGGGCGGGCGCACCGTGCTCGTCGCCGACACGAACGTGCACGAAATGCCGACGCCGGAAGAGCTTGCCGACATCGCGACGCAGGCGGCGGAAGTCGCGCGGCGTCTCGGCTACGAACCGCGCGTCGCGATGCTCGCCAATTCAAGCTTCGGCACGCATACGCATGAGCGCCCCTCGACGGTGCGCGATGCCGTGAACATTCTCGATGCGCGGCAGGTCGACTTCGAATATGAGGGCGAGATGGCGGCCGATGTCGCGCTCAACCGCGAGACGATGGCGCTCTATCCGTTCTGCCGCCTGACCGACACGGCGAACGTGCTGGTGATGCCGGCGATCCATGCGGCGTCGATCTCGACGAAGCTGCTGCGCGTGCTCGGCGGCTCGACGCTGATCGGGCCGCTGCTCGTCGGGCTCAAGCATCCGGTGCAGATCGTGCCGATGACGGCGACGGTGTCGGACCTCGTCAACATGGCGGCGCTGGCGGCGTATAATCTCTACAGGTAGAGAGCGTCAGCGCTTGCCGTCCGGCGTGCCGAACTTGGCGCCGAACTTCGACAGGTAGCGGTCGGAAATCTGCGCGACGGGGAACAGGATCAGCACGTCGGTGGTGCCGAACTGGCGGTCGATGACCGCGCCTTCGCCGATATAGCAGCCGGCGCGGAGATAGCCCTTGATCATGGGCGGCAGCGCGCGGAGCGCCTCGCGCGGGTCGAGCTCCTCCTTCGCCATCCGGTTCATCTCGACATAGAGCTCGGGCAGCGCGCGGACTTTCCAGTCCTCCGGTGCGGCATGATGATGATGGAGATAGGAGAGCGGCGCGGCGAGCAGGTCCGGCTCCGTGCCCTCGAAGCTCGCGCAGCCGAACATGACGTCGAGATTGTGCTCCGTCACGTAATGCATGATGCCGTGCCAGAGAAGTTCGACGGTCGGCTTGGTGCGGTAGGGCTTCAGCACGCAGGAGCGGCCGAGCTCCAGAAAGTTCAGATCGGCATGGCGCGCGAGAAGAGGCGCGATGTCGTATTCGCTCGCCGTGTAGAAACCGCCATGACGCTCGGCGACTTCCTGGCGGAGCAGGCGGTAGCAGCCGACAACGGCATCGGGCGGCACCTCGCCCTCATCGCCATCGGGCGCGAGGGAATGGTCGACGACAAGCAGGTGATCGCAGATCTCGTCGAAGCGGTCGAAGTCGCGCTTCAGCGCCCGCGTCTCCGCGTCGGGCGTCGCCGACATTTCCTCGTAGAAGACGCGGTAGCGGACGGCCTGCGCGGCATCGATCTCGCGCGGCGAGCAGGCAAGGCGCACTTCGAGCGCGCCCTTGCGGCCATAGCTGACAGGCCGCGCCAATCCGGCAGCCAGCGCGTTGCCGCCCCGATCCGTCTTTTGCGATGTCATTACGCCGGAACCCGAACCCATTTCTGCACCACACTCGGCGCGCCGGAACCGGGGCAGCCGCTCAAGCAGCCCCGCACCTTCCCCCCGAGCCGCCCCCGCCTGTTTGCCGACAAGGCTCCGAACGGCCATTTTGCCTATCCTTTCACTATCGCTGCGCAATGCCAAGACACGGGGCCGGGCGAAAGCGCATGGCTCCGGACAGCTTGTCGCAGCAGATGGCGACAGAAAAATGTCGTCCGCAAGATATTGATTTCAAATGGATATTTTCCGGGCCGCGGTCAGGCGGCCGGAGCGGGGGCGGGAACTGGCTGCGGTTTCGGCTGGAAGAAGATGACCACGAGAATCAGCATGAGCGCCGGAACGCCCATCAGCGCCGTCGAGATGAAGAAGGGGACATAGCCCGCCGTCTGCGCCGTGAGATGGGGCGCCATCTCCATGATCGGGCGGACGAAGGAGGGCGAGGCCGAGAAGGCATCAACCATGACGCCGGACTGGCCGCCGATGAGCTTGCCCGGCAGCGCGAAGGCGGAACTGAACAGCGCATATTGCGTGGCGGCGAAATCGTGGTTCACCAGGCTCGACATGTAGGCGATGAGGCAGGTGCCCGCGAAGCCGCCGGAAAAATTCTCGATGGAGATGGTGACGGCGAGCGCGGCGGGGTCGGCTCCGCGGAAGACGAGCCAGACGAAAATGAGATTGGTGCCGGTGGCGGCGATGGCGCCGAGCAGCAGCGAGGGCAGCACGCCGAGACGCGCCGTCACGATGCCGCCGATGAGGGCACCCGCGATCGTCATCCAGATGCCGTAGAGCTTGACGATGGTCGCGATGGTCGAGAGCTCGAAGCCGAGATCGATGTAGAGCGGGTTCGCCATGACGCCCATGACGAAATCGGGCACGCGGTAGAGACCGATCAGCGCGAGAAGCAGAAGCGACCACCAGCCAAAGCGACGAAAGAAATCGAGAAACGGCGCAACGACGGCGCGGTAGAACCAGGCAACGATGCGCGCGGCGCGGCCGTCGACATGAAAGCGGTGGACGAAATGCCGGACCGTTTCCTCGCCGATGGCGGGGGCGATGCTTTCCGGCACACGCGGCGCAAGAAGCGCGGCGGCGATGCCGACGCCCATGAGGAGCGCCATCGTGAAATAGGCAGCGGACCACGAAACGCCTTCCGCGATGTAGAGCGCGCCCGCGCCCGACGCGATCAGCGCGATGCGGTAGCCAAGCTGGTAGACGGCGGCCATGGCGCCCTGCTTCTCGTCCGAGGCGGCCTCGATGCGCCAGGCATCGATCGAGATGTCCTGGGTGGCCGAGGAGAAGGCGAGGACGAGCGCGAAGAGGACGACCGGCGTGAGCGAGACCGAAGGTTCGGAGAGTGCCAGACCCAGAAGCGCGGCAGCGGCGACGAGCTGGGCGAGCACCATCCAGGCGCGGCGCTTGCCGAGCAGCCTGTCGAGGAAAGGCAGACGGAGATGGTCGATGACCGGCGCCCAGAGAAACTTGATCGTGTAGGCGAGGCCGACATAGGACATGAGGCCGATATCGGTGCGCGAGATTCCCGCCTCGCGGAGCCAGGCCGAGAGCGTGGAAAAGACGAGCAGGAAAGGCAGGCCGGAGGCGAAGCCGAGCAGCAGCATGATGACGGTGCGGTATTCGAGATAGACCGCGAGGCTCGACCCCCAGCCGCGGGCGCGCGTCATGATCGTCATCGGATGCTTCTCCCCTCATCCCGGCAATCGGGACGGCCCACTTTAAGCGTGATTCGCCTTTTCGCCAGATGGTCCCGCGGAAGCGGCGCCACGGGGAGACCGGCGGCCGGCCCAGCGGGCCAGCGTTTCGGAGAGCGCCTCGGCGGCGACGGGCTTGGAGAGATAATCGTCCATGCCGGCGTCGAGGCAGGCCTGGCGGTCATCGGCCATCGCATTGGCGGTGAGCGCGATCACGGGGATATGCGCATGGGGCGTTTCGAAGCCGCGAATGCGCGCCGTTGCCTCGAAACCGTCCATGCCCGGCATGTGGAGGTCCATCAGCACGAGGTCGATCTCCTCTTCCGTGTCGGCCTCTAGGGCGGCGACGGCCTCGAGACCGTTCCGCGCGAGGCGGACATCGTGGCCGGTATGCTCGAGGAGAGTGCGCGTCAGGAGCGCGTTGATTTCATTGTCCTCGGCGACGAGCACCGTGAGCGGGGAAATCGCGACGAGGGGCGGCGGCGATGGCTCCGCTTCGGCCATCACGTCGTCGTAGTCGCGCGTTCCGGGCGCGCCCGCATCCGGCATCCAGCCGCGCACGCGCAACGCCGTCATGCGCGCAACGAGAGAGGCGGCGCGAACGGGACGCACGAGATAGCCGTCGAAGGGCGCGCTCTCGCCGCCGGTCAATTCGTCGAGACGGGCACGATCCTGCGGACGGAGAAGAAGCAGCGTGCCGATGCCGGGGGAAAGCGCGCGGGCATGCGCGGCGAGCGCGGCGCCCTCGCCTTCCGCGCCGTCGAGCGGGCAGATGAAGATGTCCGCGGGCGCGGCGTGCAGCGCTGCGGTGAGCGTCTCGCGGCCCGAGACGAGATGCGTTTCGGCGCCCGCCGCTTCCGCCGCGCGTGCGAGCGCCCGGCCGACAAGCGGACGGTCGTTCAGAATGATCGCGCGCAGCCCCGAGAGTGGCGCGGGGAAGGGCGCATCGCTTTCGCCGATTGCACGGCGAAGCGGCATGCAGACGCGGAAGACCGAGCCCCTGCCCTGCTCGCTCTCGACCTCGACACGGCCGCCCATTGCGACGGCGAGACGCTTCGTGATGGCGAGACCGAGGCCGGTGCCTTCGTAGCGGCGCGCATGCGACTGATCTGCCTGCGCGAATTCGTCGAAGATGTGTTCGCGCGCATGTTCGTCCATGCCGATGCCGGTGTCCTCGACTTCGAAGACGAGGTCGGCACGGCCGCCCGGACCGTCTCCGGCACGCAGGAGACGCAGCGCGACGCCGCCCTCGACCGTGAACTTGACCGCGTTGCCCGCAAGGTTGAGCAGGATCTGGCGAATGCGCGCCTCGTCGCCGATGATCGTGCGCGGGACGGAGGGCGAAATCTCGGTCACGACTTCGAGGTTCTTGTCGAAGGCGCGCGGCGCGAGCAGTTCGGCAACGCTTTCGATGACGGCGCGCGGATCGAAGGAGACCTCGTCGAGCGTGACCTTGCCCGCCTCGATCTTCGAATAGTCGAGAATGTCGTTGATGATGTTGAGCAGCGCTTCGCCGGAAGCGCGCACGGCTTCCGCGTAGGAGCGTTGCGAGGGATTGAGCTTCGTGTCGAGGAGAAGTTTCGTCATGCCGATGACGCCGTTCATCGGTGTACGGATTTCGTGGCTCATGGTGGCGAGGAAGAGCGACTTGGCGCGGTTCGCATCCTTCGCCTGCTGCAGCGCCTCGGCGAGGCGCTCTTCAGTTTCCTTGCGGTCGGTGACGTCGCGGCCGACGGCCTGGATCTCGATCAGCTTGCCGTCGTCGTCGCGGATCGCGAATTCTTCCCAGGCGATCCAGCGGGCGCCCCGCGCGGTCAGCGTGCGCTCGTCGTAGCGGATACGGTAAGGCGGCATCGCGAGACCGGCGAAGCTCGCCAGCATGCGCGGGCGCTGGCCTTCGGGAAGCTCGGGGACGAAGGGATGGCCGATGACCTCGGGGCGGTCGCGGCCGAACGTGTCGCAGAAGACGTCGTTCACATAGGTGAGGCGGCCCTGCAGGTCCTTGCGCAGGATGAGGTCGCCCTGCGCGCGGACGAGATCGCGGTAGCGCTCCTCGCGCTCGGCGAGTTGCCATTTCTCGTCGCGGAGCGTTTCGAGGCGGGCTTCGAGATCGGCGATGCGGGAGAGATGACGCTTTGCGCGCGCGGCGGCCCGGCGCCAGGCCTCGATCCCGAGCAGGAGCATGGCGGCAAGGCCCAGAAGAAAGAAGGGCATCTGCTCGACGGGGATCGGAGACATACGGGCTCTCTGCTGTGAACGGAAACGCCCGACAATCTGCCCGGATTGTGCTTGAGAAAGGGTTAGGAGGGATGGTTAACGCGAGATTGACGCAAGCTGCCGATGAGCTTTTTCGATCCAGCCCGGCACGACCGGGTCACCCGGACGCCAGAGCCGATGGGACACACCGTGAGCGTTGAGAAAGGCCGCGATCTCCTCCGCTTCCGCTCCGCCATTGACGATGGCATCGATAAGGGGCGTGAGGACACCTTTTTCGCGCAGAAAGGCAGCGACATCGTGGCGGCAGCGGCCGATGGTGAAGATCGCCGCATTGCCGTCAAGCGTCGCGCGGAAGAGATCGGCGTGACGCCAATCGCTTCTGTCATCCGCGCCGAAGAAAAGGAATGAGGCCGCACCGTTGGCGGCAGGCAGCACGCACGTGTCGACGGTCCAATCCGCGATGCGGCCGATGAAGGTGCGCCAGCGCTTCTCGCCCGGCACAATCGAAGGGCGGACGGAAAATTGCGGCGCGAAGGCAATGGCCGCGCGGCAGTCGGGAAGACGGCGGCCGAAGAGGAGAGCGCCGAAGCCGCCCATGCTGTTGCCGAGCGTGCAAACCTCTCGGCCCAGGGAATACCGCTCGAGCCAACTGGCAATGCGCGGGGCGGTCAGGTTGTACCAGGAACGCTGCTTGTCCATGACGTAGCAGACATCGTTCGCCGGCCCCGTGCCTTCGCCTAGAGTGCGGCCGAACTCCGCCTTCTGCTCATAGGCGTGACCGAAACCGACTCCCGCAAAGGAGACAACGAGGCGCGGCCCGCCGCTCTCGCTCACGGCGATCTGCAAAGCTTCATCGTCTATCGGATACTCCACAGCACCCCCGAGGCTGCCAAACCGGGTTCATGCAACCGGCCGTAGTTTCTTACGTTTTAGCACATCATAGCAGCCAGTCACGCCGCGGCGCCGAGCCTTCCGGCAACCGTCTCGCGGTAGGCAAGCGCCTCGGCGATATGGATGCGGCCGACACCCTCCTCGCCTTCGAGATCGGCGAGCGTGCGGGCGACACGGAGCACGCGGTGATAGCCCCGCGCGGTGAGGCCCATGCGTTCGGCGGCTTCGGCGAGGAGGCGGCGGCCCGGATCGTCCGGCGCGGCGACGCGGTCGAGCAGTTCGCCCTCGACATGGGCGTTGAGAAGCATGGACCCCGGGCCGGCAAGCTCGTCGAAGCGGGCCTGCTGAATGTCGCGCGCGGCGGCGACGCGGACGGCGACTTCCGCCGACCCTTCGGCGGGCGGCGGCAGGGCAAGATCGGCATGGGCGACGGGCGGCACCTCGATATGGATGTCGATGCGGTCGAGCATCGGCCCTGAGAGTTTCGCCTGATAATCCGAGACGCAGCGCGGCACGCGCGGGCAGGCGCGCGCGGCATCGCCCGCATGGCCGCAGCGGCAGGGATTCATGGCGGCGACAAGCTGGAAACGCGCGGGAAAGGTGACATGCGCATTGGCGCGCGCGACGACGGCCTCGCCGGTTTCGAGCGGCTGGCGCAGACTGTCCAGCACCTGACGCGGAAACTCCGGCAATTCATCCAGAAACAGAACGCCGCGATGGGCGAGCGAGACCTCGCCCGGCTTCACGCGCAAGCCGCCGCCGACAAGGGCGGGCATGGAGGCCGAATGATGCGGCGCGCGGTAGGGACGGCGGCGGCCGACACCGGTCTTCAGGAGCTCGCCGGCGAGCGAGGCGACCATCGAGGTTTCGAGCATCTCGCGCGGGGAAAGCGGCGGCAGGATGCCGGGGAGGCGGGCGGCGAGCATGGACTTGCCGGAGCCCGGCGGGCCGACCATCAGCATGTTGTGGCCGCCGGCGGCAGCGACTTCCAGCGCGCGCTTCGCCGTTTCCTGGCCCTTGATGTCGCGCAGGTCCGGCACCGGCCCCGCCTCCGCCGCCTTCATCGGCGCGGGCTCGGAGAGGACCTGGGTGCCCCGGAAATGGTTGACCAGCGCGATGATGGACCGCGGCGCAAGAACGCCGCCGGGATTGTCCGCGCCCATGCCCGCCCAGGCGGCCTCCGGCCCGCATTCATGCGGGCAGATGAGGCCCTTGCCGCGCGCATTGGCGGCGATGGCGGCGGGCAGCGCGCCCGCGACCGGGTTGACCGCGCCGTCGAGCGAGAGTTCGCCGATGACGACGAAGCGCTCGACCTCCTGCGGCGGCAGGACGCCCATGGCAACGAGCAGGCCGAGCGCGATGGGCAGGTCGTAATGGCTGCCCTCCTTGGGGAGATCGGCGGGGGCGAGATTGACGGTGATGCGCTTGGCGGGCAGGCCGAGGCCTATTGCCTGAAGCGCCGCGCGGACCCGCTCGCGGCTTTCGGCGACCGCCTTGTCGCCGAGACCCACCACGGCGAAACCGACAACGCCGCCGGCGATATGCACCTGCACATCGACGGGGCGCGCCTCGACACCCTGAAAGGCCAATGTCTCGACATGCGCAACCATGGAAGAGCCCCTCGTTATGGAGAGACGTTAACGGGACTCCGTGAAGCGTACAAGAACATTATAAGAACAATCATCTCGGAGGAACCGGCCTGAGAGGTCTGCGTTCCATAACCGGGGCGCAAGGAAGGACAAAACAACATGAAACGGAATGTTCCCGCACTCGCCGCCTCCCTGATCGTGGCGAGCGCGCTTCTCGCCGGTTGCGGCGGCAGCGACGATATCGGCCCCTCGCAGGAGGCGCCCGGCCCGATGGGCTCGACCGATACGGAATCGACCGCGGACCTGCCGGCGAAGAACTCCCAGTCCACGCCGATCAGCCGGCCGGAATAACCGCCGGCTCCGGTAGCGAAGAGCGTCCCCTTCCCGGCAAACAAGCGCCAGAACGTTGCCGGGATACCGAAGCTATTCGAAGGCGGGCAGGGACGCAGCCCGACGGAAACGCGGCCCATGCGAGCCTAGACCGCGTCGACGGCCTTGGTCAGCATGTCCGCCACGCTTCGCGCGACGTCGGCGAGCTGCGGATTGCCGATCGCACCCATCGACGCAACGGGGTCGATCGCCGCAACTTCGACGCGGGAGGGCCCGACCTCGCGAAGGATCACGTTGCAGGGGAGCATGGTCCCGATCCTGCTCTCGAGCGCGAGCGCCCGGTCCGCCATGGCGGGATTGCAGGCTCCGAGAATGCGGTAGGGAGCCATGTCCTTGCCGAGCTTCTTCTTCATCGTCGCGGCCACGTCGATATCCGTGAGGATGCCAAAGCCCTGTGTGGCCAGTGCCGCAGTCACGCGCTCGACGGCATCGTCGAACGCACATTCGATGGTTCGCGCATGATAGTAGGTCATCGTCTGCTCCACTCGCCCGAAGAAACCGCGGGCCTACATACAGCCCATGACAGGCAGGAGGCGATCGGCCTTCTGCTTCTGCTCCGCGGACAAGGCGCCGTAAAGCGCTTCCATCGCCGGCTTCATGGTTTCGAGCGCGGCGAGGCGGGATTTCATCATCTCGATGTGGAGATCGAGCCAGTGGACGGGGGTTCCGTCCCGCTGCCCGAAGGCCTCACGCATTGTCCGGTGCATCGACGCCATGACGCCCGTATTGGACCGCAGCGCTTCGGCGTAGTCGCTCCACACGCCCTGCTGCGCCTCCGTGATGTCAAGTTCCGCGGCAAGAAAAGCGACACGCCCGTCGGCATAGGTCTCGACATCGCCCTCGCCGTCGCCGGCCCAGCCGCCCATCATCATGCCACAGCCGCCACCCATCATGCCGGAACCCCAGCCCGCACCCATCATCCCGGGGCCCATCATGCCGGAGCCCCAACCTTCTCCCATCATTCCCGGGCCCATCATGCCGCCGCGACCCATCATCATGCCGCCGGTATCGCCTGTCTGCGCGGCGGCAGACCCGCCCATGAGAGCGATGCCGAGAAGGGCGGCAGAAATCACGCTGCTCCGTTTCATCGTCATTCCTTTCCTGTTCGAGACTTCGGCTACCTGGCCAGACTAACAGGGATTAGCGGCGGCAGTGTTGTGCCCGATCAAATGCCGCCAAAAAATCGATCCGGCCGGAATAAGGCAGTTGCGGGCGGGCGGCTCAGCGCCGCCTTTCTTCTCCCGCATCCTATCGGGCAAACGGAACGGGCCCTGCAAGCCACGCCTCGAGTTTCTCCCAGGGAACCGCGATCGTGTGGTCCCCCATGGCGTAGGGGCCGATCGAGTAGACCGGGAAATTGACGCCAAGTCCCTCTTCCGCGAGGACCCAGTTTTCGGGTCTGGCGGCCATCTCGCGCACGGTTTCGTCGAGGCCGTCGAAGAAGACCATGTCCTCGTTCGCCCGCAGCTCGGCCAGAACCGCATTCGCAAGCGCTTCGTTCCAGCCCTCGCGCGCGAAGAGATCGCTCGCACGAAGCGGCCGCGCCTCATCGAGCCGGAAGTTCACATGGGCCGCCGCGCCAAAGCCATGCGCGGCGCCGAGCGGAAACTGCCAGACGAACAGGTCGGCGCTCACGAGATCATCCGTGGCGCCGTTCAGCGCTATGCGCGTATCCATGCGCGTCTTACCGTCAAAACCCGTCCAGAGGTCGTCGTCCCACTCTTCGATTGCCGCGTTGAAGGCGCGCTCGCCTTCGCTCTCCGGCGCATCGATGGCGAAATGCAGCTGCTGGCGGTACTGCATGTCATTGGTGCCGGTAATTTCTTCCTCGCCCTCTTTCGCGGGCGAGAGGAAGCGCCACGCGTCCGATACAAGAAAGGTGTTTCCGCCTCCCTCCTTCACGGCATCGCGAAGAAAGGAGACACGTTCTTCGTACCAGGGCACGAGACACCCGGTGCCGCCCGCAGGACAGGCCTTGTCGAGAAAGGCGAGCCATGACCGCTGACCCGTACGCAACCTGTCCGCCCCTTCGACAGAGAGGCGCTTCAGGGCAGAGGTGTAATGCACCGCAATTTCCTCATCCGCCTTCGAGAGGTTTTCGTCCGAACAGACGGCGTTCTCGCGCGGAGAGGATGCCTTTGCGCAATCGAAGCTTGCCGCCCGGGCCGGCGCGGACAGGCAGAGCGACGCCAGAACGGCCGCAAGCAGGATGCGAGATCTCATGAACTTCTCCAGATGCGAATCCGGAGAGGCTAACCGATGCCGCCTCAGCCCGCGAGCTTCTCGCGGGCGTCTTTCGCCATCTGCACCAGCACGGGGCGGATTTCGGCGGCCGATGTGAGCGGCGCGGCGAAGTTCACGCGGATGACTTTCTCGCCGGCCGCCAGGTCGAGGCCGCGCGGATCAATGGAGGCGATGCGCCACGGACCGGGCTCGGCCTTCGCGAGCACCGTCGCGTAAAGACCGACGGCGTCGCCGTGATCCTCGTTCATGTGAGAGACGACACCCTCCTCGACCTTTGCGAGTTCGTCGAGCAGTTCGTCATGGGGGAGGAACATGTCGGCGGCGGTGAGATCGAAAGCCTTGCCGAAGCCGCCGTTCAGGAAGGCGCGTTCGCAGTCCAGCCGGTAGAAGGAGAAATCCGGCAGATCGAGATAGATCCCGGACTTCGGATGGCGCGCGAGATAGCGGCGGCGAAGCCCTGCACCGGTGGCGCCGTCCGTCTCGATGCGGACGGCACGGGCGACAAGCGAGAGACGGGGATGGGCGAGCGGATCGCCCTTGCCGGGCTCGCCGATGAGAAGCGAGCAGCGCGGGTCTCCGGCCAGCGCCCTGGTATGCGCGGAAAGGCCGGAGGCCGGAAAGCAGATCGCGCCGTCGATATCCGGCACGCAGCCGACGCGGGAGGTGACGGGCTGGCCGGTGCCCGGCTCGAGATACGCCAGCGCGCCATAGCGGCAGGTTCGCAGCAACGTTTCGGCGAGGCCGCGCGCTTCGCCGTTGGTTTCGAGCCTGAGATTTTCCGGTTCCGCCATGGCGCCCGCCTCTTATTGCGAATGATTATCAAGAGAGATACACGAGGGCGGGAGAGGACGCAATCGGTTAGCTATTAGTGATAGGGTTGATTCGCGGGGAGCGCGATTCCATATTTCCCGCCCAAGAGTCAAGAGGACTCTTTTCAAAACTTCCGAATCAGATCATCGTTTGCGGACACTTCCGAGGGATTCTCATGGCTGAACTACTTGCTCTAGCTGTTGCGATAGTTGGAATCAGTTTCAGCTTCATCTTGTTTCTAGTTGCCTCCCGAATCGCTTCAGCCCCCCGCGACGAATATGAGCGAAACGCATCACGCTACAGCAGGTGGGTTGATGCTTTTTTGGGGCGCGCTCATCAAAAGCGTGACGGTGAGTTCGACGGTCGCGTACGAGCGGGTATGGCATACCGTCGTCGCGATGGAAGAATTGTGCCGAACGGCCAGTTGTCAGAGTCGGCAGTAGACAAAATTCTTCAGCCGTGACGGACGTGCGACGCTAAAAGACAGCACCCCGCATGGGCGCGAAATACAAGAGCTGGATACCAACAGCAACCTGCCGCCTCTCTTTCCGTATCGTAGGTCAGTCAATCGGTAAGAGCCCTTCGATTTGGGCAAACGTCGTTCAAAAAGAACGACGGTTCGTCATCGCCTTTCAAAAACGAAACCTCAGCGACTCGCTTTTCCGACTCGGGCCAACCTTCTTCAATGAAGAGGGGAATTTTTGGTTTTGTTGCGTTGCGTCGGTAGACGAGGCTGGTGGACCAGATACTCCGCTCGTCGGGACCATCAGCGTCTTTACCCGCAATCGCTGGAAAGGTGCAAACGAACGCTTCGTAAATCGAGCGATTGATTTGTTGCGGCGATCTAGCGATCCGCAACAAGCCGAAGGTTTAGAAGATTACGTTGCAGCTCGGCACAAGCGCGTCGGCCGGCTTGTCACCGATGAGTGTTTGGCCTTCGCGAGTTTCACGCTTCAAAGAAATGGAGAGCTTGAGCTCTCGTCGGTGCACATAGCGGAGGACGCCAGATCTGGGGTTGAGGACGTCGATGTTCTCGCTTCGCAGCTGTTCTTTTTCCTGAAGGACATCACCCATAAGCATCAACACCATCACGACTCAACAGACACAATCATCGGCCTGTATCACGCCACTGATGATTTGACCTGGCGGAGAAAGGTTCTTTTCGCTCTTTATTATCAGATTACTGATTTAAGGCGTTGGAAGGATGAACGAAGGTACGGAAATGCACTTGGCATGCTCGCATATGCAAAGGCCTTCGTCGTAGCCAGCGAAACGAAGGGTCCGCTCCCTTTTTTTTTCAACGACGGCATCGAAGCATCCTTGCATGCGGCACAAGATAACGAACGAAGCAACAATGCTGAGATATCAAAGCGATCAGACAGCGAAAGAAATCTGATAATTTTCTTTATAGGAACTTCGCTATCGCTACTTGGCTTGGCGATCGCATTCGAAGACAAGTTTCAGGATGCGTCGCCTTCTTCAAGCTTCATACGTATCGTACGGTACGTGTACGTAAACATCGATTTGGCACTAGCAATAGTGATAATCACATCCGTTTTGCTAGCCATATATCGAAGATTGCCTTTTGATTGGCGGTCTTGGCCTTTGATCCGAGACTATGTCAGAGCGGTTCATATATTCCCCAAACACGTCTCTGTTCTAACCACCCGGATTCTAGCTGTGGTGACCCTCTACCTGACGTATTTGTCTGTAACTACGATCCTGAAAATGCTCTAGTCGGCTTCACTTTCCGCCGCTTCCATGACGCGGAGCAGGTTGCCGCCCCAGAGCTTCGCGATCTCCTCTTCCGAATAACCGCGATCGAGAAGCTCCATGGTGACGTTCTGCGTCTCGCCGGCATGGGACCAGCCTTCGATGCCGCCGCCGCCCTGGAAGTCGGAGGCGATGCCGACATGGTCGATGCCGATGAGCTTCACGGCATGGTCGATATGGTCGGCGAGCGTGGCGACGGTGGCGCGCGGCCATTGCGCGTCGAGGCGGGCGATGCCGTCGAGATATTCCTGCTTCGTTTCCTCGTCGGCCGAGAAGACGGCATCGAGGCTCGTGAGTCCGAGCGAGCCCGCGAGGTCGGCGCGGGCCTTCTTCTTTTCGTCAGGGACCTCGTGGAGATATTCGTCGAAGGCGACGATCTGGACGGTGCCGCCCTTCGCGGCCAGCGCCTTCATCTCCTCGTCTGAAATGTTGCGCGGGTGGTCGCGGAGCGCGAGGACCGCCGAATGCGAGGCGATGACGGGGGCGCGCGACGCCTCGATGGCGGCGAGCGTCGCCGCGCGGGAGGCGTGCGAGACGTCGACCATCATCCCGAGATCGTTCGCGCGGGCGATAGCGGCGCGGCCGAGCGCACTCAGGCCCTCATGCTCGCCGCCTTCGTCATTCGCCTTGTCGGCAAACTTCTCCTGCGGCTGCGCGCTGTCGGCGAGATCGTTGTGGCCATTGTGAACGAGGCCGAAATAGCGCGCGCCGAGATCATAGTAGAAATCGAGCAGGGCGGGTTCGCGCGCAATCGAATAGCCGTTCTCGATGCCGATCAGCGCGATGCGTTTCTTCTCTTCATGAAGGCGGCGGACATCGGCGGCGGTGAGCGCGAGGCCGATCTGATCCTTGTACTGAATATCCGTCATGCGGCGGATGGCGGCGAACTTGGCCAGCGCCTCCGAGGCCGCTTCCGCATAGCCGAAGGCGCTCCGCTCGGTCTGCGAGACATAGACGATGAAGAAGACGGCATCGAGACCGCCGTCGCGCATCCGCGGCAGGTCGACCTGCACGGGCCAGGTGTTGCGGAGCGCCGGGTCGTATTTCTCCGAACCGAAGAAGCTCGGAATGTCGACATGCGTGTCGATGGTGATGACGCTCTCATGGATGCGCGCGGCGACTTCCTCGGGCGTCGGCGCGGGCGGCTCCGGCTCGCTCGCGGGGCGAAGCGTCCACAGGGCCGCAAGGACGACCAGCACCGCCACGGCAGCGATGCCGTATCTCGTCGCGTTCATGCGCATGGACGTTCTCCTCCCCACCAGCGATTACGGGAAAAGCCTAACGGGAATCCGGGTGGCGGTAAGCGGCACGGGAAAAGAATTGCGGCAAATGCGGCCGCAAGGAGGTTTGTTTGCGGCTGCCGGAACGGGGTGCGGGAGCGTTCGTTCTCTCCGCGGGCTGGGCATGGACAAAAGAGAGGGACCACCACATGACCCGCATTGCCCGCGTTCTCGCACCTGTCGCCGCCATCGGCATGCTTTCCGCGGTCGCCGCCTGCGGCAGCGATTCGGAGACGGTGACGGAACGCACCGTCATCCAGGAACAGCCGCAGACCGTGCAGACGAAGACCACGACGCGGACGGTCGAGGAAGACTGATCCTTTCCGCATCATCGACGGCGTGAGCGGCGGCGCGAGGCGCGCTACCGCCGCGCCTCGATCGCGTCCCAGACCTGGCCTGCGAGATTGACGTTGTCGAAGCGGTCGATCTCCTGGATGCCGGTGGGCGAGGTCACGTTGATCTCGGTGAGATAGTCGCCGATCACGTCGATGCCGACGAAGATCAGCCCGCGCGCCTTGAGCTCGGGGCCGATGATCTCGCAGATCTCGCTTTCGCGCTTCGTCAGCATCCATTTTTCCGGACGGCCGCCGACATGCATGTTGGAGCGCGACTCGCCTTCGGCGGGGACGCGGTTGATCGCGCCGACGGGCTTTCCATCCACCAGAATGATGCGCTTGTCGCCCTGGCGGACTTCGGGCAGGTATTTCTGCACGATCACCGGCTCGCGGTTCATCTGGCCGAAGATTTCGAGAAGCGAACCGAGATTCTCGTCGCCGTCGCGGATGCGGAAGACGCCCGCGCCGCCATTGCCGAACAACGGCTTCACGATGATGTCGCCGAATTCCTTGCGGAAATTGCGTATCTCCTGCGGGTCGCGGCTGATGAGCGTCGGCGGCAGCAGGCCCTTGAAGCGCACGGCGAAGAGCTTTTCCGGCGCGTTGCGGACCTCCGAGGGATCGTTCACGACCAGCGTCTTCGGGTGCACGGTCTCGAGAAGATGCGTCGCCGTGATGTAGCTCATGTCGAAGGGCGGATCCTGGCGCATCAGCACCACGTCGACGTCCTCCAGAAAGACCTTCTCGCGGCTGCCAAGCGTCGAATGATTGCCGGTCTCGCGGCGGAGCGTGAGCGACCTCATCTGCGCGTAGACGCGGCCATCGCGCATCGAGAGGTCATGCGGCTCGTAGTAGAACAGCCTGTGGCCGCGCGACTGCGCCTCGAGGCCGAGCGCGAAGGTCGAATCCGCGTTGATGTTGATCTGATGGATCGGGTCCATCTGGATGGCGACGGAAAGGCTCATGCTTTTCTTCTCGTGCTGGCGGCAATGCGCGAGACCGCGCCGGGCCGTTTCTTCCCTCGGTTTCCGGGCAAAGATGGGGGGAGAGGCCGTGCTTTGCGAGCGAAAAATCGCGCGCCCGAAAACGCCGGCTCAGTTGAGCTTCGGCTTGAGGCGGCGCAGCGCCTCTTCCGCCATGCCGGCGATCCGCGTTTCGCCGATATCGGAGGCGATGTCCATGCAGGTGGCGAAGGCATCCGCCGCCGCGCCCATGTGCCCCGCATGGACCTCGAGGCGGCCGAGCTCGAAGCGGAGCCCGGCGCGATGCGGCGCGATCCAGATCATGCGCGTCACCACCTCGCGGGCGCGGGCGAACTCGCCGCCCCGGATGGCGCGGCTCAGGATGTTGTTTTCGAGACGGAGCAGGATGTCGCGCGTGCCGACGGCCTCGCAGGCTTCGGGCGTGAGGCGCGCATCCGGCCCCTCGACACCGCGCAGCAGCGCGAGGAGGTCGGCGGGCGTGAGCGGCTGGCCGCCATTGAAGGGGTCGATCACCAGCGCCTCGTCGGGACCGCGAAGCCGCAGCACGAAATGGCCGGGGAAATTGAGCCCCGTGATGTCGAGCCCGAGTTTCGTGCCGACATGGAGATAGAGAATGCCGAGCGTCACAGGCAATCCCTTGCGGCGGTCGATGACATGGGCGAGGTTCGCGTTTCTCGGATCGTCGTAGGTTTCGGCGTCGCCGAGATAGCGGAAGCGGCCCGCCATGACGCCCGCCAGCATGCCGGCCGCGACGCCGCAGGAAAGCGCCGGGAGCTCGTCCGACGTCGTCTCGCGCGCGGCCTCGACGAGGTCGGCGAGATGTGTCCGATAGGGCGCGAGAGAGATTTCCGGGCGGTCGCTGGCGGCGAGCATCAGGGCGAGATGCGCGATGTCGAGATCGGCGTCGGACATTTCGCCCGCCGCGCGCAACTCGCGCTCGATTTCATTTCCGCCTGTGGCCATGCCGCCATCTTGGCGCGGAAAAGACGGCCGCGGCAAGCGCCGATGTGAGACGAATCCGGCTACTGCGCCGGGCTCTTCACTTCGACGTAGGAGACGACATTGCGCACACCCGAGATGTCGCGGGCATGGGCAACGACGCGGTCGAGCTCCGCCTTGTCGCGCGCGGTGCCCATCAGATAGATGGTGCCCTCTACGGTTTCGATCGAATAGTTGCGGCCGCTGACATCGCCGTCGGCGGTGAGGCGCGTGCGCAGCTTGGTCGAGATCGTGGTGTCGCTCACAGATTGCGAGAAGCCGCCCTTCCCGCCGACCTTCAATTCGTTGATGACTTCCCTGACGCCGCCGATGGTCCAGACGAGACGCGTGACCGTGACGCGGTCTTCCGGCTTCGGCACGGAGCCCGTCAGCAGCACGCGGCCTTTTCGCACCTGCGTCGAAACGCCGGAATAGAGGTCCGGGTTCTTCGCGAGGAGCTTGCGGTTTATCTCGAAGGCGATTTCATTGTCGTCAACCGCCTGTTCGAGTCCTCTGTCCTGCGAAGCGCCGACGGCGGCCGCGCCGCCCGCGCCGAGAACGAGCGGCACGCAACCGCCCAGCGTGAGCGCCGCCGCAACGGCCAGTCCGGCAATCCTGTTCATGTCTCGATACCTCGCCCGCGAAATCGTCCGCGCGGAGAATGACCGGGACGATGCGGCAGGATTATGGCCGCCAGGCATCCGCCATGTGCCGGGGCAGACGGCGCGGCGCGACGAGAACGACATCGAAGCGCAGATCGAGTTCGGCCAATGCCGGGTTGCGGCCGAGAAAATGCGCGGCCGCGCGCTCCAGCCGTTTCTGCTGGCGGGGCTGGAGCGCCTCTTCCGCGCCGGCGGCGCGCGCCTTGACCTCGACGATCGCGAGCGCACGGCCGCGGCGCACCACCATGTCGATCTCGCCGGCCGGCGTCTTCAGGCGGCGGGCAAGAATGCGATAGCCCTTGAGAATGAGGAAAAGTGCGGCGAGGGTTTCGGCACGGAGCCCGAGGCGATGGGCGGCGCGGCCCGTTGCGGCGTCACCCCTGCGCCCCATGCTAGTGCGCGCCTCTCACTTCGCGCCCGACAGTTCGAGCGCGCGGGCATAGATGTCGCGGCGGGGCAGGCCCGTCATCGACACGACTTCGGCGACGGCGTCCTTCAGCGAAGCGCGCTGAAGCGCGTTCTCGATCATCGCATCGACCTCGTGGGCGCAAAGCGCGGCGCGCTTTTCCGGCGGACCGGCAACGATCACGATTTCGCCTTTCGGAGCGCCCGCTTCCGCATAGTGAGCGGCAAGGTCACCAAGGGAGCCCCGGCGTACTTCCTCGAATTTCTTGGTGAGTTCGCGCGCGACCGCCGCCGGACGCCCGCCCAGAGCGGCCGCCATGTCGGCGAGGACGGCGGCGAGCCGGTTCGCGCTTTCGAGGAAGACGAGGGTCGAGGGGATGGCGGCGAGTTCGGCGAGTTCCTTGCGGCGCGCCTCCTGCTTCGAGGACAGGAAACCGGCAAAGAAGAAGCGGTCCGTCGGCAGGCCCGCCAGCGTGAGCGCGGCGAGGACGGAGGAGGCGCCGGGCAGCGCCGTCACGTTATGACCGGCGGCGACCGCCTCCTGCACCAGTTTCAGCCCGGGATCGGATACGAGCGGCGTGCCCGCATCGGAGACGAGCGCGATGGCCTCGCCCGCTTCCAGCCGCTTCAGGATGCGGGGGCGCATTTCACTCGCGTTATGGTCGTGATAGGGCGCGGTTTTCGCCGAAATATTGTGAATGGCGAAGAGCTTCGAGGTCACCCGCGTATCCTCGCAAAGGACGAGATCGGCGCGGGCGAGCACGTCGAGCGCGCGGGCCGTGATGTCGGCGGCATTGCCGATCGGCGTCGCCGTAACATAAAGGCCGGGGGCGAGCCGCGCCGAAGGAAGGTCCTTTTTCATGCCCGGACCTTGGCCCCGGCAGGCGCGTTTGGCAACGCCGGTTTACTTGGCGCATACCGGACAGTACCTTCGCCTTCTCCCTGCTTGCGCAGGCCTTGGCGTTATCTGTTCGGGAAAATCCAGTGACCAAGACCGATCTCTCCACCCGTTCCGGCCCGACACTGGCCCTGAAAACGATCCTGCTCATCGCGGCGATCTTCACGCTTTCGGCCTGCGATACGCTGGGCGGCAAGAAGACGCCGGCGCCGCAGGTAACACCGCCACCGAAAGTGGAGGTGACGCCGCCGCCCGCGACGCAGCCGACCGGCTATACGCGCGACCCGTCGCGCTTCTATACGCCGGCCTACATGGCCGGCGAGCGGCCCATCCGGGTGGCGCTGCTGCTGCCGTTCAATTCGCCGCGCGACAATGTGCGGACGCTTTCGAATGCGCTCTACAATGCGGCGCAGCTCGCGCTGTTCGAGTTCGACACGCCGACCATCCTGCTGATGCCGGAGCCGACGGGCGGCACGGCGACGGGCGCGCGCGCGGCCGCGAAGGAAGCGCTCGATGCGGGCGCGGATCTCATTCTCGGGCCCCTGTTCGCCGAAGAAGTGTCGGCGGTCGCACCGCTCGCACGGCAGGTGAACGTGCCGGTCGTCGCCTTTTCGTCCGACAGTTCGGTCGGCGGCGAGGGCGTGCATCTCCTTTCCTTCCCGCTCGATGAGGATGTGGAGCGGATCGTCGACTATGCGACGCTGCAGGGCATGACGCGCTTCGCCGCTCTCTATCCTCACGGCACCTATGGCGACCGCGTGCGCGCCGCCTTCCAGCAGGCGGTATCGGCGAGGGCGGGCGAAGTGGTCGCGAGCGCGGGTTATCCTTCAAGCCCGGAAGGCATGTACGATCCCGCGCAGCGCCTCGCCGCCGCCTATGGCGACGGCAACTACCACGCGGTGCTGCTGCCCGAAGGCGGGAGCGAGCTCAAGTCGCTGGCGCCGCTGCTGCCCTATTACGACGTCGATCCGCGCGAGGTGAAGTTCCTCGGCACCGGGCTCTGGGACGATCCTTCTCTCGCGCGCGAACCGCCGCTCAATGGCGCGTGGTTTCCGGCGCCTCCGCCCGAAGGCCATGACCAGTTCCTCATTCGCTACCGCCGCGCCTATGGCGAGACGCCGCCGCGGATCGCAAGCCTCGGCTATGACGCGGTGAGCCTTGCCATCGCGCTCTCGACACTGCCGGAAGGCGAACGCTTCACGCAGGAAGCGCTGACCAATGCAGACGGGTTTGCAGGCGTCGACGGCATTTTCCGCTTCAACCCGGATGGCAGCACGGACCGGGGGCTTGCCATTCTCGAGATCCGGCCGACCGGCGCCGTCGTGATCGATCCTGCGCCATCGAGCTTCCAGCCTCCCGTTTTCTGAGGCCGCGGCATGGTCCTGCGTCTGCACAACTTCTTCCGCAACTCGGCCGGGCACCGGGTGCGGATCGCGCTGGCGCTGAAGGATCTCGATTACGAATATGTGTCGGTGAATATCGGACCGGCGGGCGAGCAGAAATCGGAAGCCTATCTCAAGCTCAACCCGCAGGGCCTTGTGCCCGCGCTCGAGCATGACGGCGCGGTGATCACGCAATCGACGGCGATCATCGAGTATCTCGAAGAGGTGTTTCCCGATCCCTCGCTTTTCCCGTCCGATCCGGTAACACGTGCACAGGCGCGCGCCTTCGCCGCCGCCATCGCGTCCGAAATGCACGCGCTCAACAATTCCGGCGTGCACCGTTATCTCGCGAGCGAGATGGAGATCGACGAGAAGAAGCGCGCGCAATGGTATGCGCACTGGGCGGCAAAGGGGTTCGGCGCGCTTGAGCAACTCCTCGCCGCGCGGCCGGAGACACCGTTCTGTTTCGGCGACCGGCCGACCGTCGCCGACATCTTCCTCGTGCCGCAGCATCTCAACTACCGGCGCTTCAAGATCGATCTTGCGCCCTATGCGCGGATCAACCGCATCGTCTCGCGCTGCGAGGCGCTGCCGCCCTTCCAGGCGGCCGCACCGGATGCACAGCCCGACCATGTCGAAGGGTTCTAGGAGACGTTTCTAGGCGAGAAGCCGCGCAAGAACGGCGTCGAGCACCATGCGGCCCTCCGCACTCGCCCGCACGATGTCGCCGTCGCGGACGAGCAGGCCGTCGGCAACAAGCGCCTCGATGCGCGCGGGCGCGATATCGTTTCCGGAGAGCCGCGCGTGGCGCGCGAGAGAAACGCCTTCCTCGAGACGCAATCCCATCAGCATCATCTCGTCGCCCTGCTCGGCCGGTGAAATTTCCTCCACCGCTTCGAGGCCATGGCCGTCGCGCTCAACCGCCGCAATCCATTCGCCCGGCGTCCTGCGCGCGCGGGTCGCAAGACGCGAAGCGCCTGTACCGATGCGGCCATGCGCGCCCGGACCGACGCCCACATAGTCGCCGTAGCGCCAATAGACGAGATTGTGGCGGGACTGCGCACCGGGCGCGGCGTAGTTCGATACTTCGTAGGCGGATAATCCCTTTTCTGCGCAGATGCCGGCGGTAAGCGTGTAGAGTTCGGCGGCGTCTTCGTCGTCCGGCAGCGCGAAGGCGCCCTTCTCGTAAAGTTTCGCGAAGGCCGTGTCCGGCTCGATGGTGAGCTGGTAGAGCGAGAGATGATCGGCGGCGTGGGCGAGCGCGGCGCGCAGCTCGGCCTCCCATTTCTCGCGCGTCTGGCCGGGGCGCGCATAGATGAGATCGAAAGAGAGACGCGGGAAAGTGTCGCGCGCGAGGGCGATGGCGGCGAGCGCCTCTTCCGCCGTGTGCAGGCGACCGAGGAATTTCAGCTCCGCGTCATCGAGCGACTGCACGCCGAGCGAGAGACGGTTGACGCCCGCCGCGCGATATCCGCGAAAGCGCCCGGCCCCGACGCTGGTGGGATTCGCTTCGAGCGTGATCTCGGCGCCCTCCTCCATCGCCCACAGTGCGGCGATTTTCGAAAGCACGGCTTCAACCGTTTCCGGCAGCATCAGCGAAGGGGTGCCGCCGCCGAAGAAGACGGAGCGCACCGAGCGCGGACCTGAAAGATCGCGCATGTGATCGAGTTCGCGAAGGAGCGCGCGCGTCCATTGCGCCTGATCGACATTCGCCGCGACGTGGGAATTGAAATCGCAGTAAGGGCATTTCGACTGGCAGAACGGCCAGTGGACATAGACGGCGAAGCCGCCTTCCATCTGCGGCGACGTGGCGATGGCTGCGCTATCTGGCGAAACAGGCATCGACCAGCTGCCGGAAGGCATGGGCGCGGTGCGACATGTCGTGTTTCGCCTGCGGCTCCATTTCGCCGAAGGTCGTTTCGAAACCTTGCGGAATGAACACGGGATCGTAGCCGAAACCCTTGTCGCCACGCGGCGGCCAGGTGAGTTCGCCATCCACCCTGCCCTCGAAATATTCGACATGGCCATCCGGCCAGGCGAGCGCGAGGCCGCAGACGAACCAGGCGCTCGTATCGATGAGGCCGGCTTCGAGCATGCCGCGGCGGAGCTTTTCCATCGCGAAGGCGAAATCCTTGTTCGGCCCCGCCCAGCGCGCCGAATAGATGCCGGGCGCCCCGCCGAGTGCCGTGACGCAAAGGCCGCTGTCGTCGGCGAGCGCGGGGAGGTTCGCGGCCTTCGCCGCGGCAAGCGCCTTCAGTTCCGCGTTCGCGCGGAAGGTCTCGCCGGTTTCCTCCGGCTCGTCGAGGCCGAGATCGCCGGCCGACACCGTCTCGATGCCGAAGGGCGCAAGCAAATCGGCAATCTCGCGGACCTTGCCGGGATTGTGGCTTGCGACGACAAGTTTTCCACCTTCGAAGGGCCGCGTCATTTCGCGATGGTTTCCTTCTGCAGCTTCACGAGATCGGCGACGCTCGCCTTGGCGAGCTTGAGGAGCGAGAGGAACTCTTCTTCCGAAAAGGGATCGCGCTCGGCCGTGCCCTGGATTTCGCAGATACCGCCCTGCCCCGTTATGACGAAATTCGCATCCGTGTCGGCGTCGGAATCCTCCACATAGTCGAGGTCGGAAACCGGCGTGCCCTTGTAGATGCCGCAGGAGATCGCCGCGACATGATCCTTGAGAACGGGTGCGGAAATCATCGACCGCGCGCGCATCCATTCGATGCACTGGTGAAGCGCGATCCAGCCGCCGGTGATCGAGGCCGTGCGCGTGCCGCCATCGGCCTGCAACACGTCGCAGTCGACGCTGATCTGGCGCTCGCCGAGCGCGCGCAGATCGACCACCGCGCGCAGCGAACGGCCGACAAGACGCTGGATTTCCTGCGTGCGGCCGGACTGCTTGCCCTGCGAGGCCTCGCGGCGCATGCGGTCATGGGTCGAGCGCGGCAGCATGCCGTATTCGGCGGTGACCCAGCCCTGCCCGCCGCCCTTCAGCCACGGCGGCACGCGCTCTTCGAGGCTCGCCGTGCAGAGCACATGGGTATCGCCGAAGCGGACGAGGCAGGAGCCTTCGGCGTGTTTGGCGATGCCGGGCTCGAAGCTGACGGCCCGCATCTCGTGCGGCTGACGGCCGGAAGGGCGCATATCCTGTATCCAGTGCTGGCTTGAACGTTTCTCGTTGGTGCGGAGGCCTTGTACCCTTGCCGGGGGGGCAAGGTAAAGGCGAAGGCGGACGGAGGGCGCGCTGAAGCCCGGTTTCGCGTAGGCTGTTTGCGGGGCCCGGCGTTTTTCGCCGATAACAGGTTTGCAGCCGCCGGGAAGCGCACTAAATTATTACCCAGTTTCAGGTACTTAACCGATAGACGGAGGCAAGAGCGAAGCATGGTCGGCGTGATGGATCTCAACGAGCGCTCGCGCGAGATCCTGCGCCGCGTTGTCGAGACCTACCTTGAAACCGGGGAACCGGTGGGATCGCGCTTCCTGTCGCGCCAGATGCCCGTCTCGCTTTCCGCCGCCTCGATCCGCAACGTGATGTCGGATCTGGAGGCGCTTGGCCTCATCTTCTCGCCGCATACGAGCGCGGGCCGCATGCCGACGGAAGCCGGGCTTCGCATGTTCGTGGACGGGCTTCTCGAAATCGGCGACCTGACCGACGAGGAGCGCATCTCCATCGAGCGGCAGGTGGCAGGCTCGCACAAGAGCGTCGAAGACGTGCTCGACGAAGCCTCGAAATTGCTCTCTGGCCTCAGCCACGCGGCAGGGTTCGTCGTTGCGCCGACCTATGACGCGGCGCTGAAGCATGTCGAGTTCGTGCCGATCGACGCCAACCGCGCCCTGGTCGTGATCGTGACGGAAGGCGGCGCGGTCGAGAACCGCGTGATCGACGTGCCGAAAGGACTGACGCCTTCGGCGCTGGCCGAAGCCACCAATTATCTCAACGCGCAGCTGCGCGGCCGCACGCTCGAGGAGGCAAAAGCCTATATCGCGCGCGAACTCGAATCGCAGAAGGCAGAGCTCAACGTGCTGAGCGCGAAGGTGATCGAGGCGGGGCTCGCGACCTGGTCGGGAGGCGCGGCCTCGAACGATCCGCTGGCGAAGTCGCTGATCGTGCGTGGCCGGTCGCGTCTCCTCGAGGACGTGCATGCGGTCGAGGACCTCGAACGCATCCGGCTTCTCTTCGACGATCTCGAGAACAAGCGCGACCTGGTGCAGCTGCTCGGGCTGGCGGAAGAAGCCGACGGGGTGCGCATCTTCATCGGGTCGGAGAACAAGCTCTTTTCGCTCTCGGGCTCGTCGCTGGTGGTGAGCCCCTACATGGACACGCAGCAGCGCGTGGTCGGCGTGCTCGGCGTGATCGGCCCGACGCGGCTCAATTATGCCCGGATCATCCCGATGGTGGACTACACGGCGAAGCTGGTCGGGCGGCTCATCAACTGAGCCGCACGGGCGCTTCCTTTTTGCCCTGCGGCCTCCGGCCCGGTTGACATATCGGGTCCCGGCGCGCACATCGGAACCCGATATTGCTTCCCGACAACCGGTAAAGACCCGGAAAGAAGATGACCGAAGAGAAGAAGAAGACCGAAGCGCCGGAAGAGGCGGAAAATCTCGCGGAATCGCTGGCCGAAGAGCCCGCCGCGCAGGGCGAGGCCGAGGATGCGGCCGCCGCCGGACCCGATATTGCCGCGCTCGAAGCGGAGAATGCCGACCTCAAGGACCGGCTGCTGCGCGCCGCTGCGGAAATGGAAAACACCCGCAAGCGCGCCGAACGCAAGGCCGCCGACGATGCGCGCTATGCCGTCTCGTCCTTCGCGCGCGACATGCTGGAGGTTTCCGACAATCTGCGCCGCGCCGTCGCCACGCTGAAGCCCGAGGAGCGCGAAGCCGCCGCCGACGGCGTGAAGGCAATGGCCGAAGGCGTCGAAATGACCGAAAGGCAGCTTCTCGCGACGTTCGAGCGGCACGGCATCAAGGAAATCACGCCGAAGCCCGGCGAGCGTTTCGATCCCAATCTCCACGAGGCGATGTTCGAGGTGCCGGGAACCGAGCACCCCACCGGCAGCGTCGTCCACGTGCTGGAAGCAGGCTACATGATCGGCGACCGGCTGCTGCGCGCGGCCCGCGTCGGCGTCGCGAAGAACGAGGACGGGGCGCAGAACGGCGGCAAGGTCGACACCACCGCCTGATTCCGCCTGCCCTTGCGGCTTGCCGCATGTGCCTCCATGTTGTATAACAGTGTTATAAATCAGGGAGGAGACCATGCTGAGCTTGTGGGCTGCGGCCGCATTCTTTCTCGGAATTCATCTGGTGGTGGCGGGTTCGGGCCTTCGGGGCCGGATCGTCGGCGCGATCGGCGAGCGAGCCTGGCTCGTGGTTTTTTCGCTCGCCTCGATCGGCGGCATCAGCTGGCTCGCGATGAGCTTCAACGAAGCGACGGCGGGGCCGAACCATCTCTACTGGGCACCGCCGATATGGACGCTGCACATCGCGCCGCTCGTGATGCTCGTCGCGACCTTCTTCGCGGTGGTCGGCATCACGACGCCTAACCCGACCGCGGTCGGCGCCGATGCGCTGGCCGAGAAGCCCGATACCGTGAAAGGCATGCTGCGGATCACGCGGCATCCCTTCCTCTGGGGCGCGGCGATCTGGGCGCTCTGGCACATCGTGGCGAATGGCGACCGCGCCTCGATCATCTTCTTCGGCACGTTTGCGCTGCTGGCCATACTCGGCACCTTTTCCATCGACGACAAGAAGAAGAAGCGGATGGGCGAGGCGTGGACGGGGTTCGCGGCAAAGACCTCGAACCTGCCTTTCGCGGCGATCTTCGCCGGCCGCAATCAACTGAAGATCGGCGAACTCGGCTGGTGGCGAATCCTCATCGCCCTCATCGTGTTCGGCGGGCTGTTCTACGCCCATCTCTGGCTCTTCGGCGTCTCGCCGGTGCCGGGATTCAGTCCCTACTGAGCGGTTTCGTGACGCGGCGGAGCGTCAGGTTGATGCGTCCGCCGCCCAAACCGGCGCTTTGCAGGAGCTGCGAGGAGCCGGGGATCACGCGGTCGACGCCGTGATAGCGCAGGCGCGAGGCGCCGCCGATCACCAGCACGTCGCCGGAGGCGAGTCTGAAGCTTTTCGATTTGTCGCGCCGGGCGAATCCGCCGACGCGGAAGACGCAGGTATCGCCCAGCGAAAGCGAGACGACGGGGGCATCGAGCGCCTCTTCGTCCTCGTCGCGGTGGAGGCCCATGCGGGATTTCGGCGTGTCGTAGAAATTGGCGAGGCAGCATTCGGGCGGGGCCTCGCAATCCGAAACCTGCTCCCAAAGGCGAAGTAGGGCCGCCGGTATGGCCGGCCAGGAGCGGCCCGTCGCCTCGTTAACCTCTGCATAGCCGTAGCCATCCGGCCGCGAGACCCAGCCGAGCGGGCCGAAATTCGTCTGGCGGATCGACCAGGGTTGACCGGTCTTCGGCATATGCGGCCGGTAGGGGGGCGAAGCCGCGAAGGCCGCCTCGAGCTCCGCGACGAGCGCGTACTGGGCGGCTTCATCCAGAAATCCCGGATGGAGCACGATCCCCTCGAACCCGGTTTCGAGCGGGGAAGAGAGACGCGGGGACTCGTGTTTTGGCACAGAAAATGTCATATTAATCGCGGAAAACGACCGGGTCGGTACCGCGCCGGAATGCGGCGCAAAAATGGGGGTAGATCATGAAAAAGAGGATAGGGCGCCTTGCGCCCGCTTTCACCATGCTTGTGCTCGCGGCAAGCCTTTCGGGCTGCGCGGCGGCCGCCATCCAGGGCGTGACGCGGGCGAGCGACAACGCCAAGATCATGGCGAACGAGGACGCGGCGGCGGCCGGCGACGTCGAGGCGCAGATGAAGATGGGCGATGCGCATTGCTGCACCATCGCCGGGTCGGCCGGCGTCTTCAACAACCAGAAGGCAACCGAATGGTACTGCAAGGCGGCGCAGCAGAACGAGCCGCGCGCTTTCTACGAACTCGGACGCATCTATTCGGGCGACCTCGTGCGCGGCCTCAACGGGCCGGCCAAGGCGGCGGCACTGCTGACGGAGCAGCGCGAGAACAAGCCGCTGGCGCTGATGTGGTTCAACCTCGCGGCGCGGGCGGGCCATGACGACGCGGCGGACGAAGCCGCCGATCTGCGCGAGGACATGACGGCGCCGGAAATCCTGCAGGCGAGTCTCCGGGAGAAAAACTGGACGGCGCAGGCCTGCGAATGGAACTCGGTTTATCCCGACAACCCGCTCTGAGGCGACAAGCCGGACCAGGACAAGCCCGGGTTTCGAAAAGGAACCCGGGCTTTGCCGATTCAGAGCGCGATTGAGTCCTTAAAGTCGCGGTCCTGTGGCCATATTGCCGCATCAACGCTTGCGGGCCGTAGAACCCAAACCTATATACAGCGCAACGTTTCAACCCCTGAACCGGGGCGAAAATCCCGGTAAGGATCCCCTTTGGGGGCCGGTCGGGCCGGATGCGCGGAACGCGTGCCGTCCCAGCGGGTGCCATGAGGCCCGCCCGGCCAGCCGCAAGTGAAAGAGGACCAAAAAGCTATGGCTAAAGTCATCGGTATCGACCTCGGCACGACGAATTCGTGTGTCGCGGTGATGGAAGGCAACTCTTCCAAAGTAATCGAGAATTCCGAAGGCATGCGCACCACGCCCTCGATGGTGGCCTTCACGCAGGACGGCGAGCGTCTCGTCGGCCAGTCCGCCAAGCGCCAGGCCGTCACCAACCCCACCAATACGCTGTTCGCGATCAAGCGCCTGATCGGCCGCTCCTACGAAGATCCGACCACCCAGAAGGACAAGGGGATGGTGCCCTACAACATCATCCGCGCCGACAATGGCGATGCCTGGGTGGAAGCGCAGGGCGAGAAATATTCTCCCTCGCAGGTTTCCGCCTTCATCCTGCAGAAGATGAAGGAAACGGCCGAGAGCTATCTCGGCGAGAAGGTCGAGAAGGCCGTCATCACGGTTCCGGCCTATTTCAACGACGCGCAGCGCCAGGCGACGAAAGACGCCGGCAAGATCGCGGGTCTTGAAGTGCTCCGCATCATCAACGAGCCGACGGCTGCCGCGCTCGCCTATGGTCTCGACAAGAAGGAAGGCGAGCTCATCGCCGTCTACGACCTTGGCGGCGGCACGTTCGACGTCTCGATCCTCGAGATCGGCGACGGCGTCTTCGAAGTGAAGTCGACGAACGGCGACACGTTCCTCGGCGGCGAAGACTTCGACATGCGCCTCGTCAGCTATCTGGCCGATGAATTCAAGAAAGAGAACGGCATCGACCTGAGGAGCGACAAGCTCGCGCTGCAGCGCCTGAAGGAAGCGGCCGAGAAGGCGAAGATCGAGCTTTCCTCCGCGTCGCAGACGGAAGTGAACCTGCCCTTCATCACGGCGGACGCTTCCGGGCCGAAGCATCTCACCATGAAGATCACGCGCTCGAAGCTCGAGGCGCTTGTGGAAGACCTCATTCAGCGGACGATCGATCCCTGCAAGGCAGCGCTCAAGGATGCGGGCGTCACCGCCGGGCAGATCAACGAGATCGTGCTCGTCGGCGGCCAGTCGCGCATGCCGAAAATCCGCGATGCGGTGAAGCAGTTCTTCGGCAAAGAGCCGAACATGAGCGTGAACCCGGACGAAGTCGTCGCGATGGGCGCGGCCATTCAGGCGGGCGTGCTGCAGGGCGACGTCAAGGACGTGCTGCTGCTCGACGTGACGCCGCTGTCGCTCGGCATCGAAACGCTGGGCGGCGTCTTCACGCGCCTCATCGACCGCAACACGACGATCCCGACCAAGAAGTCGCAGACATTCTCGACGGCCGAGGACAACCAGTCGGCGGTGACGATCCGCGTCTTCCAGGGCGAACGCGAAATGGCGGCGGACAACAAGCTGCTCGGCCAGTTCGACCTTGTCGGCATTCCGCCGGCGCCGCGCGGCGTGCCGCAGGTCGAAGTCGCGTTCGACATCGACGCGAACGGCATCGTCAACGTGTCGGCGAAGGACAAGGCGACGAACAAGGAACAGACCATCCGCATCGAAGCCTCGGGGGGTCTCTCCGAAGCCGACATCGAGAAGATGGTGAAGGACGCGGAAGCGCACGCGGAAGAAGACAAGAAGCGCCGCGAGGAAGTCGAGACGCGGAACCACGCGGAAGCGCTTGCGAACGGAACGGAAAAGACGCTGGCGGAAAACGCCGACAAGCTCGATCCGGCCGTGAAGGCCGATGTCGAGGCGGCGCTCGAAGCGCTCAAGACCGCGCTCAACGGCACCGATGCCGCCGAGATCAAGGCGAAGTCGGAAGCGCTCACCCAGACCTCGATGAAGATGGGCGAGGCGCTCTACAAGGCAGCCCAGGCGGAAGCCGAAAACGAAGCCGCGAGCGGCACGGACAGCAGCCAGTCCGGCGAGGATGTCGTCGATGCCGACTTCGAGGAAGTCGACGACGACAAGAAAGACCAGGACAAGTCCGCCTGATCCGGGGCCTCATCATGATGCCCTTCCGTTCAAACATCCATGCGGGACGGGCGCGCGAAAGCGCGTCCGTTGCCGTGCGTCCAGGTACAAGGTGATCCCCGATGTCGAAGCGCGATTTCTATGACGTGCTCGGGGTGAACCGCAACGCGAATGCGGACGAGCTGAAAAAGGCCTACCGCACGCTCGCGAAGAAGTATCACCCCGACCAGAATCCCGGCGACAAGGATGCGGAGCAGCGCTTCAAGGAGCTCAACGAAGCCTATGACGCGCTGAAGGACGAGCAGAGCCGCGCCGCCTATGACCAGTTCGGCCACGCCGCCTTCGATGGCGGCATGGGCGGAATGGGCGGCTTCGGCCAGCGCGGCGGGCAGGGTGGCTTCGGCGGCGCGTCCATGTCCGATATTTTCGACGACCTGTTCGGCGAGTTCATGGGCGGGCGCGGCGGCGGCAGACGGCGCGGCGCCGGCGGCCAGATGCGCGGCCACGACCTGCGCTACAACATGGAGATCACGCTCGAGGAAGCCTTCGAGGGCAAGAAGGCGCAGGTTCGCGTTCCGGGCTCCGTTGCCTGCGACACGTGCAACGGATCGGGCGCGGCACCCGGCTCCAGCCCGATCACCTGTCCGACCTGCCAGGGCGACGGCAAGGTGCGCGCGGCGCAGGGCTTCTTCACCATCGAGCGAACCTGCCCGACCTGTCACGGCCGCGGCCAGACCATCGACAAGCCGTGCACTGCCTGTCACGGCGCGGGGCGCGTCGAGAAGGAACGCACGCTTTCGGTCAACATCCCTGCGGGCGTCGAGGACGGCACGCGTATTCGCCTCGCGGGCGAGGGCGAAGCCGGCATGCGCGGCGGTCCGGCGGGCGACCTCTACATCTTCCTCTCGGTAAAACCGCACCGGTTGTTCGAGCGCGACGGCGCGGACCTTTTCTGCCGCGTGCCGATCTCGATGGTCACCGCCTCGATGGGCGGCGAGATCGAGGTGCCGACGCTGGGCGGCAAGAAGGTGAAAGTGAAAGTGCCGGAAGGCGCGCAGACCGGTCGCCAGTTCCGCCTGCGCGGCAAGGGCATGCCGGTGGTGAATTCCCGCGAGACCGGCGACCTCTATATCCAGATCACCGTCGAAACGCCCGTGAGCCTCACCAAGAAGCAGAAGGAACTGCTGAAGGAATTCGAGGAGGCGTCGAACTCGAGCAACAGTCCCGAAAGCGCGGGCTTCTTCGCCAAGGTGAAGGAGTTCTGGGATGGCTTCCAGAACTGAGTTTTCGGGATAAGCTGAAAAGGCCCCGCGGATATTCCGGCGGGGCCTTTTTCATGTCCGGATGCGCGCCATGAACGCCTATGTCTTTCCCGTTGCGATGCTCGTCGCCTCCAACGTCTTCATGACGGCAGCCTGGTACTGGCACCTCAAATACAAGGCGACGCCGCTCCTCATCGTCATTCTGATCAGCTGGGGGCTCGCCTTCTTCGAATACTGCCTCGCCGTGCCGGCCAACCGCTTCGGCTCCGAGGTCTATTCGCCGGCGCAGTTGAAGACGATCCAGGAAGTCATCACGCTGATCGTCTTCGCAGGCTTTTCCGCCGTCTATCTCGGCCATACCCCGACATGGAACACCGCCATCGGTTTCGCACTGATCGCGGCCGGCGCCTGGTTCGTGTTCCGGGGCTAGAGGCCGAGCGGCCGCAGGACGGCGGCGAAAGTAACTCGCTTGCGGGGCCGTTCCTCGCGCGGTTTCGTGAGAAGATCGGCGAGATGGTTGCGAAGGACCGCGATGCCGCCAGCGACGGCTGCACCGAAGAGAACCGTCGACGTGACGCCCCAGACCAGCAGGTCGACCGTCTGGAGCGTGTAGATGCCCATAACGGCGCCCATTGCGAAGCCGTAGACCATGCCGAAGGCAGCGCCCAGCAGAGCAAAGCGCACGGGATCCCACGGCTCGAAGCGTTTCATGATGTCATTTCCCTTGGTTTCCAGTGCAACGCAGCACCTGCAGCATGGTTCCGGGCAAAGGGGTTCCCGGCAGATTTACGGGTCCGGGTGTGGCTGCTATACCCGGTGCGCCAATTTCAGGGGCAGAGCAACGGGACGCAGATGGGCCAGGACGTGAAGATTGCCGTGACGGGAGCGGGCGGCCGCATGGGCCGGACACTCATCCGCCTCATCGCCGAAACGGACGGCCTCGCGCTGGCGGGCGGCCTCGAGGCTGAAGGTTCGCCGCATCTGGGGAGCGATCTCGGCACGCTGGCGGGGCTCGCCGAACCCCTCGGCATCGAGGCAACGGCCGATGCGCTCACGCTCATCAAGGATGCCGACGCGCTGATCGACTTTTCCGTGCCGGCGGCAACTGTCGAATTCGCCGCGCTGACGGCGCAGGCGCGCATCGTTCACGTCATCGGCACGACGGGCTTCACGCAAGAGGACGAGGCGCGCATCGAAGCCGCGGCCCGGCACGCGACCATCGTCAAGGCCGGGAACATGAGCCTCGGCGTCAACCTCCTCGCCGCACTCGCACGGCAGGCGGCCAGGGCGCTCGGTCCCGACTGGGACGTCGAGATCGTGGAAATGCATCACCGCCACAAGGTCGATGCGCCATCGGGCACGGCCCTTCTTCTCGGCGAAGCGGTGGCGGAGGGGCGCGATATCACGCTCGGAGAAAATTCCGAGCGCGGACGCGACGGCCAGACCGGCGCCCGCGCAAAGGGCGCCATCGGCTTTGCGAGCCTGCGCGGCGGCTCCGTCGTCGGCGAACACGATGTCATCTTCGCCACGGAGCATGAGCGGATCGTGCTGCGCCATGTCGCGGAGGATCGCGGTATCTTCGCGCGCGGCGCCCTCAAGGCCGCGATATGGGGGCAGGGCAAGGGACCGGGCCTCTTCAGCATGGCCGACGTACTCGGCATCAAATAATCTTTATGCGGATCAATGGAGCGAAACTTGGCTAACCTGCTTGTGCTTGTCCGTCACGGACAGAGCGAATGGAACGAAAAGAACCTCTTCACGGGCTGGCGCGATCCGGGTCTGACCGAGCAGGGGAAAGCCGAGGCGAAGGAAGCCGGCGAGACGATGAAGCAGGCGGGGCTTGCGTTCGACGTCGCCTATACCTCCAACCTGTCGCGCGCGCAGGAAACGAACCGCATCATGCTCGCCGAACTCGGGCAATCGGACATCGAGATCGTGAAGGACGAGGCGCTGAACGAGCGCGACTATGGCGACCTTTCCGGCCTCAACAAGGACGATGCGCGCCAGAAATGGGGCGAGGAACAGGTTCATATCTGGCGCCGTTCCTACGACGTGCCGCCGCCGGGCGGCGAAAGCCTCAAGATGACGGCGGAACGCGTGCTTCCCTATTTCGAAAGGGAAATCCTGCCGCGCGTCCTCAAGGGCGAACGCGTGCTCGTCGCCGCGCATGGCAACTCGCTCCGCGCACTCGTGATGCAGCTCGACAAGCTCAATCAGGAGCAGGTGATCGCGCTCAACATCGCCACCGGCGCGCCGATCGTCTATGAGCTCGACGACAGCGGCAAGGTTCTCTCAAAGAAGATGCTGATCGAGCGCGAGGCGCACTAGGTCGCTTCAGCGGGTGCCGTTCTCAGTTTCGCCAGCGCGCTTTCGAGGGCGCGGGCGAAGTCGGCGCGCTCCGGCGGCGACAGCATGGAAGCGACTTCGACGTCGCGGCCATGGCTGGTGAGGTGGAGACGGGTCGAGGTGTCCGGCGCCTCCCGCAGCGCAACGCGCACCCAATAGGGCTGAAGGCTGACCGCTTCCGCGCGGCCCTTCGCATCGACCCGGCGCACGCGCAACTCGTCGTCGGAGAGCTGCACCGTTTCATGCGCGCGGGCCGCGCGGTAATTGGCGCGGAACGCCCACCAGACGGCAAGCACCTCGAGACCGCAAAAGCCGAAAACCGGCCAGGCGCCCTTCGCCATGAAATAGGCGCCCGCCGTGAAGTTCACCACCGCGACCACGCCGATCAGGATCGCAAACCCCTTGAAGGGCAGCGAGCGGTGCGGCGTGATGAGCGCATTGAAATGCAGCGGGGCTTCAAGCGGCGCGGATGGCGGAGAGGGCGCGGTCATGCCAAAAAGACTAGGGCGGCGGCAGGGCGGCGGCAATACGGCCTTGCGACGCAGGCAGGTTATGCGCAAAGTCTCATCCGCCCATGCCCACGCCGATGAAAAAACCCGATATCGAGGAGTTTTTCCGCCGCCTCTCGGAAGCGCTTCCGGAGCCGAAGACGGAGCTCCAGTACAGCAACGTCTACACGCTGCTTGTCGCTGTGGTGCTGTCGGCGCAGGCAACCGATGTCGGCGTCAACCGGGCGACGAAGGACCTCTTCAAGACGGTCGATAGCCCTCAGAAGATGGTGAAGCTCGGCGAAGCGGGGCTGACGAAGCACATCAAGACGATCGGGCTCTATCGCAACAAGGCGAAGAACGTGATCGCGCTGTCGCGGCTGCTGATCGAGAAGCATGGCGGCGAGGTGCCGCGCACCCGCGAGGAACTGCAGGAACTTCCGGGCGTCGGACGCAAGACCGCGAATGTGGTGCTGAACGTCGCCTTCGGCGAACCGACCATCGCGGTCGACACCCATATCTTTCGCGTCTCCAACCGGACAGGGCTCGCGCCGGGAAAGGATGTCCTAGCGGTAGAAGAGAAGCTCGAAAAGGTCGTGCCGCCGAAATACCGGAACCACGCGCATCACTGGCTGATCCTGCATGGCCGCTATGTCTGCAAGGCGCGCAAGCCCGACTGCCCGGCCTGCCCGGTGAGCGATCTCTGCCGGTTCAAGGCGAAGACGGTCGTCGCCTGATCTCAGGACATCGGCGCATTGCGCCGCGCGAGCACGGCGGCGAGGCAGGCTTCCTTGTTCGCCGCGCCGCCTTCGCTCTTTCGCGCGTCGACATGGCGCGAACCGAGCACGCCGTTCTCCGCCTCGTAGAAATAGACGAAAAGGCTGCAATCGCCGCCGCCATATTGCCAGATCTCGGCCTGAGGTTCGGTTCGGCGGAAATCCGGCTCACCGAGACGGGCCGAAATCGCCGAGGGCGCGACGCCGACAAGCGCATCGGGCGTCAGCGGGCCCTTGCCCAGCGACGCCATGACGCCGCCCCGGGCGTCGATCCCCTTGCCGGGCGCCGTTTCGCAAGCGGCGAGACCGAGCGCCAGCGCGACGATCAGCAGTTTTCTCATGGCTGTCTCCGCGCTGCGAGATTCTTGTAGGTGTGAACCATCAGCGCCGTACCGAAAAGCGGCGCGAGAAGATTGAGGATGGGCACGGTGGTGAACAGCGCCACTGCAACGCCGGCGAGGAAGACGCGCGGGCGATGACGTTTCCTGAGCGCCTGGACCTCCGCTTCCGGCAAATGGCGGAGCGCGACAAGCTCGAAATATTCGCGGCCGAGGAGATAACCGTTCACCACCCAGAAGAGAACGACGTTCACAACGGGCAGCAGGTAGAAGGGCAACGCCAGCAGATTGACCACGATCAGGACCAGCGTGAAGCGGACCGCGACGAGGAGCGATTGCCAGAAAGGCTGGTCGCGGCCGGGCGGATCGGCCGGGTAATCCTCCGCCTCGACGCGCGCCGCGACGTTTTCGAGGAAGAGCCCCGCGACCAGCGAGACGACCGGATGAACGAGCGGGATCAGCACGATGACCGCGAGGAAGCGCGCCACGAATTCGAGGATCGTATCGACCCAGCCGCCCGCGAGATCGGGGCCGAATTCCGGCAGGGCGGCAAGCGCCCATTGCAGCCCCGCGCCGAACAGGAAGAGCGTGACGGCCGTCACCACCAGTGACAGCCACATCACCCGGCGAAAGGGCGGCGAGAAGGTTTCCCGGAAGGCGCGTATGGCGTCGGACAGCATCGAGGACTCCCGCAAACGGCGGGACAGGTCCCGGCCGGCGCGCCTAACCTAGTGCCCGGACAGGCTCACTGCAAATGCCCGGGGCCAGACGGGCAAGCACCCTGAAAGCGGCGGGATTCCGGGAATTCCGGACGATTTTGGACATATGGGGCTCAATCCCTATACTCCGGCCCGCACCCCGAAATTCTCCCTAAAAATACCAGAGGATCATGGCAGACCTTAAGTACGACGTAGCGGGCATCGGCAATGCGCTGGTGGACGTGATTGCGAACGCAGACGACAAGTTCCTGACGGCGAACGGCATCGAGAAGGGCGGCATGACGCTGATCGATGCGGCGCGCGCCGACGAGCTCTACGGCAAGATGGCCGCTTCCATCGAGATGTCGGGCGGCTCCTGCGCCAACACGATCGCGGGGCTCGCCTCGCTTGGCGGCAAGGGCGCCTTCTTCGGCAAGGTGAGGGGCGACCAGCTCGGCGAAGTCTTCATCCACGACATCAAGTCGCTCGGTGTCGCCTTTCCGGCCTCGCAGGCGAGCGACGGCGCGCCGACCGGGCGCTGCCTCATCATCGTGACGCCGGACGCGCAGCGCAGCATGAGCACCTTTCTCGGCGCCGCGCAGAAGCTCGGTCCCGACGACATCGATCCGGAAACGATCAAGGCGGCCGCGGTCACCTACATGGAAGGCTATCTCTGGGACGAGCCGGGCGCGAAGGAAGCCTTTCTCAAGGCCGCCAAGATCGCGCATGAGGCGGGCCGTCTCGTCTCGCTGACGCTGTCGGACAGTTTCTGCGTCGACCGGTTCCGCGACGAGTTCCGGCGCCTTGCCAGGGACGAAGTCGATCTCCTGTTCGCAAACGAGGCGGAAATCCTCTCGCTCTACGAAACGGACGTCTTCGACGATGCGCTGCAGCAGGTCCGCAAGGACTGCAAGTTCGCGGCGCTGACACGCTCCGAACAGGGCTCCGTCATCGTCGCCGATGGCGAGGTGCATGTGGTCGATGCCGAACCCGTCTCCAGGGTGGTCGACACGACGGGCGCGGGCGATCTCTTCGCCGCCGGCTTCCTCTACGGCCTCACGCGCGGCAAGGACCCCGTCACCTGCGGCCGTCTCGGCGCGCTCGCGGCGGCGGAAGTCATCTCGCATTACGGCCCGCGCCCGCAGGTCTCGCTTGCCGATCTTGCGAAGCAGAAGGGCCTCGCCTAGAGCTTTCGCAGATAGACGTCGCGGATGCGGTGGTCGTCGCCTTTTCTCAGGATCAGGTCGGCGCGCTGCCGCGTCGGCAGGATGTTCTTGTGGAGGTTGGCGAGGTTGATCGAGGTCCAGATCGCGTCGGCCGTCTTCACCGCTTCGTCTTCCGTGAGTTTTGAGTAGCGGTGGAAATAGGCCGCCGGATCCTTGAACGAGGTCCGGCGCAGGCTCAGGAAGCGTTCGATATACCAGCGCCGGATCGCTTCCTCGTCGGCATCGAGATAGATCGAGAAATCGAAGAAGTCCGACACGAAGGGCTGCGGTTCGTCGCCGTCGGCGGGTTTCCAGGGCTGCAGCACATTGAGCCCTTCGACAACGAGAATATCCGGCTGATCGACCGACACCGTCTCGCCCTGAAGAATGTCGTAGGTGAAGTGCGAATAGACAGGCGCCTCGACGCGGGGCGATCCTGCCTTCACGTCGGAAAGAAAGCGGATCAGCCGCTTGATGTCGAAGCTCTCGGGGAAACCCTTGCGCTGCATGAGGCCGCGCTTTTCGAGGACGGCATTGGGATAGAGAAAGCCGTCGGTCGTGATGAGATCGACCTTCGGATGGTTCGGCCAGCGGGCGAGCAAGGTGCGCAGGATGCGCGCCATGGTCGACTTGCCGACCGCGACCGAACCGGCGACGCCGACAATGTAGGGCACCTTGTCCTGTTCGCGGCCGAGGAAGTCCGACGTCACGCGGTAGAGTTCCTGCGTCTCGCCGATATAGAGATTGAGGAGCCGCGACAGCGGCAGGAAAATTTCCGAGACTTCGTCGAGCGAGATACGCTCACCGAAGCCCTTCAGCTCTTCCAGTTCCTTTTCGGAGAGAGGCAGCGGCGTGTCCTGCCTGAGGCGGCCCCAATCCGCTGCCGTGAAATGACGGAACGGCGAGAGCGACTTCTTCTCCTCGATCGTCTCGATATCGGTGGCGACCATACGAACTCCGCTCCCCGGTCAGCGCTCGGTGCGCGCGGCTTTTTCGTCGAGGCCCGAGCGGCCTTCGCGGCGCGCAAGCTCCGCATAGACCTGCCCCGGCTCGAGATCGAGCGCGGCGATGAGCACGAGCCAATGATAGAGGAGATCGGCGCTTTCCGAGAGCGCAGCCTCGCGGTCGCCGGAGACGGCGGCGATCACGGTCTCCACCGCTTCCTCGCCGAGCTTCTGCGCGCAGGCGGGCGCACCCTTCGAGAAGAGCTTCGCCGTATAGGACGAGGCGGGATCGGCCCCCTTGCGGGCGGCGATCACTTCGAACAGGCGGTCGAGCTGGCTGGCATCGGCGGCCATCGGGCGCTCTCCAGGCGGTTGACGGGGCCGCATTCCACGAGCCCGGAAAGGCCCGCGTACGGCGGCTTTGCGTAGCAGATTTGGGGGATTGAGGCCAGTACGGCCGCCTGAGCGGCGTCAGAGCCGCGTGGAGAGGCTGGTGCCGTCGAGTTCGCCCTTCTTGGCGTTACCCTGCTCGGCATCCTTCAGGTCCGCGCCGCGCAGGTCCGCCCCGCGCAGGTCCGCTCCCCTCAGGTTCGCCCGGAAGAGGATCGCATCGGAGAAATCGGCAGCGGCGAGCACCGCCTTCTCGAAATTGGCATCCGCCAGGATCGCTTCGCGAAAATGAGCGCCCGCCAGAACCGCCCCGGAGAAGTCGCAGCGGGAGAGATCCATGCGGGCGAAGTCGGCCCGTTCGCCGCGCTGCTGCCCGGTCTGGATCCATTCGAGATGGGAAGCGAGTATCTTCGCCATGCGTTCGGGGCCCGGCGCCGGGCGGGGACGTGTCGCCCGCATCAGGTCGCCGCGCGAGGCGGTTGCGTCATCCATCACCGCGCGCCGGAAATCCGCGTCCGAAAGGTTCGCGCCCATGAGTTCGACGCCGGTGAGTTCCGCACCGGCAAAGCTCGCGCCGCGCAGATCCGCACCCTGCAGGCTCGCACCGGAAATGGTCGCACCTTCGAAATCAGCATCGAGAAGCTTGCATTCCGACATGTTGGTGCCGTGCATCTTCGCACCGCGGAAGGTCGAGTTCTCGCGGCCGGACGCCGCCGTCGCGCCGCGCTTGATAACGGCGCCGCGGCGCAGATCCGCGCCGTCCAGTTGCGCACCCGTCATCTCCGCATCGGCGAAGTTCGCGCCGCGCAGATCCGCGCGGGAGAAATTGGTGCGGGTCATGTTGCAGCCATCGAAGTTCGCACCGAATAGGTTCGAGCCCATGAAATGCGCGTCTTCGAGATTGGAACCGGAGAAATCACAGCCAATGAAATGGCCATGCGAGAAATTGAGATTGCGGAAATCGAGACCCGTGAGATCGCACTCCTTCATGACGGCGCACCAGCCGTTCGGGACGCCTTTCAGGTACCGCTGATGGAGGTCGTTGAGGCGGTTCAGGGCTTCCTGGCTGATCCGGCGGCCGATAATGGCATTGCCGTCGGACGCCGCCTTGCTCCTGGAAGCGGAGGCCGCGGTGCCCTCGGGGCGGGCAGCTTGGGCAGAACGGTCGGACATCGGCAGGAAACCCTCAACACAAGATATGCGAGGGCGGACAAGCCCCGGCCAGGCGATGCTATGGCCGACCACTTCAGAATTGTTTAACGGAAACCGGAGTTTCGGAAAGAAGCATGAAAAATCATGCTTCTAGCCATTGCGGAGAGACCAGAAAGGCTCCGTCTCGCGAAACCGCTTCCAGAGGCGGATCGCGCCCTTCCAGTCCTTTTCCGCCCGCTTCTCATGCCAGGCGACAACGCGCGCGGCGACGCTGCGCTGCCTCGTCCCGGCGGCAAGCCCATCAAGGATCGCATGGGCTGTCACAACGTCGTTCAGCCCACCGAAGACATCCTGCATCTGCGACAGGTGCCGGAGATAAGGCTTCACGTCCCGCGCGTCGTAGAGAGAAGAAAAGAAATGCAGCGCATAGCGCAGCTTCTTCAGCCGCTTGCGCAACTCGTGGCGGTCTTCGCCATCGAGCGTTTCGATGTCGCGGCCGATTTTCGCCGCCTTCCTGAGACGCTTGTCGAGCGCGGCGCTGGCGAAATCATGGGCCAGAGCCGGTGCCTTCGATTTCACGGTCCAGCCGCGCTCGGCGAGGAAGAGGCCGTATTCGAGCAGGAAACGCGTGTAACGGCGCGAACCGATCACCGATATCGCCCTGTCCCAATGCTCCTCCCGCATCGCTTCCGCGCGCATGCGCAGATCGGCGAGCGCAGCATCCTGCGGCGTGACGGGTGCGAGAATGTCGCTCAGGAAGACATCGAAGTCGCGCGCGGGACCAAGCTCGTTCGCAAGCCATTTCGCTTCCGCCGCAAGACGGTCCGCGGTGTCACCGCCAATGGCGGGCCTGAAAATCTCGAAAGCCGAGCGCGCACGGCGCAGCGCAACACGCATCTGGTGCAGCGCTTCGGGCAAACGGGCTTCTCTCGTCGCCGCCTCGTTCGCCATCAGATGGACGAGGCAATGCCGCAGCACCGCGGCATAGGCATCGGCCAGCGGCATCTCGCGGTCGAGCAGAACGGGCTCCGCCTTGACGGCTTCCGGCTTCTCGGCGCGCAGAAGTGCAAACCCCCGTTCCGACTTGCTCTTGTAGCCGATATGCAGTTCCGCAATTTCGTTCAGATCGAGCGCCACGCGGTAAAGACTTGAAGGCGTGCCTTCCTTCAACTCGAGTTCGATTTCGCTTACCGGCGCGTCGCGGCCTTCGGCACGGAGCGCGCCCCTGTCGAACGCGAGCTCGATCCGGTCGCCTTGCGGTGTTGCGAGATTGTGGATCGTCCGCCGGATGTCGCTTTCGAGGCGAGGTCCGAGGGCGTGGCCGTTCGCAAGTTTCTGGATGCGCTTCTTGAGGTTCGCCGGCAGGCGGTTCAGATCGGGCACCGAACTGCCGCGCGGCAGCCTCGTTTCATGTTCGCCGGTATCGCGCGCAAGCGCTCCCGTCCTGTCGCCAGAAGCACCCGTTTCCGTTTTCAGCGTCTGGACGCAGGCGCCGCCGGTCCGGCGCAGACGAAGCGCCAGTCCGTTGTCGCCGAGCGTCAGGTTTTCGGTGTCGAAATAGACGGAGCGGAGATGCTTGCCGCTCGCGCGCCCCTGCTTCAGGCGCTGAAGCGCAGGCGCGCGCTTGATGCGCTCAAGCTCCGCCGGCTCGCAGACGAGCTTCAGTTCGATTTCGCGGTCGGACATTTTCTCAAGTTCAAGCCCGAAAGGAGGACCAAGGCTTACGCGCACCCGGAACAAGGGCATTCTGCCGGGGGTTCCGGTGACGCGCAATTGTCACATTCACTTTTTGCCGCCCTGCGGCGTTTCTCCGCAGGGTGCAGTGCCGAAGACCCGCATTGGCACAACAGATAGTGTCTAGAGGCGGATCGGGAGGCCTGCCTCCGCCATATGTGCCTTGGCTTCACCAATGGTGTAATCGCCGAAATGGAAGATAGAGGCGGCCAGCACCGCGCTTGCATGACCGTCACGCACGCCTTCGACCAGATGGTCGAGATTGCCGACGCCGCCCGACGCGATGACCGGCACCGGCACCGCGTCGGAAACGGCGCGTGTCAGCGCGATGTCGAAACCCGATTTTGCGCCGTCGCGGTCCATGGAAGTCAGCAGGATTTCGCCCGCGCCAAGCTCCGACACCTTCACCGCATATTCGACCGCATCGATGCCGGTGGGCTTGCGCCCGCCATGCGTGAAGATCTCCCATTTGCCGGGCGCTGTCTGTTTCGCGTCGATGGCCACGACGATGCACTGATTGCCGAACTTCTCGGAAGCGATGCGCACGAAGTCCGGATCGAAAACCGCGGCCGTGTTGATCGAGACCTTGTCCGCGCCCGCGAGCAGAAGCTGACGGACATCTTCCACCGTCCGCACGCCGCCGCCAACGGTGAGCGGCATGAAGCATTGTTCGGCGGTACGGCGCACGACGTCGAAAATGATCGCGCGCTCTTCATGGCTCGCCGTTATGTCGAGGAAGCAGAGTTCGTCCGCGCCGGCAGCATCGTAGGCCCGCGCGGCCTCGACCGGATCGCCGGCGTCGCGCAGGTCGACGAAGTTCACGCCTTTCACGACGCGGCCGTCCTTCACGTCGAGACAGGGAATGATGCGCGCCTTCAGCATCAGGCGGCCCCACGCAGAAGGTTCAGCGCTTCCTTCGGATCGAGGCGGCCGTCGTAAAGCGCGCGGCCCGAGATCGCGCCTTCGATACCGGAGCAGTTCGCCGCAATCAGTTTCCTCAGGTCGTCGATGGAAGAGAGGCCGCCGGACGCGATCACCGGAATGGAAATCTGATCGGCCAACGTCACTGTCGCGTCGATGTTCAATCCGCCGAGCGCGCCGTCGCGGTCGATGTCGGTGTAGATGATCGCGGCGACGCCCGCATCCTCGAAGCGGCGCGCCATGTCGAGCACGGTAAGGTCGGAGACATCCGCCCAGCCTTCGGTGGCGACGCGCCCGCCCTTCGCATCGAGGCCGACGGCGATGCGGCCCGGAAATTTCCGGCAGGCCTCGATCACGAGATCGGGGTTCTTCACTGCCGCCGTGCCGATGATGACGCGGCGGATGCCTTTCGCGAGCCAGGTCTCGATGGTTGCGATGTCGCGAATGCCGCCGCCGAGCTGCGCCGGGATCGAGATCGCGGCGAGAATGCTCTCGACCGCATCGGCGTTGACCGGGCGGCCTTCGAAGGCGCCGTTCAGGTCGACGAGGTGAATATATTCGAAGCCCGCCTCCTCGAAGGCGCGCGCCTGCGCGGCGGGGTCGTCGTTGAAGACGGTCGCCTGGTCCATGAGGCCGTGGACGAGGCGGACGCACTCACCATCCTTCAGGTCGATCGCGGGAAACAGGATCATCGATTTGTTTCTTGTTGGAGCATGATCTTTTCCGAAAACCGGTTGCCACTTTTCGGGATCATGCTCTAGGGACGCCAAGTCAAAAAGTTTCCGATGAGCGCAAGGCCGAGTTCCTGGCTCTTTTCGGGATGGAACTGTGTGCCCGCCATGTTGTCCTTCGCGACCATCGCCGTCACCGGGCCTGCATAGTCGACGTTCGCGACGAGCGCGTCGGGCTCCGCGACCGCGAAGGCATAGGAGTGGACGAAATAGGCATGCGTCGCCGAGATGCCGTCGAGCAGGGGATGCTCGTGCACGATCTCCAATTCGTTCCAGCCCATATGCGGAATCTTCAGCGAGGGATCGGCGGGTTCGATCTTCACGACATCGCCCTCGAGCCAGCCGAGACCCTGATGCGTGCCGTGCTCGAGGCCGCGTGCCGCCATGAGCTGCATGCCGACGCAGATGCCGAGAAAGGGCCGCGCCTTTTCGCGCACGGTCTCGTTCAGCGTCTCCTCCATGCCGGGAATGGCGCGAAGGCCCGCCGCGCAGTCGCCAAAGGCGCCGACGCCCGGCAGCACGATGCGGTCGGCATCGCGCACCGCTTCCGGTTCCGCCGTCACCATGACATCGGCCGCAAGGCCGGCGTCGCGGCCCGCGCGCTCGAAGGCCTTGGCGGCGGAGCGGAGATTGCCGGAGCCGTAATCAATGATCGCAACCTTCATCGCCGTCAGCTCTCCGTCTTCGGACCTTGCGGGAAGAGGCCGAAGACCTCGCTGTCGCCGGCGGTCCGCGCGGGCGCGGGGCGCGGCCAGACCGGTGCCGTCACCGGCCGCACCTTTTCGACATCGAGCGGACGATCCCACTTCGCGAAGAAGTTGCGTTCCGCTTCCTCGAGGCTGCCGCCACCGGTGACACCCAGCTCGCGATAGCCCTTGCGGGCGAGCGTCCAGCGGCGGATGTCGTTCGCTTCCGTGCCAAGCAGGAATTGCAGCGCCAGAGAACAGGCCATCGCCGCGCCCGCGCCGAACGCCATTTGCATCAGGAACGAGAGCGCGGCGGTGAGGCCGAGCCAGACACAGAACGCAATCCAGAGCCGGTGCCAGAGAAGCCACGCCCATGAGAAGGCGAAGGCCGGAAAGGAGAAACCCTCCTTCACCAGCACGATCCCCGCGCCATCAAGCGGCGCGCCGGGAAGCTCGTGAACCGTATAGATGCGCATAGGATGTCGTTCCGCCCGAAAGGGGCCCGGTCTTGCGGCTCCTGTCTATGACAGACGCGGCCAAAAGGCCAGACGGCAGAAGGGAATTCAGGTGCCGAGCACGCCCTTGGTCGAGGGAACGCGGCCGGAGGTGCGCGGGTCGATCTCCACCGCCTCGCGAAGCGCGCGGGCAAGGCCCTTGAAGCAGCTTTCGACGATATGGTGATTGTTCTCGCCGTACATGTTCTCGATGTGCAGCGTGATGCCCGCATTCTGCGCGAAGGCCTGGAACCACTCCTTGAAGAGTTCGGTGTCCATGTCGCCGAGCTTCGGCTTCGTGAAGTTCACCTTCCAGACGAGATAGGGGCGCTGCGACACGTCGATCGAGACGCGGGTGCAGGTTTCGTCCATCGGGATCACCGAGGTCGCGTAGCGGCGGATACCCTTGAAATCGCCCAGCGCCTGGCGCACGGCCTCGCCGATCACGATGCCGGTGTCTTCCGTCGTGTGGTGGAAATCGATGTGCAGATCGCCCTTGGCGCGGACCTTCAGGTCCATCAGCGAGTGGCGGGAGAGCTGCTCCAGCATGTGGTCGAGAAAGCCGATCCCGGTATCGACGTCATAGTCGCCATTGCCGTCGAGATCGAGCGAGACGGAAACACTGGTCTCCTTCGTCTTGCGTTCGACGGTCGCGGTACGGCTTTCGCTCTCGGTCTTCATTGTTCGGTTTCCGGTTCGGGCTCAAACGGCCGGTTGGCGGGCCGCTTTTATCAGGCGGGCGGGCGGCGGACCAGCGCAAAGCCGACGCCCCGGCGCCCGTTCTCCTTCAAGTGGTGATTCAGATTGAATCACAATTACTTACAGTACGTTAACCAATATTCTGGAGCGCTTCTCATCCAATACTTTAAGTTGCTCCGAATCCTCTTGCGGGACAAGTCCTAAACTATTGATTCAAATGAAAAGCGTCTGTCTCTTCTGGTATTCGGAGTCATCTGTACCACCAGATGTAGAATCTTCCATGGGCTGGTGCCCGCGGTCTCCGGGCTCCATATATGGAACCCTCAATGCCGACGATGGAGCGCCCGCATGGCCTGGCAGACCCGCCTTACCCCCGACCTCGCGCAGTTCATCGCCGAGCGCGACCATTTCTACCTGGGGACCGCCAATGCGGCGGGCCGGCCCTATATCCAGCACCGGGGCGGCCCCGGGGGCTTCCTCAAGGTCATGGATGAGGCAACGCTCGGCTTTGCCGATTTCGCGGGCAACCAGCAATATGTGACCCTCGGGCACCTCGCCGAGAATCCGCAGGCATTCCTTTTCCTGATCGACTATCCGACGCGGCGGCGGGTGAAGATCCGCGGCCGGGCGCGGGCCGTTACCGACGATCCGGACCTTGCCCGCTCGCTCGCCGATCCCGCCTATCGCGGCCGGGTCGAGCGCGCGATCCTCATCGAGATCGACGAGTGGGACATGAACTGCCCGAGCCATATCCTGCCGCGCTGGGACGCGGCCGCCCTTACGCCCGCCTTCGCGCGGCTCGAAACCCGCATCCGTGCGCTCGAAGACCAGGTCCGGGAACTTGGCGGCGATCCCGGCGCATTCGACCTGGCCGGGTGAGGAAAAGCCCTCAGTAAAGGTTCTTTTTCGCGTCGTCCTCGAGCGCGGTGTCGATCAGGTCGGCGGCGATGGGCAGCTTCATCTGGTCGCGAACGATCTGGCCGAAGCTCGGCATCGTCTCGCGCGGGACGTGTTTCGAGGCGTCCCAGAGACCGGAACGTTTCAGCGCCTTGGTGCAGTGGAAAAAGACCTCCCGCACCTCGATCAGCATGACGGAGCGGGGCTTTTTCCCGTCCACGGTGAAGCGCTCCATCATTTCCGGGTCGGTGACCGTTTTCGCGACGCCGTTCACGCGCAGCATTTCCTCGAAACCCGGCACAAAGAAGAGGAGCCCGACGGAGGGGGACAGGGCGATGTTCGAGAGCGTATCGATCAGGTTGTTGCCGGGCCGGTCCGGCATGGCGAGATGGGTGTCGTCCAGCACATGGACGAAGCCCGGCTCGCCGCCGCGGGGCGAGACGTCGCCGAGACCGTCCGGGCGCGCCGTGCCGATGCAGAGAAAGGGCGCGAGGCCGATGAAACTGCGCGCATGAGGGTCGAGCATCGGCAGAACCTTGCCCCTGGTCTGTCCGGGGTCCGGATAGACGGTGCGGAGCGCTTCTTCGGAATTCAGTTCGCCGGACATCGGCCCCTCCAGATCATCATCTTTTGCGAAAGACTATCATTTGCAGATAGGGCCATTCAAGGCAAGTGGTGCCCCGTGCACTTGACCCTATGGCGGGAAGCGGCCACATGGTAGCCGCAACCACCCGCCTCCTGACACAACCCGACAGGAACGAAATGACGTCTTCGCACGACCCGATCAACTGGCACGGCACGACCATCCTCACCGTCCGCAAGGGCGGCAAGGTCGTGGTCGCGGGCGATGGCCAGGTTTCGATGGGCGACACGATCATGAAGGGCAATGCCCGGAAGGTCCGCCCGCTCGGCAAGGGCGACGTGATCGCGGGCTTCGCGGGCGCGACGGCGGACGCGATGACCCTGTTCGAGCGGCTCGAAGCCAAGATCGAGCAGTATCCGGGCCAGCTCATGCGCGCCTGTGTGGAACTCGCCAAGGACTGGCGCACCGACCGGTATCTGCGCCGTCTCGAAGCGCTGATGATCGTCGCCGACCGGGAAGTGACCCTTGTCCTCACCGGCAATGGCGACGTGCTGGAACCCGAAGGCGGCGTCACCGGCATCGGATCGGGCGGCAACTACGCACTCGCGGCCGCCCGCGCCCTTGCCGACATGGACCTCACGGCGGAAGAGATTGCCCGCAAAGCCATGAAGATCGCCGCCGAAATCTGCGTCTACACGAACAACAATCTCACCGTCGAAAGCCTCGACGCGTGACGAAACCCGGCCTCGAGCGGTGGAAGCCGCCGCTCTGGCTTGCCGCCGCGGCCGGACTTCTCGTCCTGCAGGCGGTGGTGCTCTATGCGATGGGCCGGGTGCCGATCTGCGACTGCGGCACGGTGAAGCTCTGGCATGGCGTGGTGATGAGTTCGGAGAACTCGCAGCATCTCAGCGACTGGTACACACCCTCCCACATCATCCATGGTTTCCTCTTTTACGGTGCCGCCTTCCTGTTGCTGCGGCGCTATCCGGTGGGCTGGTGGCTCGTCGCCGCGCTTTTCGTCGAGGGCGCATGGGAAGTGCTGGAAAACACCCCCATGGTGATCGAGCGCTACCGGGCAGAAACGGTATCCCTCGATTATTACGGCGACAGCATCGTGAACTCCCTCGCCGACAGCCTCGCCATGGTGCTCGGCTTTGTGCTGGCGGCGCGGCTCCCCATATGGATCGTGGTGGCGGCGGGCCTTTTAATGGAAGCAGGTGTCGGCTACATGATCCGCGACAACCTCGCCCTCAATGTCCTGATGTTGATCTACCCCGTCGATGCCGTCCGCGAATGGCAGGCGGCAGGAGGAATGTAATTCGATGACCAGTTTTTCGCCGCGTGAGATCGTTTCCGAACTCGACCGCTATATCGTCGGCCAGCGCGATGCCAAGCGCGCGGTCGCGATCGCGCTGCGCAACCGCTGGCGGCGGCAGCAACTGCCGGAGGATCTGCGCGAGGAAGTGCTGCCGAAGAACATCCTGATGATCGGGCCGACCGGTGTCGGCAAGACGGAAATCTCGCGCCGCCTGGCGAAGCTCGCGGAAGCGCCTTTCCTGAAAGTGGAAGCCACCAAGTTCACCGAAGTCGGCTATGTCGGCCGCGACGTCGAGCAGATCATCCGGGACCTTGTCGAGATTTCGCTGTCGATGACGCGGGAACGCAAACGCAAGGACGTGCAGGCAAAGGCGCATCTCGCCGCCGAAAACCGCGTGCTTGAAGCGTTGGTCGGCCAGAATGCCAGCGAGGCGACACGCGAAAGCTTCCGCAGGAAGCTGCGTTCCGGCGAACTCGACGAGAAGGAAATCGAGGTCGAGGTGCAGGATGCGACCGGCGGCATGCCGACGCTCGACATTCCGGGGATGCCGGGAAGCCAGGTCGGCATGATCAATCTCTCCGACATCATGGGCAAGGCATTCGGAAACCGCACCAAGCCACGCCGGATGCGGGTGCGTGACAGCTACGAAACCCTGATCGCGGAGGAGAGCGACAAGCTGCTCGACCAGGAGCAGGTGACGCAGGACGCGATCCATGCGGTCGAGCAGAACGGCATCGTCTTCCTCGACGAGGTCGACAAGATCTGCGCGCGCACCGAAAAGCAGGGCGGGGACGTCAGCCGCGAAGGCGTGCAGCGCGACCTGCTGCCGCTGATCGAGGGAACGACGGTCGCGACGAAGCATGGCGCGGTCAAGACCGACCACATTCTCTTCATCGCGTCGGGCGCCTTCCACATCGCGAAGCCATCCGACCTTCTGCCGGAACTGCAGGGCCGCCTGCCGATCCGCGTCGAGCTTCAGGCGCTCTCGAAAGACGACATGCGCCGCGTCCTGACCGAACCCGAAGCGAGCCTCATAAAACAATATGTGGCGTTGATGAAGACCGAAGAGGTCGCGCTCGATTTCACCGATGACGGCATCGACGCCATCGCCGACATTGCGACGTCGGTCAATTCGACGGTCGAGAATATCGGTGCGCGGCGGCTCCACACGGTGATGGAGCGGGTTCTGGACGAGGTGAGCTTCGCCGCCTCCGACAAGGCTGGCGAAACGGTGAAGATCGACGCGGCTTACGTGAAAGAGCATATCGGCGACCTCACGAAGAACGCCGACCTCACCAAGTTCATCCTCTAGGGGCTCGTGCCGGCGGGACTCGCCAAGTTCCGCGGCATTCAGCATAATCCGGGCATGATCCGAACCGGCCCGGCAATCCTGATTTTTCTGGCAGCGCTTCTGGCGCCGCTTCCGGCATTCGCGTGGAGCGACGACGCGGAGCGGTGCTTCGCCGTCTCCTACGATGCGCCGCTTGCGCTCGGCTATTGCAACCGGGCGCTCGAGGAGCCAGGTCTGCCGGACGCCGACCGCGCGGCGATCCTCAACAATCGCGGCGTCACCCATACCTCGCTCGGGCAATTCGACGAGGCGGCGCGCGATTTTACCGCCGCACTCGACGCCGGCGGGCCCGATGTCGGCACGCTCAACAACCGCGCCATTGCCCTTGGCTGGAACGGCGACCACGAGGCGGCGCTCGCCGATCTCGAAGCGGCCATCGACCTCGACCCGCAAGACAGCATCAGCTTCAACAATCGCTGCTGGCTTTACGCGGAGATGGGCCGGGCCGAGGAAGCGCTTGCGGATTGCGACGAAGCGCTCCGTCTTCGCCCGCGCGACGCCATCGCGATCGCGAGCCGGAGCTACGCTCTCCTGAAAGCGGGGCGTCTCGACGAGGCATTGGCCGATGCGGACAGGGCGGCCGATCTCGCGCCCGGTTTCTGGCAGAGCTGGCTCTACCGCGCCTATGTGCTGGAAGCGCGGGGCGAAACGGCGAAGGCAAAGACGGATTTCCTGAAGGCGCGGGCCTATGGCCCGAAGGAATGGGAAGTCCGCCGCGCGCTCGAAAAACGCGGGCTCCTCTGAGAGAAGCCCGCGCCGGATTTTCCCGCGTCAGATTTCGCCTTTCGACGCCATCTCCATGTAGCTCGTGTCGATGCGGAACTTCACATTGTCCTCGTCGCCGATGATGGTGCCGTCCGCGAGTTCGACGCCGACATAACCTTCATCCTTCGCTTCCGGTCCGAGCAGGCCTTGCGAGAAGGCGAAGCCGGTCGTGCTGGCGACGATGCCCGGCATGGCCGCGCCGCCATAGGCTTCCGCGCCTTCGGCGGGGCCGTAGAAATAGGTCGTCGCGACCTGGCGGTCGAAATCGGCGAGATCGGTGCCGGAGACTTCGGCCATGAAGGTGCGCGCCTCGATCCCTTCCTCGTCATCCTTCTTCATGATGGCGAGCACTTCGTACCAGGCGCCGGTGAGCGCCTTGCCGAGTTCGGGGTTCTCCTTCAGCACGTCCGTCTTCACGATCAGGATATCCTGGATCTCGCCGGGCGTTTCGGAGGAATCGAACACGGAGGTGACGGAGGGGTCGTCATAGAGCTGTACCGTCGCCGGATTCCAGGTGACGACGGCCTCGACGTCGGAGGTCTGCAGCGCGGCGACGAAATCGGCATCGGCAATGTTCGCGGTCTCGACATCGTCGAGGCTCATGCCGGCCTTTTCGAGCGCCAGCGCGAGCATGTAATGCGAGACGGAATACTGGACGAGGTGGACCTTCTTGCCCTTCAGGTCGGCCATCGTCCTGCCTTCGCCCTTCACGAAGATCGCGTCATTGCCGTTGGTGTAGTCGCCGAGGATGATCGACGTGGAATCGACGCCGCCAGCGGCGGGAATGGTGAGCGTGTCCATCACGGTGTTGGCCACCGCGTCGTATCCGCCTGCCGTGTATTGATTTATCGACTCGATGTAGTCGTTGATCTGCACGATCTCGACATCGATGCCGTATTTGTCGGCCCATTTGTCCATGATGCCGGAATGCTCGGCATAGGCCCAGGGCATGTAGCCCGGGTAAAGCGCCCAGGCGAGCTTGAAGGTCTTGTCCGCCGCCGCCGCGCTGCCCGCGAAGGACAAGCCGGTCAGAAGCGAAACGAAAAGGGCGAGAGCGGTTCTCCGGAAGAAGGATGATCGCGGCATGGGTTGTCCTTTCACTGGTTACAGTTCCCCGGTCGCGCGGAAAGGCTTTTCCCGCACGGCAGGCATTCATTCTTCCAGGCGTTTCCCCGCGTCCCTTTACCGGTCTAGGCCGGCTCGCTCTCGCGGCGGCCGAAGGCCGTCGCGTGGTCTTCGCTTTCCGGCAGTTCCAGTTTGCCGTCGGCGACGAGTTCCTTGAGATATCTGAACGTGCGCATGGTCTGGGTGACGAGATGGCCGCCCGCGACGTAAGGCGGATAGCGCTTCTCGCCGTCGACGAATTGCGGCAGCGGTTCGATCAGCGTGTCGTAGTCGAGCGCGCAGAAGAGCGGGAAGGAGAAGCGTTCGTCCGGCACGTTGCGCACGCGGTGCGGCGTCGCGATGAAGCGGCCATTGGTCAGCGCCTCCAGCATGTCGCCGATATTGATGACGAAGGCGCCCTCGACGGGCGGCGCCTCGATCCAGTCGCCCTTCGCGTTCATCACCTGCAACCCCGGCGCCGTCACATGCAGGATCGTGAAGCACTCGTAATCGGTATGCGCGCTGATCCCCCATTCGGCGACCGCGCGCGCGGGGTCCGATGGATAGTGCACGAGGCGGAGCTGCGAGGGCGGTTTCGTCAGCCAGCGTTCGAAATGGTTTTCCGGAAGGCCGAGCGCGCGGGCGAAGCCGCCGAAGAGCGTGCGGCCGAGCGCCATCGCCGCCTCGTAATAGGCGTAGACGTCGCGGCGCATTTCGGGGAGTTCGTCCGGCCACTGGTTCGGCCCCAGCATGCGATAACCGGCCACGTGGTCCGGATCGTCTTCGGGCAGTTCGACGGACAGGTCGAAGGCTTCCTTCTTGTCCATCTTCGCCGGGTTCGTGCCGTCGTAGAAGCCTTCCTCGCCTGTCGGCACATAGCCGCGATGGGCGCGCGACTTGCCGATATAGTGCGCCATCTTCCGCTCTTCCGGCAGCGCAAAGAACTCCGCCGCGCGCGCTTCGAGCCTTTCGATCATCTCGCGCGGAATGTTGTGACCCTTCACATAAAGGAAGCCGACATTGGCCGCCGCTTCCGCCATTTCGGCGGCGACCTTGCGTTTTCCCGCTTCGTCGTCGGAGAAGAGCGGCGCGATGTCGATAATCGGGATGCTGGTGAAGGCCGTGCCCTTCGCTTCGATCTCACTCATCGTGTTACTCCGTTCTCCATCACATCGAGCAGAGGTTCGCCGCGGAGATCCGTGATTTCCCAGCGCCGTGCAAAGGGCCGCCCCTTCGCATCCATGTCCGCCGTTTCGAGAATCCCGGCGGCGAGGCAAGGCATGACCGCCTTGCCTTCGCGGAAGGGCAGGCTCGAGCGCTGCACGATCCAGCCCGCGCTCGTCACCGCGCCTTGCGAGATTTCGCAGTCGATGAAGTCCCGTGCGCGGGCGATATCGGCCGCCCCCTCGACGCATTCGGAAAGGGTGAGACCTGCCGGCGTCTCGCAGTAGCGTTCGCGCGCGATCATGAAAAGGCTGCCGAGCCGTGCGATCGCTCCCTTTTGTCCGGTCTCGCGATCTTCGAGCCGGGCCGCCCATTCCGGACTTCCGGCGACCGGCTCACGGTGCCAGTGCTCGATATAGGGAATGTCCTTTCCCTCCTCGACCATGGTGCCGCCTTCGATCCAGAGCCGGCCGCGATCCGAGTAGATCGCCTGAGGCTGGAAATCGATATCGCGCCGCCATTCGAACCAGCCGTCCTCATGCACGAGTTCGCCGGCGAAGCCTTCCTGCCGCGCGAGCCAGGCGATCTCCTCGTGGCGGAGATCCGAGAGCGAGGTGGCGCCGGAAAAGTCGGGCGCGCCGTCCGGCTGGCGCAGGTCGAGATAGAGGCCCGGCCCCTGCATCCAGTTGACGAAGCTCGTCCGGTCCTCGCGCCCATCCGGCCAGGCAAGAAGCGAGCGGCGCCAGAGACCCGGAAGGGTCTCGAGCGAGGGTTCGGGGAGGGCAATCGGGGCAGACGCGGCCATGGACATGGAGCCATGCTGCGGGAGAGGGGGTCATGTGCCTAGATGGCATTTCTCAATGAAGGGCATAGAGCAGATTTATGTATCCCGGCCAGGCTGCCGCAGTTTTCCCATGATTTCCGCCAGGAAAAGCTCGGTCGGCGTGTTGCGGGCGGGCTCGTCCCGCGTCACCAGATAGACCTGATAGGCGGGCAGCACGGCCTCCGGCAGCAGCGGCCAGAGCGCGCCGTCATGGTCGAGCGTTTCGGCGACGCAGGTCGGCAGGAAGCCGATGCCGACGCCGAGCTCGATCAGCCGCTTCGTCTCGTGGAGATTTTCCGCATAGCCGCCGATGCGGGCGCCCAGCCCATAGCGGGTGCGGAAATTCGCCAGTTCCTGCGGTTCGTCGAGCCCGGTCGCGATAAAGGACTCGGCGGCAAGGTCCGAGGGCTGCGGCACCGTCATGCCGTAAAGCGCATGCGCCTTGTGGCAATAGAGTTGCTGCACCTCTTTCATCAGCGGCTGGTAGCAGAGCGCGGCGTCCGGCGCGTTGTCGCAGGCGATGCCGACTTCCGCCTCGCCCGATTTCAGACCTTCGATCACCTGGCGCCAGGGCACGACATCGATATGGATGCCGACGCCCGGATGATGCCTGTGAAGGCCGGCCAGCGCCGCGTCGAATTCCGCCGAGACGACGGAGGAGATCATGCGGATGTTGATGACGCCCTCGACGAGTCCGGCCGCGACCGCCACGTCGTGAGGCGCGGCGCGCACCGCGCCCATCATGGTCTCGCAGAGGTCGAAGAGGGCGCGGCCCGCCGGCAGGAGCTCGATGCCCGATGCCGTTCGCTTCAACAATGTCACGCCGAGATGATCCTCGAGCCGCTTCAGCGCCGCGCTCACCGTCGGCTGTTGACGGTTCAACCGGCGCGCCGCCGCGCCGATGCCGCCCGCGCGCACGATCTCGTGGAAGAGCTGGAACAGGTTCCAGTCCACCTTGCGGGCGAAGCTCGCGTCGATCTTCTTCTTGTCGTCCATGATCCGTCATGCCGTGGCGGCAAGGAGTGCCGCTTCATTGAAGCCGCTTGGCGTCCGTTCGTCCATCGCGCCGCTCCCAGCGAAGCCGCGGCGGGTGTCCGTCTCGCAACGGGCGAATCCTGAAAATTTCCTCTTCGCCGGGAGCGAGTCCGTTGGTCGAGGCCGTGTTCACCGTGAGCGAGTCATTTGCCGCGCCGGCGCTTCCTTCCGTCGAGAAGCGCCAGCAGTTTGGCGATTTCCGCCGAAGACATGTCCGAAATCTCTTCCGCCAGACGGTTCGCGGCTTCCGTTGCCTGCGGGGCAAGGCCCGCCGTGTCGATGACGACGCGGGGGTGCGAAATCCGCGCGAGGCGCTCCAGCTCCTCCGCCTCGTCCCAGATCACGTTGAAATAACCGATGATCGCCTGCACCAGCCGCCAGCTCGGTTTGCCACGGCGGCCATGCTCAAGCGCCGAGAGATAGGCGGGCGTGACGCGCAACGCGGCCGCCATCTCCTTCATGGTGACGCCGCGTTCCCGCCGCAACTCCCGCACCCTGCGGCCGAAAGGCGTCATCTCTTCCGTCTCAGCCAGATATAGAAGGCGCCGCCGCCGCCATGTTTCGGATGCGCGGGCTGGAAACCGGAGACATGCGTGCGGAAATCCGCCTCGTTGAGCCAGCGCGGCAACGCGCTCCGGAGAACGCCTTGCCGCTCCGGCACCTCGTAGAAATCGGCACCGTGCAGCGTGTGCCGGGCATAAGGCGAAGCGCCCTTGCCGGTGATGACGAGCACGCAGCGCAATCCGCGGGCGCGGCCCCGCGACAGAAAATCGAGCAGGGCGCCATGGGCGCGTTCCTGCGTGTGGCCGTGAAGATCGAGCGTCGCCTCGACCTCCATCTGGCCGCGGGCGAGGCGCTGGCTCAGACGCCGGTCGAGGCCGGTGAGCGGCGGCGGACCGGCTGCGCGCGATGGGGCCGGCGGCGCGGGCCGCGCGGCCTGGCTCTGCATCGGCGAAAGCGTGCGGGGTTCGACGGGGAGGGCGGTGCCGGACGCCAGGGCGGGATCGGGCTCCGGCAGGCGGGCGCGGGAAAGCGGCGTCGCGTCCTTCGTCACCGCGCGCCAGAGCTTGCGCTCATCCTCGGTGAGGCGGCGGCTGCGGCGCGGTTTCTTTTCTTTGCCGTCTGCCATGCCTCCGCTCCGCCCGCTGCGACCCGTCTCTTCTTTAAGGCGCAATGTCCTTCGGCACCAGCGCGATCAACTCGCCTTCCGCCTTCATGCGGCCCGCGATCTCACCCGCTTCTGCCCCCGAACCGAAGAAGATGTCGCCGCGCTGAAGCCCCTTGATCGCGGAGCCAGTGTCCTGCGCCACCATCAGCCGCGCGACGGGCACGAGGCTTTGCCCGTCGACCGTCGGATGCTCGGTGGTGAGCCAGAGCAGCGTGCCGAGCGGATGATGCGAGCGGTCGACGGCGAGGCTGCGGCCGGGCGTCAGGTTCGTGCCTTCCGCGCCGGGGGGTCCGAGCTCGGGATCGATGTCCCTCAGTATACGGAAGAAGATGTAGGACTCGTTCTCGCGCATCAGCGCACGTCCTTCCGCAGGATGCGCGGCGAGCCAGGCGCGGATCGTCTGCATCGAAACATCCTCGAGCTTCATCTCGCCGCGCTCGACGAGAAGCTTGCCGATGGACGTATAGGGATGGCCCGTCTTCGCCGCGAAGCTGAGACGCACGATCTCGCCGGTTTCGAGTTTCACGCGGCCCGAGCCCTGAACGTGCAGGAAGAAGGCGTCGATGGGGCTTTCGAGCCAGAGAAGCGCGAGCTCGTCCGCATCGAGTGCGCCGTCCTCGATTTCGGCGCGCGCCGGGAAGGAGCCGCCGCCATCGACCATGCGAAAGCCCGCGGGCGGGGCCAGCACCGGCGTCTGATACGGACCGCCGCGCGTCAGCGAGCCTTTCATCTCCGGCTCGTAGTAGCCGGTGAAAAGTCCCTGCGTCGCGGGATAGCGCACGGGCACGAACCAGTGCTGGAAGTAGCCGCGCGCATTGCCCGCGCCGGGCGCGACGTGCGCCGCCGCCTCGCAGGCCGGTTGCCAGTCGCGCGCGCGTCCGTAAAGAGGATCGCCGCCCTTGGTGTCGAGCGCGGCCGATGGAGAGAGTTTCAGGATGCGCGCGCAGGAACGGCGAAAGGCGTCGAGCGCGGCCGACTGATCGTCGGTGCCCCAGCCTTCGATGTCAGAATAGGAGATGCGGGAAGGACCGGCCGCTTCCGCTTTCATGTCAGCGCCGCCCGCGGCGAGAAAGAGGACGGCGGCAGCTGCGATCACCGCCGCACAAAATCGCGCTCCCACCCTGGTTACGCCGCCGCGCCGGTGGCGACGAGCTGCCAGTTCGGATCGCGGCTCTTCGCGTCGCGTTCGAAGGTCCAGACATCGTTCACCTGGCGCACCGTCACGGGATCGCCCTCGATCGCCACGCTGTCGGCGTTCTTGGTGCAGGAGGTGATCTTGCTCGAGAAGGCGACGGTGACGCGCACGCGCGAACCCGTGGCATCTGCGTCCGCGATCGTCGCCTTGTCGATGCCGATGAAACTCTGGTCGACGGTGAGCCCGTCCTTCTCGCGCTGCGAGATCGCGCCCTCGAAGCTCTTGTAGACGTCCTCGCTCAGAAGCGGGCGCAGCGTCCCGCGGTCGCCTTCGGCAAACGCGGTCACGATCATCTCGTAAGCCTGGCGCGCGCCGTGGAGAAAGGCTTCGCCGTCGAAGTCGCGGTCAGCCGCCGCCACGCTGTCGAGCTTCGCCGCCAGATCGCTGTCCGGCTCGGCAATGCCGCGCCAGCGGTTCGGCGCCGTCCCGCCCATGGCGAACGGATCGCCCGCCGCATCGACGACGCGGTCACGCGCCGCGCCGTCGCGCGGGCGTTTCGGCAGGGTCACGACCTTGTCGTTGCCGGTGCCCGTGTCGGAATAGGGATCGTAGGGCGGACGCTCATGACCGGTTCTCCGGCCGAGCACGCTTCTGAGCTTCAGAAACACGCCGACCGCGATGGCGAGCAGGATGATGTTGAGAAGGTTCAAGCCGTCGTCCATTCGCTCGAGGAGCCTCTATAGTGCCGCCGTCTCCTCTCCGGCCTTGCCGGGGCGCCTTTCGGGCGCGCGGGGTGACGGGCGGGCGACCTGCCGTTAGTGTTGGTTTCGTTCTTCTCTCTAACCTAGGGCATCGGAAGGCATTTTGCTACCGGAGCCGGGTTGGGCGAGCGGCTTTCACGCCCTATTTTCCTTATGGATAACGGCGTGGCCAAGCGCCGCAGCGCCCCATTTTCACGGATCACGGATCGGAAAACGCCGCGTGCCCCTCATTCTGTTTCTCATCTTCATCGCGGTGCCCGTGATCGAGATCGCGATTTTCATTCAGGTCGGCGGGCTGATCGGCGTCTGGCCGACCATCGCCATCGTGCTTGGAACCGCGTTTCTCGGGGCCTCCCTACTCAGGCTGCAGGGGCTCCAGACCTGGCGGCGGGCGGAAGAGGCGATGCGGCGCGGCGAACCGCCGGTCGCGGAGATGCTCGACGGCGTCTTCCTCTTCATCGCCGCGCTCTTGATGGTGACGCCCGGTCTCTTCACCGATGCCATCGGCATCCTCTTTCTCATTCCGCCGGTGCGGCGCGCCATCGGGCGCTATGCCGCCCGGCGGCTCGCGGAAAGCAGCCGCTTCCATGTCCATACCTCCGGCATGGGCGGCATGGGCGGCATGGGGCCCGGCGGTCCTGCCCGGCCGCCGAAGGGCCCGGGTCCAGTGATCGAGGGCGAGGCCGAAGAGATCGGCGAGGAACCGCGCGGCAGCGGTTCCGAAAGGGATTCCCCCTGGCGGCAATAGGCCGGGGCTCATTCTTGTTCCCCGCCGCTTTCCCTGCTATCCAGCAGCCTTCGTGAAAATAGCGAGGCAGGGCATGTCGGATCAGGCGAATGGCGGCAACATGGGCGCGCAGCTCAGGGTTCTCACACAATATGTGAAGGACCTTTCCTTCGAGAATCCGAACGCGCCGGGAAGCCTCGGACCCGTCGACGAACAGCCCCAGATCAACCTCAAGGTCGATGTCGGCGTGAAGCGCATGAACGACAACGACTTCGAGGTCTCGCTGAAGATCGGCGCCGACGCGACGGTGAAGGAAAAGCCGATGTTCCTGATCGAGGTCGAGTATGCCGGCCTGTTCCGCCTGACCAATGTGCCGGAAACGGATCTCGAGGCGGTGCTCGTCGTAGAATGCCCGCGCCAGATCTTCCCCTTCGCGCGGCGCATCCTTGCCGACACGACGCGCGACGGCGGCTACCCGCCGCTGATGATCGACCCGATCGACTTCGTGAGCCTCTATCAGCAGCGCCGCGAACAGATGTCGAAGGAAGTCGCGAACGCGGCCCAGCCGAACTGAACGTCAGTTCTCTTTCTGTGCGAGCCAGAGCGGTTCGCCGCCGAGGCTCGCGATGAAGGCGTCATGCGCCTCGCGCTCCGCATCGGTGAGACGCGAGGGGAGCGGCGCCGGGCGCGGCGTCCGCGCCGTCTTCTGCGCCGCCGGTCCGCCGAAATCAGCCTGCAGCACCAGGCCCGGCTGACGGCCGCCCATCATTTCCAGATAGACTTCCGCGAGCAGCTCGCTGTCGAGCAGCGCGCCATGCTTGGTGCGGCCCGAATTGTCGACGCCGAAGCGGCGGCAGAGCGCGTCGAGATTGTTCTGCGCGCCGGGATATTTCCGCCGCGCGATATCGAGCGTGTCGACAGCGCGCGCCATGGGCAAGGCGGTTCGGCCGATCTTCTTCAGTTCGGCATTGAGGAAACCCATGTCGAAGGACGCATTGTGGATGACGAGCGGGTCGTCGCCGATAAAGGCGAGGAACTCGTCCACGATGTCGGCGAATTTCGGCTTGCCGCGCAGGAATTCCTCGGAGAGTCCGTGCACCTTGAACGCGCCTTCCGGCATGTCGCGCTCGGGATCGACATAGGTATGGAAGGTCTTGCCGGTCGCGACGTGGTTGAAGAGTTCGAGACAGCCGATTTCGACCAGGCGATGCCCGTCATTCGGACTGATGCCCGTGGTTTCCGTGTCGAGCACGATTTCGCGCATGTGAGTTCCGTCCGCCGGTTAGGTCCGCCGCTTTCCCCGAAAGCGTTTTTCCGATTCTCGCTTATTCGCTCGAGAAATGGAACGACCCATCTTCGCCGATGACGCCGCCCGGATTCCAGGCGACTTCCCAGACGTGATTGTCGAGGTCGGAGAAATAACCGGTATAGCCGCCCCAGAAGGCGTCCTCGCCGCGCTTCAGAATGCGTCCGCCGGCGGCTTCCGCTTCGGCGAGGACCGCATCCACCTCTTCCTTCTCGCGGACATTATGCGCGAGCGCGATGCCGGAAAATCCTTCGCCATAGGGCGCGACATTCGCGTCTTCCGCGAGCGACTGGCGGCCGAACAGCGCGAAGACGATGCCGCCGCACTGGAAGAAGGCGACGGTCTCGTTGCTTTGCGGCAGCGCCCGCCAGCCGAGCGTCTCGTAGAATTCCCGTGCTCTGGGAAGGTCGGCGACGCCCAGCGTGATGAAGCTCACGCGCTGTTCCATAAGGCTCCCCTTGTTGTTCAGCCGCCGGCGAGACGCGCCTTCAGCACCTTGCCTTCGCGGCCCTTCAGCGCATCGACAATGGCCGACACCTGCTCGCGCGCATGATCGAGGCCCTTGTCGCTTTCGACGATGAAATCGGCCCGCTCGCGCTTTTCGGCATCCGGCGTCTGCTTCGCGTGGATGGCGGCGAATTTCGCCTCGTCCATGTCGGGCCGCGCCAGCACACGCGTCTTCTGGATATCGTAAGGGGCGGAGACGACGACCACAACATCGACACGGGTCTCGCCGCCCGTCTCGTAGAGGAGCGGGATGTCGAGCACCGCCATCTCGTGGCCGGCAGCCATGTTCTCCTTCAGGAATTCGATCTGCGCTTCGCCGACAAGCGGATGGACGATGGCTTCGAGCTTCTTCATCTCGTCCGGCAGGCCGAGCACCGCGCGCGACAGCGCCTTGCGGTCGACCGCATCGTCCATGACGGCGGAGGGAAACGCCGCGCGGATCGGTTCCACCGCCTTGCCACCCTTGTCGTAGAGCTTGTGGACGGCGGCGTCCGCGTCATAGACCGGCACGCCGAGCGCGCGGAACATTTTCGCCGTTTCCGATTTTCCCATTCCGATCGAGCCGGTGAGGCCGATAAGCAGCATGTCTTTCCCCGTTATGCCATGCCGAGATCGGCGAGCACGATTTCCCTCAGCTCGTCCGTCACATGCGGACGCACGCCGAACCAGGCCTCGAAGCCCGGCACCGCCTGATGCAGCAGCATGCCGAGCCCGTCCACCGTCTCATGGCCGGCGAGGCGCGCGCGCTTCAGCAAACCGGTTTCGAGCGGCGTGTAGACGATGTCGGTGACGATGGCGTCGCGCGGCAATGCCGATATGTCGATATCGACATCGCTCTCGCCCTTCATGCCGAGCGTCGTCGTATTGACGAGAAGGCCCGCGCCGTCGAGCGCTGCCCTCGTTTCCGCCGTCGGCCAGACCGTCGCCGATTTGAGGCCGAGATCGCGGATCAGCGCTTCGGCGCGCGCCGGGGTGCGGTTCACGATACGGATTTCGGGAACGCCCTCCGTCTCGAGCGCCGCCGCGATCGCGCGCGCCGCGCCGCCGGCACCCAGCATCACGGCAGGCCCTTCGCCCGGCCGCCAGTCCGGGGCGCCGTCCTTCAGGTTGGCGATGAAACCATAGCCGTCGGTGTTGCGGCCCTCGAGCGTGCCGTCCTCGAGCGTCACGATGGTGTTCACCGCCTTCAGCCGTTTCGCGACGGCGTCGTGGCGGGTGAGCGTCGCGAAGGCCGTTTCCTTGTGCGGCACCGTCACGTTCGCGCCGACGAAATCGAGCCTGTGGAGATGGCGGATCGTCTCGGCGGCGTCTTCCGGCTTCACGGCGAGAAGTTCGTAGCGCGCGTCGGGAATGCGGTGCTCGGCGATCCAGTGATTATGGATCAGGGGCGAGCGCGAATGCGCGACCGGCCAGCCGATGACGCAGACCTTGCGGATCATGGCATCACCTGCCCGTGCCGGCGCAGCTCGTCGAGCAGCGGCAGCAGCGGCAGCCCCAATATGGAGAAATAATCTCCCTCGATCTTCTCGAAGAGCTGCACGCCCGGTCCTTCGAGCTGGTAGCAGCCGACGCTCTTCATCACGCGCTCTCCCGCTTCCTCGAGATAGGCGTCGAGGAAGTCCTCGCTGAACTCTCTCATGGTCAGCGTCGCGCGCGCCGTCAGGTTCCAGACCGCGGCGCCCGCCGCCACCAGCACGACACCCGAATGGAGAATATGCGGCCGGCCGCGAAAGGCGAGGAGGTTCTCGCGGGCTTCCTCCATGCTTTTCGGCTTGTCGTATCGTTTGCCCTCGCAGGAAAGGATCTGGTCGGCGCCGATGACCAGCGCTTGCCTGTTCGTTGCCGACACGGCAAGGGCCTTCGCTTCGGCAAGTTTCAGCGCCAGCGCGTCGGTTTCGTTTTCGGGGTCGCCGTGTCCTTTATCGCTCTGCGCGAATCCGGCCTTGATCGCGTCTTCGTCGACGCGCGAATCCACGGCCTCGAAACGGAGCCCGGCATCGGCGAGCAGTTTCGCGCGGACGGCGCTGGCGGAGGCGAGAATGAGAGAAGAAGCAGGCATGGCAAATCAGGCGCTGCGCTGGCGTTCATTGTAGAGGTTCAGCACCGCCGCCGCCGTCTCCTCGATGGAGCGGCGCGTGACGTCGATCACCGGCCAGCCGTTCCTGGCAAAAAGCCGGCGCGCGAAGGAAATCTCGTCGGCAACGACATCCGGCGCGACATAATCCGTGTCGGTATTCTCATGCAGCGAAAGCAGGCGGTTCTTGCGGATTTGCACCAGGCGATCCGGGCTGGTGGTGAGGCCGACGACGAGCGGATGCTCGACCGTTTCGAGATCCGGCGGCAGCGGCGCATTCGGCACGATGGGAATGTTCGCCGCCTTGATGCCGCGGTTCGCCAGATAGATGCAGGTCGGCGTCTTCGAGGTGCGGCTGACCCCGAGAAGAATGATGTCCGCCTCGTTGAGATCGCCCGCAGACTGGCCGTCGTCATGGCTCATCGTGTAGTTGAGCGCCGCAATGCGGTCGAAATATTCCGCATCCATGATGTGCTGCGAGCCCGGCTTGTGGGACGATTCCTTGCCGAGATACTTGCCGAGCGCCTGCATCGCCGGGTCGAGCACGGAGATGCAGGGCGTCTGGATTTCGGCGCAGCGTTTTTCCAGGCGCTCGCGAAGCTGATCGTTCACCATCGTGAACATGACGAGGCCGGGCGCGTTCTCGATTTCGCCGAGCGCGCGTTCGAGCTGCTTCGGGCCGCGCACCAGCGCATAGACATGCTCGATCGGGCGCGCGTCCTCATATTGCGCACAGGCCGCGCGCGCGACCATGTTCAGCGTTTCGCCGGTCGCATCGGAAACGAGATGAAGATGAAAGACGCGCTTGCTGCTCATGAACTCCGGTCCGCAGGATCCGGCGGGTCGGCCGCCGGCGGCAAAGGTATCGGGCGCATCCCGCCGGGGCCAATTCTTTTTCTGCAAGGCATAACGCCAGGCGCACATGTTCGCGCCGGACCTGTGGAAAGCTGTGATTAACGGGTGTAAGCGGGCTTAAGGATTGAAGCCCTACCCGGTCATACCCGTGCTTCGGATTCGCTCCCCCGTTCCATGAGGCGGTGAGGAAGCGCCGCGGTCTGCTTGCGGAAAACGGGTATGACCGCGAGGTCAGAGGCCGTCGCGGGACTTGTCCCCGCTGTTAACGGTCTGGCACGCGGCAGCAATCCACAGGGCAAGGGTCTGCGTAACAAGGCATGTCGGCGCGACGGGCTGCAATCGTCAACAGGCTGTGGCATAGAAGGCGGGTGCCGGGCGGGGTTTCCCGTGACGGTTGCGTGTCTGTGGAAGAAACGGGAGCGAAAAATGATCCCCGTCCTTCACAGGCATCCACCACTATCCACTACAAACAAGATTCTTTTATAGGGTTAGGAAAAGAACGGTTGAGTGATCGAAAGGCCCCCGGAAAGAAGCTTCTCAAGGCACTCGCAGGCGAGAAGACGGACGGCATCCCCGTCTGGCTGATGCGCCAGGCCGGACGCTATCTGCCGGAGTACCGGAAGGTGCGGGCGGAAGCAGGCAGTTTCCTCGATCTCTGCTATACGCCGGACTTCGCGGAGGAAGTCACGCTGCAGCCGATCCGGCGGTTCGGCTTCGATGCGGCGATCCTCTTTTCCGACATTCTCGTGGTGCCGGATGCGCTCGGCCAGCAGGTTGCCTTCAAGGAAGGCGAAGGGCCGGTGCTCGAACCGATCACCGATCTTGCCGGTCTGGCGAAACTGTCCTCGCCCGATGTCGTGAAGGGCAGGCTCGCGCCTGTCTACGAGACGGTCGCGCGGCTTTCCAGAAGCCTTCCTTCCGAAACGACGCTGATCGGGTTTGCCGGCGCACCCTGGACGGTGGCGACCTATATGGTCGGCGGGCGCGGATCGCCGGACCAGGCGGCGGCGAAGGCCTGGGCCTATCGCGCGCCGGATGAATTCCAGACATTGATCGATCTTCTCGTCGAGGCGACGGTCGAGCATCTCTCGGCACAGGTCGAGGCGGGCGCCGAGGTGCTGCAGGTCTTCGACACCTGGGCGGGAAGCCTGCCCGAGCTTTCCTTCGAGCGGTTCGCGCTGCAGCCGATGAAGGCGATCCGCGAAAAACTGAAAGCGCGCTTCCCCGATGTGCCGGTGATCGCCTTTCCGCGCGGCGCGGGCGGGATGGCGGAGCGCTATTTCCGCGAAACCGGCGTGACGGGCCTCAGCCTCGACACCGGCGTCAGCCCGGCCTGGGCGCGGGACAATCTGCAGGGGCAGGGTTGCCTTCAGGGCAATCTCGATCCGCTTCTGCTCGTCGCGGGCGGACCGGAGATGCGCCGTCAGGCGCTGCATATCCTCGAAACCCTGGGGCAAGGCCCGTTCATCTTCAATCTCGGCCACGGCATCGTGCCGCAGACGCCGCCGGAGCATGTCGCGGAGCTGGTTACGCTGGTGCAGGAGTGGCGGCCGTGAGCGGCGTTCCGCCAAAAAAGACCGCGATCATCCTGTTCAACCTCGGCGGGCCGGACGGCCCCGAGGCCGTCGAGCCATTCCTGTTCAATCTGTTCAACGATCCGGCGATCATCCGGGTGCCGAATCCGCTGCGCTGGCTGATCGCGAAGCTTGTTTCGAAGCGCCGTGCCCCTGTGGCAAGGGAGATCTATGCCGAACTCGGCGGAAGTTCGCCGCTGGTGCCGCTGACGGAAGCGCAGGCGCGCGCGCTTGAAGCGGCCCTGGCCGGCGGCGCGTCCGAGGTCCGGGCTTTCCTCGCCATGCGCTACTGGCGCCCCTTTGCGGATGAGGCGGCACGGGCGGCAAAGGAATGGGGCGCCACCGAAGTGGTGCTGCTGCCGCTCTATCCGCAATATTCGACCACGACGACGGAATCCTCGCTCAAGGACTGGGAACGGGCTGCCGCCAAAGCCGGGCTTGCCGTTCCGGCAAAAGCTGTTTGCTGCTATCCCGCGGAAGAGGGCTTTGTCGCCGGATATGCCGCGCTACTGGCAAAGGCCATCGGCGATGCGGGGGGACATGAAGGATTCCGCGTCCTCTTCTCGGCTCATGGACTGCCGAAGAAGGTGATCGAACAGGGCGATCCCTATCAGGCCCAGGTCGAGCAGAGCTGTGCTGCCATAGTGGCAAAACTCGGGATCGAGGGTCTGGACTGGGTGACCTGCTACCAGAGCCGCGTCGGGCCGCTGGAATGGATCGGGCCCGCGACCGACGACGAGATCCGCCGCGCGGGCGCCGAGGGCAAGTCCCTCATCGTGCTGCCTGTCGCCTTTGTCTCCGAACATTCGGAAACGCTGGTCGAGCTCGACAAGGAATACGGGCATCTCGCGAAGGAAGCGGGCGTGCCGTCCTATATCCGGGTGCCCGCGCTCGGCACGGAGCCGGCCTTCATCGAGGGGCTCGCCCGGCTGGTCCGCGAAGCACAGGCCCGGGAGACCATTCTCTGCCCGGAAGACGCCGCGGGCTATGTCTGCACGAAGGACGCAGGCCTGAAGACGATCCGCCAATAAGGGAAAAGAAGAAGATGGGTTTTCTTCTCGATTACTATCTCTGGATCAAGGCTCTTCACATCATTTCGGTGATCTTCTGGATGGCCGGCATGGCCTATCTGCCGCGCCTCTTCGTCTACCACGCCGACGCCGCGCCCGGGTCGGACAAGTCCGAGACCTTCAAGGTGATGGAGCGGCGGCTGCTCCGGGGCATCGTCAATCCGGCGATGATCGCGACCTTCTTCTTCGGCCTCCTGATGCTCGTCCTCAACCCGGCGCTCCTCTCGGATCATTGGATGCAGGCAAAGCTCGTGCTGATCGTCGTCATGGCCGGGCTTCACGGCATGTTTTCGCGCTGGCGGAAGGATTTCGAGCGCGACGAAAACACGAAGGACGCCCGCTTTTACCGGATCGTCAATGAGGCGCCGCCCGTCCTCGTGATCTTCATCGTCCTGCTCGCCGTCGCGAAGCCCTTCTAGCCATTTCGCTTTTGCCATCCAATTTCCGTTGAAATCGGAACCGGCTGGCTTTATATGGGTTTCAAAGCCGGATTTCTTCCGGCGGCCTTCCTACGTTCTTTCCCGGCTCCGGCAAGCGTCCTTCGATTTCGAGGCGCATTCCGGCAGCCAGAAGACCCCGCCAAGGGCAATCGAGGCGAAAAGCCCGAGACCGAGGCGGCGACGGAAAGAGACCTCAAGGCCCGTTTCCCCGACACATCATCACTCTTTCGCAGACCCGTTCTATCCTTCCCCTTCCAGAAAGATTTCCCCTCCCTCTCCGATGAGGCCCGACCCTGAAAAAAGGGCGGCAGGGCGGAAACCCCCAGAGAAAGACCGATCAAGCCGATGACGCAGATCAAGCTGCAGGACCTCAAGGCCAAATCCCCGACCGACCTTCTGGCGCTCGCGGAAGAACTCGAGGTCGAGAACGCCTCGACGCTCCGGACGCAGGACATGATGTTCGCGATCCTGAAGCAGTATGCCGAGCAGGGTGTCGACATCATCGGCGAGGGCGTGGTGGAAGTGCTGCCGGACGGCTTCGGCTTCCTGCGCTCGCCGGAAGCGAACTACCTGCCGGGTCCCGACGATATCTACGTCTCGCCCTCGCAGATCCGCCGCTTCTCGCTGCGGACCGGCGACACGGTCGAGGGCGAAATCCGCAGCCCCAAGGACGGCGAACGCTATTTCGCGCTGCTGAAGGTCTCGACGGTCAATTTCGAGAGCCCGGACAAGGCGCGCCACAAGGTCCATTTCGACAATCTGACGCCGCTCTACCCGGATTCGAAGCTCGAGATGGAAGTCGACGATCCGACGCTGAAGGACCGTTCCTCCCGCGTCATCGACATCGTCGCCCCCCTCGGCAAGGGTCAGCGCGGCCTGATCGTCGCGCCGCCGCGTACCGGCAAGACGGTGCTGCTCCAGAACATCGCCCATTCGATCACGACCAACCACCCCGAATGCTATCTGATCGTGCTGCTGATCGACGAGCGCCCGGAAGAAGTGACCGACATGCAGCGCTCGGTGAAGGGCGAGGTCATCTCCTCGACCTTCGACGAACCCGCGCAGCGTCACGTTCAGGTCGCCGAAATGGTGATCGAGAAGGCGAAGCGCCTTGTCGAACATGGCCGCGACGTCGTGATCCTGCTCGACTCGATCACCCGTCTCGGCCGCGCCTACAACACCGTGGTGCCGTCCTCCGGCAAGGTGCTGACCGGCGGTGTCGACGCCAATGCGCTGCAGCGCCCCAAGCGCTTCTTCGGCGCGGCGCGCAACATCGAGGAGGGTGGCTCGCTCACCATCATCGCCACGGCCCTGATCGACACGGGCAGCCGCATGGACGAAGTCATCTTCGAAGAGTTCAAGGGCACCGGTAACTCGGAAATCATCCTCGACCGCAAGATCGCCGACAAGCGCGTCTTCCCGTCGATCGACATCCTCAAGTCCGGCACCCGCAAGGAAGAGCTGCTTGTCGACAAGGGCCAGCTCTCGAAGATGTATGTGCTGCGCCGCATCCTCAACCCGATGGGCACGGTCGACGCCATCGAGTTCCTGCTCGACAAGCTCAAGCAGACCAAGAACAACGGCGAGTTCTTCGACAGCATGAACACGTAATCACGCAAACCTGCTATTCTGCCTGTCACTATCCATGCGTGTAACGGGTTGAGTGAGGTTTCGATGACTGGCAGCAGGTACGGAACCGGCGACACACGGCCGACCTGGGTGCAGCCGCTCATGGAATGGTCGGCAATCCAGAAAGTCAGGGCGCGTCTGAAGGGATCTCTCGACGAGGTTCCGGCCGAGATCGGCGGCTTGCTGCTTTCCAATGCCGGTCGCCAGCTTCTCGCATGGTGGCTTGAGGCGCGCGGAGACAGGCCCATGCCTGCCGCCGGCGACGTGGATCCAAAGGCTCTCGTCGAGCTCCTTCCCTATATCCGATATCTTTCATGGGAAGACGAAAACCGGCTTGTCTTCCGTATCTTCGGAAGCGCGCTGGCGGAAGCGACCGGCGTCGATATCACCGGATCCGACATGTTCGCCTTCTCCCATGACGAGGTGGAGATCGACCGGGCGCGTTTGAAGCTCCTTCACGAGCAGCCTTGCGGCATCGTGCTGATCCGCGATGTCGTCTCCCGGGAGGGCGATTATTTCCCCTGCGAATTCATGACCCTGCCCATCGCGCCCGGTCCGGACGGCAAGAGGCGGATCATCGGCACAATCGTGCCCGCGGTTCGCGTTGAGGAATGGACGGCCGATCTCATTTTCGAGCGCATTCTCACGTTGCGCCGCGCGGTCTATTTCGATACCGGCCAGGGCGTTCCCGATCCGGCGCTCGGTTTCGGCGTCTGAAGCGTCATTGCGGCGCGGTGGCGTCAGTCTTTCTTCACTTCTTCTTTCTAGATTGGTCGTCTCGTCACTTCCCCCGAGAGGGACAGACCGGAAGTTCATGACCTTGGAGAACCAGGAACAACGCCGCGCGGCGTGGGTTCGGCCGCATATGGACTGGGCGGCGGTGGAGAACGCGAAAGCGCGGCTCGCCGGTTCGGCGGATGCCGTGCCGCGGATGATCGGCGATATCGACCTCACGCATCTCAGCCATCAGTTCTACGCCTGGTGGCTCGAAGCGCGGGGGACGCGCATCATGCCGTCGCCCGACGATGTCAGTCCGCGTGCGCTTGTCGAACTCCTTCCCTACATGCGCTATCTGAGCTGGGAAGAGAATGATCGCCTGGTCTTCCGGATCTATGGCAGCGCGCTTGCCGAGGCGACCGGTCTCGACCTCACCGGCACCGACACGTTTGGCGACGACATCGACTATCCCGGCAAGGCGGAGGACAAGGCCCGCATCCGGCTGCTTCATTCGCACCCTTGCGGCCTTCTTCTCATCCGCGAACTTCGCACGCCCGCCGGGAAGCCCTATCTCTGCGAACTGATGACGCTGCCGGTCTCCGGCGGCAGCGATGGCAAGGACCGCATCATCGGAACGGTGATGGCGCGCGAGCGCATGCCCGATGGGGAGGTCGACTTCAAACTTTCGCCGCCGCTCACGCTTCGCCGCGCCGTCTTCTTCGATATCGGCAACGGCATTCCGGCTGCGGCGACGGACCTTGGCGCCTAACGCGCGGCGGCCGGCGCGGCCGCCATCTTTCCGATGAAATCGGCGATCGCATCGCTGAGCCCGCCGGCGAGCGGGGCTTCCGGATCGGCATAAAGCGCCATGTTGCCGGCGCGGCTTTCCGGCGCGGTCTTCAACACGTGGTTCATGTCTTCGATGGTGACGAGCGTCGCACCGTCATGCGCGGCGGCGAGCTTCTCGCTGTCGGCGGGCCTCGCCTGCAGGTCGCGCGTTCCCTGAATGACGAGGACGGGAACATCGAGCTTCGCGAGTTCTTCCGCCGGATCGTATTTGAACCAGGAGATCAGGTAAGGCTGCACGCTCGGCCGGTAGAGCGCATCGAGCTGATGCGGCACCTCGTCGACGGTCTCGCCCCGTTCGAGGCTCGCCAGAATTTCTTCGGCGCGTTTCGCGATCTCGGGCGGCAGGTCCTGACCGGCAAGCTGTTCGCGGATGAGCGCGGGGGCGGGGCGGCCGGCGGAAGCAAGAAGCACGATCCCGGCGACGGGTTGCTTCTGCGCGGCCAGGGTTCCGACGAGACCGCCTTCGCTGTGACCGATCACGACCACGCGGCGGATGCTCGGCCGCTCCTTCAGGAACGTGATCCAGCCTTCGACGTCCTCGACGAACGTTTCCGCGCGCAGTTTTTCTTCCGAGGGCGCGGCGGCGATGCTTTCGCCGGTACCGCGCTTGTCGAAGCGGAGCGAGGCAATGCCGCGCTCGCCAAGTTCCGCCGCGAGCATCTTCAGACTGTCGTTCGGTCCGCCGGGAAAATTGCCGTCGCGGTCGGTCGGGCCCGAGCCCGCGATAATGAGCGCCGCATCGGCGGGTGCGTCCCCGTCCGGCAGGGTCAGCGTGCCGTAGAGCTCGTTGCCGAGCGTAACCTCCTCCGTGGTCCATGAAGGCTCTGCGGAGAGGGGAAGTGCGGCGGTGAGGGAAACGATGAACGCGACGGCGAAGGCAACAGGCGCGAAGGGTTTCATGGCCGGAGTTTTTCCCATCCAGGATAAGGCCCGTCGAAAGAGGGTGCCTCATCATGGCCTTCGAACCATGTCGCTTTCGAGGCGGCGTGTTCCTGCGCGATGACGCGGCCCGGCGGGTTCCCGTCCAGCGCGTTCGCGGCGAGGATGATCGTGTCGTCGGGTTCCACGAGGTTCGCGCCCGTCATCGCCGTGCCGCAGCGCGCGCAGAAGGCGCGTTCGAGCTCCGGGGAACTCCGGTAGGTTGTGAGATGTTCCGCGCCATGCCAGGTCACGTCCTTGCGGCGCGCGACGAAGAAGAAGCCGGCATGGCCGCCCGCCGCCTTGCGGCACATCGAGCAATGGCATTCGACGATGCCGCTCATGGCCTTTGCCTTGAAGCGCACCGCGCCGCAGAGGCAGGAACCCTCGACCATCTCTCCTCCTTTACGGAACGAGCACGCTCGCGCCGGTGGTCTTGCGGCCTTCGAGATCGAGATGGGCGCGCGCGGCTTCGGCGAGCGAGTAGCGCTGGTTGACCTCGATCTTCACCGCGCCCGACTTCACGACGGCAAAAAGATCGTCGGCCATTTCCTGGAACGCCGTCGGCGTCTTCGCGGCGTAGTGATACATGGTCGGCCGCGTCACATAGAGCGAGCCCTTCTGCGCGAGGATGCCGAGATTCACATCCGTTACCGGGCCCGACGCATTGCCGAAGGAGACGAGGAGCCCCAAGGGCGCGAGACTGTCGAGCGAGGAGAGGAAGGTCGCCTTGCCGACGCCGTCGTAAACGACGGGAAGTTTCCTGCCGTTCGTGATTTCCTTCACGCGTTCGGCGACGTCTTCCTTCGTGTAGTCGATGACGTGGTCGCAGCCATGTTCGCGCGCGAGCTTCGCCTTCTCCTCCGAGCTCGTCGTGCCGATCACCGTGGCGCCGAGATGTTTCGCCCACTGGCAGGCGATGAGGCCGACGCCGCCCGCCGCCGCGTGCCAGAGGATCGTCTGGCCCTTCTCGACCTTGAAAGTCTGGCGGAGCAGGAATTGCGCGGTCATGCCTTTCAGCATCATCGCGGCCGCTTCCTCGTCCGAAACGCCGTCCGGCACTTTCGCCGCGCTCGCCGCGCTGACATTGTGTGCTTCCGCGTAGGCGCCGACCGGCCCCGAGGCATAGGCGACGCGGTCGCCCTTCGCGAATTGCGTGACGCCCTCGCCGAGCGCCTCGACGACGCCCGCCGCTTCCATGCCGATGCCGGAAGGCAGTTTCACCGGATAGAGGCCGGAGCGGTGATAGGTGTCGATGAAGTTGATGCCGATCGCCTTCGCGCGCACCGTGATCTCGCCGGGGCCGGGCGCGGGAAGATCGACGTCCTTCAGCGCCATGGTTTCCGGGCCGCCGTTCTTTTCGATGCGGATCGCCTTGATCGCCGTCATGCCGTTTCTTCCCTCTTGTCAGCGTCTCGATAGCGCAAGCCCGATGCCCGCCGCGACGAGTACCGTGCCGGTGATCTTGTTGCGCAGCCTCTGCGCGTGTTCGCCCGTCAGATAGGGCGCGAGCTTGCCCGCCGCCAGCCCGAAGGCGCCGTCCGACAGCGTGCCGACCGTCACGAAGGTCACCGCGAGCAGCAGGAGCTGGGGGCCTGCGGGCGCCGCCGGATCGACGAATTGCGGAAAGAAGGCGGCGTAGAAGGCGAGCGATTTCGGATTGGTCACGCTGATGAGAAAGCCGCGCCGGTAAAGCGCCCCGGCGCTCGCATGGCCCTTCGCGTGGTCGGGCAGATGCGGGTCTTCGTAAGGCGCGCGGAAGGCCTGTAGCCCAAGCCAGACGAGATAGGCCGCGCCGATCAGCTTCAGCGATTCGGCCCAGGGCCCGAGTGCGGCGAGCAGCGGCGCAAGGCCCGCCAGCACCAGCACCATGTGGATCAGCAGCGCGCTTGTCGTGCCCGCCAGTCCCGCCATCGCGGCGCGCGGCCCCTGCCGGATGCCGCAGGCGACGAGATAGGTCACCACCGGCCCCGGCATCACGCAGAGGATCAGCGTCGCGGCGATGAAGCCGAGATAGAGTTCAAGAGACAGGGGCAACTCCACCAAAAGGCGTCATTGCGAGCGAAGCGAAGCAATCCAGGGGCGGCAGGCACGGAGCATGGGGCTCTGGATTGCTTCGTCGGCCTTGCGGCCTCCTCGCAATGACGATCGTTATTTTCTAAGCCAGATGCCGCGCGAAGAACTTCATCGTGCGGTCGTTCGCCTCGTCGGCGGTCTTCTTGTCGTAATGCGCGCCGCCCGGCCGCGCGAAGGCGTGGTCCATCTCCGGGTAGCGGTGAATGGTGACATGCGTGTTGCCATGCAGGCCGTTCACGACCTGCTCCTGCGCTTCCGGCGGCACGAATTCGTCCTTGCCGGCAATGTGCAGCATGAGCGGCGCCTTGATGCCCTTGGCGTCGTCGAGGCGGTTCTGGATGTTGACGCCGTAATAGCCGACGGAGGCATCCGCGTCGGTGTGGCAGGCGGTGAGATAGGCGAGCTGGCCGCCGAGGCAGTAGCCGACGGCGCCGACCTTGCCGCTCGTCATCGGGCGCAGCGTCTTGATGGTCGCGGCGATGTCGCTCACACCCTTGTCGACGTCGAACTTGCCGAACAGGTCGAAGGCCTGCTTCCACTCGGCTTCGGTCTGGTCGGTGATGTCGATGCCGGGCTCGATCCGCCAGAACAGGTCCGGGCAGAGCGCGACATACCCCGCCGCCGCATAGGCGTCCGTCAGGTCGCGCATGACCTTGTTGACGCCGAAGATTTCCTGGATGACCACGATGCCCGGGCCGGTGCCGCCGGCGGGCTTCGAAAGATAGCCGGTGAAAGAGCCGTCCGCGCCTTTGATCGTTACCGTCTCGCCGCTCACTTGCGCATCTCCTCGTATCGTCTGGGGGGAAGGTTAGGGTCGGGGGGGACTCTAACCATCCTCGCACGACGAAGCGAGGGGATGCGCCGGAGGGGCCTCGGTTTTTCGGAGGGTCTTCGGGGACCGGTTCAGGCGGCCCTGGCAACCTCGGTGCGATTGCCGAAAGAGAAGAGCTTGCGGAAGCCGCGATTGCCGGCGGTCTCGCGCGTCTTGCCGGCCGTCTGTTCGCTGCGCGCGGACAGTGCAACGTCGAAAGCACTGACGTAGCTGTTGGCATAAGTGGCAAGGATGTTCATTTTATTCACCTTCAGACACGGCCAGCGGGGAACCATTCCCATCGAACCCGGCCGCGTATCCTTCTGTAGCTTGGGTTTACGCTGGTGATATGCCGTCGCGGCGTCTATATATCAAACGATCTTTTTGCACCGCAGTTGTGAGAAAAACTAACATATGGCTCCCCGCCGCCTGCCATCGCTGAAAGCGCTCCGCGCCTTCGAGGCCGCGGCCCGGCATGGCAGTTTCTCGGCCGCGGCGGGCGAGCTCAGCGTTACCCATGCCGCGATCAGCCACCAGATCAGGGCGCTGGAGGAAGACCTCGGGGCGCAGCTTTTTCACCGGACCGGCCGCCATGTCGAGCTGAACGAGCGCGGCCAGAAACTGTTTCCCGCGCTCACCGCCGCTTTCGATCAGATGAGCGAGGCCTGGGCGCAGGCGGGCGCGAAGGACAGCGCCGCGCTCACCGTCTCGGTCGAGCCCTCCTTCGCGGCGCGCTGGCTCGTGCTGCGGCTCGGCAAGTTCAACCGCGCGCATCCCGAGATCGAACTCCGTCTGCTGCCGTCGGCCGAGGTGGTCGACTTCTCGCGCGAGGACGTCGATATCGGCGTGCGCTACGGGCTTGGCGGCTGGCCGGATGTCGTTTCGGAAAAGCTCTTCGAGGCGACGGTCTATCCCGTCTGCGCGCCCTCGCTGATCGACCCGAGGAAACCGATCCGCAAACCGGAAGACCTGAAGGCCTATCCGCTCCTTCACGAGGAGACGATGCAGCACTGGCTGAACTGGCTTGAACAGGCCGGCGTCAAGCATCCGCGCTGGGCGGCGAAAGGCCCGCTCTTCATCGAGGCGAGCCTGGCGCTGCAGGCGGCGGCGAGCGGGCAGGGCGTCGCGCTTGCCAACGACACGCTCGCCATGGCCGACCTCGCCGAGGGCCGTCTCGTCCGCCTCTTCGACATCGAGATGCCGGACGAGGAAGGCTACTGGCTCGTCTATCCGGAAGGGCCGCGCAAGCCGAAGGTCGATGCGTTCCGCAACTGGATCCGCGAGGAAGCGGGGCTCGGTCCGCCCGAGGACCCGAACCCGCCCGAAATGCTGACGCCGCGAGGCAGGGGCAAGGCGGTGCGCTGAGAATGGTTGTATCGTGAGCCGGCGATGGAGAGTCTCATGACCGGGAAAGCAACAGCCGTCGATACCATTCGGATCGCGACGCCCGATGACGCGGCCGCGCTCGCCGCCATCTATGCGCCCTATGTCCGCGACACCGTGATCTCCTTCGAGATGGTGCCGCCGGACGAAACGCAGATGGCCGAGCGGATCCAGAAAATCCTTCCCCGTCTGCCCTGGCTCGTGCACGAGGCCGGGGGCCGCGTCACTGGCTATGCCTATGCCGGGCCGCACCGCGAGCGCGCCGCCTATCGCTGGTCGGTCGATGCGGGCATCTATCTCGACAGCGGCGCACACCGTCAGGGCATCGGCACGGCGCTTTACAGGGTGCTTTTCGAGGCGCTGCGGCTCCAGGGCTATCACCGCGTCTATGGCGGCATCACGCTGCCCAATGAAGCGAGCGTCGGCCTGCATGAAGCGCAAGGCTTCAAGCCCATCGGGGTCTACCCGGAAGTCGGCTACAAGTTCGGCGCCTGGCGCGATGTCGGCTGGTGGGGCCTCGACCTCGGTGCGTCAAGCCAGGAGCCCGGCGAGCCGCTTCCCTTCACGCCGGAGATTCTTGACGCCGCGAAGCGCGAGGCGGGCGGGGGCGGGCAGTGAGGTGAAAATCAGGTGGCTTCGGTCAGACCGAGCCTGTTTTCGAGGCGACCGACGCGTTCATCCAGCCTGTCCAGCCGGTTTGAGAGGTTCGCGTACTGGCTCTCAAGGATGCCGAGACGGGACTTTACCTCGCGCATATCCTCCGCCAGCCGGTCGACCTTTTCGTCGATCCGGCGGAGATAGGTCAGAACGAGATTGTCCGGGCTCTCTGCCATAGCCCTCCTTTTATCATAAGACGGGCCGGATGAGCTATCCCGCCCGCGCCCGCTTCAGCTCCTCGACCAGCGCATCCACTTCCGTCACCGGCAGCGAGCAGGTCTCGCCGGCGCAGACGTAAGCCGTCGGCTTGCCGTCGAGTGCCGTCTTGCCATGCGCCGGGTGTCCTTGCGGGAGCACCGTGCCGTCGGCGACCCGCATCAGCACGCGGGCAGGGCAGGAGGTCGCGAAAACCGCGGCCGCGAGTGCCGCCGTGTCCTCCCTGCTTCCGATCAGCACGACCTGGACGGGCCTCAGCCGCGTGTCGAGGCTCGCGATATAGCTCCCCAGCGGAAAGATGTTCTGCTGCAGCTCGCCCGCGAAGGAGCGGATCACCTCGTCGGCGCGGTCGAAATAGTCGCCCTTGCCGGTCAGGAGCGCGAGCTTCGTCAGCGTGCCCGGCAGGGTGCCGTTGGCGGCCGGCGTCGCGTCGTCGGCAACCGTCCGCCTACGGACGATCAGCGCCGGGGCATCGTCGGCGGTGAAGAAATAGCCGCCATTCGCCGTATCCCGGTAATGGGCATCGAGTTCGGCGACGAGGCTTTCCGCTTCGGCGACATAGCCCTCGTCGCCCGTCGCCTCGGCGAGCGCGATCGCGGCGTCGGCCATATTGGCGAGGTCGTCGGCCATCGCGATGTGCTGCAGCCTGGCCGCCCGCCAGGCATGATGAAGCCGCCCCTCACCGTTCGTTTCTGGCCGCATCGTCTCCATCACGAAGCGGAAGGCGCCTGCCGCCATCTCCACCCATTCCGCCTCGCCGAAGGTTGCGCCCGCCCGCGCCAGCGCCGCGATCGCGAGCCCGTTCCAGTCGGCCAGCACCTTGTCGTCGAAGCCGGGCTTCACGCGGAGGTCGCGCTCGGCGAAAGCCCGCGCCTTCAAGGGTTCGAGCGCCGCTTCCTCTTCCGCCGTCACGGGCGCGTCGGCGCGGGCGAGGCGGTTCAGGATATTCGTGTGCTCCCAGTTGCCCTCGGCGGTGACGCCATAGAAGCGCTTGAAGAGCGTCGCCTCGCCGGGCGTGAAGAGGTTGTCGATCTCGGCTTCCGACCAGACATAGAACTTGCCCTCGACGCCCTCGCTGTCGGCATCCAGAGACGCAGCGAAGCCGCCGCCTTCCGTTGTCATCTCGCGCGCGATCCATTCGATGGTTTCGCGCACGCGCCGTTCGTAGAGCGGCTTCCTCGTTTCCGCCCAGGCGAGCGTCAGGAGGTCGATCAGCAGCGCATTGTCGTAGAGCATCTTTTCGAAATGCGGCGCGAGCCAGAACTCGTCGACCGAGTAGCGCGCGAAGCCGCCGCCGAGATGATCGTAGATGCCGCCCTCCGACATGTGGTCGAGCGCGCGCGTTACGGGCGCAGCGAACTCTTCGCGGCCGGTCCGCAGATGCGCGCGCCAGAGCAGCGTGAGCAGGGGCACCTGCGGGAATTTCGGTGCGCCGCGGATGCCCCCGTTTTCGGGGTCCATCAGCTCGGTCAGCTTCTCGGCGACGACCACCGGCACCTGCGGCGTCGGCTCGCCCGGCCGCGCCGTCGCGGACTGTTCCTCCAGCGCCTTCGTCAGCGCGGTGCGGTTCTTGTAGACCTTGGCCGGCTCCTCCCGGAAGATCCGCGCGACCTCGCTCAGCACATCGGTGAAGCCCGGCCGTCCGTAAGCGGCGTCCTTCGGAAAATAGGTGCCGCCCCAGAAGGGCTCGCCCTCCGGCGTCAGGAACATGGTCAGCGGCCAGCCGCCCTGCTGGCCGAGGAGATGCAGCGCCTGCATGTAGATCGCGTCGATGTCCGGGCGCTCCTCGCGGTCGACCTTGATGTTCACGAAGTGCTCGTTCATCACGGCGGCGACGCCCTCGTCCTCGAAGCTCTCATGCGCCATCACATGGCACCAGTGGCAGGCGGCGTAGCCGACGGACAGCAGGATCGGTTTCTTCTCCTTCTTCGCGGCGGCCAGCGCCTCCTCGCCCCAGGGCCGCCAGTGGACCGGGTTGTCGGCATGCTGGAGAAGATAGGGGCTCGTTTCCGCGCGCAGGAAATTACGTGACATGTGGCCTTCCGGGGGTTTCACTCTGTCCAGACAATGTGGGGCAGGCGAGTGCCCCCGTCGATGAAAAGAGCCAGATTCATGAAGGTAAAAATCGACCTCGATATGTCCGCCGAAGAAGCCCGCACGCTGATGGGCCTGCCGGACCTCGAACCGATGCAGCAGCGGCTTCTCGAACAGCTCGAAAAGCAGGTCTCGAGCAACATGTCCTACATGGACCCGGAAGCGATGATCCGCGCGGTGCTGCCCGCCGGCGCGCAGGGGCTCGAGAAGTTCCAGGACCTGATGTGGGGCATGGCCCGCAGCGCGATGGGCAGTGGCGGCACGAAGTCCGGTAGTGCGAAGTCCGGCGGCACCAAGAAGGGCGACTGACGCCCCCTCGGAAAAGAATCGGTTTGGAAACGATCTACGCGCTTTCGACCGCGCCCGGCAGGGCGGGGGTCGCCGTGATACGGCTATCGGGCGAGGGCGCGCGCGAGGCGATCTCGCATCTCACCGGCGCAGCGCTGCCGCGCCCTCGCGAGGCCGCGCTTCGCCGCTTCCGCGATCCCGAGAACGGTGCGGCGCTCGACCGCGGACTCGTTCTGTTCTTCGAGGCGCCTCACAGTTTCACCGGCGAGGACGTCGCCGAGTTCCATATTCATGGCGGCCGCGCCGTCGTCGCGGCGATGCTTCGTTGCCTGGGGCACATGCATTTCCTGCGCGCGGCATTGCCCGGCGAGTTCACGCGCCGCGCCTTCGAGCACGGCAAGCTTGACCTCACCGCCGTCGAGGGGCTCGCCGATCTGATCGACGCCGAAACCGAAGCGCAGCGCGTCCAGGCGCTTCGCCAGATGGAGGGCGCGCTCGGGCATCTCTATGAAGGCTGGCGCGCGCGGCTGATGAAGGCGCTCGCCTACGCCGAGGCCGAAATCGATTTCCCGGACGAGGAAGTGCCGGGCGACCTGATCGCGAAACTCGGCCCCGAGATCGCAAGCCTCTCCCGCGAGATCGCCGCCCATCTCGATGACGGGCGCAAGGGCGAGCGGCTGCGCGACGGTGTCGAGGTCGCGATCGTCGGTCCGCCCAATGCCGGCAAGTCGAGCCTGCTCAACCGGCTCGCCGGACGTGAGGCCGCGATCGTTTCCGAGGAGGCGGGGACGACGCGCGACGTGCTCGAGGTCCGGCTCGATCTCGGCGGTGTGCCGGTGACGCTGGCCGACACGGCGGGCCTTCGCGAAGCCGCCGGGGTCATCGAACAGGAGGGCGTGCGCCGCGCGCTCGTCCGGGCGGAGAAGGCCGATCTCCGCATCGTCGTCGCCGCGCCGGGAGAGGGAACGGATTTCGCGCTCGCCCGGGACGGCGATCTCCGGGTCATGAACAAGACGGATATCGGCGGCGCGGCAGGCGACGGCGTCATCGGCGTTTCGGCGCTGACGGGGGAGGGGCTCGACCGGCTCGAAGCAGCGCTCCGCGAGAAGGTCGGCGCCGCCTACGAAGCCCACGAACATCCGCTCATCACCCGCGCCCGCCACCGCGACGGCCTCGCCGAATGCGCCACCTCGCTCGCCCGTGCGGGCGAAGCATTACAGGCGGGCCGCGACGCCGAGCTCGTCGCCGAAGACCTCCGCCTCGCCGCCCGTTCCCTCGGCCGCCTCACCGGCCGCGTCGATGTCGAGGACCTGCTCGACGTCATCTTCCGCGACTTCTGCATCGGGAAATAGCTCCCTCTCCCCTCGGGGAGTGTATGGACCGGAGACAAGGGTTACAGGTGTTCGGAGACATGGGTGACAGTTTTTGACGAGCCATTTCGCAGGTCGATCTCTGCGATATGGCGGCTTG